>Ga0255338_1000270_pt1 | contig 201499 bp, 184 predicted proteins | sample MeOH1_35cm_T4_19_FD_203715 | JGI IMG/M metagenome (GOLD analysis project Ga0255338, IMG submission 203715) | Sandy soil microbial communities from University of British Columbia, Vancouver, Canada - MeOH1_35cm_T4_195 | ecosystem: Engineered > Artificial ecosystem > Sand microcosm >...
CCGCGATTCGCGCGAGGGTCTCGGTGTCGACGAGACCGGTGAGCGACCCGGCGTCGGCGGGGATCCCCATCAGGGTGCCGGCGGGCAGCGGGTGCAGAGCGGCGCCGGCGTAGATCAGCGGCCGGGCCCCGGACGGGTGGACGATCCGGTCGCTCAGGCCCAGCTCCTCGAGCAGCGCCGGGACCTCGGGGCGGCGACCGATGAACGCTTCCGCCCCGACGTCGACCGGATCGCCGGCGAGCGGCACGGTGTGCAGCTTTCCGCCGAGCCGCTCGGCGCCCTCGAGCAGGACGATCCGGGCGTGCGCGCCGAGCAGGCGACGCAGCCGGTACGCCGCGACGAGCCCGGTGATGCCGCCCCCGACGACGGCGACGCTCGGCGTACCGCTCACAACGAGTGCACCAGGTCGACGACCGCGGTGAGGACGTCCGGGTCGGTGTCCGGGAGGACACCGTGCCCGAGGTTGAAGATGTGCCCGGTGGCTCCCGCGGCGCGGGCGCGGTCCCCCTCGGCGACGATGCGCCGCACCTCTGCCTGGACGACGTCGGGTCCGGCGAACAGGATCGCGGGATCGAGGTTGCCCTGCAAGGCCTTTCCGGCCCCCACCCGGGTGGCGGCGACGTCCAGCGGCACCCGCCAGTCCACGCCGACCACGTCGGCGCCGGCCTCACCCATCGCGCCGAGCAGCTCGCCGGTGCCGACGCCGAAGTGGATGCGCGGCACGCCGGCGGACTCGACCTCGGCGAACACCCGTTCCGAGTGGGGCAGCACGAACTCGCGGTAGTCGGCCAGCGACAGCGCGCCCGCCCACGAGTCGAACAGCTGGACCGCGTCGACGCCGGCGTGCAGCTGGGCCTGCAGGAACGCGATCGTGATGTCGGCGAGCCGCCCCAGGAGGGCGTGCCACGTGCGCGGCTCGGCGTGCATGAGGGCCTTGGTGCGCTCGTGGTTGCGGCTGGGACCGCCCTCGACGAGGTAGGAGGCGAGGGTGAACGGCGCCCCGGCGAAACCGATGAGCGGGACGTCGCCGAGCTCGCGGGTGAGCAGCCCGACCGCCCGTGCGACGGCACCGACCTCGTCGTGCTCGAGGATCGGCAGCTTCGCCACGTCCGCCGCGGTGCGCACGGGGTCGGCGATCACCGGTCCGGTCCCGGCCACGATGTCGAGGTCGATCCCCGCGGCCTTGAGCGGAACTACGATGTCCGAGAACAGGATCGCAGCATCGACGCGATGACGGCGCACCGGCTGCAGGGTGATCTCGCACACCAGCTCGGGATCGAAGCAGGACTCGAGCATGCCGATGTTCGCCCGGATCTCCCGGTACTCGGGAAGCGAGCGACCGGCCTGTCGCATGAACCACACGGGCCGGTGTGCCGGCTCGAGTCCCCGCGCGGCGGCGAGCAGGGGCGCCTGCGGGAGCTGGCGCCGCGTCGGGTACTCCACACGCGGGGTGGAGCCGACGTTCGTGTTCTCCAGGCCGGTCATCGATCCTCGTTCGTCCAGGGGCACGGGTCGCCGCCCATGCTGCCACGTCCGGCCACCCCTCCGGAATCGGCGCGCCTCCCGCGTGGCCCCGGTCACCCGGTCTAACGTCCGCAGTCGTGACCACCTCGCCCGCCGAGCCGGCTCAGTTCCGCGCGGCCATCGACTCGATGAACGCGGCCACCGTGCGGCCGGAAATCGAGGTGGGTCCGATCCGGCCGCCGCAGCGGCTGGCTCCGTACAGCTACGCGCTGGGCGCGGAGGTGCTTCATCCGGACACCGATCTGGTGCCCGAGCAGTCGGAGGGCGACGCGTTCGGCAGGCTGATCCTGCTGCACGATCCGGACGGCGACGAGGCCTGGAACGGCACCATGCGGCTCGTCGCCTACATCCAGGCGGACGTGGACGCCTCGCTGGCTGCCGATCCCCTGCTTCCGGAGGTGGCCTGGAGCTGGCTGGTCGATGCCCTCGACGCGCACGGCGAGCCGCTGACGGCGCTCGGCGGCACCGTGACGTCGACGAGTTCGGTGCGCTTCGGTGACATCGCCGGCCCGGCCCGAGCGCATCAGCTCGAGCTGCGGGCCTCGTGGACCGCGCAGTCCGGTGAACTCGGCCCGCACGTGGAGGCGTTCTGCGAGGTGCTCGCGTACGCGGCGGGCCTGCCCCCGGCGGGCGTGACGCAGCTTCAGCCCTGAATCGTCGGCACGGAATCGTCGGCACGGAATCGTCGCCGCCGGCGCCCGGGTTCCCGACGGGCCGGAACGGGTGTACGGGGCACGTCGCGGTCCTATGATCGAGGCATGCGGCGGCTCAGCGGGCTCGACGCCGCGCTTCTCTACACCGACACACCCGGGCAGCCGGTACAGATCGGTGGCCTCGCCCTGCTCGACGTCTCCACCGTGCCGGGGGGCTACTCCTTCGAACGGCTGGGATCCGACCTGGCGGCGCGGGTCTCGGCAGTGCCGCTGCTGCGCCGGCGAGTGGTCGATTCCCGGTTCAATCCCGGCCACCCCGCGTGGGTGGACGACCCGGGTTTCGACGTCGGCCGGCATTTGCGCCGGTTCACCGTGCCACCGCCGGGTACCGCCGCCGAACTGGCGGTGCTCTGCGGGCAGCGCTTCGCGCAGCGGTTCGACCGGTCCGGGCCACTGTGGGAGACCGCGGTGTTCGAGGGGCTGGCCGACGGCTCGGTCGCGGTGCTGACACGCATCCACCACGCCGTGGTGGACGGCCTCGCCGGAGCGACCCTGCTGGCGCAGTTGTGTGACCTCGAACCGGGGGCGCCGCCCCCGCAACCCGAGTCGCCCGGCGTCGGCGGGGGCAACCGCCTGAGCGTCGCCGCGGGCGGCATCGCCGATCTCGCCGCGCGTCCGCTGCACCTGGCCCGGGCGGTACGGTCCAGCGCGGCGCTGGTGCCCGGTTGGGTGGGCCGGGCCCGGCGGGGCGAGGCGATGGCGGTTCCGCTCACGGCCCCGCGGACGTCGTTCAACCGCCGCGTGACCGGCCGCCGCAACGTCGCATTCGTGACGCTGGATTTCACGGCCGTGAAGGCGGTCAAGCGGGCGTTCGGCGTCACCGTCAACGACGTCGTGCTCGCGCTGTGTTCCTCGGTTCTGCGCCGGTATCTCGCCGCCCGCCGTGAGCTGCCGGCCTCTCCCCTGTTGGCGGCCGTCCCGGTCTCGGTGCACGGACGCGCCCGGGGCGACGCCGGCAACCAGATCTCGGTACTGATGGGGCGGCTGCACACCGAGATCGCCGACCCGGTGGTGCGGCTGCATGCCGTGGCGGCGGACCAGACCGCGGCGAAGGCGCATCAGGCCACGTTCGACCCGGATCTGCTCGGCAGCTGGGGCCAGGTGACCCCGGGAGCGGCGTTCGGTGCGGTGCTGCGGCTGTATTCGGCGCTGCGACTGCCCGACGTGCTCCCCGTGCTCAACAACCTCGTCGTCTCCGATATCCCCGGGCCGAAGGACACGCTGTACTACCTGGGCGCGCGGATCACCGCGCTCTACCCGTTCGGGCCGATCTACCACGGCGCAGGCCTGAACATCACCGTCCTGTCGCTCGACGGCGGCCTGCACTTCGGTCTGCAGTCGTGCCCGGACCTGCTACCGGACCTGTGGCAGCTGGCCGGCGGTTTCCCGGCCGCGCTCGCGGAGCTGGCCGACCGGCTTCCCGGCACGCCGCCGGCCCCGCTCGCCACGCCGGGCTGACTGCCGCCGCGGCTGCGGACACCCGGAGAACGCCGGCCGGGGTGGGTTCGCGCACGTGGAGCGATCGTTCCCGTGCAGATTCTAGAACTCGTTCTACCATGAGGGCATGCATCGACTCAGCGGCCTCGACGCCGGATTCCTGTACCTCGAGACGCCGACGCAGCTGCTGCACGTGTGCGGACTGATCGTCCTCGACCCGACCACGATTCCGGACGGATACCGCTTCGAGACGCTCCGCGCCGGACTCGCCGTCCGCCTTCCGGCCGTACCGTTGTTCCGGCAGAAGATCGCCGACAGCCCGTTCAATCTCGACCATCCGGTGTGGGTGGACGATCCGGACTTCGACCTCGACCGGCACCTGCACCGGGTCGCGGTCCCGGCGCCCGGGCGCCGGGAGGAACTCGCGGAACTGTGCGGGCACATCGCTGCGCAGCCGCTCGACCGCTCCCGGCCCCTGTGGGAAATGACCGTGATCGAGGGTCTCGAGGACGGGTCGGTCGCCGTCATGACGAAGATCCACCACGCGGGCGCGGACGGCGTCACCGGCGCCGAACTCGTGGCACAGCTGTGCAGTCTCGAACCCGATGCACCGCGGCCCGATCCGGTCGCCGACGGTGCCGGCGGGGGGTCGGCGCTCGAGATCGCCCTCGGCGGCCTGTTCAACGTCGCCACCCGCCCCTTGGGTCTGGTGCGGGCGCTGCCCAAGACCGTGGAACTGCTGCCCCGGTGGATCAGCCGGGCCCGCAGGGGCGAGGCCATGCCGGCGCCGTTCACCGCTCCGCGCACGTCCTTCAACGGCACCATCACCGGTCACCGCAGTGTCGGGTTCACGCAATTCGACCTGGACCGGGTCAAGGCGGTGAAGGACGCGCACGGCGTGAAGGTCAACGACGTCGTCATGGCGGTGTGCGCCGGGGCGCTGCGCCGCTACCTCACCGAGCGCGACGAACTTCCCGACTCCCCACTGATCGGCATGGTCCCGGTGTCGGTGCGCGGCACGTCGGACCGGCCCGGGCGCAATCAGGTCTCGCCGATGTTCGCGAGCCTGCACACCCACATCACGGATCCGATCGAGCGACTGCACGCAATCGCCGATGCGAACGCGTGCGCCAAAGAACACAATTCGGCACTGGGTGCGAGCCTGCTGCAGGACTGGACGCAGTTCATGGCACCGGCGGTGTTCGGCACCGCGATGCGCATGTACGCGTCGCTGCGGCTGGCGGAACGCCACCCCGTCGTGCACAACCTGGTGGTGTCGAACGTGCCGGGTCCCGCCGCGCCCCTGTACTTTCTCGGCGCACGGATCCGGGGCATGTATCCGCTGGGGCCGATCTTCCACGGTGTCGGACTCAACGTCACCGTGATGTCGCTGGACGGCGCGCTCGATGTGGGCGTACTCGCGTGCCCCGAACTGGTTCCCGACCTCTGGTCGCTCGTCGACGGTTTCCCCGCGGCGCTCGAGGAACTCGAAACGAGCCGATGATCCGCCCTGTGCCTTTCGTCACGCCGGGAATCGACGTGGGGACCGCGCGGTTGACCGGGTCGACGCCCCCGTTTCCGCCACCCGGATAGAGTCACGAAGCATGTCGGTAGCCAACGAGCACGAGCCCGCGCGGGCAGCGGTCCCGTTGCTGACCCCGCGGGACGGGGTCCCCGAGGTCGTCACCACGGCTGCCGGAGTGGCCGCGGCCGCGGAAGCACTCGCCGCGGGCCGGGGACCACTCGCCGTCGACGCGGAACGCGCCTCGGGTTTCCGGTACTCCGCGCGGGCCTACCTGGTGCAACTGCGACGGGCCGGCGCCGGCACGGTACTGCTCGACCCGATCCCGACGGCCGGGGCGCTCGCCCCGCTCGCCTCGGCGATCAACGATCTCGAGTGGGTGCTGCACTCCGCCGACCAGGACCTGCCCGGCCTCGACGAGCTGGGGCTGCGACCTGCGGTGCTCTACGACACCGAGCTGGCCGGACGGCTGGCCGGCTTCGATCGAGTGGGGCTGGCCGCCATCGTCGAACGCACCCTCGGTTTCGAACTGCGCAAGGGGCACGGGGCTGCGGACTGGTCCACCCGGCCGCTTCCCGACGCCTGGCTGAACTACGCGGCACTCGATGTCGAGATCCTCGTCGAGCTCCGGGACGCGATGGCGGACGAGCTCGAGCGGCAGGGCAAGTCGGAGTGGGCCGCGCAGGAGTTCGAGCACATCCGTCGCGCCGGGCCCCCCGCCCCCAAACCCGACCGCTGGCGCCGCACCTCCCGGATCCACACCCTCAAGGATTCGCGGCGGCTCGCGATCGTGCGCGAGTTGTGGACTGCGCGAGACGAACTCGCGGCGCGGCGCGATATCGCACCCGGACGGGTACTGCCGGACTCGGCGATCGTCGCCGCCGCGGAGGCCGCGCCCCGCACGGTCGAGGAACTGCGCGCCCTGCCGGTGTTCGGAGGCCCCCGTCAGCGCCGGTCGTCGCGGATATGGCTGGGCGCGATCGAGCGGGCCCGGGCACTGCCGAAATCGGACCTGCCCCCCGTCACGCAGCCGTTCACCGGCCCGCCGCCGGCCAACCGCTGGGCCCGGCACGACCCCGAAGCCGCGGCGCGGCTCACCGCGGCCCGGTCCGCGCTCGCCGAGCTGAGCGAGCAGGTGCAGGTGCCGGTGGAGAATCTGGTCGGCCCCGAAATGGTGCGCCGGCTGTGCTGGGAGTGGCAGGTGCCGGCGGATGCGGACGTGGTCGCGTACATCGAGGAACGGTTCGCCGCCGACGGGGCACGGCCCTGGCAGCGGGAACTGACGGTGCCGCGGCTGGCGAAGGCGCTGTCCGCGGACTGACCCCCCGGATCCCCTCCTTCGCGACGGTCGAGCTCGGCGCGCCGCGATCGTCACCGTCCGCCTCGTGCCCGAGCGCGCGCTCGCCGGTGCCCCCGAGCGCGCTCGCGCCGGTGCTGCAGCCGTCCGAAGCCGGCGACGAGAACTGCCACGGGCAGGATCGCCGGTCACGACCGTCCACGGCCGTCGGCCGCGCCGCCGGAACGGCAGCCCGCGGCGCACCCCTCCCGCCACCCCGGACACGGGTGGTAAGTTACCGGTCGGTAACACGCCGGCGTCCGGGCTCCCGTCGCCGGATGTTCCCGGAACCCTGGCCTCGCCCACGGCGGCGAGCATCGCTCCATCGGGAGGAATACGCGTGGCGTCAACCACCACAACTCAACGCACTGTCGTCTTCGTCGACGGCGTACGCACCCCGTTCGGGAAGGCGGGCCCGAAGGGCATCTACGCGGAGACCCGCGCCGACGACCTCGTCGTCAAGACCATCAGGGAACTGCTGCGCCGCAACCCTCAGCTCGACCCCGCGCGCATCGACGAGGTCGCCGTCGCCGCAACCACCCAGACCGGCGATCAGGGCCTGACCATCGGCCGCACCTCCGCGATCCTCGCCGGCCTGCCCGAGACCGTGCCGGGCTTCGCGATCGACCGGATGTGCGCGGGCGCGATGACCGCGGTCACCACCACCGCCTCCGGGATCGGCTTCGGCCAGTACGACGTCGTCGTCGCCGGCGGCGTCGAGCACATGGGCCGCCACCCGATGGGCGAGGGCGCCGATCCGAATCCCCGCTTCCTCGCCGACAAGCTCGTCGATCCCAGCGCCCTGGTGATGGGCAACACCGCGGAGAACCTGCACGACCGCTTCCCCGGCATCACCAAGGCCCGTACCGACGCCTACGCCGTCGCCAGCCAGAACAAGTACGACGCCGCGAAGAAGGCCGGCCACCTCGCCGACACCCTCGTACCCGTCGCGACGCGGTCCGCGAGCGGATGGGGCCTGGCCACCGAGGACGAGCCGCCGCGTCCGGGCACCACGCTCGAGGATCTCGCGACGCTCAAGACCCCGTTCCGTCCCGCCGGCCGCATCACCGCCGGCAATGCCGCCGGCCTCAACGACGGCGCGACGGCCTGCATCCTCGCCGGCGAGGACACCGCCCGCGAACTCGGCCTGCAGATCGGGATGCGCATGGTCGGGTTCGCCTTCCAGGGTGTCGATCCGGCCGTGATGGGCATCGGCCCGGTGCCGGCGACCGAGAAGGTCCTGGCCCGCACCGGTCTGACCATCGACGACATCGGTCTGTTCGAGATCAACGAAGCCTTCGCCGTGCAGGTCCTCGCCTTCCTCGAGCACTTCGGCATCGACGACGACGACCCGCGAGTCAACCAGTGGGGCGGTGCCATCGCCTGCGGCCACCCGCTCGCCTCGTCCGGCGTGCGTCTGATGACCCAGCTCTCCCGGCAGTTCGCGCAGCACCCCGAGGTGCGTTACGGCCTGACCACGATGTGCATCGGCCTCGGCATGGGCGGCACCGTGATCTGGGAGAACCCCAACTTCGAGGGAGACAAGTAGTCATGAGCGAGCTTTCGTCCCTGTTCGCCGACGAGGTCGTCACGAACGCCTACACCAAGATCCTCCGGGTGCCCGGCATCGACGGTCCCGTCGCGCTGATCACGCTGGACAACGGGTTCGACCACACCAAGCCGAACTCGTTCGGCCCTGCCGGCCTCGCCGCATTCGACGCCGCGCTCGACGAGGCGTTCGCCGCCGATCCTGCCGCCGTCGCCGTCACCGGCAAGCCGTTCATCTTTGCCGCGGGTGCCGATCTCAAGGGCGTGCCCGCGATCACCACCCGCGAGCAGGGCATCGAACTCGGCCGGCTCGGCCACCGGGTCTTCCGGCGGCTGCGCGAGTCGGCCGTCCCGACCTTCGCGTTCGTCAACGGGCTCGCGCTCGGCGGCGGCCTCGAGGTCGGGCTGCACTGCCACTACCGCACCTACGCCGACAACGTGCCCGCGCTCGGTCTGCCCGAGACCATGCTCGGCCTGGTTCCCGGCTGGGGCGGCACGCAGCTGCTGCCGAATCTGATCGGACCCGACGCGGCCGTCACCCTGATCCTCCAGAACCCGCTCGACAACGGCAAAGTGATCCGTGCGAAGCAGGCCGAGCAGATCGGCCTCGCCGACGCGGTGTTCGGATCGGCGGATTTCCTCGAGCAGTCCTTGGCCTGGGCCGCGAAGGTACTCGCAGGGCAGATCACCCCCGCCCGCCCCGAGATCGACCGCGGCGCAGGCTGGGACAGCGCCCTCGAGCGGGCGAAGGCGCTCGTCGCGGCGAAGACTCGCGGCTTCGCGCCCGCCCCCACCCGGGCGATCGAGCTGCTCGATCTCGCCCGCAACACCGACATCGGTGACCCGCAGTCGCTGTCGGCCGGCTTCGCCGCCGAGGACGAGGCGCTGGCGGACCTGCTCATGTCCGACGAACTGCGAGCCGGACTGTACGCGTTCGACCTGGTCAACAAGCGCGCCAAACGTCCCGCGGGGGCCCCGGACAAGTCACTGGCCCGCAAGGTCACCGGCGTCGGCATCGTCGGCGCGGGCCTGATGGCCAGCCAGCTGGCGCTGCTGTTCGTCCGGCAGCTGAAGGTGCCGGTGATCCTCACCGACATCGACCAGGAGCGCATCGACAAAGGCGTCGGCTACGTCCACACCGAGATCGACAAGCTGCAGGGCAAGGGCCGGCTCTCGCCCGACGCGGCGAACCGCCTCAAGGCGCTGGTGTCCGGCTCGCTGGACAAGGCCGCGTTCGCGGACACCGACTTCGTCATCGAGGCCGTGTTCGAGAACATGGACGTCAAGAAGCAGGTGTTCGCCGATCTCGAGCAGCACCTCTCGCCCGAGACGATTCTCGCGACCAACACCTCGTCGCTGTCGATCACGGAGATGGCTGCGGATCTGAAGCACCCCGAGCGCGTAGTCGGCTTCCACTTCTTCAACCCCGTCGCCGTGCTCCCGTTGCTCGAGATCATCAAGGGCGCGCAGACGGACGACGCGACCCTGGCCACGGCCTTCGCCACCGCCAGGGCACTGAAGAAGTCGGCCGTACTGTGCGCGGACAAGCCGGGATTCGTGTTCAACCGCCTCGTCACCCGCACCCTCGGCGAGGTCATGACCGCCGTGGACGAGGGCACCCCGTTCGAGGTGGCGGACAACGCCGTCGGCGCGCTCGGCATGCCCATGAGCCCGTTCACCCTGCTCGCGCTTGTCGGCCCGGCCGTCGCGCTGCACACCGGCGAGACCCTGCAGGCCGCCTACCCCGAGCGCTTCGTCTCCTCCCCGGGCCTCGAGGCACTCGTCGAGGCCCGCAAGCCCGGCGTGTGGACGTACGTCGACGGCAAGCAGGTCGTCGACCCGGACGTCGCCGCGCTCTGGCCGCAGGGCGACAGGCCCTCCACCGCCGAGGAGGTGCTCGAGCGGACCCGCCGCGCGTTCGCGGAGGAGATCCGGATCATGCTCGAGGAGGGCGTCGTCGCCGCCCCCGAAGACATCGACCTGTGCCTGATCCTCGGTGGCGGCTTCGGATTCTGGAACGGGGGCATCACGCCGTACCTGGATCGCACCGGCACCTCGGAGGCCGTCAACGGCGCACGCTTCCTCGCACCGGGAGTGGCGAGCGTCTGACGTCCGGTTGCTCGTCGGGGCGGCCCGCGGTCCGCGCACTCCGCTGCGGACCGCGGGCCGCCCTCGGTGCATATCGCCCCGGCCACGGTGCCCGCCGAAGCGGCCCCCTCGGTGCACCGTCAGGCGTACCGTCCAGCCTGTGACCGACAGTTCCCACCTCCCCCATTCGAGGCTCGAACAGCAGCACACGGTGACCCGGGCGGTGCTGTTCGCCGCCGCGGCCGCACTCGGCGGATTCCTGTTCGGGTACGACACCGCCGTCATCAACGGCGCCGTCGGAGCCATCCGTGAGCGCTACGAGGTCGGTGCCGGCGCGATCGGATTGTCGGTGTCGCTGACACTGGTCGGCGCGGCGCTGGGCGCGTGGATCGCGGGCAGCGTCGCCGACCGGCTGGGCCGGATCCGGGTCATGCAGATCGCCGCGATCCTGTTCATGATCAGCGCCCTCGGGTCGGCGTTCCCCTTCAGCATCTACGACCTGACGTTTTGGCGCACCGTCGGCGGTGTCGGCGTCGGCTTCGCCTCCGTCATCGCGCCGGCCTACATCGCCGAGATCTCGCCCGCCGCGGTGCGCGGCCGCCTCGGCTCGATGTACCAGCTCGCCATCGTCCTGGGTATCGCGATTTCCCAGCTCGTCAACTATGCGCTGGCCGCGGCCGCGGGTGGGGCCGGCGAGAACCTGCTCGGCATCCAGGCCTGGCAGTGGATGCTGGCGCTGGAGGTCGTTCCCGCCGGCTTGTATCTGCTGCTGACCTTCCCCATCCCGGAGTCGCCGCGATTCCTCGTGCGGATCGGCCGGGAGGACGCGGCGCGGCGGATCGTCTCGGCGGTCGAGGGCGGCGACCAGGTGGCGGTCGCCGAGCGCATCGCCACCATCCGCGAGACCCTGCATCTCGAGGCGGCGCGGCCCGGCGTGCGGGACGTGTTCACCCGGCGCTTCGGCGTCGCCACACTCGTCTACGTCGGTATCGCCCTGGCCGCGCTGCAGCAGTTCGTCGGCATCAACGTGATCTTCTACTACTCGTCGACGCTGTGGCAGGCAGTCGGGTTCGGTGAGGATCGGTCCCTGCTCATCAGCGTCGTCAGCGCGCTGGTCAACATCGTCGGCACCTTCGTGGCCATCGCCGTGATCGACAAGATCGGACGCAAGCCGCTGCTGCTGGTCGGTTCGGTGGGCATGGCGCTCTCGCTGGGCACCGCGGCGGTGTGCTTCCACTCGGCGACGTTCGTCGTCGACGAGGACGGGGAGAAGGTCGCTACGCTGTCCGACACCTACGGGATGATCGCCCTGCTCGCGGCCAACGCCTTCGTGTTCTTCTTCGCCCTGTCGTGGGGGCCGGTCGTATGGGTCCTCATCAGCGAGATGTTCCCGAACCGGGTGCGCGCCGTCGCCGTCGGCATCGCGACCGCGTCCAACTGGATCGCCAACTTCCTCGTGTCTGCGACATTCCCCGCGCTGGCCGACTGGAACCTGTCGTTCACCTACGCCGGCTACGCGGCGATGGCCGCGCTGTCGCTGCTGGTGGTGATCAAGTTCGTGCCCGAAACCCGCGGACGGACGCTCGAGGAAGCCGGCTGAACGATCGGCGGGCCGACCGCAGGTGCGGTCGGCCCGCCGACAGCAGCACTCAGCGGCCGGGGTCCCGGCGGACGACGACGTCGCCCGCGGACTCCTCGCCGGCCGATCCGTCCACGGCCGGCTCTGTCTTCTGGGCGGCGCCGAGCCCGACCACCCAACCGGTGACCTGACGTGCGACGTCCTGCGCGGTCAGACCCAGCTCGCGGTGGATCTGCTCCCGCGATGCGTGATCCAGGAACCGTTGCGGCACACCGAGTTCGCGCGTGGGAACGTCCACGCCGGACGAGCGCAGTGCCGACGAGACCGCCGAACCGACGCCGCCGTGCATGCCGCCGTCCTCCACGGTGACGACGAGCCGGAAGTCCCGCGCCAGTCGGGCGAGGGCCGCCGGCACGGGCAGCACCCAGCGCGGGTCGACGACGGCGGCGGTGAGGCCGTGCTGCTCGAGTCGCTCCGCCGCGTCGAGGGCCAGGCCGGCGAACGCTCCGACCGCGACGATCAGCACGTCACCGCGGCGCCCGGACGGCATCCGCAGCACGTCGACGGTGCCGTCGATGCGCTCGACCGCGGGAATGTCGGGACCGACCGCCCCCTTCGGGAACCGGAGTACGGTCGGGCCGTCCGCGACGGCGAGCGCCTCGCCGAACTCCTCGCGCAGGGTTGCGCCGTCGCGTGGCGACGCCACCCGGATCCCCGGGATCACACCGAGCAGGGAGAAGTCCCACATGCCGTTGTGACTGGCGCCGTCGGCGCCGGTGATGCCCGCCCGGTCGAGCACGACGGTCACGGGGAGTTTCAGCAGCGCCACGTCCATCAGCAGCTGGTCGAAGGCACGGTTGAGGAACGTCGAGTACACCGCGACCACGGGGTGCATCCCGCCGAGCGCGAGGCCCGCGGCGGAGGTGACGGCGTGCTGTTCGGCGATGCCGACGTCGAACATCCGGTCGGGGTAGCGTTCGCCGAAGGCCGACAGGCCCGTGGGTCCCGGCATCGCGGCGGTGATCGCCACGACGTCCTGGCGGCGGCCGCCCTGCACGAGCAGTTCGTCGGAGAACACCGACGTCCAGTCCGGTGCCGACGCTGCCGCCGTGGCGCGGCCGGTGACCGGGTCGATGACACCGGTGGCGTGCATCTGATCGGCGACGTGGTTCTCGGCCGGTGCGTACCCGGCGCCCTTGCGGGTGACGGCGTGCACGATCACCGGCCCGCCGAACGACTTGGCCCGCCGGAAGGCCGCCTCGAGCGCGGCCTCGTCGTGCCCGTCGACCGGCCCGAGGTACTTCAGGCCGAGATCGGTGAACAGCACCTGCGGGCTGACCGCGTCCTTGATACCGACCTTCATCCCGTGCAGCACGGAGTACGCGGCCGCCCCGATCCACGGCAGCCGCTTCACGAAGCGGCGGCCGTTGTCGAGGACCCGCTCGTAGCCGGGTTGCAGCCGCAGCGCCGCGAGGTGCTCGGCGAGTCCCCCGATCGTGGGCGCGTAGGAGCGGCCGTTGTCGTTGACGACGATCACGAGCGGGCGGTCCCGTCCGGCTGCGATGTTGTTCAGCGCCTCCCAGCACATTCCGCCGGTGAGCGCGCCGTCGCCGACCACGGCGACCACGGTCCGGTCCTGCTGGTCCGACAGCTCGTAGGCCTTGGCGAGGCCGTCGGCGTAGGACAGGGCCGCCGAGGCGTGCGAGGACTCGATCCAGTCGTGCTCGCTTTCGGCGCGACAGGGATATCCCGACAGGCCGCCCTGCTTGCGCAGCGTGTCGAAGCCGTCCTTGCGGCCGGTCAGGATCTTGTGGACGTAGGCCTGATGGCCGGTGTCGAAGATGATCGGGTCGTGGGGTGAGTCGAACACCCGGTGCATTGCGATGGTCAGTTCGACGACGCCGAGGTTGGGGCCGAGGTGTCCCCCGGTCGCCGCCACCTTCTCCACCAGGAACCGCCGGATCTCCTCGGCGAGTTCCCGGATCTCGGGTTGGCTGAGCCGGCGCAGGTCCTCGGGCGACTCGATGCGGGACAGGACACCCAACTGGTATTGCTCCCTCCGGCTCGGTCCCGCACGTTTCCGCGCGGGCGGTTCCACCCAGTCTACGGAGCGTCGGGGGTGGCCGACTCGTCACGTCGCGCCGCCGGTCCGTCTCACACCGTGTCCCTCACCTCATTATGCCGGTGCTGTGATGCTGCACACCCTTCCGACGGGGCCGGTTGCGGGATCCCTCGTCGCCGGGGGTGGGCACCACCCGCGGCCACGGCGGGCCGGTCGAATCCGACAAAACCGATTGCCGCGCCCGGCACCGTGGGCAAGGCTGGAGCCATGCCCCCTGCACTGGCCATCGAGACCTCGGGCTTGATCAAACGTTTCGGCGCGGACACCGCCGTGGACGGCATCGACCTCGCCGTGCCCGCCGGCGGCGTCTACGGCGTGCTCGGCCCGAACGGCGCCGGGAAGACGACCACGATCCGGATGCTCGCGACACTGCTTGCACCGGACGGCGGCACCGCGACCGTCCTCGGGCACGACGTGCGCCTCGAACCCGAGCGGGTTCGCCGCCGGGTCTCGCTCACCGGTCAGTTCGCCTCGCTCGACGAGGATCTGACCGGTTCCGAGAACCTGGTGCTGCTCGCGCGGCTGCTGGGATTCTCCAGGGCGGGTGCCCGGTCCCGGGCCGGACAGCTGCTGGCCGCGTTCGACCTGGAAGCGGCCGCGGGCCGTCAGGTGAAGCTGTACTCCGGGGGTATGCGGCGGCGTCTCGACATCGCCGCGAGCCTCATCGTCGCACCCGAACTGATCTTCCTGGACGAGCCGACGACGGGGCTCGACCCGCGGAGCCGGAACCAGGTGTGGGAGATCGTGCGAGCCCTGGTGTCCGCCGGGACGACGGTGCTGCTGACGACGCAGTACCTCGACGAGGCGGACCAGCTCGCCGATCGGGTCGCGGTCATCGACCGGGGCCGGGTGATCGCCGAGGGCACCCCGGGCGAACTCAAGGCGTCCGTCGGGTCCGGTTCGCTGCACGTGCGGGTGGTCGATCCTGCGCGCCGGGACGATGCGGCGGCCGTGCTGGGCGCGGCGCTGGGGATGGCGGTGACGGCCGGCTCCGACCCGGCGGCGCTGACCGCGCGGGTGGACGATCCGCGGGCCGCGGCGGCGGCTCTGACCGCCCTCGACACCGCGGACATCGGGGTCACGACGTTCGCCCTCGGGCAGCCGAGCCTCGACGAGGTCTTCCTCGCCCTCACCGGTCATCCCACGGAAGTTCCCGACGAAGACGAGGAGATCGCATCGTGACCTCGACCGCCGACCGACGGGCAGGCACGCCCGCCGCCGTCGTGGACGTCCTGCACGTCGCCGGACCGCGCCCGACTCCGGCGTCCGCATTCGCCGCGTCGCTGTCGTTCGGGTGGCGGGCGCTGCTGCGGATCAAGCACGTTCCCGAGCAGCTGTTCGACGTGACCGTGTTCCCGTTGATGTTCACGCTGCTGTTCACGTTCCTGTTCGGCGGTGCGCTGGCCGGATCGACCGATGCGTACGTGCAGTTCCTCATCCCCGGGATCCTGGTCCAGACGGTGTGCACCATCACGATGTACACGGGTATGACGCTCAACCGCGACATCGAGAAGGGGGTGTTCGACCGGTTCCGGTCCATGCCGGTGTGGCGGCCCGCACCGCTCGTCGGCGCCTTGTTCGGCGATCTCGCCCGTTACACGCTGGCGTCGGTGATCGTGCTGACGCTCGGGATCGTGCTCGGGTTCCGGCCGGCGGGCGGTCCGGTCGGCGCGGCCGCGGCGGTGGCGCTCGTGCTGCTGTTCGCGTTCAGTCTCTCGTGGGTGTGGACGATGCTGGCGATGCTGCTGCGCACCGAGCAGGCGGTCATGGGTGTGTCGATGACCATCCTGTTCCCGCTCACCTTCGCGTCGAACGTGTTCGTCGATCCCGCGACGATGCCGAGCTGGCTGCAGGGCTTCGTGACGGTCAATCCCATCAGCCGCCTCGTCACAGCCGTCCGGGACCTGACGGCGGGTACGCCGGACGCCGCGCACCTCGCGATGGTGTTCGGGTGGTGCGCGGCGCTGGTGGTGCTGTTCGGCCCGGCGACGATGTGGTTGTACAACCGCCGGTCCTGATCAGCGCCCCGCCGCGGCGGGCTGCTCCTCGGTGACGATATCGATGGTCTTCCGCAGGGGACGGTTCGGGATGAACACGACCGCGGCGACGGTGACCAGCGCGATGATCGCGGCGACGAGGAACAGCAACCCGGTGGCGTCGCCGTAGGCGTGACGGACGATCTCCGCGACCGGCTCGGGCAGGGCCGCGAGGTCGAGGTTGCCGCCACCGCCGGCCGAGCCGGTGTCGATGCCGAGGGCGGCGAAGCCGTCTGCGGACAGCGTGGTCACCCGGGTGGCGAGGATCGATCCGAGCACGGACACCCCGATCGCTCCGCCGAAGGTGCGGAAGAACGCGACCGAGCTGCTCGCGGCTCCGATGTTGCGGACACTGACGGTGTTCTGCACGGCGAGCACGAGGTTCTGCATGAGCATGCCCGTGCCGAGGCCGACGATCGCGATGTACACACCGATCAGCCACATCGGGGTGGCGTGGTCGAGGAAGCCGAGCAGACCGAAGCCGACCACCTGCAGGACCGCGCCGAGCACCAGGAACGGCTTCCACCGGCCGAAGCGCGTGATGAGCTGACCGGAGACCACCGAGGCCACGAGCGAGCCGAACACCATGGGGATGGTGAGCAGGCCGGCGGCCGTCGGGCTGTAGCCGCGGGCCGTCTGGAAGTACTGGCCGAGGAAGGCGGTGGCGCCGAACATCCCGACGCCGACGGCGACCGACGCGATGATCGCGAGTGCGGTGGTGCGCTCGGTGACGATCTTCAGCGGGATGATCGGGTCGGCGACCTTGGACTCGACGACGACGGTGGCGGCGAGCAGTCCGACACCGACGCCGACGTACGCGAGGGTCTCCCACGACAGCCACCCGTAGTAGCCGGCCTTGCCCGCGAAGGACACCCAGATCAGCAGGACGCTGACACCGGCCGTCAGCAGCGTGGCGCCGAGCCAGTCGATGCTCACGTCCTGCTTGCGTTCGGTCACGATGTGCAGGGTGCGCTGCAGCAGCGCCATGGCGGCGACGGCGATCGGGATGGAGATGAAGAAGCACCAGCGCCAGCCGAGCGGGCTGTCGACGATGACGCCGCCGAGGATCGGCCCGCCCGACATGGACACGGCCATCACCGCGCCCATGTAACCGGAGTACCGGCCGCGTTCGCGGGGCGGGATGATGCTGCCGATGACCGCGACGACGAGCGCGGTGAGGCCGCCCATCCCGATGCCCTGGATCACGCGGGCGGCGAGCAGGACGGGCACGTTGGTGGCGAGGCCGGCAACGATCGAGCCTGCCACGAAGATGAGGATCGCCGTCTGGACCAGCAGCTTCTTGTTGAACAGGTCCGCGAGCTTGCCCCAGATCGGCGTCGAGGCCGCGTTGGCGAGCAGGGCGGTGGTGATGATCCACGCGAACTGGGTCTGGGATCCGTTCAGGTCCGCGATGATCGTGGGGAGCGCAACCGCCACGATGGTGCTGCTCAGCAGCGCCGTGAAGAGGGCGGCGAGCAGCCCCGCGAGAGCCTCGAGGATCTCGCGGTGCGTCATGGTGGTTTCGGCGGCGCCCGGGGCGCTCATCGAGGAGGGGGGACTGACAGCTGCGGCGCTCACAGGCAGTTCCTTCCGGTGGTGTCGTGGACGGAAAGGGTGTCGTTCAGGTGCGCGAGCGCGCCGAGGGCGGATTCGGCTTGCGCCTGGTCCCAGCCGCCGAGCAGCTCGTGCAATCGGGAGGCGCGACGGTCGCGGATCTCGCGCAGGGCTTTGTGCCCGGTCTCCGACACGCTGACGCGGTGGGCCCGCCGGTCGTCGGGGTCGCGGTGACGGTCCACCATTCCCCGTTCGACGAGTTCGCCCAGCTGCCGGCTCAACGCGGACTGGCTCATACACAGTTCCGCGGCGAGTTCGCTGGGACGGCACTCCCCCATCCGCCACAGGACGAACAGAACTCCGGTCAGGGCGTTGGGCAGCTCGTCGCCCGTCGAGTTGGCCAGGGCCGTGCGCAGCGTGCGACCGAACAGGAAGATCGCGTCGACGAGCGCGTGCGCGGTGTCGGGCTGGACGGCCACGGATCGCCTCCGAATCGATATTAATTGCTTGCAACACGCAACTATACATTTAGTTGCGTGTTGCAAGCAACCACGAAGGCGCGGGACCCTACGACGAGGGCAGCCCCGATCAGCGGGTGAACATCAGCGGGTGAACATCAGCGGGTGAACAAGGCCAGACACTCCACGTGGTGCGTCGAGGGGAACGCCGCGTAGACGCGCAGGTCGGCAAGCTCGAAGCCGTGGTCCCGGTACAGGCCGACATCGCGGCCGAAGGCCGCCGGATCGCATCCGACGTGCACGACGCGCTCCGGCCCCGCCGCCGCGACGGCCGCCACCACATCCCGCCCGGCGCCGGCCCGGGGCGGGTCGAGCACCACGACCTGCGGGGCGGGAAGCTCCGGGAGCAACTGCTCCACCCGGCCCGCATGGAACCGCACCTGTCCGAGATCCGAGAGTGCCTCGGCCCCGTCCTGCGCCGCCCGGCGGGACAGTTCCACCGCCTCGACCCGGCCGCCGGTGCCGACCTGATCGGCCAGGACGGCGGCGAACACCCCCACCCCGCCGTAGAGATCCCACGCCGTCGCGCCCGGCGACACCGCTGCCCACTCCCCCACGGTGTCCGAATAGGCCTGCGCTGCCCCGCGATGCGCCTGCCAGAAGCCGGTTGCCGCCACGTGCCATTCGCGGCCGCCGACGCGCTCGACCGCCCGCCCCGAGCCTTCGACCACCTTCTCGGCGCGGGGCGCACCGGCCGCCGCGCGGCGGGCTGCCGCTCCCCGCCGCCCCGGGCTGCGACGGCCCGTGCGGGACACGGGCGGCGGTGCGATCTCGATCACGTGCCGCGTCCCGTCCGCATCGAGGACCACCTGGACCTCGGAACCAGGTCGCCACACCCGTTCCGCCAGCCCCTCGTAGGCCCGGGCCTCGATCTGCGGGCAGGCCAGGTCGGTCTCGATCTCGTGGCTGCGGTAGCGCCGGTACCCCGCTCGGCCCGCGGCGTCGACCGCCAGGCGCACCCGGGTGCGCCACCGGGTGCCGTCGAGCGCACCACCCGGCAACTCCTCGACGAGCACGTCCCGCTCGACCCCGCCGAGACGGCGCAACTGCTCCGCGACCACCGTGGCCCCGAAGGCCCGCTGGGCCGGCACCGTCGCGTGGGACAGGTCGCAGCATCCCGATCCGCCGGGCCCGGCGATCGGGCACACCCGCTCCCTCCGGTCCGGCGAGGCCTCGAGAATGTGCACGGCGTCGGCGCGGCAGAACGAGCCGCCTCGGTCCTCCGTCACCGACGCGACGACCCGCTCGCCGGGTAGGCCGTGCCGGACGAACACGACCCGGCCCTCGTGCCGCGCGACGCAGAACCCCCCGTGCGCCGGGTTGCCCAGTGTCACCTCGAGCCGGCGTCCGGACCAGTCGACACTCATCGTTCCTCCTCGAATCCCCGCCGCACCGATCCCGGCGCGGAATCCAGACGTTCCGCGCGGGCGTGGGCGGACGAACTCAGCTGCCACGGGACGCTGGTGACCATGACACCGGGCTGGAACAACAGCCGGCTCTTCAGCCGCAGCGCGCTCTGGTTGTGCAGGATCTGCTCCCACCAGTGACCGACGACGTACTCCGGGATGAACACGGTCACCACGTCGCGCGGTGAATCCCGCCGCACCCGCCGGACGTATTCGAGGACGGGACGGGTGATCTCCCGGTACGGCGACTCGACGACCTTGAGCGGGACGGTGATGTCGCTGCGTTCCCATTCGCGCACCAGCATCCGCGTGTCGGCGTCGTCGACGTTGACCGTGACCGCTTCGAGTGTGTCCGGACGGGTCGCCCGCGCGTACGCCAGCGCTCGCAGGGTCGGCATGTGCAACTTGGACACCAGCACGATCGAATGGGTGCGACTGGGCAACACCCCGTCCCATTCGGTGTTCTCCAGTTCCTCGGCCACGCTGTCGTAGTGACGGTGGATGGCCTTCATCACGCCGAAGATCGCGACCATCGCCACGATCGCGATCCACGCGCCCGCCGCGAACTTCGTCACCAGCACGATCACCAGCACGGACGCGGTCATGGCCAGGCCGATCGTGTTGACGATCCGCGACCGCTGCATGCGTCTGCGCTGCTCGGGATCGGTCTCGGACGCCAGATGCCTCGTCCAGTGCCGGATCATGCCGGTCTGACTGAGGGTGAACGAGACGAACACACCGACGATGTAGAGCTGGATCAGCTTCGTGACCTCCGCGTCGAAGGCCCACACGAACACGATGGCCACGCCCGAGAGGAACAGGATGCCGTTGCTGAAGGCCAGCCGGTCGCCGCGGGTGTGCAGCTGCCGGGGCAGGTAGCGGTCCTGCGCCAACACCGAGGCCAGCACCGGGAAGCCGTTGAACGCCGTGTTGGCGGCCAGCACCAGGATCAACGCCGTCACGACGGTGATCAGCACGAAGCCGAGCGGGAAGCCCTCGAACACCGCGTGCGCCAACTGTGCGACGAGCGTCTTCTGCTGGTAGTCGTCCGGCGCGCCGCGCAGCTGGGTCTCGGGATGCTCGGCGATGACCACACCCACCTTGTTCGCGAGCAGGATCATGCCGAGAAGCAGCACGATCGCGATCCCACCGAGCATGAGCAGGGTCGTGGCAGCGTTCCGGGACTTCGGCTTGCGGAACGCGGGCACCCCGTTGCTGATGGCCTCGACCCCGGTCAGGGCCGCACACCCGGACGAGAACGCGCGGGCGATGAGGAACACGAACGCGATCGCCGTCAGACCGGACTGCTCGGCGACCAACTCGAAGCCGGCCGACTCGGCCCGGACGTCCTCGCCGAACACGAAGATGCGCACCAGCCCCCAGCCCAACATCACGAGCATGCCGATCATGAAGGCGTAGGTGGGAATCGCGAAGGCCGTGCCGGCCTCGCGGAGGCCACGCAGATTGATCGCGGTCAGCACGACGATCGCGGCGACCGCGAAGAGCACCTTGTGCTGCGCCACGAACGGGACCGCCGAGCCGATGTTCGCCGCAGCCGAGGAGATCGAGACGGCGACGGTGAGCACGTAGTCGACCATCAGGGCGCTGCCGACGGTCAGGCCGGCGGTCGGGCCCAGATTCTTGGTCGCCACCTCGTAGTCTCCGCCCCCCGACGGATAGGCGTGCACGTTCTGCCGGTAGCTCGCGACGACGACCGCGAGGACGAGCGCCACCGCGACGCCGATCCACGGGGTGAACACATACGCCGACAGACCCGCGACCGACAGGACGAGGAAGATCTCCTCCGGGGCGTACGCCACCGACGACAGCGCGTCGGATGCGAACACCGGCAGGGCGATTCGCTTGGGCAGCAACGTGTGACCGAGCGTGTCGCTGCGAAACGGCCTACCCAACAACAACCGCTTCGTGGCGGTCGAGAGCTTGGACACTCGCAAAGCCTAAGCCGTCCCGCCGGCCACCCGCCGGGCGCCCGGGGTCGTGTCCGAAATGCACCGCTGCCGGGGCACCTTCGCCGGGCACTGCACACCGGTCCTGCGCGAGCGGTACGGTTCGGTTCTGCGCGTCGCGACCGGGCGACACGGCAAGCAAGAGAATCGGAGCGAACGGTGTACGTGGTGGTCATGGGTTGCGGCCGGGTGGGTTCCTCCCTGGCTGCGGCGCTCGTCCGGCTGGGCAACGAGGTGGCCGTCATCGATCGCGACCCGAGCGCGTTCCTTCGGCTCGGCCCGGACTTCCCGGGACACACGATCGTGGGGATGGGCTTCGATCGGGACGTGCTGGTGCGGTCCGGCATCGAGCGGGCCGACGCGTTCGCCGCGGTCTCGTCCGGGGACAATTCGAACATCATCTCGGCCCGGGTGGCCCGGGAGACCTTCGGTGTCGAGCGCGTCGTCGCCCGCATCTACGATGCCAAGCGCGCCGCGGTGTACGAGCGCCTCGGGATCCCGACCGTCGCCACGGTGCCGTGGACGACCGACCGGTTCCTGCACAACCTCACCCACGAGAGCCAGACCGCCAAGTGGCGGGATCCGACGGGCACCGTCGCCGTCGCCGAGGTCTCGGTGCACGAGGACTGGATCGGCCGCAACGTCACCGACTTCGAGGCGGCGACCCATTCGCGGGTCGCGTTCGTCATCCGCTTCGGCACCGGGGTCCTACCCGACCGGAAGACGGTGCTGCAGGCCGACGACCAGGTCTACATCGCGGCCGTCTCGGGCACCGTCGCCGAGGCGATCGCCCTCGCCGAACAGCCCCCCGCGGCCGACGACTGACCGTCCGGTGCCAGCAGGCGCAGCCGAACACACGACCCGGACATCACCGAGAGGATCGCCGATGAAGGTGGCCATTGCGGGGGCGGGAGCCGTCGGGCGCTCCATCGCGCGCGAACTGATCCGCAACCACCACGACGTCATGCTGCTCGAGCGCAAGCTCGAGCACGTCGAGCCCGACTCCGTGCCCGATGCCAAGTGGGTGCACGCCGACGCCTGCGAGCTGAGCCTGCTCGAGGCCGCACAACTCGAGCAGTACGACGTGGTGATCGCCGCGACCGGCGACGACAAGGCGAACCTGGTGCTGAGCCTGCTTGCCACCACCGAGTTCGGGGTCGCGCGGGTCGTCGCGCGCGTCAACGACCCGCGCAACGAGTGGCTGTTCGACGAGTCGTGGGGGGTCGACGTCGCCGTCTCCACGCCGCGCATGCTGGCGTCGCTGGTCGAGGAGGCCGTCTCGGTCGGCGATCTGGTCCGGCTGATGACACTGCGCAAGGGCGCGAACCTGGTCGAGATCACCCTGCCGGACACCACCGCGCTGGCCGGGAAACCGGTGCGCAAACTGCAACTGCCCCGGGACGCGGCCCTGGTGACGATCCTGCGCGGGGGCCGCGTCATCGTCCCGCAGCCCGACGACCCGCTCGAAGGCGGCGATGAACTGCTGTTCGTCGCCGCGGACGAGGTGGAACAGGAACTGCGGGGAGCGCTCGGGCTCTAGCGGATCAGCGGACGTCCTGGTCGGGGCCGTCGGCGGCCCGGCCCGGCCCGGTCTCGATCGGCTCGTCGACCGTCTCGGGCGCCGGTTCGACGACCCGATCAGCGCGGCGCACGGCCCACAACGTGACCAGCAACGCCACCGCAGTCAGCGGCCATCCCATGCCGATGCGGGCCACGGCGAGCCAGCCGGTCCGGTCGGCGTCGTACAGCTCGTGTTGCACGAGGTAGCGGGCCGCGAACACGAGCGCCCACGCCGCCGTCGCGATGTCGTAGGCGCGCACGGCGACACGGTGCCGCCGCCAGGACGATCCCTGCCCGTTGAGCATGCCCCAGATCACGCCGACCAGGGGTCGCCGCACCAGGACGGACAGGACGAAGCCGGCGGCGTACAGCAGACTGGTGTAGATGCCGAAGAGGAAGTATCCCTTGGCGTCGCCGGTGCGATAGGCGATGAACGCGCACACACCCACACCGAGGAACCCTGAGACGGCGGGTTGGACGGGAGTGCGCTGGACGAGCCGCCACACGAGCACGGCGGTGGCCGCGGCGAGGGCGGCCCAGATCGCGGCGGTCAGACCCCAGATGCTGTTGACCGGAACGAACACCAGCACGGGCACGGTCGACGAGACCAACCCGCTGAGTCCACCGAGTTGTTCCAGAACCGTCTGCTGCTTCTCGCTCACTCCTACGAGGGTGCCACAGCTCAGCTCAGGGGCGGGTGGCGCCGGGTACGGGCGCGGGGCGACGACCGGGTCAGGCCCGCTCGCGCAGTTCGTAATACGGGTTGTAGAGGACCTTCGCGCCGTCGCGTTCGCCGACGCGGCCGCGCACGAGCAGCGTCTTGCCCGGCTCGATGCCCGGGATGCGGCGACGTCCGATCCACACGAGCTTGACGGCTTCGGTGCCGTCGAACAGTTCCGCCTCGACGGCGGCGCTGGCGGCCTTCGGGCACGCCTCGACGCTGCGGAGGCGGCCGAACATGGTCACTTCCTCCCCGCGCGCACAGTCGCAAGCACGGCGGGCCCCGGTCGCCTGGGAGGTTTCGGCGATCTCCTCGGCGTCGAGCTGTTCGAGATCTTCCGTGAGCCGACGGGTGAGTCGGCGGAAATAACCGGCTGCGGCGGTTGCCATAGCGTGCTCCTGGAACGGGCGCGGCACGGGTCGCGGGCCGCGCATGGGGCTTTCCTGAGGGCCACTGTAGACCCATCGGGACAGGGCAACCACTCCGGTTCCCACCTGCGCCGACGGGTCCGGCAGGATCGGGGCATGCCCTCCGTGAACAGCTCCCCCGAACGCCACGCGACCAGGGCTGTCGTCGCCGTGATCCTGCCCGGAACAGGCTCCGACGCGCACTTCGCCGAGCGTGCGTTCGCGGGTCCGCTCGCCGCCACCGGAGTACGCACCGTCGCGGTCGACCCGGATCCGGCACGCGTGGTCGGCAGCTACGTCGATGCCCTCGACCGGGCCGCGGCGGAGGGGCCGGTGCTGGTGGGCGGCGTATCGCTCGGGGCCGCGGTCGCACTGCGATGGGCGGCCGAGAATCCCGGACGCACCGTCGGCGTGCTGGCTGCGCTGCCGGCGTGGACGGGCTCACCGGACGCCGCACCGGCGGCGGCGAGCGCCCGATGGACCGCCGGGGAGCTACGCACCCACGGGCTAGCTGCGGTGACCGCCGCGATGGTGGCGTCCAGCCCCGCGTGGCTCGGGACGGAACTGGCCCGCTCCTGGCGGTCGCAGTGGCCGGGCCTGCCGGCGGCGCTCGACGAGGCATCCCGATACCGGGCCCTGGACCTGCACGAGCTGCAGGCCGTGGAGGTGCCGGTCGGCATCGCCGCCGCCGTGGACGACGCGGTCCATCCCCTCGCGGTCGCGCAGGAATGGTGTGCCCACCTGACGCGGGCCGCGCTGGGCACCGTCACCCTCGCCGAGATCGGCGCCGACCCGTCCGTACTGGGAACGACCTGCCTGAAGGCGCTGCGGCGCGTCCGGGGCTGACGGATCGGACCGTCAGAAACCGAGCTGCTGCATCGCCGAGCCCGACTCGCCGTGCCGCGGGCGCGTCTGTGGTGCCGGCTGCTGAGGCGGTGCCGGCTGCTGAGGTCCCGGCTGCTGAGGTCCCGGCTGCTGAGGTCCCGGCTGCTGGGGCGTCGGCTGCGCTGCCTGCTGCGCGGCTGCGTGCTGCTGCTGCTGTGCGGCGGCGGCTAGTTGCTCGGCAAGAGCCTTCGGCAGCACCACCGGCAACGGCGTGCGCACCGGGTGCGGATCCTGGCCGCGACGCACGACGGTTTCGGCGACGATGCTGCGTGCGGTCTCCACCAGCGGCGAATCACCCGTCACCGAACCGGCCGGCCCGGCGACCACGCAGCGGATCATCCACCGGTAACCGTCGACCCCCAGAAAGCGCAGATCCGCGTTCGGGGTGCTGCCCTGCAGTTCCCGGCCCCACGGTCCGCTCTCGATGCTGACCGTCGCATTGTCGCGGCGCAGCGATTCGGCCAGCTCGGCAGCCACCTCCCGCCACTGCCCCGGAGACTTCGGCGCCGCGTACGCGGAGACGGTGATCCGTCCGTGCTGGGTCACCAGATGCACGGCCTGGGGTTGACCGTTCGGCGCCATCTCCACCTGGATCTGCCCACCCGGCGGCAGCGGCACGAGGACCGACCCGAGGTCGAGCCGGCCGCCGACCGCGTCCTCGCCGATGTCGTCGATGTCGTAGGGACCGCCCTGCGGCACCGGTGTCTCGTCCTCCCCGGGCATGGGCGCGAACTCAGCCTCGTCCGCGAGTCCGGGTGCTTCGGCGTCCCGGTTCTTCCGGCGTCGTCCGAACATGTCAGGAACCTTCCTTCACCAGACCTGCGTGCCCACCGCTCGATCCGTATCCTCCGGCGCCTCGGCTGGTGTCGTCGAGAGAGTCGACCTCGACGAAGTCGACGAGTTCCACCTTCTGCACGAGCAGTTGGGCGATGCGGTCGCCACGACGCAGCTCGACCGCGCGGTCGGGATCGTGGTTGATCAGGCACACCTTGATCTCGCCGCGGTAGCCCGCATCCACCGTCCCGGGGGTATTGACCACCGAGAGCCCGAACTTCGCGGCCAGGCCGGAACGCGGATGGATCAGACCCACCGTGCCGACGGGCAGGGCCACCGCGATGCCGGTCCCCACCAGCGCTCGCCGCCCGGGCTCGAGGGTCACGTCCACCGTGGTGCACAAGTCCACGCCGGCGTCGCCGGTGTGTGCGCGGGCGGGCACAGGAATCCCCGGGTCCAGACGGAGCAGAGGGACGGCTGGAAGATCGGTCACGTGCACCGAGACTACTCTGATGGACGTGTCTCGAACCTCTCGACCCGACGCGGATGCGCAGCAGACGACCGACGTGCCGGTCTACTCCGAACGGATGTGGGTGCCGCTGTGGTGGTGGCCCCTCGGCCTGGGCGTGGCCGCGCTGCTGGCCGCGGAACTGCACATGGGGGCGCCCGGTCTGCAAGCCTGGCTGCCGTACGTGCTGCTGCTGCCGTTCCCTGTCTGGGCGCTCGTGTGGCTGTCCCGTCTGCGGTTGGAGGTGACGGGCGGGGAACTGATCGTCGGCCGGGCGCACCTGCCGCTCGAGGTGATCTCCCGCGCTGTCGTGGTGCCGGCGTCGGCGAAGAGCGCCGCCCTGGGCCGCCAGCTCGACCCGGCGGCATACGTCCAGCACCGCCCGTGGATCGGGACGATGGTGCTCGTCGTGCTGGACGACCCGGACGACCCCACCCCGTACTGGCTGATCAGCACCAGGCGGCCCGCGGAGCTGCAGGCCGCCCTGGGATGCGCCGACCACTCCGGACACTGAACCGGGCGCGGCCGGTCAGCGCGATCGTCCGGGACTCAGGCTGCACAGTCCCGCCGGGACTCAGGCTGCACAGTCCCGGCAGATCATCACGCCGTTCTCGTCGCTGGCGAGCCGACTGCGGTGGTGTACCAGGAAGCAGCTCGAGCAGGTGAACTCGTCGGCCTGCTTGGGCACCACCCGGACCGACAGCTCCTCGCCGGACAGATCGGCGCCGGGCAGCTCGAAGGACTCCGCGGTATCCGACTCGTCGACGTCCACGACGGCGGACTGCGCCTCGTTGCGTCGCGCCTTCAGTTCTTCGAGTGAATCCTCCGACACCTCGTCGGTTTCGGTTCGCCTCGGTGCGTCGTAGTCAGTCGCCATTTCCTCTACCTCTAGTCCTCGTGCAGGTGCCCGGCCGGAGGACACTGTTCATGTCCTTCGGCGGGGGCAACGCCCGACCGTCTCCGGAAGTTCCCGCCGACCGTGTCCGGGTCCCGGACACGACCCGGGCCTCCCGCTGTCGAAAGCCCGATCATCGAATCTTCGACGACCTGGGCCGCCGAACAATAGCGGAAGTACCCACAGAAGCCGTAACCGATACACGCGATCCGGGGAAATGTCGGTCAATTGTCACCAACACCACAGCAACTCGAGACATTCCACCGTTCGCCCGCCTTCGCGGACCCCCCCGGGATGCCCTCTACAGTGGTCGCACACACCCCTTGGAGATGCGAGAGGCAGGGCGCCGTGGTTTCCCTGATCACCGAAGGCCGGGCGCGTGACGAACGCGGCCGGCCGTTCCCCCGCCGCCGCGTCGTGCCGGCCGCGGCACTGTTCGCGATTCTGGCTACGGTCGGGATCGTGGTGTGGGCATCGGTGTTCGCCGGTTCCGACCCGGTATCCCGGACCGTGGCATGCAACGCCCCGCCGACCGTGCCGTCGGAGCCCGGAGGACCGCAACCGGCCCCCCTCGGCGAGGTGGTCGACCGGTCCGTCCTGCTCGACGTCGAGCCCGCTCCCCTGGCGGCGACGCGGGTGCGGGTGTTCAACGCCAACGGTGAACGTGGCCAGGCGACCCATGTGGCCACCCAGCTGGCCGAGTACGGCTTCGCGAGCGCACCGGACGTCCAGGCGGGCAACGACCCCGTCTACGTCGACCAGAACATGCAGTGCCACGGTCAGATCAGGTTCGGGGCGGCCGGAGCCGCAGCTGCCAGCACGGTGTGGCTGGTCGCACCGTGCGCCGAACTCGTCCGCGACGACCGTGCCGACGACACCGTCGACCTCGCCCTGGGCACCTACTCCAAGGAGATCGCGCCCAACGCCGATGCCGAGGAGGTGCTGCAGTCGCTGCGGGAGGCGCCGGTGGGTGCGGCCGCCGCGCCGCTGGACATCGACCTGCTGGCGGCGGCCCGCGACGCCCGCTGCTGAGCGCCGCGGACCGTCAGGCCGGGATCGGAGCGTCGGCGCCGAACGTGGCGAGCAGGTCCGCGAGCTGTGCTGCGACGCCGGGTGCAGCGGCGACGGTGATCTCGCCGACGTCGCCGCCACCGGTCGGTAGCCGCACCCAGGCGCCCGCCTCCGCGGCGATCAGCGCACCGGCGGCCCAGTCCCACGGTTGCAGCCCGTGTTCGTAGTGGGCATCGACCCGGCCCGAAGCCACCATGCACAGGTCCAGGGCGGCCGCGCCGATCCGGCGGATGTCCCGCACTCTCGGCAGCAGCTCCGCCACCAGAAGGCCCTGTCGTTCGCGCCGGTGCGGCGCGTAGGAGAAGCCGGTCGCGACGAGTGCGTGGGCGATGTCCCCGACCGGGTTGCAGCGCAGACGCGTCACCGATCCCCCGGCGTCGGTGCGGGTGGCCCCCTCTCCGCGCGCGGCCGAGTAGACATCTCCGGCGGCGACATCGACCACCGCTCCCGCCACGGATCTTCCACCGACCTGGGCTGCTATCGAGACCGCGTACGCGGGGATGCCGTACACGAAGTTCACCGTGCCGTCGATGGGGTCGACAACCCATCGGACACCGGTCGACCCGGCATCGGCGCCGCCCTCCTCTCCGAGGATCGCGTCGCCCGGCCGCGACCGGGTCAGCAGTCGCCGGATGAGGTCCTCGGTCTCGGTGTCCGCCATCGTCACCGGATCGGTGTCGGTGCTCTTCGATCGCACCGCGCCGGCCGTGCGAGCACCCGGGTCGGCGGCCGGGAACAGCTCGGGCCGCCGGGCGCGCACGTGGGCGGCGGCCGCCACCGCGACGTCCACGGCGATCTCCCGCAGCCGGGCCGGGTCCGTGGTGGCGTCGCGGGAAAGGGTGCAAGGGTGGGGATCCGGGGTGTCGGGCACCCGAGTATCCGAACACACTGCGCGGTACGGCACCACCCGCGTTGCCGCCGCGTTCGCATTAGGGTGACGTCACGACAGCGGTTGCCCGCGGTGACTGTTCCGGTGACGAGAGGGAGCGCGAGATGACGCAGACGACCCAGCCGGCCATGCCGGATCCGGACCTTCTGGGATTCGGTGTCGACGTCGGGGGCAGCGGCATCAAGGGCGGGGTCGTCGACATGTCCACGGGTGTTCTGGTGGGTGAGCGCATCAAGATCCTGACTCCCCAGCCGTCGACTCCGCAGGCGGTCGCGGACACCGTCGCCCGAATCGTGGAGCAGGCGCAGTGGACCGGACCGGTGGGGGTCACCCTGCCCAGTGTGGTGACCGGTGGGGTGGCGCGTACGGCCGCGAACATCGATCCGGCATGGATCGGCACCGACGCCCGGGCGTTGTTCGCTTCGGCTCTGGGGGATCGCCCAATCAGCGTGCTGAACGACGCGGATGCCGCCGGTCTCGCCGAGGACCGCTTCGGTGCGGCCAGGGACGCGTCGGGAGTGGTCGTCCTGCTCACCTTCGGAACAGGGATCGGCTCGGCGGTGCTGCACAACGGCGTTCTGTTGCCGAACACCGAGTTCGGGCACATGGAGGTCGACGGGATGGAAGCCGAGCACCGCGCGGCGTCGTCGGTCAAGGAGAGCAACGAGTGGTCGTACAAGCGGTGGGCCAAGGAGGTCTCGCTGGTGCTGTCGCGGTTCGAGGCCCTGCTGTGGCCCGACCTGTTCATCGCCGGCGGCGGCATCAGCCGCAAGCACGAGAAGTGGATCCCGCTGCTGACCAACCGCACGCCCGTCGTTCCGGCCGCGTTGCGCAACACCGCCGGCATCATCGGGGCCGCGTGGGCTGCGAAAACAGGCGTCCACCCCTGAGTCCTGCACATCGCGCACGACGGCGATCGTTACAATGGTGCACAGCCGGCTGCGAACCGGCCTGATCCCGACAGACCTCTCCGCCGGAACCCCTCTGGCGCGACGCCGCACTACCTCGTCACGAAAGGGCGTACGTGGCAGCCACCGACATCCACACGGCTGATTCCCCCAACGAATCGGCAGCCTCCGCGGACGCCGCGGAATCCGCGACCGGTACCGCACCCGCCACGAAGCGGCCGGCGAAGAAGGCCCCGGCCAAGAAGGCCCCGGCGAAGAAGGCGGCCGCCAAGAAGGCCCCGGCGAAGAAGGCCGCCGCCAAGAAGACGACGGCGAAGAAGGCCGCCGCCAAGAAGGCGGGCAAGCCGGCCGGCGACGAGTTCGAGGGCGAGGAAGCCGCGCTCGAGGACATCGACGTCGCCGAGGCCGAACTCGAAGGCGCCGAGGACGTGGTCGTGGAGGCGGCGGACGCCGACGACGAGCCCAGCGACAAGGACAAGGCGTCGGGCGACTTCGTCTGGGACGAAGAGGAGTCGGAGGCGCTGCGGCAGGCCCGCAAGGACGCCGAGCTGACCGCCTCCGCCGACTCGGTGCGCGCCTACCTCAAGCAGATCGGCAAGGTTGCCCTGCTCAACGCCGAGGAGGAGGTCGAGCTCGCCAAGCGCATCGAGGCCGGCCTGTACGCGACCTACCGGCTGCAGGAGTACGCCGACAAGGGCGAGAAGCTGCCGGTCGCGCAGCGCCGCGACCTGAACTGGATCTGCCGCGACGGCAACCGCGCCAAGAACCATCTGCTCGAGGCCAACCTGCGACTCGTCGTCTCACTCGCCAAGCGCTACACCGGCCGGGGGATGGCCTTCCTGGATCTCATCCAGGAGGGCAATCTCGGTCTGATCCGCGCGGTGGAGAAGTTCGACTACACCAAGGGTTACAAGTTCTCCACGTACGCCACCTGGTGGATCCGGCAGGCCATCACCCGCGCCATGGCGGATCAGGCCCGCACCATCCGCATCCCGGTGCACATGGTCGAGGTGATCAACAAGCTCGGCCGCATCCAGCGTGAGCTCCTCCAGGACCTCGGGCGCGAGCCCACTCCGGAGGAACTGGCCAAGGAGATGGACATCACGCCGGAGAAGGTACTGGAGATCCAGCAGTACGCCCGGGAGCCGATCTCGCTCGACCAGACCATCGGCGACGAGGGCGACAGCCAGCTCGGCGACTTCATCGAGGACAGCGAGGCCGTGGTGGCGGTGGACGCGGTGTCGTTCACGCTGCTGCAGGATCAGCTGCAGTCGGTACTCGAGACACTGTCCGAACGTGAGGCCGGGGTGGTCCGGCTGCGGTTCGGCCTGACCGACGGTCAGCCGCGGACCCTCGACGAGATCGGGCAGGTCTACGGGGTCACCCGCGAGCGGATCCGGCAGATCGAGTCGAAGACCATGTCGAAGCTGCGGCACCCGTCGCGGTCGCAGGTGCTGCGCGACTACCTCGACTGAGGATCCACCTAGAACTCCTCCGCTTCACGGCGATCGGCCGTCGGCTCCGCAGCCGGCGGCCGTTCGCGTAGCCGGGGTACCACGGCGCGGGTCGCCGGCTCGACGAACCGCGCCGCCACGGGGCCGAGCACCGCCGTGATGAGCACGTACGCCGAAGCGAGGGCTGCGAGCTCGGCGTCCACGTGACCCGAGGTGACGGCGAGTCCGGCGATGACGATGGAGAACTCACCGCGGGCGATGAGGGCGGCGCCCGCGCGAGCGCGGCCCATGGTGGCGATGCCGTGCTGTCGCGCCGCCCACCAGCCGGTGGCGACCTTCGTCAGCGCCGTGACGACGGCGAGCAGCGCCGCCCACCCCAGTACCGGAGGAATGGCGGTCGGATCGGTGTTGAGGCCGAAGAACACGAAGAAGATCGCCGCGAAGAGATCCCGCAGCGGCTCGAGGACGCGGGCCGCGTTGTGGGCGGTCGAGCCGGAGATCGCGATGCCGAGCAGAAACGCGCCGACCGCCGCCGAGACCTGCATCGCCGAGCTGACACCGGCGACCAGCAGCGCGGCGCCGAGAAGCTTGAGCAGCAGCGTCTCGCTGTCCGGGCTGTCGAGCACCGCGGAGACGTAACGCCCGTATCGCAGCACCAGCACGAGCACGACCGTGACCAGCCCCAGCGCGATCGCGACGGCCTCGAGCCCACCGATCAGGCTGACCCCTGCGAGCACCGCGGTCAGGATCGGCAGGTACACCGCCATCGCGAGGTCCTCGAAGACGAGGATCGACAGCACCACGGGAGTCTCCCGGTTACCCAGACGACCGAGGTCGGTCAGGGTCTTGGCGATGATGCCCGAGGACGAGATGTAGGTGATGCCACCGAGGACGAACGCCCCCGTCGCGCCCCACCCGAGCAGCAGCGCGATCACCACTCCCGGCGCGGCGTTGAGTACGAGATCGAGCAGGCCTGCCGCGCGGGACCGTTTGAGCCCGGTGACGAGTTCGGAGGCCGTGTACTCCAGGCCGAGGAGCAGCAGCAGCAGGACCACGCCGATCTCACTGGCAACGTGACTGAACTCGCTGATGTCACCCAGCTGGATGAACCCACCGGTGCCGAACGCGAGACCGCCGAGGAGGTAGAACGGGATCGGCGACATGGCGAAGCGCGCGGCGAGGCGTCCGAGCACGCCGAGGGCGAAGAACACCGCCCCCAGTTCGATCAGGGCGAGCGTGGTCGAATTCATCGGTCAGCCGTTGCGCAGGATCCTGGCCGCGGCGTCCAGGCCGTCGGCCGTGCCGACGGCGACGAGGATGTCTCCCCCGGTGAGTACGAAGTCCGGCCCCGGCGAGGGCGTCACCTGCCCGGCGCGCATCACCGCGACGACGGACACACCCGTGCGGGTACGCATCGCCGTGTCCCCGAGCACTGCCCCGTCGAAACGGGAGCTGTCGTGGATGTGCAGCTGCCGGGTGATGATCCCGGGCAGTTCCCGGTGGTCCTCCTGGAGCTGGGCGACGAGTTGCGGCGCGCCGAGCAGGTTGCTCAGGGTGGCGGCCTCCTCGACGGTCAGCGGCAGGGAGGCCGCACAGGCATCGGGATCGTCCGCCTTCGAGACGATGAGGTCCGAATGGCCGTCCCGATGCGTGATGACCCCGATCCGCCGACCCGACGCCAGCTCGAAGTCCTTGCGCACGCCGATTCCGGGAAGCGGCGTCACTTCGACGTTCATGCCGCCAGAGTAGGACTCACAGTCCACCCGGGTGACGGCGCACCCTCAGGGATCCCCGAAAAGTCCGTTTCCCCCGGGGCGATAGTCCACCACCGCGGTGACCGCAGCGACCGGCAGCGGGCCGTAGAGGTGCGGAAACGTCATCCCCTCCGGATCGTCCGGGAGGCCCGGCTCCCATCGCACTTCGTCCGCGAGCCGCGCCGGGTCGAGATGCAGCAGCACCAGGTCCGTGCGGCCGGCGAACAACCGGTTCGCCGGCAGGTGCACCTGTTCCGGGGTCGACAGGTGCACGAACCCGTGCGTGGCGAGCGAGTCGGGGGCAAGCTCTCCTTGGCGCTGCGCCCGCTCCCAGTCGGCTCGCGCGCAGATGTGTACCAGCCGATTCGTCACCGCAGCCTCTCCCGGTGGCCGTTCCGGGCCCGCGACACCGCCGAGGGCTCTGCGCTGTGAGCGAACACCCGCAGCCCCGAAACCGCACGTCGTGGGCGTTCGGGGGGGTCGGGGGTGAAACTCGACACGATTTTCGGAGGATTGGAACAACGCGTGAACGGGAATCGTCTGACACAGTAGTTCCACCGCGCCGGCCCGGTGCGGCGGACCAGACCCCAGGCAACCGACGACAGTGGTGGCCAGTTTGGAGGAGTCATGCCCGGAACGTTGACCAGCCCGAAGTTGACCGCCGCAGACCGCTGCGATCGGTGCAGTGCAGCCGCTCGCGTCCGTGCCGTCCTTGCCACCGGTGGCGAGCTGCTCTTCTGCGGCCACCACGCCAAGGAGCACACCGACCGGCTGCGTGAACTCGGCGCCACGATCGAGTCCGACGCCGAAGCCGCCGTCTGATCCACCGTTCCGGAGCCGGACGACTCCGAGACCCGAGCCGAAACGGGCGACCACCGCGGGTGGTCGCCCGTTTCGCCGTTTCGGGGGTGCGTCGGCAGTGGGTTCACCACTGGCGCAGCAGCGCGATGCGGTCGCCGAGTTGCTCGGCCGTGGCGATCGCGGTCGGCGGACCCCCGCACTGCCGTCGCAACTCCCCGTGGATGACCCCGTGCGGCTTACCGGTCCGGTGGTGGTGCATCGCGACGAGCGAGTTCAGTTCCTTGCGCAGCCGGGCCAGCGAGTCGGCGGTCGCCACCCGCTCGGCCACCTGCGGCGGCGGAGCGGGTGCGGGGACCGGCGTCGGCTTGTCCAGCTGCTCCTGCTGCCGGCGACGCAGCAGCGCCCGCATCTGTTCGGCGTCGAGCAGCCCGGGCAGACCCAGGTAGTCGGCCTCTTCCTCGCTGCCGGAGAACGTCGCCGTGCCGAACGAGGAGCCGTCGTAGATCACCTGGTCGAGTTCGGCCTCCGCGCCGAGCGCGGTGAACGCCTTCTCCTCCTCGCCCGGTTCGTCCTTGGTCCGGTTGGCGTCGGCGAGCAGGTCGTCGTCGAAGCCCTCCTTCACGCGGTGCGGCTTACCGAGCACGTGGTCCCGCTGCGCCTCGAGCTGGCTGGCCAGGTCGAGAAGCACCGGCACGGACGGCAGGAACACGCTCGCGGTCTCGCCCTTGCGTCGCGACCGCACGAAACGGCCGATGGCCTGGGCGAAGAACAGCGGCGTCGAGGCGCTGGTGGCGTACACGCCCACCGCGAGCCGAGGGACGTCGACGCCCTCGGACACCATGCGCACCGCCACCATCCAGCGCTGCGTGCTCGCGTCGAACTCCGAGATGCGCCGCGACGCGGTCGGGTCGTCGGACAGGACGAGGGCGGGCGTCTCACCGGTGAGCTGCTCGAGGATCTTGGCGTACGCGCGGGCCACCGTCTGGTCGCTGGCGATGACCAGTCCGCCCGCATCGGGCATCCCGCCCTGGCGCAGTTGCTCGAGCCGCGTGTTGGCGGCGGTGAGGACGGCCGGGATCCAGTCGCCGGCCGGATCGAGAGCGGTCCGCCACGCGCGTGCGGTCTGCTCGGCGCTGAGCGGCTCACCGAGTCGTGCCGAGTACTCCTCCCCCGCGTTGTTGCGCCATCGGGCTTCGCCGGAGTAGGCGAGGAAGACCACCGGACGCACGACACCGTCCGCGAGGGCGTCGGCGTAGCCGTACGCATGGTCGGCCCTGGACTGCATGAAGCCGTCGGTGTTCGGTTCGTATGTCACGAACGGGATGGCGCTGTCGTCGCTGCGGAACGGGGTACCGGTCAGGGCGAGCCGGCGGGTGGCGTCGCCGAACGCCTCCCGGATTCCCTCACCCCAGCTCTTGGCGTCGCCGCCGTGGTGGATCTCGTCGAGGATCACCAGGGTGCGGCGGGCCTCGGTGCGGACGCGGTGTTTGAACGGGTGCGAGGCCACCTGCGCGTAGGTCACCACGACGCCGTGGAAGTCGCTCGACGTCTGGCCGGTGGAGTTGGTGAAGTTCGAGTCCAGGGCGATGCCGGAGCGCGCGGCCGAAGCGGCCCACTGGTGCTTGAGATGCTCGGTGGGGGCGACGACCGTCACCTGGTCGACGGTGCGGTCGCGCAGCAGTTCGCCCGCGACTCGAAGCGCGAACGTGGTCTTACCGGCGCCGGGGGTCGCGACGGCGAGAAAGTCCCGCGGGCTCGTCGCGAGGTACTTCGTCAGGGCTCGGCGCTGCCAGGCGCGCAGCTGTCCGGCCGGGGCGGAGGGCGCTGTTCCGACGGTCTCGGTGCTCACCGGCTACTCGTGCTCCTTCTCCGGTCGTGCGGGTGGTCTCGCTCTGCGGCCCGCCGTCGGGCGGACGGACACCGCCGTGCGGTCGCCGGACGGACGACGGCCGTCGAGCAGCCTATCCCGGTCCGCCGGCCCCGCCCGCATCCGAGCCGCCGGCCGTGACGCGGGCGACAGTAGACGATCATGTCAGAATTCGCGGTGTCGTCGGCCCGCCGCCGCGCACTGCGGCGTGTCGTCAGGAATGCTGGAAGTACCCATGAGCGACACACCTCCTCCGGCCGGATCGACCGCCGCACCGCGCCCGCGGCGGCGGCCGGTGCATCGCGGGCTGCAGGTGCTCGCCCGGACGGCGGTCAAGGCATGGGACGACTCCATCTTCAGCAAGGCCGCGGCGGCCGCCTTCTGGCAGACGCTGTCGCTGCCCCCGCTGCTGCTGGGGCTGCTGGGCAGTCTCGGCTACGTCGCCGGGTGGTTCGGACCCGATACGGTGGAGATCATCCAGTCCAAGATCGTGACGTTCTCCCGCACCATGTTCAGCGAGAACGTGGTCGACGACATCATCGGGCCCACGGTGCAGGACGTGCTGCTGCGGGGCCGCGCCGACGTGATGTCCCTCGGATTCCTGCTGTCGCTGTGGGCGGGTTCGTCGGCGATCTCCACGTTCGTCGACTCCATCGACGAGGCACACGACCAGCACGACCACCGTCATCCCGTCTGGCAGCGGTTCTTCGCCCTGCTGCTGTACGTGGTGTTCCTCGTCCTGGCGGTGTTCACGCTGCCGCTCGTCGCGCTCGGGCCGACCATGATCGGACGGGCACTGCCGGAGGCGTGGTACGACGTCGGGTCCCGGTTGCTGGACACCTTCTACTATCCCGGGGTGGGCCTGCTGCTGCTCGTGGGCCTGACAACGCTGTACAAGGTGGCGTTGCCGAGGTCCCTGCCGTGGCACCGCCTGCTGGGTGGTGCGATCCTGGCGGGCACGTTCTTCATGGCATCGAGCGCGGCGCTGCGCTGGTACCTGCGATGGGTCTCCGGGACCGGATACACCTACGGAGCGCTCGCCACCCCGATCGCGTTCCTGCTGTTCACCTTCTTCCTCGGCTTCGCCGTCGTGCTGGGCGCCGAGTTCAACGCGACGGTGCAGGAGTTCTGGCCGGCGCGCGAGACCCGCATCGAACAGATGCGCCGGTGGCTCGCCGAGCGGGCGGCCGCAGCGCCCGCACCGGCCGCGGTGACCGGCCTGACCCGGCGGCTGGGGACGGCACCGATCCCGATCCGGCTACCGGACATCATGCGGCCGGGGCAGCGGGAACCCGAGTCGTGCCCCGTGGACGCGCCGCACCCACGCGCAGCGGAGGGCATCGTCGGCGAACCCGCGCCGGCGGCCCCGGACGAGACGGTCGATCAGTCGCCCTTGCGCAGACCCTCGTAGACCTTCTTGCATTCCGGGCACACCGGTGACCCCGGCTTCGGGGAGCGCGTCACCGGGAAGACTTCGCCGCACAGCGCGACGACATGGGTACCCATGACCGCACTCTCGGCGATCTTGTCCTTCTTGACGTAGTGGAAGAACTTGGGAGTGTCGTCGTCGGTGGTTTCGTCGGTGGTGGTATCCGGCCGTTCCTTGATGTCGGTGCTCACCGTTACATGATGCCGCACCCCGGGTGCGGATGTGTATGTGCATTCCGTGGACGCGAGTGGGACAGTAGAAGGATGTCGAGAACTCCGGGTTTCCATGGGGACTACGACGACGGGTCACCCGAGAAACCGGTTCTGATCACCGAGGCGGCGTCGTCGCTGGAGGAGCAGCACCGAGCGAGGGTCCGCAAGTACCTGACGCTCATGTCCTTCCGCATCCCCGCCATGATCCTCGCTGCGCTCGCGTACGCGGCGTTCGCCAATCCGTGGCTCTCGGTGGGCATCCTCGCTCTGTCGGTCCCCCTTCCCTGGGTGGCGGTGCTCATCGCCAACGATCGCCCACCGCGGTCGAAGGACGAGCCCAGCCGTTGGGACGGCCGCGCCGACGACACCACGGCGCTCGAGGGCCCACAGCCGCGCATCATCGAGGGCTGACCCGGTTCCCCGGCCCGGGGCGCGGCACCAGGGTGCTGCCACAATGCGTGGATGGACCGCGACCTGCTGCTTTCGATCTGTCCCGCGCTGCGCACGGCACTCACTCGCGCACGGTTCGACACCGACACGATGCTCGAGCTGCTCGGTCCCGACGCGCACGCCGCGCTGGGACGCGGCGAACCCGTGCCGGTGCGACGGGCCGCGGCGGGCGGCGGTGATCTCGGCACCCTCGTGCGCCTGTTCCTCGTGTGCGACACGCTTCCCGCCGACGAGGTGGGCGACGCGCTCGCACCACTCGACGTGGCGACGGCGATCGCGTCCGGGCTGCTCGAACGCGACGGCGATGGTGTGCGCGCAGCGCTGGATCTGCGACCGCTCGACGCCGGCACCGGGACGCGCTGGATGCTGTCGGACCTCGACGGGGCGATGCGTCCCCGGCGCGCCCGCGAGGATCATGTGCTCGGCGTCGGACACGCGTCGCTGTCGCTGCTGCAGGCCATGCCCACCGATCCGGTCGGCTCGGTGCTGGACCTGGGCACCGGCTGCGGCGTGCAGGCCGTACACGCGACCGATTTCGCCGACATTGTCACCGCCACCGACGTCAATGCCCGGGCACTGGTTCTGGCCGCCGCCACGGCCGCGCTCAACGAGGTCGAGATCGAACTGCTCGAGGGGTCGTGGTTCGAGCCGGTGGCCGGCCGTCGCTTCGACCGGATCGTCGCGAACCCGCCGTTCGTGGTGAGTACGGGACGGGTCGAGCACACCTACCGGGACTCGGGCCTGGACCTCGACGGCGCGAGCGAACTGATGATCTCGCGCGCCGCCGAGCACCTGAACCCGGGCGGGACCGCGGCGATGCTGGCTTCGTGGGTGCACCTCGAAGGCGAGGACTGGCGCCGCCGGATCGCGTCCTGGCTGCCCGCCCACGGCGTCGACGCGTGGATCGTGCAGCGCGACGTCGCCGACCCCGCCCTCTACGTGGGCACGTGGCTGCGCGACGGCGACGCCGACCCGCGGGATCCGGCGGTGGCGGCACGCGCCGAGGCCTGGCTCGACCACTTCGCGCGGCACCGGGTCGAGGGCATCGGCTTCGGATTCGTCTACCTGCGGCGCACCGACGCGCCGAGCGACGTCCTCGCCGAGGACCTGCGGCACGGCTTCACGGACCCGCTCGGGGCGGAGGCCGTCGCGTACTTCGACCGGCTGGCCTGGCTGCGTGACCACGACGTCCTGGAGGCGCGGTTCGTCGTCCGGCCCGACACCGCCCTCGAACGGGTGTACCTCCCCGGGGAGGACGGCTGGCGGCAGGTGGTGACGCGCGTGCACCGCGGCGGGGGCCCGAACTGGCAGCACGAGGTGGACGAGCCGGCGGCAGCGCTGCTGGCGGGGATGCGGGCCGACGGCCTGCCGCTGGCGGACCTGGTTGCGCTGCTCGCCGTCGCGCACGGCGAGGACGAACAGGCGCTGACCGAACGGGCGGTGGCTCTGGTACAGGCGCTCGTGCGGCACGGGCTCGTCGAGCCGGTCCGGTAGGGCGTTCCGGGCGGGCCGAAAGTTACCGGCCGGTTCCCCCGGTGGTGTGTTCTCAGCAACTTCTCAGGACCTCCGTGCCGTTTGCGCAGGTCAGAGCAGTTCCGGCAATGGAACCTCGGGAACTTTCCCAGGGGCCTGGCGCGTTGAACGCTTCGAGACACCACCGATGAGGAGGCACGTCATGGCACGCCCCGATACCACCGCCCGCGTCGATTCCGACCTCGACAGCCAGAGCCCGGCCGCAGACCTGGTCCGCGTCTATCTGAACGGGATCGGCCGCACGGCCCTGCTGAGCGCTGCGGACGAGGTGGAACTGGCCAAGCGGATCGAGGCCGGCCTGTACGCCCAGCACCTGCTGGAGACCAAGAAGCGGCTCACCGCAGCGAAGAAGCGCGACCTCGCGATCCTGGTGCGCGACGGACAGGCCGCTCGCAGCCATCTGCTCGAGGCGAACCTGCGTCTGGTCGTGTCCCTGGCCAAGCGTTACACCGGCCGTGGCATGCCGCTGCTGGACCTGATCCAGGAGGGCAACCTCGGACTGATCCGCGCCATGGAGAAGTTCGACTACGCCAAGGGCTTCAAGTTCTCGACCTACGCCACCTGGTGGATCCGTCAGGCCATCACCCGCGGTATGGCCGACCAGAGCCGCACGATCCGGCTCCCCGTCCATCTCGTCGAGCAGGTCAACAAGCTGGCCCGGATCAAGCGGGAACTGCACCAGCAGCTCGGCCGGGAGGCCACCGACGACGAACTGTCCGCGGAGTCCGGCATCCCGGTCGAGAAGATCGGTGACCTGCTGGACCACAGCCGCGACCCGGTGAGCCTGGACATGCCGGTCGGCAACGACGAGGAGGCCCCGCTCGGCGACTTCATCGAGGATGCCGAGGCGACGTCCGCGGAGAACGCGGTGATCGCCGGGCTGTTGCACAGCGACGTGCGCAGCGTCCTGGCCACCCTGGACGAGCGCGAGCAGCAGGTGATCCGTCTGCGTTACGGCCTCGACGACGGCCAGCCGCGCACCCTCGACCAGATCGGCAAGCTCTTCGGCCTCTCCCGTGAGCGAGTCCGCCAGATCGAACGCGAGGTGATGGGCAAGCTCCGCGAGGGCGACCGCGCCGAACGTCTGCGCGCCTACGCCAGCTGACCGGGCAGTCGGCCGGACGATCCCCGAGAACCGGGCTGGGTTCTCGGGGATCTTTGTCTCTGTGGCCGGTCCAGCGCAGCCGGCGGGACCGGCGTGGTCCGTCTGGCAGAGCCGGCCGGACCGCCGTGGTCCGTTCAACGCAGCCGGCGCGGGCCGAGGTCGAGTGGGTGCGGCTCGGGACCGATCCGCAGGTGCGCGTCGGTGAGCTCGGCGCCGGTGGGGGACGCGAGGACCGGTTCGCACGCGATCTCCCGTACCTCCGGTAGGTCGTCGGCAAGGGCGGAGATGCGCTGGACCAGGTCGACGAGTGCCGCCTTGCTGACCGGTTCGGTGTTGCGGTAGCCGGACAGCAGTGGCGCCGCCTTGGGGGCGTCGATCAGCTCGACGGCCTCGTCCTCGGTGACCGGCAGGACCCGGAAGGCGCGGTCGCCGAGCAGGTCGGAGATGACTCCGGCCAGACCGAACGAGATCAGCGACCCGAACGACGGGTCGTCCTGGACCTGCACGACGCATCCGATGCCCTTGGTGGCCATCTTCTGCACGTGCAGCAACGGCTCCCCCGAGACCGCGGCGAGGTCTCGGTACGCGATCCGCACCGCCTCGGGTCCGAGCAGATCCAGCCGCACACCGCTCAGGTCCGGCCGGTGCCGCCAGTGGGCGCCGGTGGCCTTCACCGCGACGGGAAACCCGATCTCCTCCGCGGCGGCGACGGCTTCCTCGGCAGTGGTCACCGCCCGGAACTCCGCGATGTGCACGCCGTAGCACGCGAGCAGGAGTGCGGCCTCGGTGTCCGAGAGCCAGCGCCCCTCCGGCGACGTCGCGAGCCACCCCTCGACGAGGGTGCGGGCCTTCTCTGCGTCGATGCCCGCCGGGCGGACGACCTGGGAGGCGGGACGGCTGCGCCACTTGGCATACCGCCATGCCCGGGCCAGCGCGAGGGCCGCCCGCTCGGGACCCGGATACGAGGGCACCGAACCTCGGGTGGGGTGACCGTCGGGTCCGCGCACCGCGAGGACGTCGGGCAGGCCCTCGGTGGCGAGGAACGTCGTGAGCACCGGCTTGTCGGTGCCGGCAACGGCGTCGCGCAGGGCCTGCGCGTACGGCTCGACCGTCACGGCGACCGGCGGTACGAACACTGCGATCACCGCGTCGACATCGGTGGATTCGAGTGCGTGGGTGACGGCCGCCGCGAACTGCTGTGGGGACGCCGCGGCCCCCAGATCGACGGGTTCGCCGACGTGCAGGCCCTCACTCCGGGCGGCGTCGACGGCGAGCACACCCAGCGCCGTGGAGTTGCCCACCACCGCGACGCGCGGGCCGGCCGGCAGCGGCTGATAGCCGAACAACAGGGCCGAATCGAACAACTGGGAGATCGAACCCACCTGCACGACCCCGGCCTGCTCGAACAGGTCCCGCACGATGGTGTCGTCCATTTCCCCCGTCCGGGCGGCCAGGACGGGGGGCACGGCGTGCCGACCGCTCTTGACGGCGACGATCGGCTTGCTGCGAGCCACGCGCCGGGCGATGCGCGAGAACTTGCGCGGATTGCCGAAGCTCTCGAGGTACAGCAGCACCACCTCGGTGGCCGGATCGGTGTCCCAGTACTGCAGCAGGTCGTTGCCCGACAGGTCGGCGCGGTTGCCGGCGGAGACGAACGAGGACAGGCCGACGCCGGTCTTGGCGGCCTCGTCGAGGATCGCGATGCCCAGCGCGCCGGACTGGCAGAAGAAGCCGACGTTGCCGGCCGCGGGCAGCACGGGCGCGAGGGTGGCGTTGAGACGGACCTCGGGGTCGTTGTTGGCGACACCGAGGGCGTTCGGACCGATCAGCCGCATGCCGTGTGCCCGTGCCGCGTGCGCGAGGCGGCGTTCCGCGGCCCGGCCTTCCGGTCCGGTCTCCCCGAAGCCGGACGACACGACGAGCAGCGCCTTGACGCCCTTGGCGAGGCAGTCGTCGAGCACCGCGTCGATGGCCTCGGCCGGGACCGCCGCGATCGCGAGGTCGATGTCGTCGGGGATGTCGCGGACGGTCGGATAGGCCCGCACGCCGCGCACCGAGCGGTGCTCGGCGTTGACCGGATAGACCGGGCCGGTGAAGCCGCTGCGCAGCATGTTGACCAGGACCGCGTTACCGACCTTGCGACTGTCGGTGGACGCGCCGATGACGGCGGCGCTGCCCGGGCTGAGCAGGTTGCGGACGCTCCGCGCCTCGGCGGCCCGTTCGCGGGCATTGCGTACCGACACCAGCGCCTCGGTGGGGTCGATGGCGAATTCGAGCCGCACCACGCCGCCCTCGAAACTACGGCTGACCTGGTATCCGGCCTCGCGGAACACCGTGACCATGTTGCGGTTCTCGGCGAGTACCTCCGCGACGAAGGTGTGGATGCCGTTCTCGGCGGCGGCGCCTGCCAGGTGCTCGAGCAGGATGGGGCCGAGACCGCGGCCCTGATGCGCGTCGGCGACGGTGAAGGCGACCTCGGCGGACAGGCCGTCGCCCTCGGGCAGTCCCTCGTAGCGGCCGACCGCGATGATCTCCCCGCCGAGCAGGGCCACGAAGGCGACCCGGCGGTGGTGGTCGACCACGGTGAAGTTGAACAGGTCCCGTTTCGACATCGTCGGGTAGGGACCGAAGTAGCGAAGGTAGCGGGTGCGCTCCGAGAGTTTGCTGTGGAAATCCACGAGCAGGTCCGCGTCCTCGGGGACGATGGGCCGCAGGTGCACGGCCTTCCCGTCGGAGGCCAGGACGTCCGCCACCCAGTGCTTGGGGTAGTTCCGCGCGACGGCGAGTGCCCGCTCCCGGGCGGCGTCCTTCTCCGCCTGGGCGCGCGCTGCGGCGTCGGCCTGCGTGCCGGCGGGTGCGTCGCCGTCGGGCGTCTGTCCCGCGGGGCCGTGAGGCGTGCCCTCGGATGCTGTGCCCTCGGATGCTGTGCCCTCGGATGCTGTGCTCTCGGATGCTGTGCTCTCGGATTCAGTCACGCGGGTCCTCCGGGTCCAGGCCGAGCAGCGGGAAGCAGGCCCGACGGGTGGCGACGATGGCCGAGTCGACTCGGCTGAGGGCACGATCGAACGAGGCGACGCCGGTCTCGGGGGTGCCGCCGGGACCGTCCCACGGCAGATACGCCACGTCGCCGCCCTCCCCCATCACGGTCGGCAGATCGACCCCCGGTGCCATCGCAGCGACCCGCTCCCGCCATTCGCCGGGAATCGGCGTAGCGGGGTCGATCTCGCGGTCGAGCACGGCGGCGATCAGGTGGGTCCACGATCGCGGTACCACCCGCACCAGCCCGTAGCCACCCCCTCCGACGGCGAGCCACCGACCCTCGCAGTGCCGGTCCGCGAGCTCACGCATCGCCAGGTACGCCGCGCGTTGACCGTCGACGGTCAACGAGAGGTCGGCCAGCGGATCCTCCCGGTGGCTGTCGGCACCGCACTGGCTGATGATGATCTGCGGCCGGAACGCGGCGACCGCCGCGGGGACGACGGCGTGGAACGCGCGCAGCCACAGGGCGTCGACGGTGCCGGGCAGGACCGGCAGGTTGACCGCGGTGCCCTCGGCGGCACCGGTACCGATCTCGCTGGACCAGCCGGTGTTCGGCCACAGCGTCGCGGGGTGCTGGTGGACGGAGACGGTGAGCACCCGGGGATCGCCGAGGAACGCGTGCTGCACTCCGTCGCCGTGGTGGGCGTCGACATCGAGGTAGGCGATCCGGTCGAAGCCGTTGTCGAGGAGCCACGAGATCGCGATGGCGGCGTCGTTGTAGACGCAGAATCCGGCGGCCCAGTCGGCCATCGCGTGGTGCATCCCGCCGCCGATGCTCACCGCCCGCCGGGTGCGGCCGGCCGCGATCTCGCGCGCGGCCGCGAGGGTGCCGCCCGCGAGGACGGCGCTCGCCTCGTGCATGCGCGGGAAGATCGGGTTGTCCTCGGTGCCGAGACCGTGCGGGGCCTCCGGTCCGGCGGTCGAGCCGGGAGGCAGGTTGCCGGCGTGCTTGACGGCCTCGACGTAGGCGGGGGTGTGGATGCGCAGCAGATCGGCGTCGGTCGCGGCCGGCGGGCGCAGGGTCTCCACCCCCTCGAGCAGGCCGAGACCCCGGGACAACGCCATCGTGAGATCGAGCCGGGTGGGGTTCATCGGGTGGGACGGACCCCACCGGTAGTCGAGGTAGTCCGGACTCCACACCACCACTCGGTCGCCGCTCGGATGTGTCGGATCGCCCGTCGCGGCGGAGGTCGTGGTCATGGCCACAAAGCTACTGCGCCGCTCCGGGTGACGCGAGTGCCCGAAGACCTCGGCGTGCCCACCGCCCACCGCGCCGGGCGGGGCCGCTCGGGGTTCACCCGCCGGGGGTTTCGCCCGGTTAGAATCGGCCGCAGACGAAGGGGTGTGAGAGTGAAGGACCTGGTCGATACCACGGAGATGTACCTCCGGACGATCTACGACTTGGAGGAAGAGGGCGTCGTGCCGCTGCGTGCGCGCATCGCCGAACGCCTGGAGCAGAGCGGCCCGACTGTGAGTCAGACCGTCGCCCGGATGGAGCGGGACGGGCTGCTGCGGGTGGCGGGCGACCGGCACCTCGAGCTGACCGAGAAGGGCCGCGATCTGGCGGTGTCGGTGATGCGCAAGCATCGGCTCGCCGAGCGGCTGCTCGTGGACGTGATCGGCCTCGACTGGGAGAACGTGCACGCCGAGGCCTGCCGCTGGGAACACGTGATGAGCGAGGAGGTCGAGCGCCGCCTCGTCGAGGTGCTGCACAACCCCACGACGTCGCCGTACGGCAACCCCATCCCCGGACTGGACCAGCTCGGCCTGGACCGGCCGGTGGCGGCGGACGAGCCGCTGGTCCGGCTCACCGAGATTCCGCCGGGTAAGCCGACCGCCGTGGTCGTGCGACGGCTCGCCGAATACGTGCAGTCCGATCACGAGGTGATCGGCCGGCTGCGGGAGGCGGGGATCGTGCCCGACGCACGCGTTACAGTCGAGACGAAGCCTGGGTCGGTGGTCATCAACGTGCCCGGCCACGACGGCTTCGAACTTTCCGACGAAATGGCCCACGCGGTGCAGGTGAAGCAGGTCTGAGGCAGGCCCGTTCGCCGGCCCTGCGCGGGCCGGCGAAGAAGGGGCGCACAGCGTGAGGCTTCTGGTGACCGGCGGCGCCGGGTATGTGGGCAGCGTCTGCAGCACGGTGCTGCTCGAGCAGGGACACGAGGTGGTGGTCCTCGACGATCTTTCCACCGGCAACGCCGACGCCGTGCCGGCCGGCGCGGAGTTCGTCGAGGGCGACATCGCCACCGCCGCCGCGACGGTGCTCGGCGACGGCGCTCGGCCCCGATTCGACGGTGTGCTGCATTTCGCGGCGCAGTCGCTGGTCGGCGAGTCCGTCGAACAGCCGGACAAGTACTGGCACGGCAACGTCGTCGCGACCCTCGCCCTGCTCGACGCGATCCGGCGATCGGGAACTCCGCGGCTGGTGTTCTCGTCGACGGCGGCGACGTACGGCGAACCGGAGCAGGTCCCGATCACCGAGGACGCCCCCGCCCGTCCCACCAACCCGTACGGCGCCACGAAACTCGCCATCGACCATGCGATCTCGTCCTACACGCGGGCCTACGGGCTGGCCGCGACGAGCCTGCGTTACTTCAACGTCGCGGGTGCGTACCACGGCGCCGGGGAGAACCGCGTGGTCGAGACCCACCTGATTCCGCTCGTGCTGCAGGTGGCCCTCGGCCAGCGCGAGCACATCTCGGTGTTCGGCACCGACTGGCCGACCAAGGACGGTACGGCGGTGCGGGACTACATCCATGTCAAGGACCTCGCCGACGCCCATCTTCTGGCACTGGAGTCCGCCCGTCCCGGCGAACACGCCGTCTACAACCTCGGCAGCGGTGAGGGTTTCACCGTCCGGGAGGTCATCGAGGCGTGTCGCCGGGTGACGGGGCTGCCTATCACGGTCGTCGACGCCGCCCGGCGTGCCGGGGACCCGGCCGTGCTGATCGCCTCGAGCCGCCGCGCCGTCGAGGAACTGGGCTGGAAGCCGCAGCACACGAGCCTCGACGAGATCGTCACCGACGCGTGGGCCTACCTGCAGGGGCTCGGCGACCGGTCGCACGCGGCACGGCGCTGAGCGGCCGAGGTCACGCCGCCGGCTCCGGCGGGGGCATTCGCACCCCGAGCCGCGCGGCGATCTCGTAGCCGGTGTCGGCGAGACCGCGCACGGTGTGCGGCCGCAACCCGGCCTGCAGGGCCTGGTCGAGAAGGTCGGCCAGCCGGTGCCGCGGATTCGATTCGAGTGCGACACCCAAAGCGACCCCGGCGAGCGGCCCGTCGCCACGTACGTATGCGCTGTAGCCGACGAGAGCGGCGGCCTCGGCTCGTTCCGGGTCCGGGAGACGCCGGGTGAGCGCGATCCACAATCGTTCGGCAGTGTCGGACTCGGCACCCGTCGCGAGGGCCATCACCGCGTCCCGCACGGTCGAGTTCGACAGCAGGACTGCGAGTTCGGCGAGTTCGGGGGCGAGCAGTTCGGCGCCGTCGCCGTGCCGGGCGATGTGACTCAGGACGGCCTCGAGTTCCTGACGGTCGGCGCGCTCGCGGCCGCCGGCACGGACGGCGAGTTCGTAGGCGAGGTCGCGGGTGTCGATCGCCTCGTCGATGTGGTCGGCGACCTGCAGCCGTCCGGGCATCGGCACGGGGGCCAGCAGGTCGGCGAGTTCGGCGCGCGACCGTCGGATGGCTCCGCCCTCGAAGACCCGAGCGGCGGCGACGGGTGAGGCCTGCGGGTCCGGCACCGTCCCGTGCACGCCGCCGACGAGCGCGAACCATGTCTTGCCACAGGCGACTTCGGAGACGGCGTGGGCGCCGGCGATGCGGATCCCGTGACGATCGAGACGGACGGCGAAGTCGTCGAGCAAGCGGCAGGCTGCGGCGACGGCGGGGGCGTCCGGATGGTCGAGGCGGTCGTCGACGAGGACGACGAGCACGGCGTCGGCGCCCTCCCGGTCGCAGAGCGCACCGAACCGCTCGAAGACGTCACGCATCGCGGCCGGTACCGGATCGTCCTCGCCGGGAGGCAGCATCAGGTCGTGGCGCATGACGGCGCCGACGGCCGCGGACCGGGCGCCGTCGCGTCCGCCACCCGCGTCGGACGCGAGACTCAGCACGATCAGCGACCGCGCGGGAAGGAAGCCGAGCATGGCCGGCACGGCGGCGATCAGTTCACCCGGATCGGTGAGTCGCAGCGGGCGGGGCGAGGAAGTCGATGTGGTCATGGCCCGACTGTCCCCGACGGTCCGCGCCCCCGGAGACCGTGCGACCCGGATTCGCCGAATCTGGGGACGAACGCCCCGGTTGTGGACAACTACGGCGGTTGCGGGAGTCCGGACCGCCCATTGTCGGCGGGCGCTGGTAGCGTGCCGCGCTCGAGCGACTGCACTCAGGCGGCGCGAACACGCTCCACGCTCGCATCGAAGACCCGGGTGAGGCCGCCGGTGTCGGCGGGCCCGGCACCGAAGGACATGTAGGTCACCAGCACCCGCACGTCACCGAGCTGGGCGATGCGGCTGGTCATCGACTGGGTGACCACCTCCCGGCCCTCCCCCGACCGGACGGTCCGGGTGAAGGCGAGGGTCTCGACCCCCGGGGGCGCCGGGGGCGCCGACGGGTCGAGCGTGGTGGTCACGGTGGCGGTGACGCCCCGGCGGGTCGCCGCGACGACGGGGCATTCGACGAGATGCTCGCGGTAGGCGGCCAGCTCGTCGGTGACGGCGACGAGTTCCACCGAGATGGTGGCCCGGCTGTCGTTGTCCGTGCCGACCACCATCGCGGTCCCGTCCGGGCCGAAATTCTGCGGCGGTGGCAGGCAGCCGGGTGGATCCACCTTGGCACCCTCGGGCACGCCCGTGAGATCGGGAGCGGCCTGGGCGACCGCCTGCGGCGGGAGTACCACCGCGTCGTACGGCTCGGGGAACTCCTCGGGGGGCAGCAGCAGTTCGGCGAGGGGGCGGCTCGCGGTCGCGGCGTCGCCCGTGGTGGCCAGCGCGGCCGGCTCGGGCTGGGGTGTCCCGCCGACGGTCGACGAGCACCCGGCGGCGAGCAGCAGCACCGCGCCGAACGCGGTGGCGCCCAGCCGGCGGCCGGGGGCCGGGGGGCGGCGCGGCGGCCGGACGTCGTCTCCTGCGCTGTGGGGTGCCACCGGACCTCCGCTGTCGCGTTCCGCCGGGTCACGCCCCGGCGGAAGCTGATCATCAGTTCAACTAGACTCGAACTCCACCATGCCACGCCGGGGACCCGGCGGTATCACGGCGCCCCGGATCGAACGGAGGATGTTCGCATGGACGACCAGTCCCGCATGTACGAGCTCGAGTTCCCTGCGCCCCGGTTGACGTCCGCGGACGGCGAGGGCCCCGTCCTGGTGCACGGCCTCGAAGGGTTCGCCGACGCGGGGCATGCGGTACGGCTCGCCACCACACACCTGCGGGAGAGCCTCGAAAGCGAGCTCGTCGCGTCGTTCGCCGTGGACGAGCTGATCGACTACCGGTCCCGGCGCCCGACCATGACGTTCAAGGCCGATCACTTCTCGGATTACGCCGCCCCGGAGCTCAACCTGTACGCCCTGATCGACACCGCCGGTACTCCCTTCCTGCTTCTCGCCGGCGCGGAGCCCGACCTGAAATGGGAGCGGTTCATCACCGCGGTGCGCCTGCTGGCCGAGCAGTTCGGCGTCCGGCGCACGATCGGGATCAGCGCGATCCCGATGGCGATTCCCCACACCCGCCCACTGGGCGTGACCGCGCACTCGACGAACAAGGACCTGATCGCCGATCACCATCGCTGGACGGGCGAACTGCAGGTGCCGGCGGGGGTGTCGTCACTGCTCGAGCTGCGGATGGCGCAGCACGGTCACGAGTCGGTGGGGTTCTCGGTCCACGTGCCGCACTACCTGGCACAGACCGACTATCCGGGTGCCGCCGAGACGCTGCTCGAGAACGTCGCCGAAGCCGGGGGCCTCGGGCTGCCCCTGGCCGCGCTCGGCGAAGCCGCCGCGCGCGTGCGCGAGCAGATCGACGAGCACATCGCCCAGAACGAGGAAGTGCAGGCGGTGGTCCGGGGACTCGAGCGGCAGTACGACAGCTATGTCGCCGCGCAGGAGCAGCAGGCTGCCCAGCTGCCGACGGACGAGAATCTGCCGACCGGCGAGGAGATCGGCGCCGAGTTCGAACGTTTCCTCGCCGAGTACGAGGATCGCGGCGGAAACGGGCCGGGTGAGGCGGAACCGCCCGCCTGACCGGGTTCGAATCGCCGCCGGTCCGACCCCTGATCATTACTCTCTCGTTACCTTTGACGTTGTGCAGGTCACATACAGTCAGTACGCTCGGTTCGACGAGTTGAGCGGAAGGGTCGGGCCGGCGACGGTCCGGCGCCTCGGACGACACAGGTCGACGAGGATCCGGCGGTCAGGAGACGCACATGGGTTCATCACGCACACGCACGCTCCGGCCGGTACCGGATGCGGAGACTCGGGTGGTCTTCCGGACCATCCACGGTTACCGCCGCGCGTTCCGGCTCGCCGGCGACGGGCCCGCCCTGCTGCTGATCCACGGGATCGGCGACAACTCCTCGACCTGGCAGGAAGTCATCCCGCACCTGGCCCGTAAGTACACCGTCATCGCCCCGGACCTGCTCGGCCACGGCCGCTCCGACAAGCCCCGCGCCGACTATTCGGTCGCCGCGTACGCCAACGGGGTCCGAGATCTGCTGTCGGTCCTGGGCATCGAGCACGTCACGGTGGTCGGGCATTCCCTCGGCGGCGGCGTCGCGATGCAGTTCGCGTACCAGTTCCCGCAGATGGTCGACCGGCTCATCCTGGTCTCGGCAGGCGGCGTCACCAAGGACGTCCATCCCGCCCTGCGCCTGCTGTCCATGCCGGGCCTGAGCGAGGTCCTCAAGCTGCTCCGGCTGCCGGGCGCGATGCCCGCGGTACGCGTCGCCGGCGGCCTGCTGGGGCAGTTGCACGACACGCCGCTGCGGCCGGGGGTCTTCCTGCACGACACGTCGGATCTGATCCGCGTCCTGAGCGGATTGCCCGATCCCACCGCCTACGAGGCGTTCCTGCGCACACTGCGGGCCGTCGTGGACTGGCGCGGGCAGGTGGTGACGATGCTCGACCGCTGTTACCTGACCGAGAACCTGCCCGTGCAGCTGATCTGGGGAGATCACGACAGCGTGATCCCGGTGAGCCACGGTTACCTGGCGCATTCGGCGATGCCGAATTCCCGGCTCGACGTCTTCCGCGGCGCCGGTCACTTCCCGTTCCGCGACGACCCCATCCGGTTCCTGCGGGTGGTCGAGGAGTTCCTCGACTCGACCGCGCCTCTCGTGTTCGACGAGGAGCGCTGGCGTGAGTTGCTGATCAACGGCGTCAGCGAGAGCCAGATCACCGGCGGCCCGGCCACCCGGCAGGCCGTGCTCGGTGCGATGGGCGCCGACGAGCGCAGCGCCACCTGAGCGCCCCGCCCACCGTGGCGAGCGGCGGACTCGACGGGGACGGGCGCCGCGGTCCGCGGCCGGCCGGCGCGTCGGCGCGGTCCCGCCGGCAACAACTAGCCTGGAGCGGTGCTGCTTCCGGAACTGATCCCCGACATCGTCGACGAGGACTCGTTGTTCGACGCCTTCACCGCCTTCACGACCGGGCGCGGCCTCTCGCTGTATCCGGCGCAGGAGGAGGCGCTGCTCGAACTGGTCTCCGGGTCGAACGTCATCCTCGCGACGCCCACCGGGTCGGGCAAGTCGATGGTCGCACTCGGTGCGCACTTCTTCGCCCTGGCCACCGGTAAGCGCACGTTCTACACGGCCCCGATCAAGGCCCTGGTCAGTGAGAAGTTCTTCGCGCTGTGCGAGGTGTTCGGCGCCGATCGGGTCGGGATGATGACCGGTGACGCCTCGGTGAACCCCGGTGCCCCGATCGTCTGCGCCACCGCCGAGATCGTCGCCAATCTGGCGCTGCGCGAGGGCGCCGACTCGGACATCGGCCAGGTGGTGATGGACGAGTTCCACTTCTACTCCGAGCCGGACCGTGGCTGGGCCTGGCAGGTGCCCCTCGTCGAGCTGCCCCGTGCGCAGTTCCTGTTGATGTCGGCGACCCTCGGCGACGTCACGTTCCTGCAGAAGGACCTGACCCGTCGCACCGGCCGCCCCACCACCGAGGTCTCCGGCTCCGAGCGGCCGGTGCCGCTGTCGTTCACCTATTCCCAGAAGCCGATCGGCGAAGAGATCGAGGAACTGGTCACCACCCATCAGGCCCCCGTCTACGTCGTCCACTTCACCCAGGCCGCCGCCCTGGAACGAGCGCAGGCCCTGACCAGCGTCAGCATGTGCTCCCGCGAGGAGAAGGAGGCGATCGCCGAGGCGATCGGCGCGTTCCGGTTCTCCACCGGTTTCGGCAGGACGCTCTCGCGGTTGGTGCGGCACGGTATCGGCGTGCACCACGCCGGGATGTTGCCGAAGTACCGGCGACTCGTCGAGCGGCTGGCCCAAGACGGCCTGCTCAAGGTCATCTGCGGCACCGACACGCTGGGCGTGGGCATCAACGTGCCCATCCGGACGGTGCTGCTGACCGGCCTGACGAAATTCGACGGCACCCGGACCCGGCAGCTCAAGGCCCGCGAGTTCCATCAGATCGCCGGCCGCGCCGGCCGCGCCGGGTTCGACACGATGGGCACCGTCGTGGTGCAGGCACCCGAGCACGAGATCGAGAACGTGCGGGCCCTCGCCAAGGCCGGTGACGACCCGAAGAAGCGCCGCAAGGTGCAGCGTAAGAAGGCTCCCGAAGGGTTCGTCTCGTGGGGCGAGGGCACGTTCGACAAGCTCGTCGCCGCCTCCCCCGAGCCCCTCACCTCGCGCTTCTCCGTGAGCAATTCCATGTTGCTGAACGTGATCGCCCGTCCGGGCAGCTGCTTCGAGGCGATGCGTCACCTGCTCGAGGACAACCACGAGACGCGCCCCGCCCAGCGCCGGCACATCCTCAAGGCGATCTCGCTGTATCGGGGGCTCGTGCAGGCCGGCGTGGTGCAGCAGCTCGACGAGCCCGACGAGTTCGGCCGGACGGCGCGACTGACGGTGGACCTGCAACGCGACTTCGCGCTGAACCAGCCCCTGTCGCCGTTCGCGCTCGCCGCGATCGAGCTGCTCGACATCGACTCCCCCACCTACGCGCTGGACGTGGTGTCCGTGATCGAGTCGACGCTCGACGATCCGCGGCAGATCCTCATGGCCCAGCAGCACGCCGCCCGAGGCGAGGCCGTGCAGCAGATGAAGGCCGACGGCATCGAATACGAGGAGCGGATGGAGCTCCTCGAGGAGATCACCTGGCCGAAGCCGCTCGCGGACCTGCTCGAGCCGGCCTTCGAGACGTACCGCACGGGGCACCCGTGGGTCTCGGAGTTCCCCCTGTCCCCCAAGTCGGTCGTGCGGGACATGGTCGAGCACACCATGACGTTCGCCGAACTGGTCGGCCACTACGGGCTGGCCCGCTCGGAGGGGCTGGTGCTGCGCTACCTCGCGGACGCCTACCGGGCCCTGCGCCAGACGGTTCCCGACGCGGCCCGCACCGAGGAACTCGAAGACCTCACCGAGTGGCTGGGCGAGCTGATCCGCCAGGTCGATTCGAGCCTGCTCGACGAGTGGGAGTCGCTGACCAATCCCGGCATCGAATCCGACGATCAGCAGGTGGCCTTCGGTGCGGACGTGCCCAAACCGATCTCGGCGAACCCACGGGCGTTCAAGGTGATGGTGCGCAACGCGATGTTCAAGCGGGTGGAACTGGCGTCGCGACGACGCTGGGACGCACTCGCCGGCCTCGGTGACGGACTCGAAGCGCAGGACTGGGCCGATCTCCTCGAACTGTACTTCGAGGAGTACGACGAGATCGGCACCGGTCCCGACGCGCGGGGCCCGCAGCTGTTCACCGTCGTCGAGGAGAAGGACCTGTGGCGGGTCCGGCAGACCCTGGCCGACCCCGAAGGCGACCACGGCTGGGCGCTGCTCGGCGAGGTGAACCTCGCCGAATCCGACGCGGCCGGCGAGGTCGTGTTCGACGAGTTCGAGATCGTCGAAGGCTGAGCCGTGCCGCCGCACCTCGTCCTGCGCAGTGCCCGCACCGCCCCCGGCGCCGACCCGGTCGACCTGCCGATCACCGGCGACCGCGTCGTCTCCGATCCCGCGGGCGGCGCCGAGACCGTCGACGTCGGCGGACGACTGGTACTGCCGGGACTGTGGGACGCGCACGTGCACTTCGACCAGTGGGCCCTCACGCACGCCGCGCTCGACCTGTCGGGCGCGACGTCGGCCGCGCACGCGGTCGCGCTGGTGGCCGCCCGCCTGGTCGTCGACCCCGCTCCCGTCGTGGTCGCGCGCGGCTTTCGCGACGGGCTGTGGCCGGACGCACCCACCGCAGCGGTGCTCGATGCGATCGCCCCCGCCCGGCCGGTCGTCGCGCTCAGCGCGGACCTGCACTGCGCCTGGTTCAATACTTCTGCGCTACAACACTTCTCGCTGCACCCACATCCCACGGGATTGCTGCGCGAGAGCGAGTTCATGCCGCTGATGAACGACATCCAGCGCGTGGACGCCGAGGTGCGCGACCGGCTCGTGGACGCCGCGGCCCGAGCGGCCGCGGCCCGGGGTGTCGTCGGGGTCGTCGACTTCGAGATCGCCGACAATCTGGCCGCCTGGTCACGCCGCATCGGCGCCGGGACGCGGTACCTGCGTGTCCGGTGCGGCATCTGGCCCCGGTGGCTCGGTGCCGCGATCGCGGCGGGAATGCGGACCGGCGACCCGGTGCCCGGCACGGCGGGTCTGGCGACGGTCGGTCCCGTGAAGGTGATCGTCGACGGGTCGCTCGGTACCCGCACCGCCTACTGCCACGAGCCGTATCCCGACGGCGAGCACGGGGTGCTGACGGTGCCTCCGGAACAACTCGAGCCGCTGATGCGCCACGCCCACGACCACGGGTTCGAGAGCGCAGTCCACGCGATCGGCGACCACGCGTGTGCGCACGTGCTCGACGCGTTCGCCGCCACCGGGGCACACGGCAGCGTGGAACACGCTCAGCTCGTGGCCGAGCGCGACGTCCCACGCTTCGCGCGGTCCGGTATCGCGGCGAGCATCCAGCCGGCGCACGTGTACGACGACGTGGACCTGGCCGAGCGGTACTGGCCCGGCCGGACGCACCGCTCGTTTCCGTACGCGACGCTCCACGCGGCGGGCGCGCGCCTCGTCCTCGGCTCCGACGCACCGGTCGCACCCCTCGATCCGTGGCGGACCCTGGCCGCCGCGATCGACCGCACCCTGCCCGACGGCCGCGTCTGGCACCGCGAGCAGGAACTGGATCTGCAGGTGGCGCTCGCAGCGTCCACCGGCGGCCGGACCCGCGTCACCGCCGGCGACGTCGCCGACCTGGTGGTGCTCGACGCGGACACGCTGCCCCGCTCCGGCGCGGAGCTGGCCGCGACGGCGGTGTGGGGCACGATGCTCGGCGGCCGTTGGACGCACGGGCCGCTAGCCTGAGCGGGTGAGCGAAGAGTCCGCCCCGGCGTTCCGGCTGGGCTACGTCCCCGGTGTCACCCCCGGGAAATGGGCGCGGGTGTGGGCGGAACGGATACCCGACGTCCCCCTGGAACTGGTACCGGTGGCGGCCGCGGCCGGCGAGAGCGCGGTGCGCGACGGCACGGTCGACGCCGCGGTGCTGCGATTGCCGCTGCCTCGCGACGGACTGTCGGTGATCAATCTCTACACCGAGACGTCGGTGGTGGTTGTGCCCGAAGACCATGTGGTCGCGGCAGTCGACGAACTGGACGTCGCGGATCTCGCGGAGGAAACGGTGCTGCACCCGCGCGACGACGTGCTGGACTGGGCGCGCCTGCCGGGACAGGAGGCGTTCGAGCGGCCGGCTACGACGGAGGCGGCCGTGTCGTACGTCGCCTCGGAGGTGGGGGTGCTGGTCGTGCCGCAGTCGTTGGCGCGGCTGTACCACCGCAAGGATCTGACGTATCGGCCGGTGACCGACGCCCCGCAGTCCCAGGTGGGACTGGTGTGGCCGTCGGAGCGGACCACCGAGCTGGTCGAGGAGTTCGTCGGGATCGTGCGGGGCCGCACCGCCAACAGCTCGCGGGGCCGGCAGGACGAATCCCAGCCGAAGCAGAAGCGGCGCGGGGAACGCCAGGGTTCGCAACCGAGGAAGGTCGTCGGCGACAAGAAGCCGAAGACCCGCCGCGGCAATGCGGGACGCCCGAAGAGCGCCGGACGTGCGCGGCGGCGTCGATAGCGGGTCCGGCGCGGTGACCGGTCTCGGAGCGGGGAGGCTGCAGGACACCGCGCGCGGAGCCCGGCGTACCCGGCGGCTCACCCCGAACGCACGAGGCAGAACACGTGGCCGCCCGGATCACGGTAGGTACGAAAGGTAGGGCTGGGATTGGGACCCGCGACGCGGGTCGCGCCGTGCCGCAGGGCCCACGCCTCCGCGGCCTCGAGGTCGTCCACCTCGAGGTCCAGGTGCGCCTGCAACCGCACCCTGCCGTCCGGCCACGTCGACGGGGTGAATTCGGGTGCCAGCTGGAACGCCAGGCCCCCACCGGCAGGGGCACGCAACTGGACCCAGTCGTCGTCGGTGGCGGCGTCGTCGATGTCCCAGCCGAGCAGCGCGGCATAGAACGAGGCCAGCCCGGACGGATCCGGTGTGTCGAGGACGTAGACCTGCAGTGCGATGGCGGGGCGCGACATGGGCTCATGATCCCGCGAAGTCACCGGCCGGGGCCGGGGAACGCGGCCATTCGACGGCGCGGGCTCCCGTCGACGGCACAGCCCGTGCGGGCTCTACCCGGCCCCAGGGGGCACGACCTCGATCTCGCGTCCCCACGAGACACCGGGAGCGGCGGGCAGCCGGTCTCCGCTCCAGAACCGTCCGGGGTCGTACCAGTTGCTGCCGCGTCCGCGCTGCTCGAGCAGGCCCATCGCCTCGAGGGTCGCGCCCACCACCTCGGCGCAGTACGCGCGCTCGAGGCCCGCGTCCGCCGGACGTGTGCGCCACGGCAGCCGGCCCGCGAACCAGCGCCCCGCCAGCCGGCCCGTCGAGGGGAACGGCGTGCCGTCCAGCCGGGCGACGGTGCGCAGCAGCTGATCCTCCTGCGCCGGCGTCACCTCGACGCCGAGCTGGCGCAGCCAACCGCGCTGGCCGTACCGCGCGCTCCACACCTGCACCGCCTCGCGCAGGTCGTGCAGCTGCACACCGCGGTGGTGCCGGCCGGTCCACATGTCGGGCAGGCTCCTGCCCAGCTCGGCGTGCCACATCAGTGGGGGCAGGTCGTCGAGCACCACTGCCAGGCCGACGTGGTTGACGGGGGCGTTGGTCAGCGTCTGGATCGCGCGGTCGGCGTGGCTGCTGCCGCGAAAGATCCAGAGATCACCGGTGCGGGTCACCGCCACCGCGTCGTCGAGGGTGATCCGGGCCTGCGCTGAGCGCCGCTGCTGCATGATCGACAGCCTCTCACGCGGGGAGGTAGCGGGATCAGGCGCCGGATCGCGGCAGCGGCCGACCCGCCGGCGCCACCCCGCATCGATACGCCTCGCCCGAGGTTGACAGTGCGGCAGACGGCGCTACGGTGCAGGGATGGACCACGAGGTCCGGTACGCCGCCGGCGGAGATGTCAGCATCGCATACCAGGTGCTGGGCAGAGCGGGACCCGACCTCGTCTTCGTTCCGGGATTCGTCTCACACCTCGACCTCGCCTGGGAAGAGCGGTTCTTCGCGCGTTTCCTGCGCAGCCTAGGGTCGTTCACCCGGCTGATCTGGTTCGACAAGCGGGGAACCGGCCTGTCGGACGTGCCACGGGAGGAGGTGTCCATGGACGCCTGCGTCGAGGACGTCCGGGTCGTGATGGACGCCGCCGGGTCCCGGCGGGCGACCCTGTTCGGGGTCGCCGTCGGCGCCGGGATCTGCACCTCGTTCGCATTGAAGTACCCCGGCCGCACACGTTCGATGATCCTGTGGGACGCGCATGCCCGGCTCCTGGAGGACGACGGGTATGCGGCGGGGTGGAGCGAGGAGTTCTTCTCGTCGGTCCTGGCCGGCATCGACGAGGGGTGGGCGACGGGCTCCGGTATCGCGTCGATAAATCCGACACTGGCCGGGGACGAGCGGTATCGATCCTGGTTCGCGCGTCACGCCCGGGCGGCGGCGGGCCCGGCGCAGGCACGGGAACTGTTCCGGCTCTGCGCCGCGACCGATCTTCGTCCGAGGCTGCACGAGATCCGAGTTCCGACGCTTCTGCTCCACCACGTCGACGATCCGTGGCTGTCGGTCGAACACTCCCGCTACGTCGCGGCGCGCATCCCGGGCGCGACGCTCGTCGAACTACCCGGGATCGATCACTGGCCCTGGATCGGCGACATGGACGCGGTGCTGATCGAGATCGAGGCCTTCCTGACGGGGGTACGGCGGGGCCGCCGGAACCGCCCGGCGTGGGGGCCGGAGGCCCTGACCACCCGGGAACGAGAGGTGGGCGCGCTGGCCGTCGCCGGACTCAGCTCCCTGGAGATCGGCCGGCGCCTGTTCATCGGCGAGCGGACGGTCGAGACCCACCTCGCCAACATCTACGCGAAGCTCGGCATCAACTCGAGGGTGGAGCTGGTGCGGCGAGCGGTCGACTTCGGTCTGTGAGCCGGCCTCCGGCACCGCCGGGACGGCGCGCGACGTCCGTACTGGTACCGATGCACTCATCTCTGGTGAGCGCATACCGTTCTCTTCGAAAGCGGTTGCAGGAGGTGCATCATGAACAGGCACGCCGAACTCGGCCACCGGCAGTCGATCCACGATCTGATCCCTCGCCTGCGACAGGCGTCCACACTGCGCGACGGACCGGAGTCGGTCCGTGCGGTTCTGGCCGCGGCAGTCGCCGACGACAGCGACTGGCTGGACCCGCAGTACCAGGAGCGTCCCGAGACGCGGGACTGGGTGCTGTACCCCGTCCACCGGGCCTCGGACGGGCACCTGTCGATCCTGGTGGCGGTGTTCAGGGCCGGAGTGAGCACTCCGGTCCACAATCACGGTGCGTGGGCGGTGGTCGGCGTGTACCGGGGCCGGGAACGTGAGACGTGGTATCGCCGGCTCGACGACGGGCGTGTGTTGGGCAGAGCCCGGCTCCAGGTTGCCGACACCTTCGTGAACCCGCGGGGCACGGTGACCGTCGTACCCGACGGAACGATCCACTCGGTGGAAGCGCTCGACGGGACCGATGCGATCTCGATCCACGTCTACGGCACGGACATTCTCACGCAGAACCGCAGCACGTTCGATCTGCGAACGGGGAGCGAGGCGCCCTTCCGTCCCGACTTCACCGACCTCGGATCCGAGCGCTGACGGCCCGGCGCCGACGGCTGTTTCACCGTATCCACCGGAAGGAGGAGGGGTGACGACGAGAGCGGAGACCCGCGATCGACGATCCGCCGGACAGCTGCCGGAGCGGGACCCGGTACGGGTGGAGCTCCGGCCGGTCGACGCGGTCGATGTGACGACGCTGGTGGACAACTCCTCCGATGTGCTTCTGCCCGACGTGGGGCCCGTCCGCCGCTGGGGGCTGGCCGGATCGGCAGGTCCGCTCCCGATCGTCCCCAGCGATCTGGCGGTCGGATTCCGGACTGTCGACCTCCTCCGTGCGGAGCACGGGTTCTCCGTACTGATCGAGATCCGGGTCGGCGAAACCACGCACCGCGTCCTCTACGACGCGGGGGCCACGCCGGACGGGCTGATGGCGAACCTCGATCGGCTGGCGATCTCCCCGGACGGCATCGAGGCGATCGTGTTCAGCCACGGCCACTTCGACCACGTCATGGGTCTGCAGGGCCTCGCCCGCCGGCTCGGCTCCCGGCGCCTGCCGATCCTCGTGCACCCCGACTTCTGGACGCGCCGGCGCATCGTCGGTCCCGGCGGCGCCTTCGAGCTACCGACACCGAGCCGCGCGGCGATCGAGGGCGCGGGGTTCGTCGTCGTCGAGAACCGGCGCCCCTCCTTCCTGCTCGACGGAATGCTCCTGGTGACCGGCCGGATCGCGCGGACCACCGGGTACGAGACCGGCATGCCGGGCCATCAAGTCCACCGGGACGGCCGCTGGCGGCCCGACCCGCTGATCCACGACGACCAGGCCGTCGTCCTGCACCTCCGCGAGCGGGGACTCGTCGTTCTCACCGGATGCGGGCACGCCGGGCTGATCAACATCCTCGAGCATGCCGAGCGGCTCACCGGGGTCGGCCGGCTCCACGCCGTCCTCGGCGGGTTCCATCTCCGCGACGGTCCGATCGTCCCTCGGACGGTGACCGCCCTCGCGGCGGCGGACCCGGCCGTGGTCGTGCCCGCCCACTGCACGTCCTGGAAGGCGCAGCACGCGCTGTTCACCGCCCTCCCGGACGCGTTCCACCCCAATGCCGTCGGTAGTCGATTCGAGTTCCGGACACGCCCGCAGCCGGATACGACCGGGACGCAACGGATCACCGGACAGGCCCTGAAACACACTGTCCGGCCGGAGCGTCCGGGAGATCGCGCCGGGCGGCGGTGACGAGCATCGGTCACAGGTGAGCGCGACCCCGGCCCGACCCCTGCCGTCTAGGCTCGCGCGCATGGCATTGAAGGGCAGGCAGTGGTGGAAACTCGTCGGGCTCGCCGGAGCGGTCGGCGTCGCCGCGACGGGCGCAGTCGTGATGCGCGACGAGCGCAGGCGGCGCGCGTACACCCCCGACGAGGTACGCACGAAGCTGCACGACCGCTACGCCCGCGTCGCCGCCGCGCACGACACGCAGAGCGCGGTGCCCCTGGACGAGGTGACCACGGGACTGTGCACGCGGATCCGCACCGGGTTCCGGGGAATCCGGATCCGCCGCTGAGGCGACCCGCCCGGCCGGGCGGCTGCGCCGGCCGCCGATCACCCCAGGGCGGAGGCGAACCCGTCCGCGAGGTCCTGCACCTGCTCGTCCGTCATCACGAACGACGGCGAGATCTGCAGTGCACCCTGCCCCGCGGCCCGGCTCGAAATCCCGTGCTGCCGAAGCGTCTTCACGAACTGCAGCGCCTCGGACGCGTCGGCGAGCTGCACTGCGGCCACGGCACCGAGACCGCTGCGGACCTCCGCGACGCGCGGGTGCTCGGCCAGCGGGGACAGCTTCTCGTACAGGGTCCGCTCCAGCCGCGCCGACTCGGCGAGCAGGTTCTCGCGCTCGAGGATGTCCAGGTTCGCCAGGGCCGCCGCCGCGGCACCGGCATGCCCGCCGTAGGTGTAGCCGTGCCGCCACCACACCCCGCCGGCGAAGAACGGTTCGGCCACCTTCGGCGACACGAACACCGCGCCCATCGGCACGTACCCGGAGGTGAGCCCCTTCGCCGTGGTCATCAGGTCCGGTTCCAGACCGAGCCGGTCCGAGGCGAACCACGAGCCGCCGATGCGGCCGAAGCCGGTGACCACCTCGTCGACCACGAAGAGCACGTCGTGCTCACGGCAGATGTCGCGGACCTCGGCGAGATAGCCCTCCGGCGGCAGGTACACACCGCCCGCGCCGATGATCGGCTCGCAGAAGAACGCCGCGATCCGGTCGGCCCCGACCCGTTCGATGAGGGCGAGCAGCGACTTCGCGTCGTCCCACGACACCTTGGCGGCGTCGTCCCAGAGGTCGCCGTACCCCTCGGCGTTGACCGGGATTCCGGCGAGGGACGTGCCCCCGACGTGCATGCCGTGGTAGGCCTTCTCCCGGCTGACGACGAGGGTCTTCTCCGGCCGTCCCAGCTCCTGCCAGTAGCGGCGCGTCAGCTTGGCCGCCGTGTCGATCGAATCCGAACCGCCGGAGGTGAAGAAGATCTTGCTGCCGGGAACGGGTGCGATCGTGGCGAGCCGTTCCGCCAGTTCGACGGTCGGCTCCGCGGCCAGGTCGGCGAAGTTGGAGTAGTGCGCCACCTTCGCCAGTTGCGCTGCCACCGCGTCACCGATCTCGGAGCGGCCGTGACCGACGTTCGCGAACCAGAGGCCGGCGGTGGCATCGAGATACCTGGTGCCGGCCCGGTCCCAGATGTAGGCGCCCTCGCCGCGCGCGACGACGAACGCACCGTCCCGTTCGACGGCACCCATGTCTGCGAACCCGTGCCACAACGCGCCCACGATCTGCTCCTGTTCCACGAACGGCGATGAAACCGCCATCCTATGCGCCGGGCGGCGCGCAGCGAGAACGCGCGCTTCGCTAGGCTGTACATCCAGCATGTCCACCTCACGCGAGACTCCGCACTCCCCCGCCCCGCCCGGGCCGACACGCCGTGACCTGAAGTCGGCCCTCACCGACGTGTCGCTGCGCGACGAGCATCGCCTTCGCCGGCGGCTCGACCGGGCCCGCCGGCCCGGGGACCTGGCGAAGATCGCCGCCGAGATCGAGCAGGCCCGACTACGGCTCGCCGCACGGGTGGCCGCCGCGCCGACCGTCACCTATCCCGAGAACCTCCCGGTCTCGCAGCGCAAGGACGACATCGCCGCCGCCATCCGCGACCACCAGGTCGTCATCGTCGCCGGGGAAACCGGGTCCGGCAAGACCACCCAGATCCCGAAGATCTGCCTCGAACTGGGGCGCGGGGTGCGCGGCCTGATCGGGCACACGCAGCCGCGCCGCATCGCCGCCCGCGCGGTCGCCGAGCGCATCGCCGAGGAACTCGACTCCGAGCTCGGCGACACCGTCGGCTACACCGTCCGGTTCACCGACCAGGTGTCGGACGCAACCCTGATCAAGCTGATGACCGACGGCATCCTCCTCGCCGAGATCCAGCGCGATCGGCTGCTGCGCCGATACGACACCCTCATCATCGACGAGGCACACGAACGCAGCCTCAACATCGACTTCATCCTCGGCTACCTCAAGGAACTGCTGCCCCGGCGACCGGACCTGAAGGTGATCATCACCTCGGCGACGATCGACCCCGAGCGGTTCGCGAACCACTTCGCAGCAGCCGACGGCACGCCCGCACCCATCGTCGAAGTCTCGGGCCGCACCTATCCGGTCGAAGTCCGCTACCGGCCCCTGACGATCGAGGTGGGCGACACACTCGTCGACCGCGACCCGGTCGACGCCGTCTGTGAGGCGGTCGAGGAACTCGCCGCAGAAGGCGACGGGGACATCCTCGTCTTTCTCTCCGGTGAACGCGAGATCCGGGACACCGCCGATGCCCTGCGCGACCGCAGACTCCGGGGCACCGAGATCCTGCCCCTGTATGCACGGCTGTCGGCCGCCGAGCAGCACCGGGTGTTCACCCCGCACACCGGCCGGCGAGTGGTGTTGTCCACCAACGTCGCCGAGACCTCGCTCACCGTCCCGGGCATCCGCTACGTCGTCGACCCCGGCACCGCGCGGATCTCCCGCTACTCGGTGCGCACCAAGGTCCAGCGACTGCCGATCGAGGAGATCTCGCAGGCCTCGGCCAGGCAGCGGTCCGGGCGCTGCGGTCGTGTCGCCGACGGCATCTGTATCCGGCTGTACTCGGAGGAGGACTTCGAGGCCCGCCCCGAGTTCACCGAGCCGGAAATTCTGCGCACCAACCTCGCCTCGGTCGTGCTGCAGATGACGGCGCTCGGACTCGGGGACATCGCCTCGTTCCCCTTCGTCGAAGCCCCCGACCCGCGCGCCGTCCGCGACGGCATCGCGCTGCTCGAGGAGCTCGGGGCGCTCGAGCGGGCCGCGAAGGACGAACTGCCCCGGCTCACCGGGACCGGGCGCGAACTCGCGCTGCTGCCGGTCGATCCGCGGATGGCACGGATGATCGTGGAGGGGCACCGCAACGGATGCCTGCGCGAGGTCCTGATCATCGTCGCGGCCCTGTCGATCCAGGACGTGCGCGAGCGACCGGCCGAGTTCCAGCAGGCGGCCGACGAGAAACACGCCCGGTTCGCCGTGGAGGGCTCGGACTTCCTCGCGTACCTGCAGTTGTGGGACTACCTCAAGCAGCAGCGGAAGGAACTGTCGTCCAGCAGGTTCCGCAAGATGTGCCGCGACGAGTTCCTGCACTGGCTGCGGATCCGGGAATGGCAGGACCTGCAGGGCCAGCTCCGTCAGATCACCCTGAATCTCGGCTGGGAGACCCGGCACCAGGACGTCGGGCCCGACTCGATCCACCAGTCGCTGCTGGCGGGGCTGCTCTCGCACGTCGGCCTGCGCGAGGGCGAGAAGCGGGACTTCCTCGGCGCGCGCGGAACCCGGTTCGCGATCTTCCCCGGTTCGTCGCTGGCCAGGAAGCCGCCGCGCTGGGTGATGGCGGCCGAGCTCGTCGAGACGTCGCGGCTGTGGGCCCGGACGGCGGCGCGCATCGAACCCGAGTGGGCCGAGAAGCTCGCGCCGCACCTGGTCAAACGCACCTATTCCGAACCGCACTGGTCGACCAAGCGCGAGGCGGCCATGGCCTACGAGCGGGTCACGCTCTACGGCATCCCCCTGGTGGCGCAACGGCCGGTGCAGTACGGGGCGATCGACCGGGAGACCTCCCGCGAGCTGTTCATCCGGCACGCCCTCGTCCAGGGCGAGTGGCGGACGCGCCACAAGTTCTTCCATGCCAATCGCGCGCTGCTGGACGACGTCGAGGCGCTCGAGCACCGGGCCCGCCGGCGCGACATCCTCGTCGACGACGAGACCCTGTTCGACTTCTACGACCAGCGCGTCGGACCGGAAGTCGTGTCGGCGCGGCACTTCGACACGTGGTGGAAGAAGGAGCGGCAGAAGAACCCCGAACTGCTCACCTTCACCCCGGACACGGTGGTCAACCAGGACGCCGCCGCGGTCCTCGGCGGCGACTACCCCGACGCGTGGCGGCAGGGCGATCTGCAGTTCCCCCTCACCTACCAGTTCGAGCCGGGCACGGAGGAGGACGGCGTCACCGTCCGCATTCCCGTCGCGCTGCTCGCCGGGGTCCGGCCCGTCGGCTTCGACTGGTCGGTGCCCGGCATGCGGGTCGACCTGGTCACCGCTCTCATCAAGACGCTCCCCAAACATCTTCGCCGCCAAGTGGTTCCGGCACCGGACTTCGCCGCGGCGGCCCTCGCGTCGGTCCGGCCCCGGTCCGAGCCGCTCGTCAACGCGATGGCCCGGGAACTGTCGCGGCTCGGGGCGACACGGATCGAGCCGAGCGACTTCGAGCCGACCGCGCTGCCGGACCACCTGCGGATGACGTTCGCCGCCGTCGACGAACAAGGATCGGTTCTCGCGCGCAGCAAGAGCCTGACCGATCTGCGGAGGCGGCTGGGAACCCGCGTCGAGGCCGAAGTCTCGCGGGCGGCGTCGAGCACCGAACGGGAGCCGGCACTGGTCTGGACAGCCGAGACCCTCGGCACCCTCGAACCGACGGTGACACGCACCGTGGCCGGACAACGCGTGACGGGATATCCGACGCTGGTCTCCGAGGATCGTGGTGTGGCGGTCCGGGTGCTCAGCACCTCGCAGGCGCAGCAGGCCGCGATGCGCACCGGGTTGCGGGCACTGCTCCTCGAGGCAGTCCCCATGCAGGCGCGCGCTGCTGCGTCGGGCCTGAGCAACAGCGAGCGGCTGGCGCTCGGACGCAACCCCGACGGCTCCTTCGAGGATCTGCTCGAGGACTGCCGGGCCTGCGCGGTGGACGAGTCGATCGTCCGGCACGGCAAGCCGGTACGCACACCCGACGAGTTCAGCGCGTTGGCGAAGGTGGTGCGCGCCGAGTTGCCGGGCCGGGTCGCGGCGCTGCTGAAACTCGTCGTGCCCGCCCTGGCGCGCGCGCACGACGTGGAAGTCCTGCTCGAGAAGGTGCGCGGCGAGGCTGCCGAGGACGTGCGGGAACAGCTGGCCTCGCTGCTGTTCCGCGGATTCGTCACCGAACTCGGCAGTGCCCGGCTCGCCGATCTGCCCCGCTACCTGGCCGCGGCGGCGCATCGGCTCGAAGCGCTGCCGGCGAGCGCGCACCGCGATCGGCAAGGCATGGACGTGCTGGACCGGGTCTACGCCGAGTACGACCGCCTGCTCGCACGGCTGCCGCAGGAGCGGGCCACCGCCGCCGAGGTGGTGGCGATCTCGTGGATGATCGAGGAGCTACGGGTCAGCCTGTTCGCCCAGCATCTCGGAACCCGTGGGCCGATCTCGGAGCAGCGGATCCTCAAGGCCGTCGCGGCGATTCGCTGAGCGGCGACGCGTCCCGCCGGGCGCTCAGTTCTCGGATCCGGTCTCGCGCCGGTGCTGGTGCTCGCGCAGCTCCTTGATCTCGCGTTCGAAATCCTCTGCGGAGCTGAAGGACCGGTAGACGGACGCGAACCGCAGGTACGCCACCTCGTCCAGGTCGCGCAGGGGTCCGAGGATGGCCAGACCGACCTCGTTGCTCGGAATCTCCGGGGACCCCTTGGCCCGCACCGCGTCCTCGACCTGCTGGGCGAGGAGGTTGAGGGCATCGTTGTCGACGTCGCGTCCCTGACAGGCGCGAGCTACGCCGCGCACCACCTTCTCCCGGCTGAACGGTTCGGTGACGCCGCTGCGTTTGACGACCGACAGCACCGCCGTCTCGACCGTGGTGAACCGTCTTCCGCACTGGGGGCATGCCCTCCGGCGCCGGATCGCGGCCCCCTCGTCGGCTTCACGGGAATCGACGACGCGGGAATCGGGGTGCCGGCAATACGGGCAGTACATGTCGATTCCTTCGTCGTAGCCGTGCTGGCCGCGACGTCGGCGTCGAACCGATGCCGTCCTCCCGAGACCGGACCCACCGGCAGGCGAATCGCTCTCGGCGCGACCACACGAGGTGGTGTCACTGACAAGAGTCGACAATACCTGCATACCCGGGTCGTCGGCCGAACCCGGTGCCTGCCCGCCCATGCCTGTTCACCGCGGCGCGGAGGCCGGAACGAGCAGGGTCTGGCCGGTGCGGAGGCGACCGTCCGGCATGGCATTGAGGTCGAGGATCCGCTCGATCGCCTCGGACCGGGACAGACCCGGAGCCACCCGGGCCGCGACGTCGCCGAGCGATTCGCCCGCCTGCACGACGGTGACGTCGGTGCGTGCGGCGCCGGCCGCGACCTGACTGGTGCGCAGGTGCGCGATGCCGAGCAGTCCCGCAGTCACGAGCGCGGTCAGCAGCGCCGTCGCCAGTATCGTGCCCGGGCGGGTGTGTGCGACCTCGGCCGGCCGGTGCGGGACGCGTGAGACCCGGACCGGAGCGCGCCGGTAGTCCACGATCCCCCCGTCCGGACGGACGGGAAGCCGGCGGGCGGGCGCCTCGTGGGGGCGCCGCACGAGATGCGTCGTCCCTGCCCGGCGTACCCGGTCCTCGGTGTCCTGCGGCCCGGTGTCCTGCGGCCCGGTGTCCTGCGGCCCGGTGTCGTGCTGCCCGGTGTCGTGCGGCCCGGTGTCGTGCGGCCCGGTGTCGTGCGGCCCGGTGTCGTCGAACTGCCGGTGGTTCCGTTCGGTTCGGCGCACTGCTGATGTCCTCATCGAGGCCTCCGTGTCACTCGCCCGCGGGACGGTGCCCGCGACGTGTCGCTCGTCCGCGAGACAGGACCCGCAGCGGAACTTCGGTCATCGCTCGATCGACGGCCGTTCGATCACCTGTTCGAAGGAACGTATGTTCGATGTGTACCACGTCGCTCCGACAAAGTCAGCACAACGGGCGGAAAACGTCGAACAGATGTTTGATAACCGGGCCGCGGAGAGCTAGATTCGATCCATCACATCCAGCACATCCGACACACGACGCACGGAGGTCACGACATGACGGACGGCCATCCCCCGGCGGGGCGGAGCCGGACGACCACCGCGGATCCGGCCGTCGGCCTCACGGAACGCCAGCGCCGCGTCCTCGAGGTGATCCGCGAATCGGTCACCCAGCGCGGCTACCCTCCGAGCATCCGCGAGATCGGCGACGCAGTGGGCCTCAACTCCACCTCGTCGGTGGCGCACCAGTTGCGGACCCTCGAGCGCAAGGGTTTCCTCCGGCGCGATCCGAACCGTCCCCGCGCGGTGGACGTGCGCGGGCTCGAGGATTCGCAGCCGCCGGCGCCGCAGGCGCAGCCGGTGGACGGGGTCGATGTCGCCGCCGAGTCGGCCACGGCGGCTGCCATGGTCCCCGTGCTGGGCAGGATCGCCGCGGGCGGGCCGATCCTGGCGGAGGAGTCCGTCGAGGACGTGTTCCCGCTCCCGAGAGAACTGGTGGGTCAGGGTTCGCTGTTCCTGCTCAAGGTGGTCGGCGAGTCGATGGTCGACGCGGCCATCTGCGACGGCGACTGGGTCGTGGTGCGCCAGCAGAACGTCGCGGACAACGGGGACATCGTCGCCGCGATGCTCGACGGTGAAGCGACCGTGAAGACGTTCAAGCGCGTACACAACGACGTGTGGCTGATGCCGCACAACCCGATGTTCGAACCGATCCCGGGCAACGACGCGGTGATTCTCGGCAAGGTCGTGACCGTGATCCGCAAGATCTGACCTCGCCCCTTCCGCAGAACGCGCACGGCGGCGCCGCGATTCGCGGCGCCGCCGTGCATGTCCCGGTGGGGTCAGAGATTCAGGCCGCGGCCGATGATGTCCTTCATGATTTCGTTCGTCCCGCCGTAGATCTTCTGCACGCGGGCGTCGAGATACGCCTTCGCGACCGGGTATTCACGCATGTAGCCGTATCCGCCGTGCAGCTGCAGGCACCGATCGATCAGCTCGACCTGCTTGTCGGTGGTCCAGAACTTGGCCATCGCCGCCTCCTGCACGCTCAGGGTGCCGGCATTGAGCTGCTCGATGCACTTGTCCACGAACACGCGCGCAAGGGTGGTCTCGGTGGCCAGCTCGGCCAGCTCGAAACGGGTGTTCTGGAAGCTGCCGATCGACTTGCCGAATGCCTTGCGGTCCCGGCAGTACTGCATCGTGTCCTCGAGCACGGCTTCCATCGCCGCCGCCGCCACCACCGCGATCGACAGACGTTCCTGCGGCAGGTTCTGCATCAGGTAGATGAAGCCCATGCCCTCCTCACCGAGGAGGTTGGCGGCAGGCACCCGCACGTCGGTGAAGTGCAGTTCGGCGGTGTCCTGCGCCGCGAGGCCGATCTTGTCGAGGTTGCGGCCCCGCTCGAAGCCCGCCATCCCGCGCTCGACGACGAGGAGCGAGAAGCCCTGCGCGCCCTTCTCCGGGTCGGTGCAGGCGACGACGATCACCAGGTCCGCGTTGATGCCGTTGGTGATGAAGGTCTTGGAACCGTTGAGGATCCACTCGTCGCCGTCGCGCACCGCGCGGGTCTTGATGCCCTGCAGGTCGCTGCCCGTACCGGGCTCGGTCATCGCGATCGCAGTGATGATCTCGCCGGAACAGAATCCCGGCAGCCAGCGCTGCTTCTGCTCCTCGTTCGCCAGCTTCAGCAGGTATGGGGCCACGACGTCGTTGTGCAGCATGAAACCGATGCCGCTGAACCCTCCGCGGGTGGTTTCCTCGGTGACGATCGTGTTGTAGCGGAAGTCCTCGACACCGCCGCCGCCGTACTCCTCGGGCACGGCCATGCCCAGGAAACCCTGCGCGCCGGCCTTCTTCCAGATCTCGCGGTCGACGATCTTGTCCTGCTCCCACTGCTCGTGGAAGGGAGCCACCTCCTGCTCGAGGAACTTCCGGTACGACTCCCGGAAGAGTTCGTGCTCGGGCTCGAAGAGGGTGCGTTCCATGTGCGCTCCTGTATCCGATGACGTACGTCACGCTCACGGTAGACATCGGAAGGCCCGTCTGACGCTGACAGGAACGAGCGTTATTTGTGACCGGACACGCCGGGCGCTCGACGGCGCAGGTCCGCCGCGCGGCGCAGGAGCGGGTAGGCGATCAGGATGCCGATCGAACCCCACGCGATGCCGCCGAGCTCGACGGAGCCCACGGTGAGGGTGAGGTCGCCGATCCCGGCCACCAGCGCGGCGGCGGCCACCATGAGGTTGACCGGATCGGTGAAGTCGACCTTCGCCTCCATCCAGATCCGCACGCCGAGAATGCCGATCAGGCCGTACAGGACCAGGGTGGCGCCGCCGAGCACCCCGTCGGGGACGGTGAAGACGAGGGCCCCGAACTTCGGCGAGAAGGCGAGGACCACGGCGGTCGCGGCAGCCACCCAGTACGCCGCGGTCGAGTACACCCGCGTCGCGGCCATCACGCCGATGTTCTCCGCGTAGGTGGTGGTGCCCGAGCCGCCGCCGACCCCGGCGAGCGTCGTGGCCAGGCCGTCGGCGAGCAGCGCGTCGCCCGCGACGTCGTCGAGGTTGCGGCCGGTCATCGCCGCCACGGCCTTGACGTGGCCGACGTTCTCGGCGACGAGAACCACCACGACGGGCAGCGCCAGCAGCACCACGGAGAGCTCGAACGCCGGGGCGCGCAGTTCGGGCAGGCCGAACCATGCGGCGTCACGCAGGGCCGTGACGCGTTCCTCGGCGAGTCCGCCGGTGACGGCGGCGAATACCCAGCCGACGACGACGCCGACGAGAATGCCGAGACGGCCGACGAGTCCGGGGCCCAACACGGTGACGAGCAGGATGGCGGTCAGCGTGATCGCCGCGACGAGCGGCTGGGCTTCGAAGGACCCGACCGCGACCGGCGCGAGATTCAACCCGATGAGCGCGACGATCGCGCCGGTCACCACGGGGGGCATCAGTGCGTCGACGACGCGGGATCCCAGCGCCCTGACGACGAGTCCGACGAGGACGAGGGCGAAGCCCACGGCGACGATGCCGCCGAGCTGGGCGGCGGGGCCCTCCGCGGCCGAGGCCGTCAGCGGTGCGATGAACGCGAACGACGAGCCGAGGTAGCTCGGTACCCGGCCGCGGGTGATCAGCAGGAACAGGGCGGTGCCGACGCCGGAGAAGAGCAGCGTCGTGGTGACCGGGAAGCCGGTGATCGTCGGCACGAGCAGCGTCGCGCCGAACATGGCGACGACGTGCTGCATGCCGATGCCCACGGTGCGGGGCCAGGACAGTCGTTCGTCCGGGGCGACGACCTCGCCGTCGGCAACGCGACGCCCGTCGCCGTGCAGGGTCCAGCCCAACCCGGCCGTCCGTGTCCTCAGTTGTTCCTTCACAACGGGGAATGGTAGGCGCCCGCCCCGGTCCGGTCGCATCGGCTGCTCCCGGCGGCGATCGCGTCCGTCAGGCGAGTACGCGGGCCGCCGCGTCGCGGGCTTCCCCGGGGTCGACGGCGCGGAGCACCTCGTCCGCGGCCTCGCGGCAGCGGTCGAGGGTCACCGCGGCGAGTCGGGACCCGACACCGGCGACGGCCGCGGCCGCACACGACAGCGAGGTGACCCCCATGCCGGCCAGGACACAGCCGAGCAACGGGTCGGCGGCCGCCTCCCCGCACACCCCGACTCGCTTGCCGGCGGCGCGTCCGGCGGCGGCGGTGCGGGCGACCAGGGCCAGCACAGCCGGCTGCCACGGATCGGTGAGGGATGCGAGGTGGGGCGACATGCGGTCCGCGGCCATCGTGTACTGCGCGAGGTCGTTGGTGCCGATCGACAGGAAGTCGACGTGTTCGAGGAGACGTTCGGCGAGCAGCGCGGCGGCCGGCACCTCCACCATCACGCCGGGCACGAGCCCGCGGGCGCGGACGGCAGCGGCGAAGTGTGCGGTCTCGGCGACGGTCGCGATCATCGGTGCCATCACCCAGGGCTCGGTGCCCGTGCGCGCGGCCGCGGCGGCGACGGCGTCGAGCTGCCGGTCGAGCAGTCCCTCGGTGGCGTTCGCAATCCGGATGCCGCGCAACCCGAGTGCCGGGTTGTGCTCGTCGGGATGGTCGACGAAGCGCAGGGGCTTGTCGGAGCCCGCGTCGAGGGTCCGCAGGACGACCTTGCGGCCGGCGAAGGCGCTGAACACCTCGGCGTAGATCTCCGCCTGCTCCTCGACGGTGGGTTCGGTTTCCCGGTCCAGGAAGCACAGCTCGGTCCGGAACAGGCCGACTCCCTCTGCGGGGGTCGCGCGGGCCGCGCGGGCACCGGCGCCGTCCTGAACGTTGGCGAGGATCTCGACGCGATGCCCGTCCTCGGTGGCGCCCGGGCCGGCCCACGACGCGATGCGCGCCTGCTCGCTGCGGGCCGCGGCGACCGCAGCGGCCGCCTCTTCGGGGTCGGGATCGAGGCGGAGCTCACCGGCCGCGCCGTCGAGCAGGACGCGGACGCCGGCCGGGACGGTGTCGAGGTCGGCCGCCGCGACCACGCAGGGGATGCCGAGCTGGCGGGCGATGATCGCGGTGTGACTGGTGGGCCCGCCGAGGGTGGTGGCGAGTCCGATCACCCGGCTCGGGTCGAGGCCGGCGGTGTCGGCGGGGGCGAGGTCCTCCGCGAGCAGGATGGACGGCTCGTCGGGCAGGTCGAGGCCGGGTTCGGGATGGCCGGCGAGTTCGGCGATCACCCGGTCGCGGATGTCGAGAAGATCGGTGACGCGCTCGGCCATCAGCCCGCCGAGCTTGGTGAACATGTCCGCGAACTGGTCGGTGGCGCCGACTGCGGCCTCGATCGCGCCGGATCCGCTGCGGATCTTCGCGGCGACGGCGCCGAGCCACCCGCGGTCCTCGGCGAGCTGGGCGTTGGCGAGCAGAACCTCGGCGGCGGCGCCCGAGGCTCGCCCGGCGCGACTGCGCAGCCGCTCCGCGACCGCGCCGGCGGCGGCCCGGAAACGCTCGGCCTCGGCGTCGCGTGCGGTGTCCGGGATGCGCTCGAACGTGGTGGGGATCTGTGGCCGCGGGGCGGGGCGTACGACGGGCCCGTAGGCAACCCCGGGCACGACCGGCGTGCCCCGCACGATCGAGATCTCCGCCGCTGCGGGGATCGCCTTCTCCATGTCTCCTCCTCGCCGCCCGGTGTGTCGGGATGAGCCTCCGGGGTAATTCTGTGATCGAGATTACTCCGAACCATTGACATGTCAACACATACGGGCGTAAAACAACATGAAACAACATTCAGCGGCAAGGAGCCCGGCGTGTACGCAGAGGAACGGCAGCAGGCGATCGCCGAGTTGATCGGCCGGCGGGGACGGATGTCCGTCGCCGACCTGGCCACCCGCTTCCGCGTCACCACCGAGACCGTCCGCCGGGATCTGGCCCTGCTCGAACGGCTGGGACATGTGCGCCGTGTGCACGGCGGCGCCATCCCCACCGCTGCACTCACCGTCACCGAACCCGCACTGAACGAGCGCGAACACACCCACGCCGCGCAGAAGGACCGGATCGCAGCCGCGGCGGCCCGGTATCTCCCCGCCGCCGGCGGCAGCGTGGTGTTCGACGCCGGCACCACCACCGGCCGCCTGGTGGCGGCCCTGCCCGCCGACGTGGACCTCGAGGTGGTCACGAACTCGGTTCCCATCGCCGCGCGGCTCGCCGGACTCGGATCGGTGCGTCTGCACATGCTCGGCGGCCGGGTCCGCGGGATCACGCAGGCCACGGTCGGCGAGGATGCGCTGCGGTTCCTCCGCGCGCTGCACGTCGACGTCGCCTTCATCGGCACGAATGCACTCAGTGTCGGCCACGGCCTGTCCACTCCCGACCCGGACGAGGCCGCCGTCAAACGCGCGATGGTGCGCTGCGCCGACCGGGTCGTGGTCCTCGCCGACTCCTCCAAGATCGGCCGGCAGCACCTCATCAGCTTCGCCCCCGTCGACGCCGTGGACGTTCTCGTCACCGACACCGAGCTCGACGACACCGACTGCAAAGAACTCACCGACAACGGAATCGAGGTGGTGACGGCATGATCGTCACGCTGACCGCCAATCCGAGCCTGGACCGGACGGTGGCGCTGACGGGCCCCCTCGTCCGCGGCGCCGTGCACCGCGCCGCCGCCACCCGCGTGGACCCGGGTGGCAAGGGCGTCAACGTCGCCCGGGTGCTCCGCGCGGCCGGACGCCCGGTCCTGGCGGTCCTGCCGGGGAACACCGGCGACCCGCTGCTCACCGCGCTCGACGACCACGGCATCGGCTACCGCGCCGTGCCGACCGGGGGTCCCGCCCGCAGCAACATCACCGTCGCCGAGCCCGACGGCACCACCACCAAGTTCAACGAACCCGGGCCGGCGTACACGCAAGGCACCCTGGAGTCGCTGCGCCGGACCGTCGTGGACGCCGCCGCCGCCGCCCACTGGCTGGTGATGTCCGGATCCTTGCCACCCGGTGTGCCGACCGACTGGTACGCCGACCTCGTCCGCGCCGTCCGCGCCGCCGTTGACGGGTCCGCCTGCCGAATCGCCGTGGACACCTCCGAGTCGCCCCTGCTGGCGCTCGCGGCCGGGTTCCCGGACGCCGCACCCGATCTGCTCAAGCCGAACTCGGACGAGCTCGCACAGCTCACCGGCGCGGACGCCACCACCCTGGAATCGGCGGCGGCCGCCGGCGACACCGAACCCGTCGTCGCGGCAGGACGACGACTGGTCGAACGTGGCGTCGGGGCGGTACTGGCCACACTCGGCGCGGCGGGCGCGGTCCTGGTCACCGACGAGGGTGCGTGGCACGCAGTCCCCGGCCCCGTGACCGCGCGCAGCACCGTCGGCGCCGGCGACTCCTCCCTCGCCGGCTATCTCGTCGCGGAGCTGGCCGGACTCGATCCCGCCGAACGGCTCCGCCACGCCGTCGCATACGGCTCGGCAGCCGTGGCCCTGCCCGGCACCACGCTGCCCGGACCCGACGACGTCGCCACCGGCGCTGTCGAGGTCACCCCGATCCGTCCCCGCCCCCTCGGCACCCCCTCCCCGGTCCTCCCTCACCCCCAGTAAGGACACGCCATGCCAGACCTCGCCTCCGGCCCCGCCTCCGGACCCGCGATCATCGACGACGGCCTGATCGCACTCGACGCAGACCTCGGCGCCGACAAGGAGTCGGTCATCGCCGCGCTCGCCGCGCGGCTCGCCGACGCCGGCCGCGCCACCGACGCGGCGGCACTGACGGCCGCCGCCCTGGACCGGGAGGCCAAGTCGGCCACCGGCCTGCCGGGTGGGATCGCCATCCCGCACTGCCGCGCGGACGCCGTCGCCACCGCATCGCTCGGCTTCGCGCGGCTGTCCCCCAAGGTGGACTTCGGCGCCCCCGACGGACCCGCGGACCTCGTGTTCCTGATCGCCGCCCCGGAGGGGGCCGGTGCCGAGCACATGAAGCTGCTCTCCTCGCTCGCCCGGGCGCTCGTGCGGCCGGACTTCGTCGGTTCGCTGCGCGAGGCCGCCACCGCTGCGGACGTGGTCGCGCTGGTCGAGGGAGTGCTTCCGAAGCCGGCGCCGGCTACCGCTGCGGCCGCCGAGCCCACGCCGCCCGCCACCGAACCCACGCCGGCCCCCGCGACCGCCGAGCGCACCATCGTCGCCGTCACCGCCTGCCCGACGGGGATCGCCCACACCTACATGGCCGCCGACGCCCTCAAAGCCGCGGGTGAGCGCGCCGGAGTCACGGTGCGGGTCGAGACCCAGGGCTCGAGCGGCAGCACACCGCTGCCGGCGTCCGTGATCGCCGGCGCCGACGCCGTCATCTTCGCCACGGACGTCGGCGTGAAGAACCGGGAACGGTTCGCGGGCAAACCGCTCGTCGCCTCGGGTGTCAAACGAGCCATCAACGAGCCCGACGTGATGGTCGCCGAGGCGGTCCGCGCGGCGAAGGATCCGTCCGCGAGCACCGTCGACGCGGCCGCCGTCGCCGCCGCCGCCGACGAATCCTCGTCCGGCGAGGTGGGCTGGGGAGTTCGGCTACGGCAGATCCTGCTGACCGGCGTGAGCTACATGATTCCCTTCGTCGCGGCGGGCGGCCTGCTGATCGCTCTCGGCTTCCTGCTCGGCGGGTACGAGATCACCGAGCCCGCCGCCGACATCGTGGTGAACAACTCGCTCACCGACCTGCCGGACGGCGGCCTGCCCACCTACCTCGGCGCGGTGCTCTTCCAGCTCGGCTCGCTCGCGTTCTCGTTCCTGGTGCCCGCACTCGCCGGCTACATCGCCTTCGCGATCGCCGACCGGCCCGGTCTGGCACCCGGCTTCACCGCCGGCGCGGTCGCCGTGTTCGTCGGCGCCGGGTTCATCGGCGGCCTCGTCGGCGGCATCATCGCCGGCTTCGCCGCGCTGTGGGTGGGCCGCATCCCCGTCCCGGTGTGGGCGCGCGGCCTGATGCCGGTGGTGATCATTCCGCTGTTCGCGACCCTCGCCGTCGGCGCCCTGATGTTCCTCGTCCTCGGCAAGCCCCTCGCCGCGATCACCTCGGGCCTGACGAACTGGCTCAACGGCCTGTCCGGGAGCTCGGTCGTCATCCTGGGCGTGATCCTCGGCCTGATGATGTGCTTCGACCTCGGCGGCCCGGTCAACAAGGCCGCCTATGCGTTCGCCGTCGCCGGACTCGACGTCTCGAACAACGCATCGCTGCAGATCATGGCCGCCGTGATGGCCGCGGGCATGGTGCCGCCGCTGGCGATGGCGCTGTCGTCGACCCTGCGACCGGGGATCTACAGCACCGCCGAGCGGGAGAACGGCAAGGCCGCATGGCTGCTCGGGGCCTCGTTCATCTCCGAGGGCGCAATCCCGTTCGCGGCGGCGGACCCGCTGCGGGTTATCCCGTCCATGATGGCCGGCGGCGCCGTCACCGGCGCCCTGGTAATGGCGACCGGGACGACCCTCAGCGCCCCGCACGGCGGCATCTTCGTGTTCTTCGCCATCGGCAATCTGCTGTGGTTCCTCGTCGCCCTCGCCGCCGGCACCGTCGTGGGTGCGCTCTGCGTGACCCTGGCCAAGGAGGTGCACCGACCCGCCCACCTGCGCAGCAGCGACACCGCGGCCCAGCCTGCCGTCGCCTGATCCGATCGACGACCGTCCCTACCCCGAAGGAGTTCTCATGCCCAGCACCACCGTCACCGTCGGCTCGTCCATCGGCCTGCATGCCCGGCCTGCCGGCATCATCGCCGAAGCCGTGGTCGCCGCCGGAGTCCCGGTGACCCTCGCCGTGGACGGCGGCGAACCCGTCGACGCGGGCTCGGCGCTGCTCGTCATGACGCTCGGCGCCACCCAGGGCACCGAGGTCACCGTCACCAGCGACGACGCCGACGTGCTCGCCCGCATCGCCGAACTGGTGGCCGCGGACCTCGACGCCTGACCTCAGCCGCGGCGGCGGCGCGACGACCGTCGCCACAGCCCGCCCGCAGCGGCGGCGACCACCACGATGCCCGCGGCGATCGCCGCGGGCATCGCGCCGCGCGGGGTCCGCACCGGCTCCGGCGCGGCCACGGGCCGGAAGAGGGTCACCACGTCACGCCACACCCGCACGGGCGGCAGGGCACCACCGGCGGATTCGGACGCGGTCAGCAGGTCCCCGTCCGCGGTGAAGGCCACCGCCTCGCCCTGTGGTTCGCCGGGCACCGGCACCCGCAGGGACGGTCCCGCCGCGAGCGCGGCCGCGACGTCGCCGTCGGGGGCATGGAAGAGGTGGACATCGGTGTACGTGCGTACCGCGGCGACGGTGCCGTCGGGACTGATCGCGCCGCCGGTGATCAACGTGGAGGACGCCCCGCCGACGGGGCCACCGGGGGTGTCCGTGGGACCGAGGGTGACGGTCCCGATGCGTTCGAGAGGGACCGGACCCGGCTCGGGCAGCTCGTCCACGCTTCGTCCGCCGGCCGGCCGGTAAAGGCCGGCGCTGCCGAACAGGGGCTTGGAGACGATCAGCGGCACCCCGTCGCGGGGGACGAGCAGCGTCTCCGCATCGCGTGGGCCGTCGGGGTAGGCGAGCCGGTGCAGACTCCCCGCGCCGGTCTGCGGGTCGACCGAGATCAACGCGACGGTGTCGCGTGCGGCGCGATTGTCGCCGAGGTCGCCGAGCCAGAGCCGGCCGTCCGGACCCGCGGCCAGGTCCTCCACGTCGTACGGGTCGACGGCCGGCGGGATGCGTCGCAGCACCGCACAGTCGTCCCCCAGCTCGAAGACCGCCTCGTCGGCACCGGCGTCCGGCACCGCGAACAGTCGCCCCCCGGCGACGGCCAGGCCCGACAGTTCCGCGAGGGCAGGATCGGCGGGGGTGCACAACACGCTCCCGTCGACCTCGGCGGCCGGGGCGGTGGTCTGCGCCGCGGCGGCCGGGGCGGTGGTCTGCGCCGCGGCGACCGGGGCGGTGGTCTGCGCCGCGGCGGCCGGCGACGACACCGTCGCGACCACCAGGGCGACGAGAGCGCCGCGCACTAGGCGGCGTACTCGACCAGGGCCGACGCGAGGGCCCGCGGCACGCGGGCGTGCACGCGCGTACCGTCCACCTCGTGCGCGGAGGTCAGGACCTGCCCGTCCGAGTGGATCCGCGCGAGCAGGTCCCCTCGTGTGTACGGCAGCAGCACCTTCACCTCGACGTCCGGGTGTTCGAGCAGCGCGGCGAGGTGCTCGCGCAGATCGTCGAGTCCCGCGCCGCTGCGCGCCGAGACGAACACCGCGTCGGGGAGCAGGGCACGCAGTTCGGCGACGGTCAGCGGGTCTGCGGCGTCGACCTTGTTCACCACGATGAGCTCGGGCGGCGGCGGCGCGTCGGACTCGCGCAGCACGTCGGTGATCACCTCGCGCACCGCCTTGATCTGGTCGGTCGGCAGCGGGTCGGACCCGTCGACGACGTGCAGCAGCAGGTCCGCGTCCGTGACCTCCTCGAGGGTCGACCGGAACGCCTCGACGAGCTGGGTCGGCAGGTGCCGCACGAACCCGACGGTGTCGGTGAGCACGTACTCGCGCCCGTCCGGGAGTTCGGCCCGGCGGGTGGTCGGATCGAGCGTCGCGAACAACGCGTTCTGCACCAGCACACCGGAACCGGTGAGCTTGTTGAGCAGGCTCGACTTGCCGGCATTGGTGTAGCCGACGATCGCGACCGACGGGATGCGGTTGCGCATCCGCCGGGTGCGTTTGGTGTCGCGAACGGACTTCATCGCCTTGATCTCGCGGCGCAGCTTGGCCATCCGCTCGCGGATACGGCGACGGTCCGTCTCGATCTTCGTCTCGCCGGGACCACGCAGGCCCACGCCCCCGTTGCTGCCGGCACGGCCACCGGCCTGCCGCGACATCGATTCGCCCCAGCCTCGCAGCCGCGGCAGCATGTACTCCATCTGCGCGAGCGATACCTGCGCCTTGCCCTCGCGGGAGGTCGCGTGCTGGGCGAAGATGTCGAGGATCAGCGCGGTGCGGTCGATGACCTTCACCTTGACGATCTTCTCCAGGGCGGTCAGCTGCGCGGGGGTGAGCTCGCCGTCGCAGATGACGGTGTCGGCGCCGGTGGCCAGAACCACCTGGCGCAGTTCCTCGGCCTTGCCGGAACCGATGTAGGTCGCGGCGTCGGGACGGTCCCGGCGCTGGATCAGGCCCTCGAGCACCTGGGAACCGGCGGTCTCGGCCAGGGCGGCGAGCTCGGCGAGACTCGCCTCGGCCTGAACCGCGGTGCCTCCGGTCCAGACCCCGACGAGCACGACCCGTTCGAGGCGCAGCTGCCGGTACTCGACCTCGGTGATGTCCTCGAGTTCGGTGGACAACCCAGCGACGCGGCGCAGGGCGCTGCGGTCCTCGAGTTGCATCTCGCCGACCGACGGGTCGGCGGCGGCCCAGCCGGGGACGCGGTCCGTGTCGCCGGTGGCCGATTCGTTTCGTCGTGTGTTCGTCATACACGACCATCGTCCCACTTCGGGCGCGCGGACGCATGCGACTTTCCCGGTGTCCGCGCAGGGCGAAACCGTGCGACGACGCGGCGTCGCCGTGACAGTCAGTCCAGACCGTCCCACCAGTGATCACCGATCGTGCCCGACGCGACCAGCACCGAGGGGCCACGCAGCGCGGCCCGGCCGTCCTCGAGGCGCACCTGCACCGCCCCGCCGGGGACGTGCACCCGGACGGTGCCGGAGTCGGCGCCGTCGAAGCGCAGCGCCGCCGCGGCGGCGGCGACCGTGCCGGTGCCGCAGGACCGGGTCTCCCCCACCCCCCGCTCGTACACCCGCATGTCCACCGCGCCCGCGGCGATCGGGGTGAGGAACTCGATGTTGACGCCCTGGGGAAAGAAGCCGGGGTCGAAACCCGGACCGGACAGGTCCAGAGCGGCCAGGGTCGCCGCGGTCAGGTGCGGATCGACGCAGGCCAGATGCGGGTTCCCGACGTCGATGCCCAGACCGCGGTACACCCGGCCCTCGATGGTCGCGGTCGACTCCCCCAGCTCGCGCACCACGCCCATGTCGACGGTGACGTCGCCGTGCGTCGCGTCGGCGCTGTGCACCTGCACCGGCTTGCCGCCGGCGCGACTGCCGACGACGAACGCGTCACGCGATTCGAACCCGCCGGCGGTGACGAAGTGCGCGAACACCCGCACCCCGTTGCCGCACATCTCCGCGATCGACCCGTCGGCGTTGCGATAGTCCATGAACCAGTCGTCGGCGGCCGTCCCCTCCGGCAACGCGGGCAGGACCCCCGCGTCGACGAGCGCCCCGGCCCGCGCCACCCGCAGGACCCCGTCGGCGCCGAGACCACGACGACGGTCGCACAACGCCGCCACCCGCTTCGGCTCGAGGGAAATCCGCACCTCCGGATCGGGAAGGATCACGAAGTCGTTCTCGGTGCCGTGGCCCTTGCTGAAGTCCATGCCGCCACCTTAACGACGGTCCGCCCCGGCGAGAACTCGAAGCGCCGCGTCCCGCAGCGCAGGATCGGCGCCGTCGATCCAGTGCACCCGTGGGTCCCGGCGGAACCACGAGCGTTGCCGGCGCACATAGCGCCGGGTGCCGATGAAGGTGCGCTCCCGCGCGTGTGCGAGGTCGCACTCCCCGGCCAGGTACTCGAGTACCTGCGCGTACCCGATCGCCCGGCGAGCCGTGACCCCCTCGCGCAGCCCCCGTTCGCACAGCGCCGCGACCTCGTCGACCAACCCCTGCTCGAACATCCGGTCCGTGCGCCGCGCGATCCGGTCGTCGAGCGCCGCGGTGTCCCGGTCCACCCCGAGCACGACCGTCCCCCATCTGGGTTCGCCGATCTGCGGCTGCGACGCCGCGAACGGCGCCCCGGTGAGTTCGACGACCTCGAGTGCGCGGACCATGCGGCGACCGTCGGTGGGCAGGATCGTCGCCGCGGCCACCGGGTCGGCCCGGCGGAGCGCGTCGTGCACCGCGGCCACCCCCTCGTCGGCGAGCAGCGCCTCCCACTTGGCGCGGACCTGCGGATCCGTCGCGGGGAACTGCCACTCGTCGAGGAGCGCCTGGACGTACATCATCGAGCCGCCGACGATGATCGGCACGACGCCGCGCGACCGGATCGCCTCCACGTCGGCGGTCGCGGCCTGTTGATACCGCGCGACCGTGGCAGTCTCGGTGACGTCGAGGACGTCGAGCTGATGATGGGCGATGCCGCGGCGCTCGCCGACGGCGAGCTTGGCGGTGCCGATGTCCATGCCGCGGTACTGCTGCATCGCGTCGATGTTGACGATCTCCCCGCCGAGTTCCTCGGCGAGATCCAGGCCCAGGTCGGACTTTCCGGTGGCCGTCGGGCCGACGACGGCGACCGGGCGGACGGGGTCGACGCTCACGGCCGCCACATCCCCACGTGGTATCCGACCCCGTACGGCGCGCTGCTGTGGGTCGTGGCGGCCGACGCCGGTCCCTCGGGACCGAACACCGCGGCCAGCACCTGCCAGGCCGCGCGGCCGTCGCAGACCGTTTCGGCGCAGAGTGCCGGGTCGAGCGCGGCGAGGGCGGCGACGTCGCCGACCGCGAGGGCGACGCCGAGCGCCTCGTCCAGGTTCTGCGCCTCGGGACGGTAGGAGCCGGGAGACTTCGCGGTGAGCGTGGCGGGACCGTCGGCCACCACGAGCAGTGCCGTCGGGGTGCGGTCCGCGTCCAGGGTGCTGCGCAGCTGCCGCCCGAGCCGGGCGCAGTCCTGCGGGGTCGTCCCGGCCGGCACGACGTGCGTGGTGGCGCGCACGACCGGTGCGGTCCGGTCGCGCAGCCAGCCCGCGATCAGCGCCGGCAGCGGCAGCTGCGGATCGGGGGTCCCCGTGGCCGCCGGCCCGAGCGCGACGACCAGGTCGACGCCGAAGCCACGGAACGTTCCGACGGCGGTGTCCGGGACGTCCGTGGCGTCCGTGCCCGCACCGACGACGACCCACCGTGCCGCGGCACGCAGCTCCGTCCCGACGGCGAGCACGGCGGCGCGCAGGTCGGCGGTCTCGGCGGCCGCGGAGCCGGTCAGCTCGGGAACGAGCAGGGGCGGGGACGGCACGAACGCCGCGGCGATCAACACACGGGCCACCGTAGTCGACCCGACCCGCCGACTCGCGGCCGTGCGACCTGTTTCAATAGTGGGCGGGCGTGGTCTCGGAGCGACCTCCGCGGCCCGACCACGCGAACCAATGCGACCAGGCAGCCGTGCCGCGCGGCAGAGATGAGGACCGATGACCGACCCGAACGCAACCCAGGAATCCCGCGCTCCGAAGCCGGGCGCCCCCAAACCGGGTCGGCAGCGGCCGGCCGCCGAGACCTCGGCTCCCAAACCGCACCCGGCTGCCCATCCCCACCCGCAGCCCACCGTTCCGGCCAGCGATCCGAGCCGGTGGGGCCGCGTCGACGAGGACGGCACGGCGTGGGTGAAGACCGCCGAGGGCGAGCGGTGCATCGGGTCCTGGCAGGCGGGCGACGCCGCCGAGGGTCTGGCCCACTTCGGCCGCCGATACGACGACCTCGCGACCGAGGTGGCAATTCTCGAGTCGCGGCTGAGTTCGGGCACCGGCGATGCGAAGAAGACCCGGGCGGCCGCCCAGGCGCTCGCGGAGTCCCTTCCCACCGCCGCGGTGATCGGTGACCTCGATACCCTCGCCGCACGGCTTGCGGCGATCGTGGCGGACTCCGAGAAGGCGGCTCTCGCCGCGAAACAGGAGAAGGAGCACCAGCGGGCAGCGGCCACCGCCCGCAAGGAGGCCCTCGCGGCGGAGGCCGAGCAGATCGGCGCCGAGTCGACGCAGTGGAAGGCCGCCGGTGACCGGTTGCGGGAGATCCTCGAGGAGTGGAAGACGATCCGCGGCGTGGACCGGAAGGTGGACGACGCGCTGTGGCGGCGTTATTCGAAGGCCCGCGAGGCGTTCAACCGACGGCGTGGCGCGCACTTCGCCGAACTGGACCGTGAGCGTGCCGCCGCACGGGCCCGCAAGGAGGAACTCGTCGCGCGGGCCGAGGACCTGCAGGACTCGACGGACTGGGGGGCGACGGCGGCCGCGTTCCGCGAACTGCTGGCGGAGTGGAAGGCGGCCGGCCGCGCCCCGCGCGAGGCCGACGATCAGCTGTGGAAGCGGTTCAAGGGCGCCCAGGACGTGTTCTTCGCCGCCCGCAACGCCGCCGCCTCGGAGCGGGACGCCGAGTTCGAGGAGAACGCGCGGGCGAAGGAGGCGCTGCTGCAGTCGGCGGCGTCGATCGATCCGTCGGCGGACATCGACGCCGCCCGGGCCCGGCTTCGCGAACTGCAGGACCGGTGGGAGGAGATCGGCAAGGTCCCGCGGGAACGTATGCACGACCTCGAGAGTCGTCTGCGGGCGATCGAGAAGCGGGTCCGCGAGGCCGCCGAGTCCGAGTGGCGGCGCACCGACCCGGAGGCGCTGGCCCGTGCCGCCCAGTTCCGGGAGCGTGTGCGCCAGTTCGAGGAGCAGGCGGCCAAGGCCACCGCGGCGGGCCGCCCGAAGGACGCCGAGAGCGCCCTCGCGCAGGCGCAGCAGTGGCGGGAGTGGGCCGACGCCGCGGAAGGTGCCGTCGGGGAGCGGTGAACCCCGGGCACGACCGAACCCGGACACGACCGAACCCGGACACGACCGAACCCGGACACGACCGAACCGCGAGCACGACCGAGCCCGGACACCACGGTGCCCCCGGCTCGTTCGAGCCGGGGGCACCGTGGTTCGTGCGGTTCCGGGACGATCAGTCGTCGAGCAGGCCCTTGTTCTCGTCCCGGGCGGCGGCGTCCCGCAGCTCCGCCTCGGCGGCGAGCTGGAGCGCGGTGCGCGTCCACACCACCTTCGCCCAGTGGAAGGTGAGCACCATGACGGCGAACCAGCCCAGGATCAGGCCGATGCCCGGTCCCGCTCCCGGGTCGCCGACGGGCAGGGTCTGCCGGGTCCAGATCGAGAGCATGCCGAACACGATCGACACCGCGGAGCCGGCCAGCGCCAGCCACGCCAGCACCCATCGGCGGGTGACGAGCGCCAGGATGGCGAAGATCGAGCCGAAGACCAGGGCGAGCCACACGAAGATGCGGGACGGCAGGGCAATGGATTCGGCGGTCGCATCGGGGGCGAAGGACAGCACCTCCCACCCGTTGGCCGCCCCGGCGTGGGGCAGGCTGAACGAGCCGAGCAGCACGAGCACCCCGACCGCGACGACGAGCGCCCGGGCGCCCGGGTCGATCTCACCGGCGATCTTGCGTTCGGCCGCTTCGAGGTCGGCACGGACTTCGTCCATCGGATCCCTTCCGTCGTTCCCGGCACCGTCGCCGGGGGTCCTGCCCTCGTCGGGGCCGCCCGCCGTCATGCCCCGCATCCCGTCCGGGCCGGAAGCGGTTCGGGCGCACCGATCTGCGGGAGACCGAGTCCGACACCGATGGGTGGTGTCTTGGGTGTGCGGCCCTGCTCGAACCGGTCGCCCGCGCGGGTGCGCCGGTGGGTCAGGATCGGGGTGTCCGCGACGAGATGATGGGGAGCGGCCTCGCTGACCACGACGGTGACGATGTCGCCGGGGCGGACCGCACGGTCGACGTTCCCCTCGGGCCGGAAATGCACGAGCCGGCCGTCCCGGGCGCGACCGCTCATTCGGGCGGTCTCGGCATCCTTGCGGCCCTCCCCCGCGGCGACGAGCAGTTCGACCTGAGCACCCACGAGCGCGCGGTTCCCCTCGAGGGTGATCCGTTCCTGCAGGGCGATGAGTCGTTCGTACCGTTCCTGGACCACGGCCTTGGGCAGCTGGTCGTCCATCTCCGCGGCGGGAGTGCCGGGACGCTTGGAATACTGGAACGTGAAGGCGCTGGTGAAGCGGGCCTTCTCGACGACGTCGAGGGTCTCCTGGAAGTCGTCCTCGGTCTCGCCGGGGAATCCGACGATGATGTCGGTGGTGATCGCCGCGTGCGGCATGGCCGCGCGCACCTTCTCGATGATCCCGAGGAATCGCTCCTTGCGGTACGACCGTCGCATCGCACGCAGGACGCGGTCCGAACCCGACTGCAGCGGCATGTGCAGCTGCGGGCACACGTTCGGGGTCTCGGCCATCGCCTCGATGACGTCGTCGGTGAACTCCGCGGGGTGCGGGGAGGTGAACCGGACCCGTTCGAGGCCCTCGATGTCGCCGCACGCGCGCAGCAGCGCGGCGAACGCGCCCCGGTCCCGGGGCTGCTCGGGGTCGGCGAACGATCGGCCGTAGGAGTTGACGTTCTGCCCGAGCAGGGTCACCTCGAGCACGCCCTCGTCGACGAGCGCGCGGACCTCGGCGAGGATGTCACCGGGCCGGCGGTCCACCTCCTTGCCGCGCAGCGACGGGACGATGCAGAAGGTGCAGGTGTTGTTGCAGCCGACGGAGATCGACACCCACCCGGCGTAGCTGGACTCGCGCCGGGCCGGCAGGGTCGAGGGAAACGCCTCGAGGGATTCGAGGATCTCCACTTCGGCGCGGCGGTTGTGCCGGGCACGATCGAGCAGTGCCGGCAGGTTGCCGATGTTGTGCGTGCCGAACACGACGTCGACCCACGGCGCCTTCTTCACGACGACCTCGCGGTCCTTCTGGGCGAGGCACCCGCCGACGGCGATCTGCATGTCGGGCTTGGCATCCTTGACCGGCCGGAGATGGCTCAGGTTGCCGTAGAGCTTGTTGTCGGCATTCTCACGCACCGCGCAGGTGTTGAAGACCACGAGGTCGGCGGCCGCACCCGGCCCGGCCTTGACGAATCCGGAGTCCTCGAGCAACCCGGACAGCCGCTCGGAGTCGTGCACGTTCATCTGGCAGCCGTAGGTGCGCACCTCGTAGGTGCGGGCGGCGGCCTCGCCGGTCGCGTCGAGGGCGGCCGGGGCGTTGGGGGGTTCACGGTCGATCGATGACACGTCTCAGCCTAGCTCACGGACCCGGTCGGCCCCGCAGTGGGCCGAGGGAAACAACGCCAAGGGAGACAACTTAGTCCATCGCCCGTCGCCGCGGGGCGAACCGGCTCCGGCCTTTCGGCGCCGACCGTAAATTTTCCATTACGCAGTCCGAACTCGGCTTCCGAAAGTTGCTGCACGGCGGCACGGGCAGCATAGGGTTCTGACCATGACACCAGCGGCGGTCGAATCCGAGAAGCCCTCCGGCTCGACGGGCGGCGCACCCCCGATGATCTCGATGTCGGAGGTGCAGAAGCACTTCGGAGCCCTGCACGTGCTGCAGGACATCAATCTGGACGTACCTGCGGGGCAGGTCGTGATCGTGGTCGGGCCGTCCGGGTCCGGCAAGTCCACCCTGTGCCGGACCATCAACCGGCTCGAGCCGATCGACTCGGGTGAGATCCGGGTGGACGGCAAGGTGCTCCCCGCGGAGGGCAAGGCGCTCGCGGCGCTGCGCGCCGACGTGGGCATGGTGTTCCAGTCGTTCAACCTGTTCGCGCACAAGACGATCCTCGAGAACGTCATGCTCGCCCCGGTGAAGGTCCGTCGCAAGGGCAAGAACGAGGCCAAGGAGCAGGCGCTGCAGCTTCTCGACCGGGTCGGCATCGCCAACCAGGCGGAGAAGTACCCCGCCCAGCTCTCGGGCGGGCAGCAACAGCGCGTCGCGATCGCGCGGGCCCTGGCGATGAACCCGAAGGTCATGTTGTTCGACGAACCGACGTCGGCGCTGGATCCCGAGATGGTCCAGGAAGTGCTCGACGTCATGACGTCCCTGGCCCGGGAGGGCATGACGATGCTCGTGGTGACCCACGAGATGGGTTTCGCCCGCAAGGCCGGCAACCGCGTGCTGTTCATGGCGGACGGGCAGATCGTCGAGGACACCGATCCCGACACGTTCTTCACCGCGCCCAAGTCCGCCCGCGCCCAGGATTTCCTCGGCAAGATCCTCAGTCACTGACCCGGCGTCGCTGCCGCATCCGGCGGCACCACCCACAACACGGAGGTACTCGATGAGAATCACCCGCTCGGTTCGCCTGGGCATCGGCGCGATCGCCGTCGCTGTGCTCGCCACCGCGTGTGGCGGAGACGAGCAGCGCAGCGTGTCGCAGTCCGCCGAGAGCGGCTCCCTCGTCGTCGGCATCAAGTTCGACCAGCCCGGACTCGGGTTGCGCAACCCCGACGGCACCTTCAGCGGGTTCGACGTCGAGGTCGCGAAGTACGTCGGGCAGCAGCTGGGGGTGGCGCCGGAGAACATCGAGTTCAAGGAGGCTCCGTCCCCGCAGCGCGAGACGCTCATCGAGAACGGTGAGGTCGACTACATCGTCGCCACCTACTCGATCACCGACGCGCGCAAGGAGAAGGTCGACTTCGCCGGGCCGTACTTCGTCGCGGGCCAGTCGCTGCTCGTGCGGGCCGACAACACCGACATCACCGGACCGGAGTCGCTCAGCGGCGGTAAGCGGCTGTGCTCGGTGGCCGGTTCCACTCCCGCCCAGAACGTCAAGGACACCTACGCGCAGGATGTGCAGCTGCAGGAGTTCGACACGTACTCCGCCTGCGTCGAGGCGCTGCGCAACGGCGCGGTCGACGCCGTGACCACCGACGACATCATCCTCGCGGGTTACGCGGCGCAGTACCCGGGGCAGCTGAAGGTCGTGGGCGAGCCGTTCACCGAGGAGCGCTACGGCATCGGCCTGGCCAAGGGTGACACCGAGTCCCGCACTCTGCTCAACGACGCGATCGAGGAGATGATCGCGAGCGGTGCCTGGCAGGCGGCCCTCGAGTCCACCGTCGGCCCGTCCGGGTACCCGTTGCCGGAGCCGCCGCAGGTCGACCGCTACTGACCGTCCCATGCCGTCCGGCCGGCCCGTGCGACGACTCGTCGCGGGCCGGCCGGACCCCAGTTCCCGATCGGTGGAGTTGACCTGTGGATCTGTTGAGCAAGTACGGCGACGAGTTGATCGACGCCTTCTGGACCACTGTGCAATTGACGGTGCTCTCGGCGATCGGCGCGCTGATCCTCGGAACGATCCTCGCCGGGATGCGCGTGTCCCCGGTACCGGTGGCGCGGGCGGTCGGCACCGTGTACGTGGGGATCTTCCGCAACACCCCCCTGACGCTGATCATCATCTTCTGTCTCTTCGGCTTGTCGCAGACGCTCGGCATCAGCCTGGCACCGCAGTCGTCGCCGACGTTCCTGGTGGACAACAATTTCCGGCTCGCCGTGCTGGGACTGAGCGTGTACACCGCGGCGTTCGTCTGCGAGTCGCTGCGCTCGGGCATCAACACCGTGAACGTCGGGCAGGCCGAGGCAGGCCGCTCCCTCGGGTTGACCTTCGGCCAGAATCTGCGCCTGATCGTGCTGCCTCAGGCGTTCCGTGCGGTGATCGCCCCCCTCGGTAGCGTGCTGATCGCCTTGACCAAGAATTCGACGATCGCGTCCGTCATCGGCGTCTCGGAGGCCTCCCTGTTGATGAAGACCATGATCGAGAACGAGGCGCAGATCTTCGTCATCGGCGGCATCTTCGCCCTCGGCTTCGTGATCCTGACCCTGCCCACGGGCCTGCTGTTCGGCTGGCTGAGCACGCGATTCGAGGTGTCCCGGTGAGCACCGGCCGCGCAACCGTCCTCTACGACGCTCCCGGTCCCCGGGCGCGAACCCTCTACCACGTCGCCTCGGCGGCGGTGGCCGTGCTGCTCGTCGCCGTCGGCTACTTCGTCTACCGGGCGCTCGACGACAAGGGCCAGCTCACCAGCGACAAGTGGGACCCGTTCCTCGAATCGAGTTCGTGGACCACGTACCTGATCCCCGGCATCCGCGGCACCCTCGTCGCCGCGGCGATATCGATCGTGCTCGCCCTGCTTCTCGGGGCCGCACTGGGCATCGGCCGGCTCTCCGATCACCGGCCCGTGCGCGCCGTGTCCGGGTTCGTCGTCGAGCTGTTCCGGGCGATCCCGGTGCTGATCCTGATGATCTTCGCCTACCAGCTGTTCGCCGAGTACCAGGTCTTCCAGTCCGAGTATCTGGCACTGGCGGCGGTGGTCACCGGCCTGACCCTCTACAACGGCTCGGTGATCGCCGAGATCGTGCGTGCCGGCATCCGGTCCCTGCCCCGCGGACAGACCGAGGCCGCTTCGGCGCTGGGCATGCGCAAGAGCCAGATCATGCGCCTGATCCTGCTGCCGCAGGCCGTCACCGCGATGTTGCCGGCGATCGTCTCGCAGATGGTGGTGGCCCTGAAGGACTCCGCACTCGGTTACCTCATCGGCTACGTCGAAGTCGTGCGATCCGGTCAGCAGCTCGGTGCGTTCTTCGGCAACTACCTGCCGTCGCTGCTCGTGGTGGCGGCGATCATGATCGTGCTCAACGGCGCGTTGACGATCCTCGCGACCCGGCTCGAACGTCGCCTGCGCACCGGGCGCAAGAACCGGGCCGCGATGCCGGAGGCCGACGAGAACGCGCCCGACAACGTGCTGTCCGGCATGACCGTGCCCGGGGTGGACATCACGAGCGACCACGACAAGCGCCGGTAACGCGTCAGTCGGCGGCGAATTCGCCGGGCCCGGAATCGTGCCCGGCGAGTTCGTTGCGGACCACCTCGAAGGCCAGGCCCTGCGGGTATCCCCGGCGGGCGAGCATGCCGACCAGCCGTCGCACCACCTTGTCCCGCTCCGCAGCGATCTCGCGCCGGTCGCCCTCCGTGGGCAGCGGCGGTTGGGTGCGCAGCTTCTTGCGCACCAGTTCGGTGGCACGGGCGCGCTCGTCGTCGCCGTCGATCTGCTCGAGTGCCTCCGCGGCCTCGACCTGCCCGATTCCCTTGCGGCGCAGCTCCATGGCCAGGGCACGTTTGCCCTTCCCGGCGTACAGGTGGCGGGAGCGTACCCACTGCTGGGCGAACTCGGCGTCGTCGACGAGACCGACCTCCGTCAACCGGTCGAGGGTCCGCTCGGCGACGTCCGCGGCGAAGCCCTTCTGTTCGAGCTTCGCGGCGAGTTCGGCGCGGCTGCGAGCCCGGTCGGTCAGCAGACGGAGGCACAGGTCCTTGGCCTGTGCCTCCGTTCCACCACCGGGCCGGTCGCCGCCGCGCCGGTCACCGCGACGGGAGTCGCCGTCCAATGCCCGACTCAGAAGTCGGCGGGCTCGTCGGCGTTCTCGGCGGTGATATCCGCCCCGATCCCGAGCTTCTCCTTGATCTTCTTCTCGATCTCGTCCCGGATGTCGGTGTTCTCGAGCAGGAACTTGCGGGCGTTCTCCTTGCCCTGACCGAGCTGATCGCCCTCGTAGGTGTACCAGGAGCCGGACTTGCGGATGAAGCCCTGCTCGACACCCATGTCGATGAGCGAGCCCTCCTTACTGATGCCGTGGCCGTAGAGGATGTCGAACTCGGCCTGCTTGAAGGGCGGCGACACCTTGTTCTTGACGACCTTGACGCGGGTGCGGTTGCCCACCGCATCGGAGCCGTCCTTGAGGGTCTCGATGCGCCGCACATCCAGTCGCACCGACGCGTAGAACTTCAAAGCCTTACCGCCGGTGGTCGTTTCAGGTGAATTGTGAACCATTACACCGTCGACGAAGTAGTTGTGGTTGCCCTCGACCTCGATATCGAAACGGCTCATCGACCGGGTCGGCGGCTTCACGTGCACGTCGAGCACACGCGAGGGGACGAGCCGCTGAGTCGGCTCCACGAATTCGGGAGCCACGATGCCGAGACCGCGGAAGCGGGGCAGCAACTTGTACTCCATCGAAGGGGCCATGTACGGCGCAACGATCTCCTGGAACTTCGCGGAGGCCGACGTGGAGAAGACCAGCACGGCCTTCTGCGCGGCGCCGGCGAGTCGCAGCCGAACGTCGAGTCCGTGGACATCTCGCAGGTAGTCGCGCAGACGTGCGCGCGAGCCCTCGCTCATGGCCTCCACACAGATCTCGATACGGCCACTTCCATCCTCGGTACGCTGCTGCACTCCCTTGGAACGCACAGAGAACGACCCGTCGTCCATGTACCAGACCGCCAGCGCAAGCGGTGTGAGCGACTTCAGATACTCCTCCGAGAGAAACTTCTTGCCGTCCCCGAGGTACACGGCGCGCTGCAGCTCCGCCAGCTCGGGCAGCGGCGTGAAGTCGACGAACTTCGCACCCTTGTCGTTCTCCCGCACGGAGTGCCCGATGTTGCCGAGCAGATTCGTCTTCCAGTCGAGGTACGCGTGTTGCGCAGGACCGTGCCCCATGCGGAAGCGAACGCCGTTGCGGTCACGCCGGTTCGGGGAGAGATTGCCGTCCCCCATCAACGAGCCCAGGACGATCTGGAACTGCTGGTCGCTCAGGCGATGCGGTTCCATCGAGAGGACGCGGTCACCGGCGATGATCTCACCGGCAGGGGTCCACCCTCCCGGTGTACGGATGAGATGGTTCGGAGTCGCGGCGAACTGAGACCGACCGTTCCCTCCGGACTTCTCCACAGTGAACTGCAGGAAATGGTCGGCACGGCCGTTGTCGAACCAGTTCACGATCCGGCGCGGCACGATGCTGTCGGTGTCGGGATCGTAGGACATCACCTCGACGTCCATCTTCTGGTTGACGATCTTGCCGATCTTCTCCGTCGTGCCGTCGGCCAGCTGGACCCGGGTGCCGTAGGAGAAGCACCCGAACATGACGCCGATCTTCTCGCGCAGCTGGTTGATGAAGATCGCGGTGGTGCCGGAGTTGTTGAGCGCGCCGGTCATCTTGCGCAGTGCCTGGCTCATCAGGCGGGCCTGCAGTCCGACGTGGCTGTCACCCATCTCGCCCTCGATCTCGGCGCGCGGCACCAGGGCCGCCACCGAGTCGACCACGATGATGTCGAGCGCGCCGGAACGGATCAGCATGTCCGCGATCTCGAGTGCCTGCTCACCGGTATCCGGCTGCGACACGAGCAGGGCGTCGGTGTCGACGCCGAGCTTGCGGGCGTACTCCGGATCGAGAGCGTGCTCGGCGTCGATGAAGGCCGCGATGCCGCCGGCGGCCTGGGCGTTGGCGACCGCGTGCAGCGCGACCGTCGTCTTACCGGACGATTCCGGGCCGTAGATCTCGACGACCCGTCCGCGCGGGAGGCCACCGATGCCGAGCGCGACGTCGAGTGCGATCGAGCCGGTCGGGATCACGGCGATGGGCTGGCGGGACTCCTCCCCCAGGCGCATCACCGAGCCCTTGCCGAAGCTCTTGTCGATCTGCGCGAGCGCCAGTTCGAGCGCCTTGTCGCGATCGTGTGCCTGTGGTGCCATCGTGGTCCCCTTTTCGAGTCTCGTCTTGCTTGCCGATGACGTTAGAGTCCGGCACCGACAAGTTCGCCGTCCCGACCGGCGAGCGGCCGGATCTGTGGATGAATCGGACGCCTGTGGACTACTTCTCCACCACCCGCGCCCCAGCATAGGCGAACAATTGTTCGAACGGAACGGCGCGGCGGTTCACCGGCGTGCGGGCGGGACGTCGAATTCGTCGCACAGGGCCCGCCACACCTCGCGGGGTTCCTGCCCGGCCTCGATGGCCTCGGCGGCGGTGTGCCCGCCGAGGGAGAGCAGGACGTGGTCACGGAGCAGGGCGTCGCCACGCATCTGCCCGAACTCGTTGCGGACATACTCGTGGAATTCGGTCAGTCGCACCCGAGCCACGGTAGTCGCTCTCCGGCGTGGGCCCCGGCGCCCGGCGCCTGTCCCATCACCGCGCCCACGTCACCGCGCCCGCGTCACCGCACCCACGTCACCGCACCCGGGTCACCGTACCTCGGGCACGACGCCGCGGCAGACGGCGATCGGGTCCTCGACCTGCGCTGCCGTCGCGGCGGCCAGGCGCGCCGACCGGGCGAAGCGCGGCTCGGCCAGCACGGTGTCCACAGCCGCCCGCAGTGCGCCCGGCTCGAGTGGCCGCACGACGACCGCGCTGCCCTGCCGGGCGGCCCGATTGGCCAGTTCCCACTGGTCGCCGCCGCCGGGCACCACCACGGCGGGCACCCCGGCGCTCAGCGCCTTGGCGAGCATCCCGTGCCCGCCGCCACATACCACCACGTCGGCCTGCTCGAGCAGCAGGTCCTGCCGGCCGTGCCCGGCCACGACACCGTCCGGCCAGGCCCGCTCGGGCGGCTCGAGCATCGCGACGACGATCCGCATCCCGGAGCCGCCGAGACCCGCGCACACGGCGTCGAGCAGGCCGGGCACGCCGGTGGCTGCGGTGGACGGCGCCACCATCACCAGGGGTCCGTCGCCGGCGGGCGGCTCCAGGACCTCGCGGGTGGGTTCCCACAGCAGCGGGCCCACGACGTGCGCCTGCGCGGGCCAGTCCGGTCGCGGCACCTCGAGGGCCGGAAGCGTGGCGACGAGCCGGGCTGCCGGCCCCGGATCCCGCGCGGCCAGGCCGATCCCGACGCGCGCCTGCGCCCGTTCGCGCTCCCCCTGCCGAATCGAGCGGGCGGTCGCCGCCCGCAGCACCGCGTCCCGCGCCCGGCCGCGCAGGCCGGTGCCGGGGGCGAGACCGCTCCCGACGGGCGGCAACCCCCGCGAGGGCAGATACAGCGGATGGGGCGACAACTCCACCCACGGGATGCCGAGACGTTCCGCGGCCATGCCACCGCCGGCGGTGAGGACGTCGGAGACGACGAGGTCGGGAAGCAGGGCGCTGAGCCCGGGCAGCATCTCCGCCGCGATGTGCGCGGCGCGGGCATGGATGCGGGCGCCGGCATCGGCATCGTCGTCCTCCGGGCGCGGCGCCAGGCCGGCGAGCGGCGCCAGCGTCACGCCGTCGAGGTCCAGGCCCAGCCACCGCTCGCCGGTGAACAGAACCGGGTCGTCGCCCGCCTCGGCCAGCCGCAGACTCAGGGCTATCGCGGGGATCGCATGCCCTGCGTCCGGCCCGGCCACCACTGCCACTCGCATCGATTCAGACTGCCACACCGGGTTCCCGCACTCTGCGGACAGCGAGGATCGGGCCGGCGGCGGGGCACCCGGACGTGCCGATCCCGTCGGCCCGCCCGGACGGTGCGACGAGGTCGTCGCAGGCGGGCACGTCGACGAGCACGCAGCGTGGCACCGTCCCCAGCCGACGTTCGTCGCGCACGCGCCCGTGATGCCGGGTCCGGCGGACGGCCGCTCCCCCACAGCGAGCGGGCAGGTCCCCGCACGGGTGGCTTCTTCGACGGTCGGCTCACCGATCGGTGGTCGGTCCCTTCGAAGACGGGTATGGCGGTCGCTTCCGGTGATCACTCCGTTCCGGTCGCCCCGGGCGAGCGGCCTTTCAGGGATACGCCGACCAGAACTGGAGCACCTGTTCGCGGGTGGTGACCGTTCCGTTCTCGATGATCAGCAGTTCGTTCCGGTCGAACGTGTAGCGCACAGGTCCCGACACGACCGTGAATCCGGCGGCGTCCGGGACGGCATCGGCCAGCTCGATGTCGGCGCCGTCGCCGAGTCGCAGACCCTTGTAGTAGAGGCCGTCGAAGTCGTTGCGGCACACCAAGACCCGAGATTCCGAAGTGCGCGCCACCGCGACGGCCTCGTCGGCAGCGTTGCAACGCGGCCCGATGTCGTCGTCGAAGCCCCGGATACCTGCCTGCGCGACGGGGATGCGGTCCGGGCGGCTCTGTGGCGCGGCGGTGGTCGTCGGCGCGAGGGCGGAGGTGGTGATGTCGGTGATCTCCGCCGTGGCCGGGGCGGACACCGAAGGAAGCGTGGCCGGGCCGGGGGTGTCGACCCGTCCGGTAGCCGAGATGCCGGCCCGCACGTCCGCGTCCTGCGAGCCGTCGCGGGCGAGCAGGATCCCGGTCAGCGCCCCGGCCAGCGTGACAGCCGCCACCACGCCCAGCAGCACGAGCAGCGGCCGCGGAGAACGCGCCCCCGGATGTCCGGACGCGGCAGGGTGCCCGGGAGACACCGGGGCGGCGGTCGATGCGGCGGAGACCGTCCGCGTCGGCTCGGTGACCGGCTCGTCGAGAGCGGCGCGCGCGGCTGCGGCCAGCGCGCCGCACGTGGGGAAACGATCCTCGGGCCGCTTGGCCATCGCGCGGGCGATCACCGCGTCGAGCGCGGGTGGTAGCTCGGGCCGCGCCGCGGTGGGACGGGGCGGGGCCAGATGCAGATGTGCGTGGACCAGATGCGCCGCCTCGGTTCCCGGGAAGGGGGGCCGCGCCGTGAGCAACTGATAGAGCGTGCACCCCAGGGCGTAGACGTCGGTGCGAGGGCCGGGCGGCCGTCCCTCGATCTGCTCCGGGGAGGCGTACTGCAGGCTGGCGACGAGGATGCCGGTCTCGGTGACCGCCGTGCTGCCGAGACTCTTGGCGATCCCGAAGTCCGCGAGCAGGACGCGCTCCGGTTCACTTCCGCTGCTCGGGGCGAGCAGGATGTTCGCGGGCTTGACGTCGCGGTGCAGCACACCGTGCGCATGCGCGTGATCGAGTGCCCGAGCGGTCTCGGACACGATGCGCACGGCGCGCGCCGGACGCATCGGCCCCTCTCGCAGAGCGCCCACCGCATCGGTGCCGTCCACGTACTGCATCGCAATCCACAACTGGTCGCCGACGTTGCCGCGGTCGTACACGGTGACGATGTTGGGATGTTCGAGCCGCGCGACGTGATCGGCCTCCCGGAGGAACCGGCTGCGGTTGCCGGGATTCGCGTTCGCCGACAGGTCGAGCAGCTTCAGTGCAACGAAACGCGGCAGGTTGGGATGCCGCGCCAGGTAGACGCTGCCCATGCCCCCGGTCGCGAGGCGGCGTTCGATGCGGTACCCGGCGAACACGGAACCGGGCTGCAATTCTCCCACGGTGTCGTCCACTCCCGAGTCCGTCGTGGCGCCCGCCCGACGGCCGTCTCAGAATATCGCGCACCGACGCAGGACCCGCACCCGAATGCTCCGAATCGGATCGCGGTGCTACACGATGTCGCCCGAGGCGCGGCAGCGTCGCCCGCACCCGGCGTCGGTGGCCCGGTCGGCGGCAGGTGATCACGAGGGCACGAGGCACGCAGCCACCTGGCCGGCTCTGCCCGGCTGCCGGAGCCGGGCAGAGCCGTGGGGTCAGCCCGCGTGCAGGAAGGGGTAGTCGGTGTAGCCCTCGGCGCCCGACGAGTAGAACAGCGCCGGTTGCGGCTGGTTCTCCGGGTGCTCCCCCGCCCACCGCTCGACCAGGTCCGGGTTGGCGAGGACCGCCCGGCCCACGGCCACGGCGTCGGCGTGGGCGGCCTCGATCAGCTCCACCGCTTCGTCCCGGGTGGTCGGCGCGCCGAAGCCGCTGTTGCCGATCAACTTGCCGCCGAACCGCCGGCGCAGCTCCTGCACCAGTTCGCCGGCCGGTTCCTTGTGCAGCACGGAAAGGTATGCCAGGCCCAGTGGACGCAGTCGATCGAGGAGGGCGCCGTAGGTGGCGAGGACGTCGTCGCGGTCGGTCTCGTAGGCGTCCTGGATGTTGTGCTCGGGCGAGATCCGCAGTCCGACCCGGCCGGGGCCGATGGCCGACGCCACCGCCGTGACCACTTCGACGACGAAGCGGGCCCGGTTCTCCGGAGAGCCGCCGTACTCGTCCGTACGCTGATTGGCGGCCGGTGAAAGGAACTCGTGCAGCAGGTAGCCGTTGGCGCCGTGGATTTCCACCCCGTCCAGCCCGGCCTCGATCGCCCGCCGCGCCGCGGCGACGAAGTCCTCGACGATCCCGCGCGCTTCGTCGGTGGTCAGCGCGTGCGGTATCGGGTACGGCTGCTTGCCCTTCTCGGTGTGTCCCACGCCGTCGATCGCAATCGCGCTCGGAGCGACGACCCGTCGGCCGCCGTTCACGTCGGGGTGGGTCACGCGTCCGCCGTGCATCACCTGCATCACGATGTGGCCGCCGCGGGCGTGCACCGCGTCGGCCACCCGTCGCCAGCCGGCCACCTGCGCGTCGGTGACGATTCCCGGCTGGCCGACGAAGGCCTGCGACTCGTGGTTGGGGTAGGTGCCTTCGGTGATGATCAGCCCCACGCTCGCCCGCTGCCGGTAGTGCTCGACCACCAGGTCGCCGGGAACACCCGACGGTCCGGACCGCAGCCGGGTCAGCGGGGCCATGACGACCCGATTGGCGAGCTCGAGATCTCCGAGAGTGACGGATGTGAACAGGTCCATGGCAGGGGCAACGGGTGCGGGCACACCTGCGATTCCCGATCGGAGTGCGGCAGGTGTCACACCGGTCGCTGCCGGGGTCAGTCCGGCACGTCAGCCAGCACGTCACCGGCGACGGCGAGCGCCCTGGCCCGGTCACCGGGTACGAGTCCGATCCGGGTGCGGCGGTCGAGGATGTCGTCGACATCCAGGGCGCCCTCGTGGGTGACCGCGAACTCGAGTTCCGCCCGGCTGACGTCGAGTCCGGGGGCGATCGGCTCGAGCGCGTGCGGACCCGCGGCGAGCAGCGCAGCTTCGGTTCCGTAACGCCGCACCAGGTTCGGCGGGGCCGCGACGGTGCGCAGCACGCCGGGCGGGGCTGCGCCGACGAGGGCAAGCCGCGTGGTGCGGCACGGTCCGGCGCGCAGCCCGGCGGCCTCGACCGCCGCGTCGACGGCGTCCTGCGCCATCCGCCGGTAGGTGGTGAGCTTGCCCCCGACGATGCCGATCGGACCGTGCTCGGACCGCACGACGGCGTGCCGGCGTGACAGGTCCGCGGTGGCGTCCCCGATTTCGGTGCCCGGTGCGGACGAGTCGAGCAGCGGCCGCAGTCCCGCGAAGGCCCCGAGGACGTCGTTGCGGGTCAGGGGTGTGGCGAGGGCCGTGTTGGCGGTGTCGAGGAGAAAGTCGATCTCGTTGTCGGTGGCCTGCGGGACGTCCGGCAGCGGGCCGGGCGCCGGCTCGTCGGTCAGACCCAGGTAGATCCGGCCCGACTGGGCGGGCAGCGCGAAGACGAATCGGTTGGTGGCACCGGGAATCGGCACGGTCAGCGCGGCGGTCGGGTTGCCGAGGGCGGTGGCGTCGAGGACGAGGTGCGTGCCGCGGCTGGGCCGTAGCCGGATCGAAGGATCGACCTGTCCGGCCCACACGCCGGCCGCATTGATCACGGCGGCGGCCGCCACCCGGATCTCGGTGCCGGTGAGCGTGTCACGCAGGACGGCGCCGCCGGCGGTGACGGACTGCGCGTCGACGCGGGTGAGGATGCGGGCGCCGTGGCAGGCGGCGGTGCGGGCGAGCGCGACGACGAGCCGGGCGTCGTCGACGAGCTGACCGTCGTACGCGAGCAGGCCCCCGCGCAATCCGTCGCGCCGGACGGCGGGCACCAGGCCGGCGACGCGTCCCGCGCCGATGCGACGCGAGCGCGGCAGCACCGCGGACGGGGTGTGCGCGGAGACGCGCAGGGCGTCGCCGGCCAGGAACCCGGTGCGTACGAGTGCGGCCTCGCCGCGTCCCACCGACGGCAGCAGCGGCACCAGCTGCGGCATCGCCCGCACCAGGTGCGGCGCCGTGTGGGTCATGAGGATGCCCCGCTCGACGGCGCTCTCGCGGGCGATGCCGATGTTCCCGGTGGCGAGGTAGCGCAGTCCGCCGTGGACGAGCTTCGAGCTCCACCGGCTCGTGCCGAAGGCGAGATCGTGACGTTCGACGAGGACGACGCTCAGGCCGCGCGACGCCGCGTCGAGGGCGGCGCCCGTGCCGGTGACACCGCCGCCGACGACGAGCACGTCGACGGTGGGGTCGGCGGCGAGGTCGTCGAGTTCCCGGCGTCTGCGGGCGGCGTCGAGGGCACTGGAGGCAGGTCCGGTCACGGTCGATCCTCTCCGGCAGGTGCGAGGTAGGTGTCCACGGCGTGCGCCAGCTCGGTCAGCAGTGCCTCGCGGTCGACCACCTCGGCGATCATCCCGGCGGACTGCACGACCGACTGGGCGGTGAGCAGTACGAACGCGGCGAGCGCACGGACGTCGCCGCTGCGGACTGTGCCGTCGCGCTGACCGCGGGTGAGCGCACCGGTCAGCACCTCGAGGACCGCGTGCTGGCTGGTGCCGAGCCGGTCCACGATGTACGTCATGAGCAGGTCCGGATCCGATCGGAGGATCTTCTCGAACAGCGGGTGCGCGCCGATCTCGTCGACGGCCGTCACGACGGCCCGTACGATCCGCGGCCGGACGAGTCCCTCGCCGTCGAGATCCGGGAGTACGGCGCGGATCTCCCGGGTGAGCAGGTCCGCGACCAGGGCACGGGTGTCGGGCCAGCGGCGATAGACCGTGGGGCGGCTGACACCGGCGCGGCGTGCCACCTCGGCGAGGGTGGTGCGCCGCAGTCCGAAGTCGAGCAGGCAGGAGCGGGTGGCGTCGAGGATCTGATCCTCGACGGTCGTTGCCGGCGCACCCGACGACCGGAATTCTTCGTTACGGATAGACATTGTATGTAACACTGTAACGCATGACTGTGAGCTTCACACCCCGCCATCCGTCCGCTGCCGCCGAGATGGAGTGGGACGCGTGGGGTACGGCGGATCGCCGGAAGGAACTCGGCGACGGCGTCCGCACCCTGCTGCAGCAGGCCCTCGGCGTGGACACCCACCGGGCCCCGTCCCTGGCCGAGAGCGCGGTGCGACTCCTCCCCTCCCGCCTGGACACGCGGCACCGCCACGGCCTCGGCCGCATCGTCGGCCCCGGGCACGTCGGCGACGACGACGCGGCCCGCCTCCGTCACGCCGGCGGCAAGAGCACCCTCGACCTGCTGCGACGACAGGACCCGGGACCGCAGGATGCTCCCGACGCGGTGGTGCGGCCCGGCAGCCACGACGAGGTACTCGCCGTACTCGACTACTGCGCCGGCGAGGCGATCGCCGTCGTCCCGTTCGGCGGCGGCACCAGCGTCGTCGGCGGCCTGGACCCGGTGCGCGACGGATTCGACGCCGTCGTCGCCGTGGACCTGCAACGGATGAATGCGCTCACCGATCTCGATCCGGTCTCCGGCGTGGCGACGCTGCAGGCCGGCGCCACCGGACCACAGGTCGAGGAACTGCTCGGCGCCCACGGCTTCTCGCTCGGGCACTTCCCGCAGAGCTTCCGCCACGCGACCGTGGGCGGGTTCGCCGTGACCCGGTCCTCCGGCCAGGCATCGGCGGGCTACGGCCGGTTCGAAGACATGGTCGAGCATCTCGTCGTCGCGACGCCGAGCGGTACCGTGCGCGCAGGGCGCGCGCCGGCCTCGGCCGCCGGACCGGACCTGCGGCAGTTGTTCCTCGGCTCCGAGGGACTGTTCGGCATCGTCACCGAGGTCGGCGTGCGAATCCACCCGGTCCCCGCCGCGGTCGCCCGTCGCGCCTGGTCGTTCCCCGACTTCGCCACCGGTGCGGACGCCCTGCGCACCCTGGTGCAGACCGGCGCCGTCCCCACCGTGCTGCGTCTGTCGGACGAGTCCGAGACCGCCGTCAATCTCGCGCTGCACGAACACATCGGTTCGACCGCCCCCACCGGCTGCCTGGCCGTGACCACCGTCGAGGGCACCGCGGACCACGTGCGAGCCCGCGCCGCCGAGGTCGATGCCCTGCTCGCAGCCACGGGCGGCACCGACCTCGGCGAAGAACCGGCCCAGACCTGGGAGGACGGCCGGTTCGACGCACCGCACCTGCGCGACGCGCTGCTGGGGGCCGGGGCGCTCGCCGAGACCCTCGAAACCGCCACCACGTGGAGTAATCTGGCGCGGTTGCGGACCGCGGTGACCGACGCGCTCACCGCATCGCTGCAGGATCAGGGCACCCCGCCTCTGGTGCTGTGTCACATCTCGCACACGTACCCCACCGGGGCATCCCTGTACTTCACCGTCGTGTGCGCACAGGCGGACGATCCCCTCGCGCAGTGGTCGGCAGCCAAACGCGCCGCCACGGACGCGATCGTGACGGCCGGCGGCACGGTCACCCACCATCATGCCGTCGGCCGGGACCACCGGCCCTGGATGGCCGAGGAGATCGGCACACTCGGCACCGGCCTGCTGCGTGCGGTCAAGGACGCAATCGACCCGCGCGGCATCCTCAACCCTGGGAAGCTGCTGCCGTGATCGAATCCGTCACCGTCCTGACGAATCCGGCCGCGGGTCCGCGTACCGCGCGCGCGACCAGGGCCGCCACGACCCGGTTGCGCGAACGGGGCCTGCACGTCACCGAGATCGCCGGCGACACCCCGCAGCATTCGCTCGAACTGGTCCGGCGCACCGTGGCCGCCGGTACCGGGGCACTCGTCGCGGTCGGCGGGGACGGGCTCGTCTGGCTCGCCTGGCAGGCACTCGCGCAGAGCGGCATACCGCTCGGCATCGTCCCGGCCGGGACCGGGAACGATCTGGCCCGCGTCCTGCAGCTGCCGTCGGACCCGGTGGCCGCGGCCGACGTGGTCGCCGACGGGTCGACGCGGACGATCGATCTCGGCCGGGTCCGGGCGGCCGGCCGGCCGGACCACTGGTTCGGCACCGTGCTCGCCAGCGGCTTCGACTCACTGGTCACCGACCGCGCCAACCGGATGCGGCGGCCGCGCGGCCGACTGCGCTACAACGTCGCGATGGTCGCGGAACTGGCGCATCTGCGCTTGCTGCCGTACCGCATCACGCTGGACGACGGCGACCTCGAGGTGGCGGCGACGATGGTGGCCGTGGGCAACGCCTCGACCTACGGGGGCGGCATGCGCATCGCCCCGGCCGCACGTCTCGACGACGGTCTCCTCGACGTCGTGATCGTGACCTCGGCCAACCGGACCCGCCTGCTGCGCCTGTTCCCGACCGTCTACCGCGGCACCCATGTCGAGCTGGACGAGGTGACCGTGCGCCGCACCCGGCGAGTGCGGCTCGAATGTCCCGGCATCTCCGCGTACGCGGACGGCGAGCCGCTCGGCCCGCTGCCCGTCGACGTCGAGGCCGTACCCGGAGCCGGAGTCGTCCTCGTGCCCGGTGCTCAGCCCCCGAACGTGTAGAGCTCGAAACCGGCGGCCCGGTCGAAGCCGGGCAGCGCCGCGGTGGCCGACTCCACCTGCGCCCGGGCCTGGTCGATCACCGGGTCGGCCGCGAGCGCCTCGAGGTAGCGGCGATGCTCGGCGAGGGACGCGACGCCGGCCTCGACCGTGTCGGTGACGTCCACCGCGTGAGTCGGAGACGTCGTGTTCACCGCGACCCACCGCACCCCGGGCCACGGCGGCAGCCCCTGCTCGGCCAGCTCCGGGAAGATCCATTCGTTCGCCGCGTCGGCGACCGCGTCGAGCACGCTCAGTCCCAGGGCCCGATGGTCGGCACTGTTGAGGACACCGGGAAACCACGTGAGCCCGAAGTGGCCGGTCACCACCATCTCGGGACGGTGCCGCCGGATCGCCGCCGCAAGATCGCGACGCAGGTCCGGCCCGGCCACCAGGCGGCCGTCCGGGTGCCCGAGGAACTCCACCACCTCGACTCCGACGACGCGAGCCGACGCCCGCTCCTCCTGCTCACGCAGCGGCCCGCACTCGGCCGGCGGCAGACCCGCGATGCCGGCCTCACCGCTGGTCGCCAGCACGTACCGCACGTCCTTGCCCTGGCGGGTCCACCGCGCCACCGCCGAGGCCGCACCGTACTCGATGTCGTCCGGGTGCGCGGCGATCACGAGCGCACGCTGCCAGTCCTCGGGTACCGGTTCCATTCCTCTACTATCGCCGATCCCGGTGCGCCGGTGGGAGCCTCGCGCATACTGGATGTCGTGTCGTGGTCCGGACTCGTCGAAGCAGCGCTCGACGTGCATCTGACCACGACGGCTGCCGCCGTGGTGTTTGTCGTCCTCGCCGTCGGCGGTTTCACCGCGCTCGTCGCACGCCGTAGCCGCCGATGGCTCGTCGTGTGGGTTCCCGTGGCCGTCGTGTCCACGGTTGTGCTCGTGCTCGCGGCGGCCGTGCTCGTCGAGCAGGTGTGGCGACCGTTTCCGGACCGACTGCCGCGCTCGGTGTACGTGTGGTCCGGCCTGGCCGTCCTGGCAATCGCGCTCGGCGCCGGCCGCTGGGTCGTCCGGCACCGGGACCGGCGACCGCTGGCCGCGGCCGGTCTCGTCGTGGCCGTCGTAGCGGTGGTGGTGGCCGCCGCGGGGCAGGTCAACGCGGTGTACGACGCCTACCCGACGGTGCGTGCGGCTCTGGGTCTGAGCAACTACCGCACGGTGCCGCTCGCCGAGGCCTTGGGCTCGGCGGCGGCGACGATCGACCGGCGACCTCTGTCGGAGAACTGGACACCGCGCGGCGACCTGCCGGAAACCGGGGCGGTGACGACCGCACGGATACCGGGCGCTGTCTCCGGATTCCGTGCGCGGGACGCACGAATCTACCTCCCCCCGGCGTACTTCGCCGACCCGCGACCCGAACTGCCCGTGCTGGTGCTGCTGGCCGGCCAGCCCGGTGGCACCGAAGACTGGCTCGTCGGCGGACGGTTGACGCAGATCATGGATGCCTACGCGGCGGAGCACGACGGCCTCGCACCCGTCGTCGTGCTGGCCGACGGAACCGGCGGGCAGTTCGACAACCCGCTGTGCGTCGACTCGCATCTCGGCAACGTCGCGACGTACCTGACCGTCGATGTGCCGGCCTGGGTGCGCAGGCAACTGCAGGTCGACCCGGATCCGTCCGGATGGGCGATCGGCGGCTTCTCCTACGGCGGGACGTGCGCCCTGCAACTGGCGACCACCCGGCCCGACGTCTACCCGACCTTCCTCGACCTGTCGGGGCAGGCGGAACCCACCATCGGAGACCGGGACCGCACCGTCCGGGAGGTATTCGGCGGCGACGCGGCCGCCTTCGCGCGCAACAACCCGGCCGAGTTGCTGACGCGTAACCGGTACCCCGGATCGGCGGGTGTCTTCGTCGTCGGTCTCGACGACCGCGAATATCGCTCCGGGCTGGAGCAGCTGACGACAGCGGCCGCGGCCGCCGGAATGGACGTCCACCTGACGGAGCTTCCCGGCGCACACAGCTTCGCGGTGTGGTCCGCCGGATTGGAGAAGGAGTTGCCGTGGCTCAGCCGACGACTCGGCCTCGTCGCTCGATGACGGCGCGTGCCGGTGGGGTGCTGCGCCGGGCTCCGGTGTCCCTGACCCTGCTCGCGGTGTTCTGGGTGGCCGGACTCGTCACTGGTTCGGTGCTGCACGGCCCGTCGCGCGAGTTGGCCCTCCAGATCTCGCTGGGTACCGGCAGCATCGGCGAAGGCCGCGTATGGGTGCTGTGGACCTCCGGGCTGTTCGCCTCCGGTCTCGGCGAGTACATTCTGGCGACTGCGGCGATCCTTGCGGTGGCCGTGCCCGTCGAGAACCGGATCGGTGCCGGCAGGTTCGCGGTGGCCGCCGTGGTCTCGCAGGGCGCAGGTGCCACGCTCGCGCTCGTCGTGGCGCTGCTCGCGTCCTCCGTACCGAACTCGTGGGGATTCGAACTGCACGGTCACCTGATCGAGGACCCACTGCCGTGGATCCTGGGCGCCCTGCTCGCGGCCACCGCGGGGATGGGCACTCTGTGGCGTCGCCGTATTCGCACACTGGTGCTGGTGTTCCTCGTCACGACCGCGCTGTTCGCCGGCCACCTGCAGGACGTCACGCGCCTCTGCGCGGCGCTGACGGGGTTTTTCCTCGGTCCGGTGCTGTTCGGGCGGGCCGCCCGCGGTCCGGCACTCGGCGGCACGGTGCGGGAGCGCCGCACCCTGGTGGCGCTCGTCGTGGCGGCGAGCGTCCTCGGGCCCGTCCTCGCGGCGTTCTCGCCACACGCCATCGGCCCGCTGTCCGCGCTGCGCGAGCTGTTCGACCAGGTCCCCTATACCGCACGGGAGCTGGTCGACGTCTGCGCGGACCCGGCTCTGCGTGACGAGTGCCGCAAGGGGCAGCAGGCGCTGCGCTTGTCGGGCATCGGGCCCCTGGTGATGAACCTCATGCCGTCGGCGGTGCTACTGGTCGGGGCGGAGGGTCTGCGTCGCGGGCGCCGCGCCGCCTGGCTCCTGTCGGTATGGGGACACGTCGCACTGATCGCCGTGGCCGCAGTGAGCGTGATCGTGCAGATCACCGAGCAGGACGAGACCCGCTCACTGCTGTACGGCGCGCGCCGCAGCAGCTCGGTCTCCATGGAACTCGCACCGCTGCTCGCCCTTGTCGCGGTGCTCGTGCTGCTGCTGGCGACCCGGCGGTTGTTCGGCGTGCAGGCACCGCGCGGCACCTATCCCCGCGTGTGGCTGGGCACCGGGGCCGCCGCAGGCGTCGCCCTCGTCACCTATGTGGCGCTGGGAACGCTGCTCTCCGACGACTTCGACCGCGATCCGGGCATCGGCACGCTGCTGCGCGACGCGCCGCGACGGCTCGTGCCGCCTGTGTACCTGCAGTTGTTCGAACCCCCCGTACTGCCGCTGACGTCACCCGCCACACTGCTGTTCGAGTGGGTCGGAGTGCTCGTGTGGGTCACATTCTGCATGCTGATGCTCCGCAGCTTCGTGGTCCCCGCCGTCGGGCACGATCCCCGCGACGAGCTTCGCGTCCGTGCGCTGCTGCACCGCCCGGGGGGTAGTTCCCTGTCCTGGATGACCACGTGGAGCGGCAACCGGTACTGGTTCACCGCCGACGGCCGGCACGCCGTCGCCTACCGGGTGCACTCGGGTGTCGCGCTGACCACCGGTGACCCCGTGGGCAATCCGGCCGACCTCGAGCGGGCGGTCGACGAGTTCGCCACGTACTGTCTCGGCAACGGCTGGACCCCGTGCTTCTACTCGGTCGGGGAGGACACCGCCGCAATCGGCCGGGGTCACGGCTGGAGCTGCCTGCGGGTAGCCGAGGAGACGGTCGTGGCATTACCCGGCCTCGCCTTCAAGGGCAAAAAGTTCCAGGACGTGCGCACCGCCCTCAACCGCGCCGTCAAGGACGGAGTGCAGGCACGGTGGACGACGTTCGCCGAGGCTCCGCTGGCGGTGACGGAACAGATCGTGGCGATCTCCGAGGAGTGGGTCGCCGACAAGGGCCTCCCCGAGATGGGCTTCACCCTCGGCGGCCTCGAAGAACTGCGCGACCCGGAGGTGCGACTGCTCCTGGCGATCGACGCGGACGACCGCGTGCACGCGGTGACGTCGTGGCTGCCGGTCTACCGGGACGGCGCCCTGATCGGTCTGACGCTGGACTTCATGCGCCGCCGCTCGGAGGGATTCCGTCCCGCAATGGAATTTCTCATCGCCTCCGCCGCGATGTCCGCGCAGGAGGAGGGTCTCGAGTTCCTCAGCTTGTCGGGCGCGCCGCTCGCCGGAACCGACCCGGCGGCCGACGCACTCGACCGCGGCGCACTCGACGCGCTGCTCGATCTGCTGGGCCGCACCCTCGAGCCGGTCTACGGATTCCGGTCCCTACTCGCCTTCAAAACGAAGTTCCAGCCGCAGCACCGGCCCATGTACATGGTCTTCCCCGACGCCGCAGCACTGCCCACGATCGGACTCGCCGTCGGGCATGCGTATCTGCCCGACGTGTCGCTCGGGCAGGGACGCCGGCTGGTCGCGCAGTTGCTGCGCCGATGAGCCGGCGTGACCTCACACCCGGGTGATGTGATCGTCCTTGCTGCCGCTCACGGCCTTGTACACCATGTAGCCGCCGAAGATCAGCGCACTCACCACGAGAATTCCGAACAGGTGCTCCGCGAGCGCCCCGATCACCACGAGAGCGATCCACACCAGCGCCACCACACCCACGATCTTCCAGAACATCGTCCACTCCTTGCCTCGTTGCCGTCGAGGTCGATCCTGACACTCCCCGCACCGAAAAACACCAGGTCAACGCAGAGATCAGGGAAAGATGGGTGGTTACCCGGAGACCGGAGCCGCACTGCTGGGGGCCCGGCCCGGAGCGGGGTGGTGACAGGGAGCACGCCGCGGCGACATACCCTCGACAGGTTCGGTCCCCTCGTCAGAAGGCTGAGAATCGTGTCCTCGACCCGCAGCACGCCCGCCCGCGACCTGGCACAGATCGCCGTGTTCGCCGCCCTGATCATCGCCCTGGGCCTGCCCGGACAGATCACCGTGGGCTCGTCGGGCGTGCCGATCACGCTGCAGACGCTGGGCGTCATGCTTGCCGGCGCCCTGCTCGGCGTCCGCAGGGGCGTGCTGTCGGTGGCGACGGTGATCGTGCTGGGCCTGGCGCTGCCGGTGCTCGCGGGGGGACGCACCACGCTCACGGCGCTGGCCGGGCCCACGGTCGGCTTCCTGCTCGGCTGGCTGCCCGCCGTGGCGGTGATCGGCTGGCTCTCGGCGCGCATGCTGCCCCGCTACCGGGTGCTGCCGGGCATCGCCGTCAACGTGCTCGGCGGCATCGTCGTGCTCTACGCGTTCGGGATCGCCGGCATGCTCGCGCGCACCGATCTCACGCTGTGGGCGGCCCTGAGCGCGAACGCCACCTTCCTGCCCGGTGACCTGCTCAAGGCCGTCGTGGCGGCGGTCGTCGCCGCGCAGGTGCACCGCGCCTACCCCGCCCTGTCGAGTCCGAGCGCACCGGCGCGCCCGGCCGCCGATCCCGCGCACTGAACGTCGCGCCGGACACGACCGCATGAGCGAGATCCGCTTCCGGCAGGTGGGGCACGCCTACGGGGAGCGCACCGTCCTCGACGGCATCGACGTGACCCTCACCGAACGCCGCGTCGGGATCGTCGGTGCCAACGGCAGCGGCAAGTCCACCCTGGCGCGGATGATCAACGGACTGGTGGTCCCGACCTCCGGCACCGTCACGGTGGACGGCCTCGACACCGCCCGCAAGGCCCGCGAGGTGCGCCGGCGCGTGGGATTCGTGTTCACCGATCCCGATCATCAGATCGTGATGCCCACTGTCGCGGAGGACGTCGCCTTCTCCCTGCGCCGCAGCGGACTCGGCAAGGACGAGCGCGCGGAACGGGTACGGCGGGTGCTCGCCGACTTCGGGCTGGCCGGGCACCACGACCACCCGAGTCACCTGCTCTCCGGTGGGCAGAAGCAACTCCTCGCCCTCGCGGCGATCATGGTCACCGAGCCGCACGTACTGGTGGCGGACGAGCCGACGACGCTGCTGGACCTGCGCAACGCCCGGCTGATCGCCCGGACCTTCGCCGCCCTCGAGCAGCAACTGGTCGTGGTCACCCACCATCTGGATCTACTGGCGGGCTTCGATCGGGTGCTCGTCGTCGACGGCGGCCGCGTCGTCGCCGACGATGCGCCGGGCCCGGCGATCGACTTCTACCGCAAGCTGGTCTCGTGAGCACCCTGGGGCTGTACCACCGCGCGTCGTCGCCGGTGCACCGGGCACCGGCGGGACCGAAGCTGCTCGTCACGGCCGCGCTCATCGTGGCGCTCACGGTGTGGATGCGGCAACCGTGGCAGGTGCCGGCCGCCTCGGCACTCGTGCTCGGGCTCTACCTGCTGGCCCGGATCCCGCCCCGTCCCGCGCTGCGACAGCTTCGGCCGCTGCTGTGGATGCTCGTGGTGATCGCGGCGTTCCAGGTGCTGCTCGCCGGCTGGGAACGGGCGGTGGTGGTGTGCGGCCAGCTGCTGGTCGCGGTGGCCCTGGCCGCGCTGGTCACGCTGACGACCCGGGTGAGCGACATGCTCGACGCGATCGTGACGGGACTTCGTCCGCTCCGCCGGGTCGGCGTCGACCCGGAGCGGGTGGGTCTCGTCCTGGTGATGACCGTCCGGGCGGTCCCGATGCTCGGAGCGATCGTCGCGCAGGTCACCGAGGCGCGGAAAGCCCGCGGCCTCGGCTTCTCGCTGCGGGCCCTGGCGGTGCCCGTCGTGGTGGGGGCGCTGCTGACCGCCGAGGCGATGGGTGAGGCCCTCGTGGCCCGCGGCCTGGACGACTAGTCGCCGGCGCGCCGTCAGTTCCGGTAGCGGCTCTCGATCTGCTGGATCTCCCGCCACGACTGGGCCCAGCCCTCGAGTCGATCCGACGCCGAGATCAGCTCGGCGCGCTGACGGTCGAGCAGATCCATCGAACGGGTCCCGTCCGGGGCCGCCGCGAGCCGGGCCGCGGCGGCGACGAGTTCCTCGAACTGGTCGACGCCCGTGTCGAGCCGCTTCCCGGCGGCCGCGACGGCCGGACCGAGGTGGGCTTGGGCGGCGGCGCTGTCGCGGGCCGCGGCTTCGAGTGCGACCACGTCGACCGCGACTGCTTCGAGGGCGCCGGCGGCGTCTCGGGCGGCCGACGCGATCTCCTCCAGATCGTCGGCGGCGACGGTGCGGGACCGGGCCAGCACCGTCAGCAGCTGGGCGAGACTCTGTTCGTCGCTGGCGAGCCGGGCCATCGGGGACCGCGCGACGGAACCCGACGGCGGCAGGGCCCGGCGGGCGGGCGCCGGCGGCGGCAGCGCCACGGCGTCGAGACGCCGGAAGGTACGGAACGCGAGTGCGGCGGGCACGACGAGCGCGGCCGTCGTGCCGCCGGTGGCGACGACGGTCCAGTCGGGAGCCGACGCTGCCACCAGGGTCGCGGTGCCGACCCCACCCATTCCGGAGGCAGTGCCGAAGATGCGGGCACGGCGACGCGCGCGACGCTTCTTGCGCCGCAGCCGGGCCGCGGGGTCGTTCCAGCGGCGCGCCGCCTCGACCACGTTGCCGGTCATGTCCCGGAGCGCGGCCGCGGCCGGACCGGGAAACTGTCCGGTCCGGCCGCGTGCGGGAATGTTCATGACGATGTCGCGTTTCTGCAGTCGGTGATCGACGCCGGCGCTACTGAGAGCCGGCGCTACCCGCCGCCGAGGGCGGTTCCTTGGTCGGGTTGACCGCGGGGGTCGCGGGCGCCGCGGCGCCGGGCAGCGCCTCGCCCTTCATGGAGGCGCGGATCTGCTCGAGACGGCTGTGGCCGGCCATCTGGACGGTGGCCTGCTGGACCTCGAGCATCCGGCCGTGCACCGAGTTCTGGGCGAGCTCGGCCGACCCGAGCGCGGTGGCGTAGCGACGCTCGATCTTCTCGCGGACCGCGTCCAGGCTCGGCGTGGTGCCCGGCGCGGCGAGCGTCGAGTCCATCGAGCGCAGGGACTCGCTCACGCGCTCCTGCATCTTGGCCTGCTCGAGCTGGCTGAGCAGCTTGGTGCGCTCGGCCACCTTCTGCTGCAGCGCCATCGCGTTCTGCTCGACGGCCTTCTTCGCCTGTGCAGCAGCCTGCAGCGACTGGTCGTGCAGGACCTTCAGATCCTCGACGGACTGCTCGGCGGTGACCAGCTGGGCAGCGAAGGCCTCTGCGGCGTTCGTGTACTGGATGGCCTTCTCGGTGTCGCCGGCCGCGTTGGCCTGGTCGGCCATGAGCACGGCCTGCCGCGCGCTCGCGTTCAGCTTCTCGACCTCGTCCAGCTGCCGGTTGAGCTTCATCTCCAGCTGACGCTGGTTGCCGATGACGGACGCGGCCTGCTGGGACAGCGCCTGGTGCTGACGCTGCGCATCCTCGATCGCCTGCTGAATCTGGACCTTCGGATCGGCCTTCTCATCGATCTTGGAGTTGAACAGTGCCATCAGGTACTTCCAACCCTTGACGAACGGATTAGCCATGGGTGTGATCCTGCCTCCATCTGGTACGCCGCGGCGAACGCGACCCGATGCACGGCCCTCGCGCACCGTTTCCGGACGGTCCCGGGAGCCCCGCATACCCGGCCGTCGTGTGTCCCGAGCCACCCCCCGGTGGTGACCCGGAGTGTGTCGCTTTCGTCCGCGTCCGGCCAGGCCGTCGCGGTCCGACCTCCATGTTATGCGGCAGCCAGCGCGCGTGCCGCCGGCGGCGGGATCACCACCCGCGTGTCCTGCGCCACGAGTGCCGCGTGCTCGGCGGCGAGGGCCTCCGAGTCGCGGGGAGCCGGCTCGGCTCCGACGACCGCCGCTCCCACCGGGGTCCGGCCGCGGGCGGGAACCGCATCGGCGAGCGACTCGCTGACGTCGAAGAGCACGTCGGACAAGGGCACGTCGAGGGCGTCGCAGATCGCGGCGAGCAGTTCGCTCGACGCCTCCTTGCGTCCGCGTTCGATCTCGGAGAGGTAACCGAGGCTGACCCGGGCGCTGCTGGAGACCTCACGCAGGGTGCGGCTCTGCGAAACGCGGGTGCGCCGAAGGCTGTCACCGATTGCCTCACGCAACAACAGCGCCATCCCATCCTCCTTCGTCCGTCGTCGCTCAACCCGTCAACGCACGACGCACGTCGCCGGGTTCCCGGCTCCCCGCCCGGGCACGAAAACCCCTGCCGGGCGCGGCTCCGCACGGGTCCGGTTGCCACCGGTACCGCGGTGTCAAGACACTACATCCCCGCGGCGGCGTGCACGCGGGTGAGTAGGCCCGACACGGCGGCGTGGGTGGCACCGGACCGGATGTCCCACCGGTCTCCGGACACCGACGGACAAGTGACCACCGTGCCTCCCGGTCCGGCGATCCCGAGGTACAGCGTGCCCGGCGGATGCCCGTCCTGCGGATCCGGCCCGGCCACGCCGGTGACGCCCACGCCCCACGTCGCGGCGCAGCGCGCTGCGGCGCCCTCGGCCAGGGCCGCGGCGGTCGACTCGGAGACCGGCCCGTCCGCCGCGAGGCGCCCCGCATCCACCCCCGCCAGGGTGGACTTGAGGTCGGTGGCGTAGACGATCAGCCCGCCGCGCAGCACCACGCTTGCACCGGGTACCCCGGCGATCGTCGCCGCAATCAGCCCGGCCGTGAGAGATTCGGCCGTCGCCACCGTCTGCCGCTGCGCGGCCAGGGCCGCGACCAGCTCCGCGGCCGCGGTACCGGCAACGAGGGGGTCGGGCACCATCCCACTCACTGCCCGTGCTGTTGCTCGACGCGGTGCACGCCGGCGCGTAGCCGCACCGCCTGGACGACGTAGTCGATGCCGGTGCCGACCGTCAGGATCACTGCCAGCGCCATCAGCGCGACCGCGAACGGCGTCGCCGCCGCCGGCAACGGCAGCAGGTACAGCACGATCGCGAGGGACTGGAACAGGGTCTTGGCCTTGCCGCCGCGGCTCGCGGGGATCACCGCGTGCCGCAACACGAAGAAGCGCAGTGCGGTGACGCCGAGTTCGCGCGCCGCGATGATGCCGGTCACCCACCACGACAGGTCACCGAGCAGCGACAGGCCCACGAGGGCGGCGCCGATGAGGGCCTTGTCGGCGATCGGATCGGCGAGCTTGCCGAAATCCGTCACGAGTCCGTGCTTGCGCGCGAGCTGGCCGTCGATCCGGTCCGTGATCGCCGCGACGGCGAACACGGCCGTGGCGGCGAGGCGCCACGCGGCATCGTGGCCGTCGCCGGCGAACAACACCAGCAGGAACACCGGCACCAGAGCGATCCGCACCATGGTGAGGATGTTGGCGATGTTCCACAGCGGCACCGGCTCCGCGGCCGCGGGCGCGTGCGGCCCGGGGGCCGCCGCGGCCCCACCGGTCCCGGCCACCTCGGGATGCGGCGCGCTCACACCGGCCTCCCTGCCGCGGACGGCGCCGGGGGACGACGCGGACCCGGGTCCGCCGGGGCGACACGTGAGCATGGAGATCCGACCGGCACACGGACACAATATCGGTAGAGCGACCGGCTACTGTTCACCACTATGAATTCGCGGACGACGGACCCGGAACCCCACGACCGCATAGTCGTGCGACGGGCGCGAACCGGCGACATTCCGGAGATCAAGCGACTGGTCGACATCTATGCGGGCAAGATCCTCCTCGAGAAGAATCTCGTCACGCTGTACGAGTCCGTGCAGGAGTTCTGGGTGGCCGAGACGGCGGGCACCGTCGTCGGCTGCGGGGCCCTGCACGTGCTGTGGTCCGACCTGGGCGAGATCCGCACCGTCGCGGTGGATCCGCGGGTCAAGGGCCGCGGAGTCGGCCACCTGGTCGTCTCCCACCTGATCGACGTCGCCCGCGACCTCGAACTGGAGCGGCTGTTCGTACTCACCTTCGAGGTCGAGTTCTTCGGCCGGCACGGATTCACCGAGATCGACGGCACTCCCGTCACCGCGGAGGTGTACGCGGAGATGTGCCGTTCCTACGACACCGGTGTGGCCGAGTTCCTGGACCTGAGCTACGTCAAGCCGAACACCCTCGGAAACACCCGGATGCTGCTCTCCCTCTGAGCCTCTTCCCCCACCACGAATGCGAGGATCCATGCCGCTGTTCGCTGTCGAGTACACCTACTCCGAGGCCACCGCCGACGGCCGCGACGAGCACCGGCCCGCCCACCGGGGCTGGCTCGGAGAACTCGTCGACGCCGGGACGGTACGCGCGACCGGCCCGTGGGCCGACGGGTCGGGCGCGCTGATCGTCGTCGAGGCTGCGGACGAGCCGGCCGTGCGCGAGGTCATGGCGCAGGATCCCTTCGCGCGTCGCGGCCTGGTCGACGACGTCCGGATCACGGAGTGGCTCCCGGTGATGGGCGTCTTCAACGACTGACGCCCCTCACCGGTGCCGCGAGGTCAGGTGAGGTCGGCCTTCTCGCTGCGCGTCTTGAGCAGACTCGCCACGGTCGTCACCACGAGCACACCGACGATCACGCCCAGCGACAACCACGTCGAGATCTCCGGCACCGCGACGTGCTCCCCGCCGTTGACGAACGACAGCGTGTTCTCGTGCAGCGCGTGGAGCACCAGTTTGATCCCGATGAACCCGAGGATCACGGACAGGCCGTAGGACAGGTAGACCAACCGTTCGAGCAGGCCGCCGATGAGGAAGAACAGCTGTCGCAGGCCCATCAGAGCGAACGCGTTGGCGGTGAACACCAGGTAGGGCTCGCTGGTGAGGCCGTAGATCGCGGGGATCGAGTCGAGCGCGAACAGGATGTCGGTGAAGCCGATGGCGGCCAGGGCGAGCAGCATCGGGGTCGCGAACCGCTTGCCGTCGATCCGGGTGAACAGCTTGTCGCCGTGGTACTCGTCGGTGGTCGGGTACACCTTGCGGACCAGGGAGACGATCCGGTTCTCCCGCTCCTTCTCGTGCTCGACCTCCTCACCGTGCTCGCGGATCAGCTTGATCGCGGTGTAGATGAGGAATGCGCCGAAGAGGTAGAACACCCAGCTGTAGGTGTTGATGGCCGCGGCACCGACGGCGATGAACGCCCCGCGCATCACGAGTGCCAGGACGATGCCGATGGTGAGTACCTTCTGCTGGTACTCGCGCGGCACCGCGAAGGTCGACATGATGATCACGAAGACGAACAGGTTGTCGACGCTGAGAGCCTTCTCGGTGACGTACCCGGCGAAGTACTCACCGCCGTACGTCGGTCCCCAGACGGCGAACACCACGACGCCGAACACCACGGCGAGGCCGATGAACACCGCCGACCAGAAGCCCGACTCGCGCAACGTGGGCGCGTGCGGTTTGCGGACGTGCGCGTAGAAGTCGAAGACGAACAGTCCCAGGATCACCAGGATGGTGACGATCCAGACGAGCGGGGTGACATGCATCTGCAGGCATTCCTCCGGTAGGCACAGCAAACCACCGGAGGTCTCTCCCACCTCGACTCACGGCTCCGAGGAGCGGCTTCGAGGTCGACAGCCCCGGGACGACATCGGTGTCGCACGTGTTGACGGAACTGCCGCGAGTTAGGGGATACTCCCCTCCACTTCGTCCATTCAACCACATGCGGGAAGCGGCATCGATCCGTGCCGCCCCTACTCCGCCGGTGCCGGCGCGTCCGCGTCCCCGCCGCCCCGGATGGAGAGCAGCAGGCCGTCGAGTTCGTCCGGCTTGACCAGGACCTCCCGCGCCTTGGAGCCTTCGCTGGGACCGACGACCCCGCGGGTCTCCATCAGATCCATCAGGCGCCCCGCCTTCGCGAACCCGACCCGCAGCTTGCGCTGCAGCATCGACGTCGACCCGAACTGACTCGACACCACCAGCTCGACCGCCTGCAGGAACACGTCGAGATCGTCACCGATGTCGGGGTCGACATCCTTCTTCTCGCCGGGCTTCGCGGTGGTGACACCCTCGGTGTACTCCGGTTCCTTCTGGTTCTTGGCGAAGTCGACGACGGCCGCGATCTCCTCGTCGGTGATGAACGCGCCCTGCATTCGGATCGGCTTGCCGGCACCCATCGGCAGGAACAGGCCGTCACCCATGCCGATGAGCTTCTCGGCACCGGGCTGGTCGAGGATGACTCGGGAGTCCGTCAGCGACGAGGTGGCGAACGCGAGTCGCGACGGCACGTTCGTCTTGATCAGACCGGTCACCACGTCGACGGAGGGCCGCTGGGTGGCGAGCACCAGATGGATGCCGGCGGCCCGGGCCTTCTGCGTGATCCGCACGATGGCGTCCTCGACGTCACGGGGGGCCGTCATCATCAGGTCGGCGAGTTCGTCGACGATCGCGAGGATGTAGGGGTACGGCCGGTAGACCCGCTCGCTGCCGAGCGGCGCGGTGATCTCGCCGGACCGGACCTTGGTATTGAAGTCGTCGATGTGCCGGACCCGGTTGGCCTGCATGTCCTGGTAGCGCTGCTCCATCTCCTCCACCAGCCACGCGAGAGCGGCGGCTGCCTTCTTCGGCTGGGTGATGATGGGCGTGATCAGGTGCGGGATGCCCTCGTACGGCGTGAGCTCGACCATTTTCGGGTCGATGAGGATCATCCGGACCTCGTCCGGGGTGGCCCGCACGAGCAGCGACACGAGCATCGAGTTGACGAAACTGGACTTGCCGGAGCCGGTGGAGCCGGCGACGAGCAGATGCGGCATCTTGGCCAGGTTCGCGCAGACGAAGTCGCCCTCGATGTCCTTGCCGAGCCCGATCACCAGCGGATGGTGATCCTTGCGTGTCGACGGAGCGGCGAGCACGTCGGCCAGACGCACCAGTTCGCGGTCCGAGTTCGGGACCTCGATGCCGACCGCGGACTTGCCGGGGATCGGCGCGAGCAGGCGCACGTTGTCGGTGGCCACGGCGTAGGCGATGTTGCGGGCGAGCGCGGTGATCTTCTCGACCTTCACGCCGGGTCCGAGTTCCACCTCGTACCGTGTGACCGTCGGGCCGCGGGTGAAGCCCGTGACCGCGGCGTCGATCTTGAACTGTTCGAGCACCTCGGTGATGGCCTCGATCATCTGGTCGTTCGCCGAACTGTGCTTCTTGGGCGGATCGCCCTCGAGCAGCAGCCCGAGCGACGGCAGAGCGTAGTCGCCCTCCACCACCCGGTCGGGAACGAGCGGCTCGAGCTTGCCGTCGTCGGAGGGTTCCTCGACCGGCGGGACCGGCGCGGGAGCCTTCTTGGACCGGGCGCGGGCGCGCGGCGGCTCGGGTGCCGGTTCCGGTGCGGGTTCCGGCGCCGGAGGCGCGGCGGGCGCCGGCTCCGGATCCCACACCGGCAGCACCTCGGTGCGGGCGTCGCCGTCGAATTCGTCCGTCGGGTAGTTCTCGACGGGGGTACGCCGCCGGCCCCGGGTACGCCGCTCGACCGGGTAGCCGTCGGCGTCGAACAGAGTCGGGTCGTGCTCCGGGTCGTAGTCGTCGGCGTGGTCCGGGTCGTACGCGCCGTACTCGTCGTCGGCCCGATAGTGCAGGCCGAAGTACTCGCGGAACATCCCGGGCAGTTCCCGGATCGTCGTGCCGGTGAGCAGCAGGATCCCGAACCCGGCTGCCATCAGCAGCAACGGCACCGACAACCACACCGTCAGACCGTCGGTGAGGGGCCCGCCCACCAGATATCCGAGGAAGCCGGCGCCCCCTGCCCGGCCCGCGCCGTCGGTGGGCATGCCCGAGGCGATGTGCCACAGGCCGAGCGCGGGGAGGGCGACGAGTATCGACCCCAGGACGAGCCGGGGCCGGATCTCCGGCCGCGGCTCGGTGCGCATGAGGACGACCGCGATCACGAGACCGGTCAGCGGCAGCACGGCGCTGGCGCCGCCGACGAGCGCGCGGACCGCGGCCTCGATCCAGCCGCCGAGCGGGCCGCCGACGGCGAACCAGACGCTGCCGGCGACGACGACGCTCGCGGCGATGAGCCCGAGGGCGATGCCGTCGCGGCGGTGGCCGTGCTCGACCTCCGTCACCCTGCCCACCGTGCGGGTGGTGGCACCCACCCCGCGGGCGATCATCGTCCAGCCGGTGCCGATCCCGCGGCCGAGCGTCTGCAGGACGCCCGGCCGTGATGAACGAGAGGGCGCCTTGCGCCGGGGGCCGGCGGTGCTGCGAGCCGGGCGTCGTGCGGCGGGTTGCCGGCGGGTCGTCGTGGCGGGCTTGCGGGTGCTGCCCTTCGCCCGCGACGCGCCCGAGGCCCCGGACGAGCCGCGCGCCCCCGACCTCGACCGTGAGGTCGTCGACGACGATCCGCGGGCACCCGACTTTCCTGCCATACCCGTCAGGTTAGTCGCAATGTCCACAACCGAACCATCCGCAACACCGGCATCAGCCGCGCGCGGTGGTCACACGGGCGGATCAGATGCCGCGACCGGACGCGGCAACCTCCGCGACGTCGGCGGCCGGCCCGGTGGTCTCGACGCGCACCTCGTCACGGCCGAAGGCGTGCAGCAACAACTCGGACGGTTCGCCGCGCAGGATCACGGTGCGCGGACCGCGCCGACGGACCGTCGCGCGGGTGCCGTCGGGGCGCTCGAACACCACGGTGACGTCGGTGCCGCGGTAACCGCGCCGGCCGATCTGCCGGGCCATCTGCCACAGGCGGTCCTGGGTCGCCGCGTCGAGCGGTCGCGGCTGCCACCCGGGCGCGGCGCGGCGCACGTCCTCGTGGTGGACGAACATCTCCGCGGCATTGGCGATCCCGTCGACGAGGTACAACGGCGACCAGACCGGCGGGCCGGACTCGATGTCGGCGAGCAACTGCTCCCACGGTCGGTCCGCCGCCCCGGCGCGCACCCGCTCGGTGTGCCCGGCCAGCGGAGGCAGGACGATGCCCGGCATCGTGTCGATCCGGCGTTCGCGGACCACGAGATGGGCGGCCAGGTCCCGGGTGGTCCAGTCCCCGCACAGGGTGGGGGCGTCGGGACCGGTCTGCGTCATGGTGCGGACGAGTGCGTGTCGTTCGTCACGGGCGAGGCTCACACGGCCCACTGTAGCGTCGGACCACCGCTGCCGCCGGACCGTCCGCGCCGTGGAGTGCCGCTACGCCGGACCCGGAACGGTGATCACCGTCGGCACGATCATCGGCCGGCGACGGTAGGTGTCGGACACCCAGCGCCCGACGACGCGGCGGATCGCCTGGGCGATGCGGTGGGCGTCGTCGATGCCCTCGGCAGCGAGTTCGTTGAGGACCTTGTCCACGAGCTGCGCGGCCTCGGACAGTGCCCCCGGGTCGTCGGAGAACCCGCGGCCGGACACCCCCGGCGTGCTCACGGCGCGGCCGTTCTCGTCGACGGCGACGGAGATGGAGATGAAGCCGCCCTCGCCGAGGATCAGCCGGTCCGACAGGGTGGATTCGCCGACGTCGCCGACCGACAGGCCGTCGACGTAGACGTGGCCGACGGGTACCTGCCCGACGATCTCGGCGAGCCCGTCGACGAGGTCGACGACCACGCCGTCCTCCGCCAGCACGATCCGCTCCCGCGGAACCCCGGTCGCCTCGGCGAGCGCCGCGTTGGCCCGCAGGTGCCGCCATTCACCGTGCACCGGCATCGCATTCGTCGGGCGCACCGCGTTGTACAGGTACAGCAGCTCGCCCGCGGAGGCGTGGCCGGAGACGTGCACCTTCGCGTTCTGCTGGGTGACGACGGTGGCGCCACGCTTGGCGAGGCCGTTGACGACCGCGAACACCGAGTTCTCGTTGCCCGGGATCAGCGAGGACGCCAGGACGACGAGGTCGTCGGCCCGGATGTTGATCTGCCGGTGTTCGCCCCGCGCCATCCGGGAGAGCGCGGACAGCGGTTCCCCCTGGGAGCCGGTGGAGATCAGCACGAGCCGGTTGTCGGGCAACGTCGCCGCGGTGTCGAGATCGACGACGAGCCCGTCCGGCACCCGCAGGTAACCGAGGTCCTGCGCGATCTGCATGTTGCGCACCATCGACCGCCCGACGAAGGCGATGCGGCGGTTGTACCGCTCGGCGACGTCGACGACCTGCTGGATGCGATGCACGTGGCTGGCGAAGGACGCGACGATCACGCGCTGGGTGGCCTTGCCGATGACATTGTCCAGCACGCCGCCGATTTCGCGTTCCGGCATCACGAAGCCGGGAACCTCGGCATTGGTGGAGTCGACGAGGAACAGGTCGACGCCCTCGTCGCCGAGCCGGGAGAAGCCGGCGAGGTCGGTGAGGCGGCCGTCGAGCGGCAACTGGTCGAGTTTGATGTCGCCGGTGTGCAGCACGAGGCCGGCCTCGGTACGGACGGCGACGGCGAGCGCGTCCGGGATCGAGTGGTTGACGGCGAAGTACTCGCACTCGAACGGCCCGTGTGTGGTCCTGTCTCCCTCGACGACCTCGACGAGGTTGGGGCGCAGCCGGTGCTCGCGGCATTTCGCGGCGACGAGTGCGAGGGTGAACTTCGAACCCACGACCGGGATGTCGGGACGCAGCCGCAGCAGGAACGGCACCGCCCCGATGTGGTCCTCGTGCCCGTGGGTGAGGACGACGGCTTCGACGTCGTCCATGCGGTCCTCGATGTGCCGGAAGTCCGGCAGGATGAGGTCGACGCCGGGCTGCTGATCCTCGGGGAAGAGCACGCCGCAGTCGATGACGAGGAGCTTGCCCTGGTGCTCGAAGACCGTCATGTTGCGGCCGATCTCGCCGATGCCGCCGAGCGCGACGACGCGCAGACCCTTGCGCGGTGCCTTCGGCGGGGTGCCCAGACGCACCGACATGTCCGCGACCTTGCGCGGGTCGGGCCGCTGGGTGTCGGCCGAATTCTGCACGGTCCGGCGGACGGGCCGGGTGCTGGGCGGTCCGGCGTTGCGGGTGGCGCGGCCCCGGCCGCGCGACGGGCGGCTCATGCGAGCACCCCTGCGGCGTGCAGGTCGGCGGCCAGTGCGTCGATCTGCAGGGAGGTCGGCGCCACCTGCGGCAGGCGGGGCTCGCCGACGTCGAGGCCCATCAACCGCAGCCCCGCCTTCGACGCGCTCACCCCACCGAGGCGGGAGACGGCACGCAGGATCGGCATGAGGCTCAGGTTGATCGCGCGAGCGCGGACGAGATCACCGGCCTGGAAGGCGTCGTACAGCTCCCGCAGGCGGCCGGGCACGAGATGACCGATGACACTGACGAATCCGACGGCACCGACCGACAGCCACGGGAGGTTGAGCGGGTCGTCTCCGGAGTAGAACTTCAGGTCGGTGGTGCCGATGAGCTCGGCGCCGGCGTTGAGGTCGCCCTTGGCGTCCTTGACCGCCACGATGCGGGGGTGCTCGGCGAGCCGGCGCAGCGTCTCCGTTTCGATCGGCACGACCGAGCGCGGCGGTATGTCGTAGAGCATGACGGGCAGGTCGGTGGCGTTCGCGACGGCCGTGAAGTGGGCGTAGAGCCCGGCCTGCGGCGGCCGGGAATAGTAGGGGGTGACGACGAGCAGTCCGTGGGCGCCGGCTCGCGCGGCGTCGCGGGCCAGTTCGACGCTGTGGGCGGTGTCGTTGCTGCCGGCGCCGGCGATGATCTTCGCGCGGTCCCCCACCGCGGCGAGCACGGCGCGCATCAGCTCGAGCTTCTCGTTCTCGGTGGTGGTCGGCGATTCACCGGTGGTACCCGCGAGGACCAGCGCATCGCAGCCGCCGTCGACCAGATAGGCGGCAAGACGCACACCCGCGTCCACGTCGAGCTTGCCGTCGGCGGTGAACGGGGTCACCATCGCTGTGGCGATGGTGCCGAACGGAAGCTCGACAGCAGAAGCGGAATCACCGTTGGTCATGGTCAGAAGGCTACCGCGTGACCCGGGCTCTTCCACACACACCTGCCGGTCAGGTCTCGGTCGCGAAGGCACCGGCGGCAACCTCGGAACCGTCGGGCAGACGGGTGATAGTGAAGTCGCCGAAGATGTTCGGCGCGGCGTCCTGCAGCTGGCGCAGGCACTCGACGGCGAGGCGGCGGATCTCGACGTCGGCGTGCTCGGTCGCACGCATCGCCACGAAGTGCCGCCAGGATCGATAGTTGCCGGTGACGACGACGCGGGTCTCGGTGGCGTTGGGCAGTACCGATCGCGCGGCCTCGCGGGCCTGCTTCGCACGGATCGGCCCCTCGGGCAGATGGGACAGCTTCTCGTCGAGCGCGTCGAGCAGTTCGATGTACGCGGCCCGGCTGGACTCGGTGGCGGCGAGGAACAGGTCCTCGAGTCGCGGGTCCCCGGCCACGGCCGGCGGGACCACGACCGGAGCGTCGCTGCCGCGGACGAACCGCTGGGACAGCTGCGAGTAGGAGAAGTGGCGGTGCCGGATGAGTTCGTGGGTGCAGGACCGGGAGATGCCGGTGATGTAGAAGCTCACCGAACCGTGCTCGAGCACGGACAGGTGCCCGACCGTGAGCAGGTGGCGCAGGTATCCGGCATTGGTGGCCGTGCGGGGGTTCGGCTTGGACCAGCTCTGGTAGCACGCCCGGCCTGCGAACTCGGCGAGTGCCTCTCCGCCGTCGGCGTCGGTCTCCCAGGGCACGTCGGCGGGCGGGACGAACTCGGTCTTGGCCACCAGCCTGACCTTGAGCGTGACTGGCTCGGGCGCCATCGGTTCTCCTCCAGGTTGTCGATCCAGTCGACCGTAGCGCCGCGCGGGGCGGCACCCGACCGCGGGCTGCATTCCGACGCCTTGACTGACATCACATATGACGTCATGATGGCGTCATGCGCCTCGATCCGTATCTGGATGCGATCACCGATTCCCTCGTCGCCGCCGCGGAACTCGGCGACGAACAGACCCGCCGGACCGCGGCGGCCCTCGCCGCAGCGGTCGCTGCGCCCGCCCGCCTGGCCGTGCTGCAGGCACTGTCGGACATGGCGGCGGAGATCTCGGGCGAACTCGGCGACCGGGTGGTCACCGTACGTCTGGACGGCGACGACGCCGTACTCGAGGTGCGGTCGGAGATGTCCGCCGAAACCCCCAGCCCTGCCCAGACTTTCGAGGACGTCACCGGAGACATCAGCCGGGTGACCCTGCGCCTGGTCGAGCAGATCAAGGCCCGCGCCGAGGAGGCGGCGGCCCAGAACGGTGTGTCGCTGAACTCGTGGGTGTCGCAGGCCGTCCAGGGGGCGCTGCGCGAACAGATGCGATACCAGCGCCGCGCCGACGAGCGCGCCACGAGGCGCCCCGCCGACGAAACCGGAGCGGGTCCGTCCGAAACCTCCGAGCGCGAGGACGGTTGAGCGGGAGGCGGTGCGGTACATTGCCGACGCACGTCACCCGAAAGCCGAGGAAGTGAGCGCATGGCCGTCAGCAGTTCCAGCAGTTTCGAGATCAAGGCCGACCCGAGTCGCGTGATGGCGGGCATCGCCGCGGTCGATCGACTGCCGGAGTGGTCCGGTCCGCACAAGACCGTCGTCGTCGAGACCACCCACCCGGACGGCCGCCCCCACCGCGTCCGGATGACCGTGTCCATCATCGGAATTCACGACGAACAGGTGGTGGACTACTTCTGGAACGGCGACGAGTCGATGTCCTGGACCCTGATCGAGAGCCACCAGCAGCATCAGCAGGACGGCACCTACACCCTCACCGCCACCGAGAGCGGCACCCGGGTGGACTTCACCCTCACGATCGACCCGAAGATCCCGCTGCCCGGCTTCATGGTGAAGAAGGCGCAGAGGATGGCGATGGAGACCGCCGAGAAGGGTCTGACGAAGTTCGTCGAGAAGCTGCTCTGACGCGCCGCGCGGTGTCCGCGCGGTCAGACCTCCGGTGACACGGACACCGCGACGGTCGCCCCGAGCTCGTAGCAGCGCTCCCGGACCTTCGCGTCGATCGGACCGGTGATCTCGAGGTCCTGCGTGACCTGCGCCAGGGCGAGGCCCGTGACGAGTTTCCGCACGGAGGCAACGGCGCCCGCGGTGTCGTTGTTGCCGTGCACCCACAGCCCGTACGGCCGCCCTGCGACCGCGTCGAGGCACGGGTAGTAGACGGTGTCGAAGAAGTGCTTCAGGGCCCCCGACATGTACCCGAAGTTCGCGGTGGTGCCGAACACGTAGCCGTCGGCGGCGAGCACATCCGGCACCGTCGCACCGAGCGCGGGCACCGTCCGCACCCGCACCCCGGCGATGTCGGGGTCGTGCGCCCCGGCGAGCACCGCCTCGAGCAACTCGCGGGTCGACGGGGACGGGGTGTGGTGGACGACGAGCAGCGTGCGCTCGCCGTCGGCAGGAGCCTCGGTCACACCCTGCAGGGTACGTCGCCGGCCGCGCGGTGTCCGTGCCCCGCAACGGCACCCGCCACCCGCGCCGGGCCGGGTGCGGGTGCCGCCGACGTGGATCGAGCGCATGTACTGCCCGCGACTGCCGAGGAGAGGACCGATACATTCGCTCGGCGCGGGATCAGTCGGGGGACTGTGTGCGTTCGAGCTTCTCGAGGGCGACCGCCCGGCGCATGGTCTCCCGGGCCCGGCCGCGGTCACCGGCGTAGTCGTAGGCGCGGGCCAGCCGGTACGAGTGGCGCCAGTTGTCCGGGTCGGCCTCCCACTCCTCCTTGACCTGCTCGAACAGGGCGTCGGCGGCGTCGCGGTCGACCCGTCCCGAGGGCCGGCGTGGCAGATCGCTCACGTCGAGTTCGAGGCCCTCGTCGTGGATCCGCCGGGCCAGGTGCTGGTGCTGGAGACCGGCCCGCAGGGTGGCGTAGACGATCCACACACCCACCAACGGCAGCAGCAGCACGCCGATACCGAGGCCGACGGCCGCAGCCTCGCCCGAGCGCACCAGTTCGAGCCCACGCCCGCCGAGGAGCACGAAGTAGAACCCCAGCGCGAGAACGATGAAGACGATCGGCGCCAGGACCTTGACCAGGTCGCGTCTCACAGGTCGAGGAGCGGGTCGATGCCGACGGTGAGGCCGGGCCGGCCGCCGATCTCGCGTACGCCGAGCAGCACGCCGGGTGCGAAGGAGGAGCGGTCGATCGAGTCGTGGCGGATGGTCAGGGTCTCGCCCTGGGTGCCGAGCAGGACCTCCTGGTGGGCGACGAGACCGGCCAGACGCACGGAGTGCACCCGCACCCCCGCCACGTCGGCGCCGCGGGCACCGTCGAGTTCGGTGGTCGTGGCGTCCGGGCTGCGGCCCACGCCGGCCGCGGCGCGGGCTTCGGCGATGAGCGCCGCGGTGCGGTACGCCGTGCCCGAGGGCGCGTCCGCCTTGTTGGGGTGGTGCAACTCGATGACCTCGACGGAGTCGAAGAAACGAGCTGCGGCCTGCGCGAAGCGCATCGACAGCACGGCACCGATCGCGAAGTTCGGCGCGATCAGGACGCCGACCTCAGGTTTCGCGGCCAGCCAGGCGCGGACCCGGTCGAGCCGTGCCTCGTCGAATCCGGTGGTGCCGACGACCGCGTGGATGCCGTGCTCGACGAGGAACTGCAGATTGCCCATCACCACGTCGGGATGGGTGAAGTCCACCACCACCTGCGCCCGGGAGGTGACGAAGTCCTCGAGGCTGTCGTCCCGGTCGACCGCGGCGACGAGCTCGAGGTCGGTGGCCGCCTCGACGGCCGCGCAGATCGCATGTCCGACCTTGCCCTTGGCGCCGAGCACACCCACCCGGATTGCTGCTGCGTTCACTTGACTCTCCACGCTTCCTCGTCCGATCTCCGTCCCGCAGCAGCCTACGCAACCGGACGTCCCTGTCCGTGGTCAGGCCGCGGTCACGCGACGAGGGCGCGCACCGACGCGGGCAGGTCCCGGGGCCGCCGGTACGGCCCGGCGACGGCCGCAGCGAACGGCCGGTGCAGCAGTTCGGCGGCGACCTCTCGGACCTCCGCCGCGCTCACCGACGAGATCCGCTCGAGTGTCTCGGTGACGCTCCAGTGGGTGCCGTAGCTCAGTTCGCTGCGGCCGATCCGATTCATCCGGGCCCCGGTGTCCTCGAGGCCGAGCACCAGGGCGCCGCGCAGCGAGCCCTTGGCACGGGCGCACTCCGCCTCGGTGACGCCGTTGTCGGCGACGTCGGTGAGCACCTCGCGGACGAGGGCGGCCACCTCGCCGAGGTTCTCGGGCTGGCACCCGGCGTAGACGGAGAACGCCCCGGTGTCGGCGAAGGTGTCCACGCCCGAGTACACCGAGTAGGCGAGCCCGCGCTGCTCCCGGATCTCCTGGAACAACCGTGAGCTCAAGCCGCCACCGACCGCGGCGTTGAGCACCGACAGCGCCCAGCGCCGGGAGTCGTGGCGGCCGAAGGACCGCACACCGACCGCCAGGTGGGCCTGCTCGCCGTCGCGGTCGGTGATGCTCAGCGTCGGCGCCGTACGCAGGCGGAGACTGCCCTCCCGCCGGGGGGCGGCGGTCGCGGCGGGGTCGAGGTGCCCGGCGAAGGCACGACGGACCAGTTCCACGGTGTGGTCGTGGTCGACGTTGCCGGCGACGGCGACGACCATGCGGTCCGGCGTGTACCGCCGCACGTGGAACGAGTGCAACTGGGTGCGGGTCATCGCCTCGATCGACTCGACCGAGCCGATGATGGGCCGGCCGATCGGGTGGTCGCCGTACAGCGCGGTGAGGAAGGCGTCCCCGAGCAGATCCTCCGGATCGTCGTCGCGCATCGCGATCTCCTCGAGGACGACCTGTCGTTCCAGGTCGACGTCGGCGCTGCGGCATCGGCCGCGCAGCACGACGTCGGCGACGAGGTCGACGGCCAGGGACAGGTCGTCGTCGAGCACGTGGGCGTAGAAGCAGGTGTGCTCCTTCGCGGTGAACGCGTTGAGTTCACCGCCGACTCCGTCGACGAGTTCGGCGATGTCGAGCGCCGTCCGGGTGGGGGTGGCCTTGAACAGCAGGTGCTCGAGGAAGTGGGCGGCACCGGCGACGGAGGGCTGCTCGTCGCGGGAGCCGACGCCCACCCAGACACCGACGGCGGCCGACCGCACGCCGGGCACGTGCTCGGTGACGACGCGGAGCCCCCCGGGCAGGAGGGTGCGCCGAACCCCGGCGTCGGGTTCGGTGGGCGCCGAGGTGGATGCGGCGACGGACGGGGCGGCGGAGCGGCGGGTGGCAGCCATGAAGATGTTCGACGGTCCTACAGGCGAGTGGGTGTGCTGGACTGAACGACTCACACTACACGCGGCGCCGTGCACCCGATCCGGTCACCACCCGCGGCGGCGAGGCTGCGACCCGACGAGCTGTCCCTTCGCGGCGACGTCCCGGCTCCGGTAGACCACATACGGCCGGAACAGGTATCCGACGGGCGCGCTGAAGGCGTGCACCAGGCGGGTGAACGGCCACAGCGCGAACAGGATCAAGGCGATCAGCGCGTGCAGCTGGAACGACAGGGGTGCCTGCACCATCAGATCGCCGCGCGGCTGCAGGATCCAGATGGATCGGAACCACGGCGAGACGGTCTCGCGATAGTTGTGCTCCTCCCCCACGACACCCGAGCCCATCAGAGTCGTGGCGAGTCCCGCGACGATCGCGGCGACGAGGACGACGTACATGAGCTTGTCGTTGGCCGTCGTCGCCATGAACACCGGACCACGGGTGCGGCGACGGTAGATCAGCAACAGGATCCCGACGAGGGTGGCGATCCCGGCGATGGTGCCCAGCGTCACCGCCTGCACGTGATACGCGTGCTGGCTCAGGCCGACCGCCTTGGTCCAGGACTGGGGAATGAGCAGACCGATTACGTGGCCCACGATCACCACGAGGATCCCGAAGTGGAACATCGGGCTGGCGATGCGCAGCAGCCGGCTCTCGTAGAGCTGAGACGAACGCGTGGTCCAGCCGAACTTGTCGTAACGGTAGCGCCACCACGTACCTACGACGACCACGGCGATCGTGACGTACGGCGCGACATCCCAGAAGATCTCCCCTGCGGACATGGTCAGCCGGCTCCTTCGACTCGGGTCTGCGCCGCGGCGGGTGCGGTCCGGCGCGGCGGGACCGTGAGGGTGAACGGTTCGAGACCGATCGCCTCGGCGGGTGGACCGGCCTCGGCGAGGTGCCGGGCGCGGTGCACTTCCTGATCGCCGACCGGAGGCAACGTCGCACACACCGCCCCGATCGTCGCCGCATAGCAGGAATTGCGTTCCTCGAGTGCGATGCGGAGCACGTCGATCGGGACCCGGTGCGCGGCGAGCAGTCGCTCCCCCGCATCCGGGTCGACGGTCGCGGCGAATTCGAGCACCACCGGCAGATGATCGGGCGCCTCGCCGGTCGGTGGCTCGACGCCGGCCTCCCGGTAGGCCTGCGCGAACGCGTGGATTGCCGTGCCGCGGTTGCGGGTGTCACCGCCGGTCCAGTACGTGAGATACATCGTCGACCGCCGGCGCATGTCGAAGGTGTCGACGTAGTCGGCCTGCGCAGCAAACGGATCGGCGTCGCGCAGGGCGGCGAGAGTCCGGCTCAACAGCTGCGCCGGTGCCCCGGTGATGTGCCCGAGAAGACCGTCGACCGTCGCGAGGCGCGACCGCAGCCCGTCGTCGGGGTATGCCAGCAGCAGCGAAGCCGCCTGCCGGATCAGCCGGTGCTGCAGTTGCCGCGACGCGGTGTCGCGCCCCCGGCGTATCCGCGCCCTCATTGCCCACTCCCCCGGTCGTCGACACGATGCCCGGCCGGGAACAACCCCTGGGGCACGCCCTTACCGTCCCAGTTGAGCAGGTTCACGCGGGAGGGATTCGACGCGTTCGCCGCCATTCCCTCGGAGGTCTGTCGCTGCCGGAGCGCGTGGAAGGTCTCCACCGCGACCGGGACCGGGCCTCCGCTGGCCTCGCCGAACGGCCCGGAGTCGTACATGCCCGGGCCGCCGTCGTACGACAGGGCGCAGTCGGTGGCGGATTCCTCGAGCCGGTGCCCCTCGGCGGCGTAGGCGGTCGGGATCACGTACCGCTCGTCGTACTTGGCCAGGGCGAGCAGGCGGTACATCTCGTACATCTGCTCCTCGGTCATGCCGACGGCGTCGGGGATCTCCGGTCGCGTGTCCCGGCCCAGGTTGATGTCCCGCATGTACGACCGCATCGCGGCGAGCCGGTGCAGCACTGCTTCGACGGCATCGGTGTCGCCCGCGGTGAACAGTCCCGCCAGATACTCGATCGGGATGCGCAGCGATTCGAGGGCACCGAACAGATTGCCCATGTCCTCGCCGTCGTGACCGTCGCGCGAGACCGCGTCGACCACCGGGGACAGCGGCGGCACGTACCAGACCATCGGCATCGTGCGGTACTCCGGGTGCAGGGGCAACGCGACCCGGTACGTGTTGATCAACGCGTACACGGGTGACCGCTGGGCGGCCTCGATCCATTCGTCGGAGATGCCCTCGGCGCGGGCGCCGGCGATCACCTCCGGGTCTGCAGGGTCGAGCAGCACCTGTCGCAGTGCGTCGTAGAGGTCCTTCTCGTCCTCGACGGACGCGGCCTCGAGCACCCGGTCGGCGTCGTAGAGCACGAGGCCGATGTAGCGCAGCCGGCCCACGCAGGTCTCGGAGCACACGGTCGGCAGGCCCACCTCCACGCGCGGATAGCAGAACGTGCACTTCTCGGCCTTGCCGGTCTTGTGGTTGAAATACACCTTCTTGTAGGGACATCCGGACACGCACATCCGCCAGCCGCGACAGCGGTCCTGGTCGACGAGAACGATGCCGTCCTCGACGCGCTTGTACATCGCTCCCGACGGGCACGACGAGACGCACGACGGGTTCAGGCAGTGCTCGCAGATGCGAGGCAGATAGAACATGAAGGTCTGCTCGAGTTCGAGCCGGACCTGCTCGCCGACCTTCTTCAGGACCGGATCGTCGGGCACGATCTCCGGGGAGCCGCCGAGGTCGTCGTCCCAGTTCGCCGACCATTCGACCTTCATCGGCTTGCCGCTGATCAGACTTCGCGGCGGCGCCACCGGGATCTGGTCGCCGAGCGGCGCGGTGGTGAGGTTCTCGTAGTCGTAGGTCCACGGCTCGTAGTAGTCGTCGATCGCCGGCATCTTCGGATTCGAGAAGATCCGGAAGAGCTTGTTCCACCGGCCGCCGTCCCGCAGCCGCAGCCGCCCGTTGCGGTCGCGGATCCATCCGCCCCGCCAGCGTTCCTGGTCCTCGTAGGTGCGCGGGTATCCCTGGCCGGGGCGGGTCTCGACGTTGTTGAACCACACGTACTCGGTGCCGGATCGGTTGGTCCAGGCCTGCTTACAGGTGACCGAGCAGGTATGGCAGCCGATGCACTTGTCGAGGTTCATCACCATCGCCATCTGGGCCATCACCTTCATGCCGGCCTCGCTTCGCTGGTCGTGGTCGTGGGCATCGACATCAGTACCTGACCTCCTGCGACCGGCGGCGTACGACCGTCACCTCGTCGCGTTGATTTCCGGTGGGCCCGAGGTAGTTGAACGCGAAGGCGGTCTGCGCGTAGCCACCCGCCATGTGGGTGGGTTTGATCAGGATCTTCGTGAGCGAGTTGTGGATGCCGCCGCGGGTACCGGTGGTCTCGGTGAGCGGCACATCGATGGTGCGCTCCTGCGCGTGGTAGACGTACACGACACCCTCGGGCATGCGGTGCGAGACGATCGCGCGGCACACCACGACGCCGTTGCGGTTGACGGCCTCGACCCAGTCGTTGTCCCGCACCGAGATCTTCGCCGCGTCCGCCGGACTCATCCACATGGTCGGTCCGCCGCGCGAGAGCGAGAGCATGAACAGGTTGTCCTGGTACTCGGAGTGGATCGACCACTTCGAGTGCGGGGTCAGGTACCGCACGGTCAGTCCGACGCCGTCGCCGCTGCCGACGGCCGGTTCACTGCCGCTGCCGCTGCCGACGGCCGGTTCACCGAACAGGCGCGACATGTCCAGCGGCGGGCGGTAGGTGGGGAGTTGTTCGCCGAGTTCCTCGATCCAGTCGTGATCGACGTAGAAGTGCATGCGGCCGGTGAGCGTGTGGAACGGTTTGAGTTCCTCGATGTTCACCGTGAACGGGGCGTAGCGGCGCCCACCGGTCTCGCTGCCGGACCATTCCGGGCTGGTGATCACGGGGACCGGGCGGGACTGGGTGTCGGCGTAGGTGATACGGCGTTCCTCACTGCCCTCGGCGAGGTGCACGAGCCGGCGGCCGGTACGCTTCTCGAGTTCGCGGAAGCCCTCGACCGCGAGCCGTCCGTTCGAGGTGCCCGACAGCGCGAGGATGACGTCGGCCATGCGTTCGGCGCTGGTGACCGCCGGGCGGCCCTCGCCCGCACCGGAATTCATCACGCCGAACTTCTCGGCGAGTTCCGCGACCTCCTGCACCGGGTGCGTCGTGACGCCCTTGGTGGTCAGGCCGAGGGTGTCGACGAGCGGCCCGAGGGTCGACCACTTGTCGGCGATCGCCCCGTAGTCCCGTTCGACGACCGCGAGCGGGCCCATGGTCCTGCCCGGGACCGGCACCTCCCCGGTCACGCGCCAGTTGTTCTCCGTGCCCGACGGATACGCCATCGCCCCCGGGGTGTCGTGCTGCAGAGTGCCGAGCACGATGTCGGTGCGGGTGCCGAGGTGCTTCGACGCCAGCGCGCTGAACACCTTCGCGACGGCGCCGAATGCCTCGTAGTCGGAACGGGTCTCCCACGGCGGGTCGATCGCGGGACTGAACGCGTGGATATAGGGATGCATGTCGGTGCTCGACAGGTCGCCCTTCTCGTACCATGTCGCGGCGGGCAGCACCACGTCGGAGAACAGGGTGGTCGACGTCATCCGGAAGTCGATCGACATCAGCAGGTCGAGTTTGCCTTCGGGCACCTCGTCCGGACCTTCGACGTCGTGTGGACGCTGGTCCGGGCCGGTGGGGGCGCCCTGGATGTTGGCGTCGGTCCCGAGCAGGTGCCGCAGGAAGTACTCGTTGCCCTTGCTGGACGAGCCGAGCAGGTTGGACCGCCACACGTTCAGCACCCGCGGCCAGTTGCGCGGGTTGTCCGGGTCGGTGACCGACAGCTTCACCTCGCCGCTCGCGAGTTTCCGGGCGACGTACGCGGGGATGTCCTCGCCTGCTGCTCGCGCCTCGTCGGCGAGGTCGTGCGTGTTGCGATCGAACTGCGGGTAGAACGGAGTCCACCCCATCGCGACGGCGGAGACCATCACGTCCATCGTGTGCTTGTCGCGGAACCGGCCCCGCCCGAGCGGGCTCGCGAGCGCGTCGGCGCGGTACCCGTCGTAGCGCCACTGGTCCGTGTGGACGTACCAGTAGGAGGTTCCCGCCATCTGCCGAGGCGGGCGGGACCAGTCCGTTCCCATGGCCATCGCGGCCCACCCGGTGACCGGACGGCACTTCTCCTGACCCACGTAGTGTGCCCAGCCGCCGCCGTTGCGGCCCATGGAACCGGTGAGCATCAGCAAGGCGAGAATTGCCCGGTAGGTGGTGTCGCCGTGGAACCACTGGCAGATGCCGGCACCCATGATGATCATGGACCGGCCGCCGGATTCCTCCGCGTTGCGGGCGAACTCGCGCGCGATCCGGACGGCCTGTGCGGCGGAGACCCCGGTGATCGGCTCCTGCCAGGCGGGGGTGTACGGCGAGGCCGGGTCGTCGTACCCGCTGGGCCAGTGTCCGGGCAGTCCCGGACGCGCGACGCCGTACTGGGCCAGCATGAGGTCGAACACCGTGCACACCAGATGTCCGCCCACCCGCCGCACGGGGACGCCGCGTTCGACGGTCTCGCCGTGGCCGTCGACGGTGTCGAAACCGGGCAGATGGACGAGCGCGGTCTCGTCCGCGGCGTCGTCCCGATGCGCGACGGTCAGCGCCGGCACGAGATCGCCCAGGTCCAGGTTCCATTTTCCGGCTCCGTCGTCGCCGTAGCGGAACCCGAGGGAGCCGTGCGGCACCGCGACCGTGTCGGTGGCACCGTCGAGCAGCACCGGCTTGAACGCCGCGTTCTCCACGTCCTGGCCGAGGTCGGCGGCGGTGAGGTTCTTGCCGGGCACCAGCCTGCCGTCGCGTTCCTCGAGCCGGACCAGGAACGGCAGGTCGGTGTACCGGCGGACGTAGTCGACGAAGAACGGCACCCGCCGTCGCACGAAGCACTCGGTGAGCACGACGTGCCCCATCGCCATGGCCAGCGCCCCGTCGGTGCCCGCCGCGCACGGCATCCACTCGTCGGCGAACTTCGTGTTGTCGGCGTAGTCGGGGCTGACGACGACGACCTTGGTGCCGCGGTAACGGACCTCGGTCATCCAGTGCGCGTCCGGTGTCCGGGTGACGGGGACGTTCGATCCCCACATCATCAGGTACGCCGCGTCCCACCAGTCGCCGGACTCCGGCACGTCGGTCTGGTCGCCGAACACCTGGGGCGATGCGACGGGCAGGTCGGCGTACCAGTCGTAGAAGGAGGTCATGACGCCGCCGATCAACTCGACGAACCGGGAACCGGCCGCGAACGACACCATCGACATCGCCGGGATGGGCGAGAATCCGGCCACCCGGTCGGGGCCGTACTCCTTGACGGTGTGCACGTGCGCGGCGGCGATCATCTCGGTGGCCTCGGCCCACGTGACCCGGACCAGACCGCCCTTGCCGCGGGCCCGCTGGTACCGGCGGCGTCGCTGCGGGTCGTTCTGGATGTCGGCCCAGGCCAGCACGGGGTCACCGAGCCGGGCCCTGGCCTCGCGGAACATCTCGACGAGCACGCCGCGGGCGTAGGGATAGCGCACCCGCGTCGGCGAGTAGGTGTACCACGAGAACGCCGCCCCGCGCGGGCAGCCGCGGGGTTCGTACTCGGGACGGTCCGGTCCCACCGTGGGATAGTCCGTCTCCTGCGTCTCCCAGGTGATGATCCCGTCCTTGACGTAGATCTTCCACGAGCACGACCCGGTGCAGTTGACGCCGTGGGTGGAGCGAACCACCTTGTCGTGACTCCAGCGGTCACGGTAGAAGACGTCACCTTCGCGGCCGCCGCGGCGGGTGATCGTACGACCGTCCGCGGAGATCTCCCCCGAGGTGAAGAAACGTCCGCTGCTGCGCAGCAACTCTTCGGCGGCACCGCCGGTGTGGTGGATGGTCACATGCACTCCTTCGGGACGGAATCGTCAGCGGCTGTCGGCCTGCACGGGCTCGTGCGCGCGCAGCTTCACCGCGGTGTAGACGAGCGCGACGAGCGCGGTCGCCACGAGCAGCAGCAGACCGATGGTGTAGTCGTTGTCGGCGGAGTCGTAGGTGGCGCCCATGACGAGCGGCGGAAAGTACCCGCCGAGCCCGCCGGCGGCCGCGACGAGGCCGGTGACCGATCCCACGGACGTGGCGGGTGCGCGACGCGCCACCCACGCGAAGACGCCACCGGTGCCGATGCCGAGGAAGATCGCGAGCAGGATGAACGTCGCCGCGGACCACACGTCCGGGGGCGGCTGGGCGATCGCAATCGCGGCCATCGCTGCCGTCCCGGCGAACGACACGAGCACGACGTACTTCGGGGCGATGCGGTCGGACAGGGCACCCCCGATCGGCCGGGCCAGCACTGCGGCCAGAGCGAACGCCGCTGTCCGCGCGCCGGCGTCGACAGCGGAGAAGCCGTAGATCGTCTTGATGTAGGTGGGAAGGTAGTTGCTGAAGGCCACGAAGCCACCGAAGACGACCGCGTAGAGGAACGACATCTCCCAGGTCACGCGGAGTTTCAGCGCAGCGGCAAGCTTCGGGACGACCGCGTCGGTGTTCGGGCGGAACTGCGGCGAATCACGCATCACGAGGAAGCACACCCCTGCCGTGACGGCAAGCGCCGCGGCGACGATGACGTGGGTTACCAGCAGCCCGAACCACTCTGCGAACCGCGGAGTGAAGAACGCGGACAGGGCCGTCCCCACCATGCCGGCTCCGAAGACGCCGGTCGCGAAGCCCCGCCTGGACGCCTCGTACCAGTTGTTGGCGAACGGGATACCCACTGCGAAGATCGTTCCGGCGATACCGAGGAAGAAGCCGAAGACGAGCAACAGAGGGTAGGAGCCGACGCTGCCGGCCACACCGACGGCGAGCACCGGGACGATCGAGGCCAGCGAGATCGCGATGAACATGACGCGGCCGCCGTAACGATCCGTGAGCGAGCCCACCACGATGCGCCCCAGGGATCCTACGAGAATGGGCGTCGCGACGAGGATCGAGGCCTGTGTACTGCTGAGCGAGAGGTCGCCCGCATACGTCGTGGACAAGGGGCCGATCATGTTCCATGCCCAGAAATTGATTGCCGAGACCCACGTTGCCAGCGCGAGGTTCGAGCTCCGCCGCGCCTCTGTAACACCTACCGAAGCCGTCACGGATCCAGCAAATCATCGATACGCACACGCGGGGTGAATTCGAGGAAAGTACCGACGGTCCGTTCCGCCCCGGAGCCGCGGCAGGGGCGGGTGCTCCTCCTGTTCGAGGCCGGGTGTTCACCCTCGGGCTGCGGTTTCGGGCTGCGGTTTCGGCCTGCGGTTTCACCCTCCAGGGGTGAGGCGCCGCACAGGGGTACGACCTACCGTCGGAATCGACCGCGGATTCACTCGCGGCCGAAAGGCGCACCCGCGTCCCGATCGAACGAAGTGGATCGACGATGACCGCACCCACTCACTCCACCGTCCGTACCCGCGCGCAGAACGCGACGTCACGCAGGGGCGGTGCGTCCCGCCACGACATGCCCTGGTCGCTGCCGATTCCGGCCATCGTCCTCGGCGCCGCAGCGGCCGCCGCGGCACCCGTGGGGGCGTACACCGGCTCCGTTCTCGCCGGCGTCGTCACTGCGGCGGCAACGACCGCGGCCGTGGCGTCCGCCGCGTTGATGATCCGGGCCTGACCCTCAGCCCTCGACGATCCCTACCGGGAACTCCCGAAGGACCCCATGAGGAGACGACAGACCGCGGGTGGCCTCACCCCGACGGCCACGATGACCACCGAAGAGATCAAGACCCGGATCACCGCGATGTTCGACTACGGGAACGACACTGTTCCCGGGTCCGACCGCGCCGCGGAGGAACGGTCGCAGGCGCCGGAGCGCGGTCGATCCGTCACCGGCTCGCCGGGCACGTGACCCGGCTTCCGATCCGCCTCCGTTCACCGCGGATCACCGAACCCGTCCCATGACGAGGGCACCGGCCGCCGCACAGGACTACTCTCGTCGCATGACGGGGCCACCGGCCGGCGCGCAGGACGAGCATGCTCCCGCGTTGTCGATGGTGCGTTCCCTCGTGCCTCGGCTTCCCGGCCGGGTGGTGCGGCGCGCGCGTCTCGAACGCATCCTCGAAGACGGGGTGAGTGCCGGCACCGTGCTCGTATCGGCACCGGCCGGGTCGGGTAAGACGCTGTTGATGGCCTCCTGGGCAGCGGCACATCCCGGGCCCGTGGCATGGCTCTCGGTGGAACGTGAGGACGCCGAACCGACGCAGTTCTGGAGCCGGGTCCTGGACTCGCTCCGCGCCGTCGGCGGGTTCCCCGCCGGGTCGTTGCTGGCGACGATGCAGGTCCCACCCAGCTTCGACCCCCGATTCGTCTCCGTGTTCGCCGATGCGTGTGGCCGGCTTCCCCATCCCGTCGTCCTGGTGCTGGACGACATGCACCTGCTCGCGGGGACGCCGGCCGTGGAGTCGCTCGCGGCAGCCGTCCGCAGGGGGCTCGGCAACGTGCGACTGGTGATCGCCACTCGCAGCGATCCCGCGTTGCCCCTGCAACGACTCCGCCTGAGCGGTCAGCTGACCGAGATCCGCGCGGAAGCGTTGCGGTTCGATGCCGCCGAGGCGAAACAGCTCCTGGCCGACCACGATGTCCTCCTCGAACCCGCGCAGATGCAGACCCTCCTCACCAAGACCGAGGGATGGGCGGCCGGCCTGCGGCTCGCGGCCCTGTCGCTCCGGACCTCGAACGATGTGGAGGCCACCGTGGAGTCGCTTGCGGGGGACGAACGGTCGGTCGCCGACTACTTCGCGGAAGAGGTTCTGGCCAACCAGGATCCGGCACTGGGCCGGTTCCTGCTCGACACGTGCGTCGTAGGGCGGATTTCCGCCGAACTGGCCGACGTCCTGACGGGGCGTACCGACGGCCAGCAGTTTCTGATTCGGCTCGAACGGGACAACCTGTTCGTCGTCGCGTTGAACCACCGGCGGGAGTGGTACCGCTATCACCAACTGTTCGGGGACCTGCTGCGACACCGACTCAAGTCCCAGGATCCCGAGCGCCGCCGCGTGTTGCACCGGCGTGCCGCCCGGTGGTTCGCGGACCACGGCGAACTCTTCGAGGCGGCCCGCCACCTGCGCGCCGCGGAGGACTGGCTCGGACTTGCCCGGTTCGTCCTGCGAGCGGCGGGAGCAGAAATCCTGGGTCCGGAACGTCCGGCGCTGGTGGCACTGCTGCGGGACGCACCCGCCGAGCTGGTCGGGGGGCATGCCGAGGTGGCGGCGGCCGCCGCGGTCGCCGCGTATGCGGAGTACGATCCGGTCGGCGTCGCCACCCACATGGCCCGCGCCCGCGAGCTGCTCGACCCTCTCCCGACCGCCGACGCGCGGCTCACCGGGACGGTCCTGGTCACTCTCGATGCGGTGCTCGCCTGGATGAAGGCAGATCCGTCGCGGCAGGTCAGCGCCGCACGAGAAGCGATCCGCCAACTCGAGGGGATCTCGCCGGCGGACATGCCGGCCTCTCCCGTATACCGAATCGCCGCCGGCACCGTCCTCGCGATGGGCAAGCTGTGGTCCGGAGAACTCGATGCCGCCGAGGCGATGCTCGCGTCCACGACTTCGGCGCTGGCCGCCGGATCGGCGATGACACCGGTACTCGCGCTGCACCTGCACGGCAACACAGCCGTGCTCATGGCGATGGCCGGCCGGTTGCGGGCGGCACGCAGAGAGGTCGATCTCGGACTGGCTGTCGCCGACGAGCTGGGATGGACCTTCCTGCCGCCGTCGGCCACGGCGCTGCTGGCCGAGTCCATGATCCGCCTGCTCGAGGCGGACATCGAGGCCTGTTCCGTTGCGGTCGAGCGGGGGCACACGAGCCTGGGCGAGTTCCGCGACCGCTACATCGAAACCAGCTTCGGGCTCGTACAGGCACGGCTCGCGCTCTCGGCGGACAACCCGGCGGCGGCACGGGCGCACCTGGGGCGATTGCGGCAGCGCATGTCCGACTGGGTCATCCCGCGCTTCCTTGCCGAGTGGTACGAACTCGTCGAGGCAGAGATTCTGCTGGCCGAAGGACGGGCCCACGAGGTTGCGGCGCTGCTGTCCGCCGAGAAGGGACGAGCGGATCTCGCGCGCCCCGGCGCGCACCGTGTGGTCCTCGTGGCGCGGTCGTACCTGGCGTCCGACGAACCGCGCCGATGCCTGCAACTGGTGGCACCGCTGCTCGGGGGAGAACCGATCGACAACGGGCCGACCGTCGATGCCTGGCTGCTCACCGCACTCGCACACGACCGGCTGCAGGCGGATGGCGAAGCCGAGATTGCCCTGGCACGTGCCCTCGTCGTGGCCGCGCCCGAAGGAATCGCGCGGCCGTTCCTCCTGGCCGGGGGCCGAGTCCGAGCACTGCTGGAACGACACAACCGCCTCGACGACGCCCACCGCGAGTTCGTCTCGATGCTGATCGGCAGGATGGGCGGGACCGCCGACCGGTCCGAGGCCCCGCAACTGCTCGAGCCGTTGACCAGTCGCGAACGGGCTGTCCTTCTGCTCCTGCCCACCATGATGAGCAATGCCGAGATCGCCGACGAGCTCTTCGTGTCAGTGAACACCGTCAAGGCACATCTGAAGTCTCTGTACCGCAAGTTCGGTGCCACGAGTCGCCGCCAGGCGGTGGTGCGGGCGCGGGAACTCGGACTGCTGTCGAGCGCAGGCGCCCCGACTACCTCCCAGGGGCCGTAGCAGGCGCCGCGCCGGCGGGAGAACACGCGACCGCCCGCGTCTCCGTCCGTCCCAGGGACAGACGGAGACGCGGGCGGCCGGGATCCGAGTGTCAGCTCTCGGCGGTGTCGCCGGACTCGGCCGGAACTGCGGGTGTCGCGTCCGAAGCGCCGGCGGTGTCCTCGTCGGGCACCGGCACCAGGCTGATCTTGCCCCGGTTGTCGATGTCGGCGATCTCGACGCGGATCTTCGAGCCGACGTTGACGACGTCCTCGACCTTGGCGATGCGCTTGCCGTTGCCGAGCTTGCTGATGTGCACCAAGCCGTCGCGGCCCGGCAGCAGCGAGACGAACGCACCGAACGCCGTGGTCTTGACCACGGTCCCCAGGAACCGCTCGCCCACCTTCGGCAGCTGCGGGTTCGCGATGGCGTTGATCTTGTCGATCGCGGCCTGGGCGGACGGGCCGTCGGCGGCGCCGACGTACACCGTGCCGTCGTCCTCGATGGAGATGTTCGCGCCGGTCTCCTCGGTGATCGAGTTGATCATCTTGCCCTTGGGGCCGATGACCTCGCCGATCTTGTCCACCGGGACCTTGATGGTGGTGATCCGCGGAGCGAACGGGCTCATCTCGTCCGGGGTCTCGATGGCCTCGGCCATCACCTCGAGGATGGTGGCGCGGGCGTCGCGAGCCTGCGCCAGCGCGCCGGCGAGCACCTGGGACGGGATCCCGTCGAGCTTGGTGTCGAGCTGCAGCGCGGTGACGAAGTCCTTCGTGCCGGCCACCTTGAAGTCCATGTCACCGAACGCGTCCTCGGCGCCGAGGATGTCGGTCAGTGCGACGTAACGGGTCTCACCGTCGACCTCGTCGGAGACCAGGCCCATCGCGATACCGGCGACGGGCGCCTTGAGGGGCACGCCGGCGTTCAGCAGCGAGAGCGTGGAGGCACACACCGAGCCCATCGAGGTGGATCCGTTCGAGCTGAGCGCCTCGGAGACCTGACGGATCGCGTAGGGGAACTCCTCCTGGCTGGGCAGGACCGGGATCAGGGCCCGCTCGGCGAGGGCGCCGTGGCCGATCTCGCGGCGCTTCGGGGAGCCGACGCGGCCGGTCTCACCGGTGGAGTACGGCGGGAAGTTGTAGTGGTGCATGTACCGCTTGCTGGTCTCGGGACCGAGCGAGTCGATCTGCTGCGCCATCTTCACCATGTCCAGCGTGGTGACACCCATGATCTGGGTCTCGCCGCGTTCGAACAGCGCCGAGCCGTGCGCGCGCGGCACCACCGCGACCTCGGCGGACAGGGCACGGATATCCGTGACACCGCGGCCGTCGATGCGGAACTGGTCCCGCAGGATCCGCTGGCGGACCAGCTTCTTCGTCAGGGAACGGAACGCCGCGCCGATCTCCTTCTCGCGGCCCTCGAAGTTGGGGGCCACCTGCTCGAGGACCTCGACCTTGACCTCGTCGGTCCGCTCGTCGCGCTCCTGCTTGCCGGCGATGGTCAGCGCCTCGGACAGCTTGGCCGACGCGGCGGCCTCGACGGCCTCGTACACGTCTGCCTCGTAGGCCGGGAACACCGGGAAGTCACCGGTGGGCTTCGCCGCGGCGGCGGCGAGCTGCTGCTGGGCGATGCACAGCCGCGCGATGAACGGCTTGGCGGCCTCGAGGCCCTCGGCGACGACGGTCTCGGTCGGTGCCTGCGCCCCGCCGGCCACCAGCTCGACGACGTTCCCGGTGGCCTCGGCCTCGACCATCATGATCGCGACGTCGGCGGTCTCGGGGTTGTCGCCGCCACCCACGATGCGGCCCGCGACGACCATGTCGAACACGGCGTTCTCGAGCTGCTCGACCGTGGGGAACGCGACCCACTGGCCGGTCTTGTTCTCCTCCGAGGTGATCAGCGCGACCCGCACGCCACCGACGGGTCCGGAGAACGGCAGGCCGGCGATCTGCGTGGATGCCGACGCGGCGTTGATGGCGACGACGTCGTACAGGTCGTTCGGGTTCAGGCTGAGCACCGTCACCACGACCTGGATCTCGTTGCGCAGGCCGTCGACGAACGACGGGCGCAGCGGCCGGTCGATGAGACGGCAGGTCAGGATCGCGTCGGTCGAGGGCCGGCCCTCACGACGGAAGAACGAGCCGGGGATGCGTCCCGCGGCGTACATGCGCTCCTCGACGTCCACCGTCAGCGGGAAGAAGTCGAAGTGCTCCTTGGGCTGCTTGGAGGCGCTCGTCGCCGACAGCAGCATGGTCTCGTCGTCGAGGTACGCGACGACGGAGCCGGCGGCCTGCTGGGCGAGGCGGCCGGTCTCGAAACGAATCTGACGGGTGCCGAAGGACCCGTTGTCGAGGACCGCGACGGACTCGAACACGCCCTCGTCGACCTCGACTGCGGAATTGCTGGTCATCTCTACTCTTCTCTTCCCTCTCGTCTTCGCCGTACCCGCGCGGGCGCCACAACCCTCGTGGCTGCAGCTGCGCACCGATCGCCCGTACCCGCGTCTCACGGGCCGAGCGTGCGGAGGCGGTCGTCGATCGAAACCGTCCGGACCGGGTCCGGAAGGTCACTACCGAAGACCGACACCGTCGGTGCATACGGTTCCGCGGGCGGTGTCGCCGTCCGCGGGTGCCGCTGCCGGTGTCCGACGGGCACGTAGCCCGTCTCCGACCGCACAGCGGCCAAACACCGATAGCCAACGAGGCTCAGTCTAAGCATTGCCTCGTTGGCTATCGGAAAGATCAGCGAACGCAGATCGCGTCGTCGCTTCGTCGCGCTCCTATCGACGCAGACCCAGACGCTGGATCAGCGAACGGTAGCGGTTGACGTCGACCTTCTCGACGTACTTGAGCAGCCGGCGACGACGACCGACCAGCAGCAGCAGGCCGCGGCGGGAGTGGTGGTCGTGCTTGTGCTGCTTCAGGTGCTCGGTCAGGTCCTGGATGCGCTTGGTGAGCATCGCGACCTGCGCCTCGGGCGATCCGGTGTCGGTCTCGTGGAGGCCGTACTCGCCGAGGATCTGCTTCTTCTGCTCGGTGGTCAATGCCACTGGTGATACTCCTGATCGATGACGTCCGCGCGCTTCGTGAAACGGGCCGGAACCCGTCGGTGCGGCCACCGCGAACCACAGCACACACCAGCGGATGAGCGTACCAGAGGGGTGCGCACCCGCTTCGGTCACCCTCGCCCCCGGGGGCCGGTGCCGGATCGCCGGCCGCCGGTGGCCTCGATCACCTCGGCGAATCCCTCCTCGAGGAGGGTCGCGTACCGATCGAGGTCCGGCATCAGCAGCGGGGAGCTCATGACGGTGACGGCGAACGAATCGCCGGCCCGGCTGAAGGAGTGCACCAGACCCATCCCCGGACGCAGAGACTGGATGCCGGCGACGAATCGGAATGCCGCGCCGCCGTAGGTCCAGTCGGCCTCGCCGCCACAGTCGACACTGGTGACCGCCGTCTGGGCCGGGCCCGGGGCTCCACCTGCCGACGCCGCGCGGTCGTGCCGGTCCGTCACCCGGCGGTACACCGGATACGGCACCGCACCCGCGCCCGCGAGGCGGTCCAACACCTCGGGAGACGTCGCGATCCGCCGCTCGTGGGCGAGCGCGTCGGCCACGGCCGCCACCCGGTCGCGGGGATCGGCGACCTCGGTGCACAACGGAACGATCGCGGCAGTCAGCCGGTTGACGCCCAGCGCGACACCGGCCGCGCCCACCGCGACCGGAACCGCGACGCGTACATCGACGACGGGCGCGCAGTGCTCGCCGAGGTAGCGCTGCAGCGCCAGGGATACCGCCGCCAGGCCCATGGCTGTCACGGTGTAGGTCCGGCCCACGAGACTGCCCAGGTCCGGACGCACGATCCGGATCGCCCGGTCGCGCCCGGGGGCGCGGGCGAGCATCGGCCGCGCCGCCGGCGACGGGACCGCCGGGGTGTCCGCGGACCGCGCCGATGCCGCCCGCCGCACCAGGACCGCGCCGAGCCCCAGGTACCAGCGAGCGAAGCGTGCCACCCCCGACACCGCTGCGGCGGCGTGGTGCGGGCGCGTCGCGGCCGGCGCCAGACCGGGAACGCGCAGTGGCTGCCCGTCCGCGCCGAACAGTGCGCCGAGGAAGGCACCCAACGCCGAACCGACCATCACGGCGTGGCTGACCTGCAGCACGACGACCGTCACGGTCGCCGTCGGGTCGTCGGGGTCGGACACTCCGGCGAAGACGTGCAGGCACCACGCACGCCGCCGGACGTCCAGCGGGTCCGCGCAGAGGTCGGCGATGGCGTCGATGCAGTCCGTGAACGAGCCGCCGGCCCACTCGCGGTACTCGATACGTTGCTCGGGCGGGAGTTGCGCCCGCACCCAGTACGGGTAGTCCAGCCGGCCGGGCGCCTCGACGATCCGCCGGTCCAGCGCCGTCAGCAGATGCGTCCGGGAACGCAGGTGAGCGAGCGCGTCCCCGGGGCCGCGAACGGTCCTGTCCTGCTCATCGAACACGACGAATGCGGACCAGTCGGTCGGCCGGCCCGGTTTCGACTCGTAGTAGTTCGCGGCATCTGCCCAGGTCAGGCGCGCGTGCCGCCACTGACGTATCGACACACCGGGAATTGTCCCCGATCGGGGCGCGATCCCGGGCCGGAACGGCCCCTAGCCGCGAGCGCGCTCGAGCACTTCGCGTGCCCGCTCGGCGTCACGGTGCATCGCCGAGACGAGGGCCTCCACCGATTCGAACCGCTCCATCCCGCGCAGCCGCTCGACGAAGTCGACCGCGACGTGCTGGCCGTACAGGTCGGCCTCCTCGTCGAGGACGAACGCCTCGACCGTGCGGGTACGCCCGGAGAAGGTCGGGTTGGTGCCCACCGATACGGCCGCGAGGTACCGCTCCCCCGGGGTGACGGTGCCGAGTCCACCGCTACCCGGACCGAGGACGGTGAACCAGCACGCGTAGACGCCGTCCGCGGGAATGGCCGAGTACATGGGCGGCGCGACGTTCGCGGTGGGGAAGCCGAGATCGCGGCCCCGGCCGTCGCCGTGCACCACGACGCCCTCGACGCGGTGGGGGCGGCCCAGCGCGTCGGCCGCGGCGGCGACGTCGCCGGCGTCCACGCACGAGCGGATATAGGTGGACGAGAACGTCACCGCATGTTCGCTGAGCAGGGTCAGGCCCTGGACGGCGAAGCCGAAACGCTCGCCGATGGTGCGCAGCAGATCCACATTGCCGGCGGCCTTCTTGCCGAAGGTGAAGTTCTCGCCGACGACGACCTCGGCGACATGGAGCCGCTCGACGAGGATCTCGTGGGCGTACCGCTCGGGGGACAACTTCATGAACTCGGGCGTGAACGGCATGACGCAGAAGACGTCGATGCCGAGTTCCTCGGCCAGTTCGGCACGTCGCGCCAGGGTCGTGAGCTGCGCCGGGTGGCTGCCCGGCCGGACGACCTCCATCGGGTGCGGATCGAACGTCATCAGGGCGCTGGCCGTGCCGCGTTCCTTCGCCGACTTCACCGCCCGCGCGATCAGTTGCTGATGCCCGCGGTGCACACCGTCGAACACCCCGATCGTCAGGACACAACGACCCCAATCCGCAGGAATTTCGTCGAGACCTCGCCATCTCTGCACACGCTGCAGCCTACGACCCGGCGGCCGGGCGGTCATCTCCGGCTCGCCCGGAGCGCCTCATGGACAACTCCGCCAGTGTCCCGCCATAATTTCGGCATGCCGAACATTTTCGTTGGACTACGCAAAATCGTGGTGGTCGTCGCGGCCACGACGGTCCTGGCGGGCTGTGCCGCGGCGCAGAGTTCCGACGACGACCGGCCCCTGGTACTGACCACTTTCACCGTGCTCGCGGACATGGCCCGCAACGTCGCCGGGGAGCACCTGCGGGTCGAGTCGATCACCAAGGTCGGCGCCGAGGTCCACGGTTACGAACCCACCCCGGGCGACCTGCGTTACGCCTCCCGCGCCGACCTCGTCCTCGACAACGGCCTCGGCCTCGAGCGCTGGTTCGAGCAGTTCCTCGCCGATACCGACGCGGCCCACGCCGTGCTCAGCGACGAGGTTCCGCCGCTGCCGATCGGCGAGGACGCCTACGCGGGGCGGCACAACCCGCACGCGTGGATGTCCCCGTTGGCGGCCCAGACCTACGTCGACAACATCGCCGCCGCCTTCACCGACCTCGACCCCGAGCACGCCGCGGACTACGCCGCCAACGCCGCGGCGTACCGCACCGAACTACAGGCGCTGCACGAAGAACTCGTCGCCGATCTGGCCGTGCTGCCGCCGAACCACCGGGCGCTGGTCACCTGCGAGGGGGCCTTCAGCTACCTGGCCCGCGACGCCGGCCTGAGCGAGGCCTACCTGTGGGCGGTCAACGCCGACCAGCAGGGCACCCCGCAGCAGATCGCCCGCACCGTCGACTTCGTCCGGACCAACGCCGTGCCTGCCGTGTTCTGCGAGTCCACCGTCTCGGACAAGGCCCAGCGGCAGGTCGCCGAGGACACCGGAGCCCGGTTCGGCGGAACCCTGTATGTCGACTCGCTCTCCGAGCCGGACGGTCCCGTGCCCACCTACCTCGACCTGCTCCGGCACGACGTCCGCACCATCACCGAAGGGCTGCGTCCATGATCGCGACACCCACCCCCGCCCTGGCCGTCTCGCGGCTCAGCGTGCACTATCGCACCGTCACGGCGCTCGACGGCGTCGACCTGACGCTCATCCCCGGCCGGGTGTGCGGGCTCGTCGGTACCAACGGCTCGGGCAAGTCCACCCTCTTCAAGGCGATCATGGGCATCGTGCGACCGAGCACCGGCACCGTGTCCATCGGCGGGACCGACACCGTCACCGCCCGGAAGGCCGGTGCCGTCGCGTACGTGCCGCAGAGCGAGGCCGTCGACTGGGACTTCCCCATCAGCGTGGGCGAAGTCGTGATGACGGGCCGCTACGGCCGGCAGAACTGGCTGCGCCGGCCGCGGCCCGCCGACCACGCCGCCGTCCGGGCCGCGCTCGAACGCGTCGACATGGCCGGCTACGTGCAGCGGCAGATCGGCCAGCTCTCCGGGGGTCAGCGCAAGCGTGTCTTCGTCGCCCGTGCCATCGCCCAGGGCGCTCCCCTGCTCCTGCTCGACGAGCCGTTCGCCGGCGTGGACAAGCGCACCGAGGCTGCCCTGACGGAGGTGATCCGGGACCTTGCCGGTTCGGGGCACACGATCCTCGTCGCCACCCATGACCTCGCCGGACTGTCGCTGCTGTGCGACGAGGCCGCGCTGCTGCAGCGGCGCATCCTCGTCCACGGCGCCCCGGACGAGGTGCTGCGGCCGGAGAACCTCGCGCGCGCCTTCGGCGTCGACCCCCTGCTGCCGGCCCCCCACGTCGCCCAGGAGGCACGGTGAACCTCGTCGAACTGATCGTCGAACCTCTGCAGTACGGCTTCATGCAGCGCGCCCTCGTCGTCGCGGTGGCCGCCACGATCGTGTGTGCCCTGCTCAGCTGCTGGCTCGTACTCATCGGGTGGTCGCTGATGGGCGACGCCGTCTCCCATGCCGTGCTGCCCGGCGTGGTGCTGGCCTACCTGGTGGGAGCGCCGTTCGCGGTGGGCGCGCTGCTGTTCGCCGGGGCCGCCGTCGCTCTGATCGGGCTCGTCCGCAACACCACCAAGGTCAAGGAGGACGCCGCGATCGGCGTGGTCTTCACGACGTTGTTCGCCCTCGGTGTCGTGCTGATCTCGAAGAACCCGAGCCAGGTGGACCTGCACCATGTGCTGTTCGGCAACCTGCTGGGCCTGGCCACCGCGGACATGTGGCAGGTCACCGCGCTCGCAGTGGTGGTGCTCGTCGTGTTGATCGCCAAGCGCCGCGACCTGACCCTGTTCGCGTTCGACCGGGGGCAGGCCCACGCCCTCGGGATCTCCCCGGCCCGGCTGTCCGCGCTGCTGCTCGCGCTGCTGGCGGTCACCATCGTCGCCGCCATCCAGGCCGTCGGGGTCATCCTCGTCGTGGCGATGCTGATCATCCCCGGTGCGACGGCGTACCTGCTCACCGAACGGCTGTCGCGGATGCTGGTGCTCGCTCCCACCCTGGCTGCACTGACGTCGGCGACCGGCGTATACGTCAGCTACTACACCGATGCCTCCACCGGCGGCGTCGTCGTTCTGGCCCAAGCGGTCGTGTTCACGATGGCCTATCTGTTCTCGCCCCACCAGGGACTCGTCACCGGAGCCCTGCGACGGCGCACTCGGCTGCGCGAGCCGGATGATTCGACGGTGAGAGTTGCCTAAGCTGTCCCCGTGGGCGACAGGAGCGGGGCGACCGAGGTGGCGGCGACGGACATGCTGACGCCGGTCGCGCAGGACTATCTCAAGATCATCTGGACTGTCCGGGAATGGTCGGGTGAGAAGGTCTCGACGAAGCTGCTCGCCGAGAAGCTCGGAGTGTCGGCCTCGACCGTCTCCGAGGCCGTCCGCAAGCTCGCCGAGCAGGGTCTCGTCGACCACGCACGCTACGGCGCGATCTCGCTCACCGAGGCCGGGCGCGCGGCGGCCGTGGCCATGGTCCGCAAGCACCGCCTGCTCGAGACGTATCTGGTCCGGGAACTCGGCTACGGCTGGGACGAGGTGCACGACGAGACCGAGGTGCTCGAGCACGCCGTCTCCGACCGGCTCGTCGCCGCGATCGACGCCAAGCTCGGCCATCCGGAACGGGACCCGCACGGAGATCCGATCCCGGCGGTCGACGGCACGATCCCCACGCCGCCGGCCCGCCAGCTCAGCGCGTTCGTCGACGGTGAGCACGGCCGGGTCGCCCGCATCTCCGACGCCGACCCGGCAATGCTGCGCTACTTCGACGACGTGGGCATCGCCCTCGACACCGACATCCGCGTCGTCGAACGCCGCGACTTCGCAGGCACCGTCGCGGTTCGCATCGGCGGCGACGCCGGCAGCACGGTCGACCTGGGACATCCCGCCGCCGACGCGATCTGGCTGGTGTAGGCGGCTCCGCCGCTACCGGGATGTGGGTCAGTGCGCCGCCGTTCACGGCGGTGGTGAAGGCCCGCGCGGGAAGGGCCGCCAGGGCCGAGCCGTGCCCTGGACGGGACGGTTCTGCTGCTCGATGTACTGGCGCACGATGCTCAGCGGCGCGCCGCCGACGGACCCGGCGAAGTAGGACCCGGACCACAGCCGTTGCGCGCGCCAGTAGTGCCGGACCAGCTCGGGGAACTCCTGGCGCAGACGACGGGAGGAGACGCCTTTCAGGCTGTTGACCAGCTTCGAGACGGCGACCTTGGGCGGGTAGTGGACCAGCAGGTGTACGTGGTCGGCCTCGCCGTGGAACTCGACCAGCTCGGCCTCGAAGTCCGTGCACACCGCGCGCATGATCTCTTCCATCCGGTTCAGGTGCCGGTCACCGAACACCTGGCGCCGGTACTTCGTGACGAAAACCAAGTGCACATGCATGAGGAACGTGCAGTGTCTGCCAGTGCGGATGTCGTCGTCATCGCCCATAAACCAATACGGTACAGTGGTCTGTGTGCAGCTCCGGTACGCCTACCGGCTCGACCCGACCCCGGCCCAGCGCCGAGTGTTGGCGCGGGTGTTCGGCTGCGCCCGGGTGGTGTTCAACGACGCCATCGCCGCTCGGCGGGCGGCGCACGAGGCGGGGGCGCCGTTCCCGACCGACGCGGCGCTGTCGAAGGCGCTGACCGCGGCGAAACGGACCCCGGAACGGGCATGGCTGGCCGAGGTGTCCGCCGTCGTCCTGCAACAGGCCCTCGCCGACGCCTGCGCCGCCTACCGGAACTTCTTCGCCTCCCTCGACGGCACCCGGAAGGGTCGCAAGCTCGGCGCGCCCCGGTTCCGGTCACGGACGGACCGGGCCCAGTCGATCCGGTTCACCAAGGCCGCCCGGTTTCCGGGTGCTCCCGAACGGGCGGCTGCGGCTGCCGGGGGTCGGGGACGTCCCGGTGCGCTGGTCGCGCGACCTGCCCTCGGCGCCGTCGAGCGTGACGGTGACGATGGACGCGGCCGGGCGGTACCACGCCTCGTTCGTCGTCGACGTCCCCGACCAGCCGTTGCCCCTCGTGCCGCACGAGGTGGGGATCGACCTGGGGCTGACACACTTCGCGGTACTGTCGGACGGCACGAAGGTCGACGCCCCCCGCCTCGCCCGCAAGGCGCAGGCCAAGCTGCGGACCGCGCAGAAGGAACTCGCCCGGCGGCAGAAGGGCTCGGCCCGCCGGGAGCGTGCGCGCCGAAAGGTGGCGCGCTGCCACGCCCGGGTCGGGAACACCCGCCGGGACTGGCTCCACAAGCTCTCCTCCACGATCGTCCGCGAGAACCAAGCGGTGTACGTGGAGGACCTCGCCGTGTCCGGGCTGGCCCGGACGAAGCTCGCCCGCTCGGTGCACGATGCCGGGTGGTCGACGTTCACGGCGATGCTCGAGTACAAGGCACGGCGGCACGGGCGCACCTTCGCCCGGGTCGACCGGTGGTTCCCCTCCACGCGGGCGTGCTCGGTGTGCGGGGCCATCGGGGAGGCCAAGCCCCTGCACGTCCGGTCGTGGACCTGCCCGTGTGGCGCGGTCCACGACCGAGATGTGAACGCCGCGAAGAACATCCTGGCCGCGGGACGCGCGGACAGCCCAACGCTCGTGGAGCCGGTGTCAGCCGGGACCCCGGTCCCGCACCCGGCCGTGAAGCGAGAACCCGCCGGGAGCACCGCATGAGCGGCGCAGACCGGAATCCCCGCTGTTCACGACGGGGAGGACGTCAAATGGTGGCCGGGCGCACGACGAACACCGCCGAGGCCCGCGTGCCCTTCTCCTGGAGCAGCGCCGCGGCGCGGCCGGACGGATCGATCGCCGCGTACACGCCGGGGATCCCCACCGGGTCCAGCCACCGGCCGTTCGCGAGCAGTGCCGCCTCCGCGGCGGTGACGTCCCGGCACGGGAACGCCGTCCGGATCGCGGCGTCGATGTCCAGGCTCACGGTCGGGTCGTCCTCGAGCTGGGCGAGCGTGCGAGCGTGCTCGAGCCCGAACGGGCCGACCCGGGTGCGGCGGAGCGCGGTCAGATGCGCGCCGACACCCAGCGCGGACCCCAGGTCGCGGGCGAGCGCCCGGATGTAGGTGCCCGACGAGCACTCCACCTCGACGTCGAGGTCGACGAAACACCCGCGGTCCGCGCGCACCTCACGCCGGGCGAGTACCGCGAAACGGGAGACCGTGACCGGGCGGGCCGCCAGCTCGACGGCCTCCCCGTCGCGCATCCGGGCGTAGGCACGCTTGCCGTCCACCTTGATCGCGCTGACGCTGGCGGGCACCTGGGAGATGTCCCCCGTGAGCGCGGCGACGGCCGTAGCGATCGCCTCGTCCGTGACCGCGGCGGCGTCGGTGGTCGCGAGCACCTCGCCGTCGGCGTCGTCGGTGACGGTGCTCTGGCCGAGCCGGATCGTCGCCGCGTACGCCTTGGTGGTGAGGGCGAGCAGACCGAGGATCTTCGTCGCGCGCTCCACCCCGAGGACGAGCACGCCCGTCGCCATCGGATCCAGGGTGCCGGCGTGACCGACCTTGCGAGTGCCGAGCAGTCGCCGGCAGCGGGCCACCACGTCGTGGCTCGTCATGCCCGCGTCCTTGTCGACGACGAGCAGACCGGCACGGGTGAGGGCGGGGTTCTCGGAGGCAGACACGGGGCCCGATTCTGCCACGTCGACTGCGACGTCAGCGCACGACGATCGCCGTGAGCACCAGCCCGTCGGCGATCAGCCACCGCCCGTCGAACGCGGCCAGGGGGGCACCCGTCCGGGTGTCTCCGGGGACGAGCAGGTCGGAGCGAAACGTGCCCGACGCGACTGCGCCCGGTGCGGCCGCGCCGTCGCGCTCGAACGTGATGTGGGCGTCCTCGAAGCCGAGCCAGCGTCCGGTGAGCGGGAACCACGCCTTGTAGGTGGCCTCCTTGGCGCAGAAGAGCAGGCGGTCCCAGTGCAGACTCGGATCGGTGCCCGCGAGCCAGGTGCGCTCCTGGGGCAGGGAGACCGCTTCGAGCACCCCGTCGGGGAGAGGTCCGTGCGGCTCGGCGTCGATCCCCAGCGACCGCACCTGCAACGCATAGGCCAGAACAGCTCCGCGGTATCCGTCGCAGTGGGTGAGGCTGCCGACCACCCCTCGCGGCCAGACCGGTGCCCCTTTGTCGCCCTTGAGCACCGGGCCGGGTTCCATCCCGAGCTGCCGCATGGCCAGCCGGGCGCAGTGCCGTGCCCCGGCGAACTCCCGCCGGCGCTTGTCCACCGCGCGGGCGACCAGCGGCTCTTCCTGCGGGTGCGGTCGCAGACCGGGCGGGTCCTCGAACAACTCCGCGGCGGCGATCCCGTCGGGCAGGATCCGGCTGATCAGCCCGGTGCGGGTCGCGGTGGTCGGGTCGGTCATCGCAACTCCCCTTCGCGCCCCGCGCGCATGCTCTGTGCAGTGCGCCCTGCACGCATCTTCTCGACTTCGGCTTCCATCTCGGGCGTGACCCGGAAGTGTCCGCCCCATTTGTTCAACGATCCCGGCGGGTACTCCGGCACGGGCAGGATCTGGCGTAACAGTCGATCCGGCAGGCCCCGGCGCTGCCATTCCCGCGGATAGCCGAGAGAGACCTCCTCGAAGCGGACACCGTCGTAGTACGTGGTACGCGGGATGTGCAGGTGCCCGTACACGGCGCAGAGGGCGCGGTAGCGCAGGTGCCAGTCGGCGGTCTCGGTCGTGCCGCACCACAGGGAGAACTCCGGATAGAACAACATCCGGGTGGGCTCGCGCACCAGCGGGAAGTGGTTGATCAGCACCGTCGGCAGCGATGGATCGAGGGCGTCGAGACGCTTGCGGGTCTCGTCGAGCCGTACGCGGCACCACACGTCCCGAGTGACGTACGGGTCGGGCGCGAGCAGGAATTCGTCGGTGGCGACGACGTTGCGTTCACGGGCCAGCGCCAGGCCCTCGGCCTTCGTCGCGGTGCCCTCGGGAAGGAAGGAGTAGTCGTAGAGCAGGAACATCGGCACGAGCGTCACCGGTCCGCCCTCGCCGTGCCACACGGGGTACGGGTCCTCCGGGGTGAGCACGTCGAGTTCGCGGCACATCGTCACCAGGTAGTCGTACCGGGCGGCGCCGTGCATCTGAACCGGGTCCTTGGCGGTGGTCCACAGTTCGTGGTTGCCGGGAACCCAGATCACCTTCGCGAAACGGCTGCGCAGCAGCGACAGTGCCCAGCGGATGTCGTCGGACTTCTCGGCGACGTCGCCGGCGACGATCAGCCAGTCGTCCGGCGATTCCGGGTACAGATCCTCGGTGACGGGGCGATTGCCTCGATGCCCGACGTGGATGTCGCTGACCGCCCACAGTTTCCCCGTCACCGGCTCTCCTTCTTCGTCTCGTCGCGCGCCGTCTCGTGCGGGGGCCGAGCCTGCCGGTCCGCACCGGTCACCGCCCACCGCCCCGACCGCGTCCGCCACACGACGGCCACCATCCGGAACACGATGAACACCGTAAGCCCAGTCCAGATACCCGCGAGACCCCAGTCCCACACGAGCGAACACCACACGAGGGGCAGGAATCCGAACAGTGCGGACGCGAGCGTGGCGGTGCGGAGGAAGGCGGCGTCGCCGGCGCCGAGCAGCACGCCGTCGAGCGCGAACACGACACCGGCGACGGGTAGGAGCGCGACGAAGAACCACCAGGCGACGTCGATCTGCTCGAGCACCCCGGGATCGCTGGTGAACAGCGCCGGAATCGCGTCGCCGCCCCCGAGGAACACCAGCGCCAGGCCGGTGGCGAACACCGTGGACCACGCGGTGATCCGCCACGCCAGGCGCTTCGCATCGGAGCGGGCTCCTCCCCCCAGGGCCGCGCCCACCAGCGCCTGGGCGGCGACGGCGAGCGAGTCGAGGGTGAGCGAGACGAAGTTCCACAACTGCAGCACCACCTGGTGTGCTGCGACGGCGGCCGCCCCGAACCGGGCGGCGACCGCGGCCGCGGACAGGAAGCACGCCTGGAAGGCCAGGCTGCGGGCGATCAGGTCGCGGCCGAGCCGCACCTGCGCGGCGATCACCGTCCGTTGTGGTCGTAGCGGCACACCGGACCGGAGCAGTGCCCCGACGAACAGCGCTGCGGACACACTCTGGCCGGCGACGTTGGCGACGGCGGAGCCGACGAGTTCCCAGCGGGGGGCTCCGGCCAGGCCGTGCACGAGCAGCGGGCACAGCACCGCCGAGAGCGCGAGCCCGGCGAGCACGTACCGCAGGGGGCGGGCGGTGTCCTGCACACCGCGCATCCAGCCGTTGCCGGCGAGGCCGACGAGGATCAGCGGTGCGCCGAACAGGGCGACGCGCAGCCACGACACCGCGGCCTCGGCGATCTGCTCGTCGCCGGCGATCAGCGCGGCCACCGGTTCGGCCAGGAGCTGGCCGACGATCAGGATCGCCGTCCCGACGGCGAGTGCGAGCCAGGTGGCCTGCACCCCCTCGGCGACGGCGGCGTCCCGCCGTCCGGCGCCGTGGAATCTGGCGGCCCGGGCGGTGGTGCCGTAGGACAGGAAGGTCAACTGGGTGCTGACCTGGGCGAGGACGAGGCCGCCGATGGCGAGTCCGGCCAAGGCCAGGGCGCCGAGCCGGCCGACGACGGCGATGTCGAACAGAAGGTACAGGGGTTCGGCGGCGAGTACTCCGAGTGCCGGCACCGCGAGCCCGAAGATGCGTCCTGCGGTGGCCTCGGGGACGAGGTGGGACGCGGCGTCCGGTTCCGGGCCGGCGGTGTCCTGCGGCGCCGGCATCGTCAGTCCAGTGCCGCGCGCAGTGCCGCGACGACCAGGTCGCGGTCGCCGTACGCGGTGTAGCCGGATGCGAACCGGTGCCCGCCTCCCCCGAGCGCGGCGGCGGTCGCGGAAACGTCGATGTGCCGCTTCGATCGCAGCGACACCGTCCACACGTCCGGCCCGCACTCCTTGAATACGGCGGCGACCTCCGCCTCTGCCGTCGTTCGAACGATGTCGATGACGCTCTCGATCTCCTCGGCTCCCAGATGCGCGGAGTCCGCGCGGCGCACTGTCGCGTGGACGAGTCCGCGACCGCCGGCGGCATCGGGGACGAGCGTCGCCGAGGCGAGCACCATCGACAGCATGGGCAGCCACCCGAACGGGTGGGTGTCGAGAAGCCGGCGGGTGATCGCGGCGCCGTCGATCCCGGTCGCCAGCAGCCGTTCCGCGAGGCGGTGCGAGCCCGCACGCCCCCAGCGGAACGATCCGGTGTCGGTGACCAGCCCCGCGTACAGACAGTGGGCGAGGTCCGCGTCGATCTGCACGCCCCACTCGTCGAACAGATCGGCGAGCACGGCGGTGGTGGATTCGGCGGCCTCGTCGATCAGATTGTGGGTGCCGAACCGCGTGTTGGAGCGGTGGTGGTCGATCACCAGGATGCGCTTCGCTCCGGCCAGGCGGCCCGCGAGTTGCCCGAGTCGGCCGACCGTGCCGCAGTCCACGGTGACGAGGAGATCCACCTCGTGACGGACCTGCCCGGCGGGCACCCGTAGGTGACCGCCGGGCAGGTCGCGCATCGAGGCCGGAACGGCAGCCGGAGACGCGAATGCCACCTGCACCGGAGTGCCACGCCGCTCGAGCACCGTGCCGAGGGCCAGGCCGGAGGCGAAGGTGTCGGCGTCGGGCTGGACATGGCAGAGGATCGTCACCGACGTCGCGTCCTCGAGGAGCGCGACGGCGTCGCGGAGATCGACCGCCGGGGCGGCCTGCGTCGATTCGGCCATCGGTGCGCTACAGATCGTCACCGTCGTCGGGACGCGACAGATCGTCACCGTCGTCGGGACGCGACAGATCGTCACCGTCGTCGGGACGCGACAGATCGTCACCGTCGGGACGGGTCCGGGGCTCCTTGTATGGGTCGGGCTCGCCGGCGGGTGCGGCTCCCTCCCGGGCCTTGGCCAGCTCCTCGTCGGCAGCCCGTGCGCGCTCGAGAAGTTCCTCCATGTGCCGGGCGGTGTCCGGCACGGTGTCGGTGACGAAGGTCAGCGTGGGGGTGAATCGCACTCCGGTTCCCGCTCCGACCTTCGAGCGCAGCACACCCTTGGCCTTCTCCAGGCCGGCGGCAGCCGCGGCCAGGTCGGGTTCGGCGTCCAGATTCTCGCCGCGGACCGTGTAGTAGACGGTGGCGTCGTGCAGATCGGCGGTGACCTTCGCGTCGGTCACCGTGACGAACGCCAGCCTCGGATCCTTGATCTCGTGATCGATGGCCGTGGCGACGATCGTGGCGATGCGCTTGGCCAGTCGGCGTGCCCGTGCTGGATCGGCCATGTCAGTCGGTTCCTCTCCCCGGCCGCCGACGGCGACCACATGTTGTTCGACCGGTCCGGTCAGTCCTCCGGACCGAAAATTCTTCGCCGCACGGAGAGCAGCTGCAACTCCGGGCGTTCGGCGACGAGCCGCTCGCACGTGTCGAGCACCTCGTTGAGGTACGGCACCGCGGACGCGGCCACCGCCACCCCGATCTCGGCGCGGCGGTAGAGGTCCTGGTCACCGGTCTCGGCGGCACTGACCGTCATCCGCCGCAGCTCGGCGAGCACAGGACGGATCACGGACCGCTTCTGCTTGAGCGAGCGCACGTCGCCGAGCAGAACGTCCAGTTCCAGAGCCCCGAGATACATCCGTCCTCCGATGTCGTGCGGTGCCGATCTCCGGCACGCCGACGGCGGCGGGCGATCATCTCGCCCACCGCCGCCGACGAGACCGTCGGGTGTATCCGGCCGCGTCAGTCGCGCGGCTTCTCGCGCAGCTCGTACGCCTCGATCACGTCACCGATCTTGATGTCGGAGTAGGTGACCGTCAGACCGCACTCGAAGCCTTCCCGCACCTCGGTCACATCGTCCTTCTCGCGCCGCAGCGAGGAGATGGTGACCGTCTCGGCGACGACGCTGTTGTCGCGGAGCAGACGGGCCTTCGCGTTGCGCTTGACGATGCCGGACTGGACCATGCAGCCCGCGATGTTGCCGACCTTGGACGACTTGAAGATCGCCCGGATCTCGGCGCGGCCGAGCTCGACCTCCTCGTAGATGGGCTTGAGCATGCCCTTGAGCGCCTTCTCCACCTCGTCGATCGCCTGGTAGATGATCGAGTAGTAGCGGATGTCGACACCCTCGCGGTTGGCGAGCTCGGTGGCCTTGCCCTCCGCGCGGACGTTGAAGCCGATGATCACAGCGTTGGACGCGGCAGCCAGGTTGACGTTGGTCTCGGTCACACCACCGACACCGCGGTCGATGACTCGCAGCCGCACCTCGTCCCCGACCTCGATACCCATGAGGGCCTCCTCGAGGGCTTCGACCGTACCGGCGTTGTCGCCCTTGAGGATGAGGTTGAGCTCGTTGTGCTCCTTGAGCGCGGCATCGAGGTCCTCGAGGCTGATCCGCTTGCGGCTCTTGGCGGCCAGCGCGTTGCGCTTGCGCGCATTGCGGCGGTCCGCGATCTGCCGTGCGATGCGGTCCTCCTCGACGACGACGAGGTTGTCACCGGCGCCGGGCACCGACGTGAAGCCGATGACCTGGACCGGCCGCGAGGGCGACGCCTCGAGGACGTCGTCGCCGTGCTCGTCCACCATGCGGCGGACCCGGCCGTACGCGTCACCCGCGACGATCGAGTCGCCGACCCGCAGCGTGCCGCGCTGGACCAGGACGGTGGCCACGGGGCCGCGGCCACGGTCGAGGTGCGCCTCGATCGCGACGCCCTGCGCCTCCATGTCCGGGTTGGCCCGCAGATCGAGGGACGCGTCCGCGGTGAGCAGCACGGCCTCGAGCAGCTGGTCGATGTTCAGGCCCTGCTTCGCCGAGATGTCGACGAACATGGTGTCGCCGCCGTACTCCTCGGTGACCAGGCCGTATTCGGTGAGCTGCTGGCGGATCTTCTGAGGGTTCGCACCCTCCTTGTCGATCTTGTTCACCGCGACCACGATCGGCACGTCCGCAGCCTGAGCGTGGTTGATCGCCTCCACCGTCTGCGGCATGACGCCGTCGTCGGCCGCGACCACGAGGATCGCGATGTCGGTCGACTTCGCGCCACGGGCACGCATGGCGGTGAACGCCTCGTGACCCGGGGTGTCGATGAAGGTGATCAGCCGGTCTTCGCCGTTGAGGTGGGTCATCACCTGGTAGGCACCGATGTGCTGGGTGATGCCGCCGGCCTCGCCCTCGCGGACGTTGGCCTTGCGGATCGTGTCGAGCAGGCGGGTCTTGCCGTGGTCGACGTGACCCATGACGGTCACCACCGGCGGGCGCTGCACGAGGTCTTCCTCGGTGCCCTCGTCCTCGCCGTAGGTGATGTCGAACGACTCGAGCAGCTCGCGGTCCTCGTCCTCGGGGCTGACGACCTGAACGTTGTAGTTCATCTCGGAGCCGAGCAGCTCGAGAGTCTCGTCGTTCACCGACTGAGTGGCCGTGACCATCTCACCGAGGTTGAACAGCGCCTGCACGAGGGCCGACGGGTTCGCGTCGATCTTCTCCGCGAAGTCGGACAGCGACGCCCCGCGAGCGAGACGGATGGTCTCGCCGTTGCCGCGCGGCAGCCGCACACCGCCGACCGACGGTGCCTGCATCGAATCGTATTCCTGCCGCTTCTGCCGCTTCGACTTGCGGCCACGGCGCGGAGCGCCACCGGGACGGCCGAAGGCACCCGCGGTGCCACCGCGGCCACCGCGACCGGCACCACCGCCGCCACCACCGGGGCGACCGCGGAATCCACCGGGAGCGCCGGCACCGGTGCCGGCACCCGGAGCGCCGCCACCACCACCGCGGTAACCGCCGCCACCGCCGGCCGGACGCCCGCCGGGGGCACCGGGCCGACCGGGACGACCGGTCGGGGCGGGACGTGCAGCACGCTGCGGCATCGCGCCCGGGTTCGGACGCGGGGGCATCGATCCCGGGGACGGCCGGGGGCCACCCTGGCCGGGGGCCGGACGGGGACCGCCGGGACCGGCCGCGGGGCGACCCTGACCGGGGGCCGGACGGGGACCGCCGGGACCGGCCGCGGGGCGACCCTGGCCGGGGGCCGGACGGGCACCACCGGGACCGCCAGCGGGGCGACCCTGACCGGGAACCGGACGCGGGGCGCCCGGACGCGGCGCAGGACGCTCCGCGGGGGCGGACGAGTACGGGTTGTTGCCGACGCGCGGCGGCTTGGGACCGGGCCGGGGACCGCCCGGCTTGGGGCCGGGGCTCGGCGTCTGCGGGGCCGGTGCCTGCGGGGCCGGTGCCTGCGGCGCGGCCTGCGCCGCCGGGGCCTCCGGGGTGGCCGGCTTCGGGGCGGCCGGGCGCGGAGCGCCGGGCTTGGGGCCGGACGCGGCGGGACGCGCCGCCGGAGCCGGGCTGGGCGCCGGGGCGGCGGCTTCCGGCTGCGGGGCCGGGGCGGGTGCCGGTGCGGCCTGCGCGGGCGCAGCCGGACGGGGACCGGGGCGCGGCGCCCCGGGCTTGGGGGCCGCCGACGGGGCTGCGCCGTCGCCGTTCGCCTTCGCGAAGGACTCGCGCAGTCGGCGCGCCACCGGCGGCTCGACTGTCGAGGACGCCGACTTCACGAATTCGCCCTGTTCCTTCAAACGGGCGAGAAGTTCCTTACTGGTGACACCGAGTTCCTTGGCCAACTCGTGTACACGGGCCTTGCCTGCCACTGCTCTCCTCACTGATGAGGTCGAGCGGCTGGTGCCCGCACGACCTCGGGTTATCTCCGATGGACGTTCATCGCTGGTGCTTCACGGTGTGCTCATGAGTGTTCGTACCTGTTCTTCTCAGAGTTGGTGTCCCCGGTCCGGCGCGTATCGCTACGCCGAGTTCCCCTCGTTCCGGACCCCGACCAGCTGAACAAGCGCGGACGGGTCGATTGTTCCCGACACCCGCAGCGCTCTGCCGAATGCTCGACGCCGCTCCGCCTGACCGAGGCATTCCGGATCGGGGTGCAGCCACGCGCCCCGACCGGGCATCCTCCGCCCCGGATCCGGCACCAGCACGAAACCTGTCGACTCCGTCGCCCGCGCCACGACCCTCAGCAGATCGGCAGCCAGCACCCGCTGCCGACACCCGACGCAGGTGCGCACCGGAGCGATGCGCTCTCGGCCGGCCGAGGGCAGCTCATGCTGAGCCATCGACCACTCTACCGCTGATCGGGCCGGAACCGTGCATTCCACCCCTACCTGCCTGTCGCGGGCGACCCCGCCGACTCCGAACCACCGGCCGCGGCGTCGCTGCGGATGTCGATCCGCCACCCGGTCAGCCGCGCAGCCAGGCGGGCATTCTGCCCCTCCTTGCCGATCGCGAGGGAGAGCTGATAGTCGGGGACGACGACCCGGGCCGCACGCGCGTCGGGATCGACGACTGTGACGGATACCACCTTCGAGGGGGACAGTGCGTTGCCGACGAACCTCGCCGGGTCCTCGTCGAAGTCGATGATGTCGATCTTCTCGTCCCCGAGTTCACGCATGACGTTGCGCACCCGTTGCCCCATCGGGCCGATGCACGCGCCCTTGGCGTTGAGCCCCGGCACTCGCGAATGGACCGCGATCTTGGAACGGTGGCCGGCTTCCCGCGCGACGGCGACGATCTCCACCGACCCGTCCGCGATCTCCGGCACCTCGAGGGCGAACAGCTTGCGCACCAGATTGGGGTGCGTCCGGGACAGCGTGATCTGAGGACCGCGCTGCCCACGGGAGACCCCGACGACATAGCAGCGGATCCGGTCACCGTGCTCGTACGTCTCGCCGGGCACCTGCTCGGCCGGCGGGATCAGCCCCTCGGCGCCGGTGGTCTCGCCACCGATCTTCACCACGACCATGCCGCGGGCGTTGGCGCGGGTGTCGCGCTGGACGACGCCGGCGACGACCTCGCCCTCGTGCGTCGCGAACTCCCCGAACCGCTGTTCGTGCTCGGCATCGCGAATGCGCTGCATGATCACCTGGCGCGCGGTGGTCGCCGCGATGCGGCCGAAGCCCTCGGGGGTGTCGTCCCACTCGGAGACGAGGTTGCCGTCCGCGTCGAACTCCTGCGCCATCACCCGCACAGCGCCGGTCCTGCGGTCCACGTCGACACTCGCGTGCGGCTGGTGCCCGTCGGTGTGCCGGTAGGCGGTGAGCAGGGCCGTCTGGATCGTCTCGATCAGCGCATCGAACGGGATGTTCTTGTCGGCCTCGAGGACCTTCAGGGCTGCGATGTCGATATTCACTTGTCCACCTTCACTTCGTCCGTGCCGTTGTAGTCGGTGCCGTTCTCGTCGTCCGGATCCTCGCCGTCGCTCTCGGCGATCTCGCCCGCACGCACCCGGCCGTCCGGCACCCCGCCCGCGAGTTCGAGTTCGCGCGGATTCGGCGCGTTGAACTCGACCTCGACAACGGCGCGGCGCACATCCGCGAGCGGAAGCACCCGCACGGACGGCCCGTTGCGGCCGGGGACGACGACCCGGACCTCGTCGCCGACGAGCTCACCGATGCGGCCGACGATCGTCTCGTCGTCCAGGTCGATCCGCGCCTTGCGGGCCTGGGACCGGCGCCAGTGCCGTTCGAGGGTGAGCGGGCGGCCGATGCCGGGGCTGGTCACCTCGAGCACGTAGGGCGACTCGCCGAAGTCGGCGACGGAATCGAAAACCTCCGAGACGAGAGTGCTCAGACGGGCGGCCTCGTCGAGGCTCAGTCCGGTGTCGCTGTCGACGAACAACCGCACCGTGCTGTGCTTGCCCGCAGACGTGACCACGACGTCCTCGAGGTCGTATCCCTCGCGCTCGATCGGTCCGGAGACGAGTTCGGCAATTCTCTCCGGGGGCGGCACCGGCATCGCGACAAGCTCCTCGTTCAGTTGTGATCGCAGCGGACGACATGCCGGCGCACGAGCGGACCGGCAGGTATCCCAGGATATCGCGCATTCGGTGCCCCCGTGACCAACCCCCGCGGCCGACCACCGTCGGATCCACGCGGACCGGGCTGGCACGATGGTGCGGTGCCGACGCTCGCATCCTCACCGCCCGTATCCCGCCGCACCGTGTTGCGGTGGTCCGGCGCCGCGCTCGGCGGTCTCGGCGCGCTCGCCGTCGCCGGGTGCGCTGCCGGCGAGGACGACGGCAGCGGAGAGGTCGATCCGCTGATCGCGCAGGCCGAGCGGGCGCGCGTCGACGCCGCGACCGCCGCCCTGCTCGTCGCGCTGCTTCCGGACCGTGCGCAGGCGCTGCAGGCCGTCGCCGCCGAACGCACGACCCACGCCCAGACCCTGGACGCCGAAGTGGCCCGGCTCGCCGGGACCGACCCGACGGTGTCGGACGTCACGACGACGACCGTCGCTCCGGCCGCGGATCCACCGACCCTCGATCTGATGCGCGACCGGCTGGGCACCTCGCGGCGCGCCGCCGCCGATCTCGCCCGCACCCTGCAGGGGTACCGGGCGGGCCTGCTCGCCTCGATCAGCGCCGCGTGCGCCGTGCACACGGGGGTGCTGCTGCCGTGAGTTCGCAGTCGCTGGGTGTCGAGCAGCAGGCCCTCGTGGACGCGTTGAACGCCGAGTACGCCGCGGTGTTCGGGTACGGAATCGTCGCCGCCTTCTCCAACCCCGCCCGGGCGGCCGAGGTCTCGGCCGACACCGCGGCCCACCGCGCCCGGCGCGACGCCACCACGGATGCGCTGCGGGCCGCGGGCGTGACCCCGCCCCCCGCTGCCGCCGGGTACACCACGCCCTTCCCGGTGACCGATCCGGTCTCGGCAGCACAGCTGGCGGTACAGATCGAGGCCGATGTCGCCGTGGCGTGGCGTTCCGTCGTCGAGCGGGCCCGCAGCGAGCACACCCGTGGAGCGGCGATCGAGGCGCTCACCGAGTCGGCGATGCGGGCGGCACGGTGGCGCGTCAACCTGGGGATCGCCCCGCCGTCCGTCGCGCTGCCCGGGCAACCCTGAGCCGTCCGGCGCGGCGGGTCAGCCGGTCATCACGGCGATCGCCACGCCGTCCCAGCCCTTGACCCCGACGGTCTGCAGCGCGGTCGCGTCGAGGCGGGGATCCGCCCCCATGAGTTCGAGCACCTCCCGGGCGCCGCGCACACGCTCGTCGTCGAGGTCGGCATTGGTCACCGATCCGCCGCGGATCACGTTGTCGACGACGATCACGGTTCCGGGTCGGCCGAGCCGCAGCGCCCACCGCACGTAGTGCGGGTTGTTCTCCTTGTCGGCGTCGACGAAGACCAGGTCGAACGGGGCCTCGACCTCGAGGGACGGCAGGAGGTCGAGGGCGGCGCCCACGCGGACCTCGACGCGCTCCCCCACCCCGGCGCGGTCGAGGTTGGCGCGGGCGACCTCGGCGTGCCGCGGTTCGTACTCGAGGGTGACCACGCGCCCGTCGTCGCCGACGGCCCGCGCCAGCCAGATGGTCGAGTACCCGCCGAGCGTGCCGATCTCGAGGATGCGCCGGGCACCGCGGATCCGGGCCAGCAGGTGCAGCAGCTTGCCCTGCACCGGTGCCACGTCGATCGGCGGCAACCCGGCCGCGGCGTTGGCCTCGAGCGCCGCGGTCAGGGCGGGGTCGTCGCCGACGAGGAGCTCGGCGAGGTAGCTGTCGGTGGCGGCCCAGTCGTCGGCCGTGTCGCTGTCGGTCATGACACCGATTGTGGGGTCCGACGCGCCTCAGCGGCCGAGGATCTCCTGCAGCGCCTCGTCGGCCGGAACCTCCCGGGACTCGCCGCCGAACCGGTCGCGCAGCTCGACCTTGCCGTCCGCCCATCCCCGTCCGACGACGACCACCAGCGGCACGCCGAGCAGCTCGGAGTCCTTGAACTTCACCCCGGGCGAGGCCTTGCGATCGTCGAGCAGGACCTCGACTCCGGCCTTGTCGAGTTCGGCCGCCAGGTTCTCGGCGCCCGCCCGGGCCGCCTCGTCCTTGTTGGCGATCACCAGGTGCACGCCGAACGGAGCGACCTCGGCCGGCCAGCGCAGACCCTTGTCGTCGTGCTGCTGCTCGGCGATCACCGCGACGAGCCGCGAGACGCCGACACCGTAGGAACCCATGGTCGGCCGCACCGGCTTGCCGTTCTCGCCGAGCACGTCGACGGCGAAGGCATCGGTGTACTTGCGGCCGAGCTGGAACACGTGGCCGATCTCGATGCCGCGCGCCGACACCAGGGGCCCGGCACCGTCGGGCGACGGATCACCGTCGCGCACCTCGGCGGCCTCGATCGTGCCGTCCGGGACGAAGTCCCGGCCCGCGACGAGTCCGACGACGTGCCTGCCGGGTTCGTCGGCGCCGGTGATCCACGACGTGCCGTCCACGACCCGCGGATCGACGAGGTAACGGACCCCGTTGTCCAGCAGCGCCTTCGGACCGATGTACCCCTTGACGAGGAACGGGTGGGCCGCGAAGTCGGCGTCCGTGAGCAGCTCGTACTCGGCCGGCTCGAGCGATGCCCCGAGCCGCTTGTCGTCCACCTCTCGGTCGCCGGGGATGCCGATACCGAGCAGTTCCCACTCCCCGCCGGGTCGCCGCGTCTTGACGAGGATGTTCTTCAGGGTGTCGGCGGCGGTCACCGGGCGGTCGAGCGCCCCGGCTGCCCACTCGACGAGAGTCTCGATGGTCGGGGTGTCGGGGGTGTCGTGCACCACCGGCTCGGGCAGCCCGTCGAACGCGACCGGCTCGGGAGCCAGAGTGCGCACCGCTTCGACGTTCGCGGCGTAGCCCGACTCGAGGCAGCGCACGTACGTGTCCTCACCCACCTCGCTCTCGGCGAGGAACTCCTCCGACGCGCTCCCGCCCATCGCGCCCGAGGTCGCGGAGACGATGACGTACTTCACCCCGAGACGCGCGAAGATCCGCTCGTAGGCGTCGCGGTGGGCCCGGTAGGACTCGGCCAGGCCCTCGTCGGTGAGATCGAAGCTGTAGGAGTCCTTCATCACGAACTCGCGGCCGCGGAGGATCCCGGCGCGCGGCCGCTCCTCGTCCCGGTACTTGGTCTGGATCTGGTACAGCGTGACCGGAAAGTCCTTGTAGGAGTTGTATTCGCCCTTGACGGTGAGCGCGAACATCTCCTCGTGGGTGGGCCCGAGCAGGTAGTCGGCGCCCTTGCGGTCGTGCAGCCGGAACAGCCCGTCGCCGTACTCGGTCCACCGGTTCGTGGTTTCGTAGGGGTCGCGCGGCAGCAGTGCCGGCAGCGAGATCTCCTGCGCGCCGATCGCGTTCATCTCCTCGCGCACGACGCGCTCGACCTGCCGCAGCACCCGCAGACCCAGCGGCAGCCACGAGTACACCCCCGGCGCTATGCGGCGGACGTAGCCGGCGCGCACGAGCAGCTTGTGGCTGGCGACCTCGGCGTCGGCCGGATCGTCGCGGAGGGTGCGGAGAAACAGGTGCGACATGCGGGTGATCACGGGAGAGCAGCCTACCTGCCGCCCCCGGACCGGCCTCGGTACGGTTACCGCTTGTGCTGGTGCTTCTGCCTCCTTCCGAAACCAAGTCCGACGGCGGCGACGGTGCGCCCCTCGACCTGGGCGAACTGTCGATGCCGCAGCTGACCGTGACTCGCGAGGCGCTGGTGCAGGCACTCGTCGACCTGGCCGCGGACCACGAGGCGTCGACCGTGGCGCTCGGCCTGGGTCCCACGCAGGCGGACGAGATCGAACGCAACGCCAAGCTGTGGGTCTCGCCCACGCGACCGGCGCTCGCGCGATACACCGGAGTGCTGTTCGACGCCCTCGACGCCGCCGGGTTCACCAGGGCGCAGCGGGCGAAGGCCTACCGGCGGCTCGCGATCGGGTCGGCGCTGTTCGGCGCGGTCCGTGCGGGCGATCCCGTCCCTGCATATCGCCTGTCGGGCGGATCGAAGCTGCCCGGGTTCGGCACCCTCGCGTCGTTGTGGCGCCCGGAACTGAGCGACGCACTGTCCGCGGAGGCCGCCGGGGAGCTCGTCGTGGACCTGCGCTCGGGGGTGTACCAGCAACTCGGACCTGTCCCCGGTGCGGTCACGGCAACCGTGCTCACCGAGCAGCCGGACGGCAGCCGCAAGGTGGTCAGCCACTTCAACAAGCACCACAAGGGCCTGCTGGCACGTGCGCTCGTGCTGACCCGCGCGGAGCCGGCGGACGTCGACGGTGTCGCGCGGGTCGCGGCCCGCGCGGGTCTGCGGGTGGAGACGGCGTCAGCCACCGAACTCGTGATTCTGACCTGATTGCGGTGTGCGCCCGGTGTCCTGCACCGCGGTGAGGAACCGGTGCGCCGGGTGCCAGAAGCTCCCGAGCACGGCCGCCACCCGGGGATCACCGGACCCGGCGGCCGAGCGCTGCAGTTCGGCGAGCCGGCGGGCGCACCGGTCGCGGGCCTCGTCGAATCGCGCGGGGTCGTCGTGGGCGTCCCCGATCCGGTCCACGAGCCCGGCAAGGGCCGTCAGGAGGGTGGGCACGGAACACCGCGCCGCGTCGTCAGCCTCGGCGAGAACACCGTCCGACGCCGCCTCGGCGACACGTGCGAGTTCGCGCAGCGCCGGCACGGCGTACCACAGCCGGTCCAGGACGCCCTGGGAGGCCGTGGCCTGGTCCCGGACCCGGTCTGCGATCGGACGCGGATTGAGCCGCGCGCTCTCGCGTGCCCACTGCGAGGATTCCGCCGCGCGCTCCATCATCCGGTCGATCTCCTCCGCCCGGCGCGCCCAGCCCCCGGTGCCCGGCCCCGCGTCGTCGCCCGTCCCGGCGGCCATGTCGCACAGCAGGGATCGGATCTCCCGGGTGAGTACCTCGAGCTCGTCTCCGACCGGGTAGACGGGCGGGAAGAGCACCGCGGTCACCACGAGTCCGCAGACCGCGCCGATGGCGGTCTCGATCAACCGGTCTCCCAGCATCACCGGATCGCCCGCGACGCCCGTCGCGATGACGAACAGGGCGGTGATCGCCACCCAGATCCCGTTGGTGCCGAACACCCGCCACCGGCCGACGAACCAGCCGACGAGCACGGCTGCGCCGATCGACAGCGTCGGTCCGGGCACGAGCGCGATCGCCGCCGCGGCGAGCAGTACCCCGGACAGGACGATCGCCATCTGCACGAACGCCTGCCGGACCGACCGGAACACCGTCGTCTCGACGAGGAACACCGCGACGTACGGCGCGAGATAGGCCTGCGGCAGCGCGAGCCACTCGGCGGCGACGAGCCAGGCCATCATCGCAGCGACGGACGCCTTGGCAGCCTGGGTGGCGATGTGGCGCTCGTGGCCTCGTTCGCGGACGGCACGTACCGTCCACGACGCCGAGTATCGAACCCGGTCGGTGAAGGCGGACAGCATGTGCTCCGGCTACCCGGGACGCACGGCGGTCACACCCCGCTGCGGGCGGCCACCGCGGCGGAGGTCTGTGTGCTGTTGCACCTCCGGCGGCGGAGGTCTATGTACCCTGCGCCTCCGGCGGCGGAGGTCTATGTACCCTGTGCCTCCGGCGGCGGAGGTCTATGTACCCTGTGCCTCCGGCGGCGGAGGTCTATGTACCCTGTGCCTCCGGCGGCGGAGGTCTATGTACCCTGCGCCGCCTTCTCCGCTTCCTGGGCCTGCGCGACCTGCTCCGGGGTGAAGCGGATGAACAACGCCGCAGCCCCCGCGATCACGGCGCACACCGCGCAGCCGACGAGAGCGAACAGATAGCCCTCCCCCAGCGCGTAGAGCTGGGCGGGGTCCATGTCGGCGACGGCGCCGGACGTACCCCCCAGGGCCAGGGTCCGGGAGGTGGCCATCGCGCCGATCACGGCGAGACCGATCGGGCCGCCGAGCGTCTGCGCCACCTGGGCGATCGCAGCGAGCGGGCCGATCTCGTGCGAGCCGACGCCGGCGATCGCACACAGCGGCAGCGGGACCACGGCCAGGCCCACGCCGAATCCGACGACGAGCACCAGGACGAACAGCGTCGGCACGTACGCGACGGTGTGCGACATGGTCGACCCGTACAGCAGGCTGACCGCCATGATCAGGGCTCCGGTGACGACGAGCCACCGGGGCCGCACCCGGACCGCGAGCTTCGACGCGACCGCAGCGGCGGCGCCCAGCCCGAAGGCGAACGGCACGAACGCCAGACCGGCCTGCAGCGGCGAGTACCCGAGGATGTCCTGCACGAACAGGGCGACGAACGCGGCGAGGCTGAACATGACGGCACCGGCGAAGAAGATCGACACGAACGTCGCGACCCGGTCGGGATTGCGGAACAGCACGAACGGCAGCAGGGGGTTCTCGGCGCGGCGCTCCACGACGAGGAACACCGCGAGCAGCGCGGCACCGGCGAGCAGCGCGCCGACCACCGCCGGGCTGCTCCACCCCATCTCGGGGCCCTCGGTGAGCCCGAAGACGAGACCGGTGCAGCCGAGCGTGGCGAGCACCGCGCCCGGCACGTCCAGCGGCAGCCGCTCGGCGGCGGTCTCGCGGAGTGCGATCACGGCCAGGGTCACGATCAGGATCCCGATCGGCACGTTGATCAGGAAGATCCAGCGCCAGGACACCTCGGTCAGAGCGCCGCCGATGATCAGCCCGGCGATCGAGCCGACACCCGTCATGGCCGCGAAGATGGCGATCGCCTGGTTGCGGGCCGGTCCGGGTGCGAAGGTGGTGGCGACCAGCGCCAGGGCCGTGGGCGAGGCCACAGCGGCGCCGACGCCCTGCAGCGCGCGGGCCGCGACGAGGGTGCCCTCGTTGACGGCGAGTCCGCACAGCAGCGAGGCGAGCGTGAACAACCCGACGCCGGCGATGAACATGCGTTTACGACCGAAGGCGTCGCCGAGGCGTCCGCCGAGCAGCATGAGACCGCCGTAGCTCAGTGCGTACGACGTGAGCACCCAGTTGCGGCCCGCGTCGCTCAGGCCGAGGTCCTCCTGCAACGGGGCCAGCGCGAGATTGGCGACCGTGCCGTCGAGCACGACCATCAGCTGCAGGCCGCTGAGGACGACGATCGCCAGACCCAGCGCACGCGTGGTGACGGGGTAGCTCACGGGCGAGGAGGTTTCGGCCATGTGGATCAACGTTACCGAGCGTCCGAGGCGACCTCGGCCACCGGCCCGACGTCGAACGCGGCCACCGGCCCGATGACGACGATGGCCGGCGGGCGGATCTGCTCCTCCCGGACCCGCGCGGCGACGGTCGCCAGATCGGCGCGCAGCACCCGCTGGGTGCGCAGCGTGCCCTCCTGGATCACGGTGACCGGCGTCTGCGCGGGCCGGCCCCCCTCGAGCAGGGCGGCGGCGAACTGCTCGATCCGCTCGACCGCCATCAGCAGCACCAGCGTGCCGCGCAGGCGCGCGAGCGCACCCCAGTCGGTGAGCGAATCCGGGTGGTCCGGGGCCACGTGCCCGCTGACCACGACGAACTCGTGGGTGACCCCGCGATGGGTGACCGGGATCCCCGCCGCGGAGGGCACCGAGATGGCGCTGGTGATGCCCGGAACGACCGTCACGGGCACCCCGGCGGCAACGCATGCCTCGAGTTCCTCGTAGCCGCGGCCGAACACGTACGGGTCGCCGCCCTTGAGCCGGACGACGAACTTCCCGGCCTTCGCGCCGTCGATGAGGGCCTGGTTGATGGCCTCCTGCGCCATCGCCCGGCCGTAGGGGATCTTGGCGGCGTCGATCACCTCGACGTGGGGGCCGAGCTCGGCGAGCAGTTCCGGTGGGGCCAGCCGGTCGGCGACGACGACGTCGGCCCGGGCCAGCAGGCGCCGCCCGCGGACGGTGATCAGGTCGGGATCGCCCGGGCCACCCCCGACCAGCGCGACCCCGGGACGGGCGGGTTCGGCGTCTGCGACGACGGCGCCGGACTGCAGGGCCTCGCGGATCGCGGTGCGCACGGCCGCGGAGCGGCGGTGGTCGCCGCCGGCCAGCACACCGACGGTCATCCCGTCGTAGTGGGCGGTGGCCGGGGTGACCGCGGTGCCGCGACGGGCGTTGTCGGCCCGGACGCAGAAGATGCGGTCGCGTTCGGCCTCCGCGACGATCGCGGCATTCGTGTCCGGTTCGTCCGTGCAGGCGATGGCATACCAGGCGCCGTCCAGATCCCCGGCGCGGTAGTCGCGCAGTTCCAGGGTGATCTGCCCGGCGGTCGCCATGCCCTCGACGGCGGGCGTCGCGGCACGGGTGATCACGTGCACGTGGGCACCGGCGGCGACGAGCAGGCCGAGCCGCCGCTGTGCGACGGTACCGCCGCCGACCACCACCACGCGCCGGCCCCGCAGATTGAGTCCGACCAGGTAGTTGGTCTCGTCGTCGGCAGCACTGGACACCGGCACTTCCCATCTTTCGGCACTGTCTGCAACGCGCATCACGCTGCGTGGAACGCACAAACACTACGGGCACGGTGGTTTGCGGCGCCATCCGCCGTACGAACTTCGTGAGCGACGCCGCAGTCGCGACCCGCACGGCTGCCGGAGGGATCAGCCGGGGAGGAGAGACTCGCGGACCTGCCGGCGCAGCACCTTCCCGATCTGGGAGCGCGGCAGGTCCTCCACCACCACCACACGTCGCGGAACCTTGTAGGCGGCCAGGCGCGACCGGCAGTGCTCCCGCGCCGCCTCGGGGTCGACGTCCTCACCCGAAACCAGCACCGCCGCCACCACGTCCTCGCCGCCGTCGGAAGCCGGCAGTCCCACCACGGCGGCATCGACGATCCCCGGGAACGACCGCAACGCCGCCTCGACCTCGGACGGCATGACATTGAATCCACCGGTGATGACCAGTTCCTTGATCCGATCCACCACCGTGACGAATCCGTCCCGGTCGACCAGGACGATGTCCCCGGTCCGGAACCAGCCCCCGTCGAGCAGTGCTTCCGCCGTCTGTTCGGGCTTGTTCCAGTATCCGGAGAACACCTGCGGACCCCGGAGCAGCAATTCTCCCCGCTCCCCGGGTTCGACGTCGCGCGCCGGGTCGGCAGGATCGACCACCCGGATCTCGGTGCTCGGGAAGGGCACCCCGACGGCGCCGGGCCGGCGGGTGAGTCCGATGGGATTGCCGATCGCCACCGGCGACGTCTCGGTGAGCCCGTACCCCTCGACCAGTACCCCGCCGGTGACCTCCTCCCACAGTTCCAGGGTCTCCGTCGGCAAGGGCATCGCCCCGGAGATCGACCATCGCGCCGACGTCAGGTCCACCGATCGCTCCCGGGCCGCGCGGGCGAGCCGCTCGTAGATCGGCGGCACCGCCGGCATGAACGTGGGCGGGTGCTTCGCGGCGGCGGTGAGCACCAGATCCACGTCGAACTTGGGGAACAGGACCAGCCGGGCGCCGATACTCATCGCGAAGGTCACGCACAGCGTGAGCCCGTATGCGTGGAACATCGGCAACACCGCGTACACGACCTCTTCGCCGTCCACCAGGCCCGGTACCCACGCACGACCCTGGGCGGCGTTGGCGCCGAGGTTGCGGTGGGTCAGCATCGCGCCCTTCGGGACGCCGGTGGTGCCGCTCGTGTACTGGATCACCGCCAGATCCTCGACCGAGGGCCCCGGTCGATCGGGGTCGACGGGCCCGTCCGCCAGCAGCCGTTTCCACGGAATCGTCCCGGGCGCAGAGCCGGTCAGCGCGTCCCGCGCCGCACGCGCTTTCGGAACGGGAAGGGCGAGCGCGAGCCGCTTGGACCACGGCATCGAACGCGTGATGTCCACCGCCACGATGTGCTCGACGGCCGTGTCCCCGGCGATCTGCTGCAGCAGCGGACAGACCTTGTCCCAGGCGATCGCCACCGTGGCGCCGTGGTCCGCGAACTGGCGGGCCATCTCTTCCTCGGTGTAGAGCGGATTGTGCTCGACCACCACGCCGCCGATCCGCAGGACCGCATAGAACGCGATCACATGTTCCGGGCAGTTCGGCAGGACGAGCGCCACCCGGTCACCGGGGCGCACACCGAGCCGCCGTAGCCCTCCGCGCCGCGGTGCACCCGGTCGGCGAGTTGCGAATAGGTCAGTTCCGCGCCGAAGAACTCGAGCGCCGGACGTGGTCCGAACCGGGCTGCCGAAGTCTCGAGCATGTCGACCAGCGAGTGCTCCGGAGGCGTGATGTCCGAGGGCACGCCCTCGGCGTAGCTGGCGAGCCAGATCCGTTCCCTAGCGGTGCTCACAGCCCTGCCCCTCTCCACGCTGGAACCAGCGTAGACCGCCGGGCGGGGACACCGGCATGTTCCGGCGGACGAGGGCGGCCCGCGCGGGACCCGGGCGGGTCCCGCGCGGGCCGCCTCGACGACAGGACGGTCAGACCGTCGCCGGCTCCGCCGGGGCGGGGGCGTCGACCGGGGAGGCGACATCGAGCTGCAGGGACTTGGTACCCCAGCGCCAGACCTTGTCGAACAGTGCGGTGTCGTCCGAGAGCTTGACTCCGAGGGACGGCACCATCTCCCGCAGGGTGTCCTGCCATGCCGTCCACCGGTCGGGGAAGCACCGTTCGAGCACGTCGAGCATCGCCGGAACCGCGGTCGAGGCCCCCGGCGACGCGCCGAGCAGGCCGGCGATCGTGCCGTCGCCGGCATTGACCACGGCGGTGCCGAACTCGAGCACTCCGCCCGCGCCCTTGCGGCGGATGACCTGTACCCGCTGGCCGGCGGTGATGAGCTCCCAGTCCGCCATGCGGGCCTGCGGCACGAACTCGCCCAGGGTGCCGATGCGGTCGCGCGGCGACTGCATCAGCTCACCGATCAGGTACTTGGTCAGTCCCATCTCGGTGAGGCCGACGCCGATCATCGACAGCAGGTTGTTCGGCTTGACCGACCCGGGCAGGTCGGTGAACTTGCCGTTCTTGAGGAACTTCGGGGACCAGCCGGCGTAGGGGCCGAACAGCAGGCCCTGCTTGCCGCCGATCACGCGGGTGTCGAGGTGCGGGACCGACATGGGCGGTGCACCCACGGCGGCCTTGCCGTACACCTTGGCGCTGTGCATGGCGATCAGCTCCGGATTGGTGCAGCGCAGGAACTGACCGGAGACGGGGAAGCCGCCGAAGCCCTTGGCCTCCGCGATACCCGACTTCTGCAGCAGGTGCAGCGCGCCACCGCCGGCACCGACGAACACGAACCGGGCGTGCACCTTGCGGGCCTGGCCGGTGCGGCGGTTGCGGACCTTGACGCTCCAGCTTCCGTCGGACTGCTTGTCCAGATCCGTCACGTCGTGGCCGAAGTGCACGGTGCCGCCGGACGCGGCGACGTTGTTCAGCAGCTGCTTGGTGAGGGCGCCGAAGTCGACGTCGGTGCCGTCCTGGGTCCAGTTCAGCGCGATGGGCTCGGAGAAGTCCCGGCCCTGCGCCATCAGCGGCAGCCGTTCCGAGAAGTACTCGGGGCTCTCCGAGTACTCCATGCCGGCGAAGAGCGGGTGCCCGGCCAGCGCGTCGTAGCGGGCACGCAGGTACTTCACGTTGTCGGCGCCGTGGACGAAGCTGACGTGCGGAACGGGATTGATGAAGTTCTTGGGATCGGTGAGGATGCCGTTGTCCACCGCGAACGCCCAGAACTGGCGCGAGACCTGGAATTGCTCGTTGACGTTGATCGCCTTGGTGATGTCCACGCCACCGCCCGGCTTGGCGGGCGTGTAGTTCAGCTCGCACAGCGCCGAGTGGCCGGTGCCCGCGTTGTTCCAGGGATCACTGCTCTCGGCCGCCGCGGCGTCGAGCCGCTCGAAAGCGGTGATGGACCAGTCGGGCTGCAGCCGGCGCAGGATGGCGCCGAGTGTCGCGCTCATGATGCCCGCACCCACGAGCACTACATCGGTCTTGGCCTCTACCACGTTCTCTGACACTGGAGGATCGACTTCCTTGTCTGTTCGCACGCGCCGCTGCGTTCCGCACTGCACCGCGTGAGTGTCCCGTGCACGTCCGTGCTCGTCCGCCGGGTCTCGCTGAACTCACGGATCCCGGCGACGTCGCGGCCGCGCCGACTGCGACGAACAGGTTACCCGCGCGTTGTCCGGCGTTTGTCTTCACCCAATTGTGCCCCCACGACAGGTCCGCGTACCGACCAATACAGTGTGATCGTGACTACTTGGCAGCCCGATATCCTCGGCGACGGATACGAGCAGCTCACGCTGCATCTCGGCCCCGATCCGGACGGCGAGGGCGAGGCCACCGCCACCCTCGTCCGCTACCAGCCGTCCGTCTACCCCGGCGGCGAGTCCGCGCCGGACCGCGCGGTGATCTACGTGCACGGCTTCACCGACTACTTCTTCCAGCAGCACCTCGCCGAGCACTTCGCCGCCCAGGGGTACCGGTTCTTCGCCCTGGACCTGCGCAAGTGCGGGCGCTCGCGGCAACCCGGGCAGACCCCGCACTTCGTCACCGATCTGACCTACTACGACGCCGAACTCGAGGAGGCACTGCGGATCGTCCGCGGTGAGGTCGGCGGCGGGATCCTGCTCGTGGCGCATTCCACGGGCGGGCTGGTCCTGCCGTTGTGGCTCGATCGGATGAACCGCCGACCGGGCGGTACGGGCGGCGCCGGGATCCAGGGCCTGATCCTCAACAGCCCGTGGTTCGACCTGCAGGGACCGTCGATCCTGCGCGGCCTCGGCACCGTCGCGGTCGATGCCGTCGGCCGGGTGCGCAGCCGCGCCGTCATCCCGGGGCAGAGCCTGGACACCTACGGGATGAGTCTGCACAAGGACGCCAACGGCCACTGGGAGTACGACCTGGACTGGAAGCCGCTGGCCGGGTTTCCCGTCACGTTCGGCTGGCTCCGTGCCGTCCGCCGCGGCCACGCGACACTGCACCGCGGCCTCGATGTCGGCGTCCCGTCGCTGATCCTGCGGTCGAAGGACACCCGCTGGGCCCCCGCGTACGACCCCACGGTGGACACCGCCGACGCGGTCCTCGACGTCAAGCAGATCGCCCGGTGGGCCGGATGCCTGGGCGACCGCACGACGATCGTTCCGATCACCGGCGCCCGGCACGATGTGTTCCTCTCCACACCCGACGTGCTCGACGTGGCGTTCCGGGAATTGGATCTGTGGCTGGACTGGTTGGACGGTCACAGCAGATCCCTGTGATCGTCCACGCGAACCTGACAACGGGAGAACAGTGAGTCACTACGACCTGGCCATCATCGGCACCGGCTCCGGAAACTCGATCCTCGACGAGCGATTCGACGGCCGGAAGGTGGCGATCCTCGAGCAGGGCACCTTCGGTGGCACCTGTCTCAACGTCGGCTGCATCCCCACCAAGATGTACGTCTATGCGGCGGAGGTCGCGCAGACCGTGCGCAAGGCCGCGAAGTACGGTGTCGACGCGACGATCGACGGGGTCCGGTGGAGCGACATCGTCGACCGGGTGTTCGGCCGGATCGACCCGATCGCGGCCGGCGGCGACCGCTACCGCACCGAGGACTGCGCGAACGTCACCGTCCACCGCGGGCACGCCCGGTTCGTGGGCGAGCGCACCCTCGACACCGGCACGGGCGAGATCATCACCGCCGACCAGGTCGTCGTCGCAGCGGGCGCGCGTCCGGCGATCCCGCAGGAGGTACTCGACGGCGGGGTCCGCTACTACACCAACGACGACATCATGCGGCTGCCGAAACTGCCGGAATCGCTGGTGATCCTCGGCTCCGGGTTCATCGCGATGGAGTTCGCGCACGTCTTCTCCGCCCTGGGCACCCGGGTGTCGGTGCTCGCCCGCACCGGTCAGTTGCTGCGGCACCTCGACCACGACCTCGCCGAGCACTTCACCGGCCTGGCCACCGACCGGTGGGACGTGCACCTGTCCAACCCCGCGACGGCGTTCCGTCCCGTCGGCGACGGCGTCGAGGTGGAACTGGCCGACGGCACCACCGTCAGCGGCGACGCGCTGCTCGTCGCGGTCGGCCGGACACCCAACGGGGACGCACTCGACGCCGCCGCGGGCGGCATCGCGCTGCACGACGACGGCCGGATCGTCGTCGACGAGTTCCAGCGCACCACCGCGCGCGGGGTCTTCGCGCTCGGCGACGTCTCGTCGCCGCACCAGCTCAAGCACGTCGCCAATCACGAGGCCCGCGTCGTACAGCACAACCTGCTCCACGACGCGTGGGGCGAGGACGTCTCGGTCCTGCGCCGCTCGGACCATCGGTTCGTGCCGTCCGCGGTCTTCACCGACCCGCAGATCGCGACGGTCGGCCTGACCGAGGAACAGGCCCGCGCCCAGGGCTACGACGTCGCGGTGAAGATCCAGTACTACGGCGACGTCGCGTACGGCTGGGCGATGGAGGACACCGAGGGTTTCTGCAAGGTGATCGCCGACCGCACCACGGGCAAGCTGCTCGGCGCGCACATCCTGGGCGCCCAGGCGTCGTCGGTGATCCAGCCGCTGATCCAGGCCATGAGCTTCGGTCTCACCGCCCGGGAGACGGCCACCGGACAGTACTGGATCCACCCGGCCCTGCCGGAACTGGTCGAGAACGCTCTCCTCGGGTTGTGATCGGTGTGTCCTTTGGGCGGCTCCCACCGCCCAAAGGACACACCGGCGGCGAAGCCGCCTACCAGCTGCCGGTGCGCAGGGCGATCGCGCTGGCCAGTTCCGCCGGCGCCTCGGCCGGGATGTTGGCCACTCCGCTCAGTTCGACGACGCGGAACTCCGACAGGACGTACCGCATCGAGGCGTCGGCCTCCGGGCGGCGCGCGGCGCTGCCCACGAGCACGGTGGTGGGCACCTCGGCGGGGGCGGCGTCCGCGTCCCGTACGACGCCCTCGACGTCCGGCACCGCCGGGTGGCCCCGGTCGGCGACCACGAGGCTGGCGAACCGGCCGAACCGGCCCGAGGCGGCCGCCCACGCCAGCTCCGCTCCTGCCCCACTGCCGACGAGGTGCACCCACGGCAACTGCAGGGCGTCGAGCAATGCATGTACGCCCGCGACGTCGAGACCCTCGATGGTCTCCGGTACGAACGTACGCAGATCCGAATGGTGCAGCCGCGCGCACACCGCGTCGTAGACGTCGGCGGATTCCCCGGCGCCGGGCAGCAGCAGCACCGCGTGCCGGCTCTCGGGGCCGTCGATTCGCACGGTGAAGGTGCCGGCCGGGATCGCCACGTCAGTCGGTTCCATGCCGAAGCACGGTACGCGACAAGGCGTTGCGCCCGGCACCCGGCCGCGTCACGGCAGCGTGAGGATATCCGCTCCGCTGTCGGTGACGACGATGGTGTGCTCGAACTGGGCGGTCCACTTGCGGTCCTTGGTGACCACGGTCCAGCCGTCGTCCCAGATCTCGTAGTCCACGGTGCCGAGGTTGATCATCGGCTCGATCGTGAACACCATTCCCGGCTCGAGCACGGTGTCGACGGACGGCTGGTCGTAGTGCAGGATCACCAGCCCGTTGTGGAACGTCTCGCCGATGCCGTGACCGGTGAAGTCACGCACCACCCCGTACCCGAACCGGTTCGCGTACGACTCGATGACCCGGCCGACGACGTTGAGGGCCCGGCCCGGCTTGACCGCCTTGATCGCCCGCATCGTCGCCTCACGGGTCCGTTCGACCAGCAGGCGGTGCTCCTCGGAGACCTCGCCCGCCAGGAACGTGGCATTGGTGTCACCGTGCACTCCCCCGATGTAGGCGGTGACGTCGATGTTGACGATGTCGCCGTCCTCGAGCACCGTCGAATCCGGGATGCCGTGGCAGATCACCTCGTTCAGCGACGTGCAGCACGACTTGGTGAAGCCCTTGTACCCCAGCGTCGAGGGATACGCGCCGTGGTCGCACATGTATTCGTGCGCGATCCGGTCCAGTTCGTCGGTGGTCACGCCCGGCGCGACGGCCTTGCCCGCCTCGGCCAGGGCCTGCGCGGCGATGCGGCCGGCGACCCGCATCTTCTCGATGGTCTCCGGGGTCTGCACCCACGGCTCGTGCCCTTCGTTCGCCGTCGGCTTCCACGCGTACTCCGGTCGCTCGATCCCGTTGGGGACGGCGCGGACGGGTGAGACGGTTCCGGGGACGAGTGCGGTGCGAACAGGCATGGTCACCAGGATAGGCCCCGACCGACGGGGGGCGACGCGGCGCCGGCCGCGCCGCCCCCACGCGGGCGGCTCAGCCCTGACGCAGGATGTAGCGCTGGATCTTGCCGCTGGGCGTCTTCGGCAGCTGCGGCACGAAGTGCACGGTCCGCGGGTAGGCGTGCGCCGCGAACTTGCGCTTGACCAGCTGCTGCAGCTCCACCTCGAGCTCGTCGGTGCCGTCGACGCCGTCGCGCAGCACCACGAACGCTTCGAGCACCTCGCCGCGCAGCTGGTCGGGCATGCCGACGACGGCGGCCTCGACGACGTGCTCGTGCATCACCAGCACGCTCTCGACGTCGAACGGGCCGATCCGGTAGCCCGCCATGATGATCACGTCGTCGTCGCGGGCGGAGAAGTAGAAGAACCCGTCCTCGTCGACCTGTCCGGCGTCGCCGGTGAGGTACCAGCGGCCGTCCTCGGTGAACCGCTGCGCGGTCTTCTCCGGCGCGTCCACGTACCCTGTGAACCACAGCAGGGGGCTGGCGTGGGTGTCGATCGCCACCCGTCCGGGCACGCCGGGGGCGGCGATGTCGTCGGAGTCGTCCGAGAGCACGGCGCAGGACCACCCGGGCAGGGGCTTACCCATCGATCCGGGCCGCACTTCTTCGCGCAGCCCGTCCGCCCACGCGTTGACGACGAACATGCCGTGCTCGGTCTGGCCGTAGTGGTCGCGCACGATCACGCCGAGGGTCTGCTCGGACCATGCCACGACGTCCGGGGTGAGCGGCTCGCCGGCGGACGAGGCGCGCCGCAGCGAGATCGACTCCGGCACGGGCGCCGAGTCCGCCCGCAGGCTGCGGTAGACGGTGGGCGCGGCCGCGAAGTTGGTGACCCCGAACTTTTCCATCACCTGCCAGGTGAGGGCGGCGGAGAACCCGGCGTGCAGCAGCAGGCTGCGCACACCGGCGGCCAGCGGCGCGAGCAGCGCGTAGTAGAGCCCGTACGCCCAGCCGGGATCGGCGGCGTTCCAGAACACGTCGTCCTCACGCACGTCGAGGCCGAAGTCCAGGTAGGCGTGGAACGACGCGAGCGCCCGCACCGGCACCGGCACCCCCTTCGGGGTGCCGGTCGTGCCGGAGGTGAACAGCTGCACGAGCCCGCCGTGCCCACCGACGGCGACCGCGGCGCCGCGCGGATCGTCCGCATCGTGCGAGGCCACCAGGTCGGCGAAGCGGACGCCGATGCCGGCGGTGCCGGCCTCGGCGGGACCGGCAACGACGATCTGCCACGGCGCGTCGGCGGGGATGTCCTCGCCGGGCGCGAGCTTGCCGACCTGGTCCGCGTCGGCGACGACGACCTTCGCCCCGCTGGCCTGCAGCCGGAAGCCGATCGCCGGGGGTGCGAAGGCGGTGAACAACGGCACGTGCACGGCACCGCGACGCCAGATGCCGAGCAGCGCCACCACCAGGTCCGCGGACTTGCCCATCAGGGTGGCGACATGGTCGCCCGGCTCGACGCCGAGATCGGCCAGGGCCGCGGCGAACCGGGAGGACTGCTCACGCAGCTCGCCGAAGGTCAGGTCGGTCGCGGTCAGATCCGCCTCGACCACTGTGAACGCGACGGCGTCCGCGGGATGCCCGTCGCACAGCAGCTGTGCGGCACACGCGTCGGCGGTGTCGTAGCGGTCCAGCAGTTCCCGCACCCGTGCCTCCTGCCCGGAATGCGCACGCGCGGTGGTCTCGGTGGTCATCGAATCCGTCCTCTCGTGAAGCGCCCCGGGGTGAACGTCCCGAGGATCGATTCCTTTATGATCCAAGTCACACGTCCGTCCCGATACCCCCGGAAAGGGGTGACCGATGGCGCCGGCCGGCACCTCGCCTCTCCTTCGTCCCCGCGACAGCGACGCCCTGCGCGGGGAGCTTCGCCGTACCGCGGCCGAGGCCCTGATCCCCGTCGTGTTCGCCGGGGAGGTCCGCGACGGGAACCTGCACCTGACCGAGTTCTTCGGCACCCGCACCAACGCTCTCGAGGGGGTCGTGGTCCCGCCGCGGGCCGGTCTGGGCGGCCTCGTGGTGGACCGGGCCCGGCCGGCGACGGTGCCGGACTACGGCCGGTCGTCGTCGATCACCCACCACTTCGATCGGCCGGTCCTCGGCGAGGGGCTGCGCTCGATCCTCGCGGTGCCGGTGATGGTGAGCGGGGCGGCTCGTGCCGTGCTCTACGGCGCGATCCGGGAGTGTTCACCGCTCGGCGACCGCGCGGTGGGAGCCTTCGTGCAGGCGGCGCGACGGCTCAGCAGCGAGATCGCCGTCCGGGACGAGGTGGACCGGCGGCTGGCGATGCTCGGCTCCCTCGACCGCCCGGCCGAGAGCCCGGTCGCGGCCGCCCAGATCCGGGACGTGCACGCAGAACTGCGCGGTCTCGCCCAGTGCGTCGAGGATGCCGGCCTGCAGCGTAAGCTGCGGGACCTGTCGGACCGGCTGGCCGGGGCGCTCGGCGGCGCGGCACCGCTCCAGAGCGACGTGGTGCTCTCGCCGCGCGAGACCGACGTGCTCGCGCACGTGGCGCTGGGATGCACCAACGCCGAGATCGCCGACCGGCTGTCGGTGGGCCCGGAGACGGTCAAGAGCTACCTGCGCAGCGCGATGGGCAAGCTCGACGCCCACACCCGGCACGAGGCCGTCGTGTCGGCGCGACGCCTGGGGCTGCTGCCCTGACCGGCGGCCGGTGGGCTCTGCCGCGGCGCGGGCGGGCCGGTCAGTAGCCCTCCGGCAGCGCCGCGAACATGTCGCGGGTGACGGCGACGGCGTTGTCGGAGCTGCCGCCGCGCACGACGAGCGTCGCGAAGGCCAGGTCACCGCGATATCCGACGAACCATGCGTGGGAGCCGCCCGCGACCTCGGCCTCACCCGTCTTGCCGTACACCTCGCCCTGGTCGCGAATCCGGTCGGCGGTACCGCTGGTGATCACCAGGCGCATCATGCCGCGCAGGCCGTCGACCATCTCCGGGGTGACCGGCGGCCGGTCGCCGGTGACGACGGTCTCGCGTCCCTGCAGCAGGTAGGGCACGGGTGCGCTGCCGTGCGCGACGGTCGCCGCGGCCAGGGCCATCCCGAACGGGCTGACGACGACCCTGCCCTGACCGAAGCCGTCCTCGGCGCGCTGGACCAGGTCCTCCGCGGGCGGCACCGATCCGGAGAACGTGGGCATGCCCACCACGTCGTACTCGGGTCCGATGCCGAACTGCGCGGCCGCGACGGTGAGGGCGTCGGGCGCCATCTCGGAGGCGAGTTTGGCGAACGAGGTGTTGCACGAGCGCGCGAACGCCGTCGCCATCGGCACGGTGCCGACCGAGAATTCGTTGTAGTTCGGAACACTGCGCTCGCCGATCGTGATCCGGCCCGGGCAGGCCACCATGGTGCCCGGTCCCGCGAGCCCGCTGGAGATGGCGGCACCCGAGGTGATGATCTTGAAGGTGGAGCCGGGCGGGTACTGTCCGGCCAGCGCGACCGGCCCGTCGCGGTCGGCGGCCTTGTTCTGCGCGACGGCGAGGACCGCGCCGGTGGACGCCTCGATCACCACCATCATCGCCTGTTCCGTGCGGGCGTCGACGGCGGCCTGCGCCGCCACCTGGATGGGACGGTCCAGGCTGACGGAGAAGGACGGCGCGGGTTCGGGCGGCGTCTCGGTGAGGACCCCGGTGTCGACACCGTTCTGGTTGACCGCGACGACGCTCCACCCGGCCTTGCCGTCCACCTCGTCGATCACGGTCTTCTTGACCTGGCCGACGAGGTCGGGGGCGAAGGTACGGTCGGTGGCGACGAGATCGGCCTGCTCGGTGATCGTGACCCCGGGCACCGCCGCGAGGGTGTCGGCGACGCGTTCGTAGTCCTCCTCACGCAGCCGCACGACCGAGTAGGCGCCGTCGGCGGCGGTCGCGGTCTCGGCGATCGACTGCGCGGTCAGCGACGGGTCGAACTCGGTCAGCGCCGCCGACAGCGCCCGCGCCGCGGCCCGGACATCGCCCGCCTGCGCCGCATCGAAACCGATTCCGTAGACGATGCCCGGAACGAGCACGTCCGAGCCGGAATGCTCGTTGACGCGGGCACGCGGGGCGGGATTGGTCCGCAGCTGCATCCGCTGCCGGTCCCCGAGCTGGGGATGCAGGTTCGACCGCGTCCAGCGCACCACCCAGTCCTCGCCGCTGCGGCCCATGTTCATCTGCCCGGAGTACCGCCACACGCGCTCGCCGGGCAGGTCCCACTCGTAGACGTAGGTGACGGTCGCGGTGTCCCCGTCGATCCGCACCCCGTCGGTGTCCACCTCGAGACCCTCCGCCTGCAGCCCCGTCCACGTCGCCGCGAGCGCCTCCTCGGCCGAGTCGGGACGATCGGTCAGGGCAGCGGCCGCAGCGAAGTCCCGCTCGGCGAAGTCGGTGAGGAACTCCTGTGCGGCAGGCTCCGGTCCGGCGGGTTTGGGGGTGCATGCCACGACGCCGCCGGCCAATGCGACGGCGGCTGCCAGGATCGGCAGGAGCCGACGCGGTGCCTGGACGAACCGGACGGACGGGACCGGGGCGCAGACGGGTCGAGTTCTCATCGCCGTCATCGTAGGACCGGTGGCACCCGGGATCGGGGAGGCGACACGGCCCGGACGGAGCGGCCCCTCAGTCCAGCAGAACCGTGCAGAAGGTCGCGACCTGCCGGAAGCCGATCCGGGCGTACGCCGCGCGAGCGCGGTGATTGAAGCTGTTGACGTACAGGCTCGGCAGCCGGCCACCGGCGGTGACGGCGGCGGCGACGGCCGCGGTGCCGGTCGAGCCGAGGCCGGCGTCGCGCCTGCCGGGGTCCACCCACACGCCCTGGATCTGCCCCACAGACGAGGACTGGGAGCCGATCTCGGCCTTGAACACCACCCGGCCGTGCTCGAAGCGGGCCCATGCGCGTCCGGTGGCGATCAGGCTCTGCACCCGGCGGCGGTATCCCGCTCCGCCGTCACCCGCGCACGGATCCACACCGACCTCCTCGCGGAACATCGCGATCGCGGCCGGCATGTAGGCGTCGATCTCGTCCGGTCGCACGCGCCGCACCAGCGGGTCGGGGACGACGAGGGGTTCCCGGTCGAGCACCAGCAGCGGTTGCTCGGCCCGCACCTCGCGGGCGGGACCCCATTCCGGCTGCAGGACCTCCCACATCGGCAAGGCGAGTTCGGCACGGCCGACGAGCGACGAGCACAGGCGGGGGCCGCGGGCGGCGCGGTCCGCGAAGGCATGCAGGTCGTCGCGATCGCCGAGCAGCGGGACGAGGTTCGCCCCCGAGAAGCACAGCGACTCGTCGGGTCCGCCCCGGCTCCACATGTCACCGCCGACGGCGCGGGAGTCGAGGCCGTACTCCTCGATCCGGCCGGCCACCATGCACGCCGCCACCGGATCGCGGGCCAGCACCCGCAGCACGTGTGCGGTGTCACGGCCGCCGAGAGACCGGACTCCCAGAAGCTTGAGCACGTCCCACCACCTGTCGACTGCGGATACGCACTCAGACTGCCAGAAGCCGGGGCCGCGCGGGAGTCCTGTGCCCGCCGAACCGGTTCAGCCGACCGAGACCACCGGGTTTCCGGTGCCGGCGTCGCCTTCCATCTCCTCGGCGATGCGCATGGCCTCCTCGATGAGGGTCTCGACGATCTGGGCCTCGGGGACGGTCTTGACGACCTTGCCCTTGACGAAGATCTGGCCCTTGCCGTTGCCGGACGCGACGCCGAGGTCGGCCTCGCGTGCCTCACCGGGGCCGTTGACGACGCAGCCCATGACCGCGACGCGCAGCGGCACCTCCATGCCCTGAAGGCCTGCGGTGACCTCGTCGGCGAGGGTGTAGACGTCGACCTGCGCGCGGCCGCACGACGGGCAGGAGACGATCTCGAGCTTGCGCGGCCGCAGGTTCAGCGACTGCAGGATCTGGGTGCCGACCTTGATCTCCTCGGCGGGCGGCGCCGACAGCGACACCCGGATGGTGTCGCCGATGCCCTCGCTGAGCAGCGCACCGAACGCGACGGCCGACTTGATCGTGCCCTGGAAGGCGGGCCCTGCCTCGGTCACACCCAGATGCAGCGGGTAGTCGCACTGCGCGGCGAGCTGACGGTAGGCCTCGACCATCACGACGGGGTCGTTGTGCTTGACCGAGATCTTGAGGTCGCCGAAGCCGTGCTCCTCGAACAGGCTCGCCTCCCACAGCGCGGACTCGACGAGCGCCTCGGGCGTGGCCTTGCCGTACTTGCTCAGGATGCGCGGATCCAGCGAGCCGGCGTTGACTCCGATACGGATCGGGATGCCCGCGGCGCCGGCGGCTTTGGCGACCTCCTTCACGCGGCCGTCGAACTCCTTGATGTTGCCGGGGTTGACGCGCACGGCGGCGCAGCCGGCGTCGATGGCGGCGAAGATGTAGCGCGGCTGGAAGTGGATGTCCGCGATGACCGGGATCTGGCTCTTCTTCGCGATCGCGGCGAGCGCGTCGGCGTCCTCCTGCCGCGGGCACGCGACCCGGACGATGTCGCAACCGGACGCGGTGAGCTCCGCGATCTGCTGCAACGTCGCGTTGACGTCGTGCGTCTTGGTGGTGCACATCGACTGCACCGACACCGGGTGGTCGCTGCCCACGCCGACGTCGCCGACCATGAGCTGACGGGTCTTGCGCCGGGGCGCGAGGACGGCGGGAACTTCGGGCATGCCCAAACCGACGGGGCTGGTCACGTTTCGCCTTCTTTCGTAGCTACGCGGCAATTCTAGCGGTGTGGGTCAGAACAGCTGGATGGGGTTGACGATGTCCGCGGTGAGTGTCAACAGCATGAACGCGCCGCCGATGAGGACGAACACGTAGGTGACGGGCAGCAGCTTCGTGTAGTCGACCGGGCCGCCGACCGGCAGCCCGCGCAGCCCGCGGATCCAGTTGCGGACCTTCTCGTACACGACGACGGCGATATGGCCGCCGTCGAGCGGCAGCAGCGGGAGCAGGTTGAACATGCCCAGGAAGAAGTTCAGCTGGGCGAGCAGCAGGACGAACATCTGCCAGATGCCCCGCTCGGCGACCTGCCCACCGATGACGGAGGCACCGACCACGCTGATCGGGGTGTCGGGGTCGCGTTCGCCGCCCGTCACCGACTCCCACAGCGCCCCCACCTTGCTGGGCAGGTCGGCGAGGGCCTGCGCGGTGAGCACGAACATGTCGCCGGTGAATTGCAGCGTGCCGCCCACTGCGGTGAACGCGTTGTATTCGGTGACGGACGGCGGCGCGGCCACCCCGATGGCGCTGACGGTCTCCGAGGTGATCGCGCCCGTCTCGGGATCCTGCACCCAGCGCTGGGCGGACTGGACCGGCACCGGGATCGTCAACGTGCGACCGTCGCGCTCGACGACGAAATCCACCGTGCCGGTCGCGGCGCGGGTGACCTCGACCAGGTCCGCGAATGTCGCGACCTCGGTGCCGCCGACGGAGACGACGACGTCCCCGACTTCGAGGCCGGCGGCAGCGGCCGGACCCGGCCCGCTGCACGGCGCGAGCTCGTAGCCCCCGGATTCACCGGCCTGGGTCGGTGCGACGCACGAGAGCTCCCCGATCTCCGCCGGGGTCTCCCCCAGCCGCGGCAGACCCCACGCCACGGCGAGCCCGAAGATCAGCACCATGCCGAGGAGGAAGTTCATCGCGATGCCGCCGGACATCACCACCACGCGCTTCCATGCCTTCTGCTTGAACATGGCGCGCTCGTGCTCGTCGGGAGCCAGCTCGTCGAGCGCCGTCATGCCCGCGATGTCGCAGAAGCCGCCCGCCGGGATCGCCTTGAGGCCGTACTCGGTCTCACCGCGCCGGAACGAGTACAGCCGCGGCCCGAACCCGATGTAGTAGCGCCGCACCTTCATGCCGAGGCGCTGCGCGGTCCACATGTGCCCGGCCTCGTGCAGGGCGATGGATACGGCGATGCCGAGGGCGAACAGCACGACGCCCAGAACGAACATCATCGGTGGCCGGTCCTCCTACTTCACGAGCGCGCGGGCTCGGTCCCGAGCCCAGCCGTCGGCGGCGAGCACATCTTCCACGGTAGCGGGTGCCGCGGACCAGGCGTCGGCGTCGGCCAGCACCGCCGCCACCGTGCGCACGATCCCGGGGAACGGCAGCGCCCCCGCCAGGAAAGCCTCCGCGGCCACCTCGTTCGCGGCGTTGTACACCGCGGTCAGGCATCCGCCGCCCACCCCGGCGGCCCGGGCGAGTTCGATCGCGGGGAAGACGTCGTGATCCACGGGTTCGAACTCCCACGTCGAGGCGGTCGTGAAGTCGAGGGCCGGCGCCGCGTCCGCGATCCGGTGCGGCCAGCCCAGCGCGAGCGCGATCGGCAGCTTCATCGACGGCGGCGACGCCTGGGCCAGCGTGGACCCGTCGGTGAAGGTGACCATCGAGTGCACGATCGACTGCGGGTGCACGGTGACGTCGATCCGGTCGTAGCCGATGCCGAACAACAGGTGCGTCTCGATCAGTTCCAGGCCCTTGTTCACCAGCGTCGCCGAGTTCAGGGTGTTCATCGGGCCCATCGACCAGGTCGGGTGGGCGCCGGCCTGCTCGGGGGTGACCGACTCGAGCCGTTCGGCCGTCCAGCCGCGGAACGGACCACCCGAGGCGGTCAGCACGAGCCGGGCCACCTCGTCGGGGCTGCCGCCGCGCAGGCACTGGGCCAGCGCCGAGTGCTCCGAGTCCACCGGCACGATCTGCCCCGGGGCCGCGGCGGCGGTGACCAGTGCGCCGCCCGCGACGAGCGACTCCTTGTTGGCCAGCGCCAGGCGTGCGCCCGTCGCCAGTGCGGCCAGCGTCGGCTCCAGGCCGAGGGATCCGACGAGGGCGTTGAGCACCACGTCGGCCTCCACGTCGCGCACCAACCTCGTCACCGCCTCCGGCCCGCTGCGGACCTGCAGGCCCGGGAGGTCGAGGCGCGCGGCGGCCTGTGCGTTCGCGACGGCCACCTCGGTCACACCGGTGACGCGGATCTGTTCGGCGAGCAGATCGATGTTGCCACCACCGGCGGCGAGACCGACCACCTCGAACCGGTCGGGGTTGGCGGCGATCACCTCGAGTGCCTGGGTGCCGATGGAGCCGGTGCTGCCGAGCAGCAGGACACGGGTGCGGGAGCTGGGTTGCGAGTCGGCCACGCCGACATTGTTCCCGACCGCCCTGAGGGGAGGCTGAATCACCCGCCCGGCGCGCGGGAGCGCGCCCCCACTTCGTACGACGGGCGGTCGTATGTCACGATTGGCCCAACAGCGAAGATCTTTGCGACCAGGAGGACAAGCGGTGGCCGGTACCGAGTTGAAGACCACTGGCGTCGACACGGCCGAGGTGCCGTCGGCGGAGTGGGGCTGGAGTGGCGAGGCGCCCCGCCTGTTCCGTTTCATGGGCTGGCTCATCGCCCTGTTCCTGCTGGCGATGATCATCGGCAACCACAACGGCAACGTCGAGAACTGGTTCCTGATCGGTTTCGCCGCGCTGCTCGTCGCCATCCTGGTGCGCGACATCGTCCAGCGCCGGCGCCGCAGGTAGCCGCACGTCCCCACAGCAACACCGAAGGGTCCGCCCGGTTCGTCCCGGGCGGACCCTTCGCTTGCCGCGAGTCCGTGTTCAGTTCTCGGCGGCGAGCTGGCCGCAGGCTGCCGCGATCTCCTGGCCCCGGGTGTCCCGCACGGTGCACGAGACCCCCTGAGCCTGGACGCGACGAACGAACTCGCGCTCGACCGGCTTCGGGCTGGCGTCCCATTCGCTGCCCGGCGTCGGGTTGAGCGGGATCAGGTTCACGTGCACCAGCGGGCCGAGCGCCTTGTGCAGCTTCTTGCCCAGCATGTCCGCCCGCCACGGCTGGTCGTTGACGTCGCGGATCAGGGCGTACTCGACGGAGACACGGCGACCGGTCCGGTCGGCGTAGTAGCGCGCGGCGTCGAGCACCTCGGCGACGGGCCAGCGGTTGTTGACCGGCACCAGCGTGTCGCGCAGTTCGTCGTCCGGCGTGTGCAGCGACACGGCGAGGGTCACGTGCAGTCCCTCGTCGGCCAGCCGGCGGATCGCCGGCGCCAGACCGACGGTGGAGACGGTGACCGACCGCTGCGACAGGCCCAGTCCCTCCGGCGGCGGGGCGGTGATGCGCCGCACCGCGGCCACCACCCGCTTGTAGTTCGCCAGCGGCTCCCCCATCCCCATGAACACCACGTTGGACAGACGACCCGGTCCCCCGGCCACGTCACCGTCGCGCAGGGCCGCGGCCGCGGCGCGCACCTGATCGACGATCTCGGCGGTGGACAGGTTCCGATCCAGGCCGCCCTGGCCGGTCGCGCAGAACGGGCAGGCCATCCCGCAGCCGGCCTGGCTCGAGATGCACAGGGTGGCGCGGTCGGGGTAGCGCATGAGCACACTCTCGAGGAGGGTGCCGTCCCCGGCGCGCCACAGCGTCTTGCGGGTCTCGCCGCCGTCGCACGCCACGTGCTTGACCGGTGTCAGCAACGCGGGGAAGAACGCCGCCCCCACCTGCTCGCGCACCTTCGCCGGCAGATCCGTCATCTTCTCCGGATCGGCCTCGAGCCGCCCGTAGTAGTGCCGGGCCAGCTGATCGGCCCGGAAGGCCGGCAGGCCCAGTTCACGCACGGCCGCCCGGCGCTGCTCGGCGTCGAGGTCGGCGAGGTGACGCGGCGGCATACCGCGTTTGGGCGCGTCGAAAACCAGGGGAAGAGAGGAGGGCATAATGACCCATTATCCATTACGGCGGCGGAGCCGGTCTTCCTCGCCGAATACGGTGTGCAGCGGCAGCCGGAGCGAGATGATCGATCCATGACCGACCGCCCCGCGAATCTGCCCGATCCGGTACCGGACCTGCCCGGCGGGGATCGGCCCGACCGGCAGGGCTCGACGAAGGCCACGCCCGATTCCGACCTCCGTCCCGCGCCGGCGATTCCCCTCGACCGCAGCCGCGCGGCATCGACGTGGACCGGCCTGGTCATCGGTGTTCTGGTCCTGATCCTGCTGCTCGTGTTCATCCTGCAGAACCTCGACTCGGTCACCATGGAACTGTTCGCCTGGGAGTTCACCCTGCCGCTGGGGGTGAGCCTGCTGCTGTCGGCCATCGCGGGAGCCCTCGTCATGGCGCTGGCGGGCGGTGTGCGGATCCTGCAGATCAAGCGTGCCGCGAAGCGGCGGTGACACAGCGCCGCCCAGCGGCGGGTGACGAACACAACGCACCCAATCTCCCCAACGCGGCGACAAGAGGGCACCCTGGAGACAAGACCTTCACCCGAGGAGCCTGACGTGACCGCCCACCTGGATGCCCCCGCCTCCGCCACCGTCGCACCCGAGCTCGCCCGATCCTGGCTGCTCGTTCCGGGCACCGCCCCGGAGCGCTTCGCGGCGGCTGCCGCGTCCGCAGCCGATGCCGTGATCCTCGACCTCGAGGACGCCGTGCCGGCGGCCGGCAAAGCCGCCGCACGGGGTCACGTCGTCGAATGGCTGCGCGGCGGTGGCCGTGCCTGGGTGCGGATCAACGACGCCACCACCGTGCACTGGGCCGACGATCTCGCCGCGCTCGCCGCGGTTCCCGGCCTGCAGGGCGTGATGCTCGCCAAGACCGAAAGCGGCCAGCAGGTCGACGCCACCGCCGCTCAGTTGCCGCCCGGAACCCGCATCCTCGTGCTCATCGAGTCGGCGGTGGGCCTCGAGGCCACGCCCGAGATCGCCCGCGCCGACGGGACGTTCCGGCTGGCTTTCGGCAGCGGCGACTTCCGCCGCGACACCGGAATGGACGACTCCCCGCTCGCGATGGCGTACCCGCGTTCCCGCCTGGTCGTGTCGAGCCGGGCGGCCCGCCTGCCCGGTCCCGTCGACGGACCGTCGCTGACCGACGACCCCGAGGTTCTCGAGCGGGAGGCGAAGCTGACCGCCTCCATGGGAATGACCGGGAAGCTGTGCATGACCCCGGCCCGGGCACCGTTCGCCAACGCCGCCCTGAGCCCCAGTTCCGACGAGGTCGGCTGGGCCCGCGACGTGATCGACACACTCGGGGAGGACGGCCGCGGTGTGCGCGACGGCAGTGACCTGCCCCGCCTGGCCAAGGCCAAGAGGATCAGCGAACTGGCCCGGGTGTTCCGCATCCGGGGCACCCACCACCGGTAGGTTCGCGGCCCCGGCAGGTCCGCAGCCCCCGGCAGGTCCGCAGCCCCCGGCAGGTCCGCAGCCCCTGGCAGGTCCGCAGCCCCCGGCAGGTTCGCGGCACGGTCAGGCGATCTCCAGTCCCCGGGGCTTGCGGCGCACGTGCAGCCGGTAGCGCACCGTGAGGGCGGTGCCTGCCGTGCCACGCACCGCGTGCTCGGCCACCCGCGGGCCGAACTCGATGCCGAGTACGCGCTCGAGCGTGGCGCGGTCCGGGAAACGCCACTCCGTGTCGAGCCGGCGCAGGTCGAAACCTTGGGCGTCGAAGAACGCCTCGACTGTGCGCGGGTCGTAGTGCGGCAGGTCCGCGCGCATCCATTCGCCGTACGGATGGGCGGTCGCGTCGAGATCGACGATCGCGAGGGCGCCGCCGGGCCGCAGCACGCGCATCGCCTCGGCGATACCTGCCCCGCACCCGGGACCGAAGAAGTACGCGGTACGGGCGTGCACGAGGTCCACGCTGCTGTCCGCGAGCGGCAGGTGCTCGGCCGAACCGGTCTGCACTCGCACGCCCGGTTGGCCCCGCGTCCGTCGCCGTGCCAGTTCCACCAGCGGCGGGTGCGGTTCGACACCGGTCACGGTGCGCGCCGCGGCCGCGAACATCGGCAGGTGGAAGCCGGTGCCGCAGCCCACGTCGACCACGTCCCGACCGGCCCAGTCGTATGCCTCGCGCAGCGCCGTGTACACGACGCCGTGGACGTCCTGGGCGCGGTTCTCTTCCTCGTAGACCTCCGGCCAGTGCCAGATGTTGGGGCTGGGCACCACCCCGTGCGTGTCGGACCGCTGCCTTCTCGTCACCGGCCTAGACGAAGGCCCCGAGGACGAGCCAGGTGACGAACGCGGACGGCAGGATGGAGTCCAGCCGATCCATGATCCCGCCGTGGCCGGGCAGCAGGGTGCCCATGTCCTTGATGCCGAGATCCCGTTTGACCTGCGACTCGATCAGGTCGCTCGCCGTGGCCGTGGCGGCGAGCACGACGCCGAGGAGCACACCGATCCACCAGGCGGCGTCGAGCAGCAGGGTCACCGTGAGCACACCGGCGACGGTGCAGGCGAGAACCGAGCCGCCGAAACCCTCCCAGGACTTCTTCGGGCTGATCGCGGGCGCCATCGGGTGCTTGCCGAACAGCACCCCGGACGCGTATCCGCCGACGTCGGATGCGACGCACACGATCATCAGGCAGAACACCCGGGCGGCACCGTCGTCCTCGAGGACCATCAGCGTCGCGAACGACGCGAGGAAAGGTACCCATGCCGCGGTGAAGACGGTGACCGCGGTGTCGCGCAGGTAGTTGCGGGGCCGGCCGCGCAGTCCGCGGTCGAACAGCCGCCACAGCATCGACACGACGGTGGTGCCGGCGAAGGCGCCGAGCACGCCGGTGGTGCCGTAGGGCCAGCCGAGCCAGATCATCGCCTGCCCCCCGACCAGGAGCGGGACCCGGGGAACCAGGACGTCCGCCTCACGCAGGCGCTTGGTGACCTCCGAGGTGGCGATCGCGATGGCCACCGCGACGACGAGGAGCCAGGCCTTGGGGGCGAACGCGAGCACGCCGATGACGAGGCCACCGAGCCCGGCGCCCACGCCCACGGCGGCGGGCAGGTTCCGGCCGGCGCGGGACGCCTTCTTCTCCGGCTCCGCGGCAGGGGTCGGATCGGGCCGGCCCGGCGGGACCTCGGTGCCCGCCTTCGCGGCGTCGGCCGCCGAGTCGGCGTCGGTGACGCCCAGGGGGAGCTGCGGATCGGACGACCCGGCGGCGGTACCCACGGTTAAACCTCCAGCAGCTCGGCTTCCTTGTGCTTGACCAGCTCGTCGATCTGCGCCACGTACTTCGCCGTGGTCTTGTCGAGCTCCTTTTCCGCGCGGGTGACGTCGTCCTCGCCGGCCTCGCCGTCCTTCTGGATGCGGTGCAGCTCCTCCATCGCCTTCCGTCGCACGTTGCGCACGGACACCTTGGCGTCCTCGCCCTTGGCCTTGGCCTGCTTGACCAGCTCGCGGCGGCGTTCCTCGGTCAGCTGCGGGATGGAGATGCGGATCAGGGACCCGTCGTTGGTCGGATTGACGCCCAGGTCGGAGTTGCGGATCGCGGTCTCGATCGGGCCGAGCTGCGAGGCCTCGTAGGGTTTGACGACCACCATGCGCGCCTCGGGGACGTTGATGCTGGCCATCTGCGTGACCGGGGTGGGCGCGCCGTAGTAGTCGACGACGATCCTGGAGAACATGCCGGGGTTCGCGCGGCCGGTGCGGATGGATCCGAGATCGTCCTTGGCCACCGTGACGGCCTTTTCCATCTTCTCCTCGGCTTCGAAGAGAGCTTCATCGATCACGGCTGTTCCTCCATGTTCCGTTGTCCGTTCATGACCGTACGAGTGTTCCGATCTTCTCACCGGCGACAGCCCGAGCGATATTCCCCTCGGTGAGCAGGTTGAAGACCATGATCGGCATGTCGTTGTCCATGCAGAGACTGAAGGCGGTCGCATCCGCGACCTTGAGGCCCTTCTCGATGACCTCGCGGTGGGTGATCTCGGTGAACAGGGTCGCGTCGGCGTCGATCCGGGGGTCGGCCGAGTAGACCCCGTCGACGGCCTTGGCCATCAGGACCACCTCCGCGCCGATCTCGAGGGCGCGCTGCGCGGCGGTGGTGTCGGTGGAGAAGTACGGCATGCCCATGCCGGCACCGAAGATCACCACGCGGCCCTTCTCGAGATGCCGGCGGGCACGCAGCGGCAGGTACGGCTCGGCGACCTGCCCCATCGTGATAGCGGTCTGGACGCGGGTGTCCACGCCCTGCTTCTCCAGGAAATCCTGCAACGCAAGGGAATTCATTACCGTGCCGAGCATGCCCATGTAGTCGGAGCGAGCGCGGTCGAGACCGCGCTGCTGCAGTTCGGCGCCCCGGAAGAAGTTGCCGCCGCCGATGACCACGGCTACCTCCACCCCGGAGCGGACGACCTCGGCGATCTCCTCGGCGACGGTCGTCACCACGTCCGGGTCGAGACCGACCTTGCCCCCGCCGAACATCTCCCCACCGAGCTTGAGCAGCACCCGACGGAAACCGGGACGTTCCTGGGCGTGTTCGGACATGGTTCTCCTCGGGTCGAGCGGTGGGTCGGCCCTTTCATCCTGCCTCATCCGACCCCGTGGAACCGAGACGGGGGCGCGAGTGTCCGATCGGCCCGAAATCGGGTCGCCGACGCGCCTCGACCCCGCCGGCGAGCGCCGACGGGGTCGAGGAAACGAGAGGTCTAGCTGCCGCCGACCTCGAAACGCACGAAGCGCGACACGGTGGCACCGGCATCGTCGAGCAGCGCCTTGACGGTCTTCTTCGAGTCCGTCACCGAGGCCTGCTCGAGCAGCACGACGTCCTTGAAGAAGCCGTTGAGCCGGCCCTCGACGATCTTCGGCAGGGCGGCCTCCGGCTTGCCCTCGTTCTTGGCGGTCTCCTCCGCGATGCGGCGCTCGTTCTCGACCGTGTCGGCCGGAACCTCGTCGCGGGAGAGGTACTTCGCCTTCAGCGCGGCGACCTGCATCGCGGCGGCACGGGCGGCCTCTGCGGCGGCGTCACCCTCACCGGAGTACTCGACGAGCACGCCGACAGCCGGCGGCAGGTCGGACGCACGCTTGTGCAGGTACACCGCGACGGGGCCGTCGAAGACGGCGAGACGGCGCAGCTCGAGCTTCTCGCCGATCTTGGCGGAGAGCTCCTGCACGAGGGTGTCGACGGTCTTGCCGTCGACCTCGACGGCCTTGAGGGCCTCGAGGTCGGCCGGCTTGGCCTCGGCCGCAGCGGTGACGATCTTCTCGGCGAGAGCCTGGAACTCGTCGTTCTTGGCGACGAAGTCGGTCTCGGAGTTGAGCTCGATGAGCACGCCGTTCTTCGCGGCGACCAGGCCCTCGGCGGTGGAGCGCTCGGCGCGCTTGCCCACGTCCTTGGCGCCCTTGATGCGCAGCTGCTCGACGGCCTTGTCGAAGTCGCCGTCGTTGTCGGCGAGGGCGTTCTTGCACGCCAGCATTCCGGAGCCGGTGAGCTCACGCAGACGCTTGACGTCGGCGGCGGTGTAGTTCGCCATGGGAAGCGAGCCTCCTGTGTCTGTTGTGCGCGATGGGTGCTCGCGCGGAAGTTTCCTCTGATGCGGCTCGGTCGCGTGCGGGTGCACTGATGCGGCGCGGTCGCGTGCGACGGCCCCGACCATGATCTCAGGATCTACCGGTCGGGGCCGCGCATCGGATCAGGCTTCGGCGGAGGGCGCCGCGTCGGCGGCGGGGGCCTCGGCTTCGGCGGCCGGGGTGGCCTGCGCGAGCAGCTCCTGCTCCCACTCGGCGAGCGGCTCGCCGGCGCCGGCCTCCGGCTTGGCGTCCTTGTCGGCGCTCTGGCCGGCGCGGGCCTGCACGCCCTCGGCGACGGCGGAGGCGACGACCTTGGTCAGCAGCGCAGCCGAACGGATCGCATCGTCGTTGCCCGGGATCGGGTAGTCGACGACGTCGGGATCGCAGTTGGTGTCGAGGATCGCGACGACCGGGATGTTCAGCTTGCGGGCCTCGCCGACGGCGATGTGCTCCTTGTTGGTGTCGACGACCCAGATCGCCGACGGCACCTTGGCCATGTCGCGGATGCCACCGAGGGTGCGCTCGAGCTTGGTCTTCTCACGCGTGAGCATGAGGATTTCCTTCTTGGTGCGACCCTCGAACCCACCGGTCTGCTCCATCGACTCCAGCTCCTTCAGGCGCTGCAGGCGCTTGTGGACGGTGGAGAAGTTGGTGAGCATGCCGCCGAGCCAGCGCTGGTTCACGTAGGGCATCCCGACCCGGGTGGCCTCTTCCGCGATGGACTCCTGCGCCTGCTTCTTGGTGCCGACGAACAGCACGGTGCCACCGTGGGCGACCGTCTCCTTGATGAACTCGTACGCCTTGTCGATGTACGTCAGGGTCTGCTGCAGGTCGATGATGTAGATGCCGTTGCGGTCGGTGAAGATGAACCGCTTCATCTTCGGGTTCCAGCGACGGGTCTGGTGACCGAAGTGGGCGCCGCTGTCGAGCAGCTGCTTCATTGTTACGACAGCCATGGCTGTTCTCTCTTTCGGTTCGGTTGCCGCGGGAGATCGGGTGATCCCCGCCCTGGCGTCCGCATGCCCGTCGGACCCTTGCGGGACCGGCCGACGGCCAATTTCCGATGGCGCCCGGAGCACCGGGCGGCGATCAGCGCGCGGACGCGCGAAGTCGATCTGCGAACACAGACCGCTCGAACAGTGTACGGCCTTGCCCTGCGGGAACCACAACTGCCTGATCAGCGGGCCGGTTCGGACGATCTGTGGACGAATCGGAGGGTTGTCCACAATGCCGGGCAGACTCTGTCCGTCGCAGGCACCGCCCGGCACGCTGGGCGGATGAAGATCACCGGGATCGCCGTCCTGACCGCGCTCGCCGCACTGGCGGGGTCGATTCCCGCCGCGGCGTCCCCCCGCGAGTTCGGCTGGCCGCTGCAGCCACGGCCGGCGGTGGCCCGCCCCTTCGACGGTCCCGAGCACGACTGGCTTCCCGGGCACCGGGGCGCCGACCTCGCCGGCCGGCCCGGGCAGCCGGTGCTCGCCGCCGGTGCCGGTGTAGTGGTGTTCGCGGGGACCGTCGCCGGCAAACCCGTGGTCTCGGTGGAGCACGCCGGCGGGCTGCGCACCACCTACGAGCCGGTGACCGCGACGGTCACCGCCGGCCGGCGCGTGGAACGGGGGGACCCGCTCGGCACCCTCGAGCCGGGCCACGAGGGTTGCCCCGCGGTGGCCTGCCTGCACTGGGGAATGCGCCGAGGCCGCGACGACTACCTCGACCCGTTGCCGCTCGTGCGGTCGGTGATCCGTCTCGAGCCCGTGTCCGGGCGCGGCGGCGGGACCGCTCAGGCGCGCCCGCGGCTCGGCTCCGGGCCGCGGCCCGCGGCGTGACGTCCCGACACCGCGGCGAAGTCGTCGGCGACCATGGCGGCGAGTTCGAGGAAGGCGCGACGAGTGGCGGGCCGGAGCAGAGCGAGGTCGATCTCGGCCCCCTCGGCGAGGTGCTCGTCGAACGGCACCACCTGCACGGCCCGGCACCGCGCGAGGAAGTGGCCCGTCAGTGCCTGCATGTCGATGTTGGTGGCCCCGGGCCGGGCAGCGCTGATCACCACGACGGTGCGCTCGACGAGCGCCCCGAAACCGTGGTGCTGCAACCAGTCGAGCGTCGCTGCAGCGCTCCGGGCCCCGTCGATCGCCGGGGATGCGACGAGCACGAGCGCGTGGGCGAGATCGAGCACCCCCCGCATCGCCGAATGCATGATGCCCGTGCCGCAGTCGGTGAGGACGACGTTGTAGTACACCCGCAGGATGTCCACGACGCGGCGGTAGTCGTCCTCGCTGAACGCCTCGGACACGGCCGGGTCGCGTTCGCTCGCAAGCACCTCGAGACGGCTCGGCGCCTGCGACGTGTGCGCGCGGACGTCGGCGTAGCGGGAGATCCGCGGGGCCGCGGCGAGCAGGTCGCGCACCGTGGACTCGGTCTGCTGGGGCACTCGCTGCGCGAGCGTCCCGAAGTCGGGATTCGCGTCGACCGCGATCACGCAGTCCCCCCGCAACGAGGCGAACGTGGAGCCGAGACCGACGGTGGTCGTCGTCTTCCCGACACCGCCCTTGAGGGAGAGCACCGCGATCCGGTAGTCGCCGCTGATCGGCTGCCGGACCCGGTCCCGGAGCTCACGCCGGTACGCCTCGTCGGTCGATTCGCCGGGCGCGAGGATCCCGCCGGTGAGCCGGTGCACGCTGCGCCGCCAACCGGCTGCCGGAGAGCGCCGGGACCGCCGGACCAGGGCGCCGGAGGTCAGGTCCTGATCGGACGGCCGGGGCTCCGGCGCGCCGGACTCCACCGTGCCGGTTTCCCGGCGGTGTCCTGGGGTGGAATGCCCGGGAGGGGTCGACGACGTCGGGCGTTCGGGATCGTCCGCCGCTCGCAGGGGTGACCCGGCGGCGTCCGCGCCGGGCGTGGGTGGACGCGGTGCGGGCTCGGTGCGGTGATGTTCCCCCGGACCGTTCTGCCCCGCCGCCTCCTCCGGACCGGTCGCAGTCGCGGGCCCGGCCACCGCGGCGTCGGCGGGTTGTCCGGTGACAACCGGTTCCGGCACCACCGGTTCTGTTGTTGCGGCTTCGAGGGCGGGTTCCGGGTCCGCAGGTTCGGGCTCCCCAGGTTCGGGGTCCCCAGGTTCGGGGGTGACGGGTTCGGGGGTGACAGGTTCGACACGGGACGGTTCGGGAACCGCTGCATCGACGATCCGCGCTTCGGGCACAGATGCGGGACGTTCTCGAGGAGGCATGCCGAACGGGACCGACGGCACCGGATCCGGCAGACCCGTCGACCGGTCCACCTCGACGGGCGCGGGCCGGGACGGCGGATGTACAGGCTGCGCAGGCGGCTCCGGCTGCGCAGGCAGCTCCGGATGCGCAGGCAGCACGACCGCACGGTCGCCACCCCGTCGCCTTCCGCGGCGGCCGACCGGCGCCGGTTCGTCCCGAAGCCAGGCAGGCAGAGCGTGCGTCGACTCCTCGTGTCCCACAATTCCCCCCGGATTGCGCAGCAGGTGCGGCGGCGACCGTACCAAACCTCGGGTTCGTCGTCGCCCGGGTCACGCCCGCGGATGCGCCTGTTCGTGCGCCGCCCTCAGCCGCGCTACCGACACATGGGTGTAGAGCTGGGTCGTCGCGAGGCTCGCATGTCCGAGCAACTCCTGCACCACCCGCAGGTCGGCTCCGCCCTCGAGCAGATGGGTGGCGGCGCTGTGCCGCAGCCCGTGCGGCGCGAGGTCGGGCGCGCCGGGGACCGCGGCCACGTTCTCGTGCACCACGGAACGGACCTGGCGCGGGCCCAGCCGCCCGCCGCGTGCACCGAGCAGAAGTGCGGGCCCGGAGTCCGGGCGCGCGAGGGCGGGCCGTCCGCTGTGCAGCCACGCGTCGAGCGCAGTGGCGGCGGGCGCACCGTACGGCACGGTCCGCTCCCTGTTGCCCTTGCCGAGCACGCGCAGCGCCCGACGATCGGCATCGACGTCGTCGACATCGAGCCCGCACAGCTCCCCGACCCGGATCCCCGTCGCGTACAGCAGCTCCAGCACGAGCCGGTCGCGCAGCGCCACCGGGTCCAGCTCGCGCGCACCGGCTTCCGCAGCCGCCATCACCTCGCATGCCTGGTCGGCCCGCAACACCGGCGGAAGGGTGCGATGGGTGCGGGCCGACACCAGCCGAGCCGCGGGATCGTGGTCGAGCCGGCCGGTGCGGGCCAGCCACGCGCAGAAGGTCCGGGCGGAGGAGGTGCGCCGCGCCAGGGTCGTACGGGCAGCGCCACCCGCGACCTGGTCGGCCAGCCAGGAGCGAAGCACCTCGAGGGTGAGGTCGTCGATCCGCGCATCCGGGTGGCCGGTCTCGAGGTGGGCGAGGAGGGTGCGGATGTCGGTCGTGTACGCGCGGATCGTGTGGGCAGACCGGCCGCCCTGCAAGTCGAGGTGCTCGACGAACTCCTCGAGGTGCACGGCGAGAGGCGGCGGCAGCGCGGTGTCCATGGCCGTCACCGTGCGCCGTGGGTACCGCCCACGCAACCGAACACGCCGATCGGGCCCACACTAAGGTTAGTTCGTGAGTAAAACGATTCCGTTGCCGATGCTGTTCGGTCTGGCACTGCTCTCCGCTACCGCGCCGCTGGCCACCGACATGTATCTGCCCGGACTGCCGATCATGTCGGAGAGTCTCGGCACCAGCACGGTAGGCATCCAGCTCACGCTCACCACCTTCATGGCCGGCCTCGGCGTCGGGCAGCTCGTCGTGGGACCGCTCTCCGACGGGTGGGGCAGGCGTCGCCTGCTACTGGCGGGCACCGTCGTCCTGGCTCTGAGCAGCGCCCTGTGCGCGACGGCGCCGACAGTGGAGGTGCTCATCGCGGCGCGCCTGATCCAGGGCTTCAGCGGCGGCACGGGAATCGTGCTGGCGCGCGCAGTGATCGCGGATCGCTCCCGCGGCAACGAGGCCGCCCGCCTGTTCAGCATCATGATGATCATCGGCGGAGTGGCACCGATCGTCGCACCCCTGCTCGGCGGCGTCCTCCTCGGGCCGATCGGCTGGCGCGGCATCTTCTGGGTTCTGACGGGCCTCGCGGTGGTGATGGTCGTCGCGGTGCTCACGGTCGTTCCGGAGACACTGCCGCCCGAACGCCGCCACAGCGGGGGCCTGGCGACGCTCGCCCGCAACTTCGGCACGGTGATCGGCAATCGGCAGTTCGTGGGTTACGCCGCGACGTTCGCGCTCGGCTTCGGCGCCATGTTCTCGTACATCTCCGCGTCACCGTTCGTGGTCCAGGAGGTCCTGGGAATGACGCCGGGACAGTTCTCCCTGATCTTCGCCGTCAACTCGGTGGGCCTCGTCGCAGGCAACATCGTCAACACCCGGCTCATCGGCCGCTTCGAGGTGCGGAACCTGTTGCGGTACGGCGTAGCCCAGATGCTGGCCGCCGGAATCCTGCTGGTGCTCGCGGTCCTGGTCGCGGACACGGCCCGCTGGCTGGTGCTGCCCCTGCTGTTCCTCGTCGTCTCCAGCCTCGGCTTCGTCATGGGCAACGCGACGGCGCTGGCGCAGGGGCAGGTGCCGAAGACGGCGGGCACCGGTTCCGCGGTCATGGGCGCCTCGCAGTTTGGCCTGGCCGCCCTGGTGTCGCCGCTGGTCGGGCTCGGCGGGGAGGACACCGCGCTGCCGATGGCGCTGGCGATCGCGATCTCGGCCGCGCTGTCGATGACCGCACTGCTCACCCTCACCCGCGAACGCCCCTGAGCCCGCTCACCGCGCTTCGGCCGTGGCGAGTTCGCGCTTCCACTCCCGGAAGCCCTCCTCGCTGCGGCCGCGCCGCCAGTACCCGGAGATCGACGCGCGTGCCGCCGGAACCCCGCGGGTCTTGCGGACGTACGGCCGCAGGTACTGCATGACCGTCTCCGCTTCCCCGTGGATGAACACGTGCGGGTCTCCCGGCAGCCACTCCGCGCCGGTCACGGCCGAGACCAGGGGCGCGCTCGCGCCGGACAGGTCCGGCCCGGCATTTCCGGCAGCGGAGCCGCGGTGCAGCCAGGTGACCTCGACTCCGGCGGGCGCCGCGAGGGCGATTTCGTCGTCGGGGCCGGCCACCTCGAGGAACACCCGGCCCCGCGCATCCGGAGCCAGGGCTTCGAGCGCCGCGGCGACGGCCGGAATCGCGGTGTCGTCCCCGGCGAGCAGGTGCCAGTCGGCGTCCGGATCCGGACGGTAGGCGCCTCCCGGGCCACGGACCACGACGGTCTGCCCCGGCCGTACGGACGCCGCCCAGGGGCCGGCGACACCCTGATCGCCGTGGACGACGAAATCGATCGCGATCTGCCCGGCCTCCCGGTCCACAGCCCGCACCGTGTACGTACGCAGGACCGTCTCGCCGTCGGCCTCCAGCTCGAGTTTGACGTACGAATCCGTGTGCGGGCCGGGTTCGAACTCGTCGAACCCGGGACCGCCGAGGTACACCCGCACCAGGTGCGGGGTCAGGCGTTCGCTGCCCGTCACCGTCAGGGTCGTCGATCGCGGGGACTTCGGGGCCACGCCCACCTCCATATTTGCTCAGCCTTACCTAACCACTGCAGCGTACGCGTGCCGCTCGTCGCCGGCCACCGCCCCCCGCATCGACGCGACACCACCGGGATCGGCCGATCCGCCGACATCGCCCCGGAATTCCGCCATCGTTGCGGTATGCGAGAAACGATGAACACCGTCACGTCGCAGTACCTGACCAGCCTCGTCGGCGCCCTCGAGGAGACGGACCGCCGGCGCGAGGCGATCGGCGCACAGCTGGCCGAGCTCGAGTACGTCCTACTCCAGACCGGGGAGACCGAGCTCGCGGCCCAGGTGACCCGGGTGCTCGGCGACAAGTACTACAAGCCCATCCTGGCCAAAGCCGAGGAGCTACGCGGGCACGAGCAGTCCTGACGCTCACCCGCCGCCGCGCGCCCACCCGGCTGCCTCCCGCTGCACGTGTCCCTCGAGTTCGAGCAGCGGAAGCGCGGCCCGCACCCGCTCCGGGAGCAGCCCCGACGCCACCGACAGTTGCTGCACCGACACCGCACCCACCGCGGGCAGAGCTTCGTACACGGCCGCCATGTCGCCCGAGAGCCCGTCGAGCGCTCGCGCCCACCGCCCGTCACCGTCGTCGGCCACACCCATCGGGCCGACCTCCTCGACCACCTCGCGTGCGGTGCCCACCAGTCGCGCCTCCTGTTCCCGGATCATCCGATGACAGCCCTGCGACGCCGCCGACGTCACGGGCCCCGGAACCGCCAGTACCGGCCGTCCCAGCCGTCTCCCCCACGCCGCCGTGTTCCGCGCCCCGCTGCGCCAGCCCGCCTCCACCACCAGCACGCCCCCGCCCAGCGCCGCGACCAGTCGGTTGCGGGCCAGGAACCGGAACCGCGCCGGCAGCGTGCCGGGCGGATACTCGCTGACCACCGCCCCCTGCTCGGCGATCTGCCGCAACAACCCGGTGTGCGCTGCCGGATAGGCGCGGTCCACTCCGCACGCGAGCACCGCCATCGTCGCGCCACCGACCCCCAGCGCCGCCCGGTGCGCCGCCGCGTCGATCCCGAAGGCCGCCCCCGACAGCACCGCCCACCCGTCGGTCGCCAGGTCCCCGGCGATCTCCGCGGTCACGTTCTCGCCGTAGCCACTGGCCGCACGCGTGCCGACGACGGCAACGGACCGCTCCACCAGCTCGTCGATCCGCCGTCGCCCCAGCGCCCACAACGCCGGCGGCGCGGCATCGGCGTCCGCGCCGTCGAGACCGTCGAACGCGAGCAACTGCCACGCCGGCCACTCGTCGTCGTCGGGTGTGACCAGACGGCCGCCCAGCCGCTCCACCAGCTCGAGGTCCCTCGCCGCGGAGTCGAGATGGGCACGGGCGGCGGTACGCCTGCGGAGGGGACCGCCGATCGAACCGTCGCGCACCGCTGCCGCGACCACCTCCGGGCCGGCCTCCGCGATCGCGGCGTTCAGCATGCGCGACGCCCCCTGCGCCACGACCGACAGGTAGGCCCACGCCAGCCGGCGCGGATCCGTCGCGCTCACACCGTCCCCCGATCCCGGAAATCCAGAGCCGTCGCCACCTGCACTTCTCCCGGGGCGTCGAGCCCCGCGAGATCTGCCAGCGTCCACGCGACTCGCAACGCACGATCCGCGCCGCGCGCGGTGATCGCCCCTTTCCGCAGCGCCCACTCCACGGGCCCCAGCGCCGCGCGCGGCAGGCGGAACTTCTGCCGCAGCGCGGGACCCGGGACCTCGGCGTTGGTGCTCCATCCGTGCGCGTTCCAGCGGGCTGCCGCGGCGGCCCGGGCCCGGGCCACCCGGGCGCGAACATCCTCGGTGCTCTCCCCCGCCTCCCCCATGAGCGCGCCGGTCGCTACCGTCTCCATCCGAACCCGCAGGTCCACCCGGTCGAGCAGCGGGCCCGACAACCTTCCCAGGTAGCGGCGGCGCGCGGCGGGCGGGCACACGCAGTCGGCGTCGCGAGGCGGCGCACACGGGCACGGATTGGCGGCGAGAATCAGCTGGAAGCGCGCCGGATAGCGCGCGACGCCGTCGCGGCGGGCGATGCGCACCTCACCGTCCTCGAGCGGGGTCCTCAACGCCTCGAGCGCCTTGGTGCCCATCTCGGCGACCTCGTCCAGGAAGAGGACGCCCCGGTGGGCACGGCTGACCGCACCAGGCTTGGCCGTGCCGCTGCCCCCGCCGACGAGCGAGCTGACCGACGCGGTGTGGTGGGGAGCGATGAACGGCGGGTCGGTGACGAGCGGCTGATCCGCCGACAGCGTTCCGGCGACGGAGTGGATCGCGGTCACCTCGAGCGCCTGTTCCTCCGTCAACGCCGGCAACACCCCGGGAAGCCGCTGGGCGAGCATCGTCTTCCCGATGCCGGGCGGGCCGGTGAGCATCAGATGATGCGCACCGGCGGCCGCGATCTCGATGGCCCGTCGTGCCTCGTGCTGACCGACCACCTCGCTCATGTCCGCACGTCCCGGCCGCTCCCCCGGTGGACGGGGACCGGGTCGCTCGAGCGGTCCGTCGCCGCGCAGCCACAGCACCACCTCGGTGAGAGTGCCCGCCCCGTAGATGTCGATGCCGTCGACCAACCCGGCCTCGGGCATCGTCGCGGCCGGCACCACCACCCGCTCCCACCCGGCACGCTTGGCGGAGAGCACCGCCGGAAGGACTCCCCGCACCGACCGGACCCGGCCGTCGAGCGCCAGCTCCCCGAGCAGAATCGTCCGCGCAACCGACTCCGGTGGAATCGACTTGGCGGCGTTGAGCACGGCGCACGCGAGGGCGAGGTCATAAGGCACGCTGCGACTGTCATATAAGACGAACGGCCCCGACGAGAGTTCGCACCTCTCAGCCGGAGCCTCGGCCCGATCGGAAGGTCCTCCGATGAACCGTCCCAGAAGTGTATCCACGCCCACCCTCGCCGCACTAGCCGTCCTCGGCTTCGGCCTGGTCTACGGCCTGCCCCTCGCGGTCCTCGACGCCGCGATCAGCCTCGGGTGGCACGCATGAGCGCCGCGACGGCCCTCTCGGCTGGTCCACTCGAGCGCGTCGAGCTCGTACTCGACTTCCATCAGCACGGCCAGCAGCGGTGCGCGGCCGTGATCCTCGAGCCCGTCGACGGCTGCCCTGCACTTGAGTGCTGCATCCCGGTCGGCGAGCTTCTCATCGGGGCCTGATACCCGGCTCTCTGCGTCGACCATGGTCCGCGAGACCCTGGTCGGCCCTGTGAGCCGGGATCGCGTGCTCGGGCCGCTCCGGTAGCCGAGACGCACCCCTTCACAACGTCGCTTCTGCCGTCTCCGACGTGAACCGAGACGGTCCGGGATCCATCCCTAGTCCCCGCGAACGGCGCGGGGCACCCGACCGCACGGGAGTGCACACCTCCGGCCGGGTCCAGCACAGC
>Ga0255338_1000271_pt1 | contig 201463 bp, 180 predicted proteins | sample MeOH1_35cm_T4_19_FD_203715 | JGI IMG/M metagenome (GOLD analysis project Ga0255338, IMG submission 203715) | Sandy soil microbial communities from University of British Columbia, Vancouver, Canada - MeOH1_35cm_T4_195 | ecosystem: Engineered > Artificial ecosystem > Sand microcosm >...
TTGGAAAAAGGCACACCAACTTTTTGACTTCTTTTTAGCGCCATCCGAAAAAAAATATAACGATAAATTCCAAGTAATTAATCAAGAAGAAATTGAAGCTCGTGAAGTAGAAAGAGAGGCTTTTCTAGAATTTCATTATGCGCTTGGGGGATTACTAATGTATCTTGGGAAGTATGAGTTATTGAATGAGGTTATCTATTGGACAAATCAAGAACCACCAAAATATGTTCTTGTTCCTGAACGATTGGAAGAAATTATTAATCGTTATATGAATGTCTCGAAAAAGGGAAGTTATGGTAATCCCGTATATTATGAACAGAGATACCCATTTCCCAGAATTTCAGGTGTCAATGCCGATGGACAGATTCAAATCTGGATAAAACGTTATTTATCAGTGTTATTCCTCCGACAATATACGCTTCATAGTTACTATACATATTCCAATCCATTAAATATGCCAACACCTCCTGACTCTTTAAGCGAGTTGAAGTATTGGAACGATGAACTGAACTCTTTAAAATACATTGTAAAGGAATACCTAAGAAATAAAAATATATTGAAAGCGTTTAATTTTAAAGATTTATATCATAAAAAGTGGTTCAAACAAAATCAAAAAGAGAAGCCAACAGATTTAATAAATAAATTGAGGAAGGATATAAATGAAAAGTTTGAACGTAAAAAACATAATCAAGAAATAGACCAAGATATTTTAAGTGAATTCCAAAAGAAAACAAGCGAAATCTTAACGAAAGCGTTTGATTCCTATTCCCCCTTATTCTGTGGAAAGATAGATTCAAATTATAAGAGCATATATGTCAATGGTCGCTATCAGGTTATGGAAAAAGCTGGCTTCGTGGCTAATCAGGAAATTGCATATCTGAATTCTGACACAATTGTTGCTGAAGGAGTTGCTTTAGAGTTTGGAACTATCTCATTGAACGCACTTCCCTTGATGCAGCCAAAGAAGTATTTGCTCAAAGAAGCGGATATATTTAAAGCTATAGATATACTAAATCCTGCTTCTTCAGAGCATGTGATTGTCGCAATAGGTATAAATATGGCGTATTTTTCAATGCTAAAAATTGAGGGATTAGAACAGGATGGTGAAGATTGGAAATACAACCAGATGAAGATCGTTAATATAAATAATCAGATGAACGATTTGGTGAGGCAGTCGATTTTCATTCTGAAGAAGTCTGACCTTCCTGCTATTGTTTATAATGAAGTTTCAGAAAATATTATTGAAAAATTTAAACTGCAAAAGATTGAGGAATCAAAATATATCTATGCAAATATATTGGATTTAAATAAGGCTGAAAACCAAGCGATAAGAGATGAAATCCCCAACGTTAACACCGATGATTTATCTAAGTTGGTAATTGTCTGTGTTGGAATAAATACTGAAATAAGATATAAAACAAATTCAAATTGCATCCAGTTAAAAATATTTTATCAATTTGATGACAGGGGAACAGTTAATAATTTGAGTGACGTTCATTGGTAATGCATTACATCTGCCTACCAAACCTCCGTTTTCTCTTCTTCCGTTTTCGAATTGTCGGATGGTTATCACCATTATAACCCCCGGTTTCAGGAATAAAAACAGAAAGCAAACCGCCGAGAATAGACTCAGGATCATTTGGTTGTCTGACTGATGGTTCGAACTGTTCACCTTCAGAAGTGAACGTTTCTTTTCCAGCCTCCTGTTTTGTGTGTTCCACTTTTTCCAGGGGCACTCTAAACAGGTCGTTAAACACATTGGCAGAAAACTCTTTACCCAATCGCGAACCATTAAACACCGTTTTTTGGTCATGGTCAATAAATGTTGCACCATAGATGCGCCCTTGTTCATTTTCCCGAAACAAAACCGTGATACCTTTTTTTGCCAGCTCTTTTTCAAAGCTGCTCCGGTTGGAACATGATTTCAAAGCCGAGACGATAGCTTTTTTGCTGTGATCCTTCAGCCCTCTATGTCTGATAATTTCAACCGATTTTTCAATCCGTTTTTCCAGTGCATCGATTCCAACCGATTTACCAAATGATGAAGCGTTGAACGGATTGCCAACTTTTTCTCCTGTACTGTTCAAAGCTGAATAAACTAATCCCCTATACTGCTTTCCTTTTACCTCACCACGTACTTCTTCTACATGAACGTTGTAAAAGGAAAGCAGGGCTTTGTATTCTTTTAAACTTTGGAAGTGATACCCCTGAGCAACAGGCCGGATTACATTGGCAACCTGGCGTTTCACATCTCCTTTCTCATAGTCAACTGCTTTCAGAGGAGTGCTTTCCTGTCGTTGTTTTTGGTCTGCCGGAACCAAACCGTATTGCAGTTCCAAAGCCCGGCAAATGTTCATTGATTTTTTGTATTCAAAATTATGGTCAAGTTTTCTTCCGTTTTCATCTACCCTTAACGAAACGATATGGATGTGGTGCCTGTCGATGTCTTCGTGTTTATACACGATAAAAGGTTGGTCACCATATCCCATTTTGTCCATATAGGTTTGGGCTATTTCTGATAATTGTTCTTCGGAAAGTTTGTCATTCGGATCAGGATTAATTGAAATGTGCAGTACTGGCTTTTCGGTGCGTTGGTTGGCCAGTAAGTATGGTTCGAACGAACGCATGCAGACGGCGATATCGTATTCTCCGGTTTTAGGTTCAATCATCCGGTTGGTGAAAATCACCATTGCCATTCTCTCATCCACCTTTGTTTGATTATAAGCAAGCACACTATACAACAAACTCCCTGAACTTATTTTTGCAACCATTTGTCCTCAAATTCTTCTGTTAGTTCGACAACCTGTTTATTAATGGCTACCAATTCGAGTGTTGCTTTTTCCAGTTTATAGAGAAATGCCAATGCTTTTTTCTCGCTAAATGCGGTCTTCACCGCTTTGGTAACCTGGTTATAATTTACCCCAATCGCCCTGAACTGAGAATGAAATGTGGTCAATCGCATGTAGTAATCCATCGCCGCTTTGTCGATTTTGACAACCGAAACCGGCTTATCAAAAACGCAGGCTGTGATAAAATGCGCTTTTACTTTCATGCCCGATTGCTCAAAAAGCGACATAAACCGGGCGTGTTCCGTCTCATTAAAACTTATTGAATAACGAAAAATGGCAGGATTATCCTTTGGCTTCCGTCCTGCCCTGTGGGTTCGCGATTTCTTTTCTTCATTCATTACTTGCCGGTTTTATTTGGGCCAAAGCCCCGTTAATTGCTTTGCATTTTTCTGATATGATTGGCGACTTCGGAGCAAATCACTTCCTGTCAAGGGCAAGTGATTTTGAGCAGCGGATTTTATTCCGCGCTGCTCAAAATACAACTTGCTATCCCGTTTGTCGGGATAAAATCCGTTCCCAAAGACGGATTGGGGCGTGGCGCGATTGACTTTCGCTGATTCAATATCGGTTTTTCTAATCATGGGGTAAAGTTACTGGCCGTTTCAACTGCCCGTCCAATAGGGCAATTAGCCAACCGGTTCCAAATCGCAGCCAACCAAAGCCACTGGAACCCGAGCCGGATTCTACTGCTGTTTTTCCCTGTTTCTTTCGCAAAAATCAATTCTGTAAATAAATGATGCTGCAATTATTCACAGCGATAATTCATCAAAAAAGTGGATTGATAAAAAAACAAGCCAGTAATGAAGCAAATATTCCGCAGATCATTGAAAGGTTTATTCAGAGAGGCAAATGCTTGCAGAATCAAAGATGTACTGACTTGCTGTCGTACTGTTGTACATCAGTACTGTCGTATTGAGCCAATGACTCAATGCTTCATATTGTCATTGAAATGGACCTTTGAATCATTAATAAAACAAAGTATTACAGATAAAAATCACTCATTATTTATTCAAGTAAAAACTCAATGAAATGAAAAAAGAGACCTTTTTTATTGCTTTCTCAACGCAAAAAGGCGGAATGGGAAAAACAGCGCTTACGGTGTTATTGGCAAGCCAGTTGCATTATACAAAAGGGTATCATGTCGGCGTGATCGATTGTGACTATCCCCAGCACAGCATCGGGGAAATGCGCAAACGCGACACCGATTTGGTGATGAAAGATGAGTATTTCAAACTCCAGGCTTACCGTCAATTTTCAACCCTTGGAATAAACGCCTACCCAATCAAAGAATGTACTGCTGATAAAGCCATTGATACGGCTGAAGAGTTGATGCTGACTTCGGATAAAGACTACGACATTATCTTTTTTGATTTGCCCGGAACATTAAACAGTCCGGGGGTAATCCACACATTAGCCTCAATGGATTATGTCTTTACACCTATCAGCGCTGACCGTGTGGTTCTGGAAAGCACCTTGCAATATGCTACTATGCTCAATGACAACCTGATTATCCCTAAAAAAGGGAATCTCAAAGAGCTGTATCTCTTTTGGAATATGGTGGACGGACGGGAGAAAACAGCATTGTACGAAGCATACGAAAAAGTAATTGCTGAACTGGAACTGAAAATACTGAAAACCATCCTGCCAGACAGTAAACGGTTCCGCAGGGAAGTTTCGGACAAGCGTAAAACGGTATTTCGCTCCACGTTGCTACCGGCAGACAAAGCACTGCTCAAAGGCAGCAATATTGAAGAACTGGTCGACGAGATTTGTCAAACCATAAACCTGGATAGCAATGGCAACTACTAGGAACAAAGCTGAAGGCATCGACGAATCGTTACTGCTTTCATCCATTAAAGAAAAGGTTGTTGCCACTGTCCAGCCTGCTGAACAATCCATTCTGGAAAATGAACGCGGAAAAACCAGGGAGCAAAAAGATTCGAGAAGAAAACGGAACGCGGTTGATTATAGCTCTACTTTCCTGCAAAAGAATGAGATCAAAACCAGGCAATGCGTGTATATCAGCCAGCGCATACATGCAACAATCTCTGAGATTGTAAAGGTAATCGCCGACAAAGAGGTATCGGTTGGCGGTTACATTGATAATGTATTGCTGCAACACCTGGAAGCCCACAAAGAAGAGATCAATGAACTGTACAAAAGGGACAGAAAGGATTTGATTGAATGAAAACTTTGCTTGTTGGCGTACTACTTCTCGCGCTATATCTGCTTTCCCGGATTGCTTTTCCAAAATCGGCAAAAAAACAAAAAATCGCCCCTAGTCTATTTTGGCCAAAGCTCAATGAAAAAGAGATTATCGGTCAAAGCCGTGTTGTCCTGAGTTTTCAACGACAAACAGTGCCAGTTGCTGCCAAAACCAGTGAACCAGTTAGTTCGGATAGAAATGTCGATAGTTTTGTCCCAGAAAATGAATCCGGGCAGATGGATATTTCGGTTTCGCTTAAATATGAAAATGAACCCGAAGAACAAGAAATCGATCCTGAAGAGGAAGCCGAAGAACTACGGCAACTGACAGGCAGCGAACCGGAACTGGCTGGCGGGTTTACGTTCGAAGAACTGGAGCAAACGGTTAGTGAAGTGAATCATCCTTCGAGAAATGAAAGAAAAGCTGCCAAGGTTTTGTACAGGCTTCAGGATACGGATTGCATTATCCAGTTGGCAGCCATTAGCCCGGAAAAAGCAGAGCGGATCAAAAGCCTGATCAACCTGCATGTAAACGAAGTTGAAAGCAAAACCGGAAAGTCTGAAAATGAAAAGCCAGATCAACCGGACATCAATGGATTTTTGAGTTGAATAGTTCTAACAGTATTAACCTGCTGCGATATTTTTTTAGGTAAAAAAATTTGAAAAAAGTGATTGCGGCCAAATTGAAAAAAACGATGACAAAAAAGAGATTCTTTCTTTCGATGGCAATTGCCATGACCGCGCTGGGAGTTTATGCCCAGGGCGACGGGGCTGCGGGGATTATGGAAGCTACCGACATGGTGACTTCGTATTTTGATCCCGCGACCAAATTGATCTACGCTATTGGGGCGGTTGTAGGGCTTATCGGAGGCGTAAAAGTTTATTCGAAGTTCAGCTCAGGCGATCCGGATACCGGAAAGACGGCTGCTTCCTGGTTTGGAGCCTGTATCTTCCTGATTGTGGCAGCTACGATCTTGCGTTCCTTCTTCCTGTAAAATTGCCAGACATGTCAGAATATCCGGTTAACAAGGGCATCGGGAAGTCTGCCGAGTTTAAGGGTTTGAAATCTCAATACCTGTTCATTTTTGCAGGTGGCCTGCTTTCGGTTTTTGTTGTTTTTGTGGTGATGTATATGGCGGGTATCGGCCAATGGATTTGCATCGGCTTTGGCGTTTGTGCGGCCTCCACTGTCGTGTGGATGACTTTCTCACTGAATGCCAAATACGGCGAATACGGCCTGATGAAATTACAGGCCCGCCGTAATCACCCCAAATACATTATTAACCGAAAAGCGATCTCCCGGTTATTTACATCCTTTAAATCCACAAGCTTATGAGGAATATTCTTAAAAGTGTCACCCTGGAGAGTAAGTTCCCGATAATGACCGTTGAACACGATTGTATCATCAGCAAGGATGCGGATATTACAGTTGCTTTCAAGGTCAACTTACCTGAACTTTTTACCGTTACTTCTTCCGAGTATGAATCGGTTCACTCCGCATGGTTAAAAGCGATCAGGGTTTTACCTGACTTTTCCGTTGTCCATAAACAGGATTGGTTTATTCAGGAGAACTACAAGCCTAATGTACAAAAAGATGAGTTAAGTTTTTTGTCGCGCTCCTTTGAACGTCATTTTAATGAACGTCCATACTTGAACCATACCTGTTACCTGTTCCTGACAAAAACGACCAAAGAACAGAGCCGGAGGCAAAGTATTTTCTCGACCCTGTGCCGGGGGTTTATCGTGCCAAAAGAAATTCAGGACAAGGATACTGCCGTTAAGTTTCTGGAGGCTGTAAGCCAGTTTGAACGGATCGTAAACGATAGCGGATTTGTAAAACTGAGCCGATTGACAACGGATGAGATCGTCGGGACAAATGGGAATGCCGGTATTATTGAAAAGTATTTTGCCCTCTCCCAGGACGAAACCACCTGTTTACAGGATATGGCGTTATCTCCTTCCGAGATGTGGATTGGCGACAAACTGCTGTGCTTGCACACACTTTCCGATCTGGATGATCTGCCTGCTAAATTTCAAACCGATGGGCGTTACGAAAAATTATCCACCGACCGGAGCGATTGCCGTTTATCGTTTGCTTCGCCGGTGGGTGTTTTGCTTTCCTGCAACCACATCTATAACCAGTACATTTTCATTGATGACCATACGGAAAACCTGAAGCGGTTTGAGAAGCAGGCCCGTAACATGCACTCGCTTTCCAGGTATAGCCGGGGCAACCAGATCAACAAACAATGGATTGAAGAGTACCTGAATGCAGCCCATTCTTTCGGGTTGACTTCAGTAAGGTGCCATTGCAATGTGATCGCCTGGTCTGAGGATCATGATCAACTGAAGCGGATCAAAAATGATGTGGGCAGCCAGCTTGCTTTGATGGAATGCAAGCCACGGCACAATACCGTTGATACGCCTACCCTTTACTGGGCAGGTATTCCCGGCAATGCCGGAGATTTTCCTTCGGAAGAAAGTTTCTTTACGTTTATTGAACAGGCCTTGTGCCTGTTTACCGAAGAAACCAACTACCGGTCATCACCAAGCCCGTTCGGAATTAAAATGGTGGATCGTTTAACCGGGAAACCTCTGCACGTGGATATTTCCGACCTCCCCATGAAAAAAGGGATTATTACCAACCGTAATAAGTTTGTCCTTGGACCAAGCGGAAGCGGCAAATCTTTTTTCATGAACCATTTGGTCAGGCAATATTATGAGCAAAATACGCACGTGTTATTGGTCGACACCGGAAATTCCTACCAGGGGCTTTGTAACCTGATTAACCGGAAAACCAAGGGCGAAGATGGAATCTACTTTACCTACACCGAAGAAAACCCCATCTCTTTCAATCCGTTTTTTACTGACGACTACAAGTTTGATGTTGAGAAAAAAGACAGCATCAAAACGCTGCTCTTGACGCTCTGGAAAAGCGAAGATGACAAAACATCAAAAACCGAAAGCGGTGAGTTGGGAAGTGCGGTAAATGCATATATCCGCCGGATTCAAACCGACAAAAGTATAATTCCATGCTTCAACACTTTTTATGAGTTTGTGCGGGATGACTACAGGCAAGAGTTGAAACAGCGGGAAATCAAGGTCAAAAAAGTGGATTTTAACATCAACAATTTGCTGACTACCCTCAAGCAGTATTACAAAGGTGGCCGCTTTGATTTTCTACTGAATTCGGATAAGGATATTGACCTGCTTTCCAAGCGGTTTATTGTATTCGAGATTGACTCGATCAAGGAAAATAAGGAACTGTTCCCGGTAGTGACCATCATCATCATGGAAGCTTTTATCAACAAGATGCGACGCTTAAAAGGAGTCCGAAAACAGCTAATAATTGAGGAAGCGTGGAAGGCTATTGCCTCGGCAAACATGGCTGAATACCTGAAATATATGTATAAAACCGTACGCAAATATTATGGGGAAGCCATCGTTGTTACGCAAGAAGTTGACGACATTATTTCCAGTCCGGTGGTTAAGGAAAGTATCATCAATAACTCCGATTGTAAAATCTTGCTCGACCAGCGTAAATACATGAATAAGTTCGACAGCATTCAAAATTTGCTGGGGTTAACAGATAAAGAAAAGTCTCAAATCCTTTCGATTAATATGGACAACCATCCCTCGCGCCGGTATAAAGAAGTTTGGATTGGTTTGGGCGGTGTCCAGTCTGCTGTATATGCAACAGAAGTTTCGCAAGAAGAATATCTGACCTATACCACTGAAGAAACCGAAAAACTGGAAGTATTGAAACTAGCTGAAAAGCTGGATGGGAATATCGAGCAAGCCATCAAGCAACTAGCTGAAAGCAAAAGATCTGAACAAAAATAAAAAAGCAGATGCGCATCCCGCGCACCTGCTTAATCACCCGTTAAAACAACTTGCTCTTGTAATAAACAAGTTCGTAGAATCGGACTAGGTCAATATTGACTTTCTTTTTACTCATCTTTTGATAATGACATTAGAGTCATCGTAATATAAATACTGCAAAAACATTTTAAATCAATGAAAAAATGAAAATAAAACTTTCTATAATCACTTTTTTGATGATATTTTTTAGTCTTCAGGCAAAAGCCCAATGGGTCGTAACTGATCCGACCAACCTGGTACAAAGTATTGTCAACACCGCCAATCAGATAGTTCAGACATCTTCAACGGCCTCTAATATGCTGAACAATTTCAAGGAAGTTCAGAAAGTCTATTCCCAGGGGAAAGAGTACTACGACCGGCTAAAAGCTGTACATGATTTGGTCAAAGATGCCCGGAAAGTTCAGAATACAATCCTGTTGGTCGGTGAGATTTCTGATATCTACGTTAATAGTTTTCAGAAAATGCTGGCCGATCCTCATTTCCGGGTCGAGGAACTGGCTGCAATTGCTTTTGGTTATACCAAACTTTTGCAGGAATCAGCCGATATGCTTTTGGAACTTAAAGATGTGGTAAATGTCAACGGCCTGTCGATGACAGACAGTGAACGGATGGACATTATTTACAAAGTGTATGACCGCTTAAAAAAGCATCGGAACCTGGTTACTTACTATACCAGAAAGAACATTTCCGTCGCTTATCTGAGGGCTAAAAAGGCCGGTGACAGCGATCGGGTTATGGCTTTGTATGGAAGTGCTGATGAGCGTTATTGGTAATCTCAAAAACAAGCGAAAATGGTAATCCTGGCTGTCGATTTTGAAAACCTTCATCAAATACTTCGCAACCTCTATACGGAAATGATGCCGCTATGCAGCAACATGACGGGTATCGCCAAAGGCATTGCCGGACTTGGCGCCCTGTTCTATGTGGCTTCCCGAGTATGGCAGGCGTTGTCCCGTGCCGAACCGATTGATGTGTATCCGTTGCTGCGGCCTTTTGTTATTGGGCTTTGCATCATGTTTTTTCCAACGTTTGTTTTGGGAACGATTAACATGGTACTATCTCCAGTGGTAAAAGGAACGCACCAGATGTTGGAATCACAGACATTTGACATGAACCAGTACCGGCAGCAAAAGGATCAGCTCGAATATGAAGCCATGATGCGAAATCCGGAAACGGCATATCTGGTATCGAATGAGGAATTTGACCGTCAGTTAGAAGAACTGGGTTGGTCTCCCGGCGATTTGACCACTATGACCGGCATGTATGTGGAACGGGGAATGTACGATCTTAAAAAGTCTATCCGTGATTGGTTTCGCGAATTGTTGGAATTGCTGTTTCAGGCGGCGGCTTTGGTGATTGATACCTTGCGGACATTCTTTTTGATCGTTTTATCCATTCTAGGCCCGATTGCTTTTGCGATCTCGGTCTATAATGGTTTTCAGTCAACCATGACCCAATGGATTACCCGGTACATCAGTGTTTACCTGTGGCTTCCGGTGTCTGATGTTTTCAGCTCGATACTGGCCAAGATTCAGGTTTTGATGCTTCAAAATGACATTACCGAACTTCAGAGCAACCCTGATTATTCCATTGATGCCTCCAATTCGGTGTATATCATTTTCATGATAATAGGGATCATCGGGTACTTTACCATCCCCACTGTTGCCAACTGGATTATTCAGGCCGGGGGAATGGGAAGCTACGGACGAAATGTCAACTCAACGGCGAGCAAAGGTAGCTCTGTGATCAGCGGTGCTGCAGGTGCTGCAACCGGAAACATCACTGGTAGATTAATGGGAAAATAAAAACAAAAAAAAATGGAATTTAAATCATTGAAAAATATCGAATCTTCATTCAGGCAAATACGGTTCTTCGCAATTGTATTTGTTATCCTGTGCGCTGTAATTGTGTGCTATGCACTCTGGAATTCATACAGTTTTGCTGAAGCGCAGCGGCAAAAAATCTATGTGCTGGACGGTGGCAAATCCTTGCTGCTTGCCCTTTCTCAGGACTTATCACAGAACCGTCCGGTAGAAGCGCGTGACCATGTAAAGCGGTTTCATGAACTGTTTTTCACGCTTTCTCCGGATAAGGATGCCATTGAAAGTAATATCCAGCGGGCTTTGTTCCTGGTGGATAAAAGTGCTTTTGCTTATTACAAAGACCTGACAGAAAAAGGATATTACAACCGGATTATTTCCGGGAATATAAACCAAACCATTGCCGTTGACAGCGTGGCCTGCAACTTCGATCATTATCCATATCAGGTAGCTGCTTACGCCCGTCAAATGATCATTCGGGAAAGTAACATTACTGAACGAAGCCTGGTCACCCGGTGCAACCTGATTAATTCGGTCCGTTCGGATAACAACCCACACGGGTTTATCATGGAAAACTTTGAGGTTGTCGAAAACAAAGACCTTCGGGTTATCGACCGGTAATTTTAACAACGAATCCATGAAAAAGGTCAGACAACAGGCGAACCGCTTAACCGACCGGATCAATCTCCACCTGAAAAAAATGTGTTCTAATCTTTCTCCACAAAAACGAATGATCGCGATTCTGTTTTTGTGTTCCTCTTTTGGAATTGTCTCGCTTTGCATGACAGCCAACTCCTTTTACAGTATCTGGAAAAGTGATCGACAGACAAATCCAATACATCAGCAAAACAAAGAATCTGGCCAATTCAGATCAGATTCTGCTACTGACAGCATAACTAAATCCTCAAAAAATCACGAATATGAATGAAAATCAAACAACCGAAAGCAAACAGGTACTTTCCTCAAATCAGAAGCAATCATTGAAAAAATATACAGCGTTATCATTGATGTTTATCGTTTTCGCGGCATGTATATGGCTGATCTTTGCCCCGTCAGAGGAGAAAAAAGCAAAAACAGAAATCAGCAAAGGCCTAAATGTCAATCTTCCGGCACCTAAAGCGCAAACCATTATTGGTGACAAGAAAGCCGCTTATGAAGAAGAGCAGCAAAAAGAAAAACAAACGGAAAAGATGCGTTCTCTTCAGGATTTTGCCACTATCCTGGGAAAAGAAAAGGCCACTTCAGAAACTGAATTGTCACTGACAGACGATAAGCGGAAAGTCTTTCCGAAAACTACCTTAACCCAGATTACCAGGAAACCCGCAAATAAAAATGAATCTTCAATCCAGACTTCGGTATCTGCCTATCGGGACATCAACCGGACTTTAGGTTCCTTTTACGAGGATCCAAAAACAGATCCGGAGAAGGAAAAGTTAGCTAAAGAACTGCAAGAACTGAAAGCAAAGCTGGTCGAAAAAGAAAACCGGAAAAGCAGTGTGGATGAACAAATGGCTGTTATGGAAAAATCATACCAGATTGCAGCCAAATATCTTCCGCAAATGCAGGGGCAAACATCGCTTCAGCCAACAGCCGAACAGCCATCGAAAGGGACAAATAAACCGAATATCATGCCGGTTAACCAAGTTAGTGAGCGCATTGTCACAAGCCTTCAGCAGGATGTTGGAATTAGCCAAGCTCTTGCCGGATCAAAAGTGCATATTCTGGAAACTAATAACGGATTTTATACTGTTTCGGATGAAAAGCTCAAATCGGATTTAAAGAATACGATTGCGGCATGTATCCACAACGATCAGACCATTGTGGACGGACAAAGTGTTCGACTGCGTCTAACAGAACAAATGCAGGCCGGAACTATCCTTGTTCCAACAAATGCCATTATCTCAGGCACTGCCCGGATTCAGGGAGAACGGATGGGTATTACTGTTAATTCACTGGAATATGATGAGCTGATTTTGCCTGTTGAACTGATCGTCTATGATACGGACGGGCAGCGAGGCATTTATATTCCTAATACAGGCACCGTTAATGCAGCCAAGGAAATCGTTGCCAATATGGGAACAAGCGCCGGAACCAGTATTAGCCTGACAAGCAATGCCAGCCAACAACTGGTTGCTGATCTGGGGCGAAGCGCCATCCAGGGAACTTCTCAATATATGGCAAAAAAGCTACGCGAGTTAAAGGTCAATTTAAAGGCCGGGTACAAAGTACTCCTGTTGCCCAATAATAAATAAACATTCATTCTTTTATCTATAAATTCAAATAAAATGAAACAATTACTGCTGATAGCTGCATTTACAGCAGCTTCAATTTCGATAAGCGCCCAAAATAATTTGTCCTCTGAAAATCAAAACAAAGGAATCACCAAAGAAATCTCCAGTGACAGGGTTATTCCACCTTACAACCTGGAAGTGACATTTGATAAAACGGTTCATGTCATATTTCCGTCTGCTGTAAAGTATATTGATTTAGGTTCTGCTAACCTAATTGCCGGAAAAGCTGAGGCTGCCGAGAATGTTGTCAGGATAAAATCAGCAGTTAAAGGTTTTGAAAATGAAACCAATTTTTCAGTGATTACCGATGAAGGTAGTTTCTATTCGTTCAATGTAAAATACGCCGATGAGCCGCAAAAGCTCAATATTGAAATGCAAGACTTTATCCACGATGGGCAAACCGTTAACCGCCCCAATAACTCAATGGATATTTACCTTTCAGAGCTTGGTAGTGAATCGCCCAAAGAGGTTAACCTTGTTTTGAAATCCATCTATCAGAGCAACAAAAAGGAGATAAAAAACGTTGAAAGTAAACGGTTTGGTATTCAATTTTTTTTGAAGGGAATTTATATTCAAAACGACTTGTTGTATTTCCACACAGAGGTCAAAAACTCATCCAACGTTCCGTTTGATGTGGATTTTATCCGGTGGAAAATCATCGATAAAAAGGTTGCCAAACGAACAGCCATCCAAGAAACAGTAATCGAACCTGTCAGGGCTTTCCATTTTGTCACCAAAATACAAGGCCAGTCTTCAGAACGGACAGTTTTTGCGATAAATAAGTTTACCATTCCGGATGACAAAAAGTTAGTTGTGGAGCTTTTTGAAAAAAACGGCGGGCGGCATCAACAAGTTAATATATCCGTTGGCGAAATTATTCAAGTCAAAAATCACAAACTTACAATTTTAAAGTAAAATAAAAACGAATACGTTTGAAAATAAGATTTCCCTAATATAGGAAAGTAAGAAATACATTTTTTTGTGGTTAGAGCTGCGATGGCAGTTTCTTCCTAAAGGTCATTCGAAGCAAATTTATTTCAATTTCAACTGGAATATGACTAGTTATTTTGATCCAAGCAATCACATCAGCATTTATTGAGTTATATTTTAGAGGCTGTTTAAATTCTATTTTTTGATTCTATTAAGCATTAGTCTTATCATTGCAATCTGAATCATTACCTCGCTATTGTTGGTCAGATGTTAGAAGTCTATTGTAATGCCTAAAATTTAGATATTAATTAAATAAATCATACCATTCATTAATAAGCGGTTTAATGTGGATATTCGCAATGATTGTCACTAAATAACAAACAATAAATCCTATTAAATGAGTTACTATTAAAAATTTCATTTTATTTATTTTGCATATTACAACGTAAATTTTTCTATCAAATTCACTTCCGTTAAATTCGTTTATTCATTTGATCATCTTTTGTAGAATTTTGATCAACACAACTTTATTCGATCCTTGATACCATCACTATTTATCTTTTAGGATGCAAAATGAAATACTAATTTTGCATCAATCATGTTTTTTGTGGTAAGGAAAGTTCCATTTTAGATTTGTGTATAGCGTTCTCTAAATTCTCACAGATTGAAATAAAAGAATATGGATCGATTTCTTTATCATGAACTTTAAATTCTAGATTTATTTTTTTTAATTCAGTTATCAATTCTGAAAAGTAATGCAACTCTTCTAGATCAAGCTTTCTCATTTTATAGAATTAATTGCTACTGAAAATGTATTATCTTATAGGATATCTAAGCCTATATAAAATATATATGAACTGACTTTGATAACCCTTTGTAAAATGAAAGACGAATATGTCGGTGAAATATTTTAAGAAATGAGAGTTTGATGAAGAAAAGTATAGGGAGTTTCATTCTCGGCAAACTTGCCTTCTCGGTTAATTGCCTATTTTCCCTCATAAAGCTACCTCTAAATATTGATAGCATTTCTGTCAATGTTATCGAAGCATAATATTAGATCAAACTCACGTTTTACTATTTATTATAAATGTACCCGTTAACTGATAATTACTCAAAACGATAATATTTCGTGACTTTGATTGCACTCAACGGCTGGGTATCTTAAACTTTGGGTAGTTTGAGAGTAGTACTATTCGCCAACATAAAAGTTGATAAAAATACAATATATCTTACAATATGCTGTATATCAATTATATGTGTATTTATTTTGTTTGATAGCCATTTTCTACTGATACTTAAAATAGATAAATATTCAAAAAAAGATTCATATCGCTTGCGATATAATAATATTGTCTATATTTGTATCGTGAAAGATATAATCGCAAAAGATATGTAATTATTGAATTTTAAAAAATGACAATTAGTCGGTAACATTTTAACATTAATAAATTATGAAACAAAATTTTTATGAGTTTGAAGCAAAAAGTCTTCAGGGAAAGGAAATAAGTATGGAAAGCTACAAAGCGAAAGCTATACTTGTTGTGAATACAGCTAGCAAGTGCGGTCTTACTCCGCAATATGAAGGTTTGGAAAATCTTTACGAAAAGTACAAGGATAAAGGATTTGTTATTTTAGGATTCCCCTGTAATCAGTTTGGCAATCAGGAGCCTGGTGATGAAAAGTCAATATCTGAAGGATGCCTAATTAATTATGGAGTATCTTTTCCTATGTTCACTAAGGTTGATGTAAACGGCGAATCAGCACATCCAATTTTCAAATACTTAAAAAAAGAACTAAAAGGCACATTCGGAAATAAAATCAAATGGAATTTTACCAAGTTTTTAATCGATACCAATGGGGTACCATTGAAAAGGTTCTCACCCCTGACAAAACCAGAAAAAATAGATAAGTACATAAACTCAATGTTGAATATTAATAATTAAAAAAAATGATGGAAACAGTTTATCAAACAAAAGTAGCAGTAACAGGTGGCCGCAACGGAAAAATAAAAAGTGATGACGGGATACTTGAATTAAATGTTCAAATTCCTGTTTCGATGGGAGGAAAAGGTGGTGCAACAAATCCGGAGCAGTTATTTGCTGCGGGCTATGCAGCCTGTTTTGATAGTGCCTTGAACTATATTGCTTTGCAGAACAAACAAAGAATTAAATCAGAAACTGAAGTCAGTGTTGAGCTAAAAAGTTCAAAAGAAGAAGGTTTCTGTTTGGCCGTTACCATTGTTGTTTCTATTGAAGGTACTGACCGGGATACAGCCCAAAAGCTGGTAGAACAGGCTCATCAATTCTGTCCGTATTCAAAAGCGACCAGAAATAACATCGAAATCTCTGTTAATATAAAGTAACCCACCGTGAATTTGGATTAAACATCCATGTTGATGATTTACACTTCATAGAAGCATAACAATTAGCATGGATGTTATTTACGGCAAATCAGTATCATAATTATTTGCAGATCGAGTAAAACAATAATATATGGATTCAAAATTAGAAAAAATGCTAATTTCTGCTCTTTGAGCAGAAATTACCGAGTATCATATTTATACTCAACTTGCGGATAGAACGAAAGATAAGAACAATGCAGAGGTGCTTCGAAGAATTGGAAACGAAGAGAAAAAACATGCTGAATTTTGGAAATCAAAAACAGGAGTGGACGTTCAACCCTACAGTTGGAAGATTTTCAAAAGAGTAACCATGGCCCGCTTTCTGGGACTATCGTTTGTGTTGAAACAAATGGAAAAGAACGAAGGTACTGGTTCAAAAGCGTATGACGATTTAGCGGTGGACTTTCCTGAAACCAAAATAATTTCGGAAGACGAAAAAAGACACGAAAAAGAATTGCTCAATATGCTCGATGAGGAAGGACTAAAATATGTTGGCTCCATAGTGCTTGGCCTGAACGATGCGCTAGTTGAACTTACCGGAGCACTTGTCGGGTTTACGTTAGCACTCTCCGATACCAGAATTATATCGCTTGTTGGTTTGGTAACAGGTATTTCTGCTGCTTTATCAATGGCCACTTCCGATTATTTGTCATCTAAAGCCAAAGGCGACGATAAAGCAAAAAATCGGCCGTTTATACGGGTGTAGCTTACTTTTTCACAGTAATACTGTTGATTCTTCCGTTTTTGCTTCTTACCTCGAAGTTTATCGCATTGCCAATTACTTTAGCAACAGCCATATTCATTATTTTCTGTTTTAATTACTATATCTCTGTTGCCAAAGATTTGAATTTCAAGGCCAGGTTTTTCGAGATGACTTTTATTAGTATGGGAGTTGCAATATTTTCTTTTTTAGTAGGTTATGGTTTGAAATTAATTTTAGGGGTGGATGTGTAAAGATGAGCTGATAGGATATAAAAGGAGATTTATTACACGACTTATTTTCTTGTTTATTTCGTTGCATCAGAGGTATTTATGTGTTTTTTTTTGTGATCTGCTAAAATAACTAAGTTCAAACCAGTATTAGGAACTATTATGCTGAGTTTAGTTTTATTTGGTTAGTCAGGTTGGCATAATTATCAATAATAGTCGTGGGCGATTTAATCATTTTATTAAATTTGAACGTTAATTTCTGTAATTTACTTTTTAAATGAAATACGAACAATTAAAATTAGAAAACCAATTATGCTTTCCTGTATATGCTGCATCTCGTCTTATAACACGGGAGTATCAACCGCAATTGGATAAATTAGGTATTACTTATCCCCAATATTTGGTTTTAATGATTTTATGGGAACAAGACAATGTTTCCGTAAATGATATTGCCAAAAAACTTATACTTAATACCAACACAATCACTCCACTTCTCAAGCGGATGGAACAGCTTGGTATACTGGAACGAAAGCGTTCTAAAAAAGACGAACGAATGGTTATCGTACAATTAACAGAAAAAGGTAAGCAATTACAGGATCAAGCTTCTTTAATCCCAGAAAAGTTAGCCAATCATTTATTAGAAGGTGTTTTAAAGGTAGGCGATTTAATCAAATTAAAGGATAATCTTAACTCTATAATTCAACTTCTCTCAAAATAATTATCAATAGAATAATTTAAACAACAGTAACGATCAATCTGAATGTCAACCACACCAGCGAACGGATAAGCAGGAAAAATACAGTAAAAGCAAGGTATAGACCTGCAACGCTATTTACTAAGATCCAAACTATGCTGTGAGCAACCCAATCAACATTAGCTATTTAATGCAAACCCAAGCTATATTCAGTTTTGAAAATCGAGTGAGTTTTTCTTTAGTTATATGTTTATCGTTTTTCATCATGTTGACTTTTCTTATATGCGTCATCGGTCGGGTCGGTCATTGTTGTTTCATCGGCAATTGAAGGTGCAGGGTTTAGGGCTGTCAGGTTTTTTGCGAACAAATACGCTCGCCCGTAAGGGAAAGAGGAAGATTTTTTGCAAAAACTGAAGGCCTGAACTTGACTGCCCGTGAAAACCCGAAAGCACCTTTGCCGCATGACAACAAATGCCGACATTGGCTGCAATACCTTGCCAAAGGGAAGCAGTGAATGGAAACGAAACGAATAAAAACGGGCTTTTATAGCGCTCTATAATCGTTTGCAAGTTTACGGCCACCGCAAGTACTCTTGCTTTTTCACCGAGACTTTCTTTGCAGTGGACGTGACATCCCGAAACTTCACGTCAGGCGACAGCGTGGCGTGAAGTTTCGGGATGTGGAACGGAAACGCAAAGAGTGTTGCAGGCGAACATTATGACCCGTCTTTCAAAACAATACAATATTATTTTTTGCTTTTAACATTATCTTCTTCAAAGTGGTTCCGGATAAATGAATGAACATCAGATTCCAGATAATACGTTTTTTGCTCAATCCGTTTAAAAGGGAGTTTTCCGGAACTGCGGTAGCGTTGCAATGTTCGTTTGCTTACTTTCAGCATAAAGCACAAATCCTGGTTGTCCATCAGCAACTCGCCGTTTAATTTGTGACGTGGTTTTTCTTTTTGATTGATGCGGCTTTCCATCATATCAAACCTGTCCATAATTCGTTCCATCCACGCCTCAAAAAGGTTTTTATCTATAAACATAGTCCTGAATCTTAAAAATGTCCGATTATGAAATAACTGGTATTGGAAGGGTCTTTCAGAATAAGCTGGTTATCCCGCATGAATTTGATATAGCTCTTGGCTGTGCGTTCCTTTACATCTAAAATGGCCTGGATTTGTTCACATAAATCCACATAAGTGCAGTGTTTTTGTTTGCTAAAAATTGAACGGGCAACACTTACCAGTTCGTTTTTCTTACGCTTTTCCTTTTCTTCCTTTGGTTTTTCTCCGATATATGCATGCATTCCTGCCTTTTTATCCCAGGCAAACTGGATCAGCGGTACATCCAATGGACTTCCGTCCCTAACCTTCAAGGCTTTAACCACCGACACCAACGGATCGTCGTCCCGCTCGATGGAGAGAATAGCCGCTGCTTTACGTTGAAGCTCTGAGCCCAGGTGTCCACGCAATTTCAAGCCATTGGGGACAAAATGCAGTACACCAATAATGCAGGTTTTGTATATTCCTGCTAACCTGTACAGTTCATCAATAACAGCTACACTTTCAGCTTCATCGTTGGCACACCGGACCAAGTCAGCGATCCCATCGATTGCTACCACTGCAATACCACCGAATTGGTAGTAAAACTTATCCATACTTTGTATAATGGCCTGCAGGCGTTCTTTGCGTGACATACTGGTTAGGGAGTATGCTTTGAAACAGGATGGCATGGAATCCTGCTTGCTACGTTTAAGGATATTGGAAATATTCTTGTATAACTGAACCTCTGACTGTTCGGTGTCATAAAGCAAGACTGCTTTGTTTTCAGTATTAGCCAGAATACTTGTTCCCAAAGTATCTATCATATCTTGTTCCCTGATAACACCTGCGATCAGGCTACCCACATAATTGCTTTTCCCTGTTCCCTCCCCTCCTGTAATACCAAGCAAATTGCCTTGTGTTCCTATGGGAACTCCGTTGATCGAGATGATCATTTCTGATTTAACGGGGGGATTTCCGAAATCGACTTCACATGGTTTTAAAATAGCCATCGTTTCACTGTATAACGTGTCTAAAAATTCGAGGAATAATTGAATGAAATTATCACGGGTATTTCCGACTTTGAAATAATCGGATACATCCTTATCGGCTTTGCTGCCCGAAAGCGGTAAAATAAGTCGCTTAACCCCGAATTCTGACAATTGCTGTTGATGCTTTCTGGAAGAATCCAAACCTGTTTTGTCTACATCATATAACAGAACAATGTGTTTGAAGCGATGAGTCAACTTTCGGATAATAGTTTCGGGAATCGCAGAAGTCTCACTATTGAAGCATATGGCATGAAACCCACGAGTGGCGAGCGATAAAACGTCTTTCTCCCCTCCGGTAATGAACAAAGTATCCCCTTTTATCGGCAGCTGTTCCAATCCAAAACAATAATTCTCACCAAAATTACCACCGTACAAAAAGCGGATTTCTGAAAAAGGCCGATAGATTTTGACGTAACGTTTTCCACAATAACCGAATATGGGTTCCTGTTCCGAAGATTTGAGAGAAAAGGGTTTGCCATCATTGTTCTCACTTTGGAATTCCTTTAGGGAAATCACTTTATAGAGTTTCAAAATCTCCGCAGTAATGCCGTATTGTTTCCAAAACAAAAGCTCTTTGGAAGAAAAGCTTTGTTGATTAATACTGAAGGGTTTTGCTTTTTTCGGTTCAGCAGCTTGTTCCAACTTCTGACCAGATTTTGTAACTGGCAGAATAGGTATTATTGATGAGCTATCGTTTGCCTGTAAACCCAAATTCAAATCACGATTGATTGTCTGTAAAATCTTGACAAACTCTTTTGAATTTTTACAATCCAAATTTTTAATCTTGCCAACTAAAAAGAAACAATCGCCACTAAAATCGTCATTGCCGAAATCTTTAATCCGGTAACATCCGTTTTTACGATCAAAAAATAAATTACAGGATGCTTTGTGATCGTCGTAAAATGGATTCAGAAAGTTCCGTCCAACCCTCCATTGACCCGGAATATAATATCTGAAAACATCCAGACCATTATTTGTTCGTTTTAGGAGTTCTTCTTTGTTGAACATGGTGCTGATAATTGCTGATTAGATTTTGTAAGGCTTCTTCACTACTGCGAATGCGTCTTTCACTTAAAACCCGCTTGATTTCTGCAATGGTGTAGTATGTTTTTCCTGCCATTACCGAATAAGTAATCTCACCTTTGGCTCTCAAACGCTGGAGTGTGCGCTGGCTAATATTTAAAAAAGAGCAGACCTCGAAACTGTCAATCCACTCCTCTTCGGGATTAATCACATCTACGGATTGGTATTCAGCTACAAACTGGGCAATGATGTCAATCTTTGCAACCAGTTCTTTAAATGCCTTCGATTCAACTGTAATGACTTCCATAACAAATCGTTTTGCCACAAAAGTCAAAACTTGAGATATTTCAAAAGGCCAAGTTGAATAAACTTTTTTTTATCAATTTGAAAACCTGCGTCAATTAATGAATCAGAGATTGACCTTTTCTTAATTCACGAAAAGAAATCTTGGTGGTGGCTAAATTCATTCAAAGAATGCTAAAAATGCCACAATAAACGTTGATTTTGAAGGGTTAAACTGACGAAATTCTAAGGTATATCTTGGTTTGTACTTTGGAAAGAAAAATTATTATATATTTTATTTTCAATGATTTAAAAAATGGAAAATTAATAAACTCAACAAAAACAACTTGGTAGAGTTATATGAAGCGGCTATTTTTGATCATCCTTATTCATTTTTGCAATTAGCCTCTCTTTCAATTGGTCTAAAAACTGTGTTCTGTTAGCACGACCACGAATCGAAAGATAGGTACGATACACATCTCCTAAACTAATATTAAACACATTCTCAAGATAGCCAGTCAGGCGTACGAGTGAAATTTTTCCAAAATTGAAACAACCCGATTCCTGTAAAGCATAAAGCAACTCCACCAGGTCTGTTTTGCTACCTGTCCAGGTTTCTTTAACTCTAGGAAAAGAAACTGTTGGCAATTCTTCTTCAGGTTGCTTATCTAGTTTGACCAACTCATTGTTAATGTGAACAGTTAGCATATCATTTGCTATTACTTTAGCAACTGTGAAATCATAACACGTAGAAAATTTAGGGTCTCTCTCAAAATAAAAACTATCCAATGTCAGTTGAATGTCCGGCTTACCTCTTAGAAAATAATAATTATCGAAATGGGTGTATCCATTCCGATAGTATTTATAAAAATCAATATTTCTTTCAAAATAGCATTGAATCTTGTCAAGCTCTTTTGTTAAATATACTTTTATAGCAGCATTACTTCCAGCGGGACGTGACGCTTCAATCCTGCCGACTTTTTGGTAATAAATAAGCTTACTGAATAATTGAGGTTTAGTCACTTTGAAGAAATGAATCTCTTCGGGTTCATCTTTAAAGGTATATGATGAAATCAAAGCTTTAACCTTATCAAATGAATCTTCAAGTATAGCAATAGCTGCACTTGCGTTAGCAATTGGCATCTCTTCACGACATTCTATGTCTTCAAGCTGATCATAAACTGATTCAATAAAAGTCAATATTTTTTTCATAGAAGTTATTAGTTTCTTAGAGCAATAGAAATCATCTATTATATAATATTCATTGTAACCTATTCTGCTTTCAGTATTGGTTAAATCCAATTTCGCCAACTTTAAAATACTCGATACCTTAGTCCAAATGATAATCCTATAATATCATTTAATCCTATTGATTTATTGCTCCATGCACTAATTAGATAAAGGTCATTTGTATTAAACTCGTAAAAAAAAGATAATGACTTCCCTTCATTTTTTTCACTAAATTTAAATGCTAAAGCTTGGCCTAAAAAGACATGGAACCGGGTATTGACTGCCCAGAAATAATAGCCTTTCGGATATTTTTCAGGTAATCTACTCCAGAAATATTCACCGAAGATTTTATTGAAGTAAATTCCAGTGGATAAAGGTTCATAACAGAATCTGCTATTAAAATTATATTGAAATGGCGTATAAGTTTGTTTTAACGTGATAGTTGCATGGCCTTCACCGCTGTTCATTCTCGGGATAAATCCAACAAGCAGGTCTGTTTCCCACTGTTTTTTTCCCCCATAATACCATCCTGGTCCGGACGAAAACATTCCCATCGATCCGGCATATTGTAGTTTTATTTGCCTTGGAATGAGATTATCCCATTTCTTCTTATATTTTTCAATCCTTTGATCATCTTCTAATCTTCCCCAGGCCTGATTTACACAAAGTAATGATAATAATGATATGACGAGTGTTATTTGCTTCATAGTTAGAACTTCATCATTTCGTATGAAAATGTATCGCCAACTAGCGTGAAAACAAAGCAACTGCGTTTCGAAATTTCATCACAACCGTAATAAAGTATTCCATTTTTAAAATAATCTATAGTGCTTTGGCTATGCAGATGTGCATGAAGACAAAATTCCACATTCCAATAATTCTCGATTATCTTATTGAACATGATAGCCGAATTATTATTGAACTGGTCATCAAAAGGAGGAGAATGCATTACAACAATGGTTCGTTTAATGTTTGTTGAATCATTCATAAAACGCATCATAAAATCAAAATCTGGCACAGAAGTAGAGTAGTCAAATTCAAGAGCATTTGTATTCAAACATATAAACCGGGTCTTTCTAAACTCGAATGAAAAGTTTAAATCACCATAAATTTTCACATATACGTCCTTCCCATGCCCCAACACATCATGATTTCCAATCAGTGCAACATAAGGAACTTTAAGGTTCTTCATGATATCATGAATCCAGAGATATTCTTTGCTCATCCCAAAATCGGTAATATCTCCACCATGAATAACGAAATCAATATTATTTCGTTTATTGATCGCTTTAACAAAATCTTCAGTTTCATCATAATGGCGTTGGGTATCTCCCATAAAAATAAATCTCACCGTATCTTCATTGTCATCGCTTTCTTTGAGAATATTTATGTTTTTCAGATTCAGATTTGACGATTGATTTCTGGATTCCAGATCATAGGGATGATATTCAATCAAATCGCATGACACAAAACAAATAGCTATTAATAGATACTGGACAGGACCTATCATCCTTCGAAAAATTGCATTCATTATATTGGTTTCTGTTTTCACCATATGATTAATGTTCTGACAATAATAACGTTGGTAGTCATTCTATAAAACATGTGTGACATTCTAAGCGGAATACGAAATATTGCACAAACACAAATACCGTGGTAACTACTTCACTATTTTTCATTTTTATTGAAGTTGGCTTACTCTGATTTATTCCTTTTCAATACAATTTGGTTTCTCAAACCTAGCACCGTAATGCATTGAAGACTTAACTGATATAGTAAATCCTGTTGGGATTCCATCTCCTTTCAGAAAAATGGAATCCTGATTATTTTGAAGGTTTAATCTTATGGTATGTTTCATTTAGTTTTTCCTTGTAAATAGCTTTAATCTGTTCTTCATTTTCACTTAGTGGTTTTGAAGGGATCAGATCCATCAGATCTTTCGGTTCCATTCCCGATCGGTACATGGCATTCGGTGCCCCATACATGGTTTCGTATACACTTTCACGACATTCGGACAAACTGAGTCCAAATTGAGTTCCGATCATCTCAACTTCGTGCCATTGAAACCAAAAATAAGTAGGTAACATCGATGAAATTACAGCATAGCCTTCCAGTTTTTCTTCAGAAGTTTCAAAAGCATGCCCCAGGAAGTTCAACATTTCCAAGACAGACCATTTCTGAAATCCAGACATTGTTTGTTTAAATGTCACTGGGTTATATCCCTGATTGATAAACGAAATGGCTGTAGATAAAATCCTCACAATTTGCTGGCACTTGACAACTGACGATATTTGTTCAATCGTGATTTTGGCAGTCAACGAAATAAGAATGGTTTGCTCAATAACAACATCTTTTATTTGCTGAAGAGTTCTCATAATTACATGTGGGTAGAGCGCCAGAAAAACAATGTCTTTTCTGGCACATTCTTCTATTGATTTCATCACCTGAACGAACGGAAATTTAAATTTTAGAGCCGCAAGAATTTCAGTATTAATATCAAAAACTGAAATAGAGCCGAATATTGCTTTTTTGTTTACAAAAGCCTGTAAAAAAATGCCTGTAATTCGACCTCCTCCAATAAAACATAATGATTTTTTTTCATGACACTTCTTTTTCTGTTCAATAAATCTTATACTGGAACCGAAAAGAATCCTTTCTTTAATTATTCGCTTTTTCTCAACCGGCTTTCTTGAAACTGAAAACGTTGTTCTGTCATTTTACACGATTGAATATTAAGGTTTTTATCATCCAGTCAGGTAGTGATTTTTTAGGATCTCTGCTTTTCAGATTCATGTACCAACCAAGTTTCTCAATAATGGGGACCTTATGTGTTTCAACAAATTCAATGGGCGTTCCGTCCGGATCAGAAATATATGAGAAGTGCCCGGCAGCAACACCCATATCGAAGCTATCAGCACTGTTTACTGTAAAGAGAAAATTCTTCTGCTGACATTCTTTTTCCAATAAATCCATTCCAATAATGTCGAAGCACAAGTGAATATAACCAAGTTCACCCCATATCCGGTCCTGGAATATTTTCACAGGCTTTCGGTCTATTGGTTCAATCAATTCGATTTGAGTCGGTCCCAACAATTTACTAAACGGACCAGTCCGTGGTTCATGCTTTAATAAAATGCGACGGTATCTTTCATTTCCTCCAGGTAATACTTCGAAATCCTCAAAAATATCCGTTTTGTAATAAACAATTGTATCATACTGAAGAATCTCTGAGTAAACCTTTAATGCTTCTTCAATATTTGAAACACCAATCACAACACCAGCAACGCCACCGGTTAATGATTTTTGCTTCATATAGGTTTCCTTTTCTTCTACAACTTCAAAAATATTATTATAAGGATCTTTGAGGTAATAGTGTAAATTACCAATAGGATCAGGCATTAAACCTCCCAATATTGATAATCCCATTTCTTTATGCCCACGATAAGATTTCTTTATATTCCTTGATTTTATTTTACAAATAAATATTCCACAATCTCCTAGTTTGACTTCAAAGAACGGCGGATTCGGATTCCTTTCAGTGTGTTGCCAAATTTCAAATCCACCACCTCCTTCCATATTCATGGCTAAAGCTGCATAACGATCACATTCCTCCCCATTAGTGTAATGTTTCATTAACTTGGCAGTAGCAGTATCTTCGAATACTTTAATATCCATTCCAAATGCTTGTCGGTACCATTTCCACGCTTCTTTAGCATTTTTTACTCCAATACCGATCTGTTGAATGCCACAAATATTTTTTCTCATTTCAATCTGATTTTTGTAATTCTGAAGTTCTAATTTTTAATTCTCGTAACCAATTTATAATATAGAGCTGGCAAAAACCGCCTTATGTGTACCATAAGAATTTCCGTTTTACCCACTAAGAACTCTTTTCTTTCTCTTTTTATAGCTTTTACTATTTTGGCAGCACATAATCCTGCACGCATTCCATTTGCCTGGCCTTCGTCCATCCTGTTGTAAGCCGAACCATCTTTAGTCAGGGCATTTACTGAGATATTCGTTTTGATCCTTCCAGGAGAAACGATAGTTATCTTGATATTGTCGTTAATCAATTCTGCCCTGAGCGATTCAAAATAACCTTGTATTGCATGTTTGGAGGCCGCGTAAGCTGTTCGCATGGGAAAGCCTAATTTACCGGAGATGCTACTTATAACAACAATCTGTCCTGACCCGTTTTTTAACATTTGCGGTAAGACGAGCTTGGTTAAAGCCACCACACTGAAAAAATTAAGTTCCATAATATTCCGGTCGATCTCAAGCGATGTTTCTTTGGCCAGAGAGCGTTGACTTCGGCCTGCATTATTAATCAACAAATCAATCCGGCCTGTTAATGCCAAAACGTTTTCAGCCACACTCTCCAATTGACTGGTGTCTGAGAGATCTACGGGTTGAACCCAACATTTCGGTGTACTTTCCAAACACGTGACTTTGACCTGTTCCAGCTTTTCTTTGTTTCGAGCTGACAGGACTAAAAATGAACCTTCCCTGGCAAAAGCATAGGCTAATTCTTCACCAATACCAAATGTTGCACCAGTGATCCAGACGACTTTTCCCTTTAAATTTTTCATAACCTCAGAGTTGTTGTTTAAAGATAACCTGTACCATATCAGAAACTCATTTCAGCACGGAAACGGAACCCGCTGTTGTCGGTAAAACTTTTGTTTCGGTAGGTACTGCTCAATTGAGTCACATACTCGAAACGTAATACCTTGAAAATATTTGTTATACCGAATCCAACTTCGGTATAGGGTTCTTTATAGCTGTTCGAAAAATATCCGGGCAAATCAAATACACCTTTGTAGGAATTGTTCAATGTACCGTAATGGCATTTGACCGAAATAATTTCGCGCAGTTTGAATTTTCTTATTATCGGAATCTTATTCAGAAGAACTCCTCCAGCATTAAAATAAATGTGCGTATTAGAATACAAATTATGAGCAAATGAGGCAAAATGCAGAAGATTAAACCGGTCTTTCGCATATCCCAGCGACATTGAGCCAACCGGCTGATCCAACAGATCGAAAGGAGCCTTTCCGAACAAATAACCGGCATTAACGATGTAATTCATAAAAATCTGTCCCATGTTCACCCGTCCCTGTATTGAACCATGAAACTGGGAGTACATTCCGGAACTTTTCATACTTCCGTCTGGCAACAAGGTTTGGCCTAGGTCCAGGCAAAGATTTACCACAGGAATTGGATTAACGTAATAAACCCGGTCGAAATAATATTTGTCGAATTTCTGGCCAAAAGTAAGTTTCAGATCGAAAAAGACTCCATAGTTGTTGTACCGCGGGTAATCGATCGAATTATATACAAAACGAACATAAGAGGTACTAATGCTTTTCATGAAGTAGGGCGACACCTCAAAATGAACGCTGTTTGGTGCATTGTATTCCATTCTTAGTTCATAGTTCCGCTCTTCTTTCAAGTACGGATTTCGTTCCCTCCCTGTAAATATGGCTATGAAGTTGCCTGTACCTTTGTTGTTGGGATTATTTTTAATAAACCGAAGGTATTTATCCTGCGAAACCAGGTTATAATCGTCGGAATAATTAAACCTTAAAAGAAATTTATCCGTTTTCAAGGGCTGATAAACCAAATTCAATCCATATTTAAAATCGTTGATTTTAGTGCCGTACCCCAAAAATCCGCCAACCGAGAAATATTTGCTTACTTTTTCGCTTGTTCTTAGCGGAACGGAGAACCGGCTGCCTTCGATCATGTTTGTACTGTAAATGTCATACACCGGACCAACGTCAATTTTTCCGGCTTTTACATAGCTGGTCAAAACCATTCCTCCAATCCGGTCAATGTTCTTAACGATTTCATGTTTTTTTAGCTTGTCCACACGCGCATAAGCGTTAGTATTCAGTTGATCGGAAGAAAACTCGGGCCTGTTTTTCCAGTCACTCGCATTTGTCACGTTAAGGCGCTGGGAAGTTGAGTATTGTGTTATTCTGTTAATCAGCCAATTGCCTTTAGATACCTGTTCCAGGCGCCGCGAACTATATTTGGAAAGCGAGTCATTATTCAGGTTAAACGTAAGGTTTATTCCAATCTTTTGATTGTCGTAAAACCATATGTCAGGTGCGATTTTTTTATAGGTTACGTGACCTTCAAATCCATTAACGAAATTCAGGTTCACATCTTTCGAAATATAGGCATCGATATGGGTTAGCGCAAAACTACCATCTTCCACGGTGAAATGGCCGGTAAATAACTGGTTAAACTTATTTTTGGGTACGAACGAAAAATTAAAATATTTCACCGAATCGATTGTTGTACTGTCATTTAGATAGAGGTTGTAATATAGCGGCGCTGTATTGCCAAGTGGAGAAATGAAACCCCTATCGAGAATTGAAATCTGTTCTTTATAAAAATCAAGGTCAACAACAACATTGTTTAGGATTAAGCTTTCAAAAGCCTGGTTCAACTGCGGAAAAATGCCATCCTTTTTCTGGTAGGCAACATTAATGCTATCATTATCAACCTTTATTGCTTTTTCTGAAAGAAATATCGGGGAAAACCTCAATGAATAATTGTCCATTTTCACAGTAACTTCATCCAAATCGTGAAAAGCCCTGGTTATCCGCGAAGTAGAATCGACGGCCGAATATACCGTGATAGTTTCTAATGCTTTATAGCTTCTCATTTCGGCCATCTTCTGCCTGTTTTCTTTTTTGCGCTTAATTATTTCATTGAACAACACTTTAGCCCTGGGTACTTTAGGCTTAACGGTAATTTCATCGAGTGAAATAACATCCTCTTTCATGTTGATGACGAGCTTGTTATTTACGAAATCTGTTACCGGAACCTTTTTCAGAATATACCCAACGGAAGAAATATAAAGAGTATCTTTAGTAGAAGCCAACAGCTTAAAGTTCCCAACCATGTCGGTTATTGTCACTTTATTGTGCATTCCATTAATACGAATGTATGCCGACGGAATGGGCTCTTTGCTTTTTTCATCTTCCACACGGCCCATTATGTTCTGTGCCATCAACGAAGAAAAAGCGACCAGTATCAAGATAATAGATATGATTATTTTTTTTAACATTCTTAACAATCAAATTAACCGTTCCCTTTTCTTTTCATTAGCCAGTATAGTCCTTTAACACCAATCCTTATATCGTCTAGTTTGAACAATACAAGAATCTTCTCTACATATGCAATAGCACCCCAGCCGACAGCCAGATAATACATCCAGGGATAGAAACCAAAGACAAACAATACAAAAAAGAATACACTCTGTATATATCCAGCCAATACAGCTGAATAGAGGTGCAATCCAGGAATTTTTCCGAAACGATAAAAAGCGATGATGTAACTGATAACAAAAACTGAAAGGAATAAATATAAAATCCAGGCATGGGGTTCAATTTCAGTCCATTTGAAAAGGAATAAGCCTAATAAGGCCATCGCATATGTAAACATATCGGCCAGGTTATCAAGTGCAGCACCAAAATTGGTCTGTAGTTTAAAAATGCGGGCGATATTTCCATCAAGCACATCACTGATCAGGCTAATACATAAAAGAACTACATACCATTGCTCCTGTCCCGAAACAGCTAAGTATAATATCACAGGGAAAATTAAGAGCCGGTATAAACTAATCAGGTTAGGTACGTTTAAAACACTCTCACCTTTAATTATAATTTTTTTCATTTAACTAAACTTTAGATATTATTTCTATTGATCCAATAAATTCACTCATGAGATTATCCGCAAAATCAGCCAAAATCATCTGATCCACTGCAATATACAGGATTGACAATCCTGTTTCTTTTCTTTTCTTCCAACCTGTCAATAAAATATTCAAGCATATGGAATATCGAATCTTCATCAACTTCGTTAATTCCAGTTTCTGCAATTCCGTCTAAATTCTTTGTGTCAACCCTCAGATTTGTCTCAGCATAACTTCCTGTAAATGACATACCAATAGAAACCATCCGTTCAAACGCAGTCATTGCTGTTGTCTCCAGCAACTTATCCGGAATAATTTTTACAGGGAGTAACTTGTTAAGACTATTTACTATATCAATGTTTTTTTGCGATTTCTTTGCGGCAAGATTAATTATAACAGGCAGTTGCTCAACTTTAACTATCTTTAATAAATAATCGGTAACCGTGTCAATAGATATGAGATTTTGGGTCGAATCCGGGTCGATTCGTACCCTGATTGTTTGATCAGGATGTTTATTCGACAGACCATAAATCCTTTTGGCAAAGTCGAAAATGCCATAATCAGTTTTCGTCACACCGGTTTTGTTATTTCCAACAACCTGCGACAAACGCAAAACATGCCCATTTAAATGCTTGTCCTCAATATGTTCCCGAACAATATTTTCCGCCCACCGTTTTGATTGCTCGTAATAATTTCGAAACGAGGAAATATCTTCATTATCATAGAAATTTTCTAGGAACAGTTCGGAAATACGACCGCAAGAATACACCGTACTGACAAAGAAAAATCTGGAATTCATGCTACCATATTTCGAAAATACATTTATCGAATTTTCTACTCCTATGAGATTGGTTTCGAATATTTCGCCTCTCGACTTGAAATCATATTTCAGGCTGGCCGCAAAATGAAAATAGTCGGAACTTTTGCTGAAAATGTCAGTCAATGCTTTTTCCGAAAGAGAAAAATTTTCTTCGATCAATGAATATCCGTAAACTTGCAGATTTTCTGGTTTTGTATATTTTCGATCATTGATTTCGGCAAGTACGTTTCCCATTCTTTCGGATGGACATTGCTTTTTACTTTCCCGAACCAGCGCTATTACTTCATAATTATTAAGGAGCAATTCATTTATAAAATTGGAGGCAACGTATCCATTTGCCCCGTTGATTATTATTCTTTTCATATACAAACTATTTACTGTTTTCTGTTTCTGTTCTTTAGGATTTGTTTATATAGATATTGATCAAAGAAAGAGCACCAGTATCAGCACGACACTTAATGGAATGGTTAGATTATCTGAACCACGCCAGCTAAATAATTCGCCCAACATACTTGTTACAGCGATTAGTAATGCCAGACAAAATGTTTTCAAGTCGAATACTGCAAGGTGAAAATAAAGTGCTATCAAGCTGATTAAAAAGCTTGTAACTAAAAATGCCCCAGACCCGAGCCATGTCTTTTGAAATTTGTGACCAAATAACTTTATTCGGCCGTTATAATTCTTAATATTAATACCAAGTATTGCAGCCATGGGGTCACAAATGCCAAGAATCAACATCGGAAGAATGTAAACGAATTTATTCTGGAGCAAACAGGAAATAAGAAATGTGCTATAGATGGAAAGTGGCAATAAATAACTTCCTATCGACTTTCTTTCAATATCATGAATAGATTTAAGCTGTTTGCCGTTTTGGGTTATGAATAGGACCGCAAAAAAGATTAGTGCCAAAACCAAGACGTACCAGTGCGAGGTAAATATATAAGGAAATGGAACAGTTGCCAATGTTGAGGTAAAATGAGCAAACTTTCGGGTTATCTCGCCTTTCACTCCAAGTCGCCTGTAATTTAACTCATTAAACGCCAGAAGAAGACTAATTCCCGTCAAATAAATAAACGATAGTACAATTAAATTTGTCATCTCAACCTCTCTTTAACTTATTTTCAAATGTCAAACACACAAACACTTAAAGCAACCCATGCCCCACCAGCAATCAGGCTATCAAACCTGTCGAGAATTCCACCGTGACCAGGGATCAGCTCACTGAAATTTTTCACTCCAAATTTCCGTTTATAAATAGATGCTGCTACATCTCCGCCAAAGGCAAAAAAGACAATACCAACAGATAGGAACAATGTTTTGTGGAGTGGGCGGGTCGTAAGATCCAGAAGCAGTAATGCGCTAACCAGAGCAATGGCTGTACCTCCGATCAGACCTCCCAATGTTTTATTCGGACTTATTTCAGGTAATATTTTTCTGGTTCCCCAAAGTTGTCCGCTTATTTGACTAAAACTATCGAAAATTGATAGAATTAGGAATGTGAACAGAACTAACTCTTTTTCAAGGCTCCCAAAAAAGAAAAAACCGAGAGAGAGGATTCCAAAAAGAAAAACCGAGAATTGAAAGAATGTTTTTTTTGCGTATCCTGATTTACGGAACAATTTTATTAGCTCATAAAATCCGCCTCCAATAATTAAAACCGATAAATACATAAACGCCAAAGGATAGAGTGTGATGCTCAGGAAGAGTGTATTTATAATAATGAAATAAACAATAAATTTAACTCTGTCTTTATGTACAACGCTCGGTTCTTTTTTCCTGTCAATAAAGTAAAACCCAATCCCTCCGATCAGGAAATATGCAAGGACTATAAAATAAATTGTACGAATCATCACGTTATTTTTTTCTGTAATTATTAATCTATAATCATTAAAAGCCCAATTGCAAACATTACTGCTGCATACCAATATCTTAACTTGTTTTCGTTGCTGTCTATCTTAACTTTCATCAACAACCTTGGACCTATCAGTGCACCAATAGCAGAGCCAGCAGTAAGAAAAATTACCAGGGTGAAGTCAATTTTATTAATCAGGAAGTGTGCACTAATGGCAAAAATTGTATTTACCAAAACAATCAAAAGAGAAGTCCCGATAACTATTTTAAATGGCATACGCATCGATAATAAGCCAGCCAAGACAGGCGCGGTCGCACTTGTTCCAAAGGTTCCGGTAATGATCCCCGCAAAGAATCCAAAAAATGAACCCTTTGTTATTTTGGATAATCCTGACGATTTGCCTAGACCTTTTTCCTGACTTTCGGTTTTTTTCTTTTGCCAGGTGGCAAAGCCCATATTTACAGCTATCAATACAGAATAAATTCCAAAGGCAATTTTGAGTTGATCTGAATTAATCTTACTGGTAATTTCTGCACCTATAAAAGCTCCTGCGATCCCAGATAAGGCAAACAGAATTGCCATATGAAAATTAATGTTGTTTTTTTGATAATGGCTGAACGTACCTGCAATACAAATAGGAAGAGTGGCAACCAATGACGTAATTACTGCCGTTTGGGACGGCACATGTAAAAGAAGTAGTAATACGGGCAAAAAGAAAAACCCACCACCGCCTCCAAGCATCGACCCAAGTACGCCTATGATTAAGCCAAGCAATGGCAATAGTAGATAGATTGGCTGTATGGCAGAATGAAAAATCATAATAAATAGAGTATTAAGAGTTATACAACTGATTTTTTAGCATTTTTTCAGGTTATACGATGCGTTTTAAATGAATTGTGGCTAATGTGTGAATAAGTTCTGCTCGTATCAGGATGCCATTCTCATACTCATATATATTTGTTTTACTCCCTTTCATATCTACAATAGCGTAAGTGTGGCCATCTAAGCTTTTAATCGTATTTTTTTCTCCATTCCTTTCATTGTAAATACAGTTAATTTGCGTTGGTTCCTGAAAATAAAGTAAGCTACCACTATAAGTAATGTCGCCATTAATTATTGTTGCATCGCCGTCTTTTGTCAATAGATAATTTTCGGTTTGCCGATCCAAACGTGTATTTGAGTTGATTTTGCCATTCTTTAAGGTTTTTACATGCGAACTCCATAAAATCCCATGTCGATACAAGCTGTGCTGTATGTATTTCACTTGGTATGAAAAGATCATCCTGACATAAACATCGGTAACAGCATTAATTGTAATGTCTTCACCTTCCATCTTTTGATCTACTGTGAATTCGCCAATATTCATTCCCCAAACAGAGATTTGATATTTAGCTGAACGTTCAAAAGGCTGAGCTGTTGCCGATTTAAAAAAAAGGAACATTACAATCAATCCCATCATATATTTTTCTAAAGTCATATCATTTTGATTTATTCAAATAACCTTATTGTCTTACCTAGTAACGACCTAATACATAGGTCATTATTGTATTACATCTTTGTTGGATTCACTATATAGCTTTAGGATTCAATGATTTTCTATACTTTCTGTTAAAAATTTTTTGGGTTAGTAAATCCAATTCGCTATCGTATTGAATCATTATTTTCCTATATTCTTCATCTTTTAAAGCATCTTCGGCTTCTTTATCCGTTCCCATCGCATCAATTGTCAGAATATTTTGTCGAAAATTTTCGTAATTATCACGGATAGAGCATGGCATCATTAAATATTCTCCCTGATGGCTTGTTTTTGCAAAACCTTTGTCCTTTTGCCACCTTCTGCCGTTTTTGAAGAATTCTGATTGGAGGGCATCAGCCAAGGTTCCTCCTTTTGCATAGATATCCTGAATTTTGTCCACATAATATGGAACAAATACACACGGTGTAATTTTCCCTTCAAAATCAATGTAGAAATATCCATTCCATCGACCATAGGCCAAACACCCTGTACAAAGAGATGACGAATTCCAGAAATCGGCCATCGGATAACGTAAGGTTCGTGCGACATATTCCCATTTTTTGTAAAGCTCAACCCGCTGCTTGGGAGTAATCATCAAATCCATTACATCTTTGCCTTTACCGATAGGCATTAGCTGAAATTGCCACATGTGAGTTGCGCCCATTTCTTCGAAATAATATTTATAGAATTCATCAGTAAGCAGAATTTCATAATTTTTTGACGTTGCAGTTACCGATATACCAAATGGGACACCTGCAGCTCTCAGATTTTCAAGAGCTTCCCTAATCTTTTTATGTACACCTTCCCCTCGCCTTTCGTCTGTTTCTTGTTCATAGCCCTCAACAGAAATAAGGGGAACAACATTTCCCAGCGTTGCCAGTTTCTTAGCTGTTTTTTGATTTATTAATGTACCATTTGTATACATGAGGAAGAACATATCCTTAAATTCATCAAAAATGTCAATTATGGTTTTACCCTGACTTTGATACATTAATGGTTCTCCTCCACTAATGGTTATAAAACGACTACCCAATATATCATGAGCATCCTTAACGATACGTCTTGTTAGTTCAAAATCAAGATGTGTACTTTTTCCGGGACTGCATGAAGCATAACAACCAACACATTCCAGATTACAAGATTTTTCTGGAGATAATACCAGAAACTTTGGGGGATATTCACCATATTTTTTCTCGTACTCATATTTTATGTCGGTTAAATGTGCTTTCCGATTAATTTTAAATGAATCGCTCATAAATACTTTCACCATTCTGAGAGCCACATCTTTACTGATAAATTTGCGATCTAAACATTTGCTTACCTGTCTTACAACAGAACTAACGAAGTAATAACGGTCAAGCTTTTCTTCGTAAAAAAGGAGTGATTGATCATTAAGGATTGATTCGCGAATCTGCTCCTCCAACTTTTTGACGGCTATATATCTAACCGTTTTGTTAGATATAGCATTATTTACTGCCGCATTTACAAGATTATTTTTTAAGCTTTTCATAACTATTAAAATTTAATTACGATTATTTCCTGTTTTAAAAATACATCCCGAAACTGGCCGAAAAAGTGGGTTTATCAGTTGACCCGGAATATCCTGTTGTCACATCCAACGGCCCCAACATTGTTTTTAAAGAATACCTGATGCCCCCGCCATAAATAGCCTCAACTCCTTCCCGAAAGATCATATCGGTATCTTGCCACATTCCGTTAAGCAACAACGAAACATATTGAGATTTTGCAATTTTCAACCTCAGCCCAATTAAGCTTATGTAAGTGTACCTTTCGGTAATACTTACAGCCGGGAGTCCAACGAATGGTAAGTGGTAGTTAAAGTATTGCGAATAGGACTCTCCCCCCACAAGAGTATTCCGGATAACCGGGAAGTCAGAATTAAACAAGGCACGTCCATACAGGTCGAAAAGCAAAGAGGCGTTTTCATCAAGTGGTATAACATTCTTCATTTTGAACAGGGCTACCGGACTAACCTCACTTGTTTTTTTGAAGTCAGCCATCATCGAAAATTCCGCATACAGATTGGTTCCTTTAGTGGGAAAATAGAAATCGTCCATCGAATCAAACGACAAATAAGAATAGGCATTGGTCAGGAAAAAATCAGTTTTACTTACTGTTGTCAGACTGTTGTCTTTCCTAAAAATATCGCCATGATAATATTCTTCCTGAATTCCCATCCCTATGTCAAAATGGTGCAAGAAAGGCTTATAAAAATAGAGCGATCCTGAAGTATAAAATATATTGGCTTCGTAAATCTTATTACCATCATTAAAAATATTATAATTTTGATATTTGCCCTTAATGTTAATGCCAATGGTGGGCAAGTTCGTTTTATTCGATTCGGCTATGATGCTTAAACCGGGATTTACCGACAATTCGGCGCTGGTTGATAAAAGTCCAAATACATTTTTGTAGTTTTTCCGCGTTGTATTTATCAGGATTGCCGCAGCATCGGTGGTGTTCGCCTTAAAGCCAACATTTTGAGTGAAAACCTTTCTGGTTGTGATAGTTAAGTTCAGCGATTTCCCATTTTCAGTATCGATTAAATTGTAATAAATCCGGTCAAAACCACCCAGACCATAAATCCGGTCAATAGCCGTTTTGATTTCCTCCGGCGAATAATTACCTGGAATTTCCATATTGAGCGTTTTTCGCAGAAAATCTTCATCAAGATGATAATTGCCCGTAAAAGTCAGGTCGGTGATGTACCATTTGTCGGGCTTAACCAACTTCCGCGATTTCTCAGGCGCATCGAGCAGATATTTAGCTTTGAGTTCACGAATTTGGCTTTTGATTTTGAGAGTCGCTTTTTCACCTCTTAAAATCAGCGTATCTGCGGCTTCGTTGGTGAAACTTGTCATAGAGTAACCTTTAATATCGGGCTGGATAATCAGATCGCAAAGGCTATTGTTGATCGAGTCTTTTGATTGATCAAAAAAACCGATCATCTGATTAACAACATTATCCAGTGATTTTAGATTTTCACGATCAAAAAAATCATTTCGAATGTCAACTCCGATAATTATGTCTGCACCCATTTGTTTGGCCACATCGGTAGGAAAGTTGTTAACCATACCACCATCCGCTAGCAATAGCCCATCATAGTCTGACGACTGGAAAGCAATAGGAATCGCCATACTTGAAAACATGGCAGTTGGTAAAAATCCGTTTTTTAATACAACTTCTTTACCTGTTTCCAAATCGGTAGCCACGCAGGCAAAAGGAATCGGAAATTTTGAAAAATCAGCTTCTGTAGAAACATTTCCGGACAGGCCACAAAAGATGTTGATTACATTTTGCCCTTTGATAAATCCTTGTGGCAGACTAATCTTTTTGTTCCCATCGATTGGGAGTGAAAAGATATACCGCTGTTTGAGCATCTGGTCATTCTTCGACAGAAATGCTCTTGGAACATCATCTGAGAGTGTAGTTTCCCAATTGAGCGATTTAACCAACGACTCCAGTTCCGAAGCATTGTAGCCAAGAGAATAAATGCCTCCAACCAAGCTTCCCATGCTGGTTCCAACAATCAGATCAATTGGAATACCTTCTTTTTCCAAAACCTTAAGCACACCAATATGCGCAAAGCCTTTCGCCCCGCCACCACTCAAAACAAGTGCAATCTTAGGGCTTTTGACCTTTTGATCTGGTTCTTGAGCTGCACCAATAAACGAGAACCCCAGTGCAAAACTGAACGTCAGAATCTTCAGAATTGAAGCCTTAAATGATAACTTGTGCATTAGGTCCATTAATAGAGTTTATTAATTATTGAGTCTTTTCTTAACTAGATCAATTGCATCACCAACCGTAATAATCTCATTGTAATCAGATTCCTTAACGTTTACCTTGAAGAAAATGTCGATATATAAGGCAAGGCAGATTAATTGATGTTCATCAAAATCAAAGTCGTCAACAAATGAGGATTCTATCTTGATTTTTTCTTTCGGAATACCCATGAACATAAATATCTGCATAAATTGTTCTTCTATAGTTTTCATTTTTCTTAATTTTTAAATTCTTTTGAAATTCATGTTTAGTTAAATGGAAGTCCTCGCTCAAAATTTTTCGTATAGCTTAAATGCCAATTATATAACTTGCTAATTCCTTCCAGAATAGATATATGGGGCTTATAGTGTAGTTCCTGTTCGAGCGCTGTGGTATCGGCGTAGGTTTGATAAACATCGCCAGGCTGCATCTCAACCATTTGTTTGATGGCTGTTTTGCCTGTCACATTTTCGATGGCAACAATAAAATCGAGAAGCTGAACTGGCCTCCCTGCTCCAATGTTGTAGATTTTATTTGGAATTTCACCAACCGGTGCGTGGTTGATAATTACAGATAATCCCTCAATAATATCATCGATGTAGGTGAAATCGCGCGAAAGCTTTCCGTAGTTAAAAACCTTAATTGGTTTCTGGTTTACGATCGAATCCATAAATAAAAACGGCGCCATATCGGGCCTTCCCCAAGGGCCATAAACGGTAAAGAAACGAACCCCTGTGACCGGAATGTTGTATAATTTGCTGTATGTATGGGCCATCAGTTCGTTCGATCTTTTGCTTGCGGCATACAGGCTGACCGGGGAATCGACCTGATCTGACTCGCTGTACGGAACCTTTTTATTCATCCCATAAACACTGCTCGAACTGGCATATACCAAATGTTTAACCGGGTAAAAACGACATGCCTCCAGGATATTCATAAACCCGATAATGTTGGAATTGATGTAAGCATAAGGGTTTTCAATGGAGTGTCTGACACCGGCCTGGGCTGCCAAATGGCAAACAACATCAAAATGCTCATTTGCAAAAAGCTTGTCGATAAATACTTTATCCTGAAGGTCGGCTTTAATGAACCTGTAAATGGGGTTCATTGTGCTTTCTACCGACTGGTGGTTTTTTATGAGTTCTTTCCTGATTCCGGTCTCAGCCAGACGGGCATATTTCAATTCAACATCGTAATAAGTATTGATGTTATCTATCCCGACGACACGGTTCCCTTTTTCTGCAAAATGCTTTACCGTGTGAAATCCGATAAAACCGGCGGCTCCTGTTACTAAAATTTTCATAGTCTACTTTTTTATTCTATTTCTACATAGTAGTAAATTCCTGTCTGGCAGGTTTTCTTACCTTTAATAAATACCTGAATGGAGTCATTTCGCTCAATGGCTTTATTCCAGGTAAATAGAATTGCTGGTGTTTTTATTTTATTTGTTTTGTACAGATCGCTTATTTCTAACATTTCAAGCGGTTTACCCAGGTAAACTTCCAGGTTATTGCCTTTGGTCATTTCGCAATAATAGTAGTTCACCCCACCTTTTTTCGTCGCTGTTTCTTTGGCCTGATTGCATAACTGGCTGAGCCCGATCATTGAATTGTACTGTGGCAGAGCTAACGATACCGTAAAAACGGCAAGCAATATACCGGTGCCCATCGTAGTTATACCAACATTCAGATGGTGTTTATACAAATATTTCAGTGTCAAAATTCCCGTTCCGGAAAGTATAAGAGCTGCGAAAAGCACCATATAAGAGGAACTTAATGCACTGATGTTGATAAAATATTGCGCTATGATTATTCCCGGCAAAGCAATGCATAGTAACCCGGCCGGAATACCAACTAGAATGTACATCCATCTGGGCGAACCTAACTTTTTGAACCACAACAATGAGAGATAGACAAAGAATGGGAAAGCCGGGAGCAGGTACACCGCCAGTTTGGAGCTGAAAAGTGATAAAATTGCGAATGTTGAAATCGTAATAGCCAGAAAGAAGCGCTCCAGATCAGTTGATGCCATTCGTTTTTTTAGACCAACCCAAAGAATTCCGATAACCAGGAACGACCACGGAGCCAGCGAATACCAAATCGTCACAAAATAATAGTAAAATGGTTCTTTGTGGTGAAACGAATTCACAGCGCGGTTCACCGTTTGATTAAAGAGCAGATTGTTGAGGTATTGACTTCCTCCTTCAGCATAAACTCCTGCAAACCACGCCCCGCAAAGGGTTAGTAATACAGTCAGCATTTTCCATCCCCAATATCTGCCAATGGTTTTCAGTTCTTTTTTCAGGATCAGGAAAACGACGATTGACACCAAAGGCACAATTATTCCCATTGGCCCTTTGGTAAATAAGGCCATGAATACAAAGATCGGAAACAGCCACGAATCGCGTGGTTTTCCTTCGCCACTGTACATTCTGAAAAAGGTGTAAAGTGCCAGAACGATAAACATGCACATCAGCATATCCATTCGAAGTACAATAGCTGTTCCGATGAAAAAGCCGCAGGTCATCAGCATCAGTTCGCCGATCAGGCGTTCCTTTTCTGAAAGGAGGTTTCCGACCCATTTGTCCATGACGAAAACCACAACCAGAGCGGGAACAAATGAAAATATACTCAGGAAAAACATGCTGTGATACCCAAAAATTGATTTGCCCAGCATCACAATCCAGAGATAAAGTGGCGGCTTGTCGGCGTAAATCAATCCGTGATTGAAGAATGTAAATATCGAGCCATTGTGCATCGCCTCATCGGCTATACTCAAGTACCGAAGTTCATTATCGGGCGAAAAATCGCGGAAAATGAAAATTGGTAAAAATGCCAATGAATACAGGAAATATCGAATGGCTTTGTTATTCATATATCGGTTCATCATGCGACAAGGTTTTTAGTTCTTTCCTGTAAAGAGCGATATTGCGGGTATAGGCAACAAACCCCACCGATTGCCCTAGTATCAGTATCGGGTCAACACGAATCACCCCGTAGATGGCAATAATTCCGGAGCCAACCAGACTGATGATCCAGAAGCCAAGCGGAAGTAACGATTCATTTCTCCGCATGGAATAGATCCACTGGTAAACAAAGCGCAGGGTAAAAATGACCTGGCCTGCCGAACCCAAAATGATCATCCAGATTGGGATTTTTGTATTGTTCAGGAAGTTGGAAACGAAATAATTACCGTTTTTTAGCACGAATCCGATGGCACAAATTGGAGTGAGAAAAAGGATGGCCTGTACGGCTACGTTGATTTTCTTCCAGACACCGTTTTCATTCAGGTTCCAGATGTAGATATAATACGAAATCAACTGGCCAAGCAATATCGAAAAGTCGTTACGGAACCATCCGTAAATGCAGAAAAGATAGGAGGCAATAATGCTCAGCACCCAGTAAATGGTGGGCGAAAGCACTTTTTTGGCACGCTCCGAAAGTACCCATTGCAGAAGCGTGCGCGTGAAAAAGAGCGCCTGCGAAACAAAACCTAACAAGTAAACCATTTCTATTCGATATTATTTTCTCCAATTTGGTAATTGATGTACCGTTTTTTCATCCAACGGTAGGCAAAGCAATCGATCAATGGAGCAACCAACCTGTTCCGGAGGTTGTATTTCGATTGCCCGGCCACCCGCGGGAAATGCCTTACCGGAACCTGCAATACCTTGCCATTCTGTAGCTGAATAAGCGCTGGTAGAAAGCGGTGCATCCCGGTGAATAAAGGAATGCGTTTGGCATATTCAGTTCGCATAATTTTCAATGGACAACCCGTATCTGAAACTCCATCGTTGGTCATAAACCTCCTGAAACCATTGGCAATTCTGGAAGATGCTCTTTTCACGAACGAATCGTCGCGCTTGACCCGAATGCCCATTACCAATTCGTACTCTTTGACATATGGAATCATCAGGTGAAAATCTTTCGGGGTGGTTTGTAAGTCGGCATCGATATATCCTACCCAAGTCGACCAGGTAGCGTCAATTCCCGCTTTAAGCGCTGCGCTAAGTCCGGAATTCTTCGTCAGGCTGAGATGGTAAAAATGTTTTTGACGATTACAAACCTCGATAATCCGGTAATTACTTTGGTTTGTGGAACTGTCGTTTACAAACAGGACGCAGGCCGATAAAGCCGATTGTGATACGAATTCCGAAAGCTTTTTCTCCAATGCACAGATGTTATCTTCTTCGTTGAATACGGGTATTATTATCGTGAATTCGTAATTCGAAGTTTTGTTTGTTTGCTTTCTCTTGGGAATCAGCTCTCCTAAAATGTTATTTTCCACTAATTTCCGCTTTGTCATTCTACATCAGTTTTTTTCTGAAATTCAGCTTAGGGTTCACTATAATTCAATTTGTAGGTCAGCTAGGAGCCTGTCGGACTTCATTTAGCCAGAATTAGGATTATTTCCATTTTGACTCGCATTTTAGGTTGTTCATGTTGGTTTCATTTAAGTCATATCTTACATTTCAGTTCCACATCCAGTTTTATGCTGATTTTATCGGCTAAAAAATCAATTTCAATCAATTTTATGCCATTTGCATCTTAAAAAACCGTTTTAGGTTATAGGCTGAACAGACCAATGACCATTCTGCATCTGTTTGGGCTTCCCCTCTTAACGAAAACCGCCTGAACCCCAGGACTTCTTTGATGATCCCAAAAACTGGTTCAACAGTTTGTTTCCTTTTCTTGTATATTTCTTTCCCTTCCTGGCTTTTCAATTTCTGCGCCATCTTTTCAACCGCAGTTATGCTTTGCATTGGTTCAGGCTCTTGAGTTAAATAGTTGTTTAAAAAGCTGTTGTGTTTTTCTCTTGAGGTGGAGATGATTGGTTCAATTTTCATCTGTTGGCAATCGTCAATGTTTTTTTCGCTGAAGTAGCCTGTATCTGCAACCGCAGTGGATATTTCCCCTAACAATCCTTCAGGTATAGATTCAATGGCCGGGATAAATTCCTGTTTGTCGTTGGCATGTGAGTTGCTGTAAGCCCCAACGATAACCATATCACCGTTTACTGCAGCCTGCCCATTATAGCATTGGTCAAAGCCTTTGGAGGTTTTCATTATCCTGGACTGAGGATCGGTAAAATTATATTGGTCTTTATCGTTTGGCGCTTCTGTTGGTGCCTTGGGTTCTTTCCCTCCGGGCTTTTTCCCAGTCTTTTCTTTTTTCTGCTTACGTTGTTCCATTTTGGCATCATATTCTTCTTTCTCTTTTTGGTAACGCTCTGATGCCCTTTGTTCCACAACGCTTTTTGCTTCCTGAATTTTGACCAAACGATCTTTGCGCAGCTTCAATTCTTCCGGAATATCCAAGTCTGATCCTTTTTCGCTTTCGTCTTTAGAGGCGGCCATATCCAATAATTTCTCAATTTCCTCTTCCAACTGTTTTTCTAATTTCTGTATGTACTCGTAGCTCATCGCCTTATGGCGCGAAGCGTTGGCCTGAACCTTGGTCCCATCAATGTAGATATTGCCAAGTTTTACAAGACCAAGCTCTTTGCCTATTAACAATATCTCTTTAAACCAACCCTTGATCTGGCCAAGGAAACGTTTGCGAAACTCAGAGATGGTGTCATGGTCTGGGTGGTGGTTGCCGGCAACAAAACGGAAAGCAACAGAATCGTAGGTGGAACTCTCAATCTTACGGGAACTAAACACTCCGGTAGAATAGCCATAAAACAGTAAGGACAACAGCATCCGTGGATCGTATGGAGTTGATCCAAAACCTTGGTATTGATTGTAGATCCATCTCATGTCCAGCTTATCGACGACATCGACTACAAATCTGGCCAGATGATTTTCTGGAAGCCAATCCTCAAGATCATATGGCATGAGCATTCTTTGCTCCCGGTCTGCTCCTATAAATTTTTTCATGTATGCAAGATAATAATTATCCTGTAAATTACAAAGTCCGACAGGCTCATAGTATCTCCCGGCAAATCGACTTTGAATGATTTAAAAGAAGAACCGGCTAATACTGTAACCAGACTATCCCGATGGATTGGCAGGTTAAATGCAAAATTGCCATTTACTGACAGGGGCCTGTTCTCTGAAGTATTATGCAGGTATGCCACAGACAGGGTAAAAGGACTAAACTCCTGTCCATTGACATTAGTACATACCATAAAAATTATCAACGCAATCAGGTACTTAGTTGATTTCATTTACAGGTTTACGTTTAGAGGATAATTTCATCTTCGCCTTTTCTACTACCATGTAAACACTAGGTACCAGCAATAATGTGAATAGTAAGGAACTGGTTAATCCACCGATAATTACCCATGCCATACCATTTTTGGTTTCGGAACCCGGACTTTGTGAAATAGCTAAAGGCAACATTCCCAATATCATGGCAAAAGTGGTCATAATAATCGGCCGTAAACGCTCTTTACCGGCTTCGATCAAAGCTTCAAAAAGAGGAACTCCCTGAGTTTTCAGGTGATTGGCAAAATCTACAATCAGAATGCCATTCTTGGCCACCAATCCTAATAACATGATTAGCCCGCTAAGCGTAAATATAGTAAGGTTATTCATTGTCAGACCTAATGCCAGAAAAACCCCAATCAAAGCTACCGGAACAGAAAATAAGACTACAAAAGGATAAATAAGACTTTCGTACAAAGCAACCATCACAAAATACATCAATAAAATTGCAATAATCAATGCGACACCCAGACTAGCAAACGCCTCTTTTTGGTTTTTGACAGCACCCATATACTCCAGAGAAATTGATGATGGTAAGTTCGCTTCGGCAATTTTCTTATTAATATCGGCAACAATGGATCCCGATGGACGACCAACTGTAGAAGATGTAACTGTAATCGAAGGCATCCGACCGGTTCGTTGCAATGTGGTTGGGCTGGAAACTTCTTCGATTTTAGCCAACTGGTTAAGTCTGGCTACTTTACCTGTTTTGGTTACCACCATCAAATTGCATACATCGTCGATGCTTTGACTGTTATAATCGGCAATCTGCATGAATATTGTATATTCTTCCCCTGCATCTTTAAGTTGTATTTTGTCATTTCCTTTGAATGCCATGTTTACAAATTGTGAAACGTCCTGCACCGAAAAACCCATTCTGCTGATTTTGTCGCGGTCGGGTACGATTTTTATTTGTTTGCGATCCGACGATGTTGAATAGGCCACATAATCTGTTCCCGGAGTTGTTTGCACAATTCCTTTAATTATCGCAGCAGCGTGTTTAACCGTATCTAAATTTGTGCCCTTTACTACCAGTTGAATAGGTGAATTAGAAGAACCTGTTATAGATGCAGGTTGGGCAGTGACCTTTATTCCGGGTATTTTTTGTTCCAGTTCGTTCCTTACCTCCCGACCGAATTGTTCAATCGAAATATTACGCTCTCTTTTGTCAGTTAATGTAAGGTCAATTTGTCCCAGGTTGCTTTTGCTGTTAGAGCTAACCATACCAGTTTGAGTACCGGCCAGTGTATAAACTGTAGTAACTTCTGAATGGGTAAGAAGAATTTTTTCGGCCTCATAAAGAGCCTGATTGGTTTGATATAACGATGCATCGGTCGAAAGTTCAATTTTCAGGCTAATCTGGCCATTGTCGGTTGTGCCAATGAAGGCAGAGCCAATAAATCCGGCAGGGACTAATGCAACCGTGGCAACCATCAATATGATAATAGTTGCAAAGAGGTAACGTTTGTGGTGCAAAGTCCAACCCAGTATTTGTTCATATAAATCTTTTAAAGTATCAATAAAATCTTCAAAGCCCAGATTAATTTTCCCCCAGAGAGAGTTTCCCGATAAATGGGTAAGTTTCCCAAACTTCGCTGCCAGTAAAGGGGTGAGGGTAAATGAAACCAAGAGGCTCATTAAAGTAGAGAAAACTACAACCAGAGAAAACTGACGGATGATATTCCCAACAAGGCCGGTTGTCATAGCCATAGGGATGAATACCACCAAATCAACCATAGTTATAGCTACAGCAGTAAAGCCAATTTCGCTTCTTCCGTCCAATGCAGCCTGAACCTTGTTTTTCCCCATTTCGAGATGTCGGAAAATATTCTCAAGAATTACAATGCTGTCATCAACCAAAATACCCACAACTAATGACAAGGCCATAAGTGTCATCAAGTTGAGCGAGAATCCGAAAATATGCATCATGATAAAGGTGGGTATCATTGCTGACGGAATGGCAACCAATACAAACATTGAACTACGAAAACTGTGAAGAAACATTAACATTACAAAACTCACAATCAGTACAGCCAAAAACAAATCTTCAACTACTGCATTGGCCGATGATAGCGTATAAACTGATTGGTCGTTTGCAATTTCATATTTGAATTGTTGGTTGGCATAGCGTTTCGTTAATTCCTCGAATTTTAGTTTTACCCCTTTGCTAACATCCACAGCATTTGCGTTATTAGTTTTATAAACCTGAATACCAATGCCATTTTTGCCATTGATGCGATTTATGGTAACAGGAGTATTGATGTCGTCGTTTATTTGTGCAATATCTTTTAGAAGAACACGACTCCCATTGGTGTTTTCTCGGATAATAATATTTCTTATCATTTCAGCGGTTTGCAAATCTGCATCCAGCATAATGACAAATTCCTGTTGATTTGATGTTACTTTCCCTGCTGGAAGTGAAACCGAACCTGCGTTAAGGGATTGATAAACCTGTGTTAACGGAATTTTATAAGAATTCAATTTGCTATTATCTATTTTGATATTGATTTGACGTTGTACCCCACCAATCAATGAAACTTCGCCTACTCCTGAAACATTAGAAAGAATTGGAATTATATCCTTATCGACCAATTTATACAAATCGGCATCGTTCATGGCGGCAGTAACCGAAAGGCTTATAACAGGCCATTGGTCACTGCTTACCCGATTTACAAGCGGGTCATTTACATCATCAGGTAAATCGGCTTTTATCTGGTTTATTTTCCGTTCAATATCTTGTTGTGCAACCTGGTCGTCCACTCCGTTCTTTAGCTGAACAATAACTGACGAAACGTTTTGCATCGACCTTGATGTAATAATATCAAGCCCTTCAATGGTTGATACTGCATCTTCAATTGGTTTGGTAACCGAAGACTCCACTACTTCGGGCGAAGCTCCCGGATAAGCAGTGTTAATAGTAACCACACCTGCATCAAATTTGGGTAGCAATTCATAATTTAACCCCAAGTAACTTAATACTCCGAAAAGTATCAATACTGTAAACACTACGGTAATAAATAATGGCCGTTTTATGGATAATTCAGTGATTGACATGTTTTGCCGGATTATTGATTTATAACATTTACTTTCAAACCTTCAGCAAGATTGATTTGTCCCGAAAGAACAACTTCTTCTTCATCCGAAAGGCCATTAATTACCACAATGTTTTCCCCTTGCGAAATACCAACTTTTATCTGTCTAGCATAAGCTGTTTTGTTCTTAATGACGTACACATAAGGCTCTTTTTTGTCGTTGATTAGAGCCTTCTTAGGGATTATGATTTGATTTTCATTGGTTTCTAAATTGAAAGTTACGCTTACATTTGTACCTGCTTTAAGTTTTTCTGGCATATTGTCAATGAGGATGTCTACCTGGTAATTGTGGTTTTCATCGCCGTTAGGACTAATGTAAATTACATTACCTGTAATGATTTTATTCGGGAAAAGCTGCGAGGAAACCTCAACTGGTTGATTTGGGTTAATGTAATAAACTTCACTCTCGTCCAAAAAAACAGTAGCTTTTAGTTTATTCACATTTACCACATAGGCAATAGGTGTACCGGCATTTATTACCTCGCCTGATTTGAAATTGCGGGCAGTTATAACTCCGCTAACAGGGGCAATAATATTGGCATTTTCAATTTGCTGGTTTATTAACTCGGCTTGCACCGAAGTATTTTCGTAATTGTATTTGGATGAAATGAGGTTAATCTCGCTGGTGGCTTTTCCCTCATATAGTTCCTTTGCCCTGTCATAATCGTCTTTTAGCTTATCTTTAGTCAATACCGTCGACTTTAAGTTAAGCTTGGCAACTTTAGTATCAACAGCCCCAACAATCTGTCCTTTTGTAACTTTACTACCCAAGTCAATATTCAGATAACTTATTAAACCCGAAGTTTGCACACTAATATTGGCTTCTTCATAAGGTTTTAACCGGGCTGGTAAAATAGTTTGAGCAGTAAATTCAGCGGATTTTATTTTAAATGATGTTACCGTTATAGGAATTTGCGAACGGTCAACAGGTTTCTTGGCTTCATTTAACTTATGCTTATTGGAAGTTAAGATTGCAATTATGGCTACCATAGTAATTATAGCCCCAATTGTAATGGCGATAATACCTTTACGTTTCATATATGCTATTTTTTTTATTATAATTGATTATAAAATGTGAACAATGTTCCTTTTGCTTTTTCATATTCCAGCCGAGCCATCATGTAAGAAAACCGACTGTTTATATAGTTAGTCTGGGCATTTTTAAGTGCATTGTCATCGTTTAAGTAATCGCTTAACGGTACACTCCCTTTCTGATAGCTAAAGTTTGTTTTGTTATATATTTTTTGAGCCAATTCCAGGTTGTCGGCATTGTTAAGGCAACTGTTATATGCCGATAAAAGGCTTTTTTCAGCGTTTTGGAAGCGCAACTGGTAGTTATTTTTCGCCAATTCAAGGTTGGTGCTGGCATTCAGGTAGGCAATTTTGCTTTCCTTTACCTGGCTGGTGCGTCGTAGGCCTGTTAGAATTGGTATATTGACAGAAAACCCAATATAGGAATAGTTATTCCAGCTATCGAATGAGCTGGAATAACTTTCATCGTATGCCTGATTCCCTAACCGGGCAAAGGTGTTGACCGTTGGGAGAAACGTCGCTTTCTTATTCTGATAATTAATTCGTTGGAGTTCGACACTTGTTTTATTTATAGTATATTCATTTAAACTATCTTTCGAAAAGGCCCTTATCTCAGGAAATATTATATATTTTTCATAACTGGTCGTGTCGCTTAGATTCAATTCTGCCTCAAGGGGCAAACCCATTACATTTTTTAAATTATCAAGCGAATTTCTTTGCTGTGTTACTATTTCATTAAATTGATACTCTGTCGATTTAAGAACGACTTTAATGCGCTCTAAATCAGTCTCCACAACTACGCCTTTGTCATATTGCAATTCCAAAATTTTATATAGCTGTTGGTACGATTCAATGTTCTTGCGGAGCTTCGATTCATACTCGCTATAAATCATTACCTGAAAGTAAGCTTGTGCAATATTATAAATGAGTAAGTCGGAGTTTTGCTTATCCTGGAGTCGGGCAATTTCAATATTCCTTTGGCCAGCCCTTATGTTGTTTATTTTTGACTGGTCGTATAAGGTTTGCGATACATCAACAACCGCATTGTTGATGTATTGTTTGCCAAATTGCATTTCTACTTCATTAGGACCTAAAATGCCTGCCGGGATGACAGTTGTTTGCATTTTAATATTATTGGTAGAATTGAAAGAAGCGTTAGCCTGTGGCAGATATGCACTTATCGCCTGATGTTCCTGTTCCTTTGCAATTTGAATGTTGTTTTTGTAAACCTCTGCCGAAGCATGGTTTTGTAAACCAAACGCAATACATTCAGGCAAAGTGTATGTTTTCGTAGTTTGTGAAAACGTTTTCATTGCAAAAAGGACGATTAAAATAAAAAGTACGGTACGTCTCATTTCTTTTATTTTATTCGTTTCCATGTTTTTACAGTAGAAAATAAGCTCTTGGACGCTTTTATAGTAAGCGTATTGGAATCTGGCATTTCAATGTTGCAGCTGGCTTTAATCCCTTTTGAGGGGTTGTAGATGGAGCCTCCAACCCATTGGGTATTCTGAAATTTTAGGTTCCAAATTATAGAAAGTCCCATTATTGAGCGAGAACGAAGTTTTGAATCGGGGTTGTTCTTATCGGTTTTTAATTTTCCGTTTTCATCGTTTGGTTTATCCATCCAAACTATTTTACCTGAATAAGAATTTCCTGACTGGAAAAACTCAACATGGACAGTATTTGTCTCGTTACACCAAACCCCGATAATTTTATTGCCTCCGGTTTGGGCTGTTGCCGTAAACGCTGCAACTAATAAAAGACCAATTATTAAAAGATAATTCTTCATACCTGCAATTTTAATTTTGATTCAAAACTACAGTTGAAAAAGATGGCAGGAAATGAATAAAAAGTGGAAATGGACGTTTAAAGGGGAGAGATGGACAGGCTTACCGGTTAGATAACCATGCCCTGAATTCGGTTACTTTAAGTTTCCCAACAAGAATTTGTTCATTACATTTAACAGACAGTTTTACCACCAGTTTGCGGTTAAAATAAGGCTCCACTTCTTTAATGGCTGCAAAGTTCAGCAAAAATTGTCTATTGGCTCGGTAAAACTGGCGGGTATCAACCAATTTTTCTAACTCTTCCAGCGAATGGTTGATAATGAATTTTTGCTCATCGTAGGTAAATATAAAGGTAAGTTCATCGGCAATAAAAAAATAGGCAATATCGGATGTGACAACCGGAAGCATTTTCCCTTTGTGGTTGACAAGAAAACACGATTTGGACGAAGGTTTCAATGTATTGAGAAGGTTCGAAACCATGTTGGTGTATTGTGCCTCTTTTTGAAAATGAGCTTTTAGTAGATTAATCTTTTCAATGCTTTTTTGAATTGCCTTGTAATCGAAGGGTTTTAGGACAAAATCTACACCGTTTAATTTAAACGCATTAATGGCAAATTCGTCATAGGCGGTACAAAATATTACCGGACAGGTTATTTTTATTTGTTGAAAAATATCAAACGATAAGCCATCGGCCAGTTGGATATCCATGTAAATTAAATCCAGCAAAGGGTTAGTTTTTAAATACTCAACAGAACTGCTTATTGAGTCAAGAATATTCATTATTTCAACCGATGGTTCCACTTTTTTTAAGGTCTGAGCCAAATCTATTGCAGTATGAGGCTCATCTTCTATAATCAGTATTTTCATTTTGACTCAATTAGCGGGATAATAACATTAAAAGTTTCAGTAGTCTCGATAATTTCAATATGTTGCCCCGATAGATATTGGTAGCGTTTTTCAATATTTGCTAAACCTACCCTCGATGAGGTTTCAACCGAATTTTTAGGTTGCAGGTTATTCAAAATAGTTATTTGTTTGGCCTGATTGCTAAATATTTTTATAAATAGTGGCTTGTCTTTGGAAACTATGTTGTGTTTAACGCAATTTTCTACAATAATCTGAAAGCTGAAAGGTGGTACGTACATACTGAAATGAGACTGGTCAATTTGTATGTCAATAGAAAGGTTCTCCCCAAAACGACCTTTTAACATAAAGCAATACGCTTCCAATATATCCAATTCTTCTTTTAATGTAACCTTTTCTATATCATTTACTTGCAAGGAATATCTGAAAACATCTGAAAGTTTTAATAAATATTCTTCTGCTTTATCAATATTATTATGCATCATTGTTTTAAGCGTCGAGAGCGAATTAAAAAGAAAGTGTGGGTTCACCTGTTGCCGAAGGGTTTCGAATTGTGCATGAAGGTTTTCACGCAACAGACGCTCATTTTCGAGCATAATTCGTTCCCGTTCTTCGAATAAAGTAAATGTATAATTCGTCATGTAAATAACTATACAAAGAATAATGCCCGAAAAAATACGACGGTAAATATAATTTTCCTGTATATGGACATCACCTCCTAGCCAGGTTGCAAAAGAGTTACCTGCATGGATTACCCAAAAAGTTATAAATACCCCAATAACGAGATACCCAATCGTTAATAGACTTATTGTCTTTTTGTTTAACTGATAGACCTTTTTTATATAATCGACACCGAAAAGCAAAAGCCAATCAATAACACATAAAAAGAAAATAACTATGATTACAATATAAAAACTCCGACCAAAGGGGTCTTTTGATTGTATAATCATGTTCAGCATCCCAATAATGCTTATGCTGATTGAAGAAAGCAAGGCAATCAGTAACCGGTATTTTGAAATTGTTTGATTCATAAATACAAATTTACCATTGAAATTATAATAAAGATACTGCTTTGGGTTAAAATGGACACAATAGACGTATAAATGGACAAAGTGGGTGAAGAAGAACGTTTGAAAAGAGGAATGCAACTTAAAATTGAATTTCTAATTTGGATTAGTTTCTCCATAAAATTGGAAAAAAAAGATTGATTATCAATAATATTTCATTGATTTTGTATCATAAAATAGGAGATTATTTTAAGGTTTTCCTATACATACTTCAATCGGTTCAGGGGTTCATTGTTCAAAAATTAAAAATTATTGCAATGTTTCTACTGTAATTTTTGATAAAATAAGAACAGAAGTTTCCACATATGTCTTTGCATGATTGCGTTTGAACATAACTGGTCGCCTAGTTGAGAGAATAAAGTATCAATTCGTTTTTCGATTTTAAAAAATAATGAATTAAGTCAAAAATAATTTCACCTGATATGAATTTAATGTTTAGACAACTCCTTAAATTATATAAATAACTGATCTATAGATCTTTTCTGTTTATTTTTTGAGCCATAATTTCCATATCACTACTCAATTTCCGGTCAGTAATCCTTGCATAGATTTGGGTAGTTTTAATGTCTGTATGCCCAAGCATTTTGGATACGGTCTCAATAGGAACTCCGTAGCCTAACGAAAGTGTGGCAAACGTGTGCCGTGCAATATGAAAGGTAACAGTCCTGTTAATTCCACATACGGCAGTAATCTCCTTCAGGTATTCATTCATTTTTTGGTTGCTGATAACCGGAAGCAACTTGCCATCTGGCAACTTCCCTTCATAATTTTTCAGAATTGCTATGGGAATATCAAGCAAGCGTATGTTTGATGCTACATTAGTCTTATGGCGTTTCATTACTATCCATAAATTCCCGTCAAACATAGTGCGGATATTTTCGGGCATCAAACCGCAAATGTCAATATATGACAAGCCCGTGTAGCAACTGAAGACAAACATATCACGCACCTGTTCCAGTCGTTGAGATGCAAATCGCTTGGCATAAATCAGGTCAATTTCTTCCTGGTTCAGGTACCCCCTTTCTACACGATCATACTTTAATTTGTAATTCGAAAATGGGTCAATGCTTATCAACCCGGAATTTTTGGCATAAATGACAATCGTGCGAAAGCGTTGAATAAATTTCATCGCGGTATTATGCGAACAATCAAAATTATCCCGGATATGCAGATAGAAGTTTTCAATGAACACCGCATTCATTTCCCGAATAGGCATATCTGAAACCTTATATTTCTCCTTCATAAATTCGATCAACCTGCTTTTGGTAAGCTCATAACGGGTATAGGTTTTGTGGGTTGATATGCTATTTCCGACCTTTAGGCTAAATTGCTGATTGTGCTCCTCGAAGAAGGCAATAATTGTTTTTTCGCCCTTACCTAAAAACGCATTCTTCACCTTTTCGGCAGTTACATAACCATCGCGTTGTTGCATTTCGTGATAAAGCGTATGGATTCTAGCCCGAATCTCATTAATTGTAGAATTGATGGCATTGGCTTCTGCTGATTTTCCGATTGGTCGGCCTGATTTCCATTTCTTTTCCTCAATATCCAGCTTGGTATAAAACTGGGTAAGTTTACCATCAATGGTAATTCGTGCGTGAATAGGCACTAAACCATTCTTTTTAACCTTATCCAATTTAAGGAAAAACAACACATTCAAAGTACTTTTCTCTTGTTTCATAATCTCACTTTTTTTACGTTTTAAAACTAATTCTTGTAATTGATAGTGAGATGATTGCAGTCACGACAATGTGCGACAAGAAGGTGTCAACTTTGGACAATTCGTACCCCTTTTTTATTTCTCAAAAAGGGGGTACGACCTGGACACTGAACGGTGTCATTTTGGGTCTTTTTTTTGACTTTTTACAGCAGACAGAAATTAAATAAAAAAGTCTCACAATATTGATATTGTGAGACTTTGACTGTTTTGTGTCGCCTTTCGGCTTCTCTTTAAGTGACCCAGCTGGGATTCGAACCCAGGACCCCATCCTTAAAAGGGATGTGCTCTACCTGCTGAGCTACTGAGTCATCCTTAATGTGCTTTTGTTTTTCAAAAGCGGTTGCAAAAATATGTTTTAAAATTTTAAATTACAATACATGATCAAATAAATTCAATTATTTTTTATAAAGCACTAAAAATCAATATGGAAAATATTACTTACTCCCTGATTTATCATGGTATATGTAAATTTATTTAATCCTAACTTTTATCCCGAACAGCAAATCAACAATCTGTTCAAACAAATTCCTATTTTCGCTTATCGAATTATTGGATGTACCATCCGATTATAAAAAGTAGTTTATGAATATTCAAATGGTTGATCTTTACGGTCAGTATCAAAAAACAAAAGATGAGATAGACCAATCGATGCAGGAGGTTATTCGCACTTCTGTATTTGTAAAAGGAGGGAAAGTCAACGAGTTTGAGGAAAATCTGAAAAAATATCTTGACGTAAACCATGTTATTTCGTGTGGAAATGGCACCGATGCCTTGCAAATTGCGATGATGGCTTTGGATTTGGAGGAAGGAGATGAAGTAATTACGACCCCATTCACCTTTGTTGCAACACTCGAAGTATTGGCTTTGTTGAAATTGAAACCTGTTTTGGTCGACGTCGAGCATGAAACATTCAATATCAAGACTGAACTGGTAAACAAACACATAAACCATAAAACACGAGCTGTTGTTCCTGTACATTTGTTCGGGCAGTGTTCCTATATGGAAGCTCTGGGTCACATAGCTCGCGAAAATAATCTGTTCATTATCGAAGATGCCTGCCAGGCTTTGGGCACCGAATATATTTTCAGGAATGGATTAACAGCTAAAGCTGGAACCATTGGCGATATAGCCTGCAATTCGTTTTTCCCAACAAAAAATCTGGGAGCTTTTGGCGATGGCGGCGCTTTATACACCAACAACGATGATTTGGCCCGTAACATGCGTTCTATTGCTAATCACGGTATGAGCAAACGCTATTATTATCAGCAAATTGGAATGAATTCAAGGCTCGACGCCATTCAGGCTGCCATTCTCGATGTTAAGCTCAAATATCTCGATCAGTTTATTGCTGCACGACAAGCTGCTGCTGCTGTATACGATCAGGAACTATCCGGAATTCCAGGATTAATTATTCCTGCCCGCGTTCCGTACAGTTCGCACACGTTTCATCAATATACCATTCAGGTTCCTGAAAAGCGCGATAAACTTCAAAGTTTCCTGGCCAATAAGGGAATTCCGAGCATGATATATTATCCGCATCCCTTGCATCTGCAAGAGGCATATCAGTATTTGGGTTACCGAAAAGGCGATTTCCCCGTTTCAGAAAAACTATCGGAACAAGTATTATCTTTGCCCATGCACACCGAATTGACCAGCGAACAGCTCGATTACATTACTTCGTCAATTCGCGAATTCTTCAGCTAATGGAAACATCATTTTTTGCACACGAAACAGCAGTTATCGACGCAAATTGCCAAATTGGAGAAGGAACCAAAATCTGGCATTTTTCGCACATCATGTCAAATTGTACCATCGGACAATATTGTTCTATAGGCCAAAATGTGGTTATTTCTCCTGAAGTCAGGATTGGCAATCGGGTGAAAATTCAGAATAATGTCTCGGTTTATACCGGAGTGATTTGCGAAGACGATGTTTTTCTGGGACCATCGGCTGTTTTTACAAATGTTATCAATCCCAGAAGTGCTATTGTCCGGAAAAACGAATACCGGCAAACGCTGGTACAAAAAGGAGCAACCATTGGCGCCAATGCCACCATTGTCTGCGGAATTACCATTGGCAAATATGCTTTTATTGGTGCAGGCGCAGTTGTTACAAAAAATATAGCGGATTACGCTCTTGTTGTCGGAAATCCGGCCCGTAAAACAGGCTGGATGAGTGAATACGGACATAAGTTGAAGTTTAATTCCGAAGGTCTGGCCGTTTGTCCTGAAAGTCGCGACCAATATAGGCTGGAGCATGGTAAAGTCTCAAAAATCTAAGATTATATATGTCATCAATAAAAAAGATACGGTTTGCCGTTGTCGGACAAGGACACATTGGGAAACGCCACGCAGAGATGGTTTTGCGCAATCCGGATGCAGAACTGGTTGCGGTTTGTGATATTCGGTCGGCCGAAGGATGTAAAATCGCTTACACGAATGTCCCGTTTTATTCGTCGATCGATGAATTACTGGAGAAGGAAAAGAATCTGGATGTACTCAATATCTGCACTCCAAACGGATTGCATGCTGAAATGGCGCTGAAAGCATTAGATTGCGGTCTGCATGTGGTGGTTGAAAAGCCAATGTCGCTGACCAAAACCGATGCCGAAAAAGTTGTGTTTAAATCGTTGGAACGAAGCCGGAATGTCTTCTGTGTGATGCAAAACCGCTACTCTCCCCCATCGATTTGGCTGAAAAGTGTAATGGATCAGAAGTTATTGGGACAGTTATTTCATGTGCAGGTGAACTGCTACTGGAATCGTGATGGCCGTTATTATACACGCCAAAACTGGCATGGCGACGGACAGTTGGACGGTGGTACACTATTTACGCAGTTCTCACATTTCATCGACATTATGTACTGGTTGTTTGGCGACATCAAAAATATCAGTGGACAATTTAAAGACTTTAACCATCAGACTTTAACCGACTTTGAAGATACCGGAATCGTGAATTTTGAGTTTGTGAATCAGGGCATCGGAACTTTAAATTATTCAACTGCTATTTACAATGAAAATCTGGAAAGCAGCATGACTATTATTGGCGAAAAAGGCACTATTAAAGTGGCTGGTCAGTATATGAATGAAGTGGTTTATTGCAACATTAAAGATTACGAAATGCCCGAATTGGAAGCCAGCGCTCCGCCAAATGATTATGGCCTTTATAAAGGATCGGCTCAAAATCATCACCTGGTTATTCAGAATGTGGTTGAAACCTTAAATGGCAAAACTCCGATCAGTACCAATGCGCTGGAAGGACTTAAGGTTGTTGACATTATCGAGCGGATTTATTTGGTTCGCGATAAGGTTTGGAAAAAATAAATCATGGTGCTTCATCCCAAATTTCCTGACAACACAGTATGGTTAACCAATCTGGCAATAAAAGCTGCCATCAGTGCCGGAACTAAAATTAATGAAGTCTATTCTTCGTCAGATTTTAACATCAAGATAAAGGATGACAATACCCCGGTTACAGTTGCTGATCATCTGGCTCATGCCGAGATTGTTGATAAACTTCAAGCTTCCGGATTACCTGTCTTAAGCGAAGAAGGTATTCATTTAAGTTATGCCGAACGAAAAAGCTGGGAATTATTCTGGTTGGTCGACCCGTTGGACGGTACAAAAGAATTCATCAAACGTAATGACGAATTCACCGTCAACATCGCATTAATTCAAAATAATAAACCAATATCAGGTGTAATTTATGCCCCGGTTTCAGGCGAACTGTATGCCGGAATTTCTGAGCAGGGAGCTTTCCGCCTTGTAAATCCTGCTGAAGATTGCAGTTTCGAAATGATGCAGACATCAGGAGTAAAACTTCCGGAGCCAATAACCAAAAATAAATTTGTAATATCCATCAGCCGCTCTCACACCAATCCTGAAACAGAAGCGTATATTGAAACACTCAGGAACGAGCATCCGCTTGTTCGAATTGTCAATAAAGGCAGTTCACTGAAAATTTGCATGGTGGCCGAGGGAACGGCTGATGTTTATCCCAAAATCGGCAAAACCATGGAATGGGACACTGCCGCGGGGCACGCCATTGTACTGGCTGCAGGTAAAAACATCATTTGTCCTGACACGAACAAAGAGTTGATTTACAATAAAGAGGAACTCCGAAATCCCAACTTCATTGTGCAGTAATCAGCACCTTTCTTAATATTTGCGGTAATCAAAAACTAAATAAACTTTAAATCTTATTCAATGTTTATGCAGTCAGTATTAATACCGACCAATAAAAGAGTATTAAGTATTATTTTAGGCGCTTCAATAAATAGAATTTTAAATGTATGACTGAATATAGTCTTTCTCATCTCAAAGAACTGGAAGCAGAAGCCATTCACATCATCCGTGAGGTGGCTGCTGAATTCGAAAACCCGGTGATGCTTTATTCCATCGGAAAAGATTCATCGGTAATGGTTCGCCTGGCCGAAAAAGCTTTTTATCCCGGTAAGGTTCCTTTTCCGCTGATGCACATCGATTCAAAATGGAAATTTCGCGAAATGGTTGAATTTCGCGACAATTATGCGCGCGATAACGGATGGAACCTCATTGTTCATTACAATAAGGCTGCTTTTGAGGCTGGTGTTGGTCCGTTTACCCACGGAAGTAAATACCATACAGATGTAATGAAAACTCAGGCCCTTCTCGAAGGACTGAATAAATATAAGTTCGATGCCGCTTTTGGTGGAGCCCGCCGCGATGAAGAAAAATCGCGCGCCAAAGAACGTATTTTCTCGTTCCGCGACAAGTTTCATCAGTGGGATCCCAAAAACCAGCGCCCCGAATTGTGGGACATTTACAATGCCCGTGTCCATAAAGGCGAATCAATTCGTGTTTTCCCCATTTCGAATTGGACTGAATTAGACATCTGGCAATACATTCGTCTGGAAAAAATTCCGATCGTACCGCTTTATTTTGCTAAAGAACGTCCGGTGGTAAACGTTGACGGCAACCTGATTATGGTTGACGACGACCGTATGCCAAAAGAAATGGCCGCCAAAGCTGAAATGAAAATGGTTCGTTTCCGCACGCTGGGCTGTTACCCACTGACTGGTGCTGTAGAATCAGAAGCCGATACAATTGAAAAAATTGTTGAGGAAATGATGACCGTTACCGTTTCGGAACGCACAACTCGCGTAATCGACTTCGACCAGGATGGCTCGATGGAACAGAAAAAGCGAGAGGGATACTTTTAAAGAGTAGTTGGGGTTGGAAATGTTGTAATTGTTGTCATCGTTCGTTTTGTTGTCAATGTTAAAATCAACATCAAAGCAGTAAAGAATGAAAAGTTACAAAGACCTTGAAATATATACACAAGCATTTGATTTAGCAGTTCGGATATATTTCCTGACAATCAAACTTCCGAATCCCGACAAATTTGAAACAGGCAGCCAAATCCGACGCTCTAGTCAATCGATAAAAGACAATATTGTTGAAGGGTATGGCCGACGAAAGTACAAAGCTGATTTTATAAAATTTTTGATTTATAGTCATGCGTCTTTATTAGAATCCACCTCGCAGGCTGAATTTCTGAATACTGTTCATCCTGAAACCGGATGGCAGGAAATTGTAGTGGAGCTGAATAAATTGGGAGTTAAAATCTCAAACTTCATAACTTACGTGGAGACCAACTGGAAAACCTGATAACAACGATAACAATTACAACTAGTACAACAACGACAACATTTTAATATGACAACACCAAATATTGATATTAACGCTTATCTCGATCAGGACGAGAAAAAGGACCTTCTTCGTTTATTAACAGCCGGATCAGTTGACGATGGAAAATCGACCCTGATTGGCCGTTTGCTTTTCGACAGCAAGAAGATCTACGAAGATCAACTTTCGGCTTTGGAGCGCGATAGCAAGCGCGTCGGCCATGCCGGTGAGGAAATCGACTACGCCCTCCTACTCGATGGTTTGAAAGCCGAACGAGAACAAGGAATCACGATAGATGTGGCTTACCGCTATTTCTCGACCAACAAGCGCAAATTCATCATTGCCGATACGCCCGGGCACACGCAATATACCCGGAACATGGTTACCGGCGCATCAACCGCCAACCTGGCCATTATCCTGATTGACGCCACCAAAGGGGTGATTACGCAAACTCGTCGTCATACGTTTTTGGTTTCGTTGCTGGGTATCAAACATGTGGTTTTAGCGGTCAACAAGATGGATTTGGTGAACTACGACCAGAAAGTTTTCGATGAAATTGTGGCTGATTATAAATCATTCATTACGCAACTTGACGTTCCGGATGTGAATTTTATTCCGCTTTCGGCTTTGAAAGGCGAAAACGTGGTGGAACCAACTACCCAGATGAAATGGTACCATGGCCCAAGCATGCTCGAATTCCTCGAGTCGGTACACATCAGCAGCGACCGAAATTTCGACGACATGCGTTTCCCGGTTCAGTACGTGCTTCGCCCCGACCTCGATTTCCGTGGTTTCTCGGCACGTGTAGCTTCAGGAATTATCCGGAAAGGCGAGGAAATTATGGTGTTGCCATCGCGTAAAACTTCCAGAATTAAAGAGATTATTACTTACGACGGAAACCTAGACGAGGCTTTCCCGCCGCAATCGGTTACCATTACGCTGGAAGATGAAATTGACATTTCCAGAGGCGACATGATCGTTTATCCGGATAATCTGCCACGTGTGGAGCGCCATTTCGAATCGATGCTGGTTTGGATGGACGAAAAGCCGATGGACCCGAATGTGCAGTTGTTTATCAAACACGCCAACAATACGACCCGCGTAAAATTCGATCAAATTAAATACAAAGTCGATGTTAATACGCTTCAGAAATCGTCGATCGATCATTTTGAGCTGAACGAAATTGGGCGCGTGGTGATGACCACCAACAAAGCGATTTTCTTCGATCCGTATAAAAAGAACCGCAGCACAGGCTCTTTTATTCTGATCGATCCAATGACCCACAACACCGTGGCTGTAGGGATGATCATCGATAAGCTGAATGCAGAAGACCTTCCGTCGAAAATTGTGGACGAAAAAACATTGGAGGCCAACAAAAGCCGCATCCACAGGGGCGAATGCCTTATTTCGGATGCACAGCGCGAAAAACGATATAACCAGAAAGGCACCACGCTTTGGATTACCGGGCTGCATGGTTCAGGCAAGAATGAACTGGCTTTTACAGTCGAAAAAGAATTGTTCGATGCCGGGGCAACCGTGGTTTTACTCGATGGAAGTTCAATCCGTTCAGGTCTTTCGAATGAACTGGACTTCTCTCCTGCCGACCGTGCTGAGCATTTGCGCCGCGTGGCCCACATCAGCAAATTGCTGAACGATCAGGGAATTATTACCATTTGTTCGTTTATTTCGCCTGACGAAAATATCCGCAAGCAAGTGATTCAAATCATTGGCGAAGATCGCTTCAAGCTGATTCATATGGATGCCAGCCTCGAATTCTGCAAACAGAACAAACCAGAATTGTACGAAAAATTTGAGCAGGGATTAATTGAAAATATTCCGGGAGCCGACCTTCAGTTTACAATTCCGGAAAATCCGACTTTAATGTTGAAACCCGAAAACCGGGCAACAAACACCAAAACCATTATGGAATACCTGGCGGATCACAAGATTTTCCCGTTGATATAAAAGATTTTAGATATCAGACACAAACAAAAGACTCAGCAATGGGTCTTTTGTTGTTTTTAACGATTCCGTTTTGAAGAAGCTTTTTCTAGTTAAGCTTTGGGGATAACCCTTCGCTTGCTTCAAATGGTCTTCTGCTCACAAATATAAATACTTACTACTTTTGGTTGTTGAATTACAACCAAAAGTAGCGTAATAACAACTATAAGTTTTTGCATTTTTTTGATTCCGGGAATGGGCCCTAATAACTTTGCAGTGTCGAAAAACAAAAACTAAAAGATTGTACAAATGGAAACAAAATTGATTGGTAATAAAATTGCCGAAGCACGAAAGAAAGTAACTATTTCACAAGCCCAACTGGCCGAACGTCTGTTTATCAGTCCACAAGCTGTTGGTAAGTGGGAACGCGGAGAATCATTGCCCGACATTATAACCTTGAACCGTCTGGCGGAAATTTTGGGTGTTGACCTTAACTATTTTTCTGAAAACATTCAACCCGTGCTCGATGAGATTGCTTCCACTGACTCGGCGGTTAAGCAAACGACCAAGTTCGATGTCAATCGCGAAAAGAAGCTTAGCTGGGATATGTCGCGCGGCAACTGGGTGGATGCTGACTTTTCCGGCTTGAAAAACCTGCAAGAAAAATTCAGTTCCTCCAACATGCAGCGCTGCAAGTTTATTGGTTCCAATTTGTCGGGACTTCTTTTGAAAAGTAATAATGTGGATACTTGTGATTTTTCTGGCTCCGACTTCAGTGGCAGCCGTATTCAAAATACCAACTTAGCCAACAACCATTTTAAGGACTGTTTGCTAAAAGAAACTGAATTTTCAGGAAGCTATATCTGCGGTTGTGATTTCACAGGAGCCGATTTTACCGGGGTGGTAATTAAATCAGGGGGTATAGAGAAAAGTACAATTGCTGAAGTTGTGTGGAATCACACCTCTTTTATTGAAAGCTATATTTCTGATATCGTTTTTGAGGGAACATTGGATGACTGCTATTTTGAAAACTGCTCATTTAAAAGAGTGACATTTCAAAATTCAATGTTAATGAACACGTTTTTGAAGAATAAAAGTTTAAAAGGCATTCGGTTTATTAATTGTCAGGCTGATCGAATGACCTATGAATTTCTGAAGAATGGTAAAGCAGATTTAACCGGGATCACGTTGCTAACGATCCCTGCCGACGGGGATTTGTAATATTCTCAAACAGCCACCAAGATTATAAACAAAAGACTCAGCGATGGGTCTTTTCTTGTTTTATACCATACACTTTTGCAGAAACTTTATCGGTACTCATCTGTTTTTATTTTGGTCTTAAACAAAAAATTATGAGCGAACTGATAAATAACTCACACGAACGGAAACAAAAGCTGAAAGCGTTAATTCTGAAACTTCACGAAGGCGAATCGCAGGAAAATGTAAGGCATGAACTGATGGAAGGGCTGCAGGGAATTCCCTATGGCGAGGTGGTTGAAGTGGAGCAGGAACTGATCAGCGAAGGGCTTCCGGAGGAAGAAGTATTGCGCCTTTGCGACGCCCATTCGGCTGTTCTGGAAGGTCACATCGATTTGAGCGGCTCGAAAAATATTCCCAATGGTCACCCGGTTGATGTGATGATTCAGGAAAACAAGGAGTTGAAAAAGGTCACTTACCAGATCAGCGAACTGCTGGAGCAAATCGGGTTTCAGCAAAATCCAATCTCGACCGAACAACTGATGCGTTTGCGTGGGCTTTTCAACCAACTGATTGACGTTGACAAGCACTACCAGCGCAAAGAATACCTGCTGTTTCCGTTTCTGGAGCGCGAAGGAATTACGGGCCCTCCCAAGGTGATGTGGGGTAAGCACGACGAAATCCGAGATCTGATTAAAGGCAGCATCGAGATTTTACAAACTGGTGACCTGAGCAAAGATGATTTGCAGGCTGCAGTCGAAATCATTATGCAGTCGGCCATTCACGGTGTTGAAGACATGACGCTGAAGGAAGAAGAAATTCTTTTCCCGATGGCGATGGATAAACTTACCGAGGCCGACTGGTACGAAATTGCCAAACAATCGCTCGAAATCGGCTATTGTCTGTACGATCCTCAAACCGAATGGACGCCGGAAGGGGCCGAAAAACAAAGCATCAACGAAGCCCAGAAATCGGGCAGCCATATACAGTTGCATTCAGGTGGATTTTCGGCCGAGGAGCTTTTGGCTATCCTGAATACGCTTCCGGTTGATATTACGTTTGTGGATAAAGACGATAAAGTGAAATTCTTCAACCAGAGCGCCGACCGCATTTTCCAGCGCAACCGCGCTATCCTGAACCGCGATGTGCGCCATTGCCACCCACCGGCAAGTGCTCATATTGTCGATAAAATCATCGAAGATTTCAGGAGTGGAGCACAGAACCGCGCCCCGTTCTGGATCAATATGGGAGGTAAATTTATTCACATCGAATACTTCGCGTTGCGTAACGAAAAAGGCGAATACCTTGGCACGCTCGAAGTTTCGCACGATTTAAGTCATTACCGCGCGTTGGAAGGCGAACAGCGGATTTTGTCGTACAAATAAAATTTAATGATATGAGCGAGAAACTGATAATCACACCAAAAACCAAAGTACTTCAGGTGATTGAAGCCTATCCCGAACTGGAAGATGTGCTGATTGGCTATGTGCCTGCATTCAAAAAACTGAAGAACCCGATTCTGCGGAATACTGTGGCTAAAATAGCTACACTTCAGCAGGCAGCTTCGGTTGGGAACGTAAAGATTGAAGACCTGATTAACCATTTGCGTAAGCATGTTGGGCAGGATTTGTTTGCCGAAAATGCGGGAACGCTCTACAATTCAGCACAACCGGCCTGGTTCAGCGCCACTCGGATTGCCAAAGAATTGGATGCCAAAGTGATGCTGGCCGCCGGAGAACACCCGGTCAACCAAGTGATTGCCGACCTCAGGGATTTGCCCGATGGATCGATTTATAAACTGATTGCTCCTTTCCTGCCCGCCCCACTCATCGACAAAGCCACAAGCCTCGGGTTTCAGCATTGGATTGTGGAAGAAGAAGAAGATTCCTACGTGGTGTACTTCTGCAGATAGAAAGTGGAATATAAAAGCATAATAAACAGAAAGAGACTTGAAAATCAAGTCTCTTTCTGTTTATGTATGGGACAGATTAACTGTTTGCGGCAATTGCTTTCAGTGCTTCCTGCACATGTTTTTCAGGTGAAAGCTGCGAGTTAAATACCTTGATCAGCCGACCTTCAGGATTGAAAATGTAAGTTACGCGACCAGGTAGCAAACCAAGCAAATCGGACGGAACGCCCAGCAATTTTCGCAACTCACCGTTGGTATCGGACAGCAGTGAAAATGGCAGTTCGTATTTCGTTTTAAACTGGAGATGTGACCATGGTCGGTCGCTGCTGACACCGTAAACCACAGCCCCGGCTTCGAGCAGCTTATTAAATGAATCACGGAAACTGCAGGCTTCGCGGATGCATCCTTTGGTATCGTCTTTCGGATAAAAGTATAAAACCAGGAATTTTCCTTTGATGGCCGAGATGTCGATAGGTATTCGGTTTTCGTCACAAAGTATAAAATGTGGGAGTTTTTCACCCAGGCGAAGTTTGCTTTCAGTCATTTGTAGTCAGGTTCTGTTTTTGTTTACAGGATCTCTCTCAATGCAATGGAAATATCGTGTACTTGCTGCACTCCCATTCCACTCCAATGTATTTTTCCATCCTGAAACAACACAACCGACGGAATGTTCTGAACCTTGCAATTTGAAGCGATATCAGGGTAATGATCAACATTTACCTTGACAATGCGGACATGCTGTTTGAACTGATCTTTTACCTCTTTCAGAATTGGTGGCATCATTCGGCATGGCACACACCAATCGGCGTAAAAATCGACCAAAACGGGCCTCCGTGAGTTTATTATCCGATTAAACTTTCTTATCATGTCTTTCCCCATATTTCACCACAATACTTCCAACAATATCGCCTAGCAAATACCCGGCGGCGGTTCCCCAAAGTGTTGACATGTACCACACCGATTTTATTGGACAGGTGCCCGAAGTACAACCTATAAATTTCCAGTATAAAAAACCGGCGATGGCACCAATTACCGTAAAAGCTAATTTGAATCGGTTTATTCTATTCTTCATTCAACCTTATTTGGCTTATGAAACAGCGGTTTTGGGGATATGTTCGGATGCAGGAAATAAATAATGAATATCCGTCATAGATATTTTTGATACCATGAGAAAAAGCGAGTACCGGAATCGGAATCGACCTCCGGCATAAATAGAAAAGTAAACGATGGAATTACTTTATAAAATCCTGTCGGATGGGATTAAAACTATCAATTAACCGGGCTGACGGCGATAAAAGACGAATGGTATGTTTCTTTCCTGAAGCAACCGCAAACATGTCGCCGGCAATTAAATGCTGATCGGGTTCGCCCTCGCAGTAAAAGATAATTTCGCCGGAAGCAATGTAACTAGTTTGTTCGTGTGGGTGCGAATGAAAGGGTTCTGCCTCCTCCCATGGGCCATCCGAAAAATCGACAATCACAGTCATCAGGTTGGAAGTGTATATGTTGCGCCTTTCCAGTCCAGGGCGAACATTTTCGGGCGTGCTTTCTGTAAATTTTAGAACCGACATAGTTATGATGATGAATTATTTACAATTTGAACATTTACTATTTTTTTAACCGGCAATACAGGTTACTGCTTTATTGCTTTAATTATTTGCTTGGGCGACATGGTGTCCTGGTAAACAAATAGTGAATATTTCAATACCATTGGCTGATCGAACGGGATTGCTACCGGATTTCGGCCTGGGAAAGCTGCATTTTGCATGCTGGCCGATTTACGCAATATCCAGCTGTTTGATGGAGCCGGATTTTCAGGATTGCTCCATATGACCACACCGCCAGGTTTTCCGCCATTCAGGAACGATCCTGTAATGTTCATCGAATTCTTGGCAACAACAGCAGTATTCTGAGGATCAATGGATTCTTTATCGCTGTAAAACTTAACATCTTCAGGTAATTTCAGTCGGGCCGAAAAGCCGCTGTAACCCTTTTCATCAGCCGAACCTCCAATACTGAGTCTGTCGGTTAATGCTTTCAGCCGTATTTCAAAGTCGATGCGGCGGTAATTGCCAGTCAGCGGATAGATTGTAATTTTTGTATCTTCTTTCAAATAGGCTTTTTTACCATTTTCCCACAAAGGAGATTTCCACTCAACGGTCGTATTCAGCACTCCCATTCCTTTCTGAAGCATAAATTCAAGGTTGGTTACTTTCTGCTGAAAATTCTTTAACTCCCAGCCATCAGAAATCGGTTTGTTATCAATCAGAATCTGGTGCCAGGCCCAAAAAATACCCCGATGATGCAGGTGATCTGCAGGGAAATCTTCGGTAAGCCTTGTTCCATCAGGTCCGTATAATGGATGAATATAATTGCAGCGGCTGTATTCCCCGTTTTTATCTTTCACACTGCGCTGGTAAAAGAAAATGCTGTCTTTTTTTTCCATGAAAAGGAAGCCACCGGGCTTTACAATCATGTTGATCTGGGCTTTTCCTATAACCGACAAGAATATCAACAAGATAGCTGATGTTAGCTTAAGCATTCGTTTAGTTTTTTGTTAGTGTTTGTATCACGAAAATACAAAAAAAGAAAACTCCCCAAGGTTTTTGGGGAGTTTATGGTCAAATTTAACTAAATCAAAAAAAACAAACTATTCACCTTACATTAAAGTTTTGGTTCCCAACCTTTCTGGTACTCTCGGTCCCAGAGTTTCATTGCTTCTTTATCCAGAATATGGCCGTTTTGTGTATCAACATTGTACGATTTGCCAATACGGTATGAAATATTGGCGTAGTGGCACATCATCTGGCTGATAGCACCTTCTTCTATCGGTGAGTTCAGTTTGGTCTCTTTTCCACGAATAACATTGAAAAAGTTAGCCACGTGTCCATCAGTCATATCGCCACCACCGCCAAGAGCCGTTCCAGCTTCGCTTCCGGCTGACTTGCTGTCTTTCACCTTTTTACCCATTCGATCGTAAAGCGAATAGCCTTCCCGGTTTACGAAAACAGTTCCTTCGCTTCCGTAAATGATTGTTCCGCGGTCGCTTCCGTAGGTATTGTAACCTTCGCGGCTTTTGCCGTCCCATTTAATGATTTTGTTTCCGGGGAAACGGAATGTGGCATCCATTGTGTCATACATTACCCATCCGTCGTTCATAAAATGACGTTTGGCGGCTTCCACATCCACATGTTCAGGGTATTTTACCTGCAAAGCCCAGCGGGCAACATCGAGTTCGTGCGTGGCGTTATTGCCTGTTTCAGCAGTTCCCCATGTCCAGCCATACCAATGCCAATTATAATCCCAGATGTTGTCCATGTATTCCTGGTGCGGAGCTGGTCCCTGCCAGATTTCCCAATCGAGTCCTTCCGGAACCGGAGCTTTTTTAGCTACCGGAACTTCACCACGGTTATTTACATAGAAAGCAACAGCCTTATACACATCGCCAATAACACCTTTATGGATTTCGCCAATAATTTCCTGCGATTCTTTGGCCGAACGTTGCTGGTTACCCATTTGTATTACCTTGTTGTATTTCTTCTGAAATGCGACCAGTAATTCGCCTTCGCGCGGGTTGTGGCTACATGGTTTTTCAATGTACACATGTTTGCCTGCCTGCATAGCCAGCCAAGTTCCGGGAGCATGCCAGTGGTCAGGAGTTGCATTGAAAATAGCATCTACTTTCTGGTCGTTCCAAACTTCGTGAATATCGTTTACTAACTTGGCTGCACCCAAAACTTTTCCGTTCAGGTCTCTGCCAACTTTTTCACGTTGTTTTTTCATAACATCGCAGATGTAAGCTACATCTACATTGTTTTCCTTGTTTTTAAGTGCTGAATAATAAGCTCCCACCCTGCGGCCGCAGCCCATTAAAGCAACACTTAGACGATCGTTTGCGCCAACAATACGCGAATAACTTTTTGCACTAAAGCCCGAAACGGCTCCGCCAATTGTAATTCCGGCAGCACCAACGGCTACATTGCGTATAAATTCTCTTCGATTTGTAGTCATAACAATATTTTGATTTAGGTTACAGTTTTCTGATTTTTATACTTCTGAATTTTACCTGATCGTTGTGGTACTGCAGCAAAATCGGCGTTTCTTTTACCATACCAAAGTCTTTAAACTCGGCGTATTTGCTGCGAGCTACCAAAGCTTTGTAAATATTCGATCCACGAACGTAATCAACCACCTTCATGCCATTCAGCCAATGTTCGATATGGTTATCCGGATTTGCAACAATACGGCAAACATTCCATTCGTTGGCGCCTTTGGTAAAACGTTCCTGTTTGTCTGAAGGAATCAAATCGTAAAGAGACGATAAAGTTCGGTTTCCAACAACACCAGCTTTTGCATCAGGATGTTTCTTGTCGTCCAAAACCTGGTATTCCAGTCCAATGCCGGGACCACCGTTGCCCACATAATATTTAACGCCACTGTTGGCTCCTTCAGCAAAATTAGCCTCAAACTGAAGTTCGAAAGCTTCAAATTTTTCTGTGGTTACAATATCTGTTCCTTTTACCGGAGAGTCAGGACGATTAGCCACTGCCATAATAGTGCCATCAACAACTTTCCAACCTTCAGTCGGAAATTCGTTTTTACCGGCAGCAACCCAGCCATTGGTAGTTTTTCCGTCGAAAAGAAGGCTCCAACCCTGAGCTTTTTCGGCTGAACTCAGATTGTTTGGCAACAGGTTCACCACAAAAACATTAGGAGTTTCAGTAGCTTTCAAATCAGTAGTTTTAATGCGGATATTTTTCCAGCGGATTTGTTTTCCGGGCTGGTCGTCTTTACCAATGGCATGCACCTGAAGAGCAATAAATCCGCTTGGTGTCATATCGTCGAACACATAAGCAACCGGAACTCCGTTTAACCAGGTACGGATGCTGTTCCCAACACATTCAATGCGATAGTGATTCCATTCTCCCAGTTTAAATGCTGGTTTGGCAGCAGGATTCAGTTCTCCCGTGTAGAGCCATCCACGGCGGGCTTCATCATAAATACCACCACTCCAGGCACGCGAAGATGGATCAACCTCGCACTGGTAACCGTGAACACGTCCGTTCATTACATCAGGTTTGCTGAGGCTGCGGAACTGAATACCCGAATTCATTTCGTTGGCCACCAGCAGGTCGAGTTCAAGAATAAAATCGCCATAATCTTTATCAGAGGCAAGAAATGAATTAGGGGTGTTGGCAACAGTTGTGCCCACAATCTCACCTTTTTCAACATGGTATTTGGCCTGACCATTCAGTTGATGCCAGCCTGACAAATCTTTACCATTAAAAAGCGATACCCAGCCATCGTTATTTTTGGCAGAAACAGCTGATACTGAAAGTAAAAATGCCAGAAGAATTTGGATTTTTCTCATAAGTTTTTCTTGTTTATGGAATGATTAATGATTTCCGTGTACGATAACGGAAACAAAAATATAAATTTTAACGGATGTTTCTTCAATGTTTTTGAACACAATGGCAGTAAACTCAATTTTATCCCGGTGCCGCGCTATTCCTGAAACTCAGAGGAGTCAGAAATCTCCTGCGCTTAAAACTTCTTTTACCAACCAAAAATTTACAACTTTACAGTCGTCCTTTTATTGATAGCAGTACACAATGAAACTATTGATCTTAATTGTTTATGCGCTGATTTTGTTTGGATTGGGGATATACTCATTTCTGAAAGTTAAAACACCAACAGATTATTTCCTGGCTGGTAAGAAACCTGGCGTATGGCAAATCTCCGGGAGCTTACTGGCAACAATTCTGGGTGGATCTGCTATTTTGGGAACAATTGGGTTGAGTGCTATTCAATCGTGGGCGTCGGCCTGGTACATTCTGGCTGCAAGTTTGGGACTCTTTGGTCTTTTGCCCATTGTAAAAAAGGTTTATTCAAAAGGGAAATTTACATTGCCCGACTTAATCGGACAATATTATGGCGAATCTGCCCGAAAGGTAACTTCTCTGATTATTCCTGTTGCCTGGCTGGGTGTCGTGGCAGCTCAAATCATTGCAGGTGCTCAGATTCTGGTCAGCTTCTTCAACATGGATTACTCTACAGGTGTATTGCTGACCGGAGTTATCTTTATTATTTACACTTACATTGGAGGACAGGTTTCGGTAATGAAAACCGACCTGTTTCAGTCGTTTTTCATATTAGGTGGAGTAATTCTTACAGCCATAATGATTCCGGCCGATAAGCTAACTGAATTGCCCGGGTTCACCAGTGTATTTCCTTTCAACAGCAATTTCTCGCCGCTCGATTTATTTATACTTATCCTGACCTTTTCCAGCACATTTGTGGTTGGCCCCGATATTTACTCGCGTGTTTTTTGCGCCAAAGATTCGAAGACAGCCTTCCGGAGTGTTTTGGTTGTTGCAGCAATACTGATTCCGTTTGGGTTTGTGCTTTCGTATGTTGGCTTGTATGCCGCTATGTATCATTCGGGTGCCGAGAACAGCTCTAACCTGGTAAACCTTGCCAACAGCATCCTGCCCGAGTGGGCTACCGGAATTCTGGTTGCCGCATTAATTTCGGCTGTTCTTTCAACTGCGGCCACTACCCTGCTCACAGCTTCCATGATTTTAAGCGAGCTTTTTCATAAGGATATCGATAATCTGAAATCTTTCCGACAGACCAAACTGCTGATCGTTGTTATTGGCGCATTAAGCATGATCATTTCGCTGAAAATAACTTCCATTGTCTCGTCGCTGTTGCTCGCGCTATCGTTCTATTCCGGAGCGTTTATTATCCCAATGGTTGCCGCACTTTTCAACCTGCCATACAACAAAAGGCTAGGTATTCCGGCAATGCTTTCCGGAGGAATTCTGGCGTTGGCCGGTAAGCTGCTAATTACTTTTAAACATCCCGAAATTGGTCAATACATCTTAATTTCGGGCTTTGTTGTAAATGCAGTACTAATTTTCATGCCTTTAAAATACACGAGTAAAGAATAAAATTAAACCAAATAAACCTCATTTATGAAATCACTTGTTCTGGAAAAATACAATGAATTTACGCTTTGCGAAATGCCGCTTCCGGAGTTAAAACCGGGCTGGGTATTGATTAAGGTTGAAGCCTGCGGCATTTGCGGAAGCGATGTTCATGGAATGGATGGCAGTACCGGACGCCGCCAGCCTCCGGTTATTATGGGGCACGAAGCCTCCGGAATTATTCACCAGGTTTCTGCTGAAGTACATGGCTGGAAGGTGGGCGACCGCGTGACATTCGACTCGACCATTTCGTGCGGAGAATGCTATTACTGCAAACGTGGCGACATTAATCTGTGCGATAACCGGCGCGTGTTGGGTGTTTCGTGTAACGAATACCGCCAAAATGGGGCTTTTGCCGAATATGTGGCTGTTCCGGCTCACATTCTTTATACCATTCCTGAAAACATTAGTTTTGAACAGGCTGCGATGATCGAGGCCGTTTCTGTGGCTGTTCATGCGGTGGCAATCAGTCAGGTAAAATCTGATGATACAACAGTTGTCATTGGCTGCGGAATGATTGGTCTACTTTGCATTCAGGCACTGAAAGCCGCTGGATGCAAAAAAGTGATAGCCCTTGACCTGATTGCTGCAAAACTTGAAGTTGCCGTTGAATTGGGTGCTGATCTGGTTCTGCAGTCAAACGATCCGGCTCTTGCTTCCAAAATTTTGTCGGAAACCGAAAGTCGGGGTGCCGATTTGGTGCTTGAAGTGGTTGGAATTGAATCGACGGTGAATCTGGCAGTTGACTGTACCCGTAAAGGAGGCACGGTTACTCTGGTAGGTAATCTTTCGTCGGAAGTTAGATTTCCGTTACAGAAAGTGGTTACCCGTCAACTGAAAGTTCAGGGTTCGTGCGCGTCAGCCGGAGAATATCCACTTTGCCTTGAGCTTATTTCAGCCGGAAAAATAAAAGTTGACACTCTGATAAGCAAAGTGGCTCCGCTGGAAGAAGGAAATGAGTGGTTTCACCGTCTTTACAACAAAGAGGCAGGCCTGATGAAAGTTATTCTAAAACCTTAATCTGAATTTGTTTCCAGTAACTATTAACCATCGAATAAACACACTATGAAATTGAACGTTGCAATTATAGGTTGTGCAAAAATTGCCCATTTGCACGCCAAAGCCATCCTGCAAATTCCTGAATTGAGCCTGAAAGCTGTTTGGAGCAGGACTCCTGCTTCAGCCGAAAAGTTTGTTGACGAATATGGCGTAAAGGCCTATGCCTCGATTACTGAAATGGTAAAAACCGAAAACATCCAGATGGCGATCATTTGCACAGCCCATCCGTATCATGCCGATCCTGCAGTTGAAGCTATGGAAGCCGGAGCTCATGTGCTGATTGAGAAACCGCTGGCGTCAACCCTTCAGGATTGCGATCGCATTATTGAAGCTGCTCGCCGAACAGGTTGCAAAACGGGAGTTATCAGCCAGCGCCGCTGGTATCAACCCATTGTCCGCATGAAAAATGCCATCGACGATGGAAAAATCGGAACACCAATGCTTGGTACAGTTCAAATGCTTGGCTGGCGCGACAAATCTTACTACGAGAGTGATGCCTGGCGTGGATCGTGGGAGCTTGAAGGCGGTGGCGTTTTGGTTAATCAATCGCCACACCAGCTGGATCTACTGCAATGGCTGATGGGCGACATCGACGAAGTTTTTGGCTACTGGAGCAATCTGAACCACCCTTATATCGAAGTTGAAGATACGGCCGTAGCCTTGATTCGCTTTAAGAATGGCGGATTGGGAAATATTCTGGTCAGCAACTCGCAAAAGCCGGGGATTTTTGGCAAAGTGCACATCCATGGCAGTAATGGTGCTACTGTGGGCTCACAACCCGAAGGCGGCGCCATGTTTATCGCCGGAAAAACAACCATTGCCGAACCGCCTAAACTGGATTTGTGGACTGTTCCGGGAGAAGAGCATTTACTGGAAGAATGGAACAAGGCCGACAGCGACGAGTTTCATTCAGTTGATTCGATGACATGGTATTTCAAACAGCAACTGGCTGATTTTAAAGATGCCATTTTAAATGATCGTCAGCCTTTGGTAACTGCGGAAGAAGGCCGTAAAACGGTTGAATTATTCACAGCCATTTACCGCTCGCAAAGGGATGGAAAACCTGTCAAATTCCCGCTTCAACCCGAATATGACCGGGATGATATGGATGGACGATTATAATTTTTTAGTGATCAGGTGAGTTTAAGTCACCTGATCATTAAATTTTCTAATCAAAATTCAGCTTAAAAATCACCACTTCCGGACGATTTCCGACCCTTACCGGTGGCCCCCAGGTGCCATAGCCCGAAGAAACGTAAAAGTTGGTATTCCCCTTTTTCAGCAATCCCCAGCTAACTTCAAAAATAGCTTTGGTGATATAGTTAAATGGCCACATCTGTCCATGGTGGGTATGGCCGGAAAGATGTAAATCGACCTTCGCATCAGCTGCCTCCTTCAGATTAAACGGCTGGTGGTTCATGACGATCACCGGATTATCGGGATTGATTGATGACATCAGCTCGCTTAGCGGCTTGGGTGGATTCTCACCCCTCGAAGAATGGTCATTTCGGCCAATTAGTTGGATACCATTCGAAAGTGTTACAACACTATCAACCAAAACATTAATGTTTATGCCTTTCAGGTAAGGTAAGGTTTTACTAATGCCACCGATGTATTCATGGTTCCCTAAAATGGCATAAACACCAAGCGGCGTCTTTATTTCCTGAATATGTTTGCCCAGATTTTTCCGAAGTACAGGAGCTATTTCGCCATCGACCAGATCGCCGCAAAGCAAAACCAGGTCGGGCTTTTGTTCCCGGGCAATTTCAAGTAACTTCTTTTCGCGATGTTCCCTTAACAACGCGCCAAGATGAATGTCGGATACCATCATAACTCTAACTTCACGGTTGCCGCTCACCTTTTTATGAATTTCGAGCGGTATTTCCTTCACATTAACCCATAATGCATTGATATGTCCTGCAATAACAATTATCGAAGCCAGAGACAACACCGCAATACCGAGCCTGAATCTCATTAGCTGTGTGAACTCGGGAAGAAAATGAAAGAAATAATTGGCCAGGCGAACCAGATCAATCAGGAAAATCGCCAGAAAAAGATAAAGCATATAGGCCATCCAGAACGAACCAACGCGGTAAATCCATTCGCTGAATGCCGACGAAGCCAGTCGTTCAAGGAAGGACCCGGCAACGAATGAAGCGGCAATTGTCCAAAAAATAATAATATACCAGCGTTTATAGGGTTGACTTAGCGAAAAAGCCTGGAGTCCGCGCGCAAAGAGGTAGTAGTTTACCGAAGAATAAATCAGCATTACGATGCTGAAGAATATTAAAAAGCTAATGCTCCGCATATTTTAGAATAATGTGAAAAGTAAAGTTTGCAAGCTATTCATTAATATCCTCTTCGTCATCACCGAATTCAAGCACATCTTCTGCGTTGGTAAATTCGTCAACAAACCTTGAAACCCAGTCATTCATCTGAGAGGTGAAAACTATCTTTTGTGTTCGTGGAATACTTTCTGCAAGCCGGTCAATTTGCAGATAATTAGTGCTTTTTATAATCAGATCGGCATCATCAATAGCAAATATTTTTAGCACAGTCAGGTTCAGTGCATACAATGTATAAATCTGATTCAGGCGTTTGGCAGTTCCAATGACCACATCGGAGCCCATATAAATCTCATCTTTCTGGTCGTTAATTTTACCGTCATCACAAGCCGTATGCACCCGAAGATCGGTGTAAGAACCCAAACGATCAAACTCACTTTTCATGGCAGCTGCTTTTTCTTTATCAGCAACTACAATGAGGGCACGAGGGTTGTCGTCGAGCGAAGCTTTTAGCTTATTCAAAACCGAAATCACAATGGTGGTTGATTTGCCGGTACCGTTATCGGCCATGCAAATCACATCGCGACCACTCTTAATTTTGGGAATACACGCATGTTGCAGCCCTGTTGATTCGATTAATCCATTTTCTTCGAGCGATTCAAGAAGTTGTATATCCAGTTTTTCTGTAAACATCTGTTTAAGTATTTCTTAAATGAATTTATTTAAAGTTTTTAATAAAGACGAATATTGATAATGTTTTTCTGAAAAAATAATATTCGCTGACAATAAAGGGCTTTTCTGTCAGATTTAGCGCAACAATTATCCTATTTCAACAACTGTAATTCCGGCGCCACCAAACTGAACATGTTCATCATGAAATGACTTCACCGCAGGCTCCGTTTTGAGGTAATTCCGGATCATCTCCTTCAGAATACCATTCCCTTTTCCGTGTAAAATTCGCAGCTGATTAAAATCGAGCATAATGGCATCATCAATCCAGCTGCGAATAAGCTGCAATGCCTCTTCTGCCCGCTGCCCGCGAACATCAACCTCCGTTTTAAACGTGAGTCTTTTTTCGCTCATGCCTTTGTTGATATTGGGCATGGTCTGGTTAAAGGTGCGCTGAATTTTTTTTGCTTCGTTATTGGTGATTTTCTGCAACTTATCGCGACTTACTGAGGTGCGGATATGTCCAAAAGCCACAACTGCATTTTTATCATTCAGCTCCAGTATTTCGCCTAAATTCTGGTTTCCAGCCATAACTACTTTATCACCGGCTTTCCAAACATCGGGTTCTTCAATTTTCTCTTTTTCTTTCGATTCAGCTGGCTTTTTCTCAGCTCTTTTCTCGTTGCGGCGCGATTCTTTTTCCTTTAGCTTCTGTATTTTCTGATTGATAAACTCGTCCTGAACAGCGGCCGATTCATCGATTTCCTGCTTAAATTCAACCAGTTTAGCCCTGATTTGTTTAGTCTTCTCCTTGTCGGCCTGACTTTCGCGAATTTCACGGATCGTATTTTCAATGCGCCGATTGGCCTCTGCCAAAATCTGGTCGGCTTCCTGACGTGCTTTCAGAATAATCTCTTTGCGCTGTTTTTCGAGCGAACTCAAGTCAGTCTCATATTTCTCAGCCAGATCGTCGAGCGACTTCTCCACTTTCCTGATTTTCATCCGCTTGGTTTCCCAATACCGTTTATCGCGCACAATATCGCGCAGGTGCTTGTCAAAATTGATGTGGTCTTTCCCAATTTTCTCGGTGGCATCCTGAAGAATATTCTCCGGAAGACCAATCTTACGGGCTATTTCAAAGGCAAACGAACTGCCGGGCTTTCCGATATCCAATTGGAAAAGTGGCTCCATTTTAGACGAATCGTACATCATAGCAGCATTCTCAATGCCTTCGGATGACGATGCAAAGTGCTTCAGGTTGGTATAGTGCGTGGTAATCACACCAAATGTCTTCATTTCGTTCAGCTGAGCCAAAATCGATTCAGCAATCGCTCCACCCAACATCGGTTCAGTTCCTGTTCCAAATTCGTCGATTAAAACCAACGTTTTTTCGTTCGAATTTTTCAGGAAAAACTTCATATTCATCAGGTGCGAGCTATAGGTACTCAGGTCGTTTTCGATGGACTGCTCGTCGCCAATATCGATAAAAAGTTTTTCGAAGATTCCGGTTACGCTGTTTTGTCTTACCGGAATCAGCAATCCGCACTGAAGCATGTATTGCAGCAATCCGACTGTTTTCAGGCAAACCGACTTACCGCCGGCATTGGGGCCCGAAATCAGCAGAATGTGTTTTGTTGGCGTCAGCGTAATGTTTAACGGAACGACTTTCCTGTTTTCGCGGCGTAAAGCCATCATCAGCAGTGGATGTACAGCGCTCTCCCACTCTAGCTGGCATTTGTCTTCCATGAACGGTTTTATGGCATCAGTATCGATGGCGTAAATGGCTTTGGAGCGGATAAAATCGATTCGCCCGAGAAATGCATACGACTGCAGCAAATCGGGTAAATATGGCCGGATATCGCTCGAAAAAGCAGTCAGAACCCGCACGATCTCGCGCAATTCGGCATATTCCAGTTCGCGAATCTGGTTATTCATTTCAACCACTTCGGCCGGTTCAATATACGATGTTTTTCCGGTGGCCGATTCGTCGTGCACAATCCCGTTCAGGCGGCGTTTAAGCGCTGAAGCTACTGGAATCACTGCCCGCCCGTCGCGCATGGCAACAGAGGCATCTTCTTCAACCAGTCCGTCGTCCTGCGCTTTTCTCAGGATGGCTTGTAACCTTTTGGAAACACTGGATTGCTTGCTGAGTAATTCTTTACGTATCCGCGCCAGTTCAGGCGAAGCATTGTCTTTTATCTTTCCGTATTTGTTCAGAATCGAATCGATCCGCTCGATAACATACGGATAAACCTGTACGCCCGAAAGAAGGCGTTTCAAATATGGGAGCTGATCTTCCTTTGTTTGCTTCAGGAACCGGACTATTCCGGAAATGGTTTCCAGCGAACGCTTCAGATCAAACAGTTCATCGGTTTCGAGAAAGCAGCCTTCAATCCGGATTTTGTTCAGCGCATCGCGAAGATCGAAATAATAGCTGGTCGGGAAATTCTCCATCTCCTGAATAATGGTTACAAATTCGCTGACCAACGAAAGTTCTTCGTTCAGTTGATTGTAGTTGTTGCCAAAGTGAATATCATCGACTAACTCCTTGCCTAGGGAACTTAAACATCGTCCTTTCAGAAGTTCCCTTATCTTATCAAAACCTATCTTCGATTCAAAATTTTCAGGATATACCAGTGTCATACCTCATTATTAGATGTGCAAAAGTACAAAGAAGGATTCAGCTTACAAATTCCCGATTCAGGATAAAGAAAACAATGCGGGTTATTCGGCATTTTCCGGATAATGAGCGAAAATAAATTGTAGGGCATGTGCATTTCGTGAGGAAAATTCCCTTTTTTACCTAAATTTGTTTCATGATTCACTAAACAGAAAATTATGCTACCAAAATTTTTGCTCGCCGACAATTCTCAGGAAATGCCTGACATGCTTTATGTTGTACACAACGAAAATCCTCGCTTCATTGTAGGAAGTGACATTGAAGATTTTTCGGTAAACCAGACCATTTACTGGATTGACGAAAAACCAAAGGATAAAGATATTATCGCTCAACTGCTTGAAGAAGCCGAAGAGTTTTTAGAAGCTGAATTGGAAAACCAGGACAGTTATTTCGAAGACGGGGAGGACGAATAATATGGCCAAAAGACTTACACGATCGAAAGACAAAATGATCGGCGGTGTTTGCGCCGGTCTCGCTAACTATTTTGATATGGATCCGACTATTATGCGGATCTTGTTTGTAGTTATTGCTTTTGCCGGAGGTGCTTCCCTGCTGGCTTATCTGATCATGTGGGTAATTGTTCCAATGGAACCGTAAATGATGTTGGGAAAGTAATAAAACTGAGAAAACACATGGCTGTAAAACGACTTACCCGATCGAAAGACAATAAAATGCTGGCCGGTGTGCTGGCCGGAATTGGAAACTATTTCGATTTTGATCCTACGATTGTACGCGTTGTATATGCGTTTTTGTCGGTACTTACGGTAGGGTTTCCCGGTTTTATTGCCTACATCATCATGTGGGCCATCATTCCCGAAGAAAATAATCAAGTTTAATTTTGAGGCACCTGTTTGAGGCTCAATTGAATTCGTTTTCGCTGTAAATCGACTTCAATTACCTTGACATGCACATGCTGGTGCAATTTCACGATTTCCGACGGATCGCTGATATAACGGTCGGCAAGCTGCGAAACGTGAACCAAACCGTCCTGTTTCACACCCACATCGACGAATACTCCGAATTTGGTGATGTTGGTTATAATGCCCGGCAAAACCATCCCGATCTGTAAATCTTCCACTTTATAAATGTTTGGTGCAAACTCAAACACTTTAATCGCGCTTCGAGGATCGCGCCCGGGTTTAGCCAGCTCCCTTTTAATGTCCTCCAGCGTGGGAAATCCAATTTTATCGGTCACATAATTTTTCCAGACGATTTGTTTCCGCAATTCTTCCGACGAAATTAACTCCTGAATGCTGCATTTCAGGTCTTTGGCAATTTTCTCAACCACAAAGTACGATTCAGGGTGAACAGCAGAATTATCCAATGGATTTGCTGCTCCCGAAATACGCAAAAATCCGGCCGATTGCTCGAACGCTTTTGCACCCATGCGGGGCACTTTCTGAATTTCGGAACGCTTTGTAAAAGGGCCATTCTCTTTCCTGAAATCAACAATGTTTTGAGCCAGTTGTGGCCCCAGGCCTGAAATATAGGTCAACAAATGCTGCGAGGCAGTGTTCACATTTACGCCAACCAGGTTGACACTCGATTCAACTACTTTATCCAGACTGTTTTTGAGCTTCTTTTGATCAACATCGTGCTGATACTGTCCTACTCCAATCGATTTAGGATCGATTTTCACCAATTCGGCCAACGGATCGAGCAGGCGGCGACCAATCGAAACGGCGCCACGCACGGTTACGTCGTATTGCGGAAATTCGTCGCGGGCAATCTTTGAGGCCGAATAAATGGACGCGCCATCTTCTGAAACCACAAACACTTTAATATCAAGGTCGTACTGCAGTTTTTTGACGAACGCCTCAGTTTCGCGGCTGGCAGTGCCGTTTCCGATCGCGATGGCTTCAATCTGGTACGAACTCACCAGCGCTGTTATTTTCTTTGATGCCAGCGCCAACTCATTCTGTGGCGGATGCGGGTAAATGGTTTCGTTGTGCAAAAGGTTTCCCTGGGCATCGAGACACACCAATTTACAGCCGGTGCGGAAACCCGGATCGAGAGCCAGCACGCGCTTTTGCCCCAGTGGAGCGGCCAGCAAAAGCTGACGCAAATTATCGGCAAATACGCGGATGGCTTCCTCGTCGGCCTTTTCTTTCGACAGGTTGGCAAATTCGGTTTCAATCGATGGTTCCAGCAATCGTTTATAAGCATCGGTTACGGCCAGTTCCATCTGATCGGTGCAGGCATTGTTGCTGTTGATGAAAAACCGTTTCAGTCGCTGGATGGGTTCTTCACTCTCGGGAGTTACCGAAACACGCAAAAAACCTTCATTCTCACCACGACGCATGGCCATAAGCCGGTGCGACGGACATTTCTTCAACGGTTCTTTCCAGTCGAAATAATCGTTGTATTTGGCGCCTTCCTCTTCCTTGCCTTTAATTACTTTACAGGTAATCAATGCTCCATATTCAAACTCACGCCGTACAATTCCGCGGGCACGTTCGTTCTCATTGATCCATTCAGCAATAATATCGCGTGCACCGGCCAGCGCCTCTTCCAGCGATTCAACCTTATCGTTCACAAACTGCTGTGCCCGGCTTTCCAGGTTGTGTTCGTATTGCTTCATAATGATTTTCGCCAAAGGTTCCAGTCCTTTTTCGCGGGCAATCATAGCCCGGGTGCGGCGTTTGGGTTTGTACGGAAGGTAAATATCTTCCAGTTCGGTCGGATCAAAACAGTTCTCAATGCGCTTTTGCAGTTCGGGTGTCAGCAAGTCCTGCTCCTGAATGGTTTTCAGAATGGTTTCCTTGCGTTTGAGCAACTCTTCCATCTTTTCTTTGGCCTCTTTAACTGCTTCAACCTGAACTTCGTCGAGGCTACCGGTACGCTCTTTTCGGTATCGCGAAATAAACGGAACTGTTGCTCCTTCGTCGAGTAACTGAATGGTATTGTTTACCTGCGTATATTGTATTCCAAGCTGTTGAGCAATAAGCTGTATGATTTTCTGATCCATTGTTTATCTGAAAAAATTGAAGCCCGAAGGTAGCTTTTTTTAGGCGAAAAGCCGGATGAACTCAGTTGATTTTGTTGATAAATTGGTTGGGAAGTTTTGGAGTAATATTAGGTTATATGAACATAAGGGGTTAAATTTCCAACTTAAATAAAAATATACAATTGAAAAGTATTAAGTTTAAATGTAAAGTAAACTAAAGATAAGTTTATAAAAAACTGAACATAAATTAAATAAATTATGATTCGTCCAGATTACCAACCGTTAGAAAAAGTTCTTCAAAATCGACTTTTTGAAATACCCAATTATCAGAGAGCATATTCTTGGAGAATTGAGCAAATTAATGATTTGCACAATGATATTACTAACCTTAAAAAGCAACCAAATGATCGACATCATTTTATGGCTACAATCGTTTGTTTAGCTACTCAACGCATTGAAGAAATAGTTACTGATGAATTTAAGGTTCTTCAAATTGTTGATGGACAGCAGCGGTTAACTACTCTAATCATTTTTTTAAAAGCGATTGAGTTGTCGTTAGATAGAAGTAATGAAACTCAAAAAAGAGAAGCTGACAAGATAAAGGAATTATTAGTCAAAGATGACGGTAGATTAATTTTACTACAGACAAATCATGATAGTTCTTCGATATTTCGTAATTTTTTAGTTAATGGAACTATCCCACAAAAGGAAAATTTAAAGACTAATGCCGAAGTTAGACTTTTTGATTCGTTTAATCATTCTTTAAAGTTTGTCGAAAATTGGAAAAAAGCCGAAGATGTTCTGGCATTATTAAAGTTAGTAAAAAATAGACTTGGATTTATTTTCTACGAGTTAGAAGATGAAGGTTCTGTATATTCAACATTTGAAGTATTAAACAGTCGGGGATTGCCTGTTGATTGGCTTGACAAATGTAAGAGCACTCTGATGGGAATAGCATTTGAAAAACTTGGAAATGCAATTAGAGATCATCATATATCTCAACTACATCAGATTTGGTCGGATATTTATAGAACTATTGGTGTCAATGAAATTCAAGGTCATGAAATTCTGAGGTTTGCCGCTACTCTCCATAAAGCAAAACAAGAAGGTAGTGAATCTTATTTAAGTAAAGCAATATCCGCAGAAGATGCGCTTGATTATTTTAGAAATTTTTGTAATTCCAATCCAACTATTACAATAGATGTCACTGATTGGATTAGTTGTGTGACAAGAGAATTAAGAAAATTATATGATAATCCAAGATTAAAAGCAGTAACAGATATTTTGCATGCTCGATTATTAGCTGTTAGTATTTTACTCCTCCCTGAAAATAATATGAATGTTCAATTAAAAAATAAGTTGTTAGAACAATGGGAAAATGTGACTTTTAGAATTTTTGGATTATTTAGGAATCAAAATGGAAAAACAAATGACTCAAGACTGAAGGTAGGTGATTATACTCGATTAGCATGCAAGATAACTGATACTTATAAGAAATATAATGAAACTGATCAATTGTTTTATTTCATAATGTACAGCCTTATAGAGTTAGGGAAAGACTATTCTATTGATACTGTTGTCGATTCTTTAAAAGGAAAAGATTGTTATAACGATTGGTCAGATCAGTTAATATATTTTATGCGGCGATATGAAGAATATCTTTGCAGAAAATCAAATATAACATTTGATGAAAGCTACTGGGTCAAGGTTTGGAATAAAAGTCCGTATCGAAGTATAGAGCATATCATGCCAGAAGAGGCGACTCCTCCGAAATGGGATGTTGACTCTCAATCAATAGATTTCTCAAAGAATCTTCACAGATTAGGGAATTTAATTATCTATCCAATAAAGGATAACATTCTTGCTGGAAACAGAAGCTTCGACAGTAAGAAAGAACTTTACAAAAAGAATAAGCTTAATTTAATGGAGGAAATAATTGTTAAAAAAGACTGGAATTACAAAGAGATTGAAAATAGAGAATCTTTTTTGTTAAAGTTTGCGAGGGAACAATGGAAGGATTTGTCTTTAGAGGTTTAATTTGGCCTCACCACGATATACAAAAGCATTTTATCAAGCTCCTCCAGATATAGCTTGATAATGTTCATGACAGCTAGTACTGATTCCGATCTGAAAATGAGTTTTGCAGATTATAATCCCTTATAAATGTCATGTGAATAAATTTTCCTTATTTTTAATGCTCAAACACAAATAAACACGCACTATGAAAAAAATTGCAGGATTCATCTTTTTGTTTTCGTTGATATTATTGGTTTCGGGGAATCAACTCCGGGCTGAAGTAAAAAATAAATCGCTTTTGGGCGAATGGGTTTACGAGGTTTCGGAAGCACCCTATGGTTATGAAAAAGGCAGCCTGATCTTCTCGGAGAAAGACGGACAAACCGTTTGTGTTGTAAAGCTTGAAGCAGGAGAATTAACAACAAGCGACCTGAAGATTGAAGACAATAAAATATCGTTTGTAGCTTCGGTTGACGGCAACCCGATTAATGTTGTGCTTGCGATGGAAGAAGGAAAGCTTACCGGTAAGGTTGACAGCCCCGAAGGCCCTAAAACCATTACGGCGACGAAAAAATAACATTTAAGGCATATGAACAAGCCGGATTTCAGCGATGAGATCCGGCTTTTCTTTTATATCAGCATTTTTATGAGTGCCGTTTGTACAAACAAAACACAGCTCTTGCCAATTATCAATCCTGTTTTCTTATTTTTGTTTCCGTTGAACAAAGCAGTTTCGACTGAAAAACTGATACATTAAACTAAAAAATGAGTTTTCTATTCCCGCTATTTTTGCTCGCATTGCTGGCTGTGGCCATTCCCATTGCTATCCATCTGTTTAATTTCAAGCGATATAAAACGGTTTATTTTAGCAATGTACAGCTATTGAAGCGCATTAAACAGGAATCGAAGAAAAAATCGCAGCTCAAGCAGATACTGATTTTAACATCGCGCATACTGGCGATTGCTTCGCTTGTTTTTGCATTCAGCAGGCCCTACATTCCGGTGGGCAACCGAACCACGAATGTTGCCCAACAAATTGTAGGTATTTTCATCGACAATTCGTTCAGCATGAAGGCTGAGGGCGAAAAAGGTCTTTTGCTCGAACAGGCTAAAATTAAGGCCATTGAAATTGCCAACTCCTACCCTGCCGGAACCCAATTTTTGGCTTTAAGCAATACTATGACTCCGGGTAATCAGTTTCCACTCAACAAAGAACAGTTTATCAAGCAGGTTTCTGAAATAAAGGATAGCCCACGTTCGCCCAAATTTTCGGAAGTCTATTTGCAGTCGGTTGGCGCTCTGGCTTCTGCAGATAAAAAGGCGCAGAAAACGCTTTATGTTTTATCCGATTTTCAGAAAAAAGGGATGAACATTGAACTGGCGAAACCTGATTCTTCGGTGTGGACATACTTATATCCGTTCGAGGCCGGAAAAACCAACAATTTACTGATTGACTCCTGTTGGTTCGAGATTCCCGGAAGAAAAATCGGACAGGCCGAGAAATTGTATGTGAGGATTAAGAATCTGTCGGCACAAGCTTTCCAGAATATTCCGATCAGGCTCACTATCAACGATTCGCTGAAGGCCGTTTCAAACATTAATATTGGGGCGCAGGAAGAAACGGTTCAGGAAATGAATTACACCAACAATTCGGAAGGGATACAGCTTTGTAAAGTCGAGCTCGACGATTACCCGATTGTTTTCGACAATTCATATTTTCTGAGTTACCAGGTGCGCGGAAAACTACAGGCATTGGCCATTTCAAATCCTCAGAACAATGGCTCTGATTACCTAAAAGCTTTATTTGCTGATGACGAACTGATTGACTTCACTGAAGTTCCGGAGAACAACATCCCTATTTCGCAACTTAAAGGTTACCAGTGTATTTTCATGGTCAATACTCAAAATATCAGTTCGGGACTGAAAGATGAGTTGACTGCTTTCGTGAAAAATGGCGGAACACTGGTTCTTTTTCCGGATAAACCCAAAAATTACGACGAATACAATGCTTTGCTTCAATCTTTGAACGGCAACTCGATTGCCAGATTCGACACAGCCAAAGCCCATATCTCAGAGATTAATTACAACCACGAGTTGTACCGCGAAGTATTTAAAAAACAGGAAAACAATGCTGATTTTCCCGATATCAAAGGCTTTGCAGTTTTTGCCGATCAGATGCAAAAGCAGGAAACTTCTCTTCTGCGATTCAGAAACGGCAAAAATGCGCTGAGTACACATTCGTTTGGAGAGGGCAATGTTTACACCTTTGCTTTTCCGCTAAACTCCGAAAATTTCAATTTTGTAAGGCATATTATCTTTGTTCCAACAGTTTACAACATGGTGTTGTACAGTGGGCAACCGCAGCGGTACGCCTATTCAACCGAGACGAAAGAACCGGTTATTCTGAATCAGAATTTAAGCTCGCCGGAAGTTAAAATCATTAATGTCCGTACAAAAGAAGAATTCCGTACCTCGGTCAGAAACTTTGGAACAGAGAAGAAGCAATTGCTGCTTGATGAATTACCCAAAGAAGCCGGGCATTTCCTTGTAAACGACGGGACCAGCATCATTCAGTCCATTTCGTACAATTTTCCAAGAACCGAATCTGTTCCGGAATTTTATACCAAAGATGAGCTTCAGAAGCAAATCAGTGCAACTAAAAGCGACCAAATCCAGCTCATTGAGCCCGATGTCAAAAACTTTAGCGAAACCGTACTGAATTTAAATAATGGCAAGCAACTCTGGAAGTATTTTGTTGTACTGGCAATCTTCTTCCTTTTGTGCGAAGTTGCAATAATCAAACTTTGGAAATAAGTATTGCTAAGCTTTAATTTCTCCGGTCGGCAGAGTGAATGAGAAGACAGAGCCTTCGCCCACCTTACTTTCGACCCAGATTGTGCCGTCGTTTTTTTCAACAAATTCTTTGCAAAGAACCAGTCCCAGACCTGAACCAACTTCACCATCGGTTCCCTGCTGCATGGTGTTTTTATCGATTGCAAACAGCTTTTTTAGGATTTCCTCCGAAATGCCAATTCCCGAATCAATAACATCAATTCTCACCTTTGATCCCGATTGAACAGCTTTCAGGCGAATTTCCGAACGTTTCTCCGAGAATTTGATGGCGTTGAAAACCAGGTTACGAAGAACTACCGAAATCATGTCTTTATCGGCATAAACCACTGTTTTAGAGTCAATTTCCATCAAAAGTGCCTGCTCTTTATCAATCAGGTTTAATTCGGCCAAATCTTTTACCTCGCTAAATACATTAGCCAGAATAAAATTGCTTTTCAGAATATGAATGCGATTGGTTTGCGAGCGGGTCCACAGCAATAAGTTTTGCAACAGGTTGTATCCGTTTTCCGACGCTTTGTTTAAATCAGAAATAATCTGCTCAAGTTGTTCTTTGGTAAACAAATTCAAATCGGTTTTTAAAATGCTTGTGTAACTGACAAGCACATTAAACGGATTTTTCAGATCGTGCGCAATGATAGAGAAAAACTTGTCTTTTGACGCATTCAGCTCCGACAATTCGCGTGTTTTATTTTTCAGTTCGCTGGCGAGTTTCTTCTCTTTAAACAGCAAATAGGCACTGGCCCCAGCTAGTACAATAACCAACGCAGTGATAATAACAAGGTAAATCTGAATCGATTTTGCTGAGTCGATAGCATCGAGCTGCGATTGGTTTTTCATTTTCAATTCCTCCAACTCGCGCGCATTTCTCCCTAATTTGTATTTGGCCTGAATCGAATAAATCATTTTATTCTTCTTCTCACCGGCCAAACTATCGTAAATAATATTAAACCTGTCGTAGCAGTAAAAAGCATTTTTAAAGTCTTTTTGCTCCTTGTAATACAGGGTAAGATTGCTGTAAATATCGCCCACAAAATCATTCATCTTCAGCTCGGTAGCCAAAGCAAGTGCTTTCTTGAAATATTCGATCGATTTCGGAAAATCTTTCTGGTCCATGTAAACCAGGCCAATGTTGTTGTAGGCGAGAGCTATGCCCTTTCGGTCGTTAATTGTCTTGTACAATTCAAGCGCCTTCTGGTAATAATCAAGGCTTTTAGCTAAATCTTGCTGGTCGTAGGCAATGGTTCCAAAGTTATTGGTGATGTCAATAATCATCGTTGTGTCTTTGCGAAGCCGGGCCATCTGAATTGCCTTTTCGTTGTTTTCAAGCGCTTTCGTTATATCCTTTTTATGCCGGTAACTAATAGCAATGTCCTGATAGGCTTTGGCAATTAAAGCCGAATCACTTATCGCTTCCCCGGTTTTTAATGTTTTCTGAAAATAAGATATCGATTCATCGTAATCTTCCAGTTCATTAAATACCATTCCCAGATTGAGATTTGCAGTTGCAAACAAAACAGAATCGTGTATTTGCTCTGTTAGATCAAGTGCCTGGTAATAAAGTTCTATTGCTTTCTCATAGTTGTTCGAGAAATATTCGTTTTGTCCCCGCAGCAATAATACATGAGCTGCGTAACTATGATTTTTTGATGATTTAGACAACTCTTCTGCCTTGTCGAGCAAAACGGCCACGCTGTCGTGATTGGTGGCAATGGTGACTATTTTTTTTGCATTTTTGATCAGCAAATCGATTTCAGAATCGGTACCTGACAATTCCTGGCTATGTGGTCGAGCATAACCGAAAGAAACTACCCCCAGCAAAAACATTAAAGTAAATACAACTACATAACGTCCCATGGTAATTTTATTCAAAATTCAGGTGAAAGCACGCAAATATAATATTTTTAGAGTATTAATATCTTCAATTTATAAGTCGGATTTTATGCTAAAAATCAAATTGAAACCACCTTGTTTAATCTTAGGTTTGTTTCAGTATTTAACAGCAGACAAAAACTATTTGAAATTGGATAAAATATGCCTAAATCTGCAAGTAAATAATTAAAAGTTCAAACCTATGAATAACTTAAGCGCTAAGGATTATATGGATCGGGAAGCCCGATACGGGGCACACAATTACCATCCGATACCGGTAGTTTTGGAACGTGGAGAAGGAATTTTTGTTTGGGATGTTGAAGGGAAAAAATACTTTGATTTTTTATCGGCGTATTCGGCAGTAAACCAGGGTCATTGTCATCCAAAGATTGTTAATGCCTTAATTGGTCAGGCTCAAAAACTGGCATTGACCTCGAGGGCTTTTTATAACAATGTGTTGGGCGAATGGGAAGAATACATGACCAAATTATTCGGCTATGATAAAATGTTACCAATGAACTCGGGTGCCGAAGCCGATGAAACAGCCCTTAAGTTAATCCGTAAGTGGGCTTACAAAGTAAAAGGCATACCTAAAACTGAAGCGAAAATAATTGTTTGTAACGGTAACTTTCATGGCCGCACAATTACCATCATTTCCATGTCATCCGATCCTGATGCCTATAACGACTATGGACCATACACGCCCGGATTCATCAATATCCCTTATAATGACTTGAAAGCTCTTGAAAAAGCGCTTGAAGATCCCAATGTAGCCGGATTCCTGGTTGAGCCCATTCAGGCTGAAGCTGGCGTTTATGTTCCGGAAGACGGATTCCTGAAAGAAGCTTTTAAATTGTGTAAAAAGCATAACGTGCTGTTTGCTGCCGACGAGGTTCAGACCGGCTTGGCGCGTACCGGACGAATGCTGGCCTGCGATCACGAGGATGTCCGTCCCGATATTCTGATCCTGGGTAAGGCAATTTCCGGAGGAATGCTTCCTGTTTCATGCGTTCTGGCCGATGACGAAATCATGTTGTGCATCAAACCCGGCGAACATGGCTCAACTTACGGTGGAAATCCGGTTGCTGCAAAGGTGGCAATAGCAGCTCTCGATGTTATCAGAGAAGAAAATCTGGCTGAAAACGCCGAACGTATGGGTAAAATCTTCCGGAAACGACTGAAAGCAATTGATTCAGAACTGATCGAACTCGTCCGAGGGAAAGGACTTCTGAATGCTGTTGTCATTAAATCGATAAACGGAATCTCTGCATGGGACGTTTGTATCGCTCTAAAAAACAACGGATTGCTGGCCAAGCCAACTCACGAGCACATTATCCGCTTCACTCCTCCATTGGTAATCAACGAGGAACAACTGAATGAAGCACTTGACATTATCGAAAAAACATTCGCTCAACTTGGTGCTTAATCAGAAAAGAAAATAACTTTACTTAACTGCAAAGTTCCTGAGGGCGGTAAGAGTCTTCTGTTTTTGAAAACAGTTGACTTTTACCGCCTTCGTTTGTTTAAAACGTATGCTTCTGCAAAGCATAAAGCTTTTTGGGTGCTAAGCAACTTTTTTATGATTTTATGATCTATATTAACGAATTGAAATCGGTTAAAATTCTAAGTCGATGGCAAACCTGAAGAAAAAGATACAGCAAGCTGGCATTGGTCTTATTTTAGGACTGGTGCTGATTGCATTAGCAGGGTTTGCTATATTGTACTTCGGGGCTCAAAACTACCTGAATAAGAATCTTTCGGAATTGGTCGAAAAGAAATCGAAAGGGAAATATGAGCTGACATTCGAGAATCTGGAGCTCAATTTCAGTCATTGGGGCATCGAAATAAACCAGGTTTCTTTTCATCCTGCCGATTCTGTCATTGCCAGGCTGAAAAATACAGAAGTGAACAAGCAGTTTTATTCCTTTTCATCGCCAAAAATAAGTCTGCAGGGCATTCGCTTCATTCAGTTGCTATTCAGAAAAAAACTTGAAATCAAAGAAATACTTATCAGCAAACCTGAACTTAATATTCACGGAAAACAGCAAGACTCTGACAATCAAAAGAACAACATAAATACGCTTATTCTGGAACTTAAGCCGCTGGTAACCAAAACTTTTAAATCGATCAGAATTGGTAAAATCGAATTAATCGATGCCAGTTATGATTTTTACAATTTACTGGGCGACACAAAAAAGCTTTCGAATGCCGAGGATATTACAATCGGGGTTTTGAATTTTTATACCGACTCCCTACTCCTGCCCGACCCTGCGCGACTATTCGATGCCAGCGACATATACTTGCGGATGCAAAAATATCAGAACAAACTGGCCGATAGTATTCACGTGATCAATGCTGAAAGTATTACCTATTCGCTGAAACGATCGGTTATAGAAGCTAAAAACTTTGAGCTTAAACCTGCCAACAACCTTATACAGGAAAAAAGTAAGTACTATTTTTTTGTTCCCCGAGTCAGAATTACTACTTCGCGCATCAAGGACTTTTACCGATACAATTCCATTTCTATCGATTCATTGACCCTGACCAATGCCAGAATCAAATACTGGCCGGCGCAGAAAAAGATTTCAACAGGAGTTGAACCTGTCGATGAATTTAACCTGAATGACCTGATTAAAGATGAATTTTCGGGCGTAACCATTCAGGATTTCAGGCTGGAGAATGCTCAGGTTGGACTTTTCAATTTACAGTCCGACTCGGTAAGTAAGCAGGAACTCAACAAAATCACACTTTCGCTGCACGATTTTCGGCTCGACTCTGTTGCACAAAACGATACCAGTCGCGTTTTTTATGCCCGAACCATTGATTTTGCTGCCGCTGACTATAAACTTACATTGGGGGATAATCTTCATCTGGTTAAGGCCGGAAGTTTAAAACTCTCAACCCATGGAAAGTCAGTCATCGTAAAAAACATCCAGATTTATCCCTCAGACAAAAAAACTTCTAACCTGAAAAATACCATCGAGGCCAATTGCGACAGCGTAAGGCTCGACTTGTTCGATTTTAAAAAAGCATTTCACCAGAAACGATTTGTTTTTCAACGCATTAATCTTTTCAATCCTGAAGTAAAACTTACACAAAATATAACACCGGCAGAAAAAACTCCACCAGAAAACTACAGCTTTGTGTACCAGTTAATTTCGGGATACATAAAAGGTGTTTATGCCGATAAGGTTGTAGTTCAGAAGGGAAAAATTCAGTTGGTGAATAAAACCGGAGTCATTCAAACCGGGAACATTAAATCGGCAATTAAACTACAGTTAAACGGTTTTGCCCTCGACGAAATGAGCGTAAAACGAACCGATCGGCTGTTCTATGCCAACCAGATAGAGCTTAATTTCGACAATTACCAGATGCATCTTGCAGATCAGCTGCACAAATTGACCATTGAAAACCTGAGTATTTCGACCCGAAAGAAACTCGCCACCCTTCAAAATCTGCATCTTTTCCCGGTTTCAAAAGAAAATATGGAAAACCTGCTCAAACAATATAACCGGTCTGAATTGTACGAGTTTACCGTTCCTTCGCTGTCGTTAACAAATGCCGATTTTCACAATGCTTTCTTCAACAAAAAATTGTCGGTCGATACCCTGAACATCACAAATCCGCAGATTTATTACGAAAATTTTGCCTTACTGAAACAACTCAAACCAAAAGCCGATTTCGAGGATCTTTTCAGGTTAATGTCAAATTATCTTGACGATATACATGTAAACACCCTCGAAATTCCGGAAGGATCCATCCGGTTGATTAATCACAGCAAAAAAGACAAAACCATTTCGTTCGATAACCGCTTCAGGCTGAAGCTTGAAAACATGCAGATAAACGAAGAACAGTTCAACCAGAAACGACTGCTTTTTTCAGAGAATGTCGACTTTTCAGTACGCGACCACCTGATCAGGCTGTCGGACAATGTACATGTGCTTAAAGCCGGAGAAATAGGCTTTTCAACCCGAAAACAAGAGGTGTTTGTTACCAATGCCAAACTTTATCCCGAACCAACAAGCAAAGATTTTTCGGCGATTGCCTGGAATATTCAGCTTTCAATTCCTGAGATCCGGATTAAGGGAATCAATATGGAAGATGTATATTTCGACAGAAATATAAATGCTGAAAATCTGCTCATTACCTCGCCTGACATAAAGCTTTATCAGAAGCTGAAATCGACGCAAAAGAAGGAAATAAAGGAAGTTTCAATCCCGTTGCCCAAAGAAATCGAATCGATTACAGTTAAGAATTTTACTTTAAATGACGGGTCGCTGAAAGTATTCTCTGAAATAGGGACAAAGCCCTACCTGCTTGTTCAGTCCGACATAAAAATGAATGCAAAGAACATCTCCATTCAGAAAAACAATGCGACCGGAAGGCCTGAGTTTAAAAATGGCGAATATACCAGCAACCTTGTTCAGTTTAAATTTACGCCGAAAGATAAAAATCAGCAGTTCAGCATTGACGAACTGATTTTTTCGACCAGCGAACGGCAGATTCTGGCAAAAAATCTGGTTGTAAAACCTAAGTCGAAAAACAACAAATTAGATCAGTTTGATTTGCAGATCCCAACGCTCGCAATGAACGGCTTCGACATGGATAATGCCTATAAAAACGACTTGTTTTCGTTTGAATCAATTGTAGTGGAAAAACCAGTTCTTCAGATTTTTAACAACACAAAGGATTCGGTAAAATTCAATCCTTACAAGTTAAACCTCTACCCTCATTTCGAGAGTTTTGCCGATGTTTTTTCATCAAAACAGCTAAATATAAACAACGCATCTGTTACCGTTTTTCAGGGTAGTCAGAAGAAATTTCAGGAAAATGTCAGTCTGAATCTCTCCAAAATCCGGATCGATAATAAACCGTCGCAGGGATTTATTCACGCCTCTGATTTTTCATTCCGGATTCCGGATTTGGTGAGACAGGAAAAGCTGTACCGGTTTAATGTTGGCGAAATGTTTTATTCGTCAGCGAATAACAGGGTTACAATGAGAGATATTCGCATAATCCCGAACTTCACAAAAGAGGTTCATCAGAAGAAAGTTGGTTTTCAGTCTGATTATTATACCGGAAAAATTGATTCCATATTCATTGTTCAGCCAAACATCCGGCGATGGTTCGAGCAAAATGAAATGACCGGTAAATATCTCTCAATCAACGGTATGAACATAGACTTGTTCCGCGACAAGAAAATGCCATTCGACGAAAAACGACGCCCAAAAATGCTTCAGGATATGATTAAATCTGTTTCGTTTCCGGTTTCGCTTGACTCACTTGTTCTTACCGGTTCAAGAGTCAGTTATTCCGAAAAAACAGCCACTGATGATCGCGAAGGCAAAATACAATTTTCGGGAATTCATGCCCGGCTAGCGCCATTTACAAATATAAAGGCATCAAACGGAACCATTCCGGATTTATCGCTAGACGGAACCGCAACCATACAGGATTCGTGCCAGCTTCGTGTTAATATGAATTACATGATGAACGATCCGCAAAATTCATTTAAAGCAAAAGGCAGTCTGAATCAATTCAACATGCGCATTATAAATCCTGTTTTAGAACCTTTGGCTTTGGTTTCCATACGATCCGGAAAAGTTAACCGGTTCAATTTCAATTTTGCGGCTGATAATACCAGCGCCAGCGGTCAGCTGTTTTTTGGCTACGACAACCTTAAAATCTCGGTACTCGAAATGAAAGAAGGTAACACCAAGGAAGCCCGTCTGGCAAGTTTTCTGGCCAACAGCCTTTTGCTCAGAAGTAAAAATCCGAGAGGCAAAGAATTACTACCCGACGAAATTCAGTTTCATCGCGATCCAAAGCGATCGGTGCTGAATTACTGGTGGAAATCGGTGTTCAGCGGAGTGCGAAATACGCTTGGCATTAAAGAAGGCAAGCAGGAGGAGCAACAGCAATAATCGGCCTATTTTTTTAGATTAATGATGTATGAAAATTTGACCGTCTGGTAAGTCCAGTCGTGAATGCCATACAGGTATTGAATACGAAGCGCATTTTTCTTTAAACGGCGGTTCAAATCAAATGTATAAACCATTGGCCGGTCGCGCTCGTGCTTATAGCCCACATATCCTGAAAGTGAATTAGACAGCGACCATGATGACCATTTAAATTCGGCTCCTGCTCCATAAAGTAAGGCATCGTTTTGCAGGTTCATATCATCGTTGGTTTGCCACGAGTAAAATCCAAGCGAGGCATAAGGTTTAAAGGTCGTTTTTTCGTTTTTGCAGGCATAGTCTCTCGAAATACTGACGTCGAAAAAGTAGCCGGGACTATCCGAATAACGGGCTGCATCCAAATGTCCACCCGAAGCTGTTCTTCCGGTCATCCGTAACATTGTATCGGGAAACCGACGGCCTTTTACCAGCTGAATCTGGGTTGAAAAATACAAATCACCAATGGCAATTCCCTTTCCATCGTAATCGCGGGCAACCCGCTCATCGCGAATAGTATCCGACATGGCGTAATGCTCCAAAAGAACACCGTATAGCTCAATGGCAATTTTATCGTTGGCAAACGAGCGGTAATACCGGGCAAATAAATTCTGAGTCGGATCGCCTGTTTTGAAATGAAGATCGAGCCCCAATTCAAGATTAGTTCCCGGCTGGATGATCCCTTTTTTTATTTCAGGAACCGGTAGCGCGTTGGGTCCCAAATATCCGGGAGTAATGTGTATAAAAGTGCGCCAGCTGGGCATTCCAAGTTCCCAGCCATGTTTGATGTTCCACCACATCCAGTCTTCTGAAAATGCAAATAAAGGGAGGAAAGAAAGTAAAATCAGGATTGTTCGTTTCATGCGCCAAATATACAAAAGGACCTTAACTCACCTGAAATTATTTAAAATAAAAAACCTCGTCTACTGACGAGGTTTTAAGTATTATAAGTTCAATTTCTTTCGGATATTTTTCGGAATGGCATCCTTGTGCACCATAATCGACATGGTTTTGTATTCAACGTATGGTTTCGATGCATAGAAGAATCCATTATAGTCGTTATAGCTTCCCCACGAGTTTTTCACCTTATAATAAAGCTTTCCGTTTTGGTCTTTGGCTGTTCCAACAATCAACATTCCATGATCATCGGTCGTTTGGTAATCATCAAAATCAATCTGACGTAATTCCTGAGTAATTGCCTTTTCAGGACCAGGTTTTTCAAGTTTATACAACTCTTCATTCCTTTCTTTTTCGCTTAACTTTTCCCATTTGGTAATTTCAGCATCCGTCATGTTTGCTTTGTCAACCACCGGAATAACAGCAACGCCTTTTTGCGAAGTGGCAAATCCTTTTTCGCTAACATCGGCAGCCCATGCAACCGGATAGCCAGTATTAATGGCATTATCAACAATTTCATCGAATTCGTTCAGCGGAACATTGTAAACTTCGTCCCACGACCAGTTGTCTGGCACTTCAATTATAAATTTTGAATAAAACGGATGATGTGTATAGGACGTGATTTCAACATAATCGTCCATGTTCAGACCAACAAAATCGGTAGCAAAACTTTGCGGAGTGTATTCTTTACCCTGATAGGTAAACTTTTCAGGTAATTTGCCAAGGTACGAATCCAAAGTGGCATCAAATGCTTCGTGCCATGCAGAGGTAAGCTTCTTGTTCGGGTTATCAACAACAGCCTTCACATTGTCAAGCAATAACCGATCGAGTTCACCATGAACGTGTTTTTCCTCGCCATAATTGAGGCCCCTGAACACTTCTTCAGGAACAATGCCGTATTTTTTGATCACATTGGTCACATCGTGAAATGCACCACCTGCACCAAAGTTCAGGCTCCCATGTAAACGCACGTATTTGGTGGCCTTATCAGAGTAGGTATGATAAACTACATACATTTCAGATAAATCGACAGTTGGTTTTCCCTGACGCAACATTTCGGCTTCTAAAAAGCCAAGTCCTGAAAACGACCAGCAGGTTCCCGAACGATATTGATCTTTAACCGAAGTACACGGAATTTCTTTAACGGAAGTAAACTGATATCCTTTTCCCTCTTCTTTCTTCTCTTGTGCTGAAACTACAAATGAACTCAACACCATCCCCGCGAGGAAAAGATTTCTTAATTTATGCATACGGATTAATTAACATTAACAAAGTGTTATTTGCTGGCCAAAGATACAAATTATACAAAGTTTTGTTCAGTTTAAACTCAAATATCCAGACAGATAACCGTATGCAAAACGCTAGGCAGCATGAAAAACTAAAGTATCTTACCTACTGAATCAGAACATGTTCAGTTAACATTAACTCCAGGCAGTTAACGAACAATTAACAAAAACATGTTATAAAACAACTTTTTAATTCCTGAGTAAAATCAGGTTTTTAATTCTTTCACCGATCATCCGCGGAATTCCTAATCTTTTCTAACTTTATCATTCAAGTTAAAGACAACCAAAATGAAACAGTTTTTGTCAATCGTATTATTTGTGTTTAGCCTCTCCGGAGCAATAAATTCTTTTGCTCAATCAAATCTGAAAGAGTGTCTTTATACTCCCTTAGACAAGCAAATTGCCGAAGAAAAATTAAAGTTGTTTGCGCGTGATGCCGAAATGCCTATTGCTGACCTGGTAGTTAAAGTCGGTCTTTCATTTCTTAATACGCCGTATGTTGCTGCGACTCTTGAAAACGGAGCTGAAGAAACAATGGTTGTTAATCTGCGTGAACTTGACTGTACAACTTTTGCCGAAAGTACGCTTGCTTTGGCCCGAACTGTAAAACATGGAAAAACTGATTTCGAATCGTTTGTTGCCGAGCTCGAGAAGATACGTTACCGCAATGGCATCCGGAATCAGTACCCTTCTCGATTACACTATTTCAGCGAATGGATCAGTAATAACCAACAAAAAGGCATTGTTAGCGGATTGCCCAATCAAAACGGCGTTAAGCTCGACAAATCGATAAATTTCATGAGCACTCATCCTACCGATTATCCGGTTTTAAAGGCACACCCTGAGTTAATCCCAATCGTTGCCCAACAGGAAAAAGAGATTTCTGAAAAAGGATTTAGGTACTTTCCGAAGAACGATATTGCTAACCTGTACCGCAACTTAAAGCATGGCGACATTATCGCATTAACCAGCTCGATTGATGGTGTTGACGTTAACCATGTTGGAATTATTATTCAGAAGAATAACGAATTTTACTTACTACATGCTCCGCTAAGTGGGAAAAAGGTACTGATTTCCGATGGCCCGATAACCGATTTCCTGAAACCATCCTCGAAAAACAGTGGAATTATTATTGCCCGACCCATATTTTAAATTTATTGCTCCTTTCATCCGATCGGCCTAAGCTATTTTTCTAATTTTACGGCTTCAAAATTTAATGGGCATGAGTTCGTTTTTTAATCGCTTTGTAGTTGTTATTTGTAAATTAATCGCACGGCTTCCGTTTTGGTTCCTTTTCATTTTAGCCGATATTTTTTACGTGCTACTCTATTACGTGATCAGGTACCGGCGGAAAGTAGTACACGAAAACCTGACCCGCTCATTCCCTGAAAAAAGTACTGAAGAAATCAGGCAAATCACAAAAAAATACTACCACCACCTGAGCGATCTGGGCATTGAGACCATTAAGTTCAGCCATATGACCGAGAAGGAAATCAACGATCGGATCAAACTGAATAATGCTGAGATTTTTGAAGAATACTACCAGCAAGGGAAAAGCACCATTCTACTCGGAATGCACCACAACAACTGGGAATGGGCTTTATATTTCCAGCAATGCATCAAATCGCAGTTTCTGGTGGTTTACGATCAGTTAAGGAGCAATAAGGCGATGGAACGATTTTTACTTGATTCGAGGGAGCGTTTTGGAGCCAAATCGGTTGTCATAGAACAGTCGGCGCGCGTGGCATTTTCACTGAATCAAGCCAAGCGCCCAAGTGTTTTGCTGCTTTTGGCCGACCAGACTTCTCCGGCTAATTCACAGATATGGGCCAACTTCCTGAATCAGGAAACAGCCTTTTTCGCAGGGCCCATGAAAATTGCAGTAAAAACGAATCAACCGGTTATGTTTTTCCATATTCGCAAAGTTGGTCGATCAAGATACGAGGCATTTGTATATAAGTTAGTTGAGAATCCATCGGAGGTAGAGCCTGAGCAAATAATGCTCGATTACGTCCGAAAAATGGAAGAAATCATCAGGGCCGAACCTGAATACTGGTTATGGACACACCGAAGATGGAAACACAAACGGCCAGCGCATATTCCGCTCAGGTAACCATTACATCGGATCAACATCAGCGTACACAATAAGTCCCGAATTATTGGATTGCCCTTTGGTGCGGTTAATAACTTCCATAATTTTTGCTTTTGCCTCCTGAATTTTACCATCGCGTGGCAATTTAATCAGGATCTCTTTCTGAAACCATGTTTGTATTTTACCAACCACCGGATATTCAGGGCCCAAAACGTTTTTATTGAAAATAGCCCGGAAAGCGGCAGCCAGGTGCATTGCTGCCAGATCGAGCCGTTCCCTCTTCTGGTGTTTAACCACAACTTTTATCAGCCTGAAATAAGGCGGATAACGGAACATTTTGCGCTCTTCCATCTGGCGGTTGAAAAGCTGGATGTAATTGTTACCGATCACATCATGCATAACCGGATGCTCTGGCTGTGAGGTTTGTACGATGACCGTCCCCTGTTTATTCTTTCGTCCTGCTCTCCCACTCACCTGCATAATCAGCTGAAAACTTCGTTCGTACGACCTGAAATCCGGGTAATTCAGCAAGTTATCAGCATTCAACACACCCACCACCCTCACATGATCAAAATCCAGCCCTTTGGTTACCATTTGTGTGCCAACGAGAATATCTATTTTACCGGTTTCAAACTGCCATATCAATTGTTCGTAGGCGCGTTTGGCCCGTGTTGTATCTAAATCCATGCGTGCAACACGTGCTTCCGGAAACAAAAGTCTGATTTCATCTTCTATTTTCTCAGTACCAAATCCCCTCGTTTTAATCTCGTCTGATCCGCATTCTTCACATTTGGTTGCCAGCGAAGTGGTATGGCCGCAATAATGGCATATCAGGCTTTCGCGGTTTTTATGGTAGGTTTTGCTAACATCACAATATTTACATTTTGGGATCCAGCCACATTTGGCACATTGCACGTAGGGTGCAAAACCGCGCCTGTTCTGAAAAAGAATGACTTGTTCCTTATTGGCCAGTGCCGATGAAATCTCGTCATAAAGTTCGGGTGTAAAAACCGATCGCATCAGTTTGCGCTTATGGGCTTCCTGCGTGTTGGCAGGCTTCAGCACGGGCAACTCAATTCCCTGGTAACGTTCGGTCAGATTCACCAAACCGTATTTGTTGCTGCGGGCATTAAAATAAGTTTCGTACGAGGGTGTTGCCGAACCCAATAAAACTTTGGCACCATGAATATTGCCCATCAAAATTGCCATATCGCGGGCGTTGTAGCGCGGGGCAGGATCGAATTGTTTGTACGAGTTCTCGTGTTCCTCGTCAACAATGATCAATCCAAGATTGCGGAATGGCAGGAAGATAGCCGACCTGGCACCCAAAACAACTTTGTATTGTTGGCCTGTTTTTCCTGCCTTTTCATTCAACACATTAAACCAGATTTCAACACGCTCAGCATCGCTGAATTTTGAATGATATATTCCCGCCTGGTCGCCAAATGCAGTCTTCAGTCGATTGATAATCTGGGTTGTCAGTCCAATCTCCGGAACAAGGTAGAGCACTTGCTTTCCCAGTTTAAGCTGTTCTTCAATCAGGCGAATGTAAATCTCCGTTTTTCCGCTCGAAGTTACGCCATTGAGCAAAACTGTTTGCTGGGTTTCGAATTGAGCCAGTATATCATCATGCGCCCGTTGCTGAGCCTCCGACAAATCTTTAATGACCAGTTCTGCACTGTGATTTCGGTCAATTCGGCCGGTTTCTTCCTGAAATACTTCGAGAATTTGTTTCTCTTCAAGCCCTTTCAAAATAGCATCCGACGATCCGGCCAGTTCAAGCAATTCTTTTTTGGCTATTTCAATTTGGTTTGCTTCACCAAACAAGGTTTCGGCAAGGAAGATTTTCAGCAAATGTTCCTGTTTCTTTGCTTTTCGGGCCAGCTGGTCCAAAGTCGAATTTAGTTTTTCCTCCGATTTGTATTCGGGATTTAACCTGACCATTGAAACCACTTTGGGCTTGTAGCTTTCGCGCAACTGCTCTTCAACAATGATGGTATTGCGCTCGAGCAAAAGTTTCAAAACTGCAAACGACGACTGCTGCCCCAAAAAGCGGTTTAAATCCTGAATACTCGTCGATTTCCGGCTTTCGAGCAACAAAACCACCGCATTTTCCTTGTCAGTTAACTCTTCTGTAATTACAGCATCGGGATTAAGGCTGATATTAGTCTGGCTTTCAAGCTTTAATCCAGTCGGTAACGCGGCCTTATACACTTCGCCCAATGTACAGCAATAATAACTGGCAATCCATTCCCAAAGTTGCAATTGTTTTTCACCAACGATCGGTTCTTCGTCCAGAATAGCCTCAATGTCCTTAATCTCAAAATCGCCGGAAGGTTCGTTTTGGTGAAGTTTATAAACCAGTGCCGAGAAAAACTTGCGTTTGCCGAATTGCACAATGACCCGAATCCCGTTTTTTATACGCGACTGGAAAGCTGCCGAAACCCGATAAGTAAAATGATAATCAAGAGGTAATGGCAAAATAACATCGGCAAAAAGCTGGTCGTTTATCATAGCTGCAAAATACCGAAAAAGATTTCTGATTCGAATAGCTTCCGGAAAGTTTGTTCCCGAATTTGCCTGAATATTCCGCTGTAAAAAGCAACGACAGTAATTCAACCGGCTTTTTTGATTTTAAATTAATAATTATACCTTAGTCAAGCTTATGATCTGTTTCGGCAGAGCCTGGCTAACAGCTTTCAAACTCAACCCTTTATACCCGATTTATGAGCAGGAGAAGATTCACCCTGAAACTAAAATTAAACGTTTACATCCTCAGTGTTGCTACATTAATTTACTGCCTGACAATTGGTTATATTGGCTATCGTTTGAACCAGATTGCATATTCGAACTCCATTAAAATCGTAAAAGGATCGACCCGTGAATACCAGAACAAGATTTCGGAAGAATTAACCGTAATGATGGAATCTGCCAGAACGATAAAAAATGCCTTTGAAGCATACCCCAAACTGAAACCGGTAAATCGCGACGATTTTTATGACCAGTTAATGACAAGTAACCTTAAAAAACATCCTGAATATTTATCGGTTGGGGTTTACTGGGAATTAAGAGCTCTCGATAAAAATTACCACAAAAAGAATGGTCGCCTGTACAACGGTTTTTTTCGGGAAGGAGATAAAATCATCAATCAAAAGGCCATTGAAGACACTACAAATCAGGAAATTACCACCATTTATTATCAGCTTCGAAAACTGAACAAGGAAACGATAATCAATCCGTATTACGATCAGGCTACCAAGGAAATGAAAGGTATTTTGATGACCAGTTTGCTCACTCCTATCCGGAATGAGTCGGGTGAGTTTGAAGGAATGGTTGGCATCGATGTTTCCCTTTCGCACATGAATCAGCTGATTTCAAGTATAAAACCATACAAAGAGGCCATTTCGTATATTATTTCAGAAAACAAGACAATAGTAGCACATACCAATACCGAACTTACAGGAAGAAATTTTATAAGTACACTGGGTGCCGACTCTGTTGCTTTTAAAAATGGAGCTTTTGCCAGTGCCGGCGGGGAAAATCGATCGCTCACTTACAAAAATTCTGTTAGCGGTGAGGAATACTTTGTTTCGTTCGAACCCATCCTGATCGATAATAAGGAAACCAACTGGCTGATTGGTGTTGAAGTTCCGACCAGTGTTATACTGAGCGAAACAAGATCGGTAATGACCAAAACGATTATTGCCGGCATCCTCGGATTACTTCTGTTGTACGTAATCATCTACCTTATTGCACTAAGAATCAGCGATCCAATTATCAAAGGAGTTGAATTCGCAAAATCAATTTCGAATGGAGACCTGAATTCGACTTTCGCCATTGAGCAAAACGACGAAATTGGTGATCTGGCTGAATCGCTTTCGATCATGGCAGCGCGGCTCACAAAAATTATGAGCGAGATTATTCAGAGTTCCGACACGATTGCCGAAAGCAGTGTGAGCCTGTTGAACGCGTCAGTTGATCTGGCTGACGGCGCAAACCGGCAGGCTGCCTCGTCTGAAGAAATTTCCAGCTCGATGGAACATGTGTTGAACCGAATTCAACAAAACACCGAGAATGCCCAGGAAACCGAGAAAATTGCACTAAAGGCCGCAAAAGGAATTCAGGTTGGAAACGAATCGACAAAAGCGCTGATACAGTCGATAAATAACATTGTAAAAAAGATTTCGATTGTTGGCGAAATAGCTAAACAAACCAATTTACTGGCTATTAATGCCGCCATTGAGGCATCGCGATACGGTATGCAGGGAAAAGGTTTTGCAGTGGTAGCTGCCGAGATCAAAAAGCTTGCTGAAAAGTCGCAGCTGGCAGCAAAGGAAATTAATGAACTGTCATCACAGGGATTGATTCAGGCCAGGGAAACCGGCATCATTCTGCAGAAAATTGTTCCGGATATTGAGCACACAGCCGATCTGGTGAAGCAAATCGCCGCTTCGAGCCTCGAGCAGCGAATCAGTTCAGAAGAAATAAACGTTGGAATACAGCAGCTGAATAAAGTCACTCAGCAAAATGCAGGTTCATCGTTCGAGCTTTCATTAAGCTCCAGAAGCATTTCCAAACAGGCAGAAAACCTGAAAAGCCTGATTGCTTACTTCAAAATTGACGGTATAAATTAACTGGAAGAACTGGTTATCAAATAATTTACGATTTACCATTGTCGGCTTGAATCAGCGAGGCAATAGTAAATCGTAAATATTAAAATCACGAATTCTAGGTATTTATCAATTTCTGAATCTCCAACAGGTTGGTATCAATGGTGTGATTCAGCTTTACTGCTTTGTTAAAAGGCACGTGTACAATCTTCTCATTGTCGAGCCCAATCATAATGCTTTTCTGGTCGTCGAGTAATGCATCAATAGCAGCAACCCCCATTTTGGTGGCATTCACACGGTCTTTGGCTGTTGGGCGTCCACCGCGCTGAATATGTCCTAAAATCGAAACACGCACATCCAAATCGGGATGCTCTTTGCGAACCTGTTCTGCAATTTTTAATGCGCCGCCTGCTTCGTCACCTTCGGCAACCATCACAATACCACTGGTTTCCTTGTTTTTATATCCTTTACTGAGGAACTTTTTAAGTTGTTCGTGCATTTCTTTTGATTCCGGAATCAGGATAACTTCAGCTCCACAGGCAATTCCGCTGTTTAGCGCCAGCAAACCTGCTTCACGACCCATTACTTCAACAAAGAAAATACGTCCATGTGAGCGGGCTGTGTCCTTAATTTTGTCGACAGCTTCAACCACTGTGTTCAACGCCGTATCGTAACCAATGGTGTAGTCGGTGCCATACATGTCGTTGTCAATTGTTCCGGGAATCCCGATAAACGAAACATCGTATTCCTGCGACATCACCAATGCTCCGGTAAACGAACCATCGCCGCCAATTACCACAACCGCGTCAATTTCAGCTTTTTTTAACTGCTGATAGGCTTTTTCACGTCCTTCAGGAGTTCTGAATTCGGCGCTGCGTGCAGTTTTCAGCATAGTTCCGCCCGATTGAAGAATACCACTGACATCAGACGATTTCAGCGAAATAAAATCACCTTCAATCATTCCCTGGTAACCACGCCTGATTCCCACCACTTTTAATTTATGGGCAAGTGCCGCACGGGTTACCGCACGAATGGCAGCATTCATTCCGGGAGCATCGCCACCCGAAGTAAAAACACCTATTTTCTGTAATTTTTTTCTTTTAAGAGAAGGCTCTGTGTTTGTATCTTTTATTGTCATAACCAATTCATTTAATTGATGAAAATTTCCAATCTAAAGGTAACGGAAGTATTTGGATAATAAGATCGGGGCTGCTAAACAGCAGCGTAAGGTTAATAAAGACTTAAAACTGTTGGATTCTGGCGGCCACTTTTTCCATTAGCCATTGAGGCGTTGACGTGGCTCCGCAAACACCAACGGTTTCAATTCCTGAGAACCATTCCGGTTGCAGTTCGTCGGGCGACGAAACAAAGTAGCTTCGTTTGTTTTGCTTCTGGCAAACATCAAACAAAACTTTGGCATTTGAACTGCTTTTCCCGCCAACAAATACAATCAAATCATATCGTTTGGCAAATTCGTGCAAATGCGGCACACGGTTCGAAACCTGCCTGCAAATGGTGTCGTGAGCCTCCACCCTGTTGGTTTGCGAATGGGTCCGGATGTTTTCAGTCAGCTTTTTGAAATCGTCGACCGATTTGGTAGTTTGCGAGAAGATCTCGACAGGGCGCGACAAATCCAGCTTTTTGTAATCGTCAGGATGATCAATGATTATTGCCTCATTGTTGGTTTGACCAACCAAACCGGCAACTTCAGCATGTCCCTGGTGCCCGAAAATCACTATTTGTCCATTTTCCTGACTCATAGTTTCGGCAGCCTTTTTAACCCTTTGCTGAAGTTTTAACACTACCGGACAAGTAGCATCGATCAGTGTAACGTTGTTTTGACGGGCATATTCGTACGTTGCAGGCGGTTCGCCATGAGCACGAATCAGAACCGTACAATCTTTTAATCTGAAAAACTCGTCATGACCAATCGTGATCAATCCAATTTGCTGAAGCCGTTCCACCTCCGATTCGTTGTGCACGATATGCCCAAGCGAATAAAGCAAACCGCCGTTATTCAGCGATTCTTCAGCTTTTCCGATGGCATTACGAACCCCGAAACAAAATCCGGATTTTTGGTCAATCTCAACGATCATTTGTTTGGCAATATATTCATTTGCAAAGGTCACATCGCGATGTGTCCTTTGCAATTTTTAATTTATTTTTTCTTCCACCTTTTCAACAACCCATTCCAGTTGTTCTTCGCGGGTCATGTGGCTGTTGTCCAAAACCAGTGCATCGTCGGCTTTCCGCAACGGACTGGTTTCGCGGGTCGAATCGATGTGATCGCGTTCCAGAACATTCTGTAAAATTTCGTCGTACGAAACCGGTTCGCCTTTGGCTGTCAGTTCGTCAAAGCGGCGCTGTGCTCGGATTTCGGGAGATGCAGTAACAAACAATTTCAGCTCAGCTTCCGGAAAAACGACGGTACCAATGTCGCGGCCATCCATCACAATTCCTTTGTTTTTGCCCATATCCTGCTGCTGACGAACCATTTCGGCACGAACTTCAGCAATGGTTGCCACCGGACTCACATTTTGCGAAACAGGTAATTGCCGGATTTCATCCTCCACATTCTCGCCATTCAGGTAGGTATCGCTTTTCTGCTTTTCCGAATTAAACCTGAATTCGATTTTGATTTCAGGAAGCAAACTGATCAGTTCCTGTTCCTTAACTCTACCATCTTCAATCAGGTTATGACGAAGTGCAAACAAGGTCACGGCCCGGTACATGGCGCCACTGTCGATAAAAACATAGCCAAACCGAGCTGCAACAGCTTTTGCAATAGTACTTTTTCCGCACGATGAATGCCCGTCGATGGCTATAATTATTCTGGGTTGAGTCATTTTTCAAAGTTTGTGGCAAAGATAAAGGGATTTGGAACAATGTACACACAGAATAATGTCAACTTTGACAAATCTGATCAGGGGCTTTCCCTGAATAATCCATCTTTACAGTTAATTTGCGCCTTTGCTTGTAATTTCAGGCAGAAACAAATAACCTATTTAGATGAAACAATATTATTAAAACAACTAAAACATGCAGAAAATCTCATTTAAAGCTCTGGTTTTTGCAATGTTGGGGTTTGGCTCAGTGCAGCTGGCCAATGCTCAGGAGGAAGCTCGTTTGATGCGTTTCCCCGACATCAATAAAAACCTGATTGCCTTTGTTTATGCAGGCGATATCTGGACAGTGGAGGCCAATGGAGGCGAGGCCCGTCGGTTAACTTCGCATCCGGGAATGGAACTTTTCCCGAAAATTTCACCAGATGGTAAATGGATCGCTTTTTCAGGCGAATACTCCGGAAGCCGGCAAATCTTTGTCATGCCAGCCACTGGCGGAACTCCAAAGCAACTTACCTACTATAACTCAGTTGGCTTGATGCCGCCGCGCGGTGGATTCGACGACGTTCCACTAGACTGGACTTCTGACAGCAAAAACATCCTGTTCCGCGCCAACCGCACTCCTTTTGGTGATCGTAACGGTAAATATTTCATGATTAGCATCGATGGAGGATTGGAAAAACCACTTCCGATTGTGAATGGTGGTTTTGCAGCTTTGTCGCCCGACAACAAAAAGATTTGCTTCACCCCGGTTGACCGCGAATTCCGCACCTGGAAACGCTACAAAGGTGGCCGTGCAAGCGATTTGTGGGTTTACGACCTGGAGAAAAACACTTCGGAACAAATAACCGATTTCAAAGGAACTGATCAGCTTCCGGTTTGGTTTGGTAACAACATTTATTTTGCGTCAGACCGCGACCTGAAACTGAATATTTACCAATACAACACGGCAACCAAGGATCTGAAACAACTGACCAAACATGCCGATTTCGATTGCATGTGGCCTTCAGGAGATAACGGACAAATGGTTTACGAAAATGGCGGATTTCTCTACAAACTTGACCTTCAGACCGGGAAAGAGGAAAAAGTAACCGTAAACATCCATTTCGACAACCCGAATACCATTCCGTACTACAAAAATGTAAAAGATAATATTCAGGCCTTTGAAATTTCGCCAACCGGTAAACGTGCACTGATTTCGGCCCGCGGAGATATCTTTTCGGTTCCTGCCGAAAATGGCCCAACTTACAATTTAACCAATACACAGGGCATCCGTGAAATTTATCCACGCTGGTCGCCCGATGGAAAATACATTTCGTATTATTCCGATGCATCAGGTGAGTACGAAATTTACCTGCTCGAAAACAAAAAAGGAGCTGTTCCGCGCCAGTTAACCAATGGTTCTTCGGCATGGAAATATGATGGAGAATGGTCGCCTGACAGCAAATACCTGTTGTATTTCGACCGGACTTTGCAGCTTAAACTGCTCGATGTTCAGAGCGGAAAAACGACCATCGTAACTCATGCCGACCGCGATGAAATCCATTCCTATTCGTTCTCATCCGATTCGAAATGGATAACTTACGACAAAGAAGGAGCCAACGGGTTGGGTGCCGTTTGGGTTTACAACATCGATAAAGCTGAAAATAAACAGTTGACCGATGATCGATTCAACGATGGCTCTCCGGTTTTCTCTTTTGATGGCAAATACATCTATTTCATTTCTGATCGCGATTTCAATCTCGATTTCAGCAGTTTCGAATTTGATTATCTGTACAACAAATCGTCGCGTATTTATGCAGTTGCACTGTGTTCCGATTGTCCGAAACTGTTTAAAGACAAGAACGATATTGAACCAGTTAAAGAAGCTGAAAAGCCTGTAGAAACACCAAAAGCCGACAAAAAAGGAAAAACTGAAGAAAAACCTGCAGTTGCTTTGCCTAAAACTATACAGATTGATTTTGATGGAATTAATTCGCGCATCACTGCTTTCCCATTAAAATCGGGCGAATATGGTAACCTGGCTGCCGTTGATGGCGGAATTCTTTACATCAGCGATGCTTCGTTGCATAAATACAGCATCGATGATAAAAAAGATGAAGAGGTGATGGATGGTGTATCTCAGGCTGTTGTAAGCGCCGAAGGCAAAATGATGATTTATCGCTCAGGAAGGGATCTGGGAATTGCAAAAATTGCCCCGGGACAAAAATCGGGAACAGGAAAACTGAACCTGGACGATGTTACCATGAAGATTGATCCAAGAAAAGAATGGAACCAGATTTATGCCGACGGATGGCGTATTTTCCGCGACTTCTTCTACGTGAACAACATGCACGGCGTCGACTGGAAAGGCATTAAAGAGCGTTACAGTCCGCTTGTTCAGTACGTGAGCCATCGTGCTGATCTGGATTACATCTTAGGTGAAATCATATCGGAAACCAATACCGGTCACTCGTATGTTGATTGGGGCGATTTTGAAAAAGTAAAACGCGTTGACACCGGATTGCTGGGTGCCGAATTGGTTGCTGATCCTGCTTCGGGAAAATACCGGATCGCCAAAATTTACGATGGCGAAAACTGGAACGAAGCTCGTCGCTCGCCGCTTACCGAACAGGGAGTAAATGTTAAGGCTGGAGATTACCTGTTGGCAATCAACGGAACACCGGTTAATTTAAGCATGAACCCTTACGAATTACTCGAAAACACTGTGGGTAAAACAGTTGAAATTACGGTCAACTCAATACCTGATGCAGCCGGCGCCAGAACTTCAACCATCAAACCAATTGGCAGCGAACTTGAATTGCTCAACCTTACCTGGGTGAACGAGCGCCGCGCCATGGTCGACAAGCTTTCGGGCGGAAAAATCGGGTACATTTATGTGCCGAACACATCGGCTGATGGTAACCGTGAATTATTCCGCGGCATGTATGCATACAATGAAAAAGAAGCCCTGATCATCGACGACCGATACAATGGCGGTGGTTTTATTCCTGATGTGATGACAGGCTTGCTCGAACGTAAAACACTGAGCTACTGGCAGCGCAACGGTTTATCGCCTATGAAAACACCGGGAATCGCGCACAATGGACCAAAAGTGATGCTTACCAACGGATACTCATCCTCAGGTGGCGATGCCTTCCCATACTATTTCCGCAAAAAAGGATTGGGTACGCTGATCGGAACCCGCACCTGGGGCGGATTGGTCGGTATGTCGGGCAATGCCGGATTGGTTGACGGCGGTTACATTGCCGTTCCGCGTTTCGGTATTTTCGACGAAAATGAACAGTGGATCATCGAAGGAACCGGGGTTTCACCAGATATTGAAGTGGTTGATCGCCCCGAACAACTTTCCAAAGGAATCGATCCAAGTATTGAGAAAGCTGTGGAAGTACTCCTGAAACAACTTCAGGAAAAACCGGTTAAAAAGGTGAATGCTCCTGCTCCACCCGACCGCTCCGGCTGGAATGAGCAAATGAAATAATAGTAATCCTTTAAAAGTAAAAGCCCGGATGATTCATTACAGAATATCCGGGCTTTCTTTATATTGGATGGTTTCTCTAATTTACTTTCTCCCTGAGTATCTCCATATTCTTATCGAAATTGCGCTTCCCTTTCTGCAAATTCAGATGGCTGACCGGCCCGGCAATGCATCCACCCTCACAGGCCATCACTTCAATAAACTGGGCAGGGGCTTTTCCTTTCGAGAATGCTTTCAGCAAATTGATCGATTTTTTATTCAGGCCGTCAACTGACAAGGTTTTTACATCAATCTTCAGATTTTGAGCATTTACAGCTGCGATTACTCCTCCTGAAAGTGCAAAACCACGGGCTTCGCCATCAATCTTTTCGAGAATAAAATCCTCGCAATCAGCAGGGTTAATTTCCATAGCTTCAAGTATCGTGTCAAGTTCGGAGAAACTGAGAACAAAATCGACGAATTCGTTGTCAATTCCTTCTTTTCGCTTGGCAATGCATGGCCCAATAAACACCGTTTTGGTTTCAGGATTTTGCTTTTTCACCATTTCGGCGGCATAATGCATGGGCGATCGGGTTTCGGAAACATAGGGTTGTAATCCTTCAATGTGCTTGCGTGTCAACTCAACATACGACGGACAACAAGAGGTGGTCATAAACGGAGCACCCTCTCCCAACCTGTGTACAAGTTCCTGAGCTTCGTTTCGGGTAGTAATCTCGGCGCCGCGGGCCACTTCAACCACTTTGCTGAATCCGATTTTCTCAATGGCTTTCATCACTTTGGCCGGATGAACATCGTACTGGCCAAACAAAGCCGGTGCAACCAATGCCACGGTTTCCTGACCTTGTTTTATACTTTTCAGTATGTCAACCAGGTTTGAGATTTCGAAGATAGAACCGAACGGACAGGCATTCTGACAACGCCCGCAGTATATACATTTGCTTTCGTCGATGTATTCAATCCCCTGTTCGTTTTTCGAAATAGCATTCACCGGGCAAACTTCTTCGCACGGAACCGGTACATAAACAATAGCATGATACGGGCAAGCTTCCTTGCAAAGTCCGCAATTGACGCACTTATCCGGTTTAATTTCGGCATTTCCCGAAGCATTGAAACGAATGGCATTCTTCGGGCAGTTCATGATGCACGGGCTTGCAACACATCCACGGCAAATGTTGGTTACGATATAACTTACTTTTACACACGAAGTGCAGGCTTCATCGACCACGGTCAGTACCTTTTTCGAAGTTTCTTTTCGGTCAATGGCAATCTGCGCAAACTCCGACAGCGGGGTTAGTTCGTCCTGCTCCTCGTCGATTCCCATTCCCAGAATAGGCATCAGTTTATACCGCACAACGGCGCGTTCCTTGTAAATGCAGCAGCGGCGCTGAGCGGGTATTTCGCGTGGCGACATTTCGATCGGGATACGATCAATTCCTTCAACTAACTTTCCTTCATTAAAAAGCCGGACAACTTTGCGAACCAATTGCCGGCGAATGATCATGGTATTATTCAGATAAGCCATTCGTTGTTTTTAAACGGCGGCAAAGATAGACAGTCATTTTAGTAAACAGAATGCATAACCCAGAATTCAGGAAAACTTAATTTTCCGGTGAATTTAAGATTACATGACGAAGGGCCAGGTTCTGAAACTGACGATTCACAAGCTCAAAATGGCAACTCACTAAGTGTTTTTTCAGCATTAATTAATCTTATCCCATTTTTAAGGTGTAATCATTTGCAAACTACAGACACTATTTTATCAAAATCAATTAACGTTCAGAATGTATGAAACGAACATGTTGCTTCACAACACTCAAGAGTATGATAATTTTCAGCAACATGGAGTTCCATACTACCATTAAAAAAAAATCATTCTAATATGAAAAACCTGTTGATCATTCTGTTTGCCTTAATTCTGTTTGCTTTTACCCGAAAAGACGAACCAGTGAGCGAATGGCGCGGCCCCAACCGCAGCGGGGTGTACAACGAAACCAATTTATTGAAACAGTGGCCTGCTGATGGTCCGCAAATGCTTTGGTCGGTTGAGTCAATCGGGCGCGGCTACGGATCGCCTGTAATCGCCGGAAATCAGCTCTTTATCAATGGCGAAAAAGACAGCACAACCTTTTTGTGCGCCTTCGATTTAAACGGCAAACTTTTGTGGAAGACCAATTACGGGCAGGAATGGGTGAAGAATTTCCCAGGCTCGCGGTCGACCCCAACGGTGGTTGGAAACCTGATTTATGTAACGACTGGAAAAGGCGATATTGCCTGTATCAATAAAGAAGACGGCAAAAAAGTGTGGTCGCTCAACATGATTGCTGATCTTCAGGGAAAAATCAACATGTTTGGTTATTCGCAATCGCTGCTCGTGAATGGCGATTTGGTTTATTGTCAGCCCGGTGGCCCCGAGAATAATGTGGTAGCTCTAAACCGTTTCACCGGAAAACTGGTGTGGACGCAAAAAGCAAATGCCGAAGTTGAAGCTTATGGTTCGCCAATTATTTATAAACGGGGAGGCCGCGATTTACTGCTCACTTTTTCGGAACTGGCTTTCCTTGGACTTGACGGTAAAACGGGAGAACTGATGTTCATCAGCAAAATGGACACTGCCGGAAACCTGCACGGGAACATCCCGATTTTGGATGGCGACGACCTGTATTACACTGAAGGCGATGGCAACCGCACCGTTAAATTTAAACTGTCCGAAGACGGAAGCTCGGTTACCGAAGTGTGGCGCAACCGCTCGTTCGACAACATTATGGGCGGAGTGGTCCGATTGGGTGACAAAATATACGGAACTGCGCACCGCCAGATGTACCTTAAATGTCTGGATATGAAAACCGGACAGGTGACTGATTCGCTGAAAATGTTCCGCGGAAGTACCGTTGCCGCCGATGGCATGTTGTATGTTTACACCGAAAAAGGCGATGTGAACCTGGTTGACCCGCAGGCAGATAAAATGAAAATCGTCAGCACCTTTAAAGTGACCAAAGGAACCAAGGAACATTTTGCTCATCCGGTAATCCACAATGGTGTTTTGTATATCAGGCATGGCGAGTCGTTGATGGCTTATGCGATAAAGTGACAAATGGTTTGTTATGTTGCACTAAGGCTCAAAGACATCCAGTCTGCAAAGCCTGGTGAAGCTTTGGGCCCTAGTGGCTTTGTGGCTATAAATATCCGTCAGAATTGTTATCTTTTAATAAAAATTCATCAACTTTAAAATATTCGTCAGCCTCGTTCGTCAATCCTGTTGAAAGCAGTGCTTCAGGCTTCGGGCAGTTGATTAATCCGGTGCACCGGACCGATTGACCAGCCAAAGCAAAAAACAGGAAACAGAAACAAAAATGATAGGGACCGAGGTTTTAAACATGGAAATCATTCAGGCTGACGCAAACCCGGCAAACAGAAGCGTGACAAAACAAATAAACATACCTGAAGTAGTAAAAACGTATGGCGACCGTTTACAGGGATTCATCCGCAAACGGGTGAAGAATGTGGAAGATGCCGACGATGTTCTACAGGATGTTTACTTTCAGTTGGCCGATGCCGACCGACTTCTGAAGCCAATTGATCAGGTAGCTGCCTGGTTGTATACCGTAGCCCGAAACCGCATCACCGATATGTACCGGAAAAAGAAGCCGGAATCGCTTCCTGAAATTTACAGCGAACGCGAGGACGATATCTTTGTTGCCGAAATGCGCAATTTGATGTTCGACAATGGCAGTACACCCGAAACCGAGTATTTGCGGTCGCTGGTTTGGGAGGAACTCGACGATGCGTTGTCCGAACTGCCCGAAGAACAACGTCAGGCATTTGAATTAACCGAAATGAAAGGCCTTTCATTCAAGCAGATTTCCGAACAAACCGGAGTTCCGGTCAACACATTAATCTCCAGGAAACGATACGCAGTAGTGTTTTTGCGTTATCGGCTTCAGGAGCTTTACGACGAATTAATAAATTTTAAAAACTAATACAATGAACAGAAATTTTAAGAAACGCTGGTATTTGTTTATACCATTAGGTATAGCAGGGCTAATCGCTTTTGGTTTCATTACCATGTATCTGTGGAACTGGCTGATGCCAGCCATTTTCCATCTGCCTGAAATCACGTTCTGGCAAACCGTTGGTCTCATGGTTTTATCGCGTCTGATTTTGGGAATGGGTTGCCACGGGAGTCACAAAAGGGAACATTTTCGCAGCAAAATGTACGATAAATGGGAAAAAATGACCCCGGAAGAACGCGAACAATTCCGTGAGCATATTCACATGCATCGTCCACCATGGTCACGTTATTGCAAACCGGAATCAGAAAAAGAAGACTAATGACTTATGCTGAGCGGCTAACTCCAGGTTAGTCGCTCAGTAATTTTTTGATGACTTGATAAATTCTCCAAACAGCTATTCAATTTCTTATTTTTTTATAAAAACTAAACACTTTTCCTGTTTCTTTGTATTTATTGTTTCCAAGTTTATTCATATAATGAGCAATTCAAAACAACCAGATCGCGGGAAGAGACCTTCCAAACCCAGTTTATTTAGTTTGCTGAAACCCTATCGGGGAATGGTTGCTTTTCTGGTGATATTTGCACTCCTAAGCAACGGAGTCAACCTCATTCTGCCCAAGATCATTTCGAAGGGCATCGACGCCTATACCGCCGGAAATTTCGTTTATAAAACTGTGGTCACCGAGTTTCTGGTAGCCGCATTTGTGATTTTTTTGTTCACCTATCTGCAAAGCATTGTGCAAACTTTTGCTTCCGAAAAAGTTGCCCGCGACCTGCGCACCCGCTTATCCGGAAAAATATCGCGCCAAAGCTATTCGTATATCCTGACAGCCAATCCATCAAAACTCCTGACCAACTTGACTTCCGACATCGATTCGATCAAGATGTTTGTTTCGATGGCTGTGGTAACCATATTCTCGTCAGTCTTCATGATTATAGGTACCTGTACGTTGCTGATCATGATCAATTACAAACTAGCCATTCCGATTATCGCCACCATACCGCTTATCGGCGGAACATTCTTCTTTGTACTCCGGAAGGTACGGGTGCTTTTCAAGCGAAGCCGCGAAGTAATCGATTGGCTCAACCGCGTGATCAACGAAAGTATTATGGGTTCGGCAATCATCCGCGTGCTAAATTCGCAATTACCCGAATACCATAAATTCATGGAAGCAAATACCAATGCACGCGATTTGGGTCTGGGTATTTTGCGCCTGTTTGCGGCATTGATTCCCATTGTCACCTTTGTTTCGAACCTAGGAATGCTCACCATTTTAATGCTCGGCGGGCACTTTGTAATCACCGGAAGCATGTCGCTGGGCGATTTTGCGGCATTCAACAGCTACCTGGCTTTGCTTATTTTCCCTATCCTGATGATTGGTTTTATGAGCAACATTATGGCGATGGCTTCGGCTTCCTACCAGCGTATCAACGAAGTACTGGAGGCTCCAGAGCCTCAGGAAACAGGCACACTGAAAAAAACACTTCAGGGGAATATTGAACTGGAAGGCATTTCGCTGACATACGGACAAAAACCTATTTTAAAAGATATTTCGTTTACGGTAAAAGGCGGGACAAAAGTGGCCATTATTGGGCCGACAGCTGCGGGGAAGAGCCAGTTGCTCAACCTGCTGACCGACCTGATAAAACCCGATAGCGGCACCATCAGATACGACGGCGAAGAGGTTGAAAGCTACGATAAAGAATCGCTGCGCAGTCAGATTGGCTTTGTATTGCAGGACAGTGTTATTTTCAACATGAGCCTGCGTGAGAATATTGCCTTCAGCGGTGAACGGGTGGACGAAGAATCACTCAAAAAAGCGATAGAAACCGCCGAGCTGAAAGACTTTGCCGATTCGCTGCCCGATAAACTCGAGACAATTGTTTCGGAACGAGGAACCAGTCTTTCAGGAGGACAAAAACAACGCATTATGCTGGCCAGGGCGCTGGCTTTGAACCCGCGCATTTTGTTGCTCGACGATTTTACCGCCCGTGTCGACCGCCAGACTGAAAAGAAAATTCTGGCCAATCTTGCAGCCAATTATCCCGACCTGACATTGCTTTCGGTTACCCAGAAAGTGGCATCGGTAAAGCACTTTGAGCAGATAATTCTGTTGATGGAAGGCGAAATAATTGCCAAAGGAACACACCGCGAATTATTGGAAAGCTGCCCCGAATATGTCCAGATCTATAATTCACAACGAAGCACCAGTCATTATGAAATAGACATGACGGAAGGTGATCGATAAAAAAGCGAATTGGTATGTTGTCTATTCCATTCGTTGATACATGATTTGAAAAGCAGATGGTCATACGGGAATTGTACTATTTAAAATGAAAAGGGAAACAAATGAACTATAATTTAAACCAGGCAACCGACGATAAGGAGCAGAAAAAATCGACGCTCGCTGCTCTGAAAAAGCTGATTGACCTGATTCAGGAAGAAAAGCGTACACTTGTACTGGCCATGATGATTATTTTCGTCAATGCCGGACTAAGCCTCCTGGGGCCTTATCTTATCGGGCATGCAATCGACACGTATATCCAATCGAAACAATATCACGGACTAATTATTTTTTCCGGAATTTTACTTGGTATTTATGCCACCACTTTTGTAACCAATTACCTCCAGATAAAAATTATGGGAGGCGTGGGGCAACGAATGCTGTACAGTCTTCGCAACGCAGTATTTAACAAGTTGCAGATACTTCCTGTCGATTTTTTCAATCAGAATAAGGCCGGCGACTTAATTTCGCGCATCAATAACGATACCGATAAACTGAATCAGTTCTTTTCGCAATCGCTCATGAACTTCATCGGCAGTATTTTTACCATGGTTGGAGCCGGTATTTTCCTGCTGAGTATCAATTTCGAGCTGGGGCTGGCCGCACTGCTTCCGGCGTTTGTCATTTGGGTGTTCACCAAGGCTATTTCGCCCTGGGTAAAACGTAAAAATGCCGCCAACCTGAAAAGTACCGGCGGATTGAGTGCCGAAATACAGGAAAGTCTGAACAACTTCAAAGTTATCGTAGCTTTTAACCGGCGCGATTATTTCCGGAAGCGGTTTGACGAAGCCAATCAGAAGAACTATTCAACTGCTGTGAGCGCCGGACTGGCCAACAACATTTTTACGCCGGTTTACGGGCTTTCGGCCAACATTGGGCAAATGGTGGTGCTTGCTTTTGGTATCTACCTTATTATGAGCGGCCAATTCACTATTGGGTTGCTGGTTGGATTCCTGGCCTACATCAACAGTTTTTATCATCCGTTGCGGCAACTGGCAGCCCTCTGGGCAAGTTTCCAGACTGCCATGGCGGCCTGGGACCGCATTTCGCAGATACTGGCTCTCGATACCAATTTGCAGGTAGCTCCCGGCCATTGCACCGATAATTCCTCGTCCTACCTGTCGTTCCGTAATGTGTCGTTCACTTATCCCAACGGTAAAGAGGTGCTGCATCATGTAAGTTTCAACCTTGAACGCGGGAAAACCTATGCGTTTGTTGGTCCGACAGGTGGAGGGAAAACTACAACAGCATCGCTAATTGCCCGTTTGTACGATGCCACGAAAGGACTGGTTTTTCTGGAAGGGAAAGACATTCGTTCGTACGAGCCTGAAGAGCGCACCCGAAAAATTGGCTTTATTTTGCAGGAACCATTCCTGTTTACTGGAACGGTGCGCGACAATATTCTTTACGGAAATCCTGAATATCTGAACCTCTCGAACGAAGAGCTTGAGCAGGTAATTCATGAATCAGGGCTCGAAACCTTATTAAGCCGTTTCGACGAAGGACTGGAAAGTAAGGTACAGACTACCGGCGATGGAATCAGCCTTGGTCAAAAACAGCTGATTGCCTTTATGCGTGCGGTTTTGCGCAAACCCGAACTGTTGATCCTCGATGAAGCAACGGCCAACATCGATACCATTACCGAACAAATGCTGGAAGCCATTCTGCAAAAACTACCTGAAACAACTACCCGCGTAATTATTGCACACCGACTGAACACCATTGAAAATGCTGATGAAATCTTCTTCGTCAACTCCGGAGAAGTTGTTCGTGCCGGTTCGCTCGAAGATGCCGTAAACTTGTTGCTCCACGGAAAACGGGAAAGCTAGGACAGATCGGAATAGCCCAATCAAAACAATTCCGGGGAAAGAATTTTATGCGACCTGAGTTATTTCACTTGCTCAATTTTACTATTTCCCGTTGCTGCATTAAATCCTTCTGAAAATGATTTCTTGGCACCCTCCCAATCGAAAACACTTTCGATAAGAAGCCAGGTTAACATACCCAGGAAAAAGAATTGGATGTTTCGTTTGGTGATCTTCATTTCTATCTCGATTTAAAAAGTAAAATCAATTCAGATTTGCATTTTACATATCGAAATAAAGTTAAAACATTTTCACCAATTTATATTAAACAAAAAATCAAGGAAATTGGCTACAAAAACTAGACTAAGCCTATCATCCTAAAATCTTCTAAACGCCTTAAGAATGAAATATTTCTCCCAATCGCCAGAAAGGAAATTTTTATAACAAAGAAATCGGGTTATTTTTCACGATTTTTCCCCTAAGTTCCGCATCATTCAAGAACTTCAAGACCATAGAGCCTGAACAATTTCTATTTCAGAAAAACTCAAACTGTAAAAAATGAACCAGAAAATGAAACCATTGCAAATTTTCGGTAAATAAAACGGGAAGACAGTATTTCTGCCCTCCAATTTTATTTTTTGTTCTAATTTAATGCAAATCCTAATTATGCTTTAAGCAAATGTGGACGCTCGTGGTAAATTTTCAAAATTAATTCGCCGAACAAAGTATTTGCCCAGGCAAACCACTTACGAGTAAATTTGGTCGCATCATCTTTGTGGAACGATTCGTGCATAAATCCGGTTCCGGCATGCGACTTCACCAACACATCAAGACAATGTTTAATCTCTTTGTCGTCGATACTGGTGATCGCGCGAAGAATGATACTCATTGGCCAAATGGTGTCGGTTCCGGTGTGCGGACCGCCAATCCCCTCGCCTGCTTTTCCCTGGTAGAAGAACGGATTGTTTTCCGATAGCACAACTTTACGGGTATTCAGATACAACGGACTATCAGGTTCAATGGCTCCAAGGTATGGCAACGACAGCAGCGATGGAACATTCGCATCGTCCATAAAATGGAAGCTTCCAAAACCATTCACCTCAAAGGCGATGATTTTGCCAAACTTCGGATGCTGAATAATTCCGTTCTCTTCCAGACCTTTCTTCACCTGCTGCTGCAACTCTTTGGCTTTAGCAACAATGGCGTCGTCTTTCAATTGCGGAGTTGAGAACATTTCGGCCAGATAGCCCAGCACCTCAATGGCAAACATGTTGCTCGGGATCAGGTATGGGAACAAGGTGCAGTCGTCGCTCGGGCGGAAGCTCGAAACAATCAGGCCGCAAGGTTTAACCGGATAGCCATAACCACTGAGTGGAACGCCATCGGTAGCCCAGGCCGTTTCGCGCTGAAAACTGTACGGACCTTTATCGTGAAAGCGCTGCTGTTCCCGGAAAGTCTGCAAAACAAGCAACATGGCTTCTTTCCATTTGCTGTCGAACATGCTGGTGTCGCCGGTAAGTTTCCAGTATCCATGAGCCAGACGAATCGGGTAACACAAGCTGTCGATTTCCCATTTGCGCTCGTGGATGCCGGGTTTCATTTTAGTCAGATCATGTTTCCACTCGCTTTCCTTGCTGAAATCTTTATAAAAGGCGTTCGCATACGGATCGAGCAGAATGCATTTGGTCTGGCGGTTGATTACGCCCTTAACCAGTTCTTTCAGTTTGGCATCTTCTGTAACAAAGGGTAAATATGGCCAAACCTGCGCTGTACTGTCGCGCAGCCACATGGCATCAATATCGCCAGTAATCACATAAGTATCAGGCTTTCCATCGATGACTTCAAATTCAACGGTTGTATCCAGCGTATTTGGAAAACAGTTTTCAAAAAGCCATCCCAATTCAGGATTGGAAATAGACGCTTTTACTTTGGCAATGTTTTTTTCAACAGCATCGCTCACAAAATTTCGCTTGGCAAGCGGCGGACGATTGCTTTCATATGCCGGAAGTAACTGACTGGCAATTACCTTGGTTTTTGCAGCGGCCATAATACCGATTCCGGCTAAAGCGCTGGTTTTAATAAAGTTTCTGCGATTTGACATGAACTTATGTTTTAACAGGTTATTTATTTGGTGTGTTTAAACTTATACATTTAAATTAGCACAACTACTCATTGGTTTATCGGGTAAACGAATTTTGAAATTGAAAAATTTACCGTGGGCAAAAATATCCAAATTTGATGCCGTTTACGGTAAAACGAAAAAATATTTGAATCAATTGCAACCCTTCTGAAAAATGGTTGTCAATGGAATTGTAAAGTTTAAAATTTGAGTCAGACTGCATTCATACATCAGGATTTGATAGCCGACAGCATAAAAGGCAGCAACAAAGCCCGCTACCAGCTTTATCAACTGTATTCTAAGGCCATGTTCAACGTGTGTTTCCGCATGATGAACAACCGTGAGGATGCTGAAGATATACTGCAGGAAGCATTTGTTCAGGCTTTTCAGAAACTGGAATCGTTCAGACACGAATCGAGTTTCGGAACCTGGATGAAAACAATCACCATCCATGCCTGTATCAATGCACTGAACAAACGGAAGCTCGATTTGCGTTACATCGATGATTTACACCGCTTCGAAACTGCCGAAGAAGAGCCTGAAGAAGCGCTGTTCACCACCGAAAACATTTTGGAAGCCATAAATCAACTGCCTGAAGGTGGTCGGATTGTCTTCTCGCTTTACCTGCTCGAGGGATACGATCACGGCGAAATTGCACAAATACTGAATATCACCGAATCGACCTCTAAAACGCAGTACATGCGCGCCAAACGCAGGGTTTATGAAATAATGAAACAGACAAAATCAAGAGAGATATGAAACAGGATAGATTGGAATCGTTTGTGAAAGAAAACCGGCACGAGTTTGACCGGATGGAACCATCTGACCAACTGTGGAACTCTATTAACCAACGACTGAATGAGACACCTAAACAACGCACCTGGAAATTTCCGTGGATGAAAGTTGCAGCTGTTGCTCTTTTGGCCTTACTTCTGCCATTTGCGATTTACCAGGTTAAATTCTCCGAACAAAAGCAATCGGCCAAAGCAACTCCACTCGATCCTGAAGTTCAGGAACTAATTGAGGCTGAAGCATATTATGCACAGGAAGTTACCGGCAAACTTGCCGAAATTCAGAAATGCTACAAGGTTCATCCTGAATTAAAATCGGAAATAGAAGGCGATTTGAATGAACTGGAAAGCATGTACCGATTGCTGAAAAACGACCTGAAAGAAAATATATCGAACAAGGAAGTAATTGAAGCTATGATAGAAAACAACCGGAACCGAATGAAACTGGTTGATGATGTTCTGGAGCAAATAAACTGTTAACCCATTGGTTATGAATACAAAAATCAGAATAAGCTGTATAAATCTGTTCGTCGTAAGTTTGTTGTTGCTGACAGTTTTAAACGTTCGTGCACAGTTTACCGAAACCCGCGAATTTGTAAGGCGTTTCAGCATAAAACCTGAAACCCGGATTGACATTACCAACAAATACGGGCGAATTGAACTGAATACCTGGGAGAAAGACTCGGTGGTCATTAAGTTCCGGATGGAAATTAACGAAAAGAAACCGGTTAAGCTTGAAAAAACACTCGATAACCTCGACTTCGACATCAGCAACAGCCAGTATTACCTGGTGGTAAAAACCCAAATTGATAAAAACCGAAGCCAGATAGAAAGCGAACTGCAGAAGTTTAAGGAAACCATTCTGCAAACCAACGGCAGCATCCGCATCGACCTGACTGTATGGCTTCCCGACAACCACGAGCTGAGGCTGGAGAATAAATTTGGCGACATTATGATGGGCGATTACAAAGGCGAAACACAGGTTATTTTGAGCAATGGAAAACTGAAAACCGGCGATTTGCCCAAGCGATCGACGATGAACCTTAATTTTGCCGATGCCGAAATCAACAACATGCCCAACGGGCGCATTGTGAGCAATTACAGCGATATTCTGGTGAAAAATTCAGGAGCACTCCGACTGGAAAGCAAATCGTCGACCATTGAAATTATGAACTCCGAGGATTTGAGCCTCGATTCGCGCCGCGACAAATTCCGGATCCGTTTGGCCGATAAATTGGACGCTACGGGAAATTTCAGCCAGTTCCGGATTACGGAGCTAAAAGACAAGGCCAACCTACGGTTAACTTACGGCAGCCTCGAAATGGAAAAGATAATGAACACGTTTAGCAACATTTTTATTGAGTCGCGATCGACCGATGTAAATCTTTATTTCAACCCGGAAGCAAAGTTTAATTTCGAAATTACCGAAACAAAAACCGACCTGAAACTGGGGCGCGAAATGAAGGTAGAAGACAAGGAAGTGCTCGATTCGAAAGAAAACAAAACCCGTCATTCGGGCTATTTCGGGAAAAAGATGAAAGACGAACAGTTAATTATCAATTCGGTGGGCGGCGAGACCAATATTTTGTCGTACTAGCTCAAAAAATGAAAAAACCTGTATCGTTCAGCCTGTAAAATAAGCCATTCATCGGGTAATACCGACAAATCGTCAACTTTTAGGTGCACAATAAATAGCTGATTTTCAAATTTGTGTCCGAAAACAGAAAAAGAATTCAGAAAAAAGTAAAAAAGCAGCCGGGATTTGCAACCACCAAAATAAAATCCTGTCTATCGTAGCAGAAAACAATAACAGAAACAAAACAATTTAGAAAACAATCAGCACTCAAAGCCATGGAAACGACTAAAATTCAAACTTTCGCAGCAGTTGTGCTGCTTTTATTCACAACAAGTTCGTGCCTCGACGAATTATTTATTGAAGGCAATGGTATTCCACGCACCGAAAGCCGCGATGCCGAAGGATTCGATAAAGTAGCTTCAAGCGGCGATTTTAAAGTGAACATTGTTCCCGGTAATTATTATTCGGTTGAGATTACCGCCGAATCGAATTTACTGCCTTACATTTCAACCCAGGTTGATGGTCACAAACTTAAAATCGGTACTACTGGAATTCATTCATTGAGGCAAAATCTACCTATTGAAGTGTACATTACCACGCCTGCGCTGAAAGGCGTTTCATTAAGTGGTTCCGGAGTAATACAAACCGGCAGTTTTGCGGGCAGCGACTTCGATTTTAATGTTTCCGGTTCGGGCGATATTGTAAGCACCATCAGTTGCGATAATGTTTCAGCCAATATTTCCGGGTCAGGAAGCGTTACTATTGATGGCGAGGCCGAAAGTACCAGCTTTGTAATCAGTGGTTCAGGGAAAATAAAAACATACAACCTTGTCCACAACCAATGTATGGCAACCATTTCAGGCTCGGGCGATATGTATGTAAATGCGAGCCAAAGCATCGATGCTCGTATTTCTGGAAGCGGAAAGGTTTACTATGTCAATCATCCCGCTATTTACACCAGCATTTCCGGGACGGGCGGAGTAGTCAACAAGAATTAAACAGACCTCGAAATCATATCATTTACTGAAACGATAAAATACCAATCACAATGAAACAAGTTTATTTGATAATCAGCATTTTAATTCTCTCATTCAACGGGTTTGCCGAAGAACCGGTTAAAGCTGTCGGTATCAGGGGCGGTTTATCTTCCGGATTCGAATACCGTGTTTTTTCGGGCGATTTAACCTCGTATAAAGTACTTCTTTCAACACGGGAACAAGGCTTGCAGCTTACAGGGATGAAAGAATTTCATGTTCCGGATGCCTTTGATATCGACCAGGAAGAATTCACCTTCGTTTATGGTTTTGGAGCACATGCCGGTTTTGAGTCGTGGCACAGAGTGAGTTATTACGATGATATTTACCATACTGCATATACCGAACGAAGAAGTGGGCCGGTTGCCGGACTCGACGGTTTAGCTGCCATTGAATACGGCGTTCGCGAAATTCCGTTGGTATTTGGCATAGAAGTAAAGCCTTATTTCAACCTCTTCGGCGAAAATTTCTTTCAGATTCAACCCTTCGATTTTGCCTTCACCGTGAAATACACCTTTTAATAACGCAGCCCCTAATCCCCCATACGGGGTACTTATGATTCTCAGGTATTGAAGCTCCTTACCTGCCTGGGGAAGGGTTTGGGATGGGGGTTATTCCGATATAAAAAAAGCAGAAAACAACAATTAAACATTTAGAAATGAAACAATTATTACTCCTGATTTTTATCGGGCTGGGGGTTTTATGTGCCTCTGCCCAGGAAGAAAACGACGACAACCAGATTTCGACCATTTTTTCGAAAGGACGCCAAAATGGTGGCTACGGAGCGCTCTCGTTCAGTTACACCCAAATCGATGGAAAAGATGCCTTTTTGATGGGCGCCCGCGGTTCGTGGATTATCGATCATTCGTTCGCCATTGGTCTTGGCGGTTGCGGTTTTGTGAATGACGTGAATTACCACAACTGGATGAACAACGATTTAAACAACAATCTGGCTGGTGGCTACGGAGGTTTGTACCTCGAACCTATCCTGGCTCCCCGCCTGCCGGTACACATCTCGATTCCGGTTTTACTGGGTGTTGGTGCAGTTGCCCAGGTTGATGATCATCACGACTGGACTTACGATAATTCTCGAAGCGATGTTTTTCTCGTATTTGAACCCGCCGTTGAACTTGAATTTAACATGACCCGCCATTTGCGTCTGGCCGGAACAATCGGGTATCGTTTCACCTCAAAAGTGGAGATGATTGACACTAATCCGGATATTATGGAAGGTGCCAACATCGGATTGATTATGAAATTTGGCAAGTTTTAAAATGTATATTTAATTTTTTGTTGACAGGGCTCTGCGTAAGTGGAGCCCTGTTTTTTAGCGTCTACCTGATTTCTTTCACCTTTTTTATCCCCTCAATTATCCCTACTTTTGCGGCTCATAAAAAATTAGAATGAAAAACAAAAGCTGGATACCTTACGGAGCCGCCCTCTTATCGATGATTTTCTGGAGCTTTTCGTTTGTGTGGGTCAAAGTGGTGTACGAAGCTTACGGACCACTCACAACTGTTTTGTTCCGTCTCATTCTTTCGGCCGGAATGCTGCTGGCTTTTACTTTGCTTAGCCGAAAACTCCAGCGAATAAAGCCCGGCGATTTTAAGTACTTTATCATGCTGGCTTTTTTCGAACCATTTCTGTATTTCATGGGCGAAAGTTACGGGCTGAAGTATGTTTCGTCAACTGTTGCGGCCGTAATTGTGGCTACCATTCCGCTCTTTTCACCCATTCTGGCCTGGTATTTTTACAAGGAAAAACTGAGCCGGACCAACCTCTTCGGATTGGTAATCACGTTTCTGGGTGTTAGCCTGGTGGTACTCGATAATTCGTTCAATTTCACGGCTTCCCCGTTGGGAGTCGCACTCGAATTCGTAGCCGTTTTGGGTGCAATTGGCTACTCCAGTGTATTGAAAGGCATTTCGCACCGCTACAACACGTTTACCATCATTACCTACCAAAACCTGATTGGCGCCACCTATTTTTTACCGTTTTGGCTGGGACTGGAAATGAATAGTTTTCTACAGATTCCGTTCGATGCGAAAGCATTTTGGGCCATCATAAAACTGGCAATTTTTGCATCAACGTTCGCATTCATCCTGTTTACCTACAGCATTCGGACTCTCGGCATCAACAAATCGAATATTTTCATCAATGTCATCCCGGTTTGCGTAGCCATCATTGCCTTCATCATTTTGGGCGACCGGCTTAATTTTCACCAAATGGTGGGAATTGCAATTGTAATTTCAGGCTTGTTCCTGGCTCAAATCAACTGGAGACGCCGGAAAGATGATTCGGAACCAGTTTATCAGGCCTAAACTTTTTGCAGATTTACCTGTTTTGTGAACCGTGAAAAGAAAACATCAAAATAATCTGATCAGGCTGATCTTTGTTCACCTGCTTTTATTGGCTTATCCGCTGGTGAGCAAAACGGTTCACGTCCATCATAGTGAACCGCTATTGCACGAATGCTGTGCCTCTGCCTGTTTAGATCATCCGGAGAATCATTGTCCGGTTTGTGATTTCGAGTTTTATAATTTTGTGGCCGATCACACCATTCAACTCTCTGTTGAGTCACAAATTCTTTCAGTTTTTAATTCGCCTGAACCTCCAATCAGGTACGTTTCATTCATTCCCTATTTTTCGCTGCGCGCGCCGCCTGTAGCTTAAAATCAATCTATTCAACACATTTTAATTTAGCGATTTTACACAGGTAAATCGCCACTCAGGGTTTATGCACAGTGCTGCCTAGCGCTTTTCAAAGCCGGTTACTGCTATGCATATCAAACATTTTAATTAAGAATTATACCATGTATCAAAAAATTATATACCTGATCCTGATCAACTTTCTGCTGATCAGCTCAGCTTTTTCATTACCCGAATATGCCACAGGCAAAGCCAGTTTAAGCGGAAAAGTCACCGACCAGTCATCCGGAGAACCTTTACCCGGTGTAAGCATCTATTTTCCTGATTTGAAAACGGGAACCATTTCACATGAGAACGGCTCGTATTTTATCGACAAGCTGCCGGCCACCAAATTACTGGTTCAGGTAAGCTATTTGGGTTACAAAATGGCGACCGAAATCATTGATCTAACGATCACTCAATCATTCAATTTCAGGCTGGAAGAATCGGTAACCGAAATCAGCGAAGTAGTGGTTACCGGCCAATCGGGCGGAATCGAAAGCAATCGCACCCCCTCGCCCATTGCGGTTGTACCGCACACACAAATGCTGCAAAACGCTTCAAGCAATATTATTGATGCGCTGACCAAAGTTCCGGGAGTATCACAAATCACTACCGGATCGGGAATCTCGAAACCGGTGATTCGTGGCATGGGCTACAACCGGGTAGTGGTGGTAAATGATGGTATCCGGCAGGAAGGCCAGCAATGGGGCGATGAGCATGGCATTGAGATTGACGAAAATTCGGTGAATCGTGTTGAGATTCTGAAAGGTCCGGCGAGCCTGGCTTATGGCTCCGACGCCATGGCCGGAGTGATCAACATGATTGCTACGCCAACACTACCCGAAGGTTCAGTCAAAGGTAACAGCAGCTCGAATTACCAAAGCAACAACGGGTTGCTGAATCATTCGGTAAATCTGGCCGGGAATAAAAACGGACTAAGCTGGGATATGCGCTACAGTAATAAAATGGCTCACGCTTACCAAAATAAATACGACGGCTACGTGTATAATTCAGGATTTCGGGAACAGGCAGCCAATACAACGCTGGGCATTAACCGAAGCTGGGGTTTCTCTCATTTACATTTGAGCATGTATGCATTAAAACCCGGGATTATTGAAGGTGAGCGCGACAGCCTGAGTGGAAAATTCCTGAAAGCAAACGCTGAGATTGCCGGTAATTCCGATTTTCATTCGTATCAACCCGATGCACCTTTTCAGAAAATCAATCATTACAAGGCTGTTTGGGATAACCGTTTCTTCATTGGGCAAAGCAAATTAGAGGCTACCATCGGGTTTCAGCAAAACCGTCGAAAAGAGTTTGAAAGCGCTGACGAATATGGTCTTTTCTTCCTTTTGAATACATTGAGTTACGACATCAGTTATATTTTTCCGGAGAAAAACAACTGGAAGCTGAGCACCGGGATCAATGGGATGGGACAAAAATCGGAAAACCGTGGAAACGAATTTCTGGTGCCGGAATATTCCTTATTCGATTTTGGAGTTTATGCCATTGCCAGCAAACGGATCGGGAAACTGGATATCAGCGGAGGCCTGCGTTACGATTCCCGATCAGAAGATGGTCAGGCACTTTACCTGAACGAAAATGAAGAAGTTACCGATTCATCCGATCCAAATGCAAGGGAGCGCTTTGCCGCATTCAGCAGCACTTTCAGAGGAATTTCAGGAAGCATTGGAGCCACCTGGCAAATCAGTCCGTCGGTATATTCGAAGCTGAATGTTTCGCGCGGATTTCGTGCACCGAACATTGCCGAGCTGGGATCAAACGGCGTACACGAGGGCACGCAGCGCTACGAAATTGGCAATCCCGATCTAAAACCGGAAACCAGTCTGCAACTCGACTACGCACTGGGATTAAATACCACGCATGTTTCGGCCGAGCTGAACGTATTTACCAATGCGGTGAATCATTACATTTTCAGCAACAAACTGAGCAGCTTGCAGGAGCCCGATCCGCTGTTCGATAATCTTCCGGCTTTCCGCTTCACCGAAGGAAATGCACGCTTTTATGGCGGTGAGTTCCAGATCGATTTTCACCCGCATCCGCTCGACTGGCTGCACCTCGAGAATTCATTTTCGGTTGTTAACGGAACACTGAAAAACCAGCCTACAGAATCGCGTTATCTGCCTTTCATTCCGGCACCGGTATGGATTTCGGATGTAAAAGCTGAGTTCGATAAAATCAACCGATTTTTGGCTAATTCGTACATCAGTCTTGGCATTGAAAAAACATGGAAACAGAATCATTTCTATGCAGCTTATGATACCGAAACGGCTACTTCCGGTTATACCCTGCTGCACATGGGACTGGGAACCGATTTTGTTTCAGGAAATAAAACACGCTTTTCGGTGTATGTTTCGGCCAGTAACCTTACCGATGTGGCCTACCAAAGTCACCTGAGCCGCCTGAAATATGTTGGGTACAACTACGCCACCGGCCGTGCAGGCATCTTCAATATGGGACGAAACATCAGCTTCAAACTGATTATACCGATTAACTTTTCGGATTAAAGAACTACCGATTTGGATGACTTATTCAACGACCCCTCCAACCTCCCCTAAAGGGGCGGCTTGGAAGTCCCCTTTAGGGGATATAGGGGTTGGTAAGTCATTTTATTAGTTGCCTTCAATCGTTCCTTTTCTTATTTTTGGCCCAAAATTAAAGCAGGTAATGCAACATATTCTATATAATACACCTCAGAAGCTGAAAGAGATGTCGGCGAACCGAAAACAGGACTTTACCGCCTTGTTTAAGCGTCTGAAATCCAAAAAGCCAAAGAATTTAGATGATGTAGTACATGAACTGCACGAAGAGGCGTTCGATCGGTTCGATTGTTTGACCTGCGCCAATTGTTGCTCGTCAATCAGTCCCATTGTGACCGAAAAAGACATCGAACGGCTGGCCAAACGCATGCGTATGAAGGCTGTCGATTTCATTGCCCAATACCTGTATATCGACGAGGATAAAGACTATGTTTTTCAGCAAACGCCCTGCCCTTTTCTGATGCCCGACAACTATTGCATGGTGTACGAAGACCGCCCCAAAGCCTGTCGCGAGTACCCGCACACCGACCGCAAACGCATGTATCAGATTCTGAACCTCACGCATAAGAATTGCGAGATTTGTCCGGTGGTGCATGCCATTACTGAAGAGTTGGTGAAGAAGTTTTAGTTTTGATCATTGCGTTGGGGCTTTGCCCCAAATCCCCAATTCCTTTTTTGTCTTGACACAAAAAAGGAATCAAAAAAGGTCAAGGCTTAGCCCGTTTCGCACGAAAAACTAGCGCTCGACGGCTTCCCGAGTACTCGGGATAAACTCGCCTTCGGCTCAAACACAAAAGATTTTTTAACGCCGTCTTCACTTGTTTTTCGGCTCACCGGCCCAGACCAGTTGTACTTCGATCATCTTTAGGCAATGAGACGGCTATTCAATTTCCAAAATGTAGGTTCCGGAATTTATAATTAAAGCCGTAGGCTTGTATCATATTGTAGGAACGGAATTTATTCCGTTTGATAAAAGCAATGCACAATGCATGGAGAGCCGTGGGCTCGGTGCATAATTGATATATCGTAATTGGGTCAATTCGCCATCAAAATGCGTCGTTCCGATGGAACTCTTGTGATCTTTTGCCACTTTCAGTCGGATTAAAATCCGACGCTACAATATAAACCGTTCCTCCGGAACTTCATTTGTCCACATTCCGTCTTTTAAAAGCCGTAGGCTTGTGGCATATTGTAGGAACGGAATTTATTCCGTTTGATACAAGCAATCAAGAATTCAGAGAGAGCCGTAGGCTCGGTGCATAGTGCATAATTGAAATATCGCCGTTGGTTCAATTCGCAATCAAATTGCGTCGTTCCGATGGAACTCAACAGCGACATCTGGTTGACCTATTCATCGGATTGAAATCCGACGCTACAATATGAACCGTTCCTACGGAACTACACTTCGGACTTCCGTCTTCGGTCTCCTGTCTCCTGTCTCCCGTCTCCGTTCTTCGGTCTCCATTCTCCGTTTTCCCTCTTTAAACTTAAGTTAATAAAAGCAAAAGCATTTCGGGGCAGTTAGGATGTTCGGAAGCCTTTTCCTATTTTTGAGAAAAATTTCAAAAAACTATTTAAAACCATTGATAATGAGAAAAAAGATTGTTGCCGGAAACTGGAAATGTAACACAACCGTTCAGGAAGGTGTTGAACTGGCTAAAGCAGTTAACGAATTGGTTGCCAAGGCTGATGCAAAAGATGTAGTTGTGGTTCTTGGAACTCCATTCACACACATCACCAGCGTGGTAGCTGCTGTTGATACCAAATTGGTTGGTGTTGCTGCTCAAAACTGTGCTGCTGAAGCAAAAGGCGCTTTCACCGGCGAAGTTTCGGCTGCTATGGTTAAATCAACCGGCGCTGAATACGTTATTTTAGGTCACTCTGAACGTCGCGAATATTATGGCGAAACCAGCGAAATCCTGAACAAGAAAGTAGCATTGGCTTTGGCTAACGGCTTAACTCCAATCTATTGCTGCGGCGAGGCTTTGGCTATTCGTCAGGCTAACGAGCAAAACGCTTTCGTAAAAACTCAGCTCGAAGAAACCATTTTCAACTTAAGCGTTGAAGATTTCTCGAAACTGGCTATTGCTTACGAACCAATCTGGGCTATCGGAACCGGCGTAACTGCTTCAACCGAACAGGCACAGGAAATGCTGGCTTTCATCCGCGGTTTGATCGCTGAAAAATTCGGCAAAGCTGTTGCTGAAGAAACTTCGATCCTTTACGGTGGTAGCTGCAACGCTAAAAACGCTCCTGAATTATTTGCCCAGGCCGACATCGACGGTGGTTTGATTGGTGGTGCATCGCTGAAAGCTGAAGATTTCTTGGGAATTATTACTGCTTATTAAATCAAGGCAAAAGGTAAAAGGCAAAAGTGTTTGTACACTTGTTTGCTTTACCGACAATATACAAGGGAACGATCTGAAAAGGTTGTTCCCTTTTTTGTTTTCCGGAAGTCGCGAAAAGGCGCGGCCAGCCTGAACAGGGCAAGTCCGTTCAACCAAAACGGGATAACAAACGTTTATCTGGCTATAAACTTTTACACCATGGGAAACAGCAACAGATTAACAGAAACAGAACGCACCGAATTACTGAAGACTTTAAAAGCCCGTTTTGAGAAGAATCCGCAACGGCACGCCGGAATCAATTGGGAGGACGTACAGGCCCGACTGCTTGCCGAAACATCGGAAGAAAAACTTTGGTCGCTTAACGAGATGGAGGAAACCGGAGGAGAGCCCGATGTGGTGGGTTTCGATGCAGGCGAATATCTTTTCTGCGATTGCTCGGCCGAAAGCCCGAAAGGCCGCCGCAGCCTGTGTTACGACCGTGCTGCATTGGATGCCCGCAAAGAATACAAGCCAGAAAACAGTGCTGTTGATCTGGCCGCCGCCATGGGCATCGAACTGTTAAACGAAAGCGAATACCGCGAACTGCAAAAGCTGGGCACGTTCGACACCAAAACATCGAGTTGGGTAAAAACTCCCGAAGAGATAAGGAAACTCGGCGGAGCTGTGTTTTGCGACCGCCGTTACAACACCGTTTTTCTGTACCACAACGGCGCCGACTCGTATTACGCCGCACGCGGATTTCGTGGCAAATTAAAAGTTTAACGTATTGAATTTTCCCAATCACACAGTCACCCCGAATTTATTTCGGGGTCTGTCATTCTGTGCGTTGAGATCCCGAAACCAGTTCGGGATGACGGGGCTAATAGCTTTTGCGAAAGCCCTTTTCTTTTTGTGTTAGCCGTTCGAAACATTCTTACCGGTCTTCGAAACAATCTTACACACATTCAACACCATCTTGCAGGTGTTCGAAGACATCTTGTGGTCATTCAACAAGGTCTTGTTGCCGTTCGAAGGCATCTTGTGGTCGTTCAAAGGCATCTTGTAGTCGTTCAACGAGGTCTTGTTGCCGTTCGAAACAGTCTTGTACCCGTTCGAAGACATCTTGTGGTCGTTCAACAACATCTTGCAGGCATTCGAAACGATCTTGAAGGCGTTCAACAGCATCTTGTGGGTGTTCAAAGCCATCTTTTAGTTGTTCAACGCAATCTGTTTGCCTTGCAAATAAAATTTCAGCGCAATTTTACTCTGGTTATTAGCGACCAACAAAGGGCTACTCCCTTGCCCCAAATACCTGCTGTATAAATGCTAAACAATAATCCTGATTATCAATAATTATTGAGAAAAGTAATATATATTTGGCGATAAATACCAGTTAGCAATCATTTTGAAGACAATAGATATCCGCAATAAAAATCTAAACTGATGAAATATCCTTCTGAAATATTAAATGAAATGATGCTTGAGTTTCAAGCAATATCTGATGAATTATTAAAGGGAAATCATACTGATGTTATACAGGGAGATAAAGCCCTTTATGGAGTTTTATATGCAACACCATCGAAAAGATTCTCAAGACTTTTGACAGTTGAACGTGAGATTTTGGTGCTTTTTTCAAATTTTCAAAACCAACAAGTACGAACAATAACTATCGCTAAAGATATAATTGAAAAATCTCAAGGACGTTTAGAACCTACAGTAACGATAGTAGTGCATAATGATTCTGAAGGCAATAACAAATTAAAAATATGGGGACGTGGAAATGGTATTTCAGTGCTACCTATTTATGTTGGAAATCAATTCCCATCAAAGACTTCGATAGAAAAAATTTTATGTGGTGAACTTTATTCACATGATCCTTTTGACATAACGGGGCCTGTCTCAAGCGACAATCAATTTTATGGTCGTAGAACTGAAGCCCAGGATATTGCAAGGAAATTGCAGTCAGGCCAGATCAAAACTTGCTTAGGCATTCGAAAAACTGGAAAAACGTCCTTGCTAAATCGAGTTATAAAAGAGATAAATAATTTTCCTGACACTAAAAGTGTTGTAATAGACTGTTCCAAAGATTTAGTATGGTCAATGAATGCTGCGCAACTATTAGATTCCATTCTCAACGCAGTAAGTAAATTATTAGACTCTGATGATCTAACTTATACGACAATAAATCAATCATTTTCTGAAGAATCAGTTAGCTTTTGTTCAGAGAAATTACAAGAAAAACTTTCTAGTTCTTCTATAACTGTGATAATATTTTTTGATGAAATGGATTATATAACACCAAGTAGTCCAACAAATAAGCAGTGGGTAAATGAGTTTAATGTATTTTGGAGAAATTTTAGGTCAATATATCAGGATTTGAAAAGGTTAAATAATAATCTAGGTATATTTATATGTGGTGTTTCTAGTAAATGGTTCTCAGTTGAGTCAATAAATGACATAGAAAATGCTGCACTAGCGTTTATTCCCGAAGAGTATTTAATGCCACTATCTCGTGGGGCTAGTATTCCCATGATAAAAACATTAGCACGTACATCAGGGATTATGTTTTCAGATGATAATGCTAATTTAATAGCAGAAACTTGTAGTGATGTGCCATTCTGGATTAGAAAAGCTTGTTCGTATATTCATCGTCAAATTGATATTTCAAGTAGACCTGTAGAAATTAATAATGAATTATTAGAAAAATATCTTAATGAGTTTATTGAAAAAGAAGGAGGAATTGTATCTCAAACAGCTTTAAAACATTTGTTTAGAGTTTATCCTGAAATTCAATCATTGATGACACAAGTTTATAATGAGCCAAATAAACCATTTACAAAAGCACAATTACATCAATTAGAAAAATATGGATTAATTATTACGAGACCTAAACTTTCTATTTATGGAACAATGATGAAGGAGGGTTTAAAGCTTATTATAGAAAACAATAGTGCTTTGCTTGAACCGAGCATTCCAAATAATATTAATCAGATTGCAAAAAAGAATGTCACATTTGATAATGTGGACGAATGGGCTGATGAATTAGCAATAATTAATCGAGCTAGAAATGTTTTGGAGAAAAAACTTAGAGGAATTGTAGTCAATTTTATACGTTTTGATTCAATAACCAATAAAACAAAAGGTTCTTTAAATGATAGGTTATTGAAAATTGTCGAAGAAAAAGAACGAAAGAAATACAAAGATTTAAGTGCAGAGCAAATTATAGAAAAATTTTTATGGTCTGAGCTAACTAAATTAATATTAAAAGAATGGGGGCTTTTTGAGAGAATTTTTGTTGATAAAAATGAATTTAGTTTGAATTCAAGTATAATAAATGACCGAATTGATGCTCATGCCAAAGAAGCTGGTCTTGATGATATTGCATTATACAAGCGAGCTGTAGCTTTTTTTGAAGATAAAATTAGACTTAATGGATAAAAATAAACATTTACTACACGCGTTATAGCCCTAGTTAGAAATATAGCAAAAACAAATCTTATACAAAGGCCATCCGATGTCGGATGGCCTTTCTTTTTGTATTACATTTGAAAACTAAGAAAAAGAACCCCAGCCTACAACTTGAATTTTGAATCCCGTATAATCCGACCCTGAAAATATCATGATATCTTTGCAGCAATTTCGACAGGCATTAAGTTCCCAATGAAATTCTCACCAAACATTTAGCATGATGCAGACTGACGATTTATTAAAGCAAATAAGCTTCATCAAAGAGATTGACAAGGTCAAATACATTCAGCGCAAGACGAAGTTATTTAACAGCGACAGACCCGAAAACGACGCTGAACACAGTTGGCATTTGGCCATGATGACCCTGGTATTGGCCAAGCATTCGGACAAACCCATCGACGTTCTGAAAGTTCTGAAAATGGTGTTAATCCACGACATTGTTGAAATTGATGCCGGCGACACGTTTATTTACGACTCAGAGAAAAATCATACCAATACCGAAGAAGAAGGGATGGCAGCCCAACGAATTTTCGGACTTCTACCCATAGAACAGGCCGAAGAATTTATTGCCATCTGGGAAGAATTTGAAGCCGGGTTGACTGATGAAGCCAAATTCGCCAAATCGATGGACCGGCTGGAGCCTTTGCTGCAAAACACGTCGAACAATGGCGGAACCTGGGCCGAATTTAATGTGCCCTATCAGAAAGTTTACGACAAGAAAAAAGCAATTAAAGAGGGTTCGTCGGTACTTTGGAACTATGCTGATAATCTGTTGAACGAAAGTGTGGCCAAAGGCATTCTTAAAAAATAATTGTCCGTCCTGAAAGAAAAACTGTTTCCGAAATTGGCTAATCTGCAATCCGCCTCTGCGTTATGCTTTGAAACTTTATAGCAACAAACACGCATAAGCTAATTTAATTCCATAAAGACAAACCATGGCAGAAAACAAGTTACTACGAATGGACAACGTCAGCATCGTTGTGGAGTCGCTCGATAACGCCATAGCCTTTTTCACAGAGATAGGCCTCAGGCTCGAAGGGAGAGCAACAATAGAAGGTGAATGGGCCGGAAGAGTAACCGGACTGCGCGATCAGTGCGTGGAGATTGCCATGATGATAACCCCCGATGGGCACAGCCGGATAGAACTTTCACGATTCATTACACCACCCACGATATCCGATCACCGGACAGCACCGGTGAACGCCCTTGGCTATTTACGCGTCATGTTCACCGTTGAAGACATCGACGAAATGGTATCTAGGCTCGTTGCACATGGCGCTCAGCTTGTTGGCGAAGTGGTTCAGTACGAAAACTCGTACCGGCTCTGCTACATTCGCGGAGTGGAAGGGCTTCTTATCGGACTGGCAGAAGAACTTGGGAAAAATGAATAAACGCGGCGGTCTTTAAAACCCCTAAATCCCCTGAAGGGGACTTCAAAGCCGCCCCTTTAGGGGAGGTTTGGAGGGGTTTAATACAAATTATAAGCTTTTTACTTCTTTAACATGTTTTATTCAGCGTTCATACATTCTGATTATCGGCTCTGGCAAAAGACAGATCCCGAAATAAATTCGGGATGACCGGGTTACTAAAATTGCTGATAATAAGAAGATTTCTCACTTCGTTCGAAATGACAAATAATATAGATTACAAGGGATTTCTGGGCGGCTTCGCCGCCCAGAAATCCACATCTCTATTCCGCAAACATGTCATCCCGAGCGGAACGATAGTGGAGAGAGGGATCTCTTCTGCCTGTCATCTTCGTATTCTACTCCATTTTTTAGGTGAGGATTCGGGATGACGGCCTTGTTGAATATTTTCAGTTTGGTGTGGGCTACTTCCTTTTTGTATTACATTTGAACGCCCGGAAACCGAACTCCGGCGCACAAATGAAATTTAAAACACAGAATCCGAAATTGGTATGATTTATACTCAAATAAGCTTTAAGCTCAACCCCGACACCACCGAGAACCGCGAAATACTGGTAGCCATGCTGGCCGAACTGCCGTTTGAAAGCTTCGACGAAACCGACGAACAAATGATGGGCTACATCCCCGGTGAAACGGTCAACCTCGACGAGATTGGCGAAATCACAGCCTTTCTGCCTTTTACCGTTGAACTTTCGAGCGAGGTAATTCCGGATAAAAACTGGAACGAGGTGTGGGAGAAAAACTATTTCAAACCGCTGCTGATTGGCGGTCGCTGCCTGGTGCGTGCGCCGTTTCACACCGAGTACGAACCGGCCGAATTCGAGCTGGTGATTGAGCCTAAAATGGCTTTCGGCACCGGGAACCACGAAACCACTACCCTCGTGGCCGAACAAATCCTGAACATGGATTTGGCCGGCAAAAGTGTGTTGGACATGGGCTGCGGCACCGGAATCCTGGGCATGCTGGCTTCGATGAAAGGCGCCCGAAGCGTGGTGGCCATCGATATCGACAGCTGGTCGTACGAAAGCACGGTGGAGAATGCAAAACTCAATAACATAAATAACCTGGAAGCCCGTCATGGCGATGCCAGCTTGCTGGGCGACGAATCGTTCGAAATCATTTTTGCCAACATCCATAAAAATGTGATTGTGGGCGATCTGCCGGTGTACGAAAGCGTGCTGCAATCGGGCGGAAACATTTACCTGAGCGGTTTCTATACGCACGATATGCCCGATGTAAAAGCCAAAGCCGAATCGCTTGGCCTCGTCGAAACCGGATTTCAGGAAAAGAACAACTGGGTGGTGTATGGATTCAGGAAGAAATGATTTGAAAATTTGAAGATTAGGAAATGATTGAGAATGGTTTAATGGTTGTATGGTTAGGTAACAATTTAACCATTGAACAATTAAACCCATAACGAACCCGTAACCCGTAACATGCAACTCGTAACATTTCTTCAAACTTTAGGCACTTCTCACTTAACTGGTAACAAACGAACAACATGGACCGAATTGTAAAATACCTTACCGATAATTTTGGACAGCCGTTTACCAACGGAACGCGCAAGGAAATTGCCGATTTGATTAATGCGCTGAGCCGTGAGGAGATTGGCGAACTGCGCTACCGCTTGTTTAACGAGGCACGGCGGCTGGAGGTAAGCGAAGGCGGACAGCAGGCGTTGTTCTGGCTGCAAAACTGTTTCGACCTGATCGGGCAATACAAATTCAGTATGCACAAGGTATATTTTAGTCCGGGTACCGACATTCTGGAATCGATTTCGGGATTGCTGAAACAGGCCAAAGAAACGCTCGACATTTGCGTGTTTACCATTACCGACGAACGCCTGGCCAACGACATTTTTCATTGCCACGAAAATGGAGTTCGGGTGCGCATCATCACCGACGACAATAAAATGTTCGATCATGGTTCGGCCATCAAAGGGCTAAAACAGGCGGGAATACCCGTAAAGATTGATCATTCGCGCTACCACATGCACCACAAGTTCGGAATTATTGATTCAAAAATTGTGTTTACCGGAAGCTTTAACTGGACGTACACTGCCACCAACCACAACCAGGAAAACCTGCTGGTAACCACCAATTACGACATCAACAAACAATATAAAGAGCAATTTGAATTGCTCTGGAACCAGATGTTTAAATTATAGGCTGGGGCCTAAACGAAGAAAACCGCTGATCAGGCGGTTTTCTTCGTTTTATAACTTTGTTGTTCTTTGCTATTTAACCTGCAATTCGCCGTTTTCGGCAGCCTTTACCAAATCAGCATTGGCAATTACAATCACTTCAACACGGCGGTTAAGCGCACGGTTTTCGGCAGTAGCATTGTCAACTTTGGGTTGAGTTTCGCCAAAACCTTTTACGGTAAACCTCGTGGCAGCAACCTTTTCACCAATCAGGTAATTCGATACGCTCTGCGCTCTTTTTTCTGACAGTTTCTGGTTCAGTTCGTCAGAACCGGTATTGTCGGTGTGTCCGTTGATCAGCAAATTGGTATCCGGATACTTGTTCAGGACTTCAGAGAATTTCTTAAGTTCTTCCTTCGATTTGGCACTTAAATCGCTTGAGTTCAAGGCAAACAACAAACCTGAGTCGAACGTAACCAGAATGCCTTCGCCAACGCGTTCAATCTTGGCAGCTTCCATTTTGGCTTCCATTTCCTTGGCCTGTTTGTCCATGTATTTACCAATAGCAGCTCCACCGGCACCACCAACAGCAGCACCAATTACTGCACCGGCAGCTGTGTTTCCGGCCAGCTTACCAATACCGGCTCCAAGTAGAGCACCGGCTCCTACCCCAATGGCAGCTCCTTTACCTGTGTTGCTCATGGTTTTGCAGCCTGTCGATAAAAAACTGGCAATTAAAACCAAGGCCAACAACTTGAAAAATCTCATTTTTAACATTGAATTTGTTTCCATTTCTTTTGTATTTTCAGTTAACAATGTAACACAAAATTACACGAATAGTTTCGGAAAAGAAAGGTAAACAGAAGGCAAATTCCTTGCTGTGCCTGTAAATTAACATTGCATAATTAATGTTTCTTAAGCAGCTCCAGCATCTTTTTGTCGAGCTTGTGGCCATACCAGTCGGCGTACTCAATATCTTTTCTTCCTGAATCCAAAACGCCAAAATCGCCCCTGAAATTCCAGAGCGCATAGCCAATTCCGTTTTCAGTTAACACATCGAGCACATCGCCAAACCAGGCAAGAAAAACCTCGTGAGGTGTTTCGCGCCAGCAACCACATTCGCCGCAATGAACGCCAACCCCCTGCTTCACCAACTCAATCCAGGGTTTGTACAATTCTTCCAGATTCTTCCGGCTGAACGATTTTCCGTCGATTACTCCGGGCCATACAGGCATTGGGGCATCATCCGGATTTTTATACACCCAGGGCGCCCGGTAATGCGAAACGTAATGCGGAAAATATCCACGGCAGCTTTGAGCAATATTCAGGTCGGTAATCTCCGGAATTGGAGAGGCACCCACATCATTTCCGTCAGCAATAACCATATGATTTGTATTCGATTTCCGGATAGCCTGCAAGGCAGCCAGTGCAACTTTGCGATACACGGCGCCCGGAATGGTGGTGCGCGAACCAAACTGATCGTTCATATCGTCGCGCCAGCTGGGCTCATTCACCAGGTCGAAACTGATCTTTTTTGAAGATACATTGGCAAAGCGTTTTCCCCACATTTCCCAGTGATAGCAAAACGCATCCAATGCTTCCTGATCTTTCCACAAGTTGTAGGGCTCGTTAAAACCGGCATTTACGCAATAACCGGGAGCGCGGTGCAGGTTAATGCTGACATGTAAACCGGCTTCCTGCGCCTGAAAAACCAATTCCTGAATTTCGTCGACCACTTTGTTGTTGATGTTCAAAACATCGGCCGGAGTTACGTTTTTCTGCGGATCAAAATTGATGTAGCGCGGATATGCGATGGGCAAACGAACAAAATCGAAGCCCCAGTCGGCTATCCATTTCAAATCGTCTTTGGTTGTTTTCGACTGGTCGCCGTTTTTAGGAGGAAGTGCACCAAAATAATCGAGTAAGTTGAAACCCCGCCAGCGCGGAATGCTGTTTTTTGCCGAAGGAACCAGTGAAGATCCGAAGGCGAAATTTCCGGCTAAAGCAGTTGCTGCTGTTGCCAAACTGGTTGTTTTGATGAAAATACGGCGATCGATGTGTTTATTTTCCATAGTTTAATCTGAGTTGGTTTAGTTGAGCTAAGTTATTGTTATTTCAACAACATTAAAATTCATTTTTCAGGAAATAACAGAATCAGGGAATTGCCTCGTTATCGTTTCAAAATGTATATTTGTTGCACCAATTGCAACCGATTGCATTGGTGTTCTAATCATTCATTTCAATAAAAAAACTCATGATTCTCGATAAACTTGAAAACGCGCAACTGTACGCCGTGCTTAGCGAAAACCTGAAAAAAGGCTTCGATTTTCTGAAAAATACCGATCTGGTCCATGCCGAAACCGGCAAACACGAAATTGACGGTGCCAATGTTTTTGCGCTGGTAAGCGAATACGAAAGCAAGGCGCATGTAGACTGCCGTTTGGAGGCTCACCAAACTTATGCCGACATTCAGTACATTGTTTCGGGACGCGAAGCTATCGGATATGCACCTTTGAGTGATCAGACTGTTACTGCAGCCTACAACCCCGATAAAGACATCGTTTTCTTCGCCGGAGAAACAACCCAGTTAATGGTTGAAGCCGGTATGTTTGCTGTTTTCTTTCCACAGGATGTGCACCGTCCCTGCATGCAGATTGACGGTCCTGAAAAAGTGAAGAAGGTAGTTGTAAAGGTGAAAATCTAAGATAAAAGGCCCTGTAGAGACGTACAATTGTACGTCTCTACTTATTTTATAGAAACATCAATTTGGAATAAAAGCCACTTCGGCAAAGGTCCGGCGGATTCCTGAAGTGTATTTGTATTTGGGGAAACCAAAAACAACCACAATCCCGGAAGGCGCTTTAAGCGGGAGATTCCATTTCTTCTTCAGGTCTTTCGCTCCGTACCTGATCATTGGGTGAATACTCCCGATCATGCACGAACCCAGCCCGAGAGTCTCAGCAGCCAGCATAGCATACGTTGCCGGAATATACGGATCGGCCGGATCGGAATACGGAGAAGCGGTGAAATACATGACCAGCGGCGCATTGTACAGTAAATAATCTTCCTCCTTCGATTTCGATTCAGCAAAAAACTTCAAAAGCGGCTGGGCAAAACTCTTGATCAACTGGTAGGATTCTTTTCCGGTCAACCGCCACAATCCAATCATTGGCGGCGAAAACAGGTAACTGACTTTATCGAAATAGCTAAGCACGTCGAGCGAAAACTCCCGAACTTTTGCTTTTCCTTTAATGACCACCAGGTGAACATCGGATGGCGGCAAGCCCATGGGCGCAGTAACGGCAGCTTCAATGATTTTATCAATCAGTTCATCATCAATTTCCTTGTCTTTAAAATCGCGGATACTGCGGCGGCCAATCATCAGGTTTTTGAGTTGACTGTAGCTGGATTTGTCTTTCATTTCCGAAAGGTCAATTTTATCGGCTGGCGACATCTCACGACCCGAAACGGTAATTGCACCAGTCGGACATACCGCCATGCACTGTCCGCATGCCATACATCCGAACAACGGTTGAGTGCCCACAACAGGCAGGTTATCATCCATAATCAGGGAAAAGTCTTTGCATACTTTTACACAAAGTCCGCACGAATTACAGCGATCGTAAGCAATACTGATTCGGCCATTTTCGTCGGTTCTGCTGGTTATAATTGCCATGGCTTGTTTTTTTTATAAATTTAAACAGTTTTTCATAAACAACCTAAACAACTATATCACACTCATGAACTCCATTACACTTAGTCTGAAAATCACCATCTTTCTTTTTCTCGCAAGTTTATACAGCTTTGGGCAGGAACGGTACAAGGACGAGATTACCGATTCGGCCAGGGTTGAAACTTACACTTATGCTTATAAAGACGGAAAATCGCTCGATCTGGATGTGTACTTTCCGATGAACGATAACCAGACAAACCGCCCGCTGATATTTTATGTACATGGAGGCGGATTTTCAGGAGGAAAGCGAAATGATCCGGGAATACAGGTATTTTGCAAGAAACTGGCGAAGCACGGCTATGTGGTTTCATCCATTACCTACCGGCTTACCCGGCAAGGAACGGCAACGGAATTTGGCTGCGACTGTCCGGCTGTTGATAAGCTAAACACGTTTAATAAAGCGGTGGAAGACCTTCAGGATGCCACCTTTTTCATGATCAAAAACCGAGAAAAAATGGGAATTGATCCGCAGCGGATTATTCTTTCAGGAAGCAGTGCAGGCGCCGAAACTGTGCTGAATACTGCTTACCAGCCACCTTATTGCTATGGCCTCGACAGTGGTCCGGTTTCGTATGCAGGTGTTATTTCCATGGCGGGCGCAATCCCTGATACATCGCGTATTTTCAAAGAATCGGCCGTTCCCTCATTGCTTTTCCACGGAACATGCGACAACCTCGTGCCTTATGCCACTGCGCCACACAGGCATTGCACCAAAGAGCAAGCCGGTTACCTGGTTATTCATGGCGGATATACCATTGCCGAAAAGCTCAAAAAACTGGGAACTCCCTACTGGCTCTATACCTACTGTAATGCTTCACACGAAATTGCAGGCAAGCCAATGACCGCTAATTTCAACGAGATTATCGATTTCTGTTATTCGTACGTGATAGAAAAAGGCACTGAGCAGCGAACAACCATTATAAAAACCGACAATAAATCCTGCGAATATCAATCCTTTAATTTTTGCACTGAATAAAATGAGCATGATTCCTTGAAACACTAATCGGAATGACCATTTTCAATCATGCAAATTACATACGACAATTAAAAAACATATGAAACGACTATTCTTTATTACCTTAATTCTTGTGAGCAATCTGATTTCGGCACAAAACATTCGTATTATCACTTATAACATACGGTACAATAATCCGGGCGACGGAATCAATGCCTGGCCAAACCGAAGCCAGCAGGTAGCTTCACTGCTCGAATTTCATCAGGCTGATATCTTTGGTCTGCAGGAAGCCCTGATCGGACAAATTCAAGACATTCAAAAGCAATTGCCTCACATGAAATGGGTTGGTGTTGGACGCGACGACGGTAAAGAAGCCGGCGAGTTCTCCCCTCTTTTCTACAATTCGAAAAAATTCAAAGCACTGAAAAGTGGCTGGTTCTGGCTTTCGCAGACTCCTGAAAAACCAGGCTTAGGCTGGGATGCGGCCTGTAACCGCATCTGCACCTGGATTTTATTCGAAGCCGACAAAAAAGACCAGCAATTCATGGTGTTCAATACGCATTTCGATCACCAGGGGACAAAGGCCCGGACGGAATCGGCGAAGCTCATTCTTCAGAAAATCAAAGAATTAAATCGGGATAATTTGCCGGTTATTCTTACCGGTGACTTTAACCTGACACCGGAACAGGAACCTATTTCGGTTATCACCAAAGAATTAAAAGATTCGCGTTCCATTTCAAAAGATGCGCCTTACGGGCCTGCCGGAACATTCAACGGATTTAAGTTCGATAGTCCGCTGAAAGAGCGCATCGACTATGTATTTGTAAACAACCGGGTTGAAGTAAAACAGTATGGCGTACTTTCCGACTCGAAAGACCAACGTTATCCCTCAGACCATTTACCTGTTTTTGTAAATTTTGAGCTGAAAAAAGAAAAGAAATAGCGGGTATATTTTGAACAAAGCGCAGGAAAATCTGCTTTCATAATGCATGGAAGCAGATTTTTTTATTGTCGGTCAGGGAATGGCCGGAACTTTACTCGCACACGAATTACTCCGGCGTAATCAAACTATTTTGGTTTTCGATGATCCTGATTTGCCCAAGGCATCAGCTGTTGCTGCCGGTTTAATTAATCCGGTTGTCTTCCGGCGAATGACGAAAAGCTGGTTGGTTGATGAAACTTTTCCGCAAATGGAAACCACCTACCGCCAGCTGGAAGATTTGCTGCAAGCCTCCCTGTATTTTCCGGCCAGAATGTTGAAAATTCTAAACGAACAGGAATTGATTTTTTGGAAAGAAAAGGTCTTCGCAAACAAATTAACCAACTATATAACCGCAGAACTGCTTCAATTTCATCAAAACAAATATCTGGAAAATGCTTCCAGTTTTGGTTTAGTTAACTCTTCCGGCCGACTTGACATACAAAATCTTGTTTTTCAGTTTTCAACTTTTCTCTGGAAGCAAAATTTACTCCGCTGTGGGCAATTTATCCCCGAAAACTTGCATGTACTCGATAATTTTGTTGAGTATGCTGGTTTACGAGCCCGAAAAATCATTTTTTGTGAAGGTTCGGCAGCCTCGCAAAACCCATTTTTTCAGAATTTAAAGTTTAAACACTCCAAAGGTGAACTTTTGGAACTGGAAATTCCGGATTTAAATCTGGATGAAATTATCAGTGACGGCATATTCATGATGCCAGTCGGAAACAACCGCTATAAAGTTGGTGCCACCTACTCGTGGGATGAGTTGAATGCTGAAACAACTGCAACAGCCCGTGAAGAACTGCTGCAAAAACTGAAGAACATGATTAATGTGCCATTTACAGTTATCGACCAAAAGGCAGGAATACGGCCAACCATGCACGACCGCAAACCGGTTATTGGTTTGTTGCCCAATCGACCCAATATCGGCATATTCAACGGACTTGGTTCGAAAGGTGTGTTGCTGGGGCCTTATTTTGCCCGTCAACTGGCCGAATTTCTTACCGGAAATTCAACATATATCCATCCCGAAGCGCATATCGGCAGATATTTCAGGCATTAACGAAAGCTTTCTGAAATATTACAAAGCAATCCGATCATAATTCTACCTCTATTTTAATACATTTGAAAAACCAAACTCAACCAAATATCCAAGGTTATGAAACGATCCTTTCTGCTTTTACTTCTACTCCTGAGCATCAGCTACATTCAGGCACAAAAAACCGAAATTCAGTACCTCTCCGGAACAGGCAGCGATCATACTGTTTCGTGGGATTTCTTTTGCACCGCCGGACAAAATTCAGGAAAGTGGACCAAAATACCTGTTCCATCCAACTGGGAATTCCAGGGATTTGGTACCTACAACTATGGCCAGGACAAAGACGAAGTAAGGGGCAAAGAAATGGGATTGTACAAATACGAGTTCCAGGTTCCGAAAGAATGGAAAAACAAACAGGTGAACATTGTATTCGACGGATCGATGACTGATACAAAAGTTAAAATCAACGGAGTGTCAGCCGGGAAGATGCACCAGGGAAGCTTTTATCGTTTCAAATACGACGTAAGTGATCTGCTGAAATTTGGCAAGGAAAACCTGCTTGAAGTATCGGTTGCCAAGCATTCGGAAAATGAAGGAGTTAACGAAGCCGAACGGAGATGCGATTTTTGGGTATTTGGCGGTATTTTCCGTCCTGTATTCCTGGAGGCAAAACCGCACATCAGTATCGATCGGGTTGCCCTCGATGCCAAAGCCGATGGTTCTTTTCAGATGGATGTTTTTCTGAATAATCCGAAAGAACGAATGGAACTAAAGGCCCAAATCAAAACACTCACGGGCGAACCAGTCAGCTCACCATTCTCGGTAATTCTTGAAAAAGATCAGGTTCTGGCCCATTTGCAGACTTTTGCCGAAAACATTAAAGCCTGGACGCCAGAATCACCCAACCGGTATATGGTTGACATTCAGCTTATCGACTATTTGGATGTCGTTCATGAAGTAAACCAGAAATTCGGGTTCCGTACCGTTGAAATCCGCGAGAGCGATGGCATTTACGTAAATGGGGAAAAAGTAATGTTCAAGGGAGTTTGCCGCCATTCATTCAGGCCAAATACCGGAAGAACCCTGAACAAGCAAATCAGCATCGAAGATGTAAATACAATTAAAGATATGAATATGAATGCCGTCCGCATGTCGCATTATCCGCCGGATGAGCATTTTCTGGAAGTCTGCGATTCGCTTGGTTTGTTTGTGCTCGACGAACTGGCAGGCTGGCAAACGGCTTACGACACGCGGGTGGGCTCGCTACTGGCACAGGAAATGCTGGTCAGAGATATTAATCATCCTTCGATAGTGGTTTGGGACAACGGGAATGAAGGAGGCTGGAACACCGACCTTGACCATTTTTTCGATGAAATGGATCCGCAGAAACGGCCGTTGATACATCCCTGGGCTGAATTCAGATTTACCGATACACAACATTACCGCCATTACAATTACGGCGTTGGCACACACCAGCAAGGACGCCAGATTGTTTTCCCAACCGAGTTTCTGCACGGATTGTACGATGGCGGACACGGTGCCGGTCTGGAAGATTACTGGAATATGATGTTGAATAACCCTTTATCGGCCGGTGGTTTCCTGTGGGATTATGCCGACGAAGCTGTGGTAAGAACCGATAAAAACGGGATGCTCGACACGCAGGGAAATCTTGCCGCCGACGGTATTTTAGGCCCTTATCTTGAGAAAGAAGGCAGTTATTATACCATCAAGGAAATCTGGTCACCGGTATTTTTCGCCAAACGATACATTACCTCATCGTTTAATGGTGAATTCCCGATTGAGAACCGATATATGTATACCAATCTGAAGGATTGTAAATTCACTTACAAGCTGGTCGATTTGCCTAACCCATATGAAAGCAAAGAGAAAGTGACCGAATCTGGACAGATTGAATCACCAGATCTGGCTCCCGGGCAAAAAGGAAAGCTGCTTATGTTTTTGCCGGTTCGGTTTTTCGAAAACGATGTGCTTTACATCACGGCTACCGATCCGCACGGACGTGAAATTTACACCTGGAGCTGGCCAATCAAAAGCGCTCAGGCCATTGCTAATGAATTCATTTCAGGAGAAAAAGCGGGAAAAATTCGCATGGTGGAAGATGCAGTAAGTTTAAATGCACAAATCAACGATCTGGCTTTCCGATGGGACAAGAAAACAGGCTTTTTGTCCGGAGTTAAAAATGGTTATCAATCTGTCCGCTTTGCTCACGGACCAGTTTTAGCTACCGGGAATGCCGAATTTCAGGAATTAAAAAGCAACAGCGATGGCGACAACCAGGTAATTGAATGTATTTACAAAGGCGACCTTAAAAAAGTAATATGGACCGTGCTTCCATCGGGATGGCTGAAACTGGAAGTAACCTACAAAGCCCCCTACGAAACCAAATTTATGGGCATTAGTTTTGATTATCCCGAAGATCAGGTGAAAGGAGTCAGATGGATGGGATACGGCCCGTATCGTGTGTGGAAAAACCGTATGAAAGGCAATTCGCTGAACGTTTGGGAGAAAGCCTACAACAATACCATTACCGGCGAAAGCTGGCAATATCCTGAATTTAAAGGCTATCACCGCAATTTCAACTGGGCAACCATTGAATCGAAAGAGCGAAACTTTACAGTTGTGTGTCCCGACGAGGATGTCTTCCTCCGGCTCTTCACTCCCGAAAAGCCCAAAGGAGCCAATAACGACAATACATCGCCCGAATTTCCTTCAGGAAATATTTCGTTTTTGCATGCGATAAATCCGATTGGAACCAAATTTACCAAGCCCGAAACCATGGGGCCAATGAGCCAGCCCAACATGTATACCAATGAAAAATCGATGACCCTTTATTTCGATTTTGGAAGCGCCGAATAGCTTGATCGTTTCATATTCTCAGGGATATTGGGTCTTCAATGAGAACTGATAAAAGTGATTTCCAGTGAGTTTCTGAAACTGTATTTGAAATAAGCAGAAATGCTTACTCCGAATACAGTTTTAGACTGAACGGTATGATTGTTTGAAAAGCTACTTTCGTATAGTATCACCCGAAAACCAAAAATGGAACTCTATCAGGAACTTACGAAAGATGTTCGGTTTGAAGAAGGCCTGAAATCGTGCATGAACTGTGGTGTTTGTACGGCCATCTGTCCTGCAGCCGAATTCTACGAATACGACCCGCGTATCATCGCCGGAATTGTACAATCGAAAGACGAAAAACGAATAGAAGAACTCCTCAAAAGCGATACAATCTGGTATTGCGGCGAATGCATGTCGTGCAAAACCCGCTGCCCGCGTGCCAACACGGTTGGACTAATCATCATGGCTTTACGCTCACTGTCGCAGGAACTTGGCTATTTTGCCGAATCAGAGAAAGGACGCCAGCAATTGGCCATCAAGCGCGTTGTTGGTGAAAATATTGTGAATCGAGGTTACTGTGTTCTGCCCGAAAACCTTGTTCCCGAAATGCATCCGGAGCAAGGGCCTGTTGGCGAATGGATTTATGAGAATAAGGAAGAAGTTTACGAACGCGTTGGTGCCAATTATAACGGCAATGGCGAAGGCGCACTGCGAAAAATTCCACAGGAATCGCTCGACGAGATTCACCGGATATTTGAAGTAACCGGCGGATTTGAGCGGTTCGATAAAATCGAGCATTTTTCGAAACTGAAGGCCGAATCGATGGGATTCACCGAAGACGGCAACAACTATTCCGATTACGTCGGGCACATTTTCACCACCAACAACGGCAAACACAACCGATAATGAAACTGGAAGGCAAAAAACACGTCTGGAAAGATTACCAAAAGGAAATTGCCGATGATCACTATTTCTATGTACGAAGTTGTATCCGACAGAACTTCTTTCCGGGATCAGAACAAACATTTTTACGGATTCTACGCTCCGAACTGAACAAGGACATCTTTGAAAACCCGCACCACACCACCTGTTCAGGAATTGGTTATCATTCGGATGTGGTTCCTTTCGATACTATTCAGACCATCGTAGCACGGCAATTTGCACTGATGACCGAAGCCGGATATAAAAATCTGGCCGTTTCGTGCATCACTTCTTTTGGCATTTACAACGAAATCATCGAAACCTGGAAAGAGTTTCCGGAGGAACTGGCCAAAGTGCGCGATTTCCTCAAAAAAGCTACCGGGCGTGAATTTGAGATTCCGCAAAACGTGGCTCATGCCAGCGACATCGTTTACAAATTCAGGGAACAAATTGCTGAACGGGGTAAAAACCGGCTGATCAATCAACAAACCGGTAACCCACTGAAAATCGTTGAGCATATCGGTTGCCACTATGCCAAGATGTTCCCAAGCAAAGGCGTTGGCGGAGCTGAATTTCCACATGTTTTGGTTGGAATGATTGAATCGTGGGGTGGCGAAGTGATTGATTATCCGGAACGTCGTCACTGCTGCGGGTTTGGCTTCAGGCAATATCTGGTGATGTCGAACCGTGGCTATTCGGTTTCCAATTCCCGAAAGAAATTTGAATCGATGGAGCCATACAAACCCGATGCAATTGTGAGCAACTGCCCGGGATGCCCGATGTTCCTCGATCGCTGGCAGTACGTAATTGAAGAAATGGAAGGCAAAACCTATGGGCAAAACGGACAAGGTATTCCGGTGCTGACATATGAAGAAATGGCCGGATTGGTACTTGGATACAATCCCTGGGATATGGGCATGCAAATGCACCAAACCAATGTGGAACCATTGCTCGACAAAATGGGAATTGAATACGATCCTGAATTAAAATACGCAAACAAAGACGGAAAAATCATTGGCAACCCGGTAATGGCGGGCTGTGGATGCGGATAACCCCAAAACTTATAACTGTGGGTTTTGGCAACTTACAGCACACCCTGAACTTGGAACTTGAAACCTGAAACTTGAAATTTAAACTGTGAAACACATTGTAATTATAGGGGGCGGAATAGCCGGAATGGAAACGGCCAGCACATTGACTGACGCCGGTCATTGGGTAACGGTGATTGAAAAAGAGGCACAAGTTGGTGGAAAATTGAACAACTGGTCGTACCTGTTTCCCGATTTTACTCCCGTCGAAAAAATTAAAGAATCGCTGCGGGAAAAGTGCGAAAAGAAAGACTTTACAATTCTGAGAGAAACAGAAATTCAATCAGTTAATCGCAAGAATGACAAGTTTGACATTGATACCTCATCGGGTCAAAAGCTAGAAGCAGATGCAGTAGTTGTGGCTACCGGTTACGAGTTGTTTGATGCCCGCCGCAAAGAGGAATACGGCTACAAAATTTACGACCATGTAATCACTTCGGCAGATCTGGAAAAATTACTGCTACCTAATGGAGATTTTACCGTGGCCGCCGGAGCTCATCCCAAACGTATTGCTTTCGTCCACTGCGTAGGTTCGCGCGACGAAAAGTCGGGCAATCAATATTGTTCCAAAGTGTGCTGCATTACCGGAGTTAAACAGGCTATCGAACTCAAAAAACGACTTCCGGAGGCTGAAATCTATTGCTTTTACATGGATTTGCGCATGTACGGCAAACACTTCGAAGAACTGTACCGCGAAGCTCAGGAAAAATACGACATCCAGTTTATCCGCGGCCGCCTGTCGGAAGCATCCGAAAAAATTGACAAAAGCTTACTGATAAAAGCCGAAGATACCCTTTCGGGAAGGCCGCTGAAAATGAACGTTGATCTGCTGGTTTTGCTGGTTGGAATGGAAGCCGGTAAAGGAACGGCCAGTGCTGCCACCACCTGCGGAATAGAATGTGAATCGTCGGGATTCCTGAAAACGGCAGATTCATTTTTGAAATCAAATTTTTCGGCTCAGGAAGGAATTTTTCTGGCCGGAAGCTGCACTGCACCAATGTCGGTGAACGATACGATTTTACATGCACGGTCGGCTGCGATCGAAGTTGACAATTGGTTAAAACAAACGAATTAATGAAGGACTTTGGCTTTACTGTGATTAAGCAGCGAACCATCGATTACGATCAGTTTGACGGGCGTTTGCTGAATTACATCCTCGAAATGGAACCATCATTCAAGGTATGTTTGTCGTGTGGCGGATGCACAGCCACCTGCAGTGCCGGCGATTTGGTCAGTTTTAACATCCGCAGGTTAAACCTGATGCTACGCCGCGGAGAAACCGTTGAACTTGAATCGGAAATTAAAAAATGTATGCTTTGCGGCAAATGCCAGCTGGTTTGTCCCCGGGGAATTAATCTGCGCAATGTAATTATGCTGATTAAAAAAAGTGTGGCCAAACATCAAACCGTAAATTCTTAAACTGTTATGAAGTTTCCCCCATCATTCATATGGCCTTTTACCATCGGACTTTTGTTCATCAGCTGTTTCCTGGTGATCATCGTCGGCATCTGGATTTCGGAGCTGTCGAAAATCGACAAAAGCCGCATCGTGCACAACATTTTCACCCGTAAAAGTATATTGGCCATCCGCGAAACATTCATGGAATCATTGCTTCACCGCAAAATATTCCGGAAAAATCCGGTTCTGGGGTACATGCACATGAGTCTGGCTTTCGGATGGTTCTTGCTGATCGTGGTCGGCCACATCGATGCATACAACCATTATCAAACGCTTTCTGTTCCTGCATACAAAGCAATATTCTTCAGATATTTTATAACGGCACCGGCATCAACAATTTCAGGAAAAATATTGGCTGCCAGTATGGATCTTTTGCTTGTATTTGTGCTTTCAGGAGTAATGCTGGCCTATTATAAGCGCTTTAACAGCCGGACATTTGGCATGAAAAAAACCACCCGGCTGAAGACCGGCGACCGAATTGCGTTAACCGCCTTGTGGTTTATATTTCCGCTCCGTTTCCTGTCCGAAAGTGTTTCGGCCGGAATACATCACAACGGAAGCGTCATCAGTCAGCCGACCGGTAATATGTTGGCGTCAATAATTCCGGTTCAATCTATAGAAATGCCGCTGTGGTGGGCGTATTCCTTTGCACTTGGCCTGTTTTTCTTTGCCTTGCCTGTGTCAAGATACATGCACATTCCGGTAGAGGTGGTGATGATTTTTCTCCGGAATTATGGCATTAAAGTGCAGAAGCGGATTGATGGCTATTCCCGGATTCAGATCTATTCGTGCTCACGTTGCGGCATTTGCCTTGACAGTTGCCAAATGACGCATACGGCCATAACCGACACGCAATCGGTTTACATGCTTAAACACCTCCGGAACAGAAAAATAACTGACGAAAAACTTTTCAACTGCCTGCTTTGCGGAAGGTGCCAGCCCGATTGCCCTGTGGGATTGGAGCTGAACAGTTTACGCATCACCCAGCGTATTGAATCAACCAAAGAATACAATTCGTCATACGAGTACCTGAGAAACGGCAAAGTGGCAGTAAGCCCGCAAACCGAGGTAATTTATTTCGCCGGATGTATGACCCACCTCACCCCGGCCATCATCAAATCGATGAAAGGTTTGTTTGAAGAAGCCGGTGTGAAATACTGGTTCATGGATGAAGAAAAAACGGCATGTTGCGGCCGTCCTCTGATGCAGGTTGGTCAATACGAAGCTGCCCAAAAACTGATCGAACACAACCGTGAGCGTATCATTGCTTCCGGAGCAAAAAAACTGGTTGTTTCGTGCCCGATCTGTTATAAAGTTTTCAGGGAAGACTATGCCATTCCTGGAATAACTGTTCAGCATCATTCAGAATACTTGCTCGAATTAATGGCCGACAACCGATTGCCGGTTAATAAAATGCCTTCGCGGGTGGTTTTCCACGACCCTTGCGAGTTGGGACGCGGAAGCGGAATTTATCATCAGCCACGTTTGTTGCTCGACGAATATGCCGAAGTGATTCCTATTAAAAATGAAAAGGAAGCCGCTTATTGCTGCGGTGGAAGCCTGGCCAACACTAAAATTCAGATGAACGAGCGCAACCAGATCCGCGATAAAGCGATGAACGAATACATTACCTATAAACCTGATATACTGGCAACTGCCTGCCCGCTTTGCAAGAAAACATTTGCAAAAAGCCGTGAGTTACCGGTAATGGATATTGCTGAAATTGTCTATATGGCTATTAAAGAACAAGCTGAGTCGGGACGGGCAGAAACGGAAACCCGTGTTTCAAGAAAAATAACCTCAAAAGTTTGAGCTGTAACAGAAATATCTTGATTAGCAGAGGCTATCTAAAAAATTAAAACACATGTCACCAGAGTCATCCCGAATTTATTTCGGGATCTGCCAAGTCGCTTGCTGGAATTCTGAAACAAGTTTAGGATGACTAGATCAATGACTTTTTAGTCAGCCCCTTTTTTCTTTTTATACGCGAACGCTGTTGTGCCGAATCCTTATATTTGCATAAACATCTGATTTATGTTTCGATCAATTATAATTGTTGGATTGGGTGGATTTATCGGCACCGTTGCCCGATACCTGACATCTCGCTATTTTCAGGAAAACATAGCCTCTGTTTTTCCGTGGAGTACATTTACAATCAACATTCTGGGCAGTTTGCTGATTGGTATTTTCTACGGAATTTCTGAAAAAGGAGATTTTATGAGCCCCGATGTCCGCTTATTCCTGACCGTTGGTATATGCGGCGGATTTACTACTTTTTCAACCTTCTCTAACGACGCTTTTCTACTGCTTCGTCAGGACGAATGGCTTCGGTTTGCATTCTATACCTCAATGAGTTTTTTCCTCGGTTTATTAGCCGTTTATTTCGGCCGGATTATCATTAAACTTGTTTAAGATGGAAAATTCAAAATCAGTTGGCCGGTTACGAATCTATGTTAGTTCGACCGACCAGTTCAGGCAAACCCCTTTGTATGAGTTCATCACACTTCAGGCAAAAAAAGAAGGATTGGCTGGCGCAACCGTCACCAAAGGTGTTTTGGGTTACGGAGCCAGTTCGGTGATTCATTCCTACAAATTTTGGGAAGTGAGCGACAAAGTTCCAACCGTAATTGAAATCGTTGACAATGAAGACAAAGTGCTTTCTTTTTATGAGCACATCAAGCCTCAACTTGAAAGTATGAAATACGGTTGTCTGGCCACTTTCGAAAAAACAACAGTTCTCCTATACAAATCGGGACAAAAACCTTCAGCTGACCAATAATCTCAAAAACATAAGGTTGATTGCATAAGTCGAAAATTGTTCACGGATTAATGTTATGAAATGATTAAGACTTACCATGCATTGTAGTTTGCCTACGATGTAAATAGGGATATTTGTGTTGAATATTATGCTCTCATTATATTTCAAATTAAAAATTTAGACTATATGAGTTTTACACACGAAGTTGAAGGCATGATCTGCGTTGCTCAAGGCGCAAACCATGGCCCGGCTCCAATTCCTGAAGAAGGACGTTGGGTAAAAGCCAAAGAAGTTAAAGACATTTCGGGTTTGACCCACGGTGTGGGCTGGTGCGCTCCACAACAGGGTGCTTGTAAACTAACCCTCAACGTAAAAGAAGGTATCATTCAGGAAGCTTTGGTTGAAACAATCGGGTGCACCGGTATGACTCACTCGGCTGCTATGGCTGCTGAAATTCTTCCGGGAAAAACCATCCTTGAAGCATTGAATACCGACTTAGTTTGTGACGCAATCAACACTGCCATGCGCGAACTGTTCCTCCAGATTGTTTACGGACGTACACAAACTGCTTTCTCTGAAGGTGGTCTGCCAATTGGCGCTGGTTTGGAAGATTTGGGTAAAGGTCTTCGCGGCGTAACCGGTACATTGTACGGAACTGTGGCTAAAGGTCCTCGTTACCTCGAAATGGCTGAAGGTTACATCACCAAAATCGGTTTGGATGCAGGAAACGAAATCATTGGTTACGAGTTTGTTAGCCTTGGCCGTATGATGGACATGATCAAAACAGGCATGGACGCTGGCGAAGCATTGAAAAAAGCTTCAGGCAAATATGGCCGTATGGAAGATGCAGTGAAAGTTATTGACCCACGTAAAGAATAGGAGAAATTACCATGCCATTATTTGAAAGTTACGAAAGAAGGATCAAACAGATCAATTCATTCTTAAATGAAAACGGTATTTCTTCGATCGAAGAGGCCAAGAAAATATGTGATGATAAAGGTGTAGATGTTTACAACCTGGTAAAAGGCATTCAGCCAATCGCTTTCGAAAACGCTATGTGGAGCTACATCGTCGGCGCTGCTGTTGCTATCAAACGCGGACAGACCAACGCTGCCGACATCGCTTCAACTTTGGGCGAAGGCTTGCAGTCGTTCTGTATCCCCGGATCGGTTGCCGACGACCGTAAAGTAGGTATCGGCCACGGAAACCTGGCAGCTATGTTGCTGAAAGAAGAAACAAAATGTTTCGCTTTCTTAGCCGGCCACGAATCGTTTGCTGCTGCTGAAGGTGCTATCGGTATTGCCAAATCGGCTAACCGCGTTCGCAAAGAACCACTTCGCGTTATCCTGAACGGTTTGGGTAAAGATGCAGCTAAAATCATCGCCCGCATCAACGGATTCACATATGTACAGACTGACTTTGATTACTTCACCGGAGAATTGAAAGAAGTTGAACGCATTGCGTACTCAACCGGCGACCGTGCAAAAGTAAACTGCTACGGAGCTAACGATGTTCGCGAAGGTGTGGCCATCTTCCACAGCGAAGGCGTTGACGTATCAATCACTGGTAACTCAACTAACCCGACACGCTTCCAGCACCCTGTTGCAGGCACATACAAAAAAGAGTGTATCGAACAAGGTAAAAAATACTTCTCGGTAGCATCAGGTGGTGGTACCGGTCGTACTTTGCACCCAGATAACATGGCTGCTGGTCCTGCTTCTTACGGTATGACTGACACCATGGGCCGCATGCACTCTGACGCTCAGTTTGCAGGTTCATCTTCAGTTCCTGCTCACGTTGAGATGATGGGATTGATTGGTATGGGTAACAACCCAATGGTTGGTGCTTCAGTAGCTGTTGCAGTAGCTGTTTCGCAAGCATAATCATTATTATACAATACTTAAAGCCCCGCTTCATTTGAGGACGGGGCTTTTTATTTTTCAATATCTTTGCTGAACTGACTAAAATAAAACAGATGAAAGCAGCAGTGCTCACCGAATACAATAAAGTGGAATGGCTTGATGTGGAAAAGCCTACCTGCAAACCTGGAGAAGTATTAATCGAGGTAACTTACGGATGTATCTGCGGAAGCGACCAGCACATTCATAAAGGCGAATTCCATCCACGCACGAAAACTCCAATGATTATGGGTCACGAATTTGGTGGAATTGTTGCCGAAGTTGGTAATGGAGTAACAGGATGGAATGTTGGTGACAAAGTCGCTCCCGACCCCATTTACTGGTGCGGCACCTGCCCTGCCTGCCTGAAAGGACACTATCCGGCATGTTCCAGTTTAAAACTGATCGGTATTGATTCGGATGGAGGATTTGCCCAATACGTTTCACTGCCCCCATCGATGTTGTATAAAGTTCCGGCGCATATTCCCGATGAGCATGTGGCTCTGGTTGAAGTTCTGAGCATTGGCTGTCATGCAAAAAACCGCGCTGGTGTAAAAAGCGGCGATACTGTTGTCATTTGGGGTTCCGGAAAAGTTGGACTTTGCATATTGGAAGCCGTCAGAACCGTTACCGACAACACAATTTTCATGGTTGATATACTCGACAACCGACTGGCTATTGGTTCAAAATACTACGAAAACGTAATTACCATAAATGCTGCCAAAGAAAATCCGTTGGAACGAATCAAAGCTGAAACCAACGGGAAAGGCGTTGATGTGGCTTTCGAAGCCGTTGGTCATGCACATGAAATTGAAGGCGTGGTAAATCCGGTGCGTGGTTGTGTTCAAAGTATTTGTGGAGGCGGAACGGTTTGTGTGCTTGGCTTGGGTAGCGATCCAACTCCTGTCCTATTTAAAGAACTAATTTGGAAAGAAGCCAAAATCGTTTCGTCGCGCGTGAGTCACGGCGAGTTTGCCGAAGCCATTGAACACCTGAAAAATGGCCGTTTAAAACCCGAAGCCTTGATCTCGAAAAAACTTCATGGTTCGCAAACGCAGCTTGGCTTTGAATTGCTTGATGAAAATCCGGCCGAGAACATTAAAATTTTACTCGATTTCCGCTCATAATTGCAGATCATGAATAAACAAGAGATTATTGAAAAGGCTCTTTCCCGTTTCGACGAAGGTTATGCCTGCTCGCAGTCGATTCTTCTGGCTTTTTCAGATGAATTTAAACTTGATGAACGAACCGCCAAATTAATTTCGGCTAACTTTGGAGGTGGCATGGGCCGTTTGCGCGAAAAATGCGGTGCATTGACTGGCGGATTTATGGTTCTTGGCCTGAAATACGGAAACACTGAACCAAAGGATTTGGATACAAAATTAGCTTCATACAAAAAAGTCAGGATATTGAACAAACAGATGCTGAACATTTATGAATCAGCCGATTGTGCCGACATATTAAAAAAACATGCCTCCGAACAGGAAGTAAACGACCGGAAACACCACAAAATTATTTGCCGGGAGATTGTTGGCAACGTTTCAGGCATGGTTTACGACTTGCTTCAGACTGAAAACAAATAGCATTATGGAATACATAAAAACCCTGGACACCGAATTATTCCTTTTCCTGAACGGTTGTCACAACGCGTTTTTCGACCCGATCATGTACTGGCTTAGCGATAAGCTAGTGTGGTTACCCATGTACCTGCTGATTGTTTTCCTGATTATCCGGCGATACAAAATGCAGGGAGTCCTGATGCTGATCTTTATCGCTGTTACCATTGCTTTATGCGACCAAACCGCTTCGGGATTATTAAAAAACACTGTTCAGCGATTACGTCCGTCGCACGATCCGTCGATAATGAATCTGGTTCATCTTAGTAAAGCTGGCCCGGGAGGTTTGTATGGTTACGCATCATCGCACGCTGCTAACGTTTTCGGACTGGCAACTTTCCTTTTCTTTGCACTCGATCAAAAATTCAGGATATTAAAATATTGGATGTTTGCATGGGCTGCACTGGTGGCCTACAGCCGGATTTACAACGGCGTGCATTACCCTGGCGATGTTATTACCGGCGTTCTTATCGGGATTGGTTACGGTTACCTTTTGGCAAAAGCATACCAATCATTAATACGTTACATCGAACATAAACAATCAACGAGTTAGCAAATCTGATGAAGAACACAATAAAAGTAATCGGGTTCGACGCCGACGACACACTGTGGGTGAATGAGCCCTTTTTTCAAGATGTAGAAAAGAAATTCTGCCAAATATTAAAGCCCTATATTTCTGAAGCTGAAACATCGAAAGTCTTGTTTCAAACCGAAATGCAAAACCTCGAAATATATGGGTATGGGGCTAAAGGCTTTATATTATCGATGATAGAAACTTCAATCCGTGTAACTGAAGGCAAAATAACTTCTGCCGAAATCAACCAGATTATTGACATTGGGAAAACACTACTCGAAATGCCGATTGAATTGCTTGATGGAGTTGAAAATGTTCTGCAACTACTTCAGGGAAAATATAAACTGATATTGGCTACTAAAGGCGATCTACTCGATCAGGAAAGAAAACTAAAAAAATCAGGACTGATTGGCTATTTCCACCACATTGAGATAATGAGCGACAAGCACGAAAATAACTACCGGAAGCTCCTCGCCCACCTCGACATTGAGCCCCACGAATTTCTAATGATAGGGAACTCGGTAAAGTCGGATATTTTGCCGGTAATGAATATTGGCGCCATGGCAGTTCACGTGCCGTTTGAAGTGACCTGGCAACACGAGAAACATCACGAATCCACTGAAAAGCATTCGTTTGTTACCATACCTGAAATTTCGAAAATACTGGAACTTTTATAAAACTACCAACACATGAACGAGAAAACATACAGTCTGGCAAAAATGATCGACCACTCGATCCTTCATCCAACATTAACTGACGAAGATTTGAGGCGCGAATGTGCTGTTGCCGTTAAATACGATGTAGCATCTGTTTGTGTTAAACCTTATGGAGTAAAGCAGGCTGTTGACTTACTTAAAGATAGCGATGTTCTTGTTGGTTGCGTGATTGGTTTTCCGGCAGGAAACTCAACTATTGAGGTGAAGGTTTTTGAAGCAGAACAAGCTTGCGAAGATGGTGCTGTTGAAATTGATATGGTCATCAATATTGGCAAAGCCTTACAGAGAGATTGGGAATACATTACCAGAGAGATCAAATCGGTGACAGACGCTTGCCATAAACGCGGAGCAATTGTTAAGGTCATATTTGAAACTGATTATGTAACCAGAGAAGCCGATATTGTAAAGCTTTGCCAGATTTGTACTGAAGTTGGAGCCGACTATGTAAAAACTTCGTCAGGCTTCGGATTTGTGAAACAGCCCAATGACGATTATAACTACAAAGGAGCAACAATTCCGGTTTTGGAGCTGATGAAAAAAAGCGTCGGACCCAAAGTGAAAATTAAAGCCGCAGGAGGTGTGCGAACACTCGACCAACTGCTTGCTGTTCAGGCCGCAGGATGCTCGCGTTGTGGAGCAACTGCAACCACTGCCATTATGGAGGATGCATTTATACGTTTTGGAAAATAATAGCGACTAGAATTCCCTGTTTTGGCACGAAATATGTAAACTGGCAATAACATTCAAAACAGAAAACAATGAAAACTTCAGGAATTTGGATTGCCTCAATTGCTTTTATTATTAGTTTCGGTATTGGCGCTTTGCTTATCGGACGGTCGTTACAGCGCTTTAAAACCGAAGACCGCAGTGTAAGTGTCAAAGGGTTTTCGGAACGAGAAGTAAAAGCCGATCTGGCTGTCTGGATCATTCAAACCCGTATGGCCAACAACGACCTGATGGAAGGAAGCAAAGCTATTGATGCGGCCAAAAACAAGGTCATCGATTTCCTGATTCAGAATCAGATCAAACAGGAAGAAATTATTGTAGAAGGAATTAATGTCATTGACAAAAAAGCCCAGCAATACGACAACTTTCAACAGGGAAATGCTTTTCGCTACCTGATTACTCAAAACTTTCAGATCAGGAGCAACAATGTTGACCTGATTCAGAAAGTGAGCCGGATGACCGGCGAATTGCTTCAGGTAGGTGTTTTTCTGTCGAACAGTGATTACGGCAATCCGTTACAGTTTTATTTCACCAAACTGAACGACATTAAACCGGAAATGATTACCGAAGCTACGCAAAACGCAAGAAAAGCTGCCGAACAATTTGCCACTGAAAACAATTCAAAACTTGGTCAGCTAAAAAAGGCTACGCAGGGACTCTTTACAATTGTCGATCGCACGGCCTCGCTTTCTGGTGGTGAAGGTGGCTATGCCTCCGGAACCAACGATTTATTCAAGAAAGTGAGAGTTGTAATTTCAGCCGAATATTCGATCGATTAGCACCTGTTTTTAAGCCTTTTCGACATATAGCTGGGCTGCTTCAACGCGTACAACAATTATTTCCGAGCCTTTGTCAATCATACCCGAAACGGCTATTGCATCGTGAATCTGTCCATCGATATTTACTTTTCCTGAAGGGCGCAAAACGGTTACACTAACTCCCGGTTTCCCCTTCAGCTGAAGTAATTCTGAGTCAACACCCAGGAATCCACGTTCTGTACTCATTACTTCTTTGAGCGAAAGATGGGCAAATCGGCCGGTTTCGGCGGTAAACATTTTCTGACCCAGGTAAAATGCCAGACCAATTCCGCAAATTGTACCAATAAAAACAGTTAAAACCGCTATCAGCAAATCGTTGCTGTTTACTTCGTCAAACGAAAAATTGACATTTTTGACAAGGCTCAGTACCAATCCTGAAAAGGCAAGCGTAATCCCCGAAATGCCCGTAATTCCGAACCCCGGGACCACAAAAATTTCGAGTGCAATAAGGATAAGGCCAATCACAAAAATCAGGATTTCCCAATTAGCTGCTAATCCTTCAAGGTATAATGGCGAAAAATACAGAACTGCTCCTACTATAGCAACTACTAAAGCGAACCCAATGCCAGGCGATTGCATTTCGAAATATATGCCGCCCAGAATCATCATGATCAAAATGCCCGAAACTATTGGGTTGATCATAAACCCAATAAATTTCTCGATAGCAGATGGCTTATATTCTACAATTCTTGCATTTTCCATCTTTTCTTTTTTCAGCACATCGTTAACTGTTTCGCAAATCCCCTCGCAATAACCGTTCTTCTGCGCTTCCAAAGGAGTAAAAGTTAAAATCTTTCCCGAATCAATTACATTCGGAATGTAAACACGCTCATCAACCATTGCTTCAGCAATTATGGGGTCGCGCGTCCAGCGATAAGTTGTATCCTGTCCACTAATAATCGTGTCTTTCCCATGCGCTTCGGCTGTTGCCCGCATCGTTGCCCGCATATACGACTGGTATTTATCAGGCATTTTCTCGCCCGTTTGATTTACAACAGTAGCCGCACCCAAAGAGGCTCCAGTTCGCATGTAAATTCGGTCGCAGGCAATGGAAATAAGCGCACCGGCCGATGCAGCATTATTATCGACAAAAACCACAACTGGAATTTGGCTGTGCAATATGCGGGTGCGAATCGAATCGGCATCAACAACTGTACCTCCATAGGTATTCATGTGTATCAGGAATAAATCGGCTTTCATACTGTCGGCTTCTGCAAAAGCCTGCCTGGTCTGTCGCCAGATTGCCGGAGCAATGTTTTCCTTGATGTTGAACTTATAAACAAGCTTTTGCTTGGGTTGCGTCTCATTCTTCTTCGGAATTCCGGACTGAGCAAACGATCCGCACAAACCGAACAACAGACTAATAATGAGGAGTATAAATAGTTTTTTCTCAGAAATAACAAACAAAAATTTCATAATTGAACTTTAATTTAATTTAAAATCACATCCCGCGTTGAGGAACTTTCACCAATTGGTCGAGGTTATAGCCACGCTTCCGGGCTTTTTCGAGCAGCATCTCGTAAACTTCCGGAGCCATTTGCGGAGTCCGGCACAAAATCCAGAAATATTTCGGGGTCGAACTTCCAATCATTACATACTGGTAGTTTTCGTCCAGCTCAAGAACATAATAATCACCATAAAAAATCCAAAAGAAGGAAACTTTCAGCTTTCCGGGATCAGCTTTATCAGGAATCTTTGCCTTTCCCTCTGCTACAGAAAGTTCGCCATCGATCGAATTTTTGTATCCCTGGTTAATCACCCTGATTTTTCCATCATCACGCATACTGTATGTCGCTGTAACACCGACCAGATTTTTCTCAAATGAATGCGGGAAACGTGCAATTTCGTACCAGGTTCCGAGGTAACGGTTCAAATCAAGTGTTTTAACTGTAGTTTTATCAATCATCTGATTTGAAGTACCTGAACAACCTAACAATGATAAAAAAACAAGTACCGGCAACAGGTGTTTTCCTTTCATAAGTTTTGTTTGTGTTTTCCCAAATTTACTTAATAAAAAGATTGACCCATAAGAAAGTGAAAAATAAACTGAAAACTTTCAGTTTCAATTGTTTATTTGACGAGCGAATTCGGGCATGGCAATGAATAACATTACCTCTTCTCAATCACAATTTTTCCTACCTTTACGGCTCGAAAAAAATCAAAATATGGAATTGAATTTACTCACAGCTATATCGCCAATTGATGGCCGTTACCGTTCGAAAGTAGAAAACCTTCAGCTTTATTTTTCAGAATTTGCACTAATCAGATACCGCGTACTGGTTGAAGTTGAATACTTTATTGCTTTGTGCGAATTGCCGTTGCCTCAACTGGCTTCTTTCGACAAAAACCAGTTCGGTTTGCTGAGAAAAATCGTTGAAAGCTTCTCTGTTGATGATGCCCAACGCATTAAAGACATCGAAAAAATAACCAACCATGATGTAAAAGCTGTCGAGTATTTCCTGAAAGAAGAATTCGATAAACTAGGAATTCAGGCTTTCAAAGAATTTATTCACTTTGGATTGACTTCGCAGGACATTAATAATACAGCTGTACCAAAGTCGATTCACGATGCACTGGACAACGAATATTTCCCGGCCATTAACGATTTGGTTGACAAACTCGATGAAATGGCCGAAGAATGGAAAAACATCCCGATGCTGGCCAAAACCCACGGGCAACCAGCCTCACCTACCAATCTGGGCAAAGAAATCCGCGTATTTTCCGAAAGGCTTAAAATTCAACTCGAGCAACTAAAGAACATTAACTGTGATGCTAAATTTGGCGGAGCAACCGGTAATTTCAATGCACACCAGATAGCCTATCCCGAAATCAGTTGGAAGGCTTTTGGAAACCATTTTCTGAAGAAATATTTGGGTCTGGAGCGTGCACAATACACCACTCAGATTGCCAATTACGACAACCATGCGGCCATTTTTGATGCCATGAAACGCGTGAATAACATCATTATGGACCTGAACCGCGACATGTGGACCTACATTTCGATGGAATATTTCAAACAGAGAATCAAAGCCGGCGAAGTGGGATCTTCGGCCATGCCTCATAAAGTAAACCCTATCGATTTCGAAAATTCGGAAGGAAATATCGGTCTGGCTAATGCAATTTTTGAGCATCTGGCCAATAAATTACCAGTTTCGCGTCTGCAACGCGACCTTACCGATTCAACCGTTCTGCGTAACATAGGCGTTCCGTTTGCTCATACCCTTATTTCAGTAAATTCTACCATGCGCGGGCTTAACAAACTGCTTATCAATACCGACGCAATTGAGGCTGATCTGGAAAAAAACTGGCCCGTGGTTGCCGAAGCCATTCAAACAATTTTGCGCCGCGAAGGTTATCCAAATCCTTACGAAGCCCTGCGTAATTTAACCCGCGTAAACCGCAAAATTGATCAGCAGGCCATTCATGAGTTTATTGATACACTCGAAATCTCAGATTCGTTGAAAGCCGAACTGAAAAAGATTACACCACAGAATTACACCGGAATATTTTAGTACAATAAAACATTCATTTTTAAAGTTTTATTACTCAGACACATCGAACAAGGACATCCATGAAGGATTTTTTCAAAATTTTAAAACGGTTCATTCCGCCCTATAAACGGGAATTGGCTCTCAACTTTCTGTTCAACCTTTTATCAGCAATATTCACAGTTGTTTCTGTAACAACACTGATTCCAATCCTTCAAATCCTTTTCGATTCAACAAGAGATGTTTCGGTATTGCAACCATGGAGCATGTCAACCGATGTATTGACGAATAACGTTTACTATTACATTACAGTCTTCAAACTCGAGCATGGACAAGGGTTAACCCTATTATTCATTGGTATTTTCACAATTATTACAACCACGTTTAAAGTAGGCTTCTATTATCTTGGAGCCTATCAGGCTGTTTACATCCGGAATGGCGTTGTGAAAGACATCCGCGAGCAAATCTATAGTAAAATACTGCGACTAGCATTGCCATTCTTCTCCGAAGAGCGCAAAGGCGACATCATTTCGCGCATCACCGGCGACGTTACTGAAGTGGAAAACTCCATCATGTCGTCACTCGATATGTTCCTGAAAAATCCCGTCATCATCGTTGTTTTGCTCGCCTCAATGCTGATCATGAGCCCGACAATGACGCTGTTTATTTTCCTGGTGTTGCCAATCGCTGGCATCGCTATTGGCCGCGTAGGAAAATCGCTCAAAAAAGTATCGCGCGAAGGACAGGATAAAATGGGAATGATTCTGACTGTTGTTGAGGAAACTCTTGGTGGCTTGCGCATCATTAAAGCCTTCAATGCTGAAAAGAAAATGAATGCACGTTTTGACGAAGAACTGCACGATTACCGCCGGATTATGAACCGGCTGATGCGTCGGCGCGAGCTGGCACACCCATTAAGCGAATTACTCGGTACAATCGTCATCATCATTGTGGTTTGGTTTGGCGGAACACTTATCCTTAGTAAAAACAGCGAACTTTCCGGACCAGAATTTATTGCCTATATCGCTATCTTCTACCAAATCATTAATCCGGCAAAAGCCTTTACTCAAGCACTTTACAGCATACAAAAAGGTTTGGCATCAATGGACCGTATCGATAAAGTTCTTTTAGCTGATGTAACTATTCCGGAAAAAGCTGATGCTCAAAAGATCGCCACGCTGAAAAACTCAATCGAATACCGGAATGTAACATTTGCTTACGACGAGAAAATTGTTCTGAACAATGTTTCGCTTACCATAGAAAAAGGCAAAACCATTGCTTTGGTTGGTCAATCGGGAAGCGGGAAAACCACATTTGTCGATTTATTGCCTCGTTTTTACGATGTGATTGGGGGACAAATTCTGATTGACGGCATTGACATTCGGGACTTAAAATTACACGATTTGCGCGATTTGATGGGTAATGTCAATCAGGAAGCCATTTTGTTTAACGATACCATTTACAATAACATTGCTTTTGGTGTTGAAAATACCAGTATGCCTGAAGTGATTGCAGCAGCCAAAGTTGCCAACGCTCACGATTTCATTATTGAAACCGAGAATGGATACGATACGGTTATTGGCGATCGCGGAAGTAAACTTTCAGGAGGTCAGCGGCAACGTTTGAGCATTGCCCGTGCAATTCTGAAAAACCCGCCGGTACTGATTCTCGACGAAGCAACCTCAGCATTGGACACTGAATCGGAGCGCCTGGTTCAAAATGCACTCGAGAACCTGATGAAAAACCGCACCTCTGTTGTCATTGCTCACCGGTTATCGACCGTACGTAATGCCGACCTGATATGTGTATTCCACGAAGGCGAAATTATTGAACGCGGCACCCACGACGAACTGATAAAACTGGACGGCCGCTATAAACGTCTGCACAGTCTGCAAATGTTCTAAACAACTTATATTCAAAGGATCCGATCTTTATGGAAGAACGGATCCTTTATTCCTGCTCATTCATCTAAAAAATTTAAATCACTTTTAATATTTTATTACATTTACCCCGCATGAAAAATCATGGGGCGAACAGAACTGGCGCGGATTTCAGGAGGTTTTTCTGATTAAGTTTTTTTTTCAGAAGCTGTCAATCCAAATCTGTTTGCTTTGTTTTTTTCGGAAATTAGTTTTTCAGAAGCAAAAAATGAGTAAAATGCCTCCATTGGAGCATTAAAAATGAGTATAAACACACAATTAATTTTTCCTTAATGAGAAAATGGCGTATTGAAGACTCGGCTGAACTCTACAACATCAATGGTTGGGGGATCAACTTTTTTTCTATCAATGAAAAAGGTCACGTAACCGTAACTCCTAAAAAGAACGGGATACAGGTCGACCTTCACGAATTGGTTGAAGAACTTCAGCTTCGGGATGTTTCAGCACCAATGCTGCTTCGCTTCCCTGACATTCTGGACAACCGGATTGAAAAAATGGCTAGTTGCTTTAAAACTGCGGCCGAAGAGTATGAATACAAAGCCCAAAATTTTATCATTTACCCCATCAAGGTAAACCAAATGCGTCCGGTCGTTGAAGAAATTGTTGGACATGGCAAGAAATTCAACATTGGACTGGAAGCAGGTTCGAAACCCGAATTGCATGCTGTAATTGCCATCAACACCGACAACGATTCGCTGATTGTATGCAATGGCTACAAAGATGAGGATTACATCGAGCTGGCACTTCTTGCCCAAAAGATGGGACGCCGCATTTACCTGGTTGTTGAGAAGCTGAACGAGTTAAAATTGATCATTAAAGTTGCGAATAGACTTCGTGTCAAGCCAAATCTCGGTATTCGCATCAAGCTTGCAAGCTCAGGAAGTGGCAAATGGGAAGACTCGGGTGGCGACGCCAGCAAGTTCGGTTTAACTTCAAGTGAACTGCTCGAAGCCCTTGACATTCTGGAGAAAAAAGAAATGAAAGATTGCCTGAAACTGGTGCATTTTCACATCGGAAGTCAGGTTACTAAAATACGTCGTATCAAAATTGCAATGCGCGAAGCATCACAATTCTATGTGCAGTTATACCTGAAAGGTTTTAACGTAGAATTCGTGGATATTGGTGGTGGTTTAGGCGTTGATTACGACGGCACCCGCTCGTCGAGCAGCGAAAGCAGTGTGAATTACAGCATTCAGGAGTACGTGAACGATGCCATTGCAACAATGGTTGACGCCAGCGATAAAAATAATATTCCCCACCCCAACATCATTACCGAATCAGGTCGTTCGTTAACAGCGCACCATTCCGTTCTGATTTTTGAGGTGCTCGAAACGGCAACACTTCCGACCATGAGCGAAGAAGAACAGCCGCAGGAGGACGACCACGAACTGGTTAAAGAATTATTCTCGTTATGGGAACAGATCAACCAGCCGCGCATGCTTGAAACCTGGCACGATTCTCAGCAGATACGGGAAGAAGCGCTCGATTTATTCAGCCTCGGCATGCTCGATCTGAAAACCCGTGCGCAGATTGAACGCTTGTTTTGGTCAATCACACGGGAAATCCATCAGATGACCAGTGAACTGAAACATATTCCTGAAGAATTACTTTATTTACCCAAGTTATTATCGGACAAATACTTTTGTAACTTCTCACTGTTTCAGTCGTTACCCGACTCGTGGGCCATTGATCAGATTTTCCCGATCATCCCGATACAGCGCCTGGATGAAAAGCCGGAACGTTCGGCCACACTTCAGGACATTACCTGCGACTCCGATGGTAAAATCGACAACTTCATATCTACCCGGAATTTCTCGTATTACCTGCCTGTTCACTCATTGAAAAACAGAGAACCATATTATATCGGTGTATTTTTAGTTGGCGCCTACCAGGAAATTCTGGGCGATTTGCACAACCTGTTTGGTGATACCAATGCCGTACATATTTCGGTAAATGACAAAGGATACAGCATCGACCAAATAATTGACGGAGAAACGGTTGCTGAAGTTCTTGACTACGTTCAGTACAACGCCAAGAAATTGGTTCGCACCGTTGAAACATGGGTTACAACCTCGGTTAAATCGGGAATCATCTCGGCTGAAGAAGGAAAAGAATTTTTATCGAACTACCGCTCAGGACTGTACGGATATACTTATCTGGAATAAGCGTATTAACTCATAATTTACTGAAAGGCAAATACTTTAATACTGTACTTGCCTTTCTTTTTGCTCATATTTTCTTACTCGGGGTACTTTGAAAAAAGGTAATAATCTTTCACTAACCGGTCTTTAGTGCTCTTTTTGTAGTGTAGATTAATCCGATACAACTTTTTGATGTTAAATTGAGAAGATAGTCCTTTCACCATCAATGAGTCTTTCATATCTACCATCAGTCCAAACTGCTTTTCTTCAGGAAAGGATATCTGATCTCCTGTTTGTTCAAGTATCGGAACAGGTTTGCCAAAATCCCATACAATCTCTGGAGCTACGGCGGATAAGCTGTATGTCTTTATTTGATAATCTTTTTCAAAATTCAGCGCAAAACTCGCTGATGCATAATTTGGATTATTAACCACCTCTTTATAAAGCGACGTAAGCCCAATAACCACAGCTGCAAAAAGAACAATCATTGAATAAAAAATAGCGTTGAAATCCTTACGCAACAACCCTTTGACAATAAAAACAGCACATCCAACCATTAAAACGGAAGAAAAAATTCCAACAAAAAGGTGAGAATACAGTTTTTCCTGCAGCATAAAAATCAAAGCAAAAGAATAAGCAAAGCCAATCAAGGCAATTAGTCCCGAAGAAAAATAAACCGGAATCTTTTCCCATTTCGTCATGCGATCCTTAAAGCTGTGAATCAAATAGTCGATGTAAAAACCTGTAGTTAAAGCCAGAGGAATGAGTACCGGAACCAAATACCTCACCTTCTTCTCAGGAATAGCGGAAAGAAAAACCAATGCCAATAAAGTCCAGAAGAATGCAAAGCGATATGCTTTCAGGTCATTTATGCGGGTTTTCAGGTATGGATAAATTAGGGAGATCAGGGAGAGAATAGCCCACAATCCACTTTGCAAAAAGAAACTCCAGTAATAGTAAAACGGTTTTACCTCGTACCCTGACCAATTGGCTGTTTCGCGGGATGCAATGGTTTGAAAGGCCACCGGATCCTTTATACGAACATAAATATACCACGACGAGCTTATTACTAATCCGGAAAGAAGCATTCCGATAAAATAAATCCATTTTTTCCGGAGAGGGATATGGTATACAATTCCATAACTTATCAGAAACGGAAGCAGCAGAGCATAAAACGAAACCGGCCCTTTACTCAAAATTGAAAAGCCAAGAAATAAGCCGGCCAGTAAACTGTTTCTCCATTGGTGGGTGTCATCCTGAAATAGTTTCCAAAGAAACAATATACACACCATCATAAAGCTGTGCGTATACATATCCCACTGGTTATCGCGTCCGGCAAAAAACACATAAAAAGAGGTTATCAGGATCAAACCATTTTGCAGCGCCTGTTTTGATCCGAGCACCAGTTTCCTGGAAAAGAAATAAAATGCAAAAACGAGTAAAATGGTAATTAATACAACCGGCAATCGCATGGCAAAAAGCGAATCGAAACCTAAAACAGTTCCTGAGATGGCAGTCAGCCATGTTGGAAGCGGCGGTTTTTCATATCGGGGCTGGTTGTTTAAAGTAGTCAGTAAATATTCTTGGTTTTGAACCATTTCACGCGCCGATACAAAGTTACGGGCTTCCATGATATTCACTTCAATCTTGTTGAGCCCAGTTAACAACAATACGGCGCAAAAAAGAAACAAGAAAACGGAATTTCTGAATGATTGTGAATTAGTTACCATATTTCTTCATTATAATCATATTTCTGGAATAGATAATGATTCCTGAAAGATGACCAACAAAAAGTACCGGATCGCGCCGGAATATAGCATAGATAAAGATGAGCAGGGAGCCAATAAGGCTTAAAAGCCAAAATCCCATAGGAAGCAACGATTCCTGTTTCGATTCGGAGTAAAGCCACTGATATACAAACCGAAGCGTAAACAGCACCTGTGAAACAATGCCTAAAACCATCAAAAACAAAGGGATATCCTCGTTACTAAACAGGTTTACACGATCGAGCACATTGTTATTATAGCCATAAATGAGTATGATTACCGGGAAGAAATAGATGAGAACACGCAGCCAGCGTGGCTTTTTTTCCCACTCGTGCTCCAACTGAATATTCCTCACATAAATGTAATAGGTAATGACCTGTCCTAGCATAATGGCAAAATCGTCGCGCAGATAACCATAAATAAACAACAGGCAGGATGCAAACAGGCTGATTTCCCAGAACAAATTGGGCGTAAGAACTTTCTTGTGCTTTTCAGAAATGATCCATTGTAAAAAAATGCGGCTTGAGAATAATCCCTGCGCCAAAAATCCAAGTCCAAAAACAAACCAATGGGTCATAAATGCTAGAGTTTTGATTCTGCAATTCCGTAATTTATATATTTCTTTTTCATCCAGAGATAAGCAAAACAGTCCATGAGTGGTCCGAACAACCGATTCCAAAGATTATACTTTGATTTTCCGGCAACCCTTGGAAAATGCTGCACCGGAACCTGAAATATCCGCCCGTTCTGAAGCAAAATCATTGCCGGAAGAAACCTGTGGAGCCCGTTAAACATGGGAATTCGCTTTGCCATATCGGTTTTGATGATTTTAAGCGGACAACCGGTATCATCCATGCCATCGTGCGTGAATGCTCTGCGTATTCCGTTAGCAATCAACGACGAAAGGTTTTTCACAAATGAATCCTTACGGTTACTTCTAACTCCGGTAATTAAATCATACTTATCCGTAAGTCCCAGAAGGATATTAAAATCATCAGGAGAAGTTTGCAAATCGGCATCAATATATCCGCTCCAAGGCGTATCTGAATAATCGAATCCTGCTTTTATGGCGGCACTCAAACCATAATTTCGGTCAAAAGAACAATAGGTAAACGAAGCTGATCGGGTACAAATTTCTTTAATTTTAGCTAAGCTACCATCTTTCGATCCATCATTCACAAACAATACCTTCGTCTTTTTCACAGCCGATTTCATAAACTCATTCATCTGAATGTATACCCTTTCCAGGTTATCTTCCTCATTGTAAACCGGAATGATTACGGTTAATTCAAAATCCATATTTTGTTGTTTTAAATATTCCTTTTAACAAACGCAGCGGCGTTTTTAACCATCTCTTCAACGCTATTCGGGCCTGGAAAAGCAAACGTGTAAGGGTCATTGCATTTAGTATTTCCAGATCGTTGGCTCCCGAAGCACGCGCATATTCGGCCGCGACAATACCCATTCCTTCAACCGGAATGGCCATACGGTTCAGGTTTTTCATCCCTTTCCGGAATGAATAGACAGAAGTTTTAAGCCGGTTATTGTCAATCAGCGAAAAATCGTATTGATTATCGACTTTTGAGTACAAAACATTATTTATTGAATAGTCGTGGTGAAATACTCCAGCTTTATGAATCTTATAGGTAAACCGGGCAAATGCTTTCAGCCCTTCTTCCGACTCAGAAATTGGTAACGACAGCATATCTTTCAATGGTTTATAGCTCGAATATAAACTTATGTAATACGACTTATGCAACATTCCAAACTTGTAGCAATTAATGTAAGCTACATTTTCCGGAGAACTTATTCCCAGCCCTAACAGCCATTCAGTGTGTTCGTAGGCCCGACGAGCTTTAGATTTTCGTATCGTTGCATAAATATAACGATTTGCAAGCGTTAATTTTTTAAAATATTTAACCGCCAGCACCTGTCCGTTAAAATTTATCACACGGACATCGTTTCGACCCCGATAGATTTCAGTTCCAAGCGATTCGAACCGCTCTGGCAAACCACTGAAATATTCGGAAAGAAATCGAAACTTGTCGTTGATATAGATTTCTGTTTTCATGTTTAACATGTCTATAATTCTGAACGTTTTAAAATACTTTTTACCGAAAACTGCACAACTTCATGGCTTATTGGTGCAATTCAGCAAACTATGCTTTCATTAAAAACAATTAACCAATTGAACTAATCAATTGATTAATTTAAAGATAAAATTTTTAAACCTTAATGGCTTTAATAATAAAATCGGCTACTTCAGTTTTCCGGTCTTCAATGACCAGATCGAAAACTGAATTATCGCAATCGTTTACCTGGTAAGCCATTGGCTTAATAATTGCCGGAAAAACGCACAACGAGATAATATTGAGCAGCAGCGAAAGAGCCGATATTTGTCGAATTGTTCCTCTTTCATACTCTTTTTCAAGTTGATCGGAGAACGTACGAAAAACAGTTAAAAAGCTCATATTCTTCAACATTCGTTTTCCAATCCATTCGGGATTCCGAATTACTTCGCCCATCAGAAACTGCGGCAGATAAGGCTTTTCACTAAAAAATGTGATGTATTCGCGAACAATGGTCCTTATTTTTTCAAATATGTCCAACTCTTCATTGGTTAACACAGTCACAATTTTCTCGACCAGAAGCCGAAAAGCTTCATCAAGAATCATGAAAAAGAGATTTTCCTTCGACCTGAAATAGTAATGCACCATGGCCATGTTAATATTGGCCCGAGCAGCAATATCACGCATAGTCGCTTCTTTATAGCCTTTCTCCTGAAAAACCAATCGCGCCGCCTCAATAATGTCCTGTTCGGTATTTCGGTCTTTTTTCATTTTTTAAATGAATGATTTAATCAATTGATTAATTAAACAAATGTAAAACTATTTTGCCACACAATATCAATGATTTTGATTATCCGGTAGTTTTTAATTTAACGTTAACTCACTTGCTAGCCTGAGATTTTGAGCCTTCTTCGCTCTGCATAATCAGAATGGCAAAAAACATTACAACTGCAACCGTAGCTCCACCCCAAAAAGCGCCGCTTAATTGGCCAATGGTATAAAAAATGCCAATAACCAACGGCCCAAATGTTTGTCCAATGCGCAATACCATACTGTTTACCGACATAAAAGCCGCTCTTTCTTTAATCGACGCATAGCCTACAAGCAGGTTTTGAATAGATGGAACCAGTAACCCATGGCCTAACCCAAAAACAATTACAGATAAGACAACCTGAAACCAACTGTGGCTAAAAACCAATAAAATCATCGACAGGAAATAAAAAACTGAACCGAATAGAAGAACTGACTTTGATGGTAAAAGCTTGTTAATACGTCCTAACTGAGAAGATGTGCTTGCTGTAACCAGCGACATAACCGACATCACCAACCCAATGTGGATAGAACTCGCTTCAAGCCTGTTGGCCAGCATTACTGGAAAATAAGTAAGGTAGGAGCCATAAAGCAGAATAAAAACCAATGCATTTACAAGGAAAAGTCCCCAAACACTTCGCTGATTAATGTTTTTCCAGATTCGGCGAAAATACTCACCAATCCCCTGATGATCTTTGGGCTCCGGATTATTTAAGCCATAAAGGACAAAGAAGCCCAGAGGAATAGACAGTAATGGCAAATAAAATACATAACGCCATCCGAACGCAGCAATAAATCCGCCCAAAGCGGGGTATGCAGCAGTACCGATGCTCAAAATACTTGCATTGTAGCCCATCAGTGCCGTACGTTTTTCTCCAGAATACAAATCACCAATGAGCGTAATATTAATGCTGGAAAGGCCTGCTGCACCAATTCCTTCAATAAAAAGAAAGAAAAGCAGCGAATGAAAATCGTTCATAAACGAACAAATAAAGCCCGCAATGCCAAATAAAAAAAGTGAAGGAATCAACACCAGTTTACGGCCATATCGATCGGCCAGAATACCTGTTACCGGCGTCAGAAATATTCCGGGAAGAGTAAAGGCCGCAATGAGTAAACCGACTTCCTGCGTTGAGATTCCAAAGTATTTGATAATCCCCGGAAAAGCCGGAGTAATGCTCGAAATGCCCATTACAGCGACCAGAGTTACCCCGAAAATAATGATCGTGTTTTTCTCAATACCAAAGGAAGTTTTGCTGCCCATTGTTGTTGGTTTTATTGCTTGTGAAATTAGCAAACAAACCAGCAAAACAGAAACAATTCAGTCAAAAGCTTTATTTACAAATTTTGCCTGCGCTTGATCTCCTGAATTACTTTTTTACGCAGTTCAGCCTCTGTTTGGTAGAGTTTTATAATTTGTTGCGGAGCTAGCACTTGCTTAAATTCATGGTAATACTTTTCCCGAATCTGCACCAGACGCTTGGCGGCATCAATCTGGTTAACAATTAACAGGTCGGCTTCTGTTGCCGAAAGACTATCGGAATCAACTTTCAAGAGACGCCCCATCTTGCGAAAATCGATTGAAGTCACTTCCTGCTCGTACCGCACGTAAACAGGACTAAACCGATCGAAAGTAGCCTGATCGAGCTTAAGGCTGGCTTTTATCTCGCGTAATTTTGCCTGGGTAATGCGTTCGCGTAATCTCGGGAACCGGTCAAAGTTTTGCGATTCAGCATTCAGACCAGCAACTAACGCTGCTACAAAAAGCACTACTGCAACTATATTTTTCATTTTTTCGTTTTTTATTGTTCAAATTCTCCTGAGAACGGATCAGTCTTTATCATTGCAGCCATCTGAAGTAGTTCCTCTTCAGTTAAATCAGCTAGAATTTCATCCATATTTTCACTCGGAACTTCTTTTACAACTGCCGACTGTACTTTTTCCTGGCTGATTACTTTTTTTGCCGGAAGAGTGTCAACCGAAGGTTGAACAACCTCAGTTCCGACAATTGGTTGAACTGCCGATTTACTATCCTGAACCACAATTTGAGTTTCAGGTTTAACATCCCTATTCAGTATGAAATATCCTAGAAATCCAACTGCAGCAAGCGAAGCCGCAACAGCTACCGATCGCCACAAATAGATTGTATGCTGCGATTTCCGATCACGCATTTTAACTTCATACAGCGTTTTGCGGGCCACATTTTCAAAAAAATCATCAGGCGCCTTATATGGCATCTTCTTCCCTATCCCCTTAAATTCGTCGATCGGTTCCATACTTCGTACTTTTAAAATTCAGGCATGTTCTATCAAATATTGTTTAATCTTTTCGCTGGCATAATGGTAATTGGTTTTCAGAGTATTCACCGAAGAATCAGTAATCTGACTGATTTCTTCGTAGCTCAGTTCGTCGTAATAGCGCAGGTTAAAAACAACCTTTTGCTTTTCTGGAAGTTGTAAAATGGCCTGTTGAAATTTTACCAGCATCACTTCATCGTTGTCGGTATCGCTACCTGAAAAATCGCTGAGCATTTTTTCAGTAATCGCTTCAGCCTTCTTCAACCAGTTTTTGTTCTTCCTGAAATGCTTAGTGCATTCATTGGTGGCAATCCGGTAAAGCCAGGTAAAAATCCGGCTTTCTCCTTTAAACGAATCGGCAAACCGATACACATTGATGAACGTTTCCTGCAAAATATCCTCCGCGTCCTCGTGTGAAACCACCAACCTGCGAATGTGCCAGTACAAAGGCTTTTGGTAAGTTCCTATCAGTTGCAAAAAAACCTTGTCCTTTGTGGACGGATCTTTCATCATCGCGAGCAAATAGCTATCTGTAGTCTTGTTCATCTATCAATTCAGGAATTGACTGGTTTACGGTTTGGATGCTAAAACTACTAAAAGGTTAAATCGGCACCTGATTTTTTTTGAGAAAATAGAATTCAAAAAAAATTGCAACGCAGATTTAACTTCTATCCGGAATGAGCTTCTTAAGTGTATATCAATCATTTTAAAAATTCTTAAAACAAACGCCTTATGAAACAATTAAAAATTTTTATCGCAGTAAGCCTGATGTTCATTGGATTTAGCTCTTGTCAGAAAGAAAACCTGGTGGCATCGGAAGACGAAGCAACATTAAGTTTGCAGGAAACACAAGCTGAAGAAGCCGCCGCCGACATTGATGTTCTGGTTGACGAAGCTATTGATTCGAATGCACAACAGCTAAAATCAGCCAGTCTAGCTAACGCTTATTATTTAACCGACTGCCCGGTTATAACAGTTAATAAGAATGCAAATCCGCAGGTAATAACGATCGATTTTGGTACCTCCTGCACAGGTAAAGATGGCAAGGTGCGCTCCGGAAAAATCATTGTTACATCAACATCGTTTACTACGTTTCCATCGGTTAGAGATAAATCGTTCGACAACTACACCGTTGACGGCAAAAAGATTGAAGGTAGTATTTCGAAAACCATCAGTAAGGATCAGGAAAACAACATCCGCACAGCAGTTATTAGCGAGAATATCACCATTACTTTTCCTGATGGTGAAGGAGCAGCTCAACGCGTAGCAAATATCACCCGCCAGTATCAGCGAAATGCCCTGTTGAACCGTAACGATAACCAGATTGTGAGTTGGGGAACTGTTGAATTTACGCGCAGGTCGGGAGTGAAAGTTACCAAAACAATCACCTCAACAGACCCGCTAGTGTTTAAAATGGAATGCCATCACATCGTAAGTGGAACAGTTTCTGTAGTAACGAGCAATAATCGTAGCTGGACAATTAACTATGGAAACGGCGACTGCGATAACCTTGCCACACTTACCATTGGTGATAAAACGAAAGAAATCAGGATTCGATAACAATTAAAGTTCGTAAAACTGAAAGCCAACTTTGCAAAAGGATGGCTTTTTAAATTCAATCAGGAGAATTTAGCAAGAAGAAACAAAAAAATCGATTTCGTTATCGGATTGATTTTGAAAAAGTCAGCCCAAAAAGCCCGATTTTGTTCAGAAAAAATCGGGCTCAGGCTAAAAATTCGTTAGGTAGTGAAAAACTAATTACTATATTTGCAATCGCAAAACGGATACGGGTGTAGCTCAGTTGGTAGAGCATCGGTCTCCAAAACCGAGTGTCGGGCGTTCGAGTCGCTCCTCCCGTGCAAAAGCTGCTCAAAAAGGGCAGCTTTTTTGTTTTAAAGAAAGTCTTTGGTACCTTCGATCCAAATTAGAAATGGTTATGACAGTCGATTTATTTATACCTTGTTTTATCGATCAGATTTATCCTGACACCGCGTTCAATACGGTAAAATTACTTCGCAAAGCCGGACTTGACGTAAATTACAACCCGGAGCAAACCTGCTGCGGACAACCGGCATTCAACAGCGGTTACTGGGACGAAACCAAAACCCTGGCGAAGAAATTCATCCGCGACTTTCCGAACGACAGGCATATCATCAGTCCATCGGCTTCATGTACCGGCTTTATCAAAAATTATTATCCTGACTTGTTTAAAGCCGGGCAAACCGGCTACGAAGATTATCAACGACTGAACCGAAACCTGTTTGAATTGACGGACTACCTGGTGAATCACCTGAAATATACTGATTTTGGTGCTGAGTTTCCGCATAAGGTTTGCTACCACGATGCCTGCACAGCACTGCGCGAATACGGAATCCGTAAGGAACCGCGCCTGTTGCTTTCGAAAGTAAAAGGATTGGAACTCGTTGAAATGGAAGATACCGAAACCTGCTGTGGTTTTGGCGGAACTTTCTCGGCAAAGTTCACTGCTATTTCATCGGCCATGACCGAACAGAAAGTTGAAAACGCGTTGAAGACTGGAGCAGAATACATTGTATCTACCGAGTCATCATGCATCATGAACATTGAAGGATACATCCTGAAAAACAATTTACCCATCAAACCCATTCACATTGCCGACATTTTGGCATCGGGATGGGCTTCGACAGGCTCAGCCACCGCTGAATAAAACATCGTTGCCTGAGCGCGAAGCAGTCGAAGGCAGCTTGAAACTTTGAACTTGAAACTTGAAACTCAATATGGCACAAATAGGAAAACTGAATCATCTGGAAGTTCTGAAAGAGCTCGACTTTGGTATTTATCTCGACGGTGGTGATCTGGGCGAAATCCTGATGCCCAAACGCTATGTTCCTGAAGGAACAATGCTGGGCGATTTTCTGGAAGCCTTCATTTACCTCGACTCGGAAGACCGGCTGATTGCCACTACCGAGAAGCCGCTGGCGCAAGTCGAAGAATTTGCGTTACTCGAAGTCGTTTCGGTAACTCCTGTTGGCGCATTCCTGAACTGGGGCTTACCCAAAGATTTGTTCGTGCCTTTCCGCGAACAGCGCAAACCCATGGAAGTGGGTAAAAAATACCTGGTTTACGTTTACCTCGACACCGATTCAAAACGTATTGCAGCTTCGTCGAAAATTGAAAATTACCTCGACAATATCCCGGTTGATTATGACGAAAACGAAGAAGTCGACCTGATCATTGTTAACGAAACAGATTTGGGTTACAATGCCATCATCGACTACAGCCACCTTGGCGTTTTGTACAAAAACGAAGTCTTTCAGGAACTAAATCCAGGCGATAAGGTTCAGGGATATATCAAAAAAATAAGAACTGACGGAAAAATAGACCTCCGGTTGGATAAAATTGGCTACGAAAAGATCATCTCATTTGTCGATCGTATTATTGTCGAACTGCAAAAGAACAAAGGCTTTTTGCCATTAACCGATAAAAGCTCGCCAGAAGAGATTTACAAGACATTCAAAATCAGCAAAAAGAATTTCAAAGCTGCAATTGGTGCCCTTTATAAAAAGAGATTTATCGCACTGGAGGAAGATGGGCTAAGGCTGATTAAAAATTAACTGGAAATATTTGTCAGATAATTGACTCAAAGCTGACCAATACCTGTCTCTATGCAACCTCAGATTACAATTCTTTCAGCCAAAAAGCTGGTGGGCAACAAATTGAAAATGTCGGTCATTAACGATCGAACAATGGAGCTTTGGCAATCATTTATGCCAAGGCGAAAGGAAATAACAAACGTTGAAAACGACTTTTTATATTCGGTTCAGATTTTTAAATCGGAAAAATATTTCGACCAGTTTTCGCCTGAAATTGAATTTGAAAAGTGGGCCACTGTTGAAGTAGCTGAATTTACCAACATTCCGGAGAACATGGAAATGCTGGAAATTCCGGAAGGTGATTATGCCGTTTTCAACTATAAGGGACCTGCCAATGCTGCACTACCTTTTTTCCAATATATTTTTCAGGATTGGATTCCCGAATCGGAATATTCGGTAGATAATCGTCCGCATTTTGCGCTAATGGGCGAGAAATACAGGGGCAATAATCCCGATTCCGAAGAAGAAATCTGGGTACCAGTAAAAAAGAAAATATCCAATATTGAATAATCAATCTCCAAAGCTCAATTTGGAACTCAAAAAATGAAAGTTTGTATTGCAGAAAAGCCCAGTGTGGCTAAGGAACTGGCACAGATACTTGGCGCCAAAACCCGCCGCGACGGCTACTTCGAAGGAAATGGCTACCAGGTCACGTGGACTTTTGGACATTTATGCACTTTAAAAGAGCCCAACGATTACACCGAACAATGGAAATCATGGAATTTCAGGTCGTTGCCCATGATTCCCCAGAAATTTGGTATCAAGCTTATTGACGACGATGGAGTGAAAAAGCAGTTTGCAACCATCGAAAAACTGATGCAGGCCGCCGAAGAGGTGATCAATTGTGGTGATGCCGGCCAGGAAGGAGAATTGATTCAGCGCTGGGTGATGTCGAAAGCCAAATGCACCGCACCGGTCAAACGTCTGTGGATTTCTTCGTTAACAGAAGAAGCTATCCGCGAAGGGTTTCAGAAATTGCAGGATGGCAAAAAATTTGACAATTTATATGCCGCCGGAAGTGCCCGTGCCATTGGCGACTGGCTTCTTGGGATGAATGCTACCCGGCTGTACACCCTGAAATACGGACAAAACAAGCAGGTACTTTCCATCGGGCGAGTGCAAACTCCTACCCTCGCTATCATCGTCAACCGGCAAAAAGAAATTGATGCCTTCAAGCCTGAACCTTACTTCGAGATAAAGACAATTTACCGGGAAGCTACTTTTTCAGCCGCTTCAGGGAGATTTCAAAACAGGGAAGACGCAGCGCAAGTTCTGGAAGAGATCAGCCGTTTCGAATTGGAAATCGGTAAAATAGAGACAAAAAACTCCATTGAAGCACCATTACGTTTGTTCGACCTCACCTCGCTGCAGGTGGATTGTAACCGCAAATTCAACATGGGTGCCGAGGATACGCTGCGCACCATCCAATCGCTGTACGAGAAAAAACTGACGACTTATCCGCGTGTTGATACAACCTATCTTTCTGAAGATATTTATCCCAAAGTTCCGGGCATCCTGAAAAACCTAAAAGGTTACGAATTTCTGACAGCACCCTTACTTCAGGATAAAATTCGCAAATCGAACAAAGTATTCGATGACAAAAAGATTACCGATCACCATGCCATCATTCCAACCGGCCAAACCCGTATGGATCTGAATCAGCAGGAAAAACAGGTTTTTGATATGGTGACTCGCCGGTTTATTTCGGTATTTTATCCCGACTGTAAAATTGCCAATACAACTGTTGAAGCCAAAGTTGGACCGCATGATTTTAAAGCAACCGGAAAGCAAATTCTATCGCCTGGATGGCGAACCGTGTATATGAACGACAAAAATCCGGTACAAAGCGACGAAAACATTCTGCCTATATTCACAACCGGCGAACATGGTCCGCACGAGCCGGGACTGCTTGAAAAGCAAACTCAGCCACCTAAATACCTGACAGAGGCGACCTTACTTCGCGCTATGGAAACTGCCGGAAAAACCGTTGATGACGAAGAACTGCGTGAACTGATGAAGGACAACGGAATTGGCCGTCCATCAACCCGTGCCAACATCATCGAGACTTTGTTTCGCCGGAAATATGTAAAGAAAGAGGGCAAACGGCTTGTAGCAACCCAAACCGGAATCGATTTGATTGACACCATCGAAAACGAGCTACTGAAATCTGCTGAGTTGACCGGACTCTGGGAAAAGAAATTGCGGCAAATTGAGCTTGGACAATACGATGTTGCAGTGTTCATGGACGAAATGAAACAAATGGTAACCGAAGTGGTGGATCAGGTGAAACGCTCGCCCCGAAAAGAAATTGCACTTGCACCTGAAGAACCTGCCGTTCAAGAGAAGAAAGAGAAAGCCGCACCTGCAGAACCTACAGAAACCACCTGTCCGGCCTGCAAAAAAGGCATTTTGAAAAAAGGCAAGAATGCATGGGGATGTTCAAGCTGGAAAGACGGTTGCCGCTTCGTTATTCCGTTCGAATTTATGGGCAAAAAGCTGACTGATGCCCAGATTAAACGACTGGCTGAAAAAGGCAAAACCACGCTGATTAAAGGATTTAAGCAAGATGACGATTCTGTGGATGGCTATTTGGAACTTGACAGCGAGCACAAAATCATTTTTACTGAAGCTGAACCTGAGAAGTTGGTTTGTCCGTCGTGTAAGATCGGCGAAATCATAAAAGGAAATTCGGCTTATGGCTGTAGTAATTTCAGAGGAGGCTGCAAACTTCGTATTCCATTTGAGATTCAGGGTAAAGCGATCACTCCAAATCTCGTTGAACAATTGGTTTTAAAAGGGCAAACCCGATCGTTTGCGATCATTTCCGGAGATAAAAAAGCGACCGGAATTTTCAGGTTTAACGGCCAGTTTCAGGTTGAATTTCAGGAGAAATAAAACCAATCTCAAAAATAAAATTTTCTTAATTAGGTCATCCCGAATTTATTTCGGGATCTGACCGCAATGCGAAAAGATCCTGAAACAAGTTCAGGATGACTGTAAAACACCAATCAGGAAGAGGATAACTTAATAATCATCAAAGCTTTACAAAAATCATATCGCCGGTAACCGGATCAAGGGTAAATGTTTCGCCCCGACTGTTTTTTTGAATGGTATTTCCGGCCTGATCAACTCCGAGCACATTCACATTTGTTATTTCCGACTCCATTTTGATGTGAGAAAGTCGTCTGCCTGTAGCCATTCCGGAGCCGGCTTCTCTCGCCGTCGGCCTGATTTTTATGCAGCAGGAGAATTTTGCGAATTCGTCAGGTTTAATGAAATTCATATCGCCCGTTTTTGAGTCGAAGGTGAAAAACTCGCCTTTGGCATTCTTAAAAACCGGAGAGCCGTTTTCGAAACCAACGATCGACATTTTTGCCGCAGTATCCCTGATTTTAATGTGAATATGCGGACCGCTCATCGCAGAATGTTGCATCATCTTTTCCTGAGTGCCACTTTGGGCAAAGGTTTTTGCGGGCATGGCCTGAATAGCTAAAATAGCTGCTGCCGACATCACCATTCGAGCCGACAGATTGTTTTTCTTTTCTGAATTTTCCATAAGTGTAAAAATTAGTTTGAGAATTTTATCAATCATGAATTAATGTTCCTCTGCAATTTTCGGCGCCACAGCAACAAGGGAACCATTTTCGCTTTTCCTCTTCAGAAAGAAAAGCGTCTGGTCCCGCATCGTATTGGTAATCAAAACTTAATTCTTCGTCGATATCAATCTGGCGAATTGAATAGATATAAGGAGTTTCGTTGAAATAAAGAACCTCACAATTTGGGTTGCAACTGTGGTTAATAAAACGTGCATCGTTACCGCCTCTCTCACCATCAATGGCCGTTGTTTCATTCAGGTTCATTACGTAGGCCAAACTAGATAGCCCGGCAGCCAAATCGGTGGCAAGACTGGATTTCAGAACACGAGCGCCTGCATATTCAAATATACGTGTGCCTTTGGGAATATTACGTTTGGCAAACACTCCGCTTCCATGTATTGAAGAGGTTTTGACACGAGTAAAATCCCGATTAAGTTCTTTCATGTCTGCTTGATTTTTAATTAAGACAAAAACATCTGATATTTGTTTTCAGCAAGTAATTGTTTTTAAACAAAAAGGCCGCGAAGGAATATTCCTTCGCGGCCTTCCGCCCCTTGAAAATAATTTTTACGGCGCCACTACAAACTCAAAAGTTCCGGCAGTCAGATTAGTGACATAAACATTGTTTTCAGCCTTTTTAAGCTGATAAACAACTTTTCCATTGCGACTAATTTCTGATCCCTGCAATTTTACTGTCGCCATACTATTCGCCGGAATTACTACCTGATAAATAACTTTTTTACCATCTCGTTTCCAATTCGATTGAATTTCACCATAAGGTCCTTTATGGGTCGTTTGGAAAGAATTCAACCCCTTTACAAAATGCGGTTCAAGCATAATATTTTTGAACCCTGGCTGAGCTACATCGGGTTTAAGTCCACCCAAAGCCTTATAGTACCATGCGCCAATTTCTCCAAACATGATGTGGTTTAGCGAGATATCGCTCTTGGCATCAATTGGCCAGTTTTCGTAGAGTGAAGTGGCACCATTTACAATCCACCATCCCCACGACGGGAAATCCTGCTGAGCCGCAACTTCATAAGCCAAATCGGCATAACCATTTTCGCTCAGCGCATTCAAAATGGTTTTGGTACCAAGCAAACCAACATCCAGATGCTTTCCATCTGCAATCACCCGATTGGCCAGGTTTTTAGCCACTTTGTCTTTCAGGTTCTCCGGAACAATTCCCCAGAAAAGCGGAGCGCTTAACTCGGTCTGTAAACCCTGCCCGTAAATGCCGGTTTCACGGTTCAGATATTTTTTATTAATGGCGTCGGTAATTTTTTTCGCCAAACTCGAATATTTCTGGTAGTCATCATCTTTGCCAAATAATTTGGCGGCTTTGGCCAGAATATCGGTATCAACAAAGTAATAAATCGACGAGGTCAGTTCTTTGGGGGTTACTGATTTCACCGGAACCCAATCGCCCAACCCCCAATCGGTAATGCCATTCGGGCTCAAGTCGGTAATGTGATCGACGTATCGTTTAAGAGCTTCGTAGTTATCGGCCAGCAATTTTGAATCGCCGTAAAACAGGTAAACATTCCAAGGAATAATGGCAATGGTGCTGGTCCAGTCGGGACCATTGGCCCAGGTGTAGCCCCAGCCACTGGTTGGAATAATCGCAGGCAGAACGCCATTGGGCTGCTGCTCATCGCGGTGATCGGCCAGCCATTTTTCGTACACGGTAATTCCGTCGAAATTATACAGGCCCGTTTCGCTGGCAATGTGTGCATCGCCCGTCCAGCCATTCTTCTCGCGCTGTGGGCAATCAGTTGGATATCCCTGAAGATTTGATAAATACGATACATTGGTTGCTTTCCAGATTTTATTCAGCACATCGTTCGAACTGGTTACATTTCCAATTGGCAGAACATCGCTGTGCATGAAAAATCCAGTCATTTTTGTTATTTCGATCGGTTTGTTGCTGGTAACTTCCACATATTGAAAACCTTTGTAATTGAAATGTGGCCAAAACGTTTCCTCTCCATCACCGTTCAAAATATAAATATCGGTCTGGAACGGGTCTTTATCGTCAGTTGGGCGATAATGAACATCAATGTTCGACTGATCAACCAAACCATCTTGTTTCAACCGTTCTCCGTGTTTCAACCTGATTTCAGTTCCTTTTTCGCCTTTCACACTAATTTGGCTGATTCCCGAAATATTCCGGCCCAAATTATAGACGTAATGCTGACTACTATACATCAATGTCCCGACCGGAGCAATTTCTTCGACAAACCGAATCGGATGTAATTGTTGCGCCACAATATTTTTCGAAGGCGCGTTTACCGGAATCGCGTTTTTCCATTTCGAATCGTCAAAACCCGGCTTATCCCAACCCGGCTGGCTCAATCGTGTATCGTGATGTTCGGCGGTATAAATACTGTTGAAAATGATTGGACTCAATGAAGTTTTCCAGTCGGTTCCCGATTTGATAATTTCTTCACGGCCATCCTGATAAGTAATGCGCAAATCGAGGCAAAACTTAGGCCGGTCGCGCCAGGGAGCCTGATCAAAATACCAAACAGCAGTAGATTGATGATTGTACCAGCCATTTCCGAGCAGCACGCCCAAAGCAACGGTAGGTGCATTAATTAACGAAGTCACATCGTAAGTTACATACAACGTGCGACGATCAAATCGGGTGTACATTGGGTCGAGACGGTGATCGCCAACGCGCTGACCATTAATTGAAAGTTCATACAAACCTGCGGCAGCGATATATACCCGGGCACTTTTTACTTTTCCTGAAGGCTGGAACTGTTTGCGAAAATAAGGTGCCGGTTTCAGGTTAATATCTTTCGAATCCGAGATCCATTCTCCCTTCCAGTTACTAATCTGCATCATTCCGGTTTCGAAGGTGGCAACAGTTGCCGGAGCAAGTTTCTGCAGATCTTTATCCCACAGAACAACCGTCCAGTAATATTTGGCAAACGGCTGCAAGGGTTTTCCGGCGTAGGTAATAAGCATTTCCGAACCTGAAACTTTTCCGGTTTCCCATACATTTCCTTTTCCGGAAGTCACCTCAAGCGAATCTGTTCCTACAATTACCTGATAAGCTGTTTGAAGTGCACCTTCACGGGAATCGTTCATTTGCCAGTGCAACCGCGGCGAAGTAGCGTCAATTCCGATGGGGTTAACAAGGTGTTCGCATTTTAAATTGGTGCACTGACCTTCCTGTGCCTGTGCCTGAATAACCACCAGCAAAAGCAGCAGAAGTCCTACGAATCGAATGGATTTCATGAAATATTGGTTTAGATTGATTTCCCAAAGATAACTAAACACCAATTATTGCTTAACTTTATTCTATTATTTTAAATGCCATCAAAAATTATAGAAACAATATGTCACATATACTCGTTGAAGAATTATTAGACAACATCGAAACGCTTGTCCCTGTTTACATGGCTATTCCTGAAGATTACGCCAAATCAAAAGGCGTGGCATCAGTTTGCATTATCAGCGAAGATGGCCGAATTTACGGAAAAGTATTTGGAACCGAACAGCTCCGGGGACGCGATTCGTTTCGGATTGCCTGGACAAAAGCCAGCCAGGTATGGATAACCGGCTATAAAACCAACGAATACGAACGAATGATATTTTCTGACCAAATGGATTACCACACTTTTGGCATCAGTTTGCCCGATTTGGTTGGTTACGAAGGCGGACAACCCATCACCCTTCGCAACGGAACCAAACTGGCTGTTGGATTCAGCGGATTTAGGGGAGCAAGTGATCTGGAGATTGTGCAAAAAGCATTGGAGAAAGCGAATGGATGATCGTAAAAACGGGAAGTATTGAACCGATGAACTCAAGTTATCCTAGCTGTTGTATAAAACCCGAATCACAATACAGAATTGAACTTCTCTTTGACCGGATCATACAATACTATCAGCAAGGAAAACCAACATTTTTTTTTGTACATTTAAACATCAACAACCATAAAATGAAAACCTATGGAAAAATCAATTGCATGTTGCGGAATTAATTGCGACAACTGTGATGCCCGAATTGCCACCCTGGCCAATGATAATGAATTACGAAAAAAAACTGCTGACACCTGGAAAGTTCAGTTTGGAGCCGACATTTCGCCGGAAATGATTAATTGCACCGGATGCCGGGAAGAAGGTGTAAAATTTGCACATTGTAGCGAATGCGAAATCCGCAAATGTGCCGATGCCAAAGGGTTTAAAACCTGTGCTTCGTGCGATCAGCTCGACACCTGCGAAACAGTGAAAAACCTGCACCAGTATCTTCCTGAAGCTTTGACAAACCTTAAAAATTTAAATTGAAATGACAAAAAAGGGCTGTTTCAAATGAAACAGCCCTCGGCAATAAATGTCTTATCTTAGTATAATCTATGCTAGCTTAACATTAACTGCGTTTAATCCTTTACGACCATCCTGTAGTTCGAAAGTAACTTCGTCATTTTCTCTTACCTGATCGTTTAACCCAGATACGTGAACAAAATATTCATTCTTTGATTCACTATCAACAATAAATCCAAATCCTTTGGACTCATTAAAAAACTTTACTGTACCTTTTTGCATTATATTAAAAATTAATTCGAGGCAAATATAGTTATTAAATCGAGATACAATGCAACTTATTGAAAATAAATATTTTTAATCCTTCACCACACGTCGTTCCAATAACACCACATTCTCGACATGATGTGTGTGTGGGAACATATCAACCGGTTGAATTTTTGTTACCTGGTAAGCTTCATCCATTAATGCAAGATCGCGGGCCTGTGTGGCAGGATTACAGCTCACATACACAACCCGCTCTGGAGAAGCTTCCAAAATAGTTTTTACCACGTCTTCATCCATTCCGGCACGTGGCGGATCGGTAATAATTACATCAGGCTTTCCGTGGCGGGCAATAAATTCACTGTTCAGAATTTTTTTCATGTCGCCAGCAAAAAAGCTGGTATTTTCAATTCCGTTCAGCTCCGAATTTACGTGTGCATCCTCAATGGCTTCAGGAACATATTCAATTCCCACTACTTTTTTCACGTTGCGGGCCACAAAATTCGCAATGGTTCCGGTTCCGGTGTATAAATCGTAAACCACTTCCCCACCCCTGAAACCGGCAAATTCACGGGCAACTTTATACAATTCGTAAGCCTGCTCCGAGTTCGTCTGGTAAAAACTTTTTGGTCCGATCTTAAATTTCAGACCTTCCATTTCTTCCAGAATATGATCTTTCCCTTTGTAAACCAATATTTCCTGATCGGTAATCGTGTCGTTGCCTTTTTCATTAACAACATACATCAGCGAAGTAATCTGTGGAAACTCTTCAGCCAAAGCTGCCATCAAGCCCTCAATATCTTCATTATCATTTCTGAAAAAGCTAACAATCAGCATTACATCACCTGTTGTTGAAGTGCGGATGATAATATTGCGCAGCAATCCGGCCTGAATTCTTCGGTCAAAGTACTCCAGACCATTTTCGTCAGCATAGTTTTTAATAAAATCGCGAATTGAATTAGATGGTTCGTTCTGCAACCAGCATTTATTGATGTTGATGATTTTATCGAACATGCCCGGAACATGGAATCCCAGCGCATTCATGTTAATATCGTCACCCTCCAGACCCATTTCATTACTAGTCAGCCAGCGCTTGTTCGAAAAACCGAATTCGAGCTTATTTCGGTAAAAAGTAGTTTTCTTCGATCCTAAAATCGGAGTTATTTCAGGAAGTTCAACCCTGCCAATGCGGCGCAACTGGTCGGCAACCTGTTTTTGCTTATAGAAAAGCTGCTTTTCGTAAGGAAGAAACTGCCATTTACAACCACCGCACACTTCAAAATGCTCGCAGAATGCAGGAACGCGGTCAGGCGATGGCTCGACCACGCGAACAACCCTGGCTTCCATATACTTGGTGCGCTTTTTGGTAACCTGTAAGTCGACAACATCGCCGGGAATAACATGCGTGGTAAATACAACCACATCATTCACGCGGGCTATCGCTTTTCCTTCTGCACCAATATCGGTAATCGTAACATTTTCAATAAACGGCTTAACTTTCCGGCCTCTTCCCATGATTTTCAAATTTTCAGGCAAAAGTAATCAAAATCGCACGAAAGGCGAAGCTGATGGTAAAAGCTGAGAAATATTGAGTTCCCCAGTGTTCATTGCTCTTAATGTATTTCAGACAAACTGTCCCTTTTCTCGTCAGGAATATTTATATTCGAAACGTTTAAACCCAAACAATAAACCTAATTTACGCGGTATGAAAAGTTCATTTATTTTGATTTTATGCATGCTGGCATTCAGCACTTTTGCACAGAATTCCATTGGCGTTTTCAAGTCAAGTAAGGATATTGGCTCTCCCAAAGCAGCTGGCAGCGCTTCGTACGACGAAAGCTCGCAAACATACACCATCAGCGGCTCAGGATATAACATCTGGTTCGAGCGCGACGAATTCAATTATCTTTTCAACAAGCTAAAAGGCGACTTTATCCTGACAGCAAACTTCGCTTTTGAAGGTACCGGAACCGATCCTCACCGTAAAATTGGCTGGATGGTTCGGGCTTCGGAAGATGCCAACGCTGTTCATGCATCGGCCGTGTTGCATGGCGACGGGCTTACCGTTTTGCAATGGCGCGTTTTGCGCGGAGCTTTTATGCGCGATCCCGAAGACGAAATCTTCGCGCCCAAACCCAACTATTCCATCCTTCAACTGGAACGTACCGGTAAAACAATCATTTTCAGGGCTGCACATCCCGGAGAACCTTTGCAAATTATTGGCCGCCAGGAAATGAAAGAACTTCCGGAAGAAGTTTTGGCCGGACTTTTTATTTGTTCGCATAATCCTGATGTAGTTGAAAAAGCAAAAGTTTGGAATGTCAGGATCGATCAGCCGGTTGCCGACTCATACAACCCGGATAAAGAAGGCTATCTGGGTTGCCGCATGGAAATCCTGAATGTTTTTGATGGGAAACGCAAGGTGATCTATGAAAAGAATGGTCGCTTTGAAGCACCAAACTGGATGCCTGATGGAAAGAAATTGCTTTTTAATATGGATGGTTCAATTTATAAGATTCCGGTTGAAGGCGGCGAAATTGAAAAACTGAACACAGGAAGCGCTACCCGCAACAACAACGACCATGTGATTTCGTTCGACGGCAAAATGCTGGGCATTAGCAGCCACCGGCAAGGTTTGAATGGAGGTGGATCGTCGGTTTATGTGCTTCCGATCGAGGGTGGCGAACCGCAACTGGTTACCGAAGACACTCCTTCATACCTTCACGGAATTGCACCCAACAACAAAGAAGTGGTTTATGTGGCTCAGCGAAATGGCAGCAACGTTTACAATATCTATAAAAACTCGATCAAAGGCGACAAAGAAGTTGCTTTAACCGACAACAAAAAAGGCGAACACGTTGACGGCTGCGAATATTCGCCCGACGGAAAATACATTTATTACAACGGCAGCCAATCAGGTACCATGCAACTTTGGCGAATGAAACCCGATGGCTCCGAAAAAGAGCAACTCACATTTGATGAGTATAATAACTGGTTCCCGCACATTTCTCCCGACGGAAAATGGATTGCCTTTATTTCGTTTGAAGAAAACATTCAGTTCAACTCGCACCCATCGTACAAACGGGTAATGTTGCGATTGATGCCGGTATCGGGAGGTGCACCTAAAGTAATTGCTTACCTTTACGGCGGTCAGGGAACCATCAATGTTCCATCGTGGTCGCCCGACAGCAAAAGCATTTCTTTTGTCAGTAACTCGGGAAAGAACAATTAACAAATTAGTCCTTAAATACATTTAAAATGAAGTTTTTTATTTCTTTATCCTTTTTGCTTTTTGTAGCATTTCATTTTGCGGGTGCTCAAAACAAAACCGTTAAGCAGGAAAAACTGATCAGGTTCGATCTGCAATCATCTGAATTGATCAACGATTCGGGAGACAAAATTTCGCAATCAGATTATCGTTCAAATGTTTACTGGTTTCCGGTGAAAGTTCCGTCAACCGTTTTAACCGGGCTGGTGGCCAACCGGGTTTATCCTGATCCATACACTGGAATGAATAACATGTTTATTCCGGATGCAAACGACGAATTCAACAAAAGGTACAACCTCGAACAGTACAGCCACATCCCCAATGTTGGCAATCCTTGGAAAAAACCTTACTGGTACCGCACCACTTTTCAGGTTCCTGAATCGGACAAAGGACGCCACTTCCAGTTAATTTTCAAGGGAATCAATTACCGTGCTGCAGTTTGGGTAAACGGAAAACAAATTGCCGACTCAACTCAAATGGCAGGTATGTTTGCCGAATACAGTTTCGACATCAGCAAACTTGTTCTGGCCGGAAAAGAAAATGGTTTGGCCGTGAAGATTTACCCGCTTGATGTTCCCGGATTACCCGACACCGAGCAATTGAAAGCGATGGATGATTTCTTCCTGAATGGCGGTCCTACCGGCGATATTGGCTACAACGTGACCGAACTTTGCACAGTTGGCTGGGACTGGATGCCTCCGGTACGCGACCGCAACATCGGTATCTGGCAGCCGGTTATTCTGCGTACTTCTGGTGATGTAACCATCAAACATCCGAACCTAATTACAGATCTGCCAAACCTTCCGGATACTTCGCTGGCTAAGTTGTCGCTCAAACTCGAGCTGGCAAACCACGGAGCAGCACAATCAAAAGGAACGCTGAAAGTGGATATTCGTCCGGAAAACTTCTCAGGAACCGGAATCCAGATTACCAAAGATGTAACTATTGCTTCAGGCGCAACTACCCTGATCGACCTGAATGCCGCCAATACCGATAAACTGAACATCAAACAGCCAAAATTGTGGTGGCCCGTTGGATACGGAAAAGCTAATCTTTACCGTATTCAGATGAAATACGAAACCAATGGCGTTGTTTCTGACGATACCACATTTGTGTTTGGTATCCGCACAGTTGCTTCAAAAGCCGTTGATGTTCCCGGCAAAATGCTGCGCCGCGACTTTTACGTAAATGGACATCGTGTTCATTTGGTAGGTGGAGCATGGGTTCCGGATATGATGCTGAACCGCGACTCTCTTCGCTACGACGCCGAATTGAAACTTTGCCGCAACGCCAACATCAACCTGGTTCGTATCTGGGGTGGCGGCGTAACCCCTCCTGATGTATTTTGGGATTTGTGCGACAAATTAGGCTTGCTGGTTTGGTCCGATTTCTGGGTAACCGGCGATACTCATGGCGAATTTAAAGGTTCGCTCCAGAATCCGAAAGAAGGAAATGTATTCCTGCACAATGTTGTAAGTACCATTAAGCGTATCCGCAACCATCCGAGCCTTCTGGTTTGGACCGGAGGAAACGAAGGACATGTGCGCAAAGATGTTTACGACCAGATGCGCGAAAGCATTGTTACACTGGATGGAACACGTCCATATATTCCTTGCTCGTCAGGACACGCCCACCTTCCGGCTGGATGGACCGGCGCCTATCCTGATAACCTGGCATCAGGAGTATACAGCGGCGGACCATACACCTGGCAAGATACTAAAAAGTATTACCAGCTGGCCGATGATGCCAAAGACTGGGTTTTCAAGGATGAAACTGGTATTCCATCGCAGCCAACCTACAATAGTCTGAAGAAAATTATCCCGAACCTGGTTTGGGACAAAACGCTTCCGTTCCCGCTGAACAACACCTGGGGTTACCACGATGCTGCCACCGGAAACGGTAAATACGACGACTATTACAAAACGATGGTTGAACGTTACGGCGAACCCACCTCGATGGAAGATTTCTCGACCAAAATGCAGTTTATGAATGCAACCGGTTACCAAGGAATTTTTGAAGCTGCCGGCCATAAACTAAACGAAATTGGCGGTGTAATGACCTGGAAAATCAACGCAGCCTTCCCAAGTGTGATCTGGCAGATTTACGACTGGTATCTGGCGCCGAATGCTGGTTATTACTTTGAACAACTTGCCTGCGAACCAATTCACGTTCAGTTAAATGCTCTGGATTACAATGTAACTGTACTAAATCGCACTTACAAAGCAGTACCAAACCTGACTGTGGTTGCCGATGTGTACAGCATCGATTCGAAACCGCTGTTCCATCAGGAAGCCAAGGTTGACCTGACAGCAACTGACGTAAAAGAGCCATTCTCCTTATCAAAAGTTTTAACCGATGCGAAAGGCGTAAACTTTGTGGTGCTGAACCTCAAGAATGCTGCCGGGAAAGTGATTTCGCACAATGTTTACTGGCTGGCCACCGACAACAATTACAAAGCATTGAATGCCATGCCGCGCACTCAGGTTAAAGCTTCGGTTGTAAAATCAGAACAGCTGAAAACCGATAAACAGTGGACTGTTAAGCTGACCAACGACTCGAAACAGTTGGCCTTCTTTGTAAATCCACAATTGACCTGCGATGGCGAAGAAGTGCTTCCGGCTTTCTGGTCGGCCAATTACGTTTCACTGGCTCCCGGCGAATCAATCACAATGACTGTGAGTGCTCCAAACAGTAAGCTTACAGGCAAAAATCAGGAAATACTGATTGAAGGCTGGAACACCGAAAAACAGGCACTGCGGTTGCAATAATATTTTCGTCTCCATTGAGTCACCCCGAATTTATTTCGGGGTCTGTAATTATTAAATTTAGATCCTGAAACAAGTTCAGGATAACAAGGAGAGGCGAATCGAATTTGGAAAGGGTTTATTGAATTTTGGGATTAATAATCAGCGATTATTGCCCAATTTCAGTAAACCCTTTTTATCTTTGCACAAAACATAAAAAGCCATGTTACACATCAAAAAACGATACCTGATTCCGGGAATAATTCTATTGATTTTAGCCTTATTCCTGTTTTTCCTTTCCGACATTGCGAAAAACTACCTGGTAAAAAACAGTGAGAAACTTATTCACCGTAAAATTGAAATTGGCGAACTGCATATCAACTATGCCAAAGTTGCTCTTCAGGTAAAGAATTTTGTGATGTATGAGGACAACAAAACAGATCAATTCCTTTCATTCAGCGAGTTTTACATCAACCTGAATCCGTGGACATTGTTGCAAAATGAATATTCAGCCTCTGAAATCCGACTGGCTGAACCCAAAGTGCAGGTTATTCAAAATGGCGAATCATTCAATTTCGATAGTCTAATACCTAAGGACAGTACTGATGTAAAAAAAGATTCAACCAAAAACGAAATACTGAAATTCACAATCAGGAATATCCAGTTAAAAAATGGGCAGTTGAAATATGTTGACGTTCAGAAGAAAAACGAACTCGACATGAAAGACCTGAACCTGAACCTCCCGTTGATTGCATGGAATAACGAACAATCGAACATGGGCGTTGACTTTACGCTGGGCGAAAAAGGGCATGTAAATGTACAGGCTACCGTTGACAACATAAAGAAGAAATATCAGATCGACCTGGCTACCGAAAACGTGGATATTCAACCCATAAAGAGTTACATGACCGACTATTTCGATGTAAAATCGCTTGAAGGTGCGTTAACTTCAAATCTGAAAATAGTGGGTGACATGAACGAAGTCGTTAATATTTCGATTTCAGGGAATGGCTCAGTTTCTGACTTTTCGGTTACCGACGGACGCTCCGAAAAAATCATTTTTGCACCGAAAGTTTCAGTCAGTATTAACGACATGAATCTGAAAACATTCCATTTTGGTTTTGGAAAAATACAGCTTGATCAGCCGAAAATGTTGGTTATTCGCGACAAATCGGCCATAAATATCATGCAATTCTTCGAACCTTATTTTAGAAACGATTCGATTGCCGCCGCAGCCGGTCCAAAGCAGGACGCCGGAACACCGGTAACCTATAAAATCGACACCATCAGGATAAACAACGGGTTGGTTTCCATTGCCGACAACACGCTGAACCGTCCCTTCAAATATGATTTAAACGACCTGAATATGACGATGACCGGATTGACCGAAAGCGCCAACGAAATTCCGGTTTTATTCACCACTAAACTGAATAACCGCGGTGAACTTACAGGAAAAACCGTTTGGAGCATGCAGGATTTTATGAGCCTGCAAATGGACGCCAAAATAAAACGTATGGAGCTGATCAGTTTTTCGCCCTATTCCGAATATTACGTGGCCTCGCCAATCAAACAGGGTTGGTTCAACTACGATCTGGGACTAAAAATGACCACAAAAAGTCTGGTCAATACCAACAATGTAAAAATTGACGAACTGGAATTCGGCAAGAAAACCAAGGACACCACCGCCATGAAAGTGCCGGTGCGACTGGCTTTGTACATCATGAAAGATAAAAATGACCAGATCAAATTCGATATACCGGTTTCAGGAAATCCTTCGGAGCCACAATTTAAATTGGGTAAGCTTATCTGGAAAACGTTTGCCAACCTGATGGTAAAAACGGCGCTTTCGCCGTTTAATGCACTGGCGGGACTCGCAGGCGCAAATCCCGAATCAATGGATAAACTGCCATTCGTTTTTGCTCAGGATTCGCTCGATCAGAAACAGCGCGACGATTTGACCAAGCTGGCAACCATCCTGAAGAAAAAGCCCGATTTGGTCGTCAACTTCAATCAAACTACCGATCCTGAAAAAGAAAAGGCACAAATAGCAGTTGAACTGACCAAAGCAGAGTTTACTACCTCGCAAAGTACTGATCCGGCAGCACAAAAAGTAAAAACATCAGACATTAAAAACGACGATGCCAATTTGCTGGCCTTTATTCGCAAAACCATTCCTGCTGTCGATTCTTTGGGTATTGAAGCTGCCTGTATGAAACGAATCGATGGCAACCGCATTGAAACCCGTTTCCAGGAAATTCTGAGTCAACGAAACAAAGTGCTTTCAGAGTTTTTAATCCAAAATCAGGGTATACCCGCTGAAAATATACAAGTAACCACTGCCGACTTCCGAACCCTTCCGCAGGAACTAAGAATTCCGCAATTCAAGGTCGAAGTTTCGATAAAATAAGAACGCCCATCCCAAACCCTCCTCGAAAGGGAGGGTAAAAACCACTTTTCAGTCCAGAATAACACTTTATATTTAGAGTCAGCCCAATGCCCCTCTCTCGGAGGAGTTGGGGAGGCTTAATTTTTCTATCTTTGCAGCCTCAATTTTTAGCATTATGATTTCGGTTGATCAATTGGTCGTCAGTTTTGGCGGCTTCGACCTTTTTAAGGGTATTTCTTTGTTGGTAAGTCCGCGTGACCGCATTGGTCTGGTGGGCAAAAACGGAGCGGGTAAATCCACACTCCTGAAAATTCTGGCCGGGTATCAGCAGCCCAGCGAGGGTGTAGTATCCGTTCCTTCCGATGTTCGGTTGGGTTATTTACCACAGCACATGCTGGTTACCGACGGAAGAACTGTTTTTGAAGAAGCTGTTACCTCGTTCGAAGAAATACTGGCGCTCGAAAAACGCATCGAAGATATCAATCACCAAATTGCTATCCGAACCGATTACGAATCGGCTGAATACCATCGTTTGCTCGACCATGTTACCGAATGCAACGATCGTTTTCACATGCTTGGCGGAAACAATTTTGAGGCTGAAGTTGAACGCACATTGGTTGGACTTGGATTCAAACGCACCGATTTTACCCGACAAACTTCAGAGTTCAGCGGCGGCTGGCGTATGCGTATTGAGTTGGCCAAAATCCTGCTGAAACGCCCGGATGTTTTCCTGCTCGATGAGCCCACGAACCACCTCGACATTGAATCGATTCAGTGGCTCGAAGATTTTCTGAAAACTTACAACGGAGCTGTAGTGCTGGTTTCGCACGACAGGGCTTTCCTGGATGCCGTAACCAACCGCACCATCGAAATCACGCTTGGCCGTATATACGACTTTAAATCGAACTATTCCAGGTATCTTGTTCTCCGGAAAGAACTGAAAGAACAGCAAATGGCGGCCTACACCAATCAGCAAAAAATGATTGAGGACACTGAAAAGTTCATCGAACGGTTCAGGTACAAAGCCACCAAATCGGTGCAGGTTCAGTCGCGCATCAAAGCACTCGACCGGCTCGAACGCCTGGAAGTAGACGATGAAGATAATTCGGCACTGCGCATCAAATTTCCACCGGCCTTGCGCTCAGGAACAGTAGTTGCCGAAATTAAAGAACTGTCGAAAAGCTACGGAACCAACGAAGTTCTAAGTGAAATTGACATGATTATTGAGCGAGGCGAAAAAGTGGCTTTCGTTGGAAAAAATGGCGAAGGAAAAACGACCCTGGCCCGAATCATCATGAATGAACTCGAATATAACGGCGGCGAATGCAAACTTGGGCACAACGTTAAAATAGGCTACTACGCGCAAAATCAGGCCAATTTACTCGATGAAGAACTGACTGTTTTCGATACGATCGACCGCATTGCCGTAGGCGATATTCGCACGAAAATCCGCAATATATTGGGTGGATTCATGTTCTCGGGCGAAGATGTGGAAAAGAAAGTAAAAGTACTTTCAGGCGGTGAGCGTTCGCGTTTGGCCATGGTAAAACTGATGCTCGAACCCGTGAATCTGCTGGTGCTCGATGAGCCTACCAATCACCTCGATATTCGTTCGAAAGAAATTTTAAAGCAAGCTTTGGTTGACTATGACGGAACGGTGATTGTGGTTTCACACGACCGAGAATTTCTCGATGGACTAGTGAAATGTGTATATGAATTCCGCGATAAAAAAGCCAAACAGCACCTGGGCGGTATCTACGATTTCCTACTGAAGAAGAAGATGGACAGCATGAAGGAATTGGAGAAAAAGGACGTACCTTTGGCCCAGAAAATTGAAGTTCAGAAAGTTGATGATTCGGACAAACTGAGTTTCGAGGAACGCAAGGAAATCAATAAAAATATCAGCCGGCTCGAAAAGAGCGTTGAAAAGGCAGAACAGGATATTAGTGCACTGGAAGGGAAAATTGCCGACATGGACAAAATGCTGGAAAATGCCGATGGTACTGATCCTGAAATTTTCAAAAAATACGACCGGCTGAAGAAAGAACTCGAACAGAAAATGTACGAATGGGAAATTCTTCAGGAAGAGCTGGAAGAGATTGTTAAAAAGAAAACTTGGTAATAATTAGGAAATTTGAAGATTTGGGAATTTGAGGATGAAAGCGATTGGTTAAATGGCTAGATGGTTAAATGGTTGAAATTAAACAAACAACAATCTAACAAATAAACCATTCAACAACTCAATATCACAGAACTCGCAACTCGTAACGCGCAACAAAAAATAAATCATCAATAATAAATAATACATCGCAAATGTTTCAACGCGAAAATAAACCAGCCGACGATATGATCTTTGGCATCCGGGCGGTAATAGAAGCCATTCAGGCCGGAAAAGAAATCGACAAAATCCTGATTAAACAGGGATTGATAAGCGATTTATTTAAAGAAATGTTCGATCTGATCCGTATTCACCAAATAGCTTTTCAATACGTACCAATCGAGAAGATCAACCGGATATCGCGAAAAAATCATCAGGGCGTACTGGCATTTATTTCACCGGTTGCGTTGCAGCGTATCGAAGACATCATCCCTACCCTTTACGAAGATGGCAAAACACCATTTGTTTTGGTACTCGATCAGGTAACCGACGTGCGCAACTTCGGCGCCATTGTTCGCTCGGCTGAATGTGCCGGGGTTGATGCCATAGTGATTCCGGATAAAGGTTCGGCCCGTATCAATGCCGACGCTGTAAAAACCTCGGCCGGAGCCTTGCACATAGTACCTGTTTGCCGCACCCGTAGCATGAAAGAAACCGTTTCTTTCCTGAAAGATTCAGGCTTAAAACTGGTTGCAGCTACTGAAAAAGGAAAAGCTGTATATACAAACAGTAACTTATTGGGGCCTATTGCTATTATCATGGGCTCGGAAGATACCGGTATCGATCCGCGTTTGCTAGCTTTGGCCGACGAGCAGGTGAAAATTCCGATTCTGGGTAAAATTGAGTCGCTGAATGTTTCGGTGGCTGCCGGACTGTTGGCTTACGAAGTGGTGAGACAAAGGGGACAAGAATAACAGCCCCACCCTAACCCTCCCTCGGAGGGGTCGGAGGAGGCTTCCTTTTTAAGAATTTATTAATCTAAAAATCAATTGTTTCAGGCAGATAATGCTACCTTTGCGACCCTGAAATTTTATAAAATATTACTATAAATGATTACAGTTTCAAATTTGGCCATTCAGTTTGGGAAAAAACCTTTATTTTCAGACGTTAACCTGAAATTTACTCCCGGCAACTGTTATGGCGTAATCGGTGCAAATGGCGCCGGAAAATCAACTTTTTTACGCATTATTTCCGGAGATTTGGACGCCACGCGTGGTTCAGTTTTGATGGGTCCGGGCGAACGTTTGTCGGTTCTGAACCAGAACCACCACGCTTTTGACGAATACACGGTACTCGACACCGTTTTGATGGGCCACTCCGAGCTCATTCGCATCATGAAAGAAAAAGATGCCTTGTATGCCAAACCCGATTTTTCGGAGGAAGATGGATTAAGAGCTGCCAAACTCGAGGACGATTTCGCGACCATGAACGGTTGGAATGCTGAAAGCGATGCCGCCGGTTTGCTGAGCGGTTTGGGTATAAAAGAACACATGCATTACACCATGATGAAAGACCTGAACGGTAAGGAAAAAGTGCGTGTTTTGCTGGCTCAGGCTTTATTTGGCAATCCTGACAACCTGTTGCTCGATGAGCCTACCAACGACCTTGACCTCGAAACAGTACTTTGGTTGGAAAATTACCTGGCCAACTGCCAGAATACAGTGATTGTTGTATCGCACGACCGTCACTTCCTCGATAATGTTTGTACCGATGTGGTTGACATCGACTTCGGTAAAATCCGCGCTTTCTCCGGAAACTATACCTTCTGGTACGAATCGAGCCAGTTGGCACTGCGTCAGGCAGCCAACGCCAACAAAAAGGCCGAAGAAAAGCGTAAGGAATTGCAGGAATTCATCCAGAGGTTCAGCGCCAACGTGGCCAAATCGAAACAAACGACCAGTCGTAAAAAGATGCTCGAAAAGCTTAAAATTGAAGAAATTGAGCCATCAACCCGTCGCTACCCCGGAATCATTTTCCAGCAGGAACGGGCTACCGGCGACCGTGTACTTTCGGTTGAAAACCTTTCATACGAAGTCGATGGCGAAGTATTGTTTAAAGACATTTCATTCACGGTTGAACGTGGCGATAAAGTGGTATTTCTGGCCAAAGAAAACCGTGCCATTTCAGCATTCTTCAACATTATCAATGGTTTGATTGAACCGACTTCAGGAACATTTACCTGGGGCGTTACCATATCAACAGCCTATTTGCCTTTCGATGTCAGCGAATTCTTTACCAAAGACGAAACGCTTTACGAATGGCTGGGTAAATACTCGCACGATACCAGCGAGAACTTCCTGCGCCAATACCTGGGCAAGATGCTGTTCTCGGGCGACGATTTGCAGAAAAGCGCGAAAGTGCTTTCCGGAGGCGAAAAAATGCGTTGTATGATTGCCCGCATGATGCTCGCGCACCCAAACACCGTCATTCTCGATCACCCGACCAACCATCTGGATATGGAATCGATTCAGGCATTCAACAACAACATGAAAGCTTTCCCGGGACAAATCCTGATGACCGGACACGACCACGAATTCATCGAATCGGTTTGTTCACGCGTAATCGACCTGACACCAAAAGGTGCAATCGATAAATACATGGATTTTGAAGATTACCTCACCGATGAAAAGATTAAAGCGCAGCGCGAGGAGCGATACAACTAATCTGCTGATTGGGTTCACCCCGAACTTGTTTCGGGGTTTGACATTCAACACGAACAGATCCTGAAACGAGTTCAGGATGACTCTGATTTAAGTAAATCACATATTATTACAAAAGCCGGCTCTTGAGATTTCCTGGGCCGGCTTTTTTTGTTTGCAGATAAGAAGGATAAATGCCACTACAACAAGCTTCTGCAGAATCCGGGAAATAGCTTTCACATCACTTTCCTACAATTTCATCGCCACCTTATTTAATTCGTCAGTTTATTTCACCTGACAAAAACCACGTTTTGATCAATAGCAAGCATCATTTGCTAATTGGCTCCGAAATCGTCCTTTTTCAGTATCAATTTATTGTTTGCATGTTCATAACTTTAATTGCGAAGGGCGAATGATTTTTATCCAAACACATCGTTCGCACAACGATTTTAGAGTGAAAATAAAAACCAGACAACTAATAAATGAATGCATTAGAGCAAATGTGAACAAACAACAAAACCCAAAATCCGGAAAATACAGTATGTCATATTCCAGTCATACTTATTCCTGAAACTTTTGAAACATACACCAGCGGACAGAATCGCAAAAATGCTTCCCGGCATCAAAAGGGGATGAATACGAACAAAAAAGCTAGAGAAATAAAAAGTATAATAACCTTAACACCACCATTATGAAAAAACGTTTACTTCGATTTACAAACGTGCTTCTACTCCCTTTGCTCTTTTTGCTTTTGATGGCAATGAGTTTGAATGGAAAAGCACAAACTGTTAGCACCGATTATACGGATTATGCCCCTGGCTCAACCGTAAACATTTCCGGAAGTGGCTTTTTGGGTGACGCACAAGTTGCGTTAACTATTTTTCACGAAAACTACGATCCTGATCACACCCACAATACCATTACATGGTATGAAAATGTTGATTCGAACGGAAACTTTTCATCCACATGGGAAGTCGAAAATATTGAATTAAATACTTCACTAATACTGACTGCTGTTGGACTTAAATTTAATGATAATAATAATTTAATTACTTCTCAAAATTTTGCTGAAACAAGGTTTACGGATGGAACTATACCTAAAATAAACAGTATCAATCCGCTTGCAGGAGCTATTGGAACCCAAGTAACTATAGTACTGCAGCAACCTGCGGCTTCTATAACTACCGTTTTATTTGGCACATTACAAGGAACTAATATTTCATTAAGTGCTGATGGAAAAACAATCACTGCCAATGCTCCGGACGGATCAGGGTTAGTCGATGTAATAGTAAACGGAACCTGGATAAAAACAACAGGAAACTCATCGACAACAGAAAATTTCACAGATACTTTTAAAAATAAGTTTTCTCTTGGTTGTTCACCTCCAGCAATTACATCTGTAACTGTTGCGGCAAATCCAATTTGTGCAGGAACAACAACTACCCTTTCTGCTAGCGGAGTTGAAGGAACAGAAGCAATTGTTACATGGTGGACTGGTGCTGGTGGGACTGGAACAAATTTAGGCACTGGTCTTACTTTAGTTGTTGGCCCTGGTACATACTTCGCCAGAGTAACTGGCACTTGCACTCCGGCTGCTGAAGCATTTGTTACGGTTAACTCTAATCCGCTGCCTGCTGCTCTGATATTAACAGGAAGTACTGTTTGTGATAATGAAACAACATCAATAATCTCTTCAACTTCTGTCTCAGGTATTAACTATCAACTTTACAGCTCAAGCGATGTGGCAGTGGGAACAGCCATAGCCGGCACAGGCTCTGGCCTTACTTGGTCTGATATTGTTGAAGGAGCAGGGTATTATATAAAAGGAACCAACGCAACGACCGGTTGTATTTCTGTAGCTAGTAATGCAGTTGAAATTACGGTAAATAACCTGTCTGCCGGTACAATTAACGGAGCACAGACCATTTGCGAAGGTGAAACAGCTAACCTGACCGGTTCTGATCCTGATGATGACACTGACGGAACAATCACTTACCAGTGGCAAAGCAGCAGTGCCGTTGACGGAACTTATACAAACATCTCCGGTGCTACTTCTCAGAACTATACAACTGTAGCTTTATCAGCTGATACATGGTATAAGAGAGTTGTTACTTCTACTTTGAATGAAGTGGCTTGCTCAAAAACCAGCGATGCTATCAAGGTAACGGTAAATAACCTGTCTGCCGGTACAATTAACGGAGCACAGACCATTTGCGAAGGTGAAACAGCTAACCTGACCGGTTCTGATCCTGATGATGACACTGACGGAACAATCACTTACCAGTGGCAAA